>Ga0222677_1000001_pt1 | contig 617774 bp, 543 predicted proteins | sample AntAcemetagen935_FD_179846 | JGI IMG/M metagenome (GOLD analysis project Ga0222677, IMG submission 179846) | Saline water microbial communities from Ace Lake, Antarctica - #935 | ecosystem: Environmental > Aquatic > Non-marine Saline and Alkaline > Saline | place: Antarctica: Ace Lake... | reverse complement strand
CTTGAAAAAAATCAATGCAATAAGGCACAGCAACGCCATCGCCTGGCCGGTGTCCCGAGCCTGACCAATAGTTGTTTTCCGGGGAATAATAGGTTCGTTTTTCGAACGGTTTACGTCAATCATGGCATACCTCAATACGTGCGCTGCATTGCCCGTGCAGATATTGTCATTAATTTGTATGCATATTATAATATCCCACAGAGCCGGCCTACTTTAAACGCTCAGCACGGTGGTATTGCGTATGTATCCGGGGCTGCCGTTCCGCACGGCCCTGCACAGCTGCTATCGGTCAAAACTACCCAATGCATAGCAGAAAAACTGCGTCAGTACAACCGAATAAATACCCGCCTAACCAAAAAACTATTGTATATGATGGAAAAAAAGTTTAAGTTTAGTATTGAAAATTTATAAAAATTTAATATTTTAATTAATACCATCTTCTGGGAGTACCTGATAATGACAAGCAGTACCTTTGAAAAACACATCGTCTGTATTGGCGCAGGGTACGTGGGCGGGCCCACCATGGCTATGATAGCTGCCCGGTGCCCGAACTATGAAGTCATTGTCGTCGACATTAATCCTGAACGTATTGCTGCTTGGCAGACTGACAATCTTCCTATTTATGAGCCCGGGCTGCTTGAGCTTGTGCGCCAAGCACTGGGGCGCAACCTTTTTTTCTCTACCGAGATCAATACCAATATTCATAAGGCGGACATAATTTTTGTCTCCGTCAATACGCCAACAAAGACCTATGGTGAAGGTGCCGGCAAGGCCGCTGACCTGCAGTACTGGGAGAAAACCGCGCGTACTATTCTGCAGGTTTCCGACTCTAATAAAATTATAATTGAAAAAAGCACGCTACCGGTTCGCACGGCACACGCGATGGAGCGGATTTTAAATGCTAATGACAAGGGCTTGCATTTTGAAGTGCTTTCCAACCCTGAATTCCTTGCCGAAGGATCAGCCGTAGCTGACCTTGAAAATCCCGACCGCGTCCTTGTTGGTTCGCGCGAAACCGAATCCGGCCTGAAGGCCCGCCGTGAGATTGTAGATATTTATGCAAATTGGGTTCCGCCCGAGCGCATCATAACCAGTAATCTTTGGAGCGCCGAGCTTTCCAAGCTGGTTGCGAACGCTTTTTTAGCCCAGCGCATTTCCTCTATTAACAGTATCTCCGCCCTGTGCGAAAAAACCGAGGCCAGCGTAGGTGAAGTAGCTCTTGCTATTGGTACAGACAGCCGTATCGGTTCCGGGTTTCTTAACGCCAGCGTAGGTTTCGGAGGTTCCTGTTTTAAAAAGGACATACTTAATCTCGTTTATATCTGTGAGCACTACGGCCTGCACGAAGTCGCACGCTACTGGGAAAGCGTTGTTATGATGAATGAATATCAGCAGCAGCGCTTTGTAACAAATATGATCAAAATGATGTTCAATACCGTGGCGGGCAAACGTATCGTGCTGTTGGGTTTTGCATTCAAGGCCAACACCAGTGATACGCGTGAATCACCGGCCATTTTTGTAGCTCGCAAACTACTTACTGAACACGCCCGGCTTGTTATCAGTGACCCCAAGGCGTTGGACAATGCCCGCATTGATTTGCACGATTGCGTTGATCAGATTGAGTTTTGCGAAGACCCTTACGCTGCTTCAAACAAGGCGCATGCCATTGCAATCATGACGGAATGGGATCAGTACAAAGAACTAGACTATGCCCGGATATTTAAGCACATGGAAAAGCCGGCTTTTATTTTCGACGGCCGCAATATTCTTGATCATGAAGCCCTTTTCAATATCGGGTTCAATGTTTTTACTATCGGTAAACCCCCTTTAAAACACTTTTAAAATTTTAGATCTCTCGGAAAGAAAAACATATGCCTCGAAAAATACTTGTTACCGGTACGGCTGGCTTCATCGGTTCCCATGTGGCGGTAAAATTGCTGGAGCGTGGAGATAGTGTTGTCGGTCTTGACAGCATTAACGATTATTATGATGTTCGATTAAAACACGGCCGTTTGGAAAAAAGTGGTGTTAGCATTACAGATGTGAGCTATGGTCAAAAAACCAGAAGCAGTCTTTTTCCTGAATATGAGTTTATACAGTTGAAACTTGAAGATCGTGAGGCCGTTCTGCAGCTTTGTAAAGATGAAAAATTTGATGCCGTGTGTCATTTGGCCGCACAAGCCGGGGTACGTTATTCTTTAACCAATCCACACGCTTATGTCAGTGCAAATCTTGATGGCTTTATGAATATGCTAGAGGCTTGTCGCCACGCAAGCGTCGCTCATCTCGTGTATGCCAGTTCATCCAGTGTGTACGGGCTTAACACGAATATGCCTTTTTCGACGCATGATAATGTTGATCATCCCATCAGCCTGTATGCTGCCAGTAAAAAAAGCAATGAATTGATGGCGCACACGTACAGTCATCTATTCAATATGCCCACAACCGGTTTGAGGTTTTTTACCGTGTACGGACCATGGGGGCGCCCGGACATGGCGCTGTTTATTTTTACAAAGGCCATTTTGGCAGGGGAGCCGATTGATGTATATAATAACGGCAATATGCAGCGTGATTTTACGTATGTTGATGATATTGCTGAAGGTGTTGTGCGAGTTATTGACAGTCCGGCGAAGCCTAATCTCGACTGGAACAGTGCCGCGCCTGATCCGGGCTCCAGCCCCGCGCTTTATAAAATCTACAACATCGGCAACAGCTCTCCGGTGAAGTTGCTTGATTTTATAGGTGCTATTGAAAAAGCTCTTGGCAAGACTGCCTGCAAAAATTTGATGCCCATTCAGCCTGGAGATGTACCAGCCACCTGGGCTGATGTAAGCGATCTTATACAGGACTTTAACTATCGGCCGTCAACCTCGATTGAGCAGGGCGTGAAAAAATTTGTTGAATGGTATCGTGAGTTTTACAAGGTATAGCTGCGTTGCATAAAAAATCCTTGCCCCGTCAGGCCTCATGGTTTTACTTCCTCAATTCCTGTGTTAGTATTTATAGAGAGTGTATGGCCGGCGAGTGCCTCAGGATGCAGTGTTGGTGAAAGTGTCCGGAACATTTTTTTGCTTTTGAACAGACAGTGGGAGACCGGAGCACATGGAACAGAGCCATCTTCGTGAGCGAATTCTGGTTGTTGATGATGAGCATCAGGTAAGCGATATTATTGCCCAGTGCCTCGCGATGGAAGGCTATAGCTGCGATACTGCTGATGGTGCTGAAAGTGCGCTTGAGCTATGCGCATGTAATGAATATTCGCTCATAGTGTCAGATATAATGATGCCCGGCAAATCAGGGATTGAACTGCTGGGCATTGTCCGGAAGCTGTATCCTGATGTCGCTATTGTTATGGTAACCGCGGTAGACGATCGTACAACTGCTGTAAATGCTTTGCATCTTGGGGCGTATGGTTATGTGATTAAGCCTTTTGATTTGAACGAAATCGTTATCGGGGTGGTCAACGCGCTTGAACGGCGCCGTTTGAATATTCAGAGCAGGGAATATGAAAAAAGGCTTGAAAACGATGTGCGCCAGCGAACCGCTGAAATTCAGCGGCGCGAGGAGGAGATCTGTCTGCGGCTGGCTGCGGCCTGCGGCTACCGTGATCTTGAAACCGGATCGCACAACCGGCGCCTGGGTCTTTATAGTGTTGTTCTGGCACAAGCGCTGGGCTGGACCAGGCAAGCACAGGATGAGATGCGGATATCTATTGCCATGCATGATATTGGGAAAATAGGACTTCCAGACACTATTCTGCGCAAGCCCGCCAGGCTCACGGCCGAAGAGTTTGAGGTCGTCAAAAACCATACTGTTATCGGCGCCCGGATGCTGGAGGGCTCTGATTTTTCTTTGTTGAACATGGCACACTCCATTGCGTTGTCCCATCATGAGAAATGGGATGGCACCGGTTACCCGCGGGGCCTCTCAGGAGCAGACATCCCCGAGCCGGCCCGTATCTGTGCTGTGCTGGACGTCTATGACGCTCTGATACATAAGCGTGTTTATCGGCGGGCTTTGCCGGAAGAGGAAGCCCTGGCTATTATGGCAGCAGACCGGGGTTCTCATTTTGATCCCGCAATATTTGACTGCTTTATAAGCGTGCTTCCTGAGTTGCGCATGATATGGGCTGAAGTACGTGATCAAGAAGAGTAGGTCCCGTCAACACAGAGTCCATTGTGTTTTAAGGGTTGCTTCTTTTTTAGTCTTTCCTTATTCGCATTCCCGCAGTAATCATCCTGATTTCCTTTTAATGCTGTTGTAAGAAAATCCCGGCGCTTTATCTGAATAATTGAATTTTCCAACCTTAAGCGACTGATTGCATGGTTTGGCTATGGCTATCCCTGCCCCTGTCTTCATTTTGGCCAGAGGCAAAATAAAAATATTACAAATAGGCTAATAATTATTTACAAATATTTTAATATTGTGTATATGTGTAATATTGTTATAAATAGCGACATGCAAAAGGACTCAAGCTTACTTTTTATATACTTAGAAGCATTTTAAAATCGGTTTATAAAAAACGGGGGGGTGCAATGTCCAGGAGTAATGATCAGCAATTGGTGGCCCAATGTCTATGTGGTTGTCAGTCAGCCTGGCAACAGCTCTATGCCCGCATAGAAATAATTGTCAATTATATTGTCCGCTGGAGACAATGGAGCTTCGGTTCACAGCAAATGGAGGAAATTAGACAGGAGGTTCTCAGCAGTTTTTTTTCATCGCTAAAGACGTTTGATTTTAACTGTTCTCTTGAAACCTTTGCATCAACAATTACTAAAAATAAATGCATCTCTGAAATACGGCGACAGTCTGCAGCAAAGCGGGCCGGAGAGCGGTTTGCCGTATCAATGCAAGGGTATGATTCAGTTGCAGCTCCGGGTGAGACTAATGAACGACGGCTTTTGCATGCAGAGGACCGTCAACAGATTGAACTGGCGCTCAGTCAGTTGGGAGAAAAATGCAGGACCATTTTGCGAATGAAATACTACGATGAATATAGCTACAAACAAATCGGGCAAGCACTGAATATTCCTGAGGGCACGGTTGCTTCGCGTTTGAAAAGAGGTCTCCTGAAACTTAAAAAAAAATGGGACGAAGGCCTGGAGGACTTGTGATGAAGAAACTTTGCTGTCATGCCGTATTGAACGAATACTGTTTGATGTCCCTTGATACAAAGCCCGTGTCGTTTGAGACTGCCGGGCCAAGAAACATATTCAGGAATGTCCTCGCTGCGCTCTTAAATATGCATTGCTGGGCAGTATATTCGGTAAGGCAGGCGCTGACCCCGGTGTGTCGATAGGCAAAGCAACGTCGCTGTTCTATTTATAGCGAGTTGGTTCAGCTCTTAGGTTCAAACAGGGGTGATTTTTTCAGGCCGCTTTTTTGCAGCATAAAGGTCAGCAGGGCCAGCATGGTCTGGGTGCCGTATACCGCGCTGTTTTTAAAGTTGATTGACGAGGCCTCGGAAAAATAGCGCACAGGAACCGGAACACAGCCGATTCGAAAGCCAAAATATACGGTCTGTACCAGAAACTGTGTGTCAAAAACGAAATTATTCGAGTTCTTCATAAATGGAATGGTTTCTAATACTTTGCGTGTGTAGGCCCGGTAGCCCGTATGAAAATCCGACACATTCTGTCCGAGTACAACATTTTCAGCAGTGGTAAGCACCCTGTTGCAAATGTATTTGTAGGCCGGCATACCGCATGCCAGGGTTTCACTTCTGGTCCTGATACGTGAACCCAGAATCACATCACAGATATCAAAATCAAGAAAGCCCTGAATGTAGGGCACCAGGCGACTGTCATACTGGTAGTCGGGGTGGATCATGATAACAATATCCGCGCCGCGTTTGAGCGCCTCGCTGTAGCAGGTTTTCTGGTTAGCCCCGTAACCGCGGTTTTCAGAATGTACGATGGTGTGAATACCAAGCGAGCGTGATATTTCAACCGTATTGTCCGTGCTGTTGTCATCTACCAGAATGATATCATCGACATGCCCGGTGGGTATGTCGTCGAAGGTTCGGCGCAGGGTGTCAGCTGCATTATAGGCCGGCATTACAACAACAATTTTCTTTTTCACAAGAGGTCTCCGGGTTGTTTTTAAGAAACGCGGGTTTTAATTAATTTTAAAATAATTTGCTGGCATAAAACGGCAATATCCTCAGCGCATAAAAATTGTTCGATTCCAGAGTCAAAGAGTATCGTAGCCTCCGGTCCGAATTCAGCATCAGGCCTCCATAAGCAGCAGATGATGTCAAGCCGCGGAAACGCCGGTATGCGCACGGCAAAGTCTGCGAAGTCGGCCGAAATGCCGCCCAGGGTTGCCGCGGCTGCAATTAAGCCGTCGGGTGCAAGGCCGAATGTTGCCAACAGGGGCTGAGTGCAACGTCGTTCAAATGCCTTGGCATACAGCGCTCCATCGCGCATGCGCCGGTAATTGATGAGGGTATCATGTAATGTTGCCTGTTCGCTGTTTGCAAGATAATGCAGAATAAGAACTTGTTCCCACAGTGAGACTTTTTCTTCTGCATTTTTTATGCTGAAGTTAAGGTCTGGAAGTGTAATGCTTACAGGCCTGTTCAAAAAACATAGTTCAATCGTATCTGTATTTTTATTTTGCCGGTTTAAGCTGGCGCCGCCGCCCGCGCAACAGGCGCTGATGTCCTTGGTGTGCAATGTTTGGCGCGCACGCTGCAGGGCATCATGATATGCAGCTTGAAACGTGTTTTCTCCCACTATGCAATGGTTTTCTTGGTCAGCTGGCTGAGCAGTTTCCACATTTTTTCCGGTGTTGTGCACGCAAGCAGTTTTGTGCGATTGTCGGCCGCACGCAGTGATTCCATCAGTCCGGCGATGAGCTGCAGATAAAAGGCGCTGGCAGCCAGAGGAATAACAATAAAGAAAATAATTTTCGTAAGCCTGCTCTTGGGGGCCCCGAATTGCAGCCCCTGTTTTTTTAGTCCGGCAGCAAAAATCAGCCCGCCGCCTTCAACACCGCGCACGTGCGGGAAGGCAAGTCCGTGTTCGATCGCGGTTGGCACGATTGATTCGCGATTGAGAGCCGCCGAAAGCAGAGCTTCAGGTTTTTCAACAAATCCCTGCGTGGCCATAAGGTTGATCATTTCTTCCAGGCCCTCATCACGTGTTTTCGCCCCAAGCTGCGGTAACATCAGTTTGCTGGATGAAAAACGCGCGATCCCGGGGCTTGGTTTCTCGTTTATGGCACGGATTCGTTTGAGTTGCCGTGGTAGAGCCTCGCGATAGAACAGAATACGCGTGCAGCGCGGACACTGAATAAGTTTTTCGCCCACCTGTACTTCATAGGCCATAATGGTGGGAACCGACATGCCGCAGCCCGAGCAGGTTCCATCAGTCATGGGGACAACTGCGGTCGCATAGTGATTTAAGAGAGCAGTAAATGTTTTACAGATATCCTCGGGCAGGTCACGGGATAGTGCGGTAATATTTTTTTCAAGGCTTTTCAGGTGGGTTTCAGCGGTAAGGGCCTTTTGTTCCTGCAGGGTAAAATTAAGATCCTGCAGTTGAATAAGCGCGGTGATAATATGTTTCATTAAAGCGTCTCCATGTCTTTTGACGATTACGCGTATTTAACGATTGGCACGCGTCTAGCCTTAATTTAAGATAGAGCAAGACAGTGTTTTTAACAACTGAAAATTTTATCATATTGTATTTTTTGCGCCGGCGTGCGTATTCTATACTGGGAAAACTAAAAAATTAGCATTTTATAAGGATTTTGCTCCATGCATAAAACTCTACAGACGGTTCAGCTTAACGAAATTAGCATGAGTGAACTCTTTTTTGTGACTACCAAAGGCCGGGACAGTGCTGCCCTGCAATGTTCTATTGCCGCCTGCGGTTTGCTGCAGCCGCCATGTTTGTGGCGCTCCGGGGAGGGGGCACCCTATGTAATGATCTGCGGTTACTTGCGCCTGCTGGCTGTGCGCAATCTTGGTTGGCAGGAAGTACGTGCCTGGGTGTTTGATCCGGAAATTTCGCAAGCACGCCTGCTTGCATGCGCCTTGCAGGATAATGTGCCCCACCGCATATTTAATGCGGTTGAAAAGGCCCATGCGCTACAGCGCCTGGTTGAATGTTTTACCAGGGATACAGTTATTTCGGAATGGCTGCCGCGCTTTGGTTTGTCCGCCTCGGGACGCACGCTTGAGCGTTTTCTCAGATTGTGTATCCTCGAGCAGAAACCGTGCGCGGCCTTGATTGCCGAGAGTTTGACGGAAGCAAGCGCTTTGAGGCTGTGCGCCTACAGTGCTGAAGACCGTTTGGCGGTGTTTGAGCTTATGCAGCAGTTGCATCTGAGTGCGGGTAAACAATCTGAACTGCTTGAATGTCTGGAAGACTTGTCCCGTAGAGACAAAATTGCGCTGCGCGATGTGGTCGCCGCCGCCGATATTGAGCAGGTATGCTCTGAGACGCATTTTAACCGTGTGCAAAAAACAGAGCGGGTGCGACATATCCTGCGCAGCAGCCGTTTCCCGCGCCTGCTCGCTGCCGAAGGCCGTTTTGCCGCCGTTCTGAAGGAACTCCACATTCCGGCAGGTATACGCATTATGCCGCCTCCGCACTTTGAGGGCCGGACTTTTAAGGCCGAAATAGCTTTTACATCAGCAGATGAGCTGGGGCAGCGCAGCCGTGAGCTGCTGCTTGCAGACCGGCAGCAGAGTTTTGAGCGTCTGTGTGCTGAAAATAATGACGTATCGGCTGGCACGGTCGATACACGGAAATAGAACTCCATTACCTTCGCGGCAGGCGTATATAGTATGACATGTGCTGATAGATATAGTGACCGGGTAAACGGTGCGGATGAATCGTTTCTTCCGGATGAAATTTTTGTTGAACAGGCGGCTGAGTCCTATCCGCTGACCGCCCGCATTCTTGATCGCTGTCCGGGGGTGCCGGTTGTCCGCGTAGAGGATGCCGCTGCCCTGATTAAGCGCTATCGCGACGATCCCCCGAGCGGTTTTAACGGCAAGCGCCGTTTGCTCTTGTGCCGTAACCGCGGCCGCTTTCTTGAGGCCTGCCCCGGAACCGGCCGCGGATACCGCTGCTGTTTATACCTTATTTTAAATACCGGGCTGGGCTGTCCGCTTGCCTGCACGTACTGCGTGCTGCAGGCCTATTTAAATAATCCCTTTCTTACTCTGTTTGTCAACCGGGAGGATATGTTCCATGAACTTGAACGAAGTGCCCGGATTGCTCCCGGCCGGTTTTTGCGCATCGGCACCGGTGAATACATGGACAGCCTCGCACTTGAACACTTGACTGGCTTTGTGCCGGCGGTTGCTGAATTCTTTCGAAATCGACCGCATCTTATGCTGGAGTTGAAAACCAAGACAACCAATATTGCCAGCCTGCTGGAACACGACTACAGCAGCTCCTTTATCGTGTCCTGGTCTTTGAACGCTGCTGAAATATGTGCGCATGAAGAGATGGGAGCGGCTCCGTTGGTTGACCGGATACTGGCTGCGCGCGCGTTGATTGAACGGGGATACCGGGTGGGTTTTCACTTTGATCCGGTTATTGCCTATAAGGGCTGGGAAGAGGGCTACCGGGCAACGGTTGAACTGCTGAAAAAGCACATTCCGCCTGAGCGGGTTGTCTGGATCAGCATTGGTTCCCTGCGCTTCATGCCGCGCCTTAAGGCAATCGCGCAGGCAACCTTTCCGCACACGTCCATCTACACCGGCGAGTTTGTGCCCGGGCTTGACGGTAAAATGCGTTATCTGCAGGAGATTCGACTTGAGCTGTATACAAGCCTGGTCGGCTGGCTGCGTGAATACTCCAAAAACATAGAGCTGTATTTTTGTATGGAAAGCCCGTCTGTCTGGCGCCGGAGTATGGGATTTTCTCCGTCTTCAAACTGGGAATTGAAAAAAAGGCTGGATTGCAGTCTCACTGGCTGCGGCCGCACGGGATCGCCGGACGGTCAAGGGGATTAGTCTGTGATGTATCCGGCTCAGACGCTTGTAAAACCATACAGTAGTTGTAACGCCATACCAGGTTGAAAAAACCATGAAACCCCGCATTCTTGTTCTGGTTGATGTGCCCGGCTGGGCCCTGGACCGGACCGCCGACAATGTTATCCGCAGGCTGTCACACCGGTACCGTTTTATAAAGGTTTTTAACCGGGATGCCGAAGCTGCGCTTGATCGTGCGAACTTCGATCTGGTCTACCCCTGCTACTGGCGCCAATTTCAGGATGCCGGCATAGAACGGGCTGTGCCGCGTCCTGCAGTTACCGGTGTGCGCAGTCATTTTAAATGGGACGGTGGTCGGGGCCTCCCACCTTCGAGTACAACCATCGAAACTCTGCGCCGCTTTGATGGCGTCAATGTTCCCTCGCGCATTTTGTATGATATCTTTTGCAACCGGCATCCGGCGATATTTTATACGCCTCACGGGGTCGATGAAACGATTTTCAGGCCGGGGCGTCGTGTACCCTCTGCTGCGGGCTCGCTGGTATTGGGGTGGGCGGGCTCGCTGGACAATCATCCCGGGAAACGGGGCATTAATGATTTCCTGCTGCCGGCCCTGGAAGGGTTGAGCGGTGTAGAGCTCAGGCTGGCCGCGCGCGAGAGCGTCGTGCGTACGCAGGCTGAGATGGTTGCATTCTACCAAGGCGTTGACGCCTATATATGCACCAGCCGCACTGAAGGCGGTCCGCATCCGTTGCTGGAAGCAGCTGCGTGCGGAGTGCCCCTTATCAGCACGCCTGTGGGCCTGGCGCCGCAATTGATCCAAGATGGTGATAACGGTCTGCTCATTGAGCGTGACAGAACAGCTATCCGTGGTGCCGTCAAAGCGCTGCGCGATCAACGTGATTTTAGAATCAATATGGGCTGCCGGGCGCGCGTAATTGTTGAACGCGGATGGACATGGGATATGCAGGCGCCCGCGTACATTGATTTTTTTGAGCACGGGTTGATGCAAGCAACCGTAGAAGCCTCCCGGAGAGGATAACCATGGCCGTCGAGCGTTTTTTAATCATTAACGCTGATGATTACAATACCGATTCTGAACGCAATCGCGGGATTATCGAAGCCGCGAAAAACGGCATTCTGACCAGTGCAAGTGTGTTGACCAACATGCCCGGTCTTGATGGCGCGCTGGGTGAGCTTGAACAGGTACTGGGACCGCGCATTGGCGTGCATCTTAACCTTACCCGCGGCAAACCGCTCAGCCCAAACGTGCAATCCCTGACCGGGCCGCAGGGAGATTTCCTGTCAAAGGGGTTCGCCTGGCGCAAATCTCTGTGCAGAGGCTATAGTGTTGATGATATCAGGCGTGAATGGAGCGCCCAGATTGAAGCATTCTGCACCAACGGGCGGAAACCGGATCATTTGGATGGCAACAATCACCTGCATATATTCCCCGGCTGCGCCAGGATATGTGCTGAGCTTGCCCGGCGCTTTAATATCAGGAGTGTGCGTTTGCCTCTGGAGCCGCTGCATGTTTCGGGGTTGTGCGGGCGTGCTGGTTTGAAGCGGTTGTTTTTGGCCCTGCTGGCTGTACGCGCCCGGTCCCTTTTTGGTGAAGCTGGACTGTGCATGCCGGATAGAATGTTTGGCATTGCGTTTCCAGATACAGGCGATATTGCCTCGCTGTGTTGTTTTTTGAAAAAAATGCCGGCCGGCATAAGTGAGCTGATGTGTCACCCCGGTTATCCCTCGGCGGGGGCGCAGTCGTTTTCCAGTGCGCAGCGCGAAAGGGAACTGCGTGCGCTTACCAGCCCGTTAGTGCGTGAGACTATCAGCGGAGAAGATATCAGGCTGATTTCCTTTAACGATATGGGCTGACAATCGCACTTTAATAGTCTCTGGCATTCCTGCAGGAATGCGGGTGGGCCAAAAATAATTTGCGATCATAGTAGAGACCTGCTATTAAAAAAATAGAGGCGCCGTGACAATAAACGGCTTATGGCATGCCGCTGGAATTGAATACGTGTATTTTGTCCGGTGCAGTTATTAGCAGTAGGTTTTATAATTTATGAAGACGTAATTACAAAAAAACTGAACAAGTGCAGGAGGGTTGATACGATGCAGGGTATGATTTCCGATAAACTGGTTGCGTTGATTGAAAAAAATGCTGATAAAATAATTGCGCGATGGACTGAGCGGTTGAGCTCTGATCCTGCCACACCGTCTTTTCCGACGGATGCTTTAGGTAAGTTTGATAACAAGGCCCACATGGTCATTCAAGAGCTGGGGGAATGGATCAGCTACGATAAGCCCCAGAAAGATATAATTCGCCACTATGCCCAGGAAGGCACCGGTCTGTTTCATCTGGGCATCCAGCTGGGTGAAGGGGTGCGCGCGCTTATTCTGCTTAAGCGCACAATCTGGCTTTTCGTGCTTGAATCAAGCCTTTTTGAATCTGCAGTGGAGCTGCATCAGATGCGGGAGCTCAATGATCGTGCCGCCCTGTTTTTTGACCGGGCCCAGTATAATTTTATCAGTGGATACATGGAGGAGATGCAACTCCGGGCGCAGGAGTTGTGGAAGTTAAGCGATGTCGATACAGGCAAAGTGTTTTTTTAGAAAACATTTCATTCTATCTTAGCATCCTTCTCTTCGCTGAAAACGCCGGGTAGAATTCGCTTCAGATCCAGGCTGCGGTGTGCGATTTTTGCCAGTGTTTCGGGATTTTGTTGCTGGTCCGGGGTTAGAAAGGGCAGGCACCCCAGTACGGGTGCATCTGTATAGCGTTGCAACACAGCCGGATTTGTCTGCTCAGCGGTTGTGTCCTGTTCCAGCGTTCGGTTGAACACAATGCCTGTCAGGGGTAACCCGGCGGCTTGAATTTGCCGGACAGTCAGCAGACAGTGATTGATCGTGCCAAGCGAAAGCCGGGCAACCACCACCACCGGCAACGCCAGTTGCCGGATAAGGTCAAGCGTAAGTACACCGTCAGCCATGGGAACCAGTAGGCCCCCGGCACCTTCGACAATCATCATATCGCAGTCTTTGCACAGCGACTGGTAAACTTCCTGGATATAGTCTGTTGAAATATTGACATGTTCGCGTTCAGCGGCAATCGCAGGCGCCAGCGCCTCCCGCAAACGATAGGGACATATTTGTTCAAGGGGTGCCGAACTGCCGGACATGCGTTGTAGAAAAGCCGCATCGTGCGCATGCAGGCTGCCGTTCGGCTGGCCGCAGCCACTTTCACAGGGTTTGAAAACACCGACTCGTGCGCCGCTGCTGCGTGCGGCGGCTGCCAAAGCTCCGGCAATAAGTGTTTTGCCGACGCTGGTATCGGTTCCGGTTATAAAAATCCCCTGCATCTCAGTATGCCGTTTTTGCCCGGGCATTCGTATCCGGGAAATACTCAAAATATCCCTCATTCGTCACGAGTATCGTAATCGAAGTTTGCGTGACGCGGCCGATTACTGTCTCGGTTGAACTTTCCTCCACGGTGAAAAAGGGGGAGTGTCCGGTAATCTGTCTGGCACGCGAAAAATTGCTGAGGATTTCACCAGCCTGCCTGAATAAAAGCTGAGCCCAGGCCTCACCTGCCCGCACGTGGAAGTTTGTGTCTGAGCTGGAAATACTCTCAATGACGCCGTGCGCCATCAGTGTTTCCAGCGGTCCGTTGATCCAGTTCATGGCCCATCTGTATTGTGCCGGGCTGAATGTGTCTTGAGCGGTTTGGCTCCTGGCGACAGAGATGAACGGCCCGAGCGTCATTGTCAGTATCAGTATGGCTGCAATCAGAAAGCCTTGTCTCACTGTTTTTATTCTCCGAGGCGCAGGTCAATTCTGCGATACAGGTCTTCAATGTCTCGGACTGTGGCTGCCTCATCTGCCCAGCCAGCATGCGGACCGATCGGCTCTTTTTTTTTGTCATTCTTATATTTTCGTAATGTTTTGCTGACGTCATCTTTTATCTGCACGATTTTGTCTAACTGCACCACAACACCTTCCGTGCGCTGCTTGAGAGATGCTTCTATTTTCCAGCGGTGCTGTCCATCGGTATCAAAGCTATGCACCCATTCAGTTTCCAGGTAGCCACGGTTTTTTTTAAGCTTTCGTTCAACACAGCCAAGCTCGTCCAGGATCACCCCTGTCACAGCTTCCCAGACAGTATCGTAGGGCTGTTGATACATGCGCGAGGCCACCTCGGGTGCAATGCGACCGCGGGTGCACGCACAGGACATTACCAGTATAACCAAAAATAACCATGTCAGGCAGGATAGTTTTTTTTGAGACAGCATACGTTTTTTCCGTTCCGAAAGAAGGTGGTCGGGGCGGTACTGTGGTTGGCCGCATTGGTTTTTATTGTTCCACAAACAGTCTTTCTGTCAAGTAAAAGCTGTATTTTAGTTGAAATCCCGAACGGTTGGGGTATAGAATGTCTATAAATATTCAAAAAAGGATGCCTCACATGTATTTCAAAGATCTTGCCCATTATCTACAGATGCTTGAACAGCGCGGAGAGTTGCATCGCGTAGGCGCTCAGGTTGACCCGGTCCTGGAAATAACCGAGATTGCCGATCGCATGCTAAAAAAAGGGGGACCGGCCCTGTTGTTTGAAAATCCGGTCGGAGCTCGTTTCCCTTTGGCGATCAATTTGTTCGGCTCGCTGGAGCGCACCTGTTTTGCCCTGGGCGTTGATAGCTTTGATGACGTTGCCGATCGCATTACGAACATGATTCCTGCAAGTCCGCTGACAACGTTTACCGATAAATTGAAATTGTTGTGGAACCTCAGAGATCTTAAAAACATTCAACCTAAAACCGTGCGCACAGCCCCGAGCCAGCAGGTTGTTGACATGGAGCCTAATTTGCATGATTTGCCGGTGCTTCAATGCTGGCCCGCAGATGCAGGGCGCTTTATTACGCTGCCGTTGGTGTTTACCCGTCATCCGGAAACGGGCATGCAGAATGCGGGTATGTACCGGATACAGGTTCTTGATGAAAAACGTGCATTTATGCATTGGCACCTGCATCATGATGGTGCTGTGCATCATCGGTTATGGGGTGAAAAGGGCCGCGATACAGAGGTTGCTGTGGCTCTGGGTTGTGACCCTGCCAGTATATATGCCGCGACCGCACCGTTGCCGCCCGGACTGGATGAAATGCTGTTTGCGGGGTTTTTGCGCAATAACCCGGTTGAGATGGTTAAGGCAAAGACTGTTGACCTGATGGTGCCTGCGCATGCCGAATTTATTCTGGAGGGTACGGTGTCGGCTACTGATACCATGCTTGAGGGGCCCTTTGGGGACCATACTGGTTTTTATTCCGGTGCTGACCAGTATCCGCTATTTACGTTGAAGGCCATTACGCGTAAAGCCGACCCGGTATATCCGGCTACTATCGTGGGACGTCCTCCCATGGAGGACTACTATCTGGGTAAGGCCACTGAGCGTTTTTTCCTTCCGCTTATTAAACTGCAGCTGCCTGAAATCATCGATATTAATTTTCCTGCTGAGGGAGTGTTTCATAATTGTGTGTTTGTTAGGATACGGAAACAATACCCCGGTCATGCGCGCAAAATTGCTTCTGCGCTGTGGGGTATGGGTCAAATGATGTTCACCAAGACAATTGTTATCTTTGACGCGGATGTTGATGTTCAGGACTGCTCGCAGGCCGCCTGGATCGCATTCAGCAATGTCGACCCCGAGCGTGACCTGTTTTATACAAAGGGGCCGCTTGACGTGCTTGATCACTCCTCCCCGATTGCGCTGTACGGATCAAAAGTCGGTGTTGATGCCACCCGCAAGCTGCCGGCCGAAGGGCACACGCGAGAATGGCCCGCGCGTATCACCATGGATGAAGCCACCCGGGAACGTGTGACCAGGCGCTGGAGTGAGTATGGGTTTCCTCGCTAAGACCAGAACGATTCTGGTCATGATTAAATTTGAGCACAGCGTTTTTGCGTTGCCGTTTGCCTATTTGGGCATGATGCTGGCCGAAGGCGGACTACCGGACGCGGCAACTGTTATCTGGGTTACGCTTGCCATGGTCGGGGCGCGTAGCTTTGCCATGGCGCTTAATCGCCTGCTTGACCTGAACACCGACCGTCGCAATCCTCGCACTGCCTCCCGGGCCCTTCCGCGGGGCTTGATTTCCATCCCGGAGCTTATTGTATTCCTGGCCGCAAGCCTGGCTGTTTTTTTTCTGGCAGTCGTTATGCTGCCGCCATTGTGTCATCGGTTCTGGCCGGTGGCGCTGGTTCCCATGGCACTGTATTCTCTGACCAAGCATGTTACCTGGCTGTGCCATTTTGTTCTGGGCTTGTGTCTTGCTCTGGCTCCGGCAGGCGCCTGGGTGGCTACGGTCAATACGCTGCCGCCACCAGGGATCTGGCTTTTGGCCCTGGGCGTCCTGTTGTGGACGGCCGGGTTCGATATTATTTACAGTTGTCAGGATTATTCTTTTGACTGTTCGGCTGGCCTGCACTCAGTACCGGTTCGCTTCGGGATCGCAGCTGCGCTCAGGATAGTAAAAATATTGCATGTGATAAGTCTTCTTCTTTTTTGCGGAGCCGGTGCGGTCCTTGCTTTGGGCCCGGTGTATTACCTTGGCATGGCCGCTACCAGTTTGTTCTTATGGTATGAAAACAGGATCATAGCGGCTGACAACCTTGCGCGGGTTGAGAGCTCGTTTTTCACCATGAACGGTTTTGTCAGCATTACAATATTCGTATGTGCTTTTGTTTCAATCTATTACACTATCTGATAGTGCCGGGCGTGTAGTTGACCTGTCAATTGATAGTTCTTAAGCGTGGAGTGTAGAAAAATTTCCCCATTTTTCGGCATAGTTGTAGTCTGCCATCAGCGCCGAAATATGCCCAGACTTTTTTCCAGCCCAACCAGCGCAAGCGTTGCAACCGGAAGCACCAGAAGGAATACCGGCTTGTGCAGGGCCAGTCCGGCAAGCATGCCTATCAGGCCTCCCAGCACTTCAATTGCGGCCAGATTTTCTCCGACCACGCGTAAAATCATGCTCTCGAAATCCTGGGTGCGCTGACCCTCGATATTATCTGCCACAATTTTGCGGATATTAAGACGTTCAATAATTTCGGGAATAATGTCTTGGATTTTTTTTATGTTCTCCGGGCGCTGTAGAAACTGCTGCAGCCAGGGCGGTACGGTTTTTAGTAGGCCCTGCGCGTACCGGTCAATTTCAATCCAGGCTTCCGGCCCGCTCAGCCAGGTATCGATTCTTTGGCGCAGCGCCGGTATGGCCCGGGAGCGTGTAACCGTCAACACGGTTTCTTCAAGCCACTGTTGCAGATGCAGCACGCGCTCTTGAACCTGGTCCTGTTCAAAATAGGATTCAACAGTCTGCAGGTTGTTCTCCACCAGATTTACAACCATGTCATAGGTGCCCGGATTGTGCAGAAAATCTAGCAGCATCTGTTCAATCTCTGCGGGGCGGATGCCCGAGAGCTTACGAACCCCCTGTAGCAGTACTTGTTTCCAGGGTGTCTGCTCAGCAATGTAGCGGTCAAGGGACTTCGCGAGCAGGTTTGCCAGTTCCGGCGCACGGGTTACCAGATGCTCTAAAATCCAGGCGGCAGTTTGTTGTTTGAGATGCCCGGATTCAAAAAAAGCTTTTAAGCGCGGCTTGACCACGGCCCATATGCGTTGAATTGTTCCGGGTTTTCGGGCCAGTTCAACCAGCCAGGCCTCAGCGCTGCGGGCCAGCCAGGTAAAAAGCCGGTCTGCATAGTGATTGTACAGCCGCAGTACACTATCGGCGACAATCCGGCGGTTTTCATCGCGCGCCAGGTAGCGTTCCGCCGCCGCCACAACAGATTCAATTGTTTGCTCGACAATCCGCTCGCGCTCAATATGCTGCATAATAATTTCAACGTTGAGCAGTCGTTTTTCAGTCTCTGTTGCAATACTGGCGGCAATGGCGGACTTGTTTCGGGGTATGAGCCCTTGTCGCCCGAAAATAGTGGGCCTGAGAGGTCGAAACAGCATGCGAATCGCAATGCTGTTGGTTCCGATACCTACCAGCCCGGCAAGAGCAATCGAGAAGGCCCAGCTAACTGCAGTCTGTTCGGGATACAGGTAATCAAGGTACAGGCAGGCCAGCAGGACAAGGGGCAATCCGCATAGCAGTAGAATTTTTAGTGTCGTATACACGCTTTTCATACGGGAGCTTTTCCGCAAGGAGGTGGAGGGACTCAGGCGCCAAAAAAGCGCGGTTACTCCGGATCAACCGTGACCTTGATAATTAAAAAACAGGTTGGACCACCCGGTCGCTGAACTTCGACATCATCACCGGTCTGTTTGCCCAGCAGGGCTTTGGCCATGGGAGACTCCAGACTGATTTCGCCCCGTTTGCTGTCCCATTCATCCGGCCCCACGATCCGGTAGCATGTCCGGTTCCCGTCTTCATCTTCAAGTGTCACCCAACAGCCAAAATACACCCGGCCATCCTCTTTTGGTTTTTCGGTTATTGCGTTCAAGGCTTCAAGCCGATTGCCCAGGAAGCGCAGGCGGCGGTCAATGTCGGCCAGTTGGCGTTTGCGATAGATGTATTCAGCGTTTTCCGAGCGATCGCCTTCTGCAGCCGCTGCTGTCACAGCGGCGGTTACTTCGGGCCGTTTGCGGTTCCACAGGAAATCAGCTTCTTCCTGAAGATGGCGAAATCCTTTGGCTGTAATATAGCCCGGTTTTTTTGAGGTATCCGGCCTTTTTCTTTCGCGGATACCCATATTAGTGCTCCGGACAGCTGCCATGGTCATGGCATATGACCGGCGCATCTGCGAGTTTTCCGGCTGTATAGGCCTCAATAACTTTTTTGACCGTGCCGGAACAGCCGCGGATAACCGAGATTCCTGCAGCATTCAGTTTATTGACCGCGCCCTGACCCATATTACCTGCCAGCATGACGTCTACACCCAGGTCTGTAAGGCTGCTTACAAGGTTTGATTTGCAGCCGCATCCGGGGGGCGGTGTCAGTTCTTCTTCTGCGCAGACCTGGCCTTGTTTATTAAGGGAAAATACAGTGAAATATTCACAGTGGCCAAAATGTGAATCCACTTCGCCTTTTCGTGAGGGGACTGCAATTTTCATACGTTTCTCCTGTCCGTGATACTATAATGCTTATTAAAGTTGTTATTATACCTGCTGCACGCTGCTTGTCAAAACGGCATTTGTATGCATTGTAAAAGAAGAGCCCCCTTGGCAGGGGCAATGCCAAGGGGGCGAGGAGGGGGGATAAGAATTGTGCTAACTTTGTTATAACACAAATCGACACTGCCGCAAGAGGACACAAGAAATTTTTTTATTTTTTTATGCACGGAATGAAATTTTTGCTTTGTGGACTCGACACAGGGGGATGAAGGCTTGCAAAGAAAGTACCTTTATATGTAAAAGGATGTTTTTTTATAAAAAAAAGTTTTTTGCATTATCGCCTGTATATAACCAAAGTTGAGGCGGCGGGTAGTTCTTTCCGGGGTTGCTGCCAGTCCGGTATGTGGGTATGTTGGTGTGCAGGGCCGGAATAAGGCCCGGGAATTTTTTAAACGAGTGTTAACTATTCGTCATTGCGTTCAATATCAGTGATTGAAACATCTTTATACAGAAGTTTGTCTTCCATGGTTTCAGTGCTGGTGATGCCTTGTCGTTCCATTTCCGATTGACATTCAATACAGCAGCGCGCGAAGGGAAGCACATTCAGGCGTTTTTTGGGAATGTCACACCCGCATTCGTCGCAGAGTCCATAGGTTTCATCTTCAATTTTTTCAAGCGCGTCGTCAATTCCGGCAAGTTTGGAGCGATCACGCTCGCTTAGCAAATGATTGAGTTGTCTTCCTTTTTCGCTTTCGGCATCGTCATAGAAATCGCCCACATCACGCTGCGGCGCACGGCGCTCGGTTGAAATGCTGTCATCGAGTTCCTTTAAAATATCAGCGCGCATTTTATGGAGTTTTTTTACTAACGTAACATATTTTTTCATTCAGATTTCCTATCAGTTAAACAGCTTTGGGAACGTAATGGGCTTCAGGTTACCAACATGTTCCGGCAGCAGCAGTAGTGTTGAATGCATGCAGGCCTGACAGGGCTTGCAAAAGTGAAGCAAGTTTATAGTCTTTAAACAATAAATTGTCAACCCAAAAAAGACATGTGTCCATTTAAATATCGAACGTGCTGCCTGCCAGCCAAGATAGTAATGCCTTTATATGTTTTTTTATTTATAGATACGTTTATATGTATTTTTAATCAATATTTTCTAAAACAAGCGATGCACTTACCTGTAGTGCTGGGCTCATACTATTTAATTTCCGGCAGTGTTTTAGCTGGGGGAAGTTATTTCTGATACATTGTTTTAATGTCAGCGCGTACAATCAGGGCAACCCTCTATGCGGATTTTCCGCCGGGGGCGGTGCTAAGAGTCGATTTAATTTTATCCTGTTGAAATCACGTATCTTTTTAAGAGTATTCAGCGGTGAAACGACCTTAGCTGCAGGGGCTTCATGTTTAACCTATTGGTTTTTCGACAGTTTATTAAAAATGCTCAATTTTGTAGCAATCTGCTGAAAGGCCTTATTTTTACAGCCTCGAAAGCCTTTTTCAACAAAGCAATCCACAGGTTTTTCACAGATGCTGTGGATTGTGGTTCTTGATTGTTTGTTGTGATATGGGGATACAACTTTTGCAGGAGCAACAATGGTTACTGTGTTTTTTGTCAGTTTTAGAGTTGGGGCTGTAATCTCAGCGTTGTGCTCGCAGATAGGGAAGTGCAACGGGGACGAAATCGGGGGCATTCCTAAAGGATTGAATAATTTTGGATTTCTTGTTGGTATTTTTCAACACATTCATCCAGCTTACTGCGGGCCTCATCGTTCATTTTTTCAAATTGAATGCCCATGCCTTTGGGAAATGAGTTTTTGCGTCCTTTGGGGTTGATCCAGACCACGCGTCCCTCAATATCCAGCGGTTTGGTTTCAGAGGGCAGAATCAACCTGAGGGATACGGGGTAGTCCAGCGGGAACGGGTCTTCGGTTTTAACGAATAGGCCGCCATTGCTGACATTGAGCATATAGGCTTTGACAAATGCTCCGTATTCACGGAACATGACTTCAATTTTCGTTGGTTTTCGTTCCCCGGTCCGCTGTTCGTCTGCCATAATTTCCTCTATGTTTTGGTATACGGAGTGGTATAGCAGATTTTATTAAAACTTGCCAACAAGTATTTGGTTGTTTTTGAACAGGTTTTAACGGGCCTGTTGTCTTTGCCTCGGCACTAGGCTCTATGGACAGTGTTTAACGTTTTCCCGATGCCTCATCCTGCGTTTCCGGCTGGAGCCCCGCCGGTGCTTTGGCTCGGGGTACTGTTGAAGGCAGCGGTCGGGTCATACTCCGGTCCTCTGCCCTGAAATACAGGTGAGCTCTGGGGCGCGCAAAGAAACAGCGCGCACAGGATATCGGTTAAGCTCAGATACAGTGTGGTGCGAGTCATAATGTGATCCTCTTGTAAAAAGGGTGTTTATGGCGAGTGTTTTGTTTTTTGTCTCTTTCCTACATATAACGTGCGCTGAGTGGCGCACAAGGGTACAATATTTTTTCTGTACAGCATATCCGGTAGATGCTATCTATTTATTATGTATCGCAGTGCGTGTGTATTGCTGTGTTAATGTTTTTACTCTCAGGGTTGCGGTCATGCGGGGTGATCGTGTTGACGGCTTGCAATGAACGATCAGCAAATTCTTCAGGAGCTGGAAGCTCTTCTTGAGGCGCTCGGCATCCACGTGCGCCACGAACCGCTTGAGGGATTTTCTGGCGGGATTTGCATGGTTAACGGACGCTGCTGTATGTTTCTTGATGACTGTACGCAGCCGGCAGATATGGTGAGACTATGTGCGGGTGCGGTCATGGAAAAAGTTGATCTTGATACGATGTATCTAAAGCCTGAGGTTCGTCGCTACCTGGAGGAGACAGTAGTCTCCGGACGTACTTTAGACTAAAGGGGCAACAGGAAATTCTGCGCAAAGGTATTATAATAACAGGATAGATATACGGCACGAACGATGCTAGATCATAGTTTTGGACCATTTGTTGACATTGACGTAACGTGCTTTAAGGCAGGCAAAAAGGAATGTTTGCGTCAGCCAATCGCCACCGAAGTACCCTGCACCCTTCAGGTAAACGGAGATGAGCTTGGCACGATGCTGTGCACGCCTGCGAATTTAAAAGAATTCGCGGTGGGATATTTGTTTACCTCCGGCCTTATTCAGAGCGCTGAGGAGGTGCTTGATTTCTACTGTGATGAAACCACCTGGCGCCTTGATATCACCACCGCCCAACGTATTGATCCGGCTCTGCTCGGTAAGCGCATTTATACCAGCGGCTGCGGTAAGGGAGTTATGTATGACAACATGATTAATCTTGCCTTGCGTCATCCGATTGAAAGTACTTTTAGTATTGATCCGGAGAGACTGGTGGCGTGCATGCGCTGGCTGCTGGGTTGCTCGCAGCTGCATCGGGATACGCACGGAGTGCATACAGTTGCCATCAGTCTTAACGGCGACATTCCGGAGATATATTTTGATGATATCGGCAGGCACAACGCGGTTGACAAGTCACTGGGGCACTGCCTGATGCAGGGTACTGACCTTGCCCGCGCAATCCTTCTGGGAACCGGCAGGATTTCATCGGAAATCCTGCAGAAAGTCAAGCGCGCCGGTATCCCGCTGCTGCTTTCTCGCGGAGCGCCTACGCATCAAACTGTTCTCCAGGCCCGCGATATGGGGGTTACGGTTGTCGGGTTTGCCCGGGGGGGCAATTTTACTGTGTATACCCACGCCGAGCGTGTAATTTTTAGCTCTTGCAATGAATAATCTGTTGTAGGTTGTCGCGTCTACTTTTGTTCTTTCCGAACCCGGCACGGTTGTAAAAACGACGTGCCTATGCGGTTGAGTTTCCGGGACTTGTATTTGTAAGAAAAATATTGAAAAAAATAAAGTATTGTACAGGGGTTCCGAAAATATATACCTTCGTATAGGCCTTTGCGCAGGTATATATGTATAGACAGACGGTTTTTTTCATGTTAATAAATGATGTCTATTTAGACAATTAACTTATTTTTATTCCTTTTTAAGTGAGTGCTGCACTGTGAGGACTGGATTGGACCATATATCGAAAAAAAACTGGTTGTTCTTGATGGCTTGCGCGGTTTTTCTGTGTTCCTGTGCCAGTGAATACACTGTTTTAAATTCTGTTGCAGATATTATGCAAAGTCTCCATGGTGAAGAGGGATTTTCAATTGGACATGGTGACAGGCTGCGCATAGATGTGTGGGGTCAGGAGGAGCTTGATTCTGACGTGATCGTACAGCCCGACGGCAAGATTTCGCTGCCTCTGGTTAAAGAGGTTATCGCCGCCGGCTTGACGGTAGATGCCCTCAGGCAGGAGCTTGATAAGCGTTACCGCGAGTTTATTTTGGAGCCAACTGTCTCCGTAACGGTCAGTGAAATCAATAGCTTGAAAATTTATGTTTTGGGTGAGGTAAACAATCCCGGTGAAATGGCCTTGTTATCGTATACAGATGTTTTGCAGGCGATCGCCAAAGCCGGAGGCTTCACCATCTATGCAAAAAAAAACAAGGTTGAAATTATCCGGACGTTTGGTGGGCAAAAAATAAAAACAAGATTTAATTACAGTCAGGTCGTCAGGGGCAAAAATCTCCAGCAAAATATCCCCTTGAAGCCAGGTGATGTAATTATCGTTCCCTAAGTGCGATTCGCGAAAATATTATTATTGAATCTATCACGGAGGTTGTGACATGAGAAATTGTGGTATACAGTTTTTGTTAGCGATAGCATGCACGCTTATCCCTTTATATGAAAGCTCTGCAGCCTCGATTGACGACCTGCTTGGCTTGACCTATCTGGAAATAGCGCCATCATATACCCACCGGATACAATATGAGGATAATATAGATTATGACTACTCCAGCAAGGATAGAATCAGTGATTGGAGCAACCATTACAAGCCTGCAGTCGAGGTCAACGCATATAGCGGTCGTTTTTCGCTTCAAACGAACGCTGAACTTGATATCGCTGAATATATAAACGAAAAAGATTTTAATTATGTTGATCAGGATTATGCATTGACTTTGGGGTATCTGCCGAATGAGCGTATTGAATATTCACTTGGAGGTGGTTATTCGGTCCGATCTTCTAATAATCGTGAAGAAGACTTTTTTGCTCCAGGAACTGATAGATACTATCGCTATAAAGATAAGACAACACAGTTTCATGGTGGTTTTAGCTATGTTATAAATCCGCGCAGTACCATAGCGCTGACAGGTACTTATTCATATTATGACACCGCCTCAACCAACGGAAGTGACTTTTACTCGGCCGTAGCCCTCTATACCTATAGTCTTTCTTCACGCACGAATGTATTGCTCAACGCGGGTTATTTTTATTATGATTTTCAGGGAAACAATGAGACGCTGGCCGGTGGCATAATATATTCTTATTCCGATTATGACTATGAGATGAAGAATTATACTGCAACGGCAGGTATTGAGCATGTGTTTGAACATGATGGCAAGATTCTGGCGCAGGTTGGTATGCGCTATAGCGATACAACGAGCAGGCAAGACAATGTTGATGACGACAACAATCCCTTAACCCCTCCCGTAACCGTTAAAACATCAGGCAATGGTAACGGTTGGGTTGGCGTGCTTGAGTATCAAAAACGGTATAATGATTTTCTCTTTGGCTTTAAGGCGAGTCAAGATGTTACGGTCAGTCCTGAAGGCTCTAACTATGATGCTACAAGATTTCTTTTGCGAACCGACTATAGAATAGACCAGCGAACGAGTGCAAACCTGATGTTGGGTTTTTACAAGGCATACGCAGACAGTAGTGATGGTGAGTTCATAGGACGAGGTAGGGACACCAGAACTTACTATGTGCGAACAGCCGTGCAACGCAAGCTCTATCGCTGGCTGTCAACAGGCGTTGGATATGAGTATAGATATACGCAATATAAAAAGAGCGATCGGTCCCTGCACTCAAATGTAGTCTATATTGATTTTACGTTTACCCCGCTTCGTAACCTGGTTTTTCGCTAATGGAAGAAAAAACCCCCCAGGATTTCCTTACTGAATATCTTGATCTGCTTAGGCGGGGAAAATATCTTATTTTGTTGCCGCTTGTTATCTCCGTTTTTCTTGGATCCGCCGTTGCGTTTAAACTTCCGAAAGTATACCGTGCTGAAGCAAAAATGTTTTATATGCAGGCGCAGGTGCCGGACTGGGCTAAGCTTGAAGTAATAAATATGTATCTTGAGGCCATGCTGGTTTATATTCAAGCCTATGCGCTTTCTCCTATTAAAGTTCAAGGCCTGATAGATGAGCTGGAGCTCTACCCGGAATTGAATGGCAGGGTTGCCAGCAGTGACATCATAGCGCATTTTAAAGAACAGTTCATTCTAGAGTACGACTATCAAGAAGTGCCTAGTAAGTATGGCCGTTCAGAGGAGGTTGTAACAGGTTTTACTTTCTCTTTTGACCACGCTGATGGCAGAAAAGCCTATTATGTTGCAAATGCTCTTGCTACCAGTTTTATGGAGATTTTTAGGCAATTTCGTGAGGCAAGCAGTGCCCGCAGCGAGACCTTTTTTGAATCTGAACGTGAGCGGCTTAGGCGGGAGATAGCAGTCGTTGATCAACAAATAGCCAATTTCAAGCAAAAACATGTCAATGAGTTGCCGGAGCTATTTGCTCTTAATTATCGCATGGTTGACGGGATTGCTAATAAACTTTTTAATCTGGATCAAAAATATATGCTGTTGCGCAGCCAGAAGCGCACTTATGAGGCACAGCTGAGCACTCTTAGCCCTGTCCTTGGTATGACCGGAATCTCCGGTGATCGTATTGTTACACCGCAGGAGCGTCTTCTGGCAATGGAGGCAGAATTAGGTCAACTGCGCGCACGCTACTCAGACCGCCATCCTGATGTGCGGCGCGTGCAGAATGAAATTGTTGAGTTGACAGTTTTGATTGCAGCAGAGGACTTACCAAGCGATAAGAATGGTGAACATGTTTTAGGTGATAAAAAAGCCGCTTTTAATCCAGTGTATAGTCGTCTCCTGATTCAGCTTGAAGAAATTAAAGCTGACATGGTAGTGCTCAAGGTTGAGCAGGAGGAATATGAGGGAGAGCTTAAAGAGTATCAGCGCCGGGTTGGCATGACTCCGCTGGTCGAAAAAGAATGGCTTATTCTTGAGCGCGACCGTTCAAGCGCTCAAACGCGTTTTAATGATCTTTCCGGCCAGGTTCAGACCATGGTTAGCGCTGCTGAAATGGAAAAAAGAGAGCTGGGAGGGCGTCTCAGCATTGGTCAGCCGCCGATTATTCCTTTAAAACCATATAAGCCAAATATTCCAATGGTTATAGGAATCTCTACTTTTGTGGGTCTTTTAGTTGGAGTCGGTTTGCTGCTGGGATGGGATTTTTTATTCAAAACCGTACGAACATCTCAGGATTTAATGGCAGGGAATAAATTAACAGTTTTGGTTGAGTTGCCGATGGTGCTGCCCGATGGGGAGGCCTGGCGTCCCAAGGTTAATGTGGCCTACGTGAGGGTTGGCGTGCTAGTGCTGCTTATTATTGTTGTTGTAGCTGTTGATATGTTCTTTATGAAAGTTGATGTTTTGGCTATAAATATTCTGGTTCTGATTCAAACGAAGTTGGCTTTGTTAGGATTATAAATAGAACTTTACAGGATTTTTTTAATATGAGCCGAATAAAAGATGCTTTGCAAAAAGCCAGGCAGCAACGGCCGGAAACAACGGCTGTATCGACCGGCCACACTGAAGCCGCGTCGGTTGCTGGTCTTCCGATTGCGCGTGTTATTAACTATTCAGAATCCGCAGTTGTGGAGCACAAAATATTGGCGCATCCTTTCGTGGACCAGGATCTGAACGAAAGGTTCAGGCTGTTGAGGGCAAAAATTGTTGGCGAAACCCAGCAGACCGATGATCGTAGTTTTTTAATAACCAGCACCCAGAATATGGAAGGTAAAACTTTTACTGCGATTAATTTAGCAATTACCTTCGCCCGCGAGGTTGATCACAAGGTTCTGCTTGTGGATATCAATGTAAAAAATCCTTCGGTACTTAAATATCTGGGCATTGACGAGCAGCCCGGGTTGTTAGATTGTATGCACGATAATGTCCCGCTTTCTGACATGCTGATTTGTCCCGGCATAGATCGGTTGATGTTGTTGCCGTTGGGTTGCGGGAGACTCAAATCCGCGGAACTCTTGCGCTCACGCAAAACACGCGAGGTGCTGCAAGAGATGAAACGCCGCAATCCGGATTTGTTTATTATTCTCGACGGTCCCGCGCTGACTGATGGAGTTGATGCAATTGTGCTATCCGATTTTATCGACCAGACTCTCTTTGTGGTTGAGCATGGCATCATCAAACAGCAGAAACTGGCCGAGGCCGTTGGCCATCTGGATAAAAATAAAATACTGGGTGCTGTTTTTAATAAACGGGTTGTGTGATTACTGGTTTAGGACTGTTTGAGATATGCGAACCTATTGTCATGCCTATGAAAAACAAGTTTTCAAAAAAGCCATAGATAAACGCCCGCATGCAGTGCCTGTGGCAGTAAACGCCTCTGAAATAGGCGTGCTTAGCGGATTTCTATCCGCGCGTACTATCAACTATTTAGAGTCTGCAGTTGTAGAACACAAAATACTTGCCCCTCCCTTCGTGGATCAGAAACTGCATGAGAGGTTCAAGCTGCTGAGAACCAAAATTGTTGCCGAAACCCAGCAGTCCGGTGCCCGCACGTTTTTAATAACCAGCACCCGGAACACGGAAGGGAAAACATTTACAGCGCTTAATTTAGCAATTACCTTTGCCCGCGAGGTTGATCATGAGATTTTGCTCGTGGATGTAAATGTTAAAAACCCCTCAGTACTCAAACATTTGGGCATTGACGAGCAGCCCGGCTTATTGGATTGTCTGCATGACAATATCCGGCTTGCTGACATGTTGATCTGTCCCGGCATAGAGCGGCTGTTGTTGTTGCCGTTGGGTTGTGCCAGACTGAAAGATGAGGCACTGTTGCGTTCGCGTAAAATGCGCGGAGTGCTGAACCAGATGAAAAACCGTCGTAAGGATTTGTATATAATTTTTGATGGCCCCGCGTTGGCTGATGGGATTGATGCAATTGTGTTGTCAGATTTTATTGATAAGACTCTCTTTGTGGTTGAACATGGTGCCATAAAACAGCACGAACTAGGTGAGGCCGTTGGGCTTCTGGAGAAAGATAAAATACTGGGCGCTGTTTTTAATAAACGGATTGTTTAAATTTTTAGGAATGCACATTGCCATGTATGAAGCCTTTTACGGCTTTCGCGAAAAGCCCTTCAATGCCCTGCCGGATCCAGACTTTTTATATTTAAGTAAAAAACATGAAATGGCCCTGACTTATCTTGATTACGGCCTTTCATCGCAGTCCGGTTTTATGGTTCTTACCGGCGAGGTTGGTGCAGGTAAAACCACGCTGCTTAATTATCTCTTGCGCAATCTTGCCAGCGATTCGTCTCACGTGGCGCTTATTTTTCAGACCAACATCCAGCCGCTTGAGTTGCTTGAGGCCATGCTGTCCGAGTGGGGCCTGCCCTACGACGGTAAGGGCAGAATACAGATGTATGAGCTGCTCAACAATTATTTGCTGGAGTGCTACCGGCAGCAGCAGCCGGTTGTCTTGATTCTGGATGAGGCCCAGAACCTGCCCTTTGAGACCCTTGAAGAAGTTCGCATGATATCAAATCTCAATGATGAGAAGGTTCCGCTTGTACATATCATTCTTTCCGGGCAGCCCGACTTAAAAGATAAGCTCAACAGCCCACGGCTTACCCAGTTGCGCCAGCGCATTACCGTGCATTATCACCTGGAGCCACTGGACAGCAATGAAACAACAGTCTATATTCAGCATCGTCTTAAAAGTGCCGGTTCAGAGGATTTGAACATTTTCACTCCGGAAGCGGTGCAGGCCATATTTGAAAATTCAAATGGTATTCCCCGGGTTGTGAATCTTATTTGCGATCTTGCCCTTGTCTACGGCTTTGCCGAGCAGAAACGAAAAATCGGTAAAGATATAGTAGAACTGGTCCTGCAGGACCGGCGTAAAATGGGTTTGGGTGTCGGGATGGAAGAAATGCTGACGCAAAGTTTTGAAGGTTCGGACGCGAGGCTTGAGCGTGTTGATGTACGACTTCAGGAATTAAATAGCAATGTGTATGAAATCGCCCTGATTATCCGCAAGCTGATTAAAAATGGGGATACGATTAACCGCAATCAGGATGAAATCAAGTTCCTGCGAGATAGCATCAAGGCCCTTGAGGGCAAGGATTGACATGACGGCCTGTTAGAAGATGTTCTTCGGGGTTGTGCATAAATTGAACCACGCAAAAAGTTAGCACAAGGCTAAAAAATAAAGTCCGGTTCGAGGTGCTATTCGATCCGGACTTTATTTGTTGTATCGGGTTGTGTATATGTTGCAGAACCTGTTTTGATCTGAGAACCGCAGCTGTGAACGGTGGAACTTATTCTTTTTTCAGCTCTTGATCAACCATTGCGGCCAGACCCTGCAAGGAACGGTTTTTTACGGCTTGGCCGTTAATGTACAGGCTTGGTACACCGCGCACCCCTATTTTTCGGGCCAGTTGCCGGTCACGCTGAAGTTGTTGCTTAAAGGCTTTGTTTTTGCGATCCTGCTCAAATTTTTCCAGATCAAGCCCGACTTTTTCAGCATGTTCCTGTAAGGTTGCTTCATTGAGTGAGCGGTAGTTTTTGTACATTTCTCGCATGAGTTCAAGATACTTGCCCTGTTTTTCAGCAGCCAGTGCTGCAATGGCCGCCGGGGTTGCGAACTTATGTGAACGCAGTGGGAAATGTTTGAAGACCACCTTAAGGTTGTTCGGATATTTTTTTAACAGTTGTTCAATTACTGAAAATTCTTTGGTGCAATACGGGCATTGAAAGTCGGAAAAAACAACCAAGGTAACCCTGGCATCGGCTGGGCCGATAATGGGAGAGGTGCCGACCGGGATATCAAAGGTCTGGGAAATTGTTATCCTTGAGATTGTTTTTTCGAACATGCTGCCCCTGGTGAGCAGGAGGACATCTCCCTTGGGTGCTACACTGATGCTGTTGTACTTTTTTTTCAGAGGAATCGCATCAATTATCCGGCCTTCACCTACGCCGTAGATCAAAATGTTCTTTTTGGTCAGGATATAGGTTTTCTTGCCGTCGGCGGTAATAGCCGTATCGATCGGTTTTTCATCGAGTTCGACAACTGGATCCAGCTTCCATTCGGTTTTTGCCAGAGCCGGTCCAGTTCCAATCAGCAGTGCTGCAATTAACCCAAGAGACAAAAGTAATTTCTTCATTCATTCTCCTCATAATAAAAAGGTACTTTTTTATGAGCATTCGTGTCATGTGTGTGCGATTGTTCGCATGCCACGGCTCATGCCTTTACATGTTCCTCTTTTTTCGAATGGTTTTTATTGTAACTTTTCTTGAAATTATGGCAAGCTTAATTTCAGGGAACAATCGACATATTAATTCTTAAATATTTATATGGATAAACCTGCATGAAAATGAACATAACCATCGTCGCCCTGGTCGCGTTCCTCATTGTGCCTGCTTGTGCCGGGCGGCAGCACCCTGAAGCGGACAACCGCAGCGAACCACTGCATATTGCCGATCTGGTTAACAGGGCTTGTTTGGCTGCTGTTCGTGCTGGCCCGCTTACCGATGAGTGCTCGCCGTATCTGGAAAGACTGATTGCTGATGGTCGCATTACTGTAGGGCTTGGGATTGGTACGCCGGATCTCGGTCGCGTGCAGCTGCCTGAAGATCCGAGCCAATGGAGGAGCACCCGGAGTTGCCGTCTTTTCGGGCGGGACATTGTCATTGATGCCTGTTTGATTCTTTCTAATGATGATTTTCGCGCAGCTCTTGAAACGTGCGAAGTTATTTTTGTTACCTCTCACTCTCGATTTGGCGCCGGACCGGTTTTTTTGCAAGACGGCAAGGAAAAACCCTTTCGGATGCAGGGAACGCCCGGCTATGAAATCATTATGCCGGACAGTGAGGTTGAGGGGTATGAGGGAACCGTGCTACGCACATATCGAAACAGCTTGAAAAAAAATGACTATTCGGTGTTTGCACCGGATGGTCGTGATCTTGATCGTAGTCTTCCCCTTCAAGCCTATCAGGTGCTGGTGCTGTCAACATGTTCAAGCCTGCGGCATTTTCTGGACGATATTAAGGCCTTCCGGCAGGGCTATCCCACCACCGCAATTTTTACCACCCAGCCGTCTCTTGTGGATACTGAAATGCGGGTTTTTAAGCGTTTGCTGTATGAACTGTTCCGGGGGGCTTCCGCGCAAGGTATTGTAAACGGTCTTAATGAGGAGTACCGGGCTGTGGCATGGGCGCAGATGAAACGCGGCCGGCCGCCCTGGAGGATTTTGGACAACCTCTTTACGGTGGGTATTAACACTGTTGAGCAGGAGGCCTGCAAGCGAAAAGGGGCACGTTGACTTTTCAATGCAGCCTGATAGTGTAGTAAAAATATTGATATGCATATGATCCTCTAATATTGAGGCTAAAATGTACAGGAAAAATAACTTATGCTTTGTGCGGCATGATGCACATATAGATGTTAGATAGTTATAAAACATACTACAATTTCAGAAAGGGAAAATCATGAAAAAACGTAACTTACTTATGAGCCTGGGTGCATCTATCCTAGTATTCGCCATGTTTGCCGTCCTGCCACTTAGCGCTATGGCGCAAAGCGTGATTGAACCAGGGGTCCGGGTGTTTTCTTTGGTGGATAATCCTGCTGATAGTGACTGTATCATGTATGGCTGGAGAGGTACTGTGATCTGCGATGACGGTGATGGTTGGTGGTTGGTGGAATGGGACGGGATTGATTGTGGTCACGATGGCAATGGTGGCTGTGGAGTAACAGATAACGCCACAGGCTGGTATGTCGAGGAGGCTGATATTGCTGGTCTAATAATCGACAAGTGTAAGGTTAAGGCTGGGAAAAAGGGCAAGGGCGATAAAATTAAGTTCTCTGGTTGGCTGACTGCAACTGAAGATGATTTTATTGCGGAAATGGGCGGTAATGTTGTTGTTACCATTGATGCCGATGAAATATTTGATAATGAGACCACAACATTTAGGTTCCCGATAGAGGAAGATAACTTAAAGAAGGGCAAATATAAATCCACGAAAGTAAAGCCCGCAGACAAGGGTGATCCCGTAACATCCATTAAGATTGATACCAAAAAAGGCAAAATGAAATTTTCTGGTAAGGACGTTGATCTTGACGGTTTGGGTTGTCCGATAACCGTAACAATTCAAATCGGAGATTATATAGCAGTAGCAATATTGAATGAGGATATTGTTAACGGGCCTAAAAAACCATGTCCGCTGGAACTTATGCCGATTATGTAAGAAACCCTCAATGTTCTTTAAAAAAAGGCAGGGCCGCAATTGGCTCTGCCTTTTTTGTTGTGTAGAACTAAACCTGTATAACATGTAAGGATTAAAATACCGAGGGTATCTGGGTTCGTTTTAGTTGAGGAATAAAAATGTTTTCATGTGGTTATGCGATCGTTTTAATGGAGCAGTAAGCCTGTATTGAGTGTTTTGTGAAGGCGCTTAGCCGAATGTTCCCAGCTGGCAGGCGTTTATTTTTATGCAGAGCGTGTCACAGGCCGCACCGATCTGTGGTTTGGTCAGGCCGAAACGGTTGGCAACCGACCAGGCCGCCTTGCAGGGCAGGCGTCCGTTAACCAGCCCTGCAGTAAGAGCCTTTTCCAGCTCGGGTGTCAATTCCAAATCTACGGGCTTAGCCGGCCTGTCGGCGCTGTGTTTGAAAATCCCCAGTTGGCACTGCGTGATTTGCACTTCTTCTGCGTCTAACGCCCTGCCTGTCTCTTCCGGCGTAACAGAACAGTCCCGTACAATTTTATGCGCAGCTGCACATGAAATTTTACCGTCTTTGGCTGCTTTTTTTACGGCCTGCACAACAGCAGCGTTGCAGTTTCCTGTTGCCTGATGCTTGGCGGCATAGTTGCCTTTATCTGTATGGGTCATGAAAATTTCCTTTCTGGCGCAGTCAGGAAAAAAACGTAGCTGCGCTCGCTGTACTCAATCGTTGTTTAGTTGCTGTTTAAACCACCTGACGCTCGCGTCAAGGGCGATTTTGCGGTGGTGCGGGTTGCTGATAGAATGATCCGCATCTGGAATAATAACACATTGATGGCGGGGGTCGTTTTTCTTGTATAGTCTGTCCGCATGACTTACCGGCACAATTTCATCGCAGGTTCCGTGTATGATCTGTATTGGTGTATCGGTTTGATGCACATCAAGGTGATAGCCCTCTGCGTCCGTGAAAAATTCCGGTTTAAGGCGCTGGAGATCCTGGGCAGGGATGTTGGTTTTGATTGTTGCCAAATCATACGGCGTTGCCCATAAGGACAGGGCCTTAAATGAACGGCCCTTGGCAAACAGTAAAGCAACAAATCCGCCAAGAGAGCTTCCCATTAGGGCACAGTTCCGGCCCAGCGCTGTATAATTGTCTGCGAAGCGGACCACTGCTTCGAGTTCCTGCAGGCGGCGACTTACGGTGGTATCAGCAATAGTACCGGTGCTTGCTCCGCAACCGCTGAAGTCAAAGCGCAAGGCAGCAATTCCGGATCGGGACAACATTTCTGATAGTACGGTGAATTTTTCGGAGGCCATGCTGCTGAAAAGACCATGGCATAAAACAACCCAGGGTGCGGATTGGCGGCCAGCGGGCAGATGCAGGGCGCCGGCAAGGACGCGTTTTGCTACAGTAAGCTGAAATAGTTCAATCATTTGACACCTGCGGGCTGTTGACCTATACTTTCTACTTTACCTGTTTGACTGCTGAAAAGGCAACCTGATTTTGGAGTGTATACATGAAGCGTTTAATCACATCGGCCTTGCCATATGTCAATAATGTGCCGCATTTGGGTAACATTATCGGATGCGTGCTCAGTGCCGATGCGTATGCCCGTTTTTGCCGCCTGCGCGGTTATGAAACTCTTTTTGTTTGCGGCACGGATGAATATGGGACAGCCACAGAGACCAAGGCACGCGAGGAAGGCTGTACCCCGCGTGAAATTTGCGATAAATATCACGCTATACATGCAGATATTTATCGAGATTTCAATATATCTTTTGATGTGTTTGGTCGCACGTCCACCCCGGAGCAGACCAGCGTTGCCCAGGAAATTTTTCTTGATCTTGAAGCGGCCGGGCTTATCACCGAGCAGACTTCAGCACGTACGTATTGTGCTGTTTGCTCCATGTTCCTGGCCGACCGTTATGTGGAAGGCACCTGTCCGCACTGTGGTTATGAGGATGCTCGCGGCGATCAATGTGATCAGTGTGGAAAGTTGCTTGAGCCCGAACAGCTGCAAAAACCACGCTGCAAAGTTTGTGGTTCTGCGCCCGTGCTGCAGGAAACCTCGCACTTATACCTCGCCCTTGATGCGTTGCAGGATCGTCTTACAGCCTGGGTGCATGCAAGCCAGACATCCGGAAACTGGACACGCAATGCTGTGCAAACCACCGCAGCCTGGCTTGAAAAAGGTTTGCAGCCGCGCCCCATTACGCGAGATTTGACCTGGGGCATTGCAGTGCCTAAAAAAGGGTATGAGAAAAAAGTTTTTTATGTCTGGTTCGATGCTCCTATCGGCTATATTTCCATTACGGCCGCTGCGCGCAGTGACTGGAAAGACTGGTGGCAGAATCCAAAAGAAGTCCAACTCTATCAGTTTATGGCCAAGGATAATATCCCCTTTCATACGGTTATATTCCCGGCATCATTGCTGGGCACCGGTAAGCCGTGGACCATGTTGCACCACATTAACAGTACCGAATATCTGAACTACGAGGATACTAAGTTTTCAAAATCGCGTAATGTAGGTGTGTTTGGCGATGATGTCACGCGCACCGGTATTGCGATTGACCTGTGGCGTTTTTACTTGCTGTCCAACCGTCCGGAGCGCAATGATACGGCATTCACCTGGCATGATTTTTTTGAAAAAACCAATGCCGAGTTTATTGATAATATCGGCAACCTTGTGAACCGTACCCTGGTATATCTTCAGAAAAATTTTGATGGCGTAATCAGTGATTGTCCTGTGGATGAAGCACAGCAGGTTTTTGTGCAGGCCTGTCGGGAGGATTGCGCTGAAGTTACGCAGGCCCTTGAGGAGGTGCGGTTGCGCGACGCAATCCGTCGCCTGCTCGCGCTTGGCAACCGGGGCAATAAATTTTTTCAGGATATGCAGCCCTGGGAAATAATTAAAACTGATCGGGCGCATGCCCATACCACGGTCAGTCTGCTGGCCTATGTGGTACAAAGTCTGGCTGTTGCCCTGGAACCGTTTATGCCCGAAACCGCACAGCGCATGCTGGCCATGCTGGCGATCGCGGACTATGACTGGTCGAAGGTCGGATTATTTGAAGGGCTTGATGGTCACCGGATTGCCGATCCTGAAATTCTCTATCAGAAACTGAACATGGCCGATGCTGAAAAATTCCGCAAAAAATTTAGCGGAGCCCAGCCGGATTTCAGCTGTTTTGTCATCAAGGCCGCCCGGATAGTGCAGGTTGACCACCATCCAGACGCTGCGCATCTGTATTGTCTCAAGCTTGATTGTGGCGAAATTGATGTGCGAACTGTGACAGCCGGACTGGTTAAATACTACAGCCCGGAGGACTTGACAGGCCGCAGTGTGCTGATGCTGGCAAACTTGAAGCCGGTGGAGATGCGCGGAGTACTCTCGCAGGGAATGGTGCTGGTGTGTGAAAAACGAAATAAGCTGGAGCTGCTGGATGCAGGTGATGCTGAACCCGGCAGCCGGGTTGAGGTTGAGTCTCAGGCGGCAGCACAGGATGGCGAAATCAGTATTGACTTATTTAAGGCGGCTCCTTTGCGTATTGTTGACAGCCAAATGATGTTTGACGATTTGCCCTGTTGTATCGAGGGTCGCCTGATTCTCACTCATGTGTTAAAAAATGGACCGGTGCGCTGAAACAATTGGACAGAAAAAATTCAGCCGGCTCCCGGTTCGCCGGCAGCATGCGCTGCTGGCTGAGCTGGCAGGCTCAGCCCTGAAAGTAGCTGACTACCGAGGCTTTCAGGAACGCTATGAAGTCATGCATTCCTGGGCTGCGCTTGATCGCTATACGCCTCCGAAATGGCTGAGCCCGGAGGAAAGCCTGCAAGAATTTTTTTATTTTCATGCAGGGTTTGCCCAGGATCCGACTGAAATCGATTCGTCCCGGGCAGAAACCGGGCCGCTTGCCTGGCAGCCGCGCTTTGATGTCACGGTTGTACTTGATCAGGTCAGAAGCCCTTATAATGTCGGCTCTATCATACGCCTGATTGATAATGCCGGTTTTGCCGGGCTGGTGCATGCATCTGCCGGGCTTGATCTTAAGCATGCGCGATTGCAGCGGGCCTCGCGCGGGGCCGAGCGCTGGATTCCAGTGAACGTTGTTGCGGATTTGCCGTTATTGCTTCAACAGGCCGATGTGCCGGTTATCGCGCTTGAAAATTGTTCCGGATCGGTTGTAATTGATCAGTGGCATCCGCCCGAAAAATTTTTGCTGGTTGTCGGCAACGAATCCTACGGCATTGCCGGGACCGTACAAGATTGTTGCAGCGAATGTGTGCATATACCAATGCACGGCTATAAGAAATCAATGAATGTTCACCAGGCCCTGGCGATTGCAGCTCATAGGATTGTAAACGTCTTAAATGCCGGATAAAAGTTAAATGAATAGAAAAGAAAATATGCCATGCTGAATGGAAATGCTGAATTCGAACGTATCAATAAAGCCGAGATCAACCTGCTGCCGATTAGTAGCTATGATGGGCCGATTAGCGTTGTGCGTGATCAGGAAGGTCTTGCAAAAGCATTAAAAGCACTTGCGGCTGAGCGCGTGTTGGGCTTTGATACTGAAACTCGTCCGGCTTTCAATAAGGGGGAGCGGCATGCGCCCGCAGTGCTGCAGCTTGCCGGGGCTTCCGAAGTGTTTGTTTTTAAACTCACGGTACTGGGTTTCCCTGAGCAGTTGCGCGCAGTGCTTGCTGATACTGAACGGCTCAAGGCCGGAGTGGCACTTGGCCATGACGTGCGCATGCTGCAAGAGCTGGAAACATTTGAGCCCGCAGGTTTTATTGATCTGGGCACGCTGGCGAAGAATGCTGGTCTTAAAAATTTTGGCCTTCGTGGACTTGCAGCAGCATTGCTGGGTGTGCGCATCTCAAAAAAAGCCCGTCTTTCAAACTGGGCCGTCAAGCGTTTGACTCCTGACCAGATTAATTACGCAGCTACGGACGCCTGGATAGGCCGTGAACTGTATCTGCGTTTTGAACGCTCCGGCCTGGCTGATCCTGCGGTTCCAGAGTCCGATTTCGGTGCTTCGTAGCGTATCCAGGGTAATCAACGTAATTGAGGCCATCTTCTTATCTTCCGGGCAGGCGTGATGAGGCAAAGCAGTCAGAAATCTTTACTTTTCACAGGCACTAAAAAAGGTCGTTTGACTACAGAATCTCAATTTCACCGTAGCAGTTGCCGACGCTGACAGGGATAGTGCCCGGTTCCAGCCCGGCAGGTACAAGTATCTTAATCTTGAGGCTATTTTTTTTCGCGTTGAAGGATTTTTTCTGCCATGTGATTGGACCCAAGTCAATCTGCCCGAAGATATCAAAGTCTTCATTGCTGGTAATGTGCAGCACTCGCTTGCGGGGCCTTGAGAGTTTGTCCGACTTTATTTTTTTATGCCTGATATCCAGCTCGCAGGCATCAGCGCAGACGGTTGTTTCAGGATACTCTGCAAAATCTTTTCTCACTTCATCCGTGAACTCCGGGATAGTCTCTGTATCTAATGTCTTTTCAATCAGATTTCGGTTGATCTTATAGGTGTAGTCAAAGAAGTTGCCTGAGACATCTCCAGACAAATCTTCCTGAACATCCAGAACCCTAACAGGTGTATTACATGAAAAATCAAAGGAGTTTAAATCAACATACCGAAGGTCCTCATTATCAGGCGTATGAAAATTAATGCGCTGATTTGGTATGTCGTACGCAATGCTCCATTGAGTGGGAATGGACCAAAACGGGTCTGACAAAACGATAAATGTGGTGTTTGACAAAACGGTAAATGTGTAATCAATTGCAGGTCCGGAGGTTTCCGGATCATAGTCTTCAAGCATTTCCCCTGCCGTAATAAAGCGTTCTACTGCAGCATAGAGATCCGGTATCGGCAGTTCATCTTTCTCCCAATATTCGATACATCTCGCATAGGGGGTGTTTACAAGTGCTTTAACAGGCATCGTTTCCTGTGTATAATAAACCAATGTTCCACCAACAAACTCAATAGTGGCACAATTTCCCATGTTATCACATACAAAAAAGTGCATTGGCCCCCCAGTCTTGATGATCCTTAGTTCTAAATCGCTTGCAATCACATCCGCCACTGTTGCTGAATTATCAAGTTGATACTGAATCCATTGATTGGAACGAATGGCAGGGCGTTCATCAGGGGTTGGATATTCTGTGGTTGCAGGCTCCCACAGAAGGTTGACGACCAAACCAGCTTCATTCATTCCACTTTCGGGAAATTCTCGTCCCCAGGCGTTGAATGTTACACTGCCATATTTTGAGGTCCAAGTGACAGGTTGTTTCTCAATTGAATCTGGATTTAACCACGCTGTTTTTGAAACATTTCGTTTGTTCACAATTACTAAACCATCGCTGATCCACTCGTCAAAATTTTTACCAACCACGAGTGCGTTGTTGCTATCAAGACAGAACGTTGTGCATGCATGGCCGGGTTGTGGTAAGAGAGATGCAATGAAAATGCAACAGAGAATGAGGAATCGTTTATGGTTCATGAGGCCCTCCTTTTTATTATTTTTACTGTTTGCTTATCTTCCGGGCAGGCGTGATGAGGCAAAGCAGCCGAAAATATTTACTTTTCACAGGCACTAAAAAAGGTCGTTTGACTACAGAATCTCAATTTCACCGTAGCAGTTGCCGACGCTGACAAGGATAATGCCCGGTTCCAGCCCGGCAGGTACAAGTACCTTAATCTTGAGGCTGTTTTTTTTTGTGTTAAAGGATTTTTTCTGCCATGTGAGCGGGCCCAGATCAATGCGGCCGTGGATATCGAAGTTTTCGCCTCCCTTAATCTTCAGTACAACTTTTTTGGGTTTGGAGAGCTTTTTGGCTCGTATCTTTTTATGTTTGATGTATAGTTCGCACGCATCAGCGCATTCGGTCGTTTCAGGATACTCGGCAAGATAATCTAACACTTCATCCGCCAGATCCCATAGAACATGGCCCTTTTCGACCATATCCCGATTGATCTCATAGGTGTAATCAATAAAGTTGCCCGAGATTTCTCCCGACAAATTTTCTTGAATATCCAAAACGCTAACCGGGGTTAGACATGAAAAATCAAACGAGTTCATATCAAAATATCTAATGTCTCCATTAGTAAGCGTGTAAAAATTGATGCGACGATTTGGAATGTCGTACGCAATACTCCATTGGGTGGGAGCCATCCATTGATTCTTCCATGTCAGGTTCGATAAAACATATAATGTGTAATCAACTGCAGGCCCGGATGTTGCCGGATCATAACTTTCAAGCATTTCTGCTGCCGTAATAAAGCGTTGTATTTTTTCAGCTGGGTCAGGTGGAGGGGTTTCGTTATTCTCCCAATAATCGAGACAAATGTCATAGGTTTCATTTGTAAGCACCTTAACAGGCAGCGTTTTCTGAGTGTGGTAAACCAGTTGTCCATCAATAAATTCAATAGTGGCACAAGCCCCCGTACTATCACATACGAAAAAGTGAAGTAGCCATGGTTCAATGCCGATTCTTAGTTTTAAATCACTTGCAATCACATCTTCTACTGTCGCGTAATTATCAAGTTGATACTGAATCCATTGGTTGGCACTAATGGCAGGGCGTGCATCAGGGGTTGGATATTCAGATGTACCCAGTCCCATGGCACTGACGACCAGGCCGGCTTCATTCATACCGCTAAAGGAAAATTCTCGTCCCCAGGGATTGATTGTTGCGCTGCCGTATTTTGAGGTCCAACTGATAGGCTGTTCCCCTGTCCAATCCAGATTTAGCCATGCTGTTTTTGCAACATTTCGTTTGTTCACGACTACTAAAGCATCACCGATAGGCCAGTCAAAATTCTTGCCGACCACAAGCGCGTCGTTACTATCAAGACAGAATGTTGTGCATGCATGACTGGATGGTGCTGTAAGTAATGTAATAAAAGCACAGAAGAGAATGAAGAAATGTTTATGTCTCATGTTGTCCTCCTTTTGTTTTTGACTGTATTTTATCTGCCGGTTATGCGTGACAGCCCGCTGGGCTGAAAGTCTCTTTTATGCAAGCCGATATTTATACGTATGTCAGTTGTTTTAATTCGTGTTAATGAGTCATTTTCAAGATTTTGGAATCGAGCAGTATCCCAGTACCAGATACCAAAGCGTTGTTCCCAGGTAAAAGCTACATTTTTTTGTAGAGTGCCTTTTGCATCATAGTATTCAATCATAAGGGGCACAAAGCGTTTAAGGTCAACTATGCTTTTACGCCAGGCATAAAAGGATTTCTTTTTTTTAGGGGTACTTTTGATTATCGCCGCCGGGCGGTTGCGATAGGTTGTCATCGCGACCAGTTTATGGGTTTCTGATTTGACGGGGGGGTCAACATACTGCTCAAGAAAAAAATTGTTTTCGGCAGTATAGCGAAATATCCCAATGCTGGGGGCTCTGCCGGGGTCTCCGCGATGCATAATATACCAGTATCGTTCTTTGCCCTTATGAGAGCGTTGAAGCAGGATTGCAGCGGCATCTTTTTTTGTGTCCCCGTGCGTAGTTTTCGTTTCAAGATAACGCAGCACTCTCGCGTTGTGAATGCTTTCGCGAGCGTCATAGTACTGATGCTTTTCAATAACGGCTATTTGTTTTTTGCGCCCATCAGCGAAGGTTGTTTCCCAGTGGCGTGACAAGACAGCATCCGTAAATGTGTTGCTGGTTGCGACTCGCTGCATGATTTCCCTGGCTCCGCTCGGCGGTTTGGGGGCCTTAACAGCTGCTTGAGATGTAACGGGAGCATAGATGGATGAGTAGTTAGGTGGTATGTCTACGTGCCGGGTTGTTAGTTTTGCCGATTCAGAAGAGGTGCCCGGGGCAGGCATAGTTTGAGAAGCAGTTAAAAGTTCGTACGGCTGCGTTTTTCCGGCGGCAAGCAGCCGCAGGCCGCCCGGTTTCACGGTATAGCTGAGCATTAGTCGCGCGTTTGCATTGAGTCCTTCAGGGGCATGGTAAATTTCAAAAGACGGTTGTGGCAGTTTGAGGGCCCTTGTCCCCTGGCTTGCAATAATATTCAACAACTTACTCACCACCTTTGTTTTCAGCTGTTCACGGACTGATTCTTCCTGCAGGGCAGGCAGCGTACTGTAGAGTAGTCGGCTAACAAATAAAGCCTTGCCGTTTTGTTTTCGGACATGTGCAAAAACGTGAAAATTCCATAGCGGATCGTGAGAAGCACCGGCTTTGCGGATTTCATAACGGTACTTAAGCAGATCAAATCCATATTGTTTGCGAAGCTGGCGGTCCTGATTGCGGAAGGTAAGTTCTTGAAGGCGCTCATGGGCACTATTGACAAAAATACTATCAGGGTATTTTTCTATAAATTCACGATATCCGGCAATAGTGTCAAGGTTGTCGTAGCGTCTGATTTCAACCTGTTCGATATGCCAGTTAGCCTTTTTTACATTTGGATTGCGCGGATAGAGCATTTTAAATTCAAGATACCCTTCAACCGTATTCTGTTTTTCATACGGTTTGAACTCTAAAATATCAATTTTCTCACGTGCCTCCTTCCAGAAAGAGTTCGCTGGATGTTTGTGTAAAAAGTCCTGGTAGGCCTCTAGCGTATTCTGGTCGAGGTATGGTTGGTATGTCTGTTGATCGGCACTAAATTTTTTTTGTGAAATTTTTCCGCCTCCATGGTAGAGATACCCCCTCGGTCCGCAGGCTGTGAGTGCCAGGGCGACACACAAGCCAAGAAAAAAATATCGTGCCATGCGATTTTTCATAAGCGATCTCCCTCGCAAAAAAATTGCGGATTTATGTGCGGAACCGTAACGGTTTGGGCCAGTTGCTGGAACAGGATGTTTCCCGGCATATAAAATGATAATAAAAAAATTTTTCTATGGCATGCCTGCAGGGTTTTTCGTCCTGCAACTTCTCTTATTGAACAGCATGTGTCGCGCATAATTCATCCCTGAGTTGCTTAAATGTCTGCGCTGTTGCAGGGTTAGGTATATCCGGGTGTAGCACCAGGGTCATGGTTGCGTAATCACAGGCCTGTTTAATATTTCCGAGGGCTTTCAGGCCCGTGATCGTATGGAGGCGGGCCCCAAGCCAGCGGGGTGTCCCGGGCTCCAGGCCGCGTGTGAGTTTACGCCAGGTTGCAACAGCCTTCTCCCATTTCATTTGCTGTTCATAAATCAGAGCCAGATTATAGAGCGCGTCGCCTGAAGATGAATCCCGGGCCAGTTGTTCTTCGTACAGCCCTTGGGCGGTTTCGGTTCGGTTCTCATCGCGGTTGATTTCGGCAATGCGAAGGTTCAGGGCGTCAAGGTATTGCGCATGGGTGCTGCTGCGCCGTGCTTCACGAGCAAGCAGCGTATAGATATGCAGCGCTGTGGCAGCATAGTTCGATGCTTGATGATTCTGTTTGTTTCTTAAGTTTTTTGATGTCGCGTACAAGCGACCGGCGGTTTCCTGTAGGAGCGTCCACACGTCTGAGTTCAGCTGATTTTTTTTAATGCAGGCGTCTATTTCGCGTACAGCTTCATTTGTTGCCCCCAGATGCTGATAGCACTCGATTCGCAGGCCGGTGGCTGTCAGGGCGTTTTGCGAACCTGAATTTGTCTGAGTTGGGCGAAGCAGTTTTAGCGCGCCTGCATAATCGGGCTTGGGACCATCCATAAGCAGACGTGCCTGCAGCGTATTAACGTATGCACGTAGTTGCGTTTTATTTTTTGCTTTAGAGCGTTGTATCGCCGCGGCATACTTTTTAATGGACTGTGTTGCTTGACGGTGGGCTTTTAGCCCGGCATTGTTGTGGGCACCGCCGGCATATTGACGTTCAAAAGTATCGACATGGGCGCGCGCAATATGAAAGCGTGCCTGCAAATAGCGAGGCGTGCCCGGTTTGATTTGTTTAAACTGCTGCAGCGCTGCAGTCTCTTTTCCCCGTTCAAGGTAATAGGATCCGAGCTGATAATGGGCCTCACAAGCATCCTGCTGATCACCACACAGTTTGAGGTATCGTTTAATGGAAAAAATATAACGAGTGTAGTTTTTGGAGTTTTTGTCAGCGTGATATACGTGCGCTGCCGCTACATAATAAAAACAGGCGGCCTGCCCAAGGAGCTTTGAGGAGGGGTGAGCCTTGAAAAGACGATTGAAAAAATCGGCAGCCTGTTCCCAGTTTTCGAGTTTGCACATGCAATAGGCTTGGTGGAAGAGGATCTCATCCCGGCGTGGCTTGATCCCGGCATCGTTGGATGCAAGCACATGTGTATAGCGTTCGGCAGCCTGTTTCCAGAACTGTTGTTTGAACAGTTGATCTGCCAGCGCCAGGTTGCCGATAGAACCCAGTTCAGCAATAGGCAGCTTTGCAAAAACATCAGGGCGTTCTTCAACAAAGCGGTACAGTATGGGGGCCTGTGCGGGTTCGTGTGCGTAGAGTTTCTGTACTTCTTTTAAAACCTTGCGGTAGTTGTCGGGACTGGCAGCGCCTTTTTTTTCAGCGTCTTCGATAAGTGCGATTCCGCATTGCACACCCAGGGTTTTTAGCCCCCTGGCTATTGTCGGAGAAATATTTTCAGGTGCGATATCATTGCGGAACGATTTAATTCCCTTTGTTACGATCGCGCATGCGCTGCGCTGATAAGCAATAAGCAGTTGTTCATAGCGGCAACGCACGTACAAAGAATCGGACGGGGCTGTCATTGTCAAAAGGGTGTCGGCGTCCTGCATGGCGCTGTCATAGTTCCCCCCTTCTTTGTAGCAGAGCATGCGGCCGAACAGGCTGCGGATAACAATGCTGTGTTCTTGAAAATCAATAAACGCACGCGAGAAGCCCTGCCGCGCGAGGGCAAGTATTTCCGTCCGTTCGGGTGTGGCATTATCCATTAATACAGCGCGATAATAACCGTTCCAGCTCTGCCAGTATCCGGCAAGCGAGATGAGATGCTGGGGGTGCTGCCATGCATTGCTTTTAAAAAAAGCTGCTGTATCCTGCATGCCGTCAAGACTGTTTTCCTGAAGGTCGGCGATGATGTTTTGATTGTGTTGCAATATATTGTTTAGCAATTTTGTATTTTGCGAAAGCAGTTTCAGGGCCCTTGAGGGTGTCATCGTATGGGTGTGCTGGGCCTCGACAATTTGGCTAATACAAGCACCGGATTTTTCAAGCAGCAGTTTCTGCAGCGCAAATTCGGGCTTGCCGGTAGCTGCCGTTGTAAAGGTTGCCATCATGAGTTCCTGGGCAGCCTTCAGGGATGCAGGAGATGTCATGCGGTCAATGTCAAGTGCGCGCACTGCCGCGATAGGGGCTGCCACAGCTGGTGTGCTTAAACTTATAAGGAGAAAAAGTATTGCCTTAATATAGTTGTTTGTTTTCACATCAATGCTCTTTCAGTGTGCGCGGATCTTTATCGGACAGCGTTATTGTGCCGATGTATCCGGCCGGGCCATGGAAAATACGATATTGTTCTTTTCTGCCTTTAAGCAGGTATTGTATACACCAATTATATGTCGGTACGGAACATGGGCTTGGGGTTCTACCACCAGCAGAACATTTTCGGGCAGCATGGTCAAAAACCCGTGCAGCTCTTCATAACTGTGTATTTTGCGATCCTGTAGAAGAACGGCGGGCATATCGCCGTCTGTAATGCTTAGCCGAATGCGCAGCCGCACAATTTCCCAGTCCTGCTGTTGCGTTATGCTCTGCCCGTCTTTTTCAGGCAAACGGTTTGCAAGTACTCCTTCCGGTCGTTGGAAATGTATGGTCATGATGAAAAAAATAAGCAACAGGAAGATGACATCAATGAGTGGTGTCATTCGGATTGTGAGGTTTGTAGGTCCGCGATGTGCTTTAAGGGGTAATTTCATTGGGACTCTCCGGCATCAACGGAGCCGGCGGCTCCATGTAGGCGGCAAAGTGTATGCGGCTGACTCCGCTTAATGCCACCTGTTCCATAACCAGCTGCAGGGTTTGGTATGGTAGATTTTCATCTCCCCGCAGTGTAACGGTTGTTCCAGTCGGGTCCAGGATACGTTTTTGCAGGAATTCTCCCAGCCGCTGCAGAGGTACAGGCTTGCGCCCGACAAAAAGGCTGTTGTCGTTCTGGATAGTAATAATTAGCTCGGCCGGTGTGCGTTCAAGTTCGGGCTTAGCCTTGTCTGCCAGCGGCAGCTCGACTTTACGGATCAGCAGATGTGAAAAATTCAGAGTCATGACAAAGAAAACGATCAGCAGGAACACTACATCCACAAGGGGTGTCATGTTGAACGCAAGATGTGATACGGATTGCCGACGATTAATGCGCATGGTTAATCCCCGTTCACTTCATGCTTGAAGGCAAGAACAAGTTCTTCGGCCTTCAGGGCTGTCGAAGCGGTAAGTTCGTCAACCCGGTTACGGAACAGGGCATAAAAATAAATTGTCGGTATCGCAACGATCAGGCCCATGCATGTGGTGATAAGGGCCTCGAAAATTCCCCCGGCCAGCTGCTGTGGCTCAACTGCTCCGGTAACCTGTGAGATTTCGTTAAAGCAGCGCAGCATTCCGATCACAGTACCCAGTAGTCCCAGCATGGGGGCAATATTGCCGAGAACGTTTAGATGCTCAATTTTACGTGAAATAGCAGCACTCAGGGCTTCAACCGTATCTTCCATGGCCTTGAGCATGGCGTTGTATCCCAGGCTGGTCTCTTTGAGTCCGGCAAGTACCACCTGGGTTAAAAATGATGTTTTGCCGCGATCTAGTTTTAAAATATCATCAAATCTGCGCTCGGAAATAAGCTTTTGAAGCACCATTATATCGCGCGGTGGTGCCATGCGTGCGCCCCGGATGGTCATGCTGTAGTCAATCACTAGTGCAAGGGCAACACAGGACAGTATGATAATAATTAAACCGACAAGCCCACCCATTTTAATCAGCGCAAGGAGACTCATGGGCTCATTGGAGGGCGTTTCAGCATCTGTCACGGCTGTTATCGCGGGAGGAGTGATTACGGGTTTTTCCTCTTGGGCGAGGGCGCCACTCAGGCTTATAATGCCTGACAACATGATGACGGTGAGCGTTATAGCAATTTTTTTCATAGTAGCTCCTTTTAAATATACAAACTCGTATTCCGATTTATGTGGTGTTGATTCGCAATTCTCGCAGCGTCCGTCTGTCTTCATAAGCCGGAAGCGCTACTCAACTACATAATTATAAGTTTTTCATAAACTCATCCAGGCAAACCTCCCAACGTGATCCAAACACCATTACCACTAATTGACGTATGACCCGCTCAACATCGGTGAGCCGGGCGGCCTCGCCACCGCCTAGATCGGCAATCAGGCGAAAATCAGGCAGCACGCGATCCGTGGCATTATATTCAGCAGCAAACTGTGCGGATGGCTTGAATGTGTCAATGCTGGTATCCAGAGCTGAGACCATGCCGTTCATCTGCTGGCGGAAATGCACAACCAAACGTGTACACGCCACGACCTTTTCAGTATGTGGAGGAGCATCTCCTATGAGCACAATAATTTTTTTTGCCTTAGGGCGCCAGTTCATCTCCTGTATGGCTATTCGCAGGCCTTCATCGATTGCTTCCTGATAGTCTCCGCCGCCTTCGGCATTTATTTGGCGCAGAAAATTGTTGAGTGACATCGTGCCGAAACTGAGCGGATGTGAGCGGGTTACAAAACTTTCGTCAGAGTCCCTGTAGGTGACCAGCCCTACCCGCGAGGTCGGGACCAGCTGTTTGAAAACGCCAATCAGATTTTCAATCTTATATTTTACTTGTCGCATTACTTCAGCCATGCTGCTGGTGGAGTCGAATACGAATACGATATCAAGACCGCCCTCGCGCAGCACTTGAATGTGACGTGTAAATGAACCGGTCAGCTTTTCCTCACCGGTATACAGGGGCTGACGTCCGCTGGAGGGCTCCAGCCATTCGCGGCCGGTTGACTCAACTCCTACCAGGTCCAGGGTCTGCTTAATAGTGGGCTCAGGTAAAAATTTCATCTCGGGTAGTACTGGACGGTAGTCTATTTCATCAAGCGGGTAGACCATGTGATCCTGTGCTTCAAAGCTGTCCAGTTCGTCTGTTCCCTGAAATTGGAGTTGATCCGCCTGCAGACCCTGCAGTGCAATGATTGCAGCGGTATCAATATCGCGAGGTTTTTTCTCGGGTGCGTACCATGTAACTGTTGCCAGGCCCAGCAGTAGCAGCACGTGTACAGCGAGGGACAGTGAAAACGAAGGTAATCGTCGCAAGAGAAGGTCTTTTTCTGATTGCTCTGTACTCATCGTTATAATGCTTCGTTTCTACTGTTAAGATTTTTGAGGTAACTGTAATGCATGTAGTAGCAATAGGCGTGCCAAAAATATATGGCATTAAATAACAAAGCAAAAACGGTATGTTAGGGGAAAAATGCAGGTGTGTCAGCATGAGAACCGCCGTACGGGGTTCTCATTATCTGAGAAAGCCGGCCAGATTGCATGCTTTAACAGATTGTTTTTACTTCATTATTTAAAATAAGTGTGTTTCTCGAAAAATGAGAAACATCGGCCGGTATCGTAGATGACGCTGTTGTGGGGTGATGTGCGTAGTTAATTATTGTATTTCTTTGAGCTTGCGATAGAGAGAGGAAAGGCCAATGTTGAGCATGCGAGCTGCAGCGGAAAAATCATTGTTGCATACCTGTAAAACATGCAGAATTATATCTTTTTCAGCATTCAATTTGGCTTTTTGGGCCGCAGCTTTAAGTGGATTTGAACTGGCCAGCAGTTCATCGTAGGGAAATTCAGACACGGGCCCGTCCTGCGTTGTAGAACGCGGTGCAAACAGATTCTCTGTGTCGCGGCCAAGCAGGCAATAGCGCTCAATGATGTGTTCAAGTTCGCGAACATTGCCGGGATAGCCGTAATTGAGAAAAAGTTGTATGTCACGCTTGGGCAGGGGTAAAAAATCCCGCCCTGTTTTTTTGTTCATGCGCTGCAGAAAGTGTTCAATCAGAATCGGGATATCACCTGAGCGCTCACGCAGGGGTGGTATGTGCAGAGGCAATACATAAATGCGATAGTAGAGATCCTCGCGGAAATTTCCCTGGTGCACCGCATCCTGCAAATCTTGGTTGGTAGCGGCAATGAGGCGCACATCCACCCGGGTAGGCCGGCTGTCTCCCACTCTAACCATTTCACCACGCTCCAGCACCCGCAGCAGTTTGACCTGCATGTCACGGTCCATTTCTGCGATTTCATCAAGGAAGAGAGTTCCGCCGTTAGCCTCGGTAAAATAGCCTTTTTTGGTATTGACCGCTCCGGTATACGCTCCCTTGATATGACCGAAAAATTCGCGTTCCAGAAGCTCACGCGGAATTGCCCCGCAATTAACCGATATGAGCGGTTTGTTTTTCCGGGGGCTATTGTAGTGAATGCTGTTGGCAACTAATTCCTTGCCCGTACCGGTTTCACCGGTGATCAGCACGGTTGCCTCGCTGTCCCGGATAGATTCAAGTGTTTGATAGAGTTTTTGCATGGGTGCGCTGCCGCCGATTATATTACCATATGCATATTTGCCTTTGAGCTTGCTGGTGAGAGTGTTGATGGTTTTGGTCTGTAAGGTTGTTTGTTGCTGAAGCGCGCGAATACGCAGAAGAGATTTTAAGCGTGCCAACAACTCCAAAGCATTAAACGGTTTGACAATGTAGTCATCAGCGCCTTGCTCAAGCCCCTGAATTTTCATCTCGGTATCCGCGCGGGCGGTGAGAAAAATAAACGAGATATTCTGCCAGTCGGGATTCTGCTTGACCTGCTGCAAAAATTCGTGTCCGTCCATTTCAGGCATCATGATATCACACAGAATTACATCCGGACTGTGTGCGTGCATACACTTCAAGCCTTCGGCACCGTTGCGAGCTGTAATAAAATCATAGCTGTCGCGTAGCATCAGCGTAATATAGGTTCGCACGTCAGGATTGTCGTCCAAAACCAGTACCAGTGGTTTTTCACCACTTATTTGCTCAATGCAGGAGTCTTCTCCGCTGAAAACATCCGACATTTCAATATCCGGTTGCACGTGTAGTGTAGAGAGGTCTACGTCGTCATCAATTATGGGTTTTGTGGGCGGGTGGCCGGCAGGCAGATACAGGGAAAAGGTTGAGCCGTGGTTGGGTTTGCTGGTTACGGTAATGCAACCGTTCATGAGTTCAACAATTTCACGTGTATGCGCAAGGCCGATACCGGTTCCGTGGTCGGGTAAAGAAGACAGCGTGTTGCCTTGCCGGAATCTGGTAAAGATGCTGGTCAGTTCCTGTTGTGAGATACCGATTCCAGTGTCAGTCACAGCAACCCGGATGCATCCCGGACCGGTAGCTGCCATGGTTTCCGGACATGTAGGGCTGCTAACAACAGTTTCCCCGGCATAGCGAGCAACATCAGTCTCGCGGACGAAGTCCAGCGTAACGCAAATACTGCCACCATCAGGGGTAAACTTAAAGGCATTGCCGAGAATATTGAAAAGGCTTTTTTCTATCTTGATTGGATCAATGAGTACAAAGGGAATGCTGCTGCCCGGTTTGAATTCCAGGGTAATATTTTTTTTCTGGGCTATAAAACGGAAGGAATCGACTACCGAGCCAAGTAGTTGCTGGAAATTTTTTTCAACCAACATTACATCGCGGTGACCGGAATTAATTCGGCTCAAGTCAAGCAGCTGATTGATTAGGCGCAGTAGCTGGCGGGCATTACGCAGTGAAAGTTCCATTTGTTCACGTTGTAAAGCGCTTATGGTGCCGAACTCCTCCCGGAGCAGGCTTTCAAGCGGCCCGATGGTCAGGGTTAGGGGCGTACGCAAGGCATGTGTGATGTTGGTAAAAAACTGGTTGCGAAACTGATGGGCCTGCAGAAGGGCTTCTTCGGCCTGTTTTTTATTGGTTAAATCGCGGGCTGAAGTAACCGTGCCCAGGGTATTGCCGTCTGAGGTTTTGCGGATGGCAACCGTCAAATCAAGCGGCACCACCTGGCCGTCTCGATGGTAGGCATACAAGTCCCAGTTGTCCATGCTGCCCTGTCCGCTGTCAAGTATTTCCTGCAAGGTCTCTATGCGCTCGGTTTGATAATCGCAATAGGATTGGTCCAGCACTACATGCTCGCCGGTTGTTGAAATGAATTCACCAAGCAGCGGCCCGAGCTCGTAGGATTTTTTGCCGATTAGTTCTTTAGGCTGCATGCCCAGCATGGCGGCAAACGATTTATTTACCTGGCTGATGGTTCCGCCAAGGTCAACCAGCAGGATTCCGTCACCGCAGGATTCCAATACCCCTTCGAAAACACTGCGCATACCGTTCAGGTCGTGTTCAAGTTGGGTTTTTTTCGAAACTATTTTTTCTGGGAGTTTGTTGACTGCACTTTCACTCAGGTCTGTTATTAAAACCAGCGCTCCGCAGGCGGGACCATCGGGGTCGGCAGCAGCGCAGTAGTTCAACAGTACCGGTATGGGCTCGGCGTTTGCGCGGTTAAGATCAGTTCGGGTGTGTTCCGGCAAGAGGCTAAGAAAGTGTTCCTGCTGAAAAAAATGAGCAAGCTTTTTAAAGTAGTCCTCTGCCGACCGGCCTACGGCCATATTGAGATCCTGTTCAGTTAGACGGCAAAAAGCGCTGTTTGCTTTGCGCACATTGCGGCTTGCGTCTAAAACAAGAATTGGTATTGGCAGCTGATCGTAGAGGTGATCAAAATTTAAGAGAATTTTAGAAAAATCAAGCATGCTTGCATTCCTTTATACATACAAAAGAGAGCTAGTGTATCGACCGGTTCCGACGGAATCATTGCAGAAGTGAAATGAAAATTCAAAAGGGATTTAGCGCTATGCTCAATCCTATGCCTATATAGAGTTGTGTGTATATTGTTTAAGGAAGCGTGCAAGCGTTCCTGATGATGACCGTTGCCTGGTTTAAATTCAATACCGCAGCGCTTTTGTGCCATGGTTTTGTTAAGCGGCAAATCAGAACTATTTTCAGGCATTGGCAGTTCGTATACTATCCGGCACGGTATGTTCGCACTATGCATTTCTGTTCGGCAGAAGAAGATATCAGCTGAAAGTTCGAGCGGTGGAACGAGTTGATTGCAAGGAAAGTGTTCAAATGCGACACCGGTCAGGCTTATATCTCTGATACTGCCAACGCGGGTAAACCCTGCCCCAAGAGAAATAAAGGCATCGCAGTTCGGAGTGTATCTCACATGTGCACGCTGATTTACAACAATGTGCCCCCTTTTATTTTTTCTCAAAGTATAGTAACTTTGTTGTAAAAGTAAACACAATAATGAAGTTTTCTTGCTTTGAAGTGATCTATGATGTAGCATACAGCCCTGAAATATGGTGCTGTCGTAGATAACAAAGGCGCAGAGACTATGTCTCCTTTGTAGCCGGAAACAACATAATGTTATTCAGGTAATCTTCCGACAGTTGTTTTCTGCCGGATTTTTTATACGCGGCACCAGTAGTTCTTAATTAGGTGCGTTAGTGACAGTTTTTTTGAATATCAGCAATTAAGTGTTAGCCGATACTATGAATTTTTTAAACCCGCAAGACCATTCTTTCTTCAGCCAGGAGTTCTTGTCGCGTGTTTTTGTTGAACATGGGCAGGGACCCTATGCGAATACGTGCGCGGCATTGGCTCATTTCGATCTTGAAAAGGTGCGCGGCAAAAAAGTGCTGTTGAAACCGAATGTCGGCCGCTGCGCCGCACCCGGAGAAGGCATTACAACTGATCCAATGGTTGTCGCTGCGGCCATTGATGTCTTTCAGGCGGCCGGAGCAGTCGTGGCTGTTGGTGAAAGCCCGATAACCGGAGTTGTGGTATTGGATGCTTTTGAAGAAACCGGCATTGCCGCCGTTGTCCGGGAGCGAGACTGTGAACTTATAGATATGGATGCGAGGCCGCCGGTTATTCGTGCCATACCCGGAGCGCAGGCCCTTGATTCAATTAAAATCTGTGCTGATGTGCTGGAGCACGACGTAGTCGTTTCCCTGCCGGTTATGAAAATGCATATGCATACCGGCGTAACGCTTGCAATAAAAAATATGAAAGGCTGCCTGTGGCGTCGCAGTAAGGTTGAGCTGCACATGCTGCCCGCGGTTGACGGGTGCGATGAAAAGCCGCTTAACGTAGCCATTGCAGACCTTTCCGGTGTGCTGCGGCCGCATCTGGCAATTATTGATGGCACAATCGGCATGGAGGGTATGGGGCCCAGCGCAGGTACGCCAAAAGCGTTGGATGTTGTTGTTGCCGGCGTTGATCCATTTGCCGCAGATGCTGTTGCCTGTACTCTGATGGGGGTTGAGCCGGAGAATGTTCCCTATTTGCGTATTGGCGCAGCAAGGGGTTATGGCACAATTGACCTTGGAGCTATTCAGGTTGTTCCTGAAAACTGGCGCTCCTGGGCGTCCAATTTTCAGTCGGCTCCTGACAGCATTGATATTGAATTTCCCGGCATTGAAATCCTTGACCGCAATTCCTGCAGTGCTTGTCAATCTACGTTGCTGCTGTTTTTGAAACAGTACGGCCCTGTTATTCTTGACTACTGCCCTCCCGGTAGCACTATGAAAATAGCCATCGGAAAAGGGCACACGCAGCTTGCTGCAGGTACGGTTTGTCTTGGCAACTGCACGGCCGCGCATCGCGGTTCCACCTGTTTTGTCGCTGGCTGCCCGCCGGTCGGCAGTGAGATCCTCAAGGCCATTACCGGCCACACCTCGCTAGACTCCAGCAAAGTCAATACCACCATTAAAGAGTAACGCTGTGATGATCATATGGGAGCTTGTCTGGCAGCAGTCAGGGCTAGCGTCTGAGAAGCCAGCGAAGCAGTGTCTGTCTGAATAGCCTGCGCAGTGGTGCCATGCCCATATGTAAGTGTGGAAATGGTACCTGTGGCACTAGTTTTTTTAGAAAATCGCACAGGGGTTCCCATCCCTGACTCACGTCAAATTCCATGAGTCGCTCCCGGGGAACTACAGAGCGGACTTTAGCGATATGCCGGTTGTAGGCCTCTATGCAGGGGCCCCGTTCGAGTCTTCCCCCGAAAAATGACTGGATGATCATCGTATCGGTAAATCTGGCTATTTTACGAAGTCTGGGTATGCAGAAGCATAAAAGCCGTGCCTTGTCTGTCAGTCGCTGAAGCCTACTGAAACTGTTCCACCATTGCAGTGGATCCCGGATCGTTAAGATAATTTTAGCGTCGGGGAATTGTGCCATAAGCTCGCGATAGTATATGCACACAGGAAAGTCAACTGCTGCGGTGTAGCCGTGCAGGAGTCTCCGCCAGTTCATAGCAGGCAGGTTTCCTGCGGCAAAGTCGGACCATGTCTGCAGGTGCTCATCCTGAAGCAGCACGGTCTTCATATGATAACAGGGCCCTGATAACAATATCTCAAGGGCCGCTTGCAGCGATGATGTGCCTGTTCTGCCAAAACCAGCGCCGATTACCTGTATCATATCTCATTGAGCCTTTCAGTGAAAGTGCAGCCGGATAAGGCCTGCGCAGCCGTTTTTGTCGCACAATCCACTTACTTAACCAAACAACCCTCGCGTCTACCTCTTGCGGTGGGCATAGGGGGCTTTTTGAAGGCAGCTATACAGCAATGGAGTAAGTATAGGCAGGGATTAATGGGGGGTCCATAAAAAAAGGTCAAAAGTTGAATTAATTTTGTGGACATTCATGGTTGCAGTATGCTAAATGCTTCTTCAATACACTCAACCTTCATAAAGGAGTTCTTATGGCTACTGTAAAACCGTTGACCAAGGCACAAGTGGTATCGCAGCTCGCGGACACGTTGTCCATGACAAAGAAAGGCGCTGGCGAAGCACTTGATGCGCTTGGTGCACTCGCCTGCAAAGAAACTAAAAAGAAAGGATCTTTTGTACTGCCCGGTTTTGGTAAACTTGTAAAGGTGGCGCGTAAGGCTCGTATGGGCCGCAATCCTGCCACGGGTGAGGCCATTAAAATAAAGGCTAAAACCGTCGTAAAGTTTCGGATCGCGAAGGCCTGCAAGGACGCAATTCTTTAAAGAACCCTGGGCCGCGTATCGGTTGTGTTTGCCGCGCGAATGGGCTCCGTACGGCAATGTGCAGACAGGGCATTGGCTGTCCTATTCTATTATGAGCACGATTCGCAACCGGCGGCCTGCGAGTGTATTTTCACTCGCCGGCGCTCAGTAAGAGTAAGCACTTGCGCCGAGAAGACGTAAGTGCTTTTTTTATTTTTATGGGTGTGCAGCACAGGTATTACCAGGTACCTGCGGGCAAAAGCCGGCACCGGCATATTTTTCATGACACCGACAACGCATATAGTTTCTTCCTGCCTGCTTACAACCGTTATGGTGCATTCCGGGGCAGGAGAAGCTGTCGTGCTTGCTGTGCTGAGCATCGGTTCGCTGGCGCTGCATTTTCTTCTTGATTGTATCCCTCACGGTTTTATTACAACGCCCTGGACCATTTTCAAAAAATTCGTGCCGACAGTCATTGAACTGGTACCCGGGTCGTTGATAATCGCAGCCGCAATTCTGGTTTTTGGTCACCCCCTTCTTTTTTTACTTGCCGCGGCTTTTAGTCTTATTCTCAGATATTTGTTCAACTCTGGTTTGGAAGCACAATAGGGTTGCCGATATGTATCCATTGCGCGCGCTACATCGGTTTCATAGGCTGGTTCATTGGTTTGAAATTGATAACCCTGACGGCAGCGTGAGCTATCTGTTTTCCAACAGGCCGCTGCTTATCGTAGAGGTCTGTTGTGTTGTGCTGATGCTTGCTTTTTTGTTTGTACTGGCTTGACGGGTGAGATGTGCGCGAACGTTTTCTTGTGCATGTGCTTTGAGTGTGTTTATGCTATAAGGAATGCCGTTCATAGGCACGTCATGCGCGCAGGGCATTATTTGTTTTTGGATGTGCACTGATATAATTTTAATTCATCGGGGGAGTATATGTCCCTGGAGTTGATTGCCGGTAACCGTATGGAGCGCTTGCTTGAGGAGCTTGTGCGTGAGCTGCGCCGTCCGCCCGTCGATCCTCTTGCAGCCGAGATCATCATCGTTCATGGTCCGGCCATGCAGCGTTGGCTGTCGCTGCAACTGGCCCGCAAACTTGGCATATGTGCCAACACGCGTTTTGATTATCCCAATGCGATTCTATCGGATCTTGTTCGTCGCGTTCTGCCTGATGGTGAAATATCGCCTTTTGAACCCGATCTTTTAACCTGGAAAATACTACAACTGCTGCCGGATTGTCTGAGCCGTCCGGAGTTCGCTCCGGTTGCTGCCTATCTGCAGCAGGCTACGCTGCGCATGAATTTTCAGCTGGCAAGCCGCATTGCAGCCGCATTCGACCAGTATCTTATTTATCGGCCGGATATGATTGAGACCTGGCAGGCGGGCAGGCTGACAACCGCTGCCGGGCAGGAAGAAGCCTGGCAGGCGCATTTGTGGTGCAGTCTGGTTTCAGGTTTTGCTGAAACGCATCGTCTGGACCAAACGCATTTATTCTTTGAAGCGCTTGAAAGCCGTCCGGAGCTCCGGGATACGCTGCCCGAGCGTCTCTCTATTTTTGGTATATCCTATCTGCCTCCATTTCATCTACGCTTTTTTGAGCGCCTGTCTGTCTATGTGCCGGTGCGTATGTATGTGCCCAACCCCTGTTGTGAATACTGGGGGGATATTGTGACTCAGTCCCGGGCGGCCAGGTTGAGCGGCGGGGACGATCCCGGCGAGCTGTATCTTGAACAGGGCCATCCCCTGTTGGCTGCCTGGGGCGCGCATGGGAGAGAGTTTTTTAATCTTGCTGCAGATTTGAACCTTCCTATGCGGGAATGTTTTGAGGTTGATCTGCCACTTACTATGCTGGGGCGGCTTCAATCCGATATTCTTCGGCTTATAGACCGCAGCCGGCCGGACGTCGAGCCGCATGTCTTCACGCCGAATGATCGCAGTATACAGGTGCATTCCTGTCACAGCCCCACGCGAGAGCTTGAGGTGCTGCGAGACAGGCTGCTGGATATGTTCAGTGCGGAGCCTGAGTTGCGGGCCGAGGATGTGTTGGTGCTGACGCCTGATATGGAGCATTATGCGCCTTGCATTCAGGCCGTTTTCGGCATGCCGGACGGGGTCGAGATTCCCTTTAGTATTGCCGACCGGTCTTTGGCGGGATCGGGTAGTATGCTGAGCGCTCTTCAGGCTTTGCTCAGGCTGCCGGTAACGCGTATGCATGTGTCGGATATTCTGCCGATTTTGGAATGCGCGGCTGTTCAGCGCCGTTTCGGTCTGTCCCAGCAAGATATTGAAACCGTGCAGGAGTGGATCGGAGAGACCCATATTTGCTGGGCACTGGACGCTGATGATCGCCGTGAGGCCGGACAGCCTGCCGACAGTGAAAACACCTGGCGTTTCGGTTTGAACCGGATGCTGCTTGGCTATGCCATGGATGAAGACGATGGCATGTTCGAAGGAGCTTTGCCGTTTGACGGCATGCAGGGTGATGCGGCCCTGCTGGCCGGTGTTTTGGCTGAACTTATTGACCAGCTGGCCAGGCTTAAACGAATTGTCGCTGCTGAAAGGACTCTGGCGGACTGGCACGTGGTTTTGCAGGATCTTCTGCAGCGCTTCTTTGAACCCGCGTCTGAGGATGAGCATGTATGGCGCCGCCTGCAGCAATGCCTTGATCGCTTGCTGCAGATCCAGAAACATGCTGATTTTGATGGGCTGGTTGCTTTTGATATGCTGCTTGAGGCACTCGACAAAGAGCTTGAACGCTCCCGGCATCCGGCCGGATTTTTCAGCGGTGCTGTAACCTTTGCCGAAATGCAGCCCATGCGCGGTATTCCGTTTCGGGTCACCTGCCTGATCGGCATGAATGACCGTGCGTTTCCCCGGCAGACATTTCCCCCCGGATTTAATCTGATATCGCAGTCCTCGAGGATGGGAGATCGTGATCAGGCCAAGGATGATCGTTATGTTTTCCTGGAGGCACTTCTTGCCGCCCGGGATGTGTTGTATATCAGCTATACCGGTCAGAGCCAACAGGATAACGCGTCGCTTCCTCCCAGCGTTCTGGTAAGCGAACTGCTGGATGTGCTGGAGGCGACAAATCGGGCTGAGGACAGTGCATTGTCGAAGCATATTGTTTTTGAGCATTCCCTGCAGGCTTTTAATACGAAATACTTCATTCCCGGAGCGCCTGTGCAGTCTTATTCGGCTCAGTACTATGACTGTGCCCGGGCTTCAACAGAAGGCTCCGCAGCCGTGCCGGATTTTTTTGAGATAGTCCTGCCCGAACTGCAGGAAGCAGAAGCGGCTTTGAGTCTGGATGAGTTGGTTCGATTTTTTAAAAACCCATCGGCCTATCTGCTGCGTGAGCGTTTGAACGTGAGTCTTGAGCCGCAGGTGTTCAGCATTACAGAGCGGGAGAGTTTTCAGCTTGGCGGCCTTGAGCGCTACGGCGTAGAGCAGACCCTGCTGCAGGAATTTCTTGCCAATCCTGACGCTGAGGGATCTTTTGAACACTGCGCGGCACGGGGCATATTGCCGCACGGCGCAGCCGGGCATGCGGTGTATTTGCAGTCATTGCAATCAGTCAAAAGATTTGTGAGTGACCTGAACCGATCCTCGGTGATTCAGGAGGGCACAGAAAGCCGCTTGCTTGAAATAGCCTTTGATGACTGTACGCTGAGCGCATCTGTCAGCCTGGCAGCGGATGCGAGTCTTGTGCGTATGCGCCACGCTGCGATTAAGCCGATTGATTTTATCAGGATCTGGCTTGAATACCTGATCGTGTGTAGTGCACCTGACATTGGAAATCCTTCTGCCGTACTTGCGGGCCTTGATCAAAAAAAACGCGAACAAACACGACTGTGGGATTTTAATCCGGTTGAGGACCCCCGCACAGAGCTTAAAAACATCATCGCCCTGTACCACGAGGGGCTGCGCAGTCCCCTGGCATTTATGCCGCAAGCGTCCTTTGCCTATGCTGAGGCTCTGAATGCGGACAAGAGTCCGCAGCAGGCCCGCGCAGCAGCAGCCAAAAGCCTTGAACAAGGCGATTTTAAAAAAAGTGAGCTTGATGATGTTTGCTTTGGCCGTTTTTTTGATGAATCCATTGTTGAATCAACGGATTTTGAGCGTTGTGCCCGGGAGGTCTTCGGGCCCATTCTGCAGCATCGACAGAAGAAAATGTGAATGAATATGCAGGCTCTTGACATACAAAATATTTCACTGAGCGGCACGCACCTGATTCAAGCCAGCGCAGGGACCGGTAAAACCTATACCATTACCAGTCTGGTGTTGCGCCTGCTTGCTGAAAGTGATGATCTGCGAATTGACTCAATCTGCGTGGTGACCTTTACCGAGGCCGCAACTGCTGAGTTGCGCGAGCGGATTCGAACCCGCATCAAGCAGGCGCTGGACGCATTGCGGGAGAGCGGCGACATAGATGATTCGCTGCTGAGCTCATATGCGGCATTGCCGACTGAAGAGCTCAAGTGTGTCCGCAAACGTTTGCAGCAGGCCCTGTCGTGTTTTGACGAGGCAGGCATATACACCATTCACGGGTTTTGCCGCCGCTTGCTGTGTGATTTTGCCTATGAAAGCGGGATGCAGTTTGAAACCGAGCTGATAACCGATCAGGAGCAGCTCGTGCAGGAGACCGTTGATGACTTCTGGCGTCGGCATGCTGCAGGCGTTTCAATGCTGTTTAGTACTTACCTGATGAGCAAAAACATAATTCCTGACACACTGTGCTCTCTGGCGCGCCGGGTGCTGGGCAATCCGCTTATGCGCGTTGTACCGGATGCCGCCCCGGTAGAAACCGCTGAGGCTGAAGAGAGCTACGTTAAAGCATTTCATTTGGCTGCACAGCAATGGACAGCGCAGAGGGAGTCCCTGGAAACACTGCTGAGTTCAAGTGACAGTCTTAATCGAAATAAATACAGGCTCTCCTCGATTGCTGTGTGGTGTGAAGAGTTCGACAGTTTTTTTAGAATGAAAGAGCTGCTCGGCCTTCCGCCTGAAACACTAAAAAAAATCACTTCTCATGCGATTTCGAAGGGATGTAAAAAAAACTGCCTCGTGCCGGAACATTCGTTTTTTGAATTTGCACAGATGCTTTGGGACGCAACTGAGGTTTTGCGTGAGCAGTATGAGCAGTATAGTTTGTACCTTAAAGCGCAGCTATGCCGCTGCATTCAACAGGATATTTCGCAGCGCAAGCACGAGCAGAACGTGCAGTATTTTGATGATCTGCTGCTGCGCGTTCGTGAAAGTCTGGATGGACCGGGCGGGGAGGGTTTCGCGCGCAGAGTGCGTTCGCGGTTTCGCGCAGCACTGATAGATGAATTCCAGGATACCGATCAGCTGCAGTATGAGATTTTTAACGCTATTTTTAACCATACACAATCGTCACTTTATTTTATTGGCGATCCAAAACAGGCCATTTACAGCTTTCGCAGCGCAGACGTGTTCACCTATCTTAAAGCTTCCTCGGATGTCACTAGCAGGCATACGCTGACTACTAACTGGCGCTCGACCCCGGAGCTCATCCGTGCGCTTGAGGTTCTGTTTGACGGCAATCCGTCGCCGTTTGTGCTCAGCGCGATACCCTTTGTTCCGGTACAGCCTTCTGAGAGAGAATCAACGTCTCTGCTGTTTAACGGCCACAAAGCAGCACCGCTGCAGCTGCGTGTACTTGGTTGCGGTAAGCAAAGCGGTAAAAAAGCGTTGATCACCAAGGCCAGAGCAGAGCAGTGTATCTGTGCTGATATGGCAGTTGAAATTGCCGCGTTGCTTGATGGCAGCGTCTCTCTAGCTGACCGGCAACTGGAGGCCGGCGATATAGCCGTACTGGTCAGGACACACAATCAGGCCCGTATGGTGCAAGCAGCGCTCAAACAGCAAGGTATTGCCTGTGTCGTTCAAAACAGCGGCAATTTGTTTGCCACGCGAGAGGCCTTTGATATGGCTCTGGTTCTGGCCGGCATTGCGGCCCCAGAGCATGCCCGGCTTGTGCGTTCTGCCCTGGCAACAGAACTGCTGGGATTTTCTGCTGCGCAGTTATACGCGATGGATGAAACCAGCGGCAAATGGGCCCTTGAGCTTGAGCGCTTTAGCCGTCTGAACAGGGTATGGAACACAGACGGTTTCAGTGCCATGATGCGCCTGTTTTTGCTTGAATACCGGGTGCTTGCCCGCCTTGTTGCCCTTTCGGGCGGTGAGCGGCGCATTACCAATGTGCTGCATTTGGCCGAAGTGCTGCAGGAGCGCAGCACACAAACCGGTGCGCTGATGTGGAACCTGCAGCGCTGGTTCTCTTGGCAGCTTGGCAAGAAGCAGGAAAGTGCGAACGAAGTTCTATTGCGGCTTGAGAGTGATCGCCGGGCCGTGAATATTATCACCATGCACAAAAGCAAGGGGCTTGAATTCGATGTTGTATTTTGCCCGTTCAGCTGGCATGGGTCCGAGAAACAAGATACTGAGTTTGAATATCATGAAGAGAATAACACTCGCGCTCTTGATCTGGGCTCTGAGCAGCTTGCTGCCCATCGGCAGCAGGCCGAGACGGAACAGCTGGCTGAAAACATACGCCTTTTGTATGTGGCCCTGACGCGAGCCAGGCAGCGCTGCTACCTGTATTGGGGCGGATTGCCGAAAGCAGATACCTCGGCTCCGGCATGGTTGTTTCACAATTGTGATGACACAGGTGCCATGTCAGAGTTAGAGAGTGTTAAAAAGAAATTTCTCGCTCTCAACGATGAAGACATCCTGAGTGCAATGGAGCAATTGGGCTCGCGTGCGCCGGATTGCATACAGGTGCGAGCCGTGCAACCCGCAGATGAGGCCCCTGTAACTAAGGTCGCATCAGAAATTCAGGAGCTTGAACTGAATTGTAAAACCTTTAATGGGCATATGCATGTGCCCTGGCGCATAACGAGTTTTTCAGCGTTTATATCCGGGCGCGTACATGAGGCCGAGGTGCAGGAGCGCGACAGTGACAATCATGTTGACGATCCGGTTCCGGCGGCGCCGCCTTCGGGCATAATGAGCCTGCCGCCCGGCGCACATACCGGAACCATGCTGCACGCCGTTCTCGAGCGCTGTTCGTTTCCGCGCTCGCGCGATCAGGGCCTTGCTGATCTGGTGGGAGAAACACTTGCAAGCTATCAGTTTGATAGAACCTGGCATAATATTGTGGCTGAGATCGTTTGCCGGACTGCAACACAGCCCTTGCCCGGCATGGATAGCAGTTTTTGCCTGGCCGATCTTGACGCCAGTGCGCGCGTGCCGGAGCTTGGCTTTCACCTACCGCTTTACCGAACCGCGCCGCAAACCCTGCAGAGTCTTTTTGATGGGCACATAATCACAAACGTTCCCGATAGTTTTGCCGGATCCCTTGGCCGCTTGACCTTTGCGCCGGTGCACGGATTTTTAAAAGGCTTTATAGATAGTGTCGTGTGGCACAAGGGTCGCTTTTATCTGCTTGACTGGAAGTCAAACCTGCTGGGCACCGACACCGAGGATTATCATCGCGACCGTCTGGGTATGGTCATGGCGCGTGATTATTATATTTTGCAATATCATCTGTATGCCCTGGCCCTGCATGCCTATCTCGAGCGCCGCATGCCGCAGTACAATTACGATGAGCATTTTGGCGGAATCTTTTATGTTTTCCTGCGCGGTCTCCAGCCGGACGGCAATCCTGATTATGGTGTTTTTTATGACCGGCCCGCGCCTGGCTTTATGAAAAAAATGGTAAAGAACCTGCTGGACACGGGAGCGCAGCATGCCCATTGACAAACCATGCGGCATTGATTGTGCGGGCCTGCTTGCCCGTGAATATTTTGCTGCTATCGATTACCATTTTGCGCAATTCATAACGCAAGCTGCTGCGTGCGTTGATGAAAGCGTGCTGCTGGCTGCTGCTCTGACAAGCCGCTCTACCCGCATGGGCCATCTCTGCTTTGATCTGAACTCCATAGCCGACTTAAACCCGGAAGAAGATGTGGCAAAGGTGTTACGCAGCTGTCCGCAGCCGGATGCGTGGTGCAGCCTGCTGCTTGAGTCCGGGTGCGTTGGTATGCCCGGTGAAAAAAAGCCGCTGATTCTGGATGCGCACAACCGGCTGTATCTCTACCGGATGTATGTCCGTGAACAGAAGTTGGCGCAACATCTACTGAAGCGTGCAGCGCAAACAACCATGCCCGAAAACCTCGATTTACTTGCGCAAAGTCTTGTTCGGCTTTTCCCTAACAAAACGGATACGCGTTTAACCCTGGCTGCGTACAGCGCGGCTCTCAAACCTTTGTGTATTATCTGTGGGGGCCCCGGAACCGGTAAGACCACAACCGCGGCCCGCATTCTGGCTTTGCTGCTTGAGCAGCCCGGCCAAGGGCAGCGTATTGCTCTTGCTGCTCCTACGGGCAAGGCTGCCGAGCGTTTGCAAAAATCCGTCGCCAACGCGCTGGAAACATTGCCTGCTGATGACGCGGTGCTGGGGGCGATACCCCGTGAGGCCGCAACTCTGCACCGGCTGCTCGGCATACAGCCCCGTCGTCCGAATGGTCGCTACAGTGAAGAACACACGCTTCCGGTCGATATTGTCGTGGTAGATGAGGCCTCTATGGTTGATCTGCCGCTTATGTGTGCTTTGTTCGAAGCGTTGCGTCCTGATGCGCGCGTTATCCTGCTCGGTGATCACAATCAGCTTGCCTCTGTTGCACCCGGGTCTGTGTTGGGAGATTTATTCAGGGCCGGAGCTTGCGAGTGCTATAGCGATACATTTCTGCAGGGTTTTTCCGCAGCAGGGCAGACTTTGCCTGATGGATTGTTAGATGGACAAGCCGGAGTGCTTGATGATTGCCTGAACGAGCTGACGACCAATTACCGGTTTTCCGCTACAAGCTCCATTGCCTGTGTTGGCCGGGCTGTTGCCGCGGGCGATGCGCAAGGAGTAGCAGGGTTACTGGAAAAGGCAGCAGACGGAGATATCGGCTGGCACGTGCTGCCGAAGGCAACTGGTCTTGCGGATAGCATTAAAGAAAGCGTTATTGAGGGCTTTCGGGAGTATTGTTCCTGTGATGATCCGCTGGAAGCACTCGCGTTCTTTGATAATTTCCGAATTCTGTGCGCGCTGCGCGAGGGTCCCTTTGGCGTGCGGGCTTTAAATGAGCTTGTTGAAGACGCGTTGGGAGCTGTTGGCCTGATTGATCCAAGCGAGCGGTGGTATCACGGCAGGCCAATAATGATTACCCGCAATCATTATCCCCTGCGGCTTTTCAACGGTGATATTGGCATTGCGTTTGCGCAGGAAAAGGGAGCTCCCCTGCGCGTGTGCTTTGCGGGTCAGGATGGAGATCTGCGCACATATAGCCCGGATCAATTGCCCGCTCATGAAACTTGCTTTGCCACAACCGTGCACAAGGCACAGGGCGCGGAATTCGAGCGTGCTCTGCTGTTGCTACCGGACCGGGAGAGCCCCGTGCTGACCCGCGAGCTTATCTATACCGGTTTGACTCGCGTGCGTTCGCGCATTGATCTCTGGGCAGATGCGGACGTGTTGCGTGCAGCAATTGAAAGCAAAATTGAGCGCAGTTCGGGCCTGTATGATGCGCTGCATTGCGAATACACTGCGCAGATTATACTTTTATGAATGCGGATTGTGCTGGAGAAAGAAATTATCCTTAACTCGCCTACGCTATCAAAGTGAAGGATCTGTACCCTGAAGGCGGATAAAATCGGAGGCCTTCAGCCCTGATTAAATCGGTGCCACACAGGTGATATTATTCGATATAGCCCAAGGCCCTGAGTTTTTCGATGGTGTCTCTACGCTTTTCTTTGACAAACGAAGATGCAAGCGGACGGGCGGTCTTTACCCAGGCCGTGAGTTTTTTGTTCAGCTGCCGGGCCTTGAGTTCGATTTCAGGAGCCGGCTTTTTGAGTAGATTATTCTGCTCATATGGATCGTGTGCCAGATCAAACAGTTCTTCGATACCAAAATAGGGTATTTGTATGTACTTGTCGTTTCCTTCCCGGATGCAGCGAGCTTTGTTTTCGTGCTGCCATCGCTTAACGGGATTGTTTTTTGGTTTCCAGGGCCGGGTCAGGGTCGCCTGACCAAAATATGTGCGTGGTGGGGGTGCGTTGGTTGGATTCGTTAGTGGAAACGGGCGGCCGTCTGTCCGGGTGGGAATTGGCAGGCCCAGATAGCTGAGGACAGATGGTAGTATGTCAATGCTTGCTATAGGTTTCGTGACAACAGTGCCCGCTGATGCTTTGCCGGGCAGTCTAACAATACAGACTCCCTGCATGGTTGTTTGGTAGGTTGCGGTTCCATGATGGAAATAGGGCATATGTTCCCAAAAATTTTCGCCATGATCACTGGTAATGATCAAGAGAGATTTTTCAAGGATGCCCCTTTTTTTTAAATACGCGAGGAGACGACCAATCTGCTCGTCCATAAATGTTATTTCACCAGCGTACTTGACGGCAGCATTTTTGGAAAGTTCCCAGTTCACATCGTTTAGCGTTGCGGGTCGAGGAACCTGATAAGAAACGGCAATGCGGTCAGGTTTTTGGCTTTGTTGTTCCCACGTGTAGAGCGTATCAAACGGTGCAGGCGGATCGAAGGGTTTGTGAGGATCAAAATAATGCACAAAAAGAAAAAGGCGCTTTGTTTCATTTTTATTTTCAAGATGTCTGATGACCGCATTGGTAACCGATTTTGCTGAGCGCTCATGCTGGGTACGTTTTTCGGTTCCTTTAAACTGCTCATACTTCTGATCGTAGACATCAAATCCTTGTGCAAAGTTAAAGCGGCTGTCAAGGGCAAAGGAGCTGATAAAACCGGCTGTGTAAAACCCGGCCTTTTTAAGAAGCTCGGTTAGCAGCACGTTTTTATCATTGACCGTATAGCCGTTTAAAGGTGTGCCGTGTGTGTGGGGATACGTGCCGGTAAAAAGGGACGTGTGGGAGGGAAGCGTTGTTGGAACAACCGTCATGTAGTCTTTAAATACAATGGATTCGGAGGCAAGCTGGTCAATATGTGGCGTTTGTATCCAGGAATTTCCGTAACAGCCGAAATGGTCGGGACGCGTTGTGTCAAGTGAGATCATGATGACATGCTGCGCCTGCTGAATCGTTTCCTTTTTGGCGCATCCGGTGAGTGCCCCAAGAAGGAATGTGCATAGTAATATGCAACAGTGCCGTTGAATGATTATTTGTTTTGAGGACATTTTTGGTGTTCGTAGCATAGTGGAAGTGATGAGCACTTTTTTATTTAATGGTAATAATTGGCTTCAGGTAGGTCTCCGGTTGTTCATAATTCAGACGGTGCAGGTTGTGGCTGCGATATTGCCGGGTAAAGCAGGGACGTTATAGTACTCCCGAGACCTGAATGTTCTTGCCGGTTTTTTTGTCAACAGCCGCCAGCAACGCTACAGTGTGGTCGACCATGTCTCATGGTAACGTTGAGTCGCAAAAATTATTGATAGGGACTCGTTTTGGGCTGACAATAGAAAGAAAACGTTTGTGTGTCAATATAAAGTTTGCCCCAAGATATGAAATGGGGCTTGCGTGTATGATAATTTTATATGAAATTTAAAATACTTAGAGCCGGGCCGCTGCAATAACAGGCTAATTGACAACAAAGTAAGGCAGTGGTATGGTTTTATAACTAAAAAATTTGTGGATTTTGGGCAATAAGGGTTCACAAGTTATTCCATTATTGAGCAATAATTCGGGAAAAGGAGCGTGTTGTATATACTGAACGCCAGCTCAGATACTGGTTACAATGTTCAGCACAGCTCTATGATCCGAAGGAAAATTTTTTTTAAAATTCAGGTACAAGAAACCTTTTGCAGTTGACCTTATGATTATAACGTGTCCGCATTGCAAGAAACGCTATAGTATCTCGGACGAGGGCATTAAAGAAATTAAGGAGCGTGCCGTCGTTCCATGTCCGGCCTGTAAAGGTGACATGCGCTCCAGCCTGACTGCCGGACAAGCCGCAGGTACTCCGCCGCCATCGCCTACTGAGGAAAAATCTTCCGACGGTGATGACTTTAAGTCTCGTCTGGCCCAGGCCCTGAACGACCTGCCGCCCATGCCGCAGGCCTTTGATCAGGCCCGAGGCATTATGGCCGATATTCATTCGACTCTTACTGATATAGTAGATGTTCTGGAAACGAACCCGGCAATTTCAGCCCGTGTTCTTCGGCTTGTTGGCATGTCGTTGTATGGAGATGCGGAATCGGTGACTTCGATTCAGCAGGCCGTGACGGCGCTGGACATGAAAACGCTCAATGAGTTTATAGTCCTGGCGTGTGCATCAGGCCTGTTGGCCAGGGAACTAAACGGGTATGGTCTGAAAGCGTGGGATTTGTGGCGGCATTCGCTCGGAGTTGCCTATTGCGCACGCGAGCTAGCCGCGCGCAAGGCTCCCGGCATGATCGAGGAGGCTTTTTTAGTCGGCCTGTTTCACGATTGCGGTAAGTTGGTTCTTGATGACTGCGTTAAAGAGTGCAGCGCATCTTTTTTAGCTTTTATATGCGAGGAGAAACAGTCGTTTCTGGATATCGAACGCCGGATTATTGGTTTTGACCACCCGCAGGTCGCGGCCGATGTGTGCGTCAAATGGCGGATACCAAAAAGCCTGATCGTGGCAATTGCACTGCACCACACCCCGTCGCGATTTGAGCATAATCCATTAGCATGTGTCCTTCATGCCGCCGACGCAACAATGATGATGAGCGGTATTGGCTCGGGTATTGAGGGTTCGTTATATAACATCGATGAAAAGGCTATGGAGTTTTTAGCGCTTGACGATGACACGCTTGGCATGCTGATGGCTGATGCAGCTGGATATGTAAAAAGAACAATGGCATGCTTTTAGAACATTCAGATGGTTAAGGTATTTTACAGGCTTTTTTTTGACAGTATGGAAGGGTGATATTCAGGCTATGGATTTTTCCTTTACCCGGGCGCAGGAACTGGCCCGCGACATCGCGCGTTCATTTGCGCAGACCGAACTTGCCCCCTACGCGCAGGAATGGGATGAACAGGCTCGCTTCCCAGCCGAGGCCATTGCTAAATTGGGTCCGCTGGGATTCATGGGTATGTGTATTCCCAAAGAGTATGGCGGCAGCAACTTGGATGGCGTCAGTTATGTGCTTGTCATCGAAGAGCTTGCCAGTGTGTGCGCATCTACGGCTATTATTGTAAGCGTGCATAATTCGGTAGGGGCCTATCCGATTTATCTGTTGGGCACAGAAGAACAGAAGAAAATCTACCTGCCCGATCTGGCTACGGGTAAAAAACTGGGAGCGTTTGCTTTGACTGAGCCGAATGTCGGCTCGGATCCTGCTTCAATTGAAACAAGTGCCCAGGCTGACGGAGATCACTTTATACTCAACGGCACGAAAACATTTATTACCAGCGCCAGCACGTCGGACACGGTTATCGTCATGGCAAGTACCGACCGCAATAAACGCGCCCGGGGTATTTCAGCATTTATCGTTGAGAAGGGTTTTCCTGGAATTACGGTTGGGACCCATGAAAGCAAGCTTGGCATTCGCGCCTCGGACACCTGTGAGTTGATTTTTGAGAATTGCCGCGTTCCGCGCGAGAATCTTCTCGGGCCGGAGGGCTTCGGTTTGCGTGCGGCATTAAATGCACTTGGGTTCGGCCGGGTTGGCGTTGCTGCACAGGCAATCGGGGTCGCGCGCTGCGCCATGGATGCAGCCGTAGCCTACAGCCGGGAGCGCAACCAGTTCGGTAAGCCGATTAGTTCGTTTCAGGCCATTCAGTGGATGATTGCCGACATGGCCACCGAAATTGAAGCCGCGCGGCTTTTGACATTGCGTGCAGCAAAACTCAAGGATGACGGACAGCCGTTTGCCGCGCAGGGTTCCATGGCGAAGCTGTTCGCCTCGGAAACGGCCATGCGTGCCGCCACCAAGGCGGTTCAAATCCACGGCGGTTACGGCTGCATGAAGGATTATGTTGTTGAGCGCTGCTTTCGTGATGCCAAGGTGATTGAAATATACGAGGGAACCTCGGAAATACAGCGGATGATAATTGCCGGAAATATATTGAAGAAATAAAAAAACAGCACCGGCCGAAAGGCAGTGCCAGAGCGGAAACAGTTATGGCTTCACTGAATATTATAGTTACTGTTAAGCAGGTGCCCGATACGGCCGAGGTGCGCATTGACCCCAAGACAAATTCGCTCATGCGCGAAGGCATTCCCAGCATTCTTAATCCTGAGGACGCCAATGCGGTTGAAGCTGCCCTGCGCTTGCGCGATGAACATGGCGGCACGATAACCGCCATTACTATGGGCCCGCCTCAGGCAGAAGCGGTTTTGGAGGAGGTTCTGTGCCTTGGCGTCGATCGGGCCGTGCTGCTCAGCGACCGCGCGTTTGCCGGATCAGATACACTGCTGACCGCATTTACTCTTTCGCGAGCAATACTGAAATTGAAAAAATTTGATTTGATTCTGTGCGGCCGACAGGCCATTGACGGAGACACCGCTCAGGTCGGACCCCAGATTGCCGGGTTTCTTGACATACCGCAGGTGACCTACGCTGAGGAAATTGCTTTCTCCAAGGGCATGTTTCGCATTCAGCGCGGCCTTGAGCAAACCAGGGAGCTTGTCGAAGCGCGGCCCCCGGTGCTCGTGAGCGTAAACGCCGCAGGTCCGGTGCCTCGTTACGGATCGCTGTACGCGGTTGAAGGGGCCTGCAGTGGTGAAAAGCTAAAGCGCTGGAGCACGAAAGAGCTGGCATTGTCACCCGCCATGCTTGGGTTGGGTGCATCGCCAACAGCGGTAAAGAAAATTTTTGAGCCGGATCGCAGTGTGAAGGGTGAAGTATTGCAGGGCAGTGAAAAGGAAATGGCCGCCCAATTGATTGCCCGTCTACGCGAGATGAATTGCCTGTAACGTCACATGTTGTCATAACGGAATACCAATGATTAATCTTCTCACTGAAAAATGTATAGCTTGTTCGCTGTGTGTAAAAGCATGTCTTTTTGACGGCATCAGGCTTGACGGCAAGATTCCCGTCCTTACCGATCATTGTACCGGCTGCGGAGCCTGCGTAGAGGTATGTAAGGTCGGTGCGATTGTTTCGGAAGGCAGTTCGCCCCCGCCCCCTGATCTTGGTTCCTATCGCGATATATGGGTTATCGTTGAACAGCAGGAACAAGGTGTGCATCCCGTTTCGTTTGAACTGCTGGGCAAGGCCCGTGAACTGGCTGCGGTTCGCAACTGCGGGGTCGCCGCCGTGTTGGTTGGAAGTGCGGTCGGCGATAGTGTTTCCGCCTTGATCCATGGCGGGGCTGATGTTGTGTATCTGGCAGATGCGTCGTTTCTGTATCCGTATCGCACCTGTCCGCACGAGCGTGTTATTAGCGGGCTGCTTGAAGAACATAAGCCCGAAATTGTGCTGATCGGTGCCACCTGTATGGGACGCGATCTGGCGCCGCGCCTGGCAAACCGTTTTAAAACCGGCCTGACCGCTGACTGTACCGGCCTGACGATCGATGAGCAGGACGGCTGTTTGCTTCAGACCCGACCGGCATTTGGCGGCAATATCATGGCTACAATTGTCACCGCGCATCACCGGCCCCAGATGGCAACCGTGCGACCCGGGGTCATGCAGGCTGTCCATTCTGATGATCGCACCGGCAGGGTTGTCGAGGTTGAGGCCAAGCCGGATTCCGTCGATGATTTTGTTCGGGTTCTGCAAACAGTTGCAAAGCCCGGTAGCGGGGTGCAGCTTGAAAAGGCCCCGGTTATTGTGTCCGGAGGCCGCGGGTTACAAGGGCCTGATAACTTCAAGATGCTTTCCGAACTGGCCGAATTGCTGGATGGGCAGGTTGGTGCTTCGCGCGCCGTGGTTGACATGGGCTGGATTGAGCATGCCCATCAGGTTGGACAGACAGGTAAAACAGTCAAGCCGCGTCTCTATATAGCCTGCGGCATATCAGGGGCAATACAGCATTTGGCAGGCATGCAGCAGGCCGATGTTATCGTGGCAATCAACCGCGATCCCTACGCGCCGATTCTAAAAATTTCCCATGTTGCCCTTATCGGCGATGTGCATAAGATCGTGCCCGAACTGATTGCACAGTTAAAGGCACAGCAGTAACTGATTCCAGGGTACGCGATATTCATCTCCGTGCTGCCGCTTTGTGTCTGATCAACTCAGTATTTCTTAAAATTTATGTATGGGGGAGGGCGCGCACACGGTACGGTTACGTGTGGTGCTTCAAATTAGTAGGGTGTACCCGGATATGTTTGACCTGATAGAACCCCGGTTTGTACATGCTGTTAAAGATCTAAAAAAATGCGTCTATAATCGTACCGCATATTTGCCTGCATGCGGGGAGATGGTGCAGCTTTGAGCGGACTACCTTGACGGATTCAGGGTATATGCTACACTTTTATTATTAAAAAAAACATTTTAGGATGAATTGATGGACAAGTCGGGCACAATAGAGAAGATGTTAGAAGAGATATTCATTATAAAACAGCACGGCGTGCGTGGGGTTGGGCTTGATGCCGTCTATGAATTAAAAGGCATGTGTGAAAAAATTATAGCCTTACACGCTTCCCCAAAACGTGCATTGGGACACTGCAAGAATGGTGATAAAGCGTCCCTTACTCTCGTTTCAGATGATTCAAAAGACGCGACATAAACAGGGAACTTTCAAGGGTGCAGTTTTTAAAAAAATGATGACGCAGCGTATACGTTAGTCTGGGGACACCACCTTAGTTCATAGTTGACAGAAGTTTTATATGCGGGGAGGGGCGCACAGGTGCTGCGACGACCAGTTGCTGTGCTCGCGGCAGCGTATGCCGTGGGCATTTTTATAGAACGTTTTTTTCCTGTATCTCTGCAGATTCTCTGTGAAATCGGTATCTGCGCCTCAGCAGGTGCGATTTTTTGTATTTTCGCTCGTCGCGCAGCCGTTGGCACAGCTATGGTTGTGCTTTTGGTTGCTGTGCTGGGTGCCCTGGCATATGCTCCCTTTCATACTCTCCCCACCTCCATCAGGCAGCTTGAAAGCTGGCTGCACAAGCCGGTTGTTGTTGAGGCTACTGTCAAGCATGTTGAGGTTCGTGCGTCCGGGGCTCTCAGGCTGACGCTGCGCTATAACAGCATTGAAACCCCTGAAGAACAGTTTCGGGGTAGCGGACTGTTGCTGGTAACTCTGCAGAAGACGTCTCGAGAATACTGCTACGGTCAGCGTCTGCGCTTTACCTGCCGCCTGCGGCGCCCGCGTAATTTTAACAATCCGGGCGGTTTTGATTATGAGCGCTTCCTGGCACATCGTAATATATATGTTAGCGCCTTCCTTGGTGATGACCGCATGGTAGTAGTGCTGCGCGAAGACGGTGGCAATCTATTGAAAAGCGCGATTGAGCACTATCGTTCGCGGTTGCGTCGCCTGATATGTGGGCGGCTTGAGGCGCCCGAGCGCGATATGGTCCTGGCGCTTTTGCTGGGTGAAAAACAAACGCTGGACCCGCAGATTAGGGAGCAGATCGCGCGTCTGGGCGTTGCTCATCTTTTGGCGATTTCCGGTTTGCACATTGGTATTGTTGCCGGCCTGACCTTTGGCCTTGCCTGTTTTGTGTTGAGATTCTATCCCCGGATGCTGCTTTATATTGAGCTCTGGAAGGCCGCGGCTCTGGTTTCAATTGTACCGGTCGTTTTGTATTGCTGCATTGCCGGATTGCAGATTCCGACTCTGCGGGCCGGTATTATGATTGTGGTATGTATTGTTGCTTTGCTGATAAATCGACGGCAGGATGTTTTCAATGCACTCGCTTTGGCCTGTTTCATTATTCTTATATGTATGCCGGCGTCATTATTTGAAATCTCATTTCAGCTTTCAGTCAGTGCGGTGTTTTTCCTTATTTTGTTTGCTCCGCATGTGCAGAAACTGTTTGTAGCGACAGAATCGATCGGTTTACATGATACCCGCACTAATGTTTTGTGGCTGTACCGCTTTCTGGGCGGCATTCTAACGGCCTCATTAATTGTTACGGTTGCCACTGCGCCGGTAACAGCATTTTATTTTCAACAGTTTTCCCTGGCAGGCATATTTGCTAATTGTGTTTTGGTTCCGGCAATTGGTTTTGGGGCAGTGCCCTGTGCTTTGCTGGCAGCGGTGCTGCTTCCTCTGGGCGAGTCAGCTGCACATGGATTTTTGTACACGGCCGCACTGATTTTGGAACAGGCCCTGCTTTGGATTCGATTCTGGTCTGATGTGCCCCTGGCCTCCGTGCATATTTCTCCTCCGTCCATAGCCTCGATAGCCGCCTATTTTAGCCTGCTGCTGTGCCTGCTGTGTTGCAGGCGAAAGTGCCGGATTATTCTGGCCTTCCTTTTGTGTATTGCTGTTGTCGTAGTGTGGGTTCGGCAGCCGGAGGATCGTTTTGAAGGGCTTTTATGTGTAACATTCCTGGATGTCGGCCATGGTGACGCGACCGTTATTCAGTTTCCGCAGGGGCAGGTTATGTTGATCGATAGCGGCGGTTTGCGCTCGGATTATTTTGATACGGGGGAGTTCATTGTTGCCCCGGCCCTAAGGGCTTTGGGTATTCGGCATGTAGACTGGCTGGTGATCAGTCACCCCCACCATGATCATATGGCGGGTATGCCTTATGTGTTGGAATATTTTCAACCTGAGGAGCTGTGGGTGCCCATGGATGAATATCCGGATCAATTTTTCAAGGAGATTCTTCGCAGCGCTCGCGCACAAGGCCTTACTATTCGCTCTCCGGTGTACGGCACAGAGCCGCTTAACGTTGATGGTGTGAAGATAGAGTTTTTGAGCCCGGGCGCGCTACAAGCTGCAGCAGCCCGGACATATCAGGAGCTTAATGACAGTTCTCTGGTCATAAAAATCAGCTTCGGCAGCCATGTGTTTATTTTTACTGGAGATATCGGTGCACAACAGGAGCAGATGCTGCTGGATCGGGATATTGATCTTCAGGCCCAGATACTCAAGGTTCCGCATCATGGCAAGCGGAGCTCAAGCACATCGGCGTTTTTGGATGCGGTTAACCCGGGCTGTGCAGTCTTCAGTTGCCGGCCATATGCCGGGCGCGATATTCCTGCTGATGTGCTAAAGCGCTACCGGGTACGTGCCGTTGAGGTCCTGCGCACGGATAAGCACGGCGCTGTTCAGATTACAAGTAATGGTTCACAGCTTAAAATGTATACGTTTCTTCCACAGCGAAAATTCATGCTCTATGCACCGGGACCGGTTTGAGTCTGCCTCTTTGCGATTTTTCATTCTTTAGAGGACTGTCTTTCTATTAATATATTGACATTCCTTTAGTATTTTATCTACAATGGAACTATTCGGACGAGAATTTGTGAAAATGGCACGGTATGAAAATTAATACACCCATAACATTACCCTGTATATTTGTTTGTCTGTTGCTTATGTGCGGATTGTTGTGCTGCCGCAGTATGCCGCAGCGTGAATCTGCGATTGTCCAGATTCAAGCGGCAGAACAAACCCTGCAGCAGGCAGATAGCGCTGAATCGGATATCTACGTGCTTGAAAAGTACCTAGAGGCGCGTATGCTTCTTCGCAGGGCACGCAATAGTATGCGGGCTGAAAAATACAGCCAGTCATATGATTTTGCCCAACGTTCCCAGGAAGTCGCTCTTCAGGCGATGCAACAGACAAACGAAGAACAGCAGAGCGTGAAAGAGATTTCCGTGCGCCTGCTGTTCAGCGCGAATGAAGCCTGGGAAAGCTATGCGCACAGTTATGAGAAGGAATACGTCAGCGATGAACTTATAGAGATCAGGCAGCTTCTGGATAAAGCCCGGGAAGATATTAATACCCGGGAGTATATGGTCGGGTTTAAAACAGTTCAAAGGGCGCATGAAAAAATAGCGGAATTGCCAGAAGCGGTTGAACGGGGTCGGATCGTGCGCTTGGAGGAAGAAAAAAAACGGCTTAAAGCTCAAAAAACAGTTGATGAAATTATCGCGGTAGCCCGTCAGCAGGCGGACGTCATTATTGTCGCGGGCCGTCAGCAAAGCAAGCAGCTGCTGGCCGAAACCTCCGAGCTTGCCGCACATGCACGCCGCGTCGAATTTGAACGCATGTACCCGACAACGTATAAGGTTAAGCGCAGTGAAACGCTTGTTGATATCGCCCGCCGGCATGAAGTTTTTAATGATCAGTTTATGTGGCCCCTGCTGTATAAAGCCAATCGCGATCAGATCCGTGACCCAAAAGTGGTTTTTCCCGATCAGATCCTTTCTATCCCTCGAGATATTACCTATGAAGATATTATTGAGGCCCGTAAGATGGCGGAGGCAGCGCCTCCCTATGAACCGCCCTCAAATGCATACAGCCCTGAAATTTATCAGCGCTATATGCAGATTCTTCCTCCCACACCGGTTATAGTCGAACCCCCAGCAGAGTCGAACTCTAAGCCCTGACATCGCCCGTGAAACTGGCAGCAGTCGTTTAGCAGGTTGTTGAAAACCACCCGTCTGCTGCGGTGCGCTACGCCGGCGTACGGAAAAGTACGCCGTATTCCGCATAACTGCGCGCGCTTTGCATCCGACCATTTTTGAACAGCCTGTCAGTAGAGTATTTCACTGGAGCAGATTTTATTATTATAGCCCTAAATATTGCAGGACTCTTTTCGTCATGGCGGCGAAAGCCGGCATCCAGGGAATTTTAAAATATTGTCTGGACCCCGGTTTTCACCGGGGTGACGTTTTGAAAAAATATGGTTACACTAAAAAGAAAAATACTCTAATCCTGGGGAGGTGTGCCCACAGCAAGCTTGCCGAGCTGACCGCAGGCCGCTGCGATATCGCCGCCTTTGCTGCGCCGGACCGGGGCTGTGTACTTATGTGCGCGGAGGATTTTTTGAAAACTGAGCAGCTGTTTTTCATCCGGTGCGCGATATTCAGACTGCGGGTGTTCGTTGAAGGGGATGAGGTTGATTTTGCAGCGGATGTCGCTTAACAGGTCTGCCAGCATTCTGGCGTGGCGGGCTGTATCGTTCACATCCCGCATCAGGATATACTCAAAGGTGATTTTTTTGCGGGGAGGCAGTGGATATTTTCGGGCTGCTTCCAGCAAGATTGCGAGTGGATAGGTCTTATTGATTGGCATCAGTTTGTTGCGCAGTGCGTCATCTGGAGCGTTGAGCGAAATAGCCAGATTCACGTCCGTATCCCGGCCGAGTTCTATGATACGTGGAGCCAGGCCACAGGTTGATATGGTTATTTTGCGGTGCGAATAGTGCAGGGCGTTTGAGTCCTGCAGGATGCGTATGCTTTTAATCAGGTTATCATAATTTGCAAGCGGTTCGCCCATGCCCATGAAAACAATATTGGGTAAACGGCTGCCCGGGTTCTCCTCCCGCATCACGGTCAGTACCTGGTTGACGATTTCACCGGGCCGCAGGTTGCGCACCAGTCCGCCCTGCCCGGTAAAACAGAAGCGACAGCCCATAGCACACCCGATCTGTGTTGAAATACATATGGTCAGGTATCCTCGTTCCGGAATTGCAACGGTTTCTATGCCGTATCCGTCAATGGTTTCAAAAACATATTTTCTGGATCCGTCACGCGAGTTGGCAACCCGGCAGGGAGAGAAATTGCTGATGGTAAATTCGTTGCTGAGCTGGGCCCGAACGCGTGTCGACAGATTGGTCATGTGCTCAAATGTTGATGCCTGTTTTTGATGTACCCAGCCAAAAATCTGTTTAGCGCGATAGGACGCAAGGCCCAGTTTTTTAAGGGCTTCGGTTAGTTCCTGCAGGGTATAGTCTTTGAGATCTGTCATATTTTTTTGTGGGCTATGTATCCAGCAGTTCCTTGTAGAGTGCCAGATAGCTGTTTGTCATGCGTTGCAGGCTGAAATGTTCAACAATACGCTGCCGGGCTGCTGCGCCCATTGCTGCCCGTTCTTCAGGGTGCTTGCGAAGCCAGCGAATTTTTTTGGCGAATTCGTCCACATTATCCGTTGTGCATAAGAGTCCGGTTGCACCATCGTCGACCAGTTCCGGCAGTGCTGAGCATTTGGTAGATACAACGGGCTGGCCGCAGGCCATGCCTTCGGCAACACTTAGTCCAAAGCCTTCCAGCCGTGTGGGGAACAGCAGCATATCGCATAGATTGTAAATTTCAGGCAGCTGAGCGCCGGGCACAGAGCCCAGATTTAGGCAGTTTTCAATTGGAAGTGGTCGTGTGCCGCGCATGCCGCAGGTCAGCAGTAACAGGTAATCAGGCCCCAGCGTGTGCATGATTTCCGGCAGCAGGTCGCATCCTTTGCGCCGAATCAGGTTTCCGGTAAAAAGCAGTACGGTTTTTTTAGGGCTAATTGAATATTTTTTACGCGCTGCGGGTGCGGGTTTGAAGAAATCGGTTTCAATACCATTATAAATCAGACGTGAATTTTGGCTGCCAAACACGCGGGTGACTTCTCGGCGGGTATACTCGCTTGGGCACACAACTGCTGAGGCATTGTTCAATGCGCGTTGCTCATAACTCTTGAGTAGCCGGTAATAGAATCGCTGAGCATATGTGCGATAGGTAAGAGCCGTATCATGCACAACATGATGGAACGTAAATACAAAAGGTTTGTTCTCAGGGTAAAAACCGGTAAAGACATCACCATGTACAATATCGGCCTCAGGCCAGGCATTGGTGAAAAAACGACCTGCTGGCGGCAGTATGTCTACCCAGCGCGGAAGATAGTCGAGGTAGAACTCGTGCCCCTCGCGTCTGAGTGCGTCTGCGATGCCGTTGATTAAAACATTCGCACCGCCGCCGGAATCAGTAAGCCGGAAGTAAACCTTCATGGTGTACGGTTCAAAGTTGAAGGTTCAAAGTTTAAAGGTAAAAACTGCAGGGGCTTGTCCCTGTCGCTGCCCGATGGTTTTAAGTTGAGAGTTAGGCGTTGGGTGAAACTATGTGTAATGAGCACTTTTAAGACCTCGTTGTTCAGGTTGTGGGCGAGCTGTCCGGTGATTTTTGCGCGTCAACTGCCTGCAAAAGCGGCAGTGCCTTTTCAAGAATATCATTGGTACTGATGTCGCGCATGCAGGCATAGTCACGGTCACAAGTAATTTTCGGGTAGCTGGCCTGCCAGGGGTAGCGGTTGCACGCGCAGCACGTTTGCTTACTTGCCTGGACCACCAAGTGGCGGTATCCGAAAGGACACATGCGATCCGGATCGGCCGGGCCAAAAAGCGTAACCGGAGGTGTGCCGACTGCAGCCGCCAAATGGGCCAATCCGGAATCTGAGCCAATATACAGGGCTGCGCGCTGCAGCAGGGCAGCACTTGTGCCGAGATTTTCGCGCAGTCGGATAATGCTGACCCCTGCCACGGGTTGCTCCCGTATAATTTCATCGGCCAGCCCTGGCTCGTCAGGTCCTTCGATGAGAATGATTCGTCTGCCGCTGCGTTGTGAGAGCGTGCGCAGCAGTTGGTTGCAGTGTTGGGGCGGCCAGCGCTTTGCAGCAGCTAGGGCTGTGACTGCGCTGCCGGCATGCACAATCACCGGTTTGGTGTGCGAGTCTGCGAGGCCCACCGATTGCAGCAAAGCCTCAGCAGCGCTATGGTCGGAAGCGCGCAACGGGAAAACAGGTGCTTCATTCTGAGGGCTGTTTGGAATGCTTGTGGGGTCAAACGCCTGCAGCAGCAGCAGGTTCTGGTGCACATCGTGCAGACCTCTTTGTGCCGGGATTGTTTCAAATTGCAGAGCGCGCCTGAGTAGCGATTGCTGCTCGCTATAGGTATGCATGATTGTACGCCGGGCGCCAATGCCTGCGGCCATGAGCAGGTATTGCCATCGTCGCGAAGGAGCCGGTATCAGGAATATGTCACAGCGGCGCCGACGCAGTTGCAGACCCGTTGTGATCATTCCGGCCGTCCCGGGTTTGCAAGATACAACCTCATGAATTTCGCTGAGCCGGGTGAACACCTCGCCGATCGTATGCGATCCGGCCATAATCGTTATGCGGCCCTCCGGCAGCCGTTGTTTTAACAATCGCACCAGCGGCACGGCCAGAAGACCGTTGCCGATACCGGCAATTATTGGTATTACGATATCCTGCTGCATGGTTACCTGCCGCGTCTGCCCCATTATTTTTTATCTGCGGCAAGGATAGCAAAGCACGGGCAATCAATCAAGTGCTCAAACAATAGGTTGAGCCATGAACTTTGAACCAGGCCGGAATCTGTAGGTAAATGCTGCCGGATGAAACGGTCTTACGGGAGACTCCCCTGCCGTTTTTTGATGTGCGTATTCGCCTCTTGCACAAGAGGACTTTTTCCCCTACACTTGATCGTGTCGGGCAGAACCGCCCTTACCGGGAGATGCACAGGTGGACGTTTTGTTGAAAAAATATCTTGTTTGCGCAATCGTGCTGCTTGTGGCAGGAGTTGCCCGGGCTGAGACCTGGCAGGGGACATGCGTGAGCGTAATTGACGGTGATTCTCTGGTGGTTTCACATGAATCCGGCAAAAAAGAAATTCGGCTTTACGGTATTGATGCGCCGGAGTTTGATCAGCCTTACGGCAGGCAGGCCCGGGTGTGTCTGCAAAATCTTGTTTTAAGAAAAACAGTAACGGTTGAATCGATTGAAATCGACACATACGGACGCACAATTGCAAAGGTTTTTATGCCCGAGGGCAGTGTAAATGAATGTTTGGTTGCAGAGGGGTGTGCCTGGATATATCCACGGTTTTGTAAACCGGAAGACCTGAAAACATGGGGCGCTCTTGAGCAAAACGCCCGGCAGCAGGATATGGGTTTATGGTCGCAGGCTGATCCGGTTGCTCCCTGGGATTTTCGGCACAATAAGCGCCGGACCGGGCATGAGCAGGCCGATAACCACGTAACAGCATCGGGTTATTATCGCGGCAATACCGGGTCGTTTGTTTTTCACGCTCCCGGTTGTAGATACGCTACCTGCAAAAGCTGTACCGTCGGTTTTAACAGCATTGGGGCGGCCCTGCGGGCCGGGTATAAGCCTTGCAAAAAATGTATTGATAAGTAAGCCCCGCCAGGGGCATTCTCTCGTGAAGATTTCAGATGATTACGTCCGCAACAAATCCTAAAATAAAGCATCTTCAGAAACTGATCAGGGACAGGAAATACCGTTATCAGCAGGCCCAGTTTGTGGCCGAAGGCTACCGGCAGCTTGAAGGCGTTTCTAATATTCTGAGTCTGTATCTGTCGAGCTCAGCGCGAAAACCTGAAATAGATATTGATCCTGACAAGCTGCACATTGTTGATAAGAAAATTTTTGACCGTCTGGCAGATACTGAGAATTCTCAGGGCATCCTGGCTGTTTGTGCGCTCGAGTATGAGAGCACGGTCGAGACAAACAAGCGCTATGTGCTGTTGGATGCACTGCAGGATCCTGGCAATGCCGGGACCATCATTCGGACTGCTGCAGCTTTTGGCTATGATGGTATTATTGTTACCGGTGGTTGCGTAGATCCTTTTTCTCCCAAGGTTGTGCGCGCGGCCATGGGTGCCGTATTTCAGTGTGCTATTGTGATTCTTGATGATTTCTCAGCGCTAAAGGATTGTTGTGTTGTCGCGGCAGATCTTGAGGGGCAGGACATTGCATCTCTACAGCCTAACCTTGCGTACATACTGGCAATAGGCAGTGAAGCCCGGGGTTTGTCGCCTGAGCTGCGTTCCCGGGTTAGTCAAACAGTAACAATTCCTTTGCGTAATAGAGCTGTTAATTCGTTAAACGCAGCAGTAGCTGCCGGCATTGTGATGTATCAACTGAGCCGGCATATGCGCTCATGATGTGCTGTGCGGCCGGATTGGTAGAGCATTACATTGTAAGAATGTTTTTATGGCTTATACGGAGGTTCGGCATGTCTTTTTTGAAAAGGGTTCTGGTGATCGGCTTTGCGCTATTATTATTAAGCGGTGAGGTGTGCGCCTCTGAAGTTATGCTGAAAATAGCCTGCATTGAGACCGGTGCGCTTAACGCATTTCGAGTGCCCCAAGTGCAGTTTTTTATTGATGGCTCTGTCATTGATTACAGTGCCTTGGCTGCCGCCCTGACGCATTCGGTATCCGGTCCGGCAGATGACGTCCAAAACGCTTCAATTCACAGCACCCGTTTGGTTCCGATTGTTTTGCGTGATGTTCCGGCTGCATTGCAGGATCTCTACCCTGAACAGGGCCGCCTGATTGGAAGGCAAATGCCCGGGGGCTCAAGCGGTTGGCATAAATACTTGATAGATTTCAGCGGCAGCGCGCAGGTTGTTTTTGTCGAGGTCAGCGTTGATCATGCTGTGCTTGATAGTCTGGCAAGCGGTTCTGCGGTCGGTATGCTGCATGACCGTTCGATTCAGCAGTATACACATGGCAGCAATTTGGATACCGATGCAGTTTTTACTGCTGGTTATTCCTTTTTTATTCAGCAGCTTGCCCGGGGCAATGCCTATACATGGCTGGAGAACGTAATGCCCCTGAAAAATGGCATTGGGATTTTAGCCCTGCGCCGTGCGGGGGCTGAAACGCGTACTGATACGCTCATCCTTCGGATTGACCCGAGTTATTTTCCGCACAGTGTGTCCGGAAGGAAAGAAGCACTGGTTGTTCTTGGCTGGGATCGCCTGCATTAAATCGGTGGATTTAATTAGTATGGTGTCCCCGGATTTGACTTAGAAAAAAAAGCCGCAGCTTATAGGCACAACAGGCACCCTCGCAAGGCTAACCGGATTTTGTGGCTTGCGTACGAATATGATCAAATGGCAACACTTGCCCTTTTTCAATTAGCACGCAAGCTGGGCTGACGGTGTGTTGTATCTTTTCCAAACTGTTTAAAATGGTGGTGGCGGTCGAAGTTTTTTGATTTAAGAGTTGTGCTATTCGTTGAAGCGATGTTGTCGTATGGGGTCCTCGCACTGCAAGACCCTTGTGCCCTTTTTGTTGTTTTGGGCATTACGCCACAAAACAATTCCGGGCACATGCATCCAGAGCCAACATTGATCAAGGGCTGGGACACCCGGATGTACTTGGCTTGTAGTGTCAAAGACGATTTCACCACATAATTTTCTACCATGCCGAAAGATTTGAGGCCAACTGATTTCTGTTACCCATAGGTATTTGGGAAGAGGTAGATTCTCTAATAAGTCTTTGCATTCATTGTAGCCGGGAGTTTTTTTAATTTCATCTTTCCATTTGTCTGATTCTTTTAAATAGGTTCTCAACACCAGATCTTCACACATTGTATGGTATTTAAACTCGTTATACCAGAAAGCGGTTTCGTCATGAAAGGCCCCACCTGTATGGCAATGCTTTTCGATATAAAGGTCAAAGACCTTATTTACAATATTGTGTTCTCTTGGGCACAGCAAGTCACCTGCAAAAACTTCTACATCTTCTGGCTTGCAAAAAATGTTTTTTGGCAAGCCAACGGTTATCATATCACAGCCAAAATTTCCTAAAAATTCTGAAAGAACTAAAGTATAAGGTCCTAAATTATCATCCTGAACAATAAAGCGTTCTACCCAGTTAGTGCTACAATGATAGTTAAACCCTGTTTTTTGTAACTCATAGTAAGATGTTTTTGTCTGGGCAATCCAAGAGTCAGGAGTAAATGTATGTCCTATAACAACCAGCGCATGTCTTTCTCTGCCTGCATTTATACCGATAAGAACAGGTATACCTGACTCTAGGTATCTATAAATTAATTGTTCTCTATGTTGTAAGTGTCTTTGTTCATCTTCCTCGCTGGTCCAACTGTACATAACTTGATCTTTATCAAGTTTGCTCCAGCCAAAGCCAATTTGAGAGCTAGTCATGCCACCACTTGGAATTGGTCGGTGGCCTGTGGGAATGGCCTCCTCAGATATTGTGGTAAAATCTGGGCCTGTTATATCTTTGTCATAATACATTGATATAGAAGCTAAAGAAGCCTGTGCACAACGAATTATGCTTCCGTCTTGTTGTATATACGGGAAGGCCTCAACGGATAAATTTTTTGAGCCAAAAGGCACTGTGAAATTACGTTTGCAGACCAAGTAGATATACTTATTAGGTTTTGAAAATATTTTATGATCTATCAGGGCACAAGAGATTGTATGTGGTGTGGTAGGCCTAATATCACAGTACCCTAGATAATCAGGGTCATTATCAGATATGTTTTCTAATGTTTTAATGTTTTTGAAAAAATGGAGGCGTTTGGGGTGCTTTTTCTCTTCAAGGGAAAGAACATTTTTGTAGTGTGACTCAAACTCAGCTCTAAATTCTTTTTCTTGGGGATTTTCTTCAACAATTATTGTTTTGCATTCGGCACACTCTACAAGTGCTAGTATTCGGCCCAGAGCTGGAATGCGTCCGTATACATTATTTAAGCGTATGAATGCTGTGGGGGATAAGTCGCTTAATATTTCCATAATAAAAAAGTGAACTTCAACAGAGTTCACTTTTTTAATTCTTCCCTCCGGTTGCTTCTTATTTTACAAGAAGCTGCGAATGGCGAGATCTTTCTCTCCAGTTGTTCATGGCTGCTATAAACTTACAGGTGTCGATCGGTTTTTTTTGACCATCTTCAATTGTTGATAAATCTAGAGAGAAGTCTGAGTGGGTTTTTCCTGCTTCCGCCTCTTTTGTTTCAATTGTTTCAACGTCGCCCATTTTTACCTCAAATATAGTTAGTGAAAAGTAATTCTCTTTTTGAGCGTAGATATTACCACCTAATAGTTTATCGACTACTTTTGAATTTCGATAAACTATTTTATTGGATTGCAGGGTTATTATGAATGCCAGCGCGAAGTGCGTAATTGCCCATTGTCAATAATATAGTGTTTATTTTTGCATTTAGCAAGTTTTTTTAATAAAAAAATTATTAAATACCTTTACCTGCTTCTATTAAAAGAGACCAGAATTTGTAATATACTATAAGTTCTGTTTTTATGAAAGTCTGCATTCCCGCAATACACCATAGTCCTCAACTCAAGGCTCAACAGGCATTTTTTTAGAAAGCATAACCAAAAAAGGCTGGACTATGGCTGGACAGGCCGCATTAAATAAAAAAGCACCTACAGCCGAAAGACTGTAAGTGCTTGATATTGCTGAAGCCGGCGATGGGAGTTGAACCCGCGACCTACTGATTATGAATCAGTAGGTCTGATTGCAAACCGGGGTATATTTGAGGCCACATCTTTAAGCGCGAATTAAAAAAATGAACTAAATTACAACTGCATATCAAACAGGCCTAATGGGCTCGCCTTATTAAAATCAGGCACTAGATTACAACAAAAAAGGCCTCCCCTGTGCGGGGAGGCCCGGGATGTCAGTCGGGTCGAAACTGTTATTTGTATAAATTTACAGGTTTTTTCTTGCGGACATGCTCGAGGCGATTCAGCGCATTGACGTAGGCAAGTGCGCTGGCGATGATGATATCCATATGCGCGCCCTGACCGACGACAATCCTGTCACCTTCGCTCAGGCGCACGGTCACCTCGCCTTGAGCATCGGTGCCGCCGGTAATGGAGTTGACCATGTATTTGAGCAGGCGGCTGGGTGTGTCGGTAATTTTACGGATTGCCTGAAAGGCCGCATCAACCGGCCCATCGCCGAAAGCGGCCTTTTTGATAATTTCACCGCGAACTTCCATCTCAACCGTTGCCGACGGAAACGCAACAGTGCCGCTGCATACGGTCAAGTTCAGGAATTTGAACTCTTCGGGCGCGCGCAGCACTTCCTCGGCAATCAGGGCCTCAATGTCCTCATCAAAGACCTCTTTTTTCTTGTCGGCCAGTTCTTTGAAGCGTACAAAGGCCTTGTTCAGCTCTTCATCGTTGAGTGTGAAGCCGAGTTCCTCCACGCGACCGCGAAAGGCATGCCGGCCCGAATGTTTGCCGATTACAAGCAGGGTTTGCTTCATGCCGACCGATTCAGGTGTCATAATTTCATAGGTCGTTTTATCTTTTAACAGGCCGTCCTGGTGAATGCCGGATTCGTGCGCGAACGCATTGGCGCCCACGATGGCCTTGTTGGGTTGTACCGCGACACCGGTAATCGAGGTAATCAGACGGCTGGATGGATATATTTTTTCAGTTACGATACGCGTGTCGGCCGAGAATAGATCCTGTCGGGTGCGTAAAATCATAACGATTTCTTCAAGCGAGGCATTCCCGGCGCGCTCTCCAATGCCGTTCAAGGTACATTCAACCTGGCGAGCACCGTTTTCCACTGCAGCCAGCGAATTAGCCACAGCCAGTCCAAGGTCATTGTGGCAGTGTACGCTGATGGTGGCCTCATTGATATTGGGAACATGTTCGACAACATAGCGGATGAGGTCGCCGAATTCAGCGGGAACGGAGTAGCCTACCGTGTCCGGCACGTTGATAGTTGTCGCGCCGGCGTCAATTACCTCGGCAAACATCTTACACAGGTAGTCGCGGTCGCTGCGGGTGGCATCCATGGCTGAAAATTCAATTACAGGCGTGTATCCTTTGCAGCGTTTAACTGCAGCAATTGCAATCTTTAAGACTTCATCCCGGGTTTTTCGCAGCTGATGCTGCAGGTGAATGTCCGATGTTGAGATGAAGGTGTGAATGCGGGGAAAGGCTGCATCCTTGACAGCTTCCCAGGCGCGGTCAATATCAGAATCGTTGGCCCGTGCAAGTCCGGCGACCTGGCTTTTTTTGATTACGCGTGCTATTTGCTGTACGGCTTCGAAATCGCCCTGGGATGCAATTGGGAACCCGGCCTCAATGATATCAACTCCCAGAATTTCAAGCTGTTTCGCAACACGCAGTTTTTCCTGGATGTTCATGGTATTGCCCGGCGACTGTTCGCCGTCGCGCAGGGTTGTATCAAATATCTTTACATGATTGTCCTGGTGCTTCACGTTCATTTGTTTTCCTCTGTTGCTTCAATAGTGGTTTCAGAAGGCTGCCTGCGGCGCGTCAGGCTTAGGATGTATTCAACGAAAGCCGTTGTAATATAGAGCACCCCAATGCAAAAGAGCATGGTTTCAGGCTCCATGGCCACGACTACAATCAGCAGAATAGCTATGAAGACCGCGCTAAACGGTTTGCGGCTGTTCAGGTTAAAGGTCTTGAAACTGCGAAACCGGATGGTGCTCACCATCAAAAAGGCCAGGCCAAATATCAGTGCTATGAGAAAAAAGCTTAAAAATGTTTTGTCGCCTAACTGGTAGTGGTCCAGAAAGATGATGCTGGCGGAAAGTATCCCGGCGGCACCTGGAATCGGCATTCCCTGAAAGTAGTTACCGGAAACAGAGCTGCTTAGGGTGTTAAATCGTGCCAGGCGCATGGCTCCGCAGGCGCAAAACAGAAAAGCTGCCAGCCAGCCGACACGGCCGAATTGATTCAGTATCAGGCCGTAAGACAACACGGCCGGTGCAACGCCGAAAGCAACCAGGTCGCAGAGAGAATCGTACTCGAGTCCAAACCGGGAAGTCGTATGCGTCATTCGGGCAACCCGTCCATCAAGCCCGTCAAAAACACCAGCCAGAATAATGACCCATGCCCCAACTACAAAGTTTTGCTGCATGGTAGCTATAATTGCGTAGAATCCGCAAAAAAGGCTCATGGAGGTCAGGATGTTCGGCAGCAGGTAAACACCCTTTTTATAATCAATAGAGGGGCGTCTGCGGCGGTAGTTTTTGTGCCGTACTTGGGTTGGTTTCATTTTACTCTCGCTTCACGCTGCAACGTAACTTTGCCGGAGCGTACAATTTCGCGGATGCCGAGCGGCCGTAGCAGTTCGATGATCGCGCGTAGTTTATCTTCATCGCCGGTGACTTCAACCGTATAGTGATTTTTGCCCACATCAATAATCTTGCAGCGAAATATTTCTATGATGCTTAAAACTTCGGCTCGGTGCTTTTCTGTTACCGCAACCTTGATCAGCGCCAGTTCGCGGTCGATATGGTTTCCATCGCCTTGTGCATAGTTGATGACTTTGATTATGTCAATCAGCTTATTCAGCTGTTTGTTGATCTGCTCCAGCACGGGTTCATCGCCGCGGGTTACGATTGTCATCTGTGACATGGTGGGGTCAAGCGTTTCGTTGACTGAAAGGCTTTCAATATTAAAGCCCCGGCCGCTGAAAAGACCGGCAACGCGGGCTAGAACACCTGGTTTATTGTCTACCAGTACACTGATTGTGCGGCGCATGGTATTTCCTTTCTTCCTGCAGGCTGTTTAAAAAAAGCCCGTTTGCTGCGGTGCGCTAAGTGCGACGTACAAAAAAGTACGTCGCATTCCTCATGATATTTCGCGTTGTGCACCCGATCCTTTTTGAACAGCCTGAAAAATACATCTCCACCGTATGTTACAGCAGCATCATGGTGCTGATTGGGGCACCGGCAGGGACCATGGGGTAGACACACTCTTCCTGCTCGACCACGAAGTCCATGATGACTGGTTTCTTAATGGACAATGCTTTTCGAATGATCGGTTCAACCTCGTCCGGTCGGGTGGCACGCAGACCGACTGCACCGTAGGCTTCAGCCAGCTTGACAAAATCCGGATGGTGCTCGAAGGTCGAGTGCGAATAGCGTTTGTCGTAAAAAAGCTGCTGCCATTGCCGAACCATGCCCAGGCAGCGGTTGTTTAAAATAGCGATCTTGACCGGCAGATTATACTGCACTGCCGTTGCCAGTTCCTGAATATTCATTTGAATGCTGCCGTCGCCGGCAATGTCCACTACGGTTTTATTTGGGAAAGCGATCTGTGCGCCCAGGGCCGCAGGAAATCCGTAGCCCATGGTTCCCAACCCACCCGAGGTAAGCCATCTGCGCGGACGGTCGAACTGAAAATACTGCGCGGCCCACATTTGATTCTGCCCGACTTCGGTTGAAACGATGCAGTCGCCCTGTGTCAGCTCATAGAGTTTTTCAACCACGTACTGCGGCTTGATGGCATCTCCCAGGGGGTATGCAAGGGTATGAAGTGTTTTCCATGCTGAAATTTCTCCCAGCCAGTCCTTGCGCGCCTTTTTTGTGATTGTTTTTTTGCCGATTCCCGCCAGACAGCCTTTCAGGATTTCGCGGCAGTCGCCGACTACGGGTATATCAACTTTAATATTTTTGCTGATAGAGGTCGGGTCAATATCAAAGTGAATGATTTTGGCCTTGGCCGCGAATGCGTTCACGTCACCGGTAACTCGGTCGTCAAACCGTGAGCCGATCGCGATGAGCAGGTCACAGTCCGTGATTGCCATATTGGCCCGGTACGTGCCGTGCATGCCGAGCATGCCCAGAGAAAGCGGGTCAGTGCCCGGGAAACAGCCCAGTCCCATGAGCGTAGTCGTGACCGGGATGGAAAGCTGCTTCGCAAAGCGGCGCAACTCCGGGGCCGCGTTGGAAAGTACCATGCCGCCGCCGGCGTAAATTACCGGTTTTTTTGCCTTTAAAATTTCATCCAGTGCGCGTTGGATCTGGCGCGGGTTGCCTTTTACCGTAGGCTTATAGCTCCGGATTGAAACGTGCGCGGGGTAGCTGAATTCAGCCGACTGGTTGACAACGTCTTTGGGCAGATCGATCAAAACAGGCCCGGGCCGGCCGCTGCGTGCGATGTAAAATGCTTCGCGCATAACGCGCGGCAGTTCAGAGATATCTCGTACCAGGTAGTTGTGTTTGGTGCAGGGGCGCGTAATGCCGACGATGTCTGCCTCCTGAAAGGCATCGTTGCCGATTAGTGCTGTGGGTACCTGGCCGGTTAGTATTACCAGGGGAATAGAATCCATATAAGCGGTGGCAATGCCGGTAACCGTGTTGGTCGCGCCCGGTCCCGAAGTTACCAGACACACGCCCACTTCACCGGTAGCACGCGCATACCCGTCGGCGGCATGCACCGCGGCCTGTTCATGCCGTACCAGCACATGCTTGATGTTGTTTTCAAAAAGGGCGTCATAAATATCCAGTACCGAGCCGCCCGGATAGCCGAACACGGCTTTGACTTTTTCTTTTTTTAAACATTCAAGCAGAATCTGTGCGCCTTTTAGTTTCACCATTCACTCCGCATGGAAGGCTTTATGCAAAAAGATTTTAGATCTTTGTGCGTCGCAAGGTCTGTTATAATCAGCTTTTTAAGTCTATTATACTATCTGATACTCTTTTTTTAGATTTTCTGCAAGTGTAAGCTCGTTAGCAGCGCTCGGCTGCCTTGCGTTCTGCATCCGGCCGTCTAACATAGCCGGGAAGAACCTGCGCGGGTTGTTTGCCCTGTCCGGCCGCAAGGCGTTCCAAGGCAATGCGCGCCAGCATTGCTGCGCTTGGCCGGGCATGTATGTCGGGCGCGAAATAATGCCTGATAGCGCAGGCCCGTTTGATGGTTTCTTGGTAAACGTGTGCGCCGTTGCCGCAAAAGAGTATCGGCCCTTCCTGCAGTGAGGAAGCCCACTGTTCAGGACAAATAACGCACTCTTCATGTATGGCTTTTGCCTCGTTGGCAATTCCCTGTTCAAAAAGGCCGGTATACACTTGAGCGCGGCGCGCATCCAGCATGGGGCATACTTTTCCGAAAAAGGGCATGTTCTGTGCGGCGATGATTTCAAGCGTTGAAATGCCGATCAGCGGTTTATCAATCGCAAGGCCGAGGCCCTGGGCCGTGCTGATGCCGACCCGAAGTCCGGTAAAAGAGCCCGGGCCCTGTGCAACAGCTATGCAATCAAGCTCGCTGATTGCAAGCGCGGCATCCTTCAGCAGACGGTCAACCATCCGGAGCAGCAGGGCGGAATAATTTCCGGGGCCGCTGCGCGTATCCTCACCGATCAGCTCGCCGTGCGCGATTAATGCAACGCTGCAACAGGCCGTGGATGTGTCAAATGCGAGAAGGTTACGGGCTTGTTCGATCATGATTTTCGAATCCGGCCCGTTGTATTAAAACGGACCATTTGAGAGCCGTGCTACGTCATTATAGCAGACGAAAGCCATGAGAGTGAGCAGCAGGGCCAATCCAACCTGTTGTGAAATTTCCATTGTTTTGATGCTGACTGGACTGCCCTTGCAGGCTTCAATCAGCAGAAACAGTATATGGCCGCCGTCAAGGATTGGTATCGGCAGCAGGTTGAAAATTCCCAGGTTAAGACTGATAATGGCCATTAACAGCATAAAGCTTACAACACCCTGCCGGGCAAAATCACCCGCAATTTTTCCAATTAAAATCGGTCCGCCAAGGTACTCCTTTTTTTCAATCGGGCTTTTGATCAGCATGCCCAGCAGTTCGAACGTCAATCGTGTGTATTTCCAGACGTCCTGCGTTGCTTTCCCAATGGAGACAAGCGGATTATAGCGCCGGTGGACCACCCCGTCGGCCGAGGGTGCGATCCCGATCAGGTACACATTTTGTTCGCGGCCCAGTTCGTCTTCGCGTTGTTTGAGTTCGGGCTGCAGTGCAAGCTCAAGCTGCTCGTTATTGCGCTTAATGCGCAGATGCAGTTCGCGTCCCTCGCACTTGGCAACCGTTTCCTGCAGGTTGTCCCAGTACAGGATCGGGCGGTTGTCAATTGTTTCAACAACATCACCAGCCATGATGCCGGCGCGCGCAGCAGGTGAATCTTCAATCACCTGGCCGACCAAAGTTGTCAGAACTGGTATCCCGACCATGTAGACCAGGGTATACAAGACACCCGCAAAAATTATATTAAACACTGATCCTGCTGCCAGAATTAAGAACCGCGCTCCCAGGCCCTGGGAGTTGAGCGCAAAGGGTCGGTCCGCCTCGGAAATTGGCTCATCCGGTGATTCACCCAGCGGCTTGACGTATCCTCCAAGCGGAAGAGCTGAAATAACATATTCTGTATCACCGATTTTTTTACCGATCAGCTTGGGTCCGAATCCCAGCGAAAATTTCAGGACGCGTACTCCGCACAGCTTTGCCAGCAGAAAGTGGCCCAGTTCATGTACGAAAATCAAGATACCGAGCAGCACGAGTGCTGGAACAATGTAGCTGAGCACGAAACTTGCACTGTTTTGGGCATAGCCTATAATGATGTCCATGTTACCTCTATCCATGCTCATGCATATGGTAATCATGTGCATGAGCTGAACTCAATTACGTGGTGTTGTTTGAGTTCGGGGTTTACTGTTTAATTCATTATATGTTTCGCACTCGTAGCATACGTAGTTAGACCGCTTTGGAGTGTAAGCCGTTTTCAAGCAGTTCGTGCGCCCGGGTATGGGCCCAGAGGTCCGCTTCAATCACCCTGTCCATAGTAAGTGGTTCCGGGCTGGTGTTGAAACTGTCCATGACCGTTTCGGTCAGGGCAGGCATGGCCTGAAAAGCAAGCTTACCGGCACAGAAGTTTTTAACCGCGACTTCGTTGGCAGCATTCATGACTGCCGGCATTAATCCGCCCTGACGAAGCGCGCGGAAAGCCAGGTCAAGGCTGGGGAAGCGTTGGGTGTCCGGGGCCAGAAAACTCAGCTCGCCCAGTTCGATAAGGTCAAGCGGCTGCATAATCCTTTCCAGACGTTCAGGGCATGACAGTGCATAGGCAATCGGTCCGCGCATATCCGGTTGTGATAGTTGTGCCAGTACGGTTCCGTCCATAAATGATACCATGGAGTGCACAATACTTTGCGGGTGCACAACCACCTTGATGCGCTCGGGTTCAATATCGAACAGCCAGCGGGCTTCAATGACTTCAAGTCCTTTGTTCATGAGCGACGCCGAATCAATGGTTACTTTGCTGCCCATGTCCCAACGCGGGTGGCGCAGGGCCTCAGCCGGTGTTACCTGCTGCAGTTCCTGCAGGGTTTTGTTTAGAAACGGGCCGCCGGATGCTGTTAGAATAATGGAGCTGAGGTTCTTGGTATCGCGCCCCTGGAGCAGTTGATATACGGCGCTGTGTTCGCTGTCTACCGGGATGATGCGGCAGCCGCTTTGGCGGGCTTGTGCCATCATAAGTTCGCCGGCCATAACCAGAGATTCCTTGTTTGCCAGGGCTACATCCTTGCCCGCCTGCAGTGCCGCGAATGTTGGCTGCAGGCCGGCTGAGCCGGCTATGGCCGCCAGTACCACGTCAGCCTCTGGCATGGTAGCGACGCGCAGCAGCCCTTGCATACCGTCAATAATCTTTGTGCGGCAGCCTCGCGGCAGCCTGCGGCGCAGCTCTTCTGCTGCATCAGGATCGGCAAGGCATGCCAGAGCCGGAGTAAGCGTTTTGATCTGAGATAGCATGATATCAACACTGGAGGCGGCTGCGATTGCACTGACTTCAAAACGGTCGGCATGACGTGTCACGACGTCAACCGCATTGGTTCCGATTGAGCCGGTTGATCCCAGCAAAGCAATTTTTTTACGTTTCATTTTGTGCGTCTCTGTGGTCCGGGGGCTTTACCTCCGGGAAGAAAGAATTAACAGTTAAGCAGCAGCATATAGTAATACAGAAACGGCGCGGCGAACAGCAGGCTGTCAATGCGATCGAGAATACCCCCATGTCCCGGCAGAATTTTTCCGGAATCCTTTACGTTGCAGGAGCGCTTGATAGCCGATTCGCTTAAATCGCCAATCTGATTTAGCACATTGATCCCGGCGGCCATGGCGAGGCAGTGGGCTACACTGATGTGTTTCAGGAATGTCATCTGACATACAAGGGCAACCGCAATGCTGAACACTATGCCGCCGCAGGAACCTTCAATTGTTTTAGCCGGGCTTACCCGGGGGCACAATAGGTGCCTGCCCAGAGTTCTGCCGGTCAGGTATGCTCCGGTATCTCCGGCCCAGGTCACAAACAGGAGAAAAAAGACCAGTGCAACGCCATGTGAAAGTCCGCGCAGCAGCATCAAGAATGAAAACAGCAGGGCTACATAAAAAATTCCAAAAAACAGGGATGAAACCCGCTCAAAGGGAACAATTTTTTCCCGGTTCAGGCAGATGTAGCCGGTGAAGATAAGCATGAACGCAGCCAGACACGTGCCGGTCGCCAAAAGTCCCGGTGAGTTTAACGTGGCGTCAGTGTAGCCGGCCACAAGCACGAGGGCTCCCAGCACCAATCCGCCACAGCATTCTGCTTTGCCAGCGCGAGGCAGAACCATGGCATAAAATTCATAGAGGGCTGTTAGGCCTACCAGAAGCGCTAGCATAAAAAAGACGCCCGGGCCCAGAAACCCTGTCAGGGCGAGCACCAGCGGTGCGGCAATTAGAATAGTGAGAGATCGTGCAAGCATGGCAGTCTGTCGTGCAGCAGCAAGAGGGGCGCACCTGGCGCTTGGTTACGCGTTGACCGAAATTTGTTCGTCGGTTAGTCCAAAGCGCCGCTTGCGTGTTTGATATTCGGCTATCGCCCGCAGGGTTTCTTCCTCGCGGAAGTCCGGCCAGAGCACATCAGTCACGTACAGCTCGGTATAGGCAATTTGCCAGAGCAAAAAATTGCTGATTCTCATTTCACCACTGGTACGGATCAGTAGATCCGGGTCGGGTATATTCGCGGTGTACAGGTGCTGTGTTACGCACTGCGTATCGATTGTGGCCGGATCCAGTTCCCCGCTAGCGGCCTTGCCGGCAATCGCTTTGACAGCCCGCACAATTTCTTCTCGGGCTCCGTAGCTCCACGCGATGTTAAGAACCATTCCGGTATTGTTTCGAGTTTTTTCAAGAACCTTCTGCACCAGATCGTATATGTCTTTAGGCAGGCGTTCAATTTCACCCATGGTATGAACGCGGATATTGGCACGGTGCAGGTTGTTAAACTCCTTCTTTATGAAGGTCTTGAGCAGCATCATCAAGGCGCGCACCTCTTTTTCAGGCCGCAACCAGTTTTCAGTTGAAAAGGCGTACAGGCTCAGGTATTCAATGCCTTCACGGGTGCAGGTGCTTATGACGGACTTGACCGAGTCCATGCCGACTTGATGCCCGTGAATGCGCGGCATGGATCGCTTCTTGGCCCACCTGCCATTACCATCCATGATAACGGCTATGTGGCGTGGTTGTTTCTCCGTGCTCGCAGCAATGTTTGTTGTAGAATCCATTCGCTTTCCGCAGGCTGTTCATGCCGCTGGTGCGGCTTAATAACAATTGATTCGTTTATATTTGTATCTGCTATAACTACTTAATTTATCATAAAAAAAAGATTGTCTCAAGGGCATTCTATGTGTTTTGTAATGCCCGCTTGCATTGCCGGCCTACACTGTATGGATGTGAGGCGTCTGCAGTTTCTTCAAACAAGAACAGGGCGCCGGGAAACGCCGGTGCCCTGTTTGCTCTATGTACATTCGTCCCTTTGGTTTGTTATCAAGCGAGGAACTCCGCAGGTGCGGTACCCCGAACCGCATATGTGTATACATGGCTATATTTCAAGTATTTCAGCTTCTTTGACCTTGGTCATGTCATCGATTTTAGTAATATAGCCGTTGGTGATTTCTTGCACGTCTTCCTGGGACTTAAACATGTCATCTTCGCTTATTTTCTTATCATTTTTCATGGTCTTGAGGTCTTCGTTTACTTTCCTGCGATGGTTGCGGACGGAGACCTTGGCTGCTTCTGACATTTTCTTGACAACTTTGACAAGTTCTTTGCGGCGTTCCTCAGTCAGTGGCGGAATGGCTACCCGAACCAGTTTGCCATCGCTACTGGGTGTCAGGCCCAGGTCTGCTTTTAAAATCGCTTTTTCTATTTCTTTGGATACCTGCGCGTCCCAAGGTTGAATGGTAATCATGCGCGGTTCCGGTATTGCCAGAGTAGCAAGCTGGTTCAGGGGTGTTGGCGTACCGTAGTAATCCACGCGTACGCTGTCAAGCAATGAACTTGACGCCCGGCCCGTACGGACTTTGGAAAAATCCTTTGCCAGGGAATCAAGGCTGCCATCCATCTCGGCCCTTGCCTGTTGCTCAAATTGCTTATCCATATCCTACCCCCGTATAAAGGTTCCTGTTTTTGCTCCCCGGGCCGCATTGAAAATATTGCCGGGGACGTGCATATCAAAAACGGTGATTGGCAGATTGTTGTCCATGCACAGCGTAATGGCGGTCAAATCCATGACAGCCAGTTTGCGGTCGAGCACTTCCTGGTAGGTAAGCACATCAAACCGGCGCGCATCTGCATGTTTTACCGGGTCTTTGTCATAAACGCCATCGACCTTGGTAGCTTTCATAATCAGGTCGGCATTGATTTCACTTGCCCGCAGAGCTGCTGCCGTATCGGTTGAGAAAAATGGGTTGCCGGTACCGGCGGCAAAGATCACAACACGTTTTTTTTCCAAGTGTCTGATCGCCCGGCGTCGAATATAGGGCTCAGCGACCTGATGCATCGGGATAGCTGATTGCACCCGGGTGGGCACGCCCAGTTTCTCAAGCGAGTCCTGCAGGGTCAGGCTGTTCATTACCGTTGCCAGCATACCGATGTGGTCTGCGCTGCTGCGATCCATGCCCTGCGCGCTGTCAGACAGTCCGCGAAAGATATTGCCGCCGCCGATAACAACGCCAAGCTCAATGCCGGATTCTTGCACCCGGGCGATTTCGCCGGCAATAGTTTTGACCACGTCAGGGTCAATCCCGTAAGGTTTTGATCCCTTGAGCGCTTCTCCGCTCAGCTTCAGTAAGATACGCGCAAACGCGCCCTTTTCGGCTGCGGACATAAAGGCCTCTCGCATTGATGGTCAAGTATGGGCAGTTGCCCATGGCGCGCATCCGGTTGTTTAAAGTACTCGATTGCGCCCAGCTATCGATTTATTCTCCCAGTTTGAAACGTACAAAGCGTGCGATGCTGATGTTTTCACCAAACGTTGCGATACCGTTTTTTATAAAATCGCGTATTTTAACTTTGTCATCCTTGACAAACGGCTGCTCCAGCAGGCATACCTCTGCGGCATACTTACTGATGCGTCCCCCAACGATTTTATCGACGATTTTTTCCGGTTTGCCGTCATTCAGAGCCTGCGTTCGGTAAATGCTGCGTTCCTGCTCCAGCACGTCTCCGGGAATTTCGTCCTTTGTGAGATAGCTCGGAGCGGCAGCGGCGATATGCATGGCAATATCGCGCACAAATTCAATGAACTTTTCGCCTCTGGCGACAAAATCAGTTTCACAGCTTACTTCAAGCAGCACACCCAGTTTGTCTCCGGGATGAATATAGGAGATGATCCGGCCTTCCTTGGTGGCACGGCCTGATTTTTTGGAGGCTGATGCAATGCCTTTTTCCCGCAGGTATATAATCGCCTTTTCCATATCGCCACCGGTCTCGGTAAGCGCTTTCTTGCAATCCATCATGCCTGCGCCGGTTTTGTCGCGCAGGGTTTTTACAGTTTTTGCATCAACAGACATGGTATGGATACTCCTTTACAATATATGGGGGCCTTTTATTCGGCCAGTTCCTTCTGAGCCATTTCCTTTTGGGCCTGTTCATGCTGCCGAGCAGCCTGCAGGGCCTCTTCTTTGTTGATTTCCTGACGCTTGTGTTCACCGGTGGCAATGGCCTGCGCCATTTGTGAGCTGAAGAGCTTAACTGCCCGGATAGCGTCATCATTGCCGGGGATAACGTAGTCGATATCTTCCGGGTCACAGTTGGTATCAAGCAGCCCGATGGTTGGAATGCCCAGCTTTTTTGCCTCGGAAACGGCGATTTTTTCTTTCTTGGGATCAACGATAAAAAGTGCGGCAGGCAGGCGATCCATGTCCCGGATGCCTTCAAACACGAACGTAAGTTTTTTGATCTCGCGCTCGAACCCCAGAGCTTCTTTCTTCTTAAAATTGGCGAACTCACCGGCATCGCGCATTTTTTCAAGTGTTTTCATGCGCTCAATACTTTTCTTTACCGTACCGAAATTTGTTAGCAAGCCTCCCAGCCAGCGGTTGGTAATGTAAAAGTGGCCGGCCTGCTGAGCTTCCTCGCTGATTGCTTCCTGAGCTTGGCGCTTGGTGCCGACAAAGAGCACTTTTCCGCCCTGCGCGACTGAATTGACAATAAAATCATAGGCTTCTTTGAAAAGCACAACAGTTTTCTGAAGATCAATAATATGAATTCCGTTACGCGCCCCGAATATATAGGGTTTCATTTTCGGGTTCCACTTGCTGGTTTGGTGCCCGAAATGTACGCCTGCCTCAAGCATTTGTTTCATTGTAGTCTGTGTAGCCATGCTGCGTCCTCCTTTTCTTGTGCGGTTGTCGCGGAACATTGCGGGGTGTTGAGCCCGTTGCAACAGGATTCCGTGTGCCGGTATCCTTTTCCGCGGTTATTACCGCTCGTCCAAAGTGATTGGTTGTCCCACGCCCGACTCACAGTTCGGTGGGGTTATTACTAAACTTAGAAGCAATATCATATATTTATAATGCCCGCAAGTAAAAAGATCGTTTTTTTGGCGGTTCAAGAAGACGCATGAACGCAGTCCGGGGCTAGCTAAAATAAGTGATGCGGTCGGACTCCGGGTATTTTTTGTAATTTTTTCTATTTTTCGCTTGAAACGTGTGCAGAACCGTGCACATATTACACCGAAATTAATCTTGACACACAATTAGCCCCATTTTATAGTCTGTTCATCTCAAAGCAAGTTCCTATCAACATGGTTGCATATTGACGATTTCTGCCGGGCAATGTTTTCTGTGTTTGAGGATAGCGCGTTTTCCGGAATCTATAACCTGTGCGCGCCGCATGTAATTACATTAACCGCCCTTGCGGTAGTTGTTGATTTTATTGGCGGTAAGTTAAGCATGCGTTAATTTTTTTCTGTCGAGGGAAGTTTTTTTTACATTCATAAGAAATCAACTCAACGGGGAAGTCGCAAAAGCTTAAAATTTTTTTATAGGAATTTAAATTTATCAGGGGATGGTAATCATAACCGCTTACGGTAAAGGGGGAGATGGATGCTTGGGAAAACTTTAAAAGCAGTGGTTTGCTTGCTAGTGTTGGCTGTCACCAGCGCATGGGCGCAGGAGAAGCCGAAGGTCTTTGGAAGTCAGCAGAACGATCAAACAATCATATCCGATAAAAAAATCGAATCTGAGTTGATGCAGGCGCTGCAGACGCAGGAGTCGGGAGATTTTATCCTTCATTTCGGGCAGCAGGCGGACCTGGGACCGGCCTACGGCATGGACTGGGAGGCCCGCGGTACGTTCGTCTACGACGCATTGCGCAAGGCCGCGAATGCCAGTCAGTCCAAGTCAAAGCAGATTCTTGACTCGGCCGGGATGAAGTACGTATCTTTTTTCACCAGCAATGTGCTGTATGTTCGCGGCGGGGATGTGTCTTTGGCAAAGACATTGGCCGGGCTACCCGAAGTGACGGCCGTCATGGCGACAGCAACCTACGAAATCGTCCCTCCGGTCATCGATGAATCTGTGAGCGCTGGAACGCAGGCCGTCGGAGATCTGGCCTGGGGGATCGTAGACGCCGGGGCCGATCAGTTCTGGCAGTCCTACGGCACAGGTGAGGGGATAGTCGTAGCCAACATTGATACCGGGGTGCAGTGGAACCATTCGGCCCTGTTCGGTGCTTACAAATGCGGCACGGATCCCTCTGATCCGTCCTGCTGGCACGATCCTTCGAACATCTGTGGTGCAAGCGGTGCCTGCGACAATAATGGTCACGGGACGCACGTCATGGGGACCATGGTCGGGGACAACAATCCCGCGCTGCAATGGCAGGCCGGCATGGCGCCCGGCGCTTCCTGGATCGCCTGCAAGGGTTGTGAAAGCAGCAGTTGTTCGGATTTTGCGCTGGAGTCCTGCGCGGACTGGATCATAGCCCCGGGCGGCAATCCGGACAACCGGCCCCATGTGGTGAACAATTCCTGGGGCGGTTCCGGCGGTAGGAACTGGTACCTTGCCAAGGTCAATGCCTGGCGGGCAGCCGGCATCTTTCCGGCTTTTTCAGCGGGCAATAACGGGCCGAGCTGCGGTTCAATGGGTTCGCCCGGTGATTATCAGGAAAGTTTCGCTTCGGCGGCTCATAATAGCAGCGGGGCAATAGCTTCGTTTTCCAGCCGCGGGCCTTCTGCTTTTGGCAGTACGCCCTACACCAAGCCTAACATTTCTGCTCCGGGGGTGAACGTGTGTTCCTCGGTGCCGGGCGATAAATGGAGTTGCGGGTTCAGCGGCACTTCCATGGCCAGTCCCCACACGGCCGGGGCCGTGGCCCTGCTTTGGGCTTGCAGCCCTGAGCTGGAGGGTAATATCGACTTAACCGTTCAGGCTCTTCAGAGCACGGCCGACGAAGCGTCGCCCGGAACTTGCGGCGCGCCCCCCTCGGGCCAGGGCAACTACACGTACGGGTATGGCTACCTTGACGTGCTGGCCGCAGGGACCGAGTACTGCAGGCCTGCAGGGACTTTGGAAGGGCAAGTGCGTAACGCGTCGGATAACACGCCCGTCGGGGGCGCCCGGGTCAGCGCCGATGGCCCGATTACGCGGTTTGCGGTAACGGATGCGAACGGGTTCTATTCTATGGTCCTGTCCGAGGGAACCTACGAGCTCACGGCTGCGGCGTACGGTTTTCTGCCGGAGGCTGTTTCCAGCGTCGACGTTCTTGAAGATCAGATTACGACCCAGGACTTTTTGCTGGACGTTGCTCCTTTCAGTACTGTCTCCGGCCGGATAGAGGACGCCGCCACGGGCTGGCCTTTGTATGCACGCATTACCATTGCAGGACGACCGGGAGATCCGGTGTGGACCGATCCGGTCACCGGTGAGTACAGCGTGTCCCTGCCGCAGGGCATCGCCCACGGATTCACGGTTTTCGCCTTCGTGGATGGCTACGTACCGGTGGAGCGCGCCGTGGGGCCGTTGACCGGTGATCGCACGGAGGACTTCCTCCTGGAAGCCGATCTGCAGGCTTGCACCGCCCCGGGGTACTTTTTAAATGGATTATATCTGCAGGATTTCGAGTCGGATATCCGGAGCTACACGTCTTCGTCCACTTCTACAGAGTGGGAATGGGGCGAGCCGGTGACCTGGCCGGGCACCTGTGCTTCGGGCACGAAATGTTGGGGCACCAACCTGGACGGTAACTACCAAAATCGCGCCAACAGCGTTCTGACCTCGCCGGTGATTGACCTGAGCGGGGTCTTCGGTCCGCTGGCAGCGTCCTGGTGGCAGGCTCTGCATATGGAAAGTGCTAGCTGGGATCATGCTTATGCCGAGGTGAGCATCAACGGCGAGCCCTGGCAGGTGATGTGGCAGCATACGGGGGGTACGTCTCAGACTCCCTGGACCGAGAAGACGTACGATCTTTCCGCCGCTTCCGGCGGTACGGCTCGGTTCAGGTTCCGGATCACCACGGATAGCAGCGTGACGAAAAATGGTTACTATATAGACCGGGTGGCCATCGGGGGGGCGTGCGCTGCGCCCTCGGGAGGTATCGTGGTGGGGAATGTTTTTGACGCGAATACTCAAGCAGGCCTGGTAGGCGCCCTGGTGGAAGACGAGGCCGGTCAGCAGCAGATGACCCGTTCAACGCCAACCGACCCGGGCTCACCGGACGGTTTCTACACACTGTATGCCGACGTGGGGTCGTCCGCTTTTGAGGCCAGTATGGCAGGATATGACGAAGTGGTCCAGACAGTATCCGTTGCCGCCGGCACGGCGGTGCGGAGTGATTTTGAACTCCCCGCCGGCCAGCTGGCGGCCGATCCCCCGGCGCTGAGTGTGACTTTGGGCTTGGGGCAGACCGCAACCGTGCCTCTGGCTCTGGTCAATTCCGGGGGGGTACCCGTTGATTTTGACATGAGCATAAGCAGTGTACCTGCAGAGGCAACACTGACGACGTGGCTGGGGGTAGACCCTGCGAGCGGCAGTGTTGCAGCCGGAGGAAGCCGGGTTATTGACGTGCTGTTTGATGCCGGTGATGCGGCAGTTACTGGAGCCGGTCTCTATCAAGCCGAACTGCGGGTCAGCAACTCGTCTCCGTACGGCGACATCGTCATACCGGTGGAGATGACCGTCCAAACCTGCACGGTCTCTGTGAGCGCAAGTCCTGCAGAAGGTGGAAGCGTATCAGGTAGCGGGACGTACGGCACCGGCAATTCTGTTACCGTAACCGCTTCTCCCGCCGACATATATGAGTTTGTCAACTGGACGGAAGACGGCATGGAAGTAAGTACAAGCCCGTCATATACATTTACTCTCGAAGCAGATCGTGTGCTTGTCGCGAACTTTCGTCTGCGATGCCGGTTTAGCGTCAAATACAAGAAAATACGCTCAGACAAGCTGCGAAAACACGCACGGCGGTCGCTGCGTATTATCGGCGGTGATGACTTTGATAGTTTGGGTCAAATTGACCTCGGTCCGCTTGTCAGTTATAGAGTCAAATATAACCTGAAGAAGAACAGGCTTAAGATCAAGGTGATAGTACCTGCGGGCCTTGCGCCGCAGGTCATCCCGATCCGTGTGGGCGACTGCGGTGGCGAGGTCGTGATCGAGTAGGTTTTTTTTCTGAAACCTAGGGACACCATACTAAATGAACCACCCCGTCCGCTTGCGGCGGGGTGGTTCATTTCCTTGTCTGGGCTATGAAAAGATGGGGAAATCCGCAGTTCGGGACTGAGCGAACACAGGTAAGTGGCCCGGCTGGCCGCACAATTTTTTTGTTTTGTTGGACAATAGAATTTTAGAACTTTGGTTGATAATATTTATTGCTGAAGCGGGTGTAGTAGGTCATCTGGGAATGGATGTATGTATTCAGCATATTTTCAAGGTTTTTTCGTATTTGCGGAAACTGGGAGGAAAAATCGACCATTTCTGATGGGTCAATTTTTACATTGATTAACTTTTCACCCATTTTAAAACAGTGAATAAATTTCCAGGGATACACGACAACACCATCTGCCGGTATAACCCCCTGAGCTGTCATGAAAATTGGTCTGTTTTCGTGTTTTTCAAAAATAATATCAACTCCCTGAAAATTGGGGTGATTAGGCAATCCGAGCAGGGCAAGTACTGAAGGATTTATGTCAATGAGAGAAATTGCCTCGGTTTTTTCTCCGCGTAGTTTACTCTGGGGTGTCTTGATGAGCAGAAAGGTTTTTACTTGAGCGTCGTAGAGCGTTGTTCCATGAGTGGGAAATCAATTTTGATAAAAGGCTTCGCCATGGTCAGGCATGACAAGAATAATTGCGTCATCGTATAATCCTTGTTTTTTCAAAAATTGAATAAATAGTCCTACTTGTGAATCAACATAGCGCAGTGCGGTGTCAAATTTATTAATGACTTTAGGTGCTTCTTTTGGGGAATAGTTGAAAAACGCGAATTTCCCCTGAATGTCGGTAGGTTGATACGGTCCTGGTTCTTTGGAATTGAGAGAATAAGGAAAATGTGTTCGTTGGAAATTTAGTGCGAGAAAGAGTAGTTTTGTAGAAGTTCTGGATGCGATAAACTCTTGTGCTTTCTGTCGCGTGAAGGCATCGTCGAGCTTTGTTTCGATTTTGATGTTTTCTCCGAGTGCATCAGGGCTATGAAAAAAGGTATCGATCTTCGAGTTTGTCAGTAGGAAACGGCGCATGCCTTGCCAGTTCTCATTTTGTGACGAAAATAATGCTGTTTCATAACCATAATGTCCCAACACGTCGAAAAGTAGTGTCTTCGGGTAGTCTATTGTTTGAAACATGTCTAGATGGTTACGTCTTCTTGGGTACTGGCTGCTGCTAATACTTGTTTGTGCGTAGTTTGAGTGATTTGACGGGGCATAGGCATTAGGAAAGATAAGGCTGTTTTTTGCCAAGGTGTCGAGGTGTGGTGTTATATCGCGTCTATGATATCCATTAAATCCAACATGGTCACTTGATATGGCTTCCAGCATGATAAGAAAAACCGGAGGATACGAGTTGGGCTTTCCGGCTTGATCAGAATATTGCTCCAATGAAATGATTGGTGTTAGCGTAGAAAGAGGTGAGGTTTCTTTTGTCGTGCTTGTGTATGGTTTTGATTCAAGCCATGTTGTAATTGCATATGTTGTTGGAAATGAGTTGTACTTTATGTGGGGGGGCGAGATTATGCTTCAGCAAAAAAGGGTATGTGCTGAGCGTGATAGCAAAAGCGGCAGAGGCCAGGAGGAGAAAGCTTTTTGTAATTTTAGAGTGTTTTTTGGCAATGGTGTGCAGGCGGGCAGTGGCTGGTATCCAGAGAAATGTGATGCCACAGGTTGCCACAACTGCACAAATGATTTGAACTGGTGCGTCGTGCCCTGCATTCAAAAATAATTGTTTTGTGTCAGTAAATATCATGCTGAAAGCATCAATGCTGAGATAAACACCGAGTTGTTGGTGTAGGAATTCGGAAGCAAAGTAAAAGAAAATAATAACGAGAACGACAGGTAAATGAAAAAGTCCATGTGTTAAGGTCCGGATAGCGGCGGGTGCTCTGTGTGTGCTCCACATAAGCACGGCTGTTATTACTGAGAGTAATGCAATAAGAGGAATCTCCAGCAGGAAACCGCCAAGAAAGGTAAGCAGGTTGAAGTTATACGTTTGCTTTCCAGTTGTACTAAGACGCCAAATAACGCTGGAAAGGTTGCATGCACTAATTGTAATTAACCAGCAGATACTGTTTGCAAACAAATGTCTCTGAAAGTGAAGCATACGTAAACATCCCGTAAAATAGTGCTATGCAATAAATGGGGTTTTTAGGGATTGGGCCTTACCCAAAAGCTGGAACTGTAAAAGTAGAAAAAATCAGCTTTTTGAAGTGCTTCTTTCTGTACTCTGTTGGCGTCATATTGTCAAGTATCGTATGTGGTAGGAAGTCGTTGTAATCGCAGTGCTTGTTTTTTTCGCTCAGCCCTCCCATATTGTGCGCCGACAGTTATCTTGACACACAATCGCCCTTGTTGTAGTAGCTCAAAGCAAGTTCCTATTAACTCAACAACCAACCAATTATTGTGTGCGGTTTTTCCATAGTGCCAGCAGCTCCCTTCGAACTATTTTTTGGGCCGAATTGCGGGGGATGTCTGAAACAGATAGTATTTCTTTCGGGTATTTGAAGCCTGCCAGATGTCCACGGCAATGGTTGTGTAGTTTAGCTATGGTTGTGCTGTGCAGTACCACGGCCGCAACAATTGTCTCACCCCAGTGAGAATCCGGCACACTGAATACAGCACAGTCGGCAATGTCCGGATGCATGCGCAGCATGTTTTCAATTTCAGGTGGATATACATTGAAGAAAAACAAAGGGGACAGATTTATTTTTATTGCTTTCGCCGGCTGTTTCGCTAAAAATTAGGTATGCGAGAACAGCATGCATCGTCTTAGCCAATTAACCGCATCATGTCGTTCGACGGGGTCATAACCGGCAGGTTGTGTTCGCCCATGTAGATGACTATCGTTTTTATCTGGAAACCCTGAAAGAATGGCAGAAAAATCTGGAATGTAAGGTCTATGCATACTGTTTTAATGACCAATTATGTTCATCTTGTCATTGATCTCGGTGGACAAGCAGAACATCTGGCAATGTTAATGAAAAGGGTGGTAGGAAGATATGCTCGCTACATTAATAAAAAAGAGTCTCGGTTCGGTACGCTATGGGAGGGGCGTTATAAATCAAGCCTTATAGATAAAAACGAGTACTTGCTTGCCTGTTGCCGATATGTAGAGATGAACCCAGTGCGAGCAGGCGCAGTTTTTTGTCCGCAGGATTACATCTGGAGCAGCTGCAGAGCAAAGGCAGGGTTGATCAAAGAGGGTTGGTTTGCTTATGATGCCTTTTACACGGGGTTAGGCAAAAGTGAGCAAACTCGTCAGGAGCGCTACCGTGAATGGATGAGGGAAACAATTTCTGATGCGGAGGAAGAATTCATCCGGCAGGCGGCTCGCAGGAGTCAACTGACTGGCGGAAGCAGATTTGTGGATGAGATCGAAAAAAACTGGGCTTAAGAGTAGAACTTAGGGGGTGTGGACGTCTAGGGAAGCCATTAAAATAAATCTGCCCCCTTTATTTCCCTTGGATTTAGGTCTCTATATGAGGTATTCTTTGGGGTGAAAAAACGCTGTACCAAAACACCATTAGCTGTTGCACTTCGAACTTGAATCCGCGCCATCTTACAAAGTAATTTTTTATTAATAATTTTGCTGCCTGTTATGCGTTATGTCTGAACAAACAAAAGCAAAAGGTGAGAAGAAAATTGACATGAAGAGCAGGGCCGCCGCTGTTGCAATCGGGATGAACATTTTGCTTACCGGGCTCAAATTCCTGCTCTTCTTTCTTTCCGGCAGCATGGCTATTTTGGCGGAGGCATGGCACAGTTTTACTGATATTGTAACGAGCCTTCTAGTGCTCATCGCAGTACGGCGACAGGTGCACACGTCGGAAGAGGGTTTCGATGGTGCCGAAGTTGCCGCCCCCCGGCAGCCGACAGGTCGAATGGAGTTGTTTATCTCACTGAGCATAGGGGTTTTGTTGACGGTTGTCGCAGGGGTTCTTTTCAAGAAGTTCGTATACTCAGAATCTGTGTCGGTCAGAAGGCCGCTTTTGTCCGGCGGCATGTTTCTGGTGTTTGCTGTCGGTTCTTATTGCGTTTCCCGGTTTGAAACACGGATTGGCAAACAGGAAGGCTCTATAGGACTCGTATCCGACGGGATGCATGCGCGGGCAGACATGACCGCTTCGCTTCTAACCGGTTTTTCTCTGGTTCTTTACTCTATGGGCCTCAATATCGACCGCTGGGTAGCGGGCCTGATAGCGCTGTTTATTTTCTCGTTTGGCCTTGAAACAATTGTAAACGTTTACCGTGTCTATGTTCGCCGGGAGGCGGAATGTCTTTTACAATACCGATCATTTACAATCATGGCCTGTCTTTTCGACAGAGAAGTGCCGCGCTCAGCTATGCTGGCAATTCAGGTGTTTTTTAAGAAAAGGTGCGGTAGTACCGGAAAAGCAAAAGCACTCTATATTATAACACTGGCGCTGCCCGTGATAGGTATTGTTGCGGTGTATCTTTTAACCACTCTTTTTACAGTCGGAGTTCGCGAGCAGGCAGTTGTCGAGCGGTTCGGAAAACCGGTAACCATAAACATGCCGATAGGTCCAGGGCTGCATCTGAAACTGCCGTGGCCGGTGGATCGGATCCGGAAGATACAGACGGTGCGTATAAAAGAACTCAATATCGGCAATATTTCCGACCGGCAGACACAGGCTCTTATATGGACCCGGATGCACGGCACGGAAGAGGCGTTTTTGAGCGGGGACAATAACTTTTTCTATCCCTATATTGTTCTTCACTACAGAGTAAAAGATATATTTCAGTATTTGTATAAAAACACAGAACCAGAACGGCTTTTAAACGAGGTCGGGCACCAGGTTGCAACGTCGCTTTTTGCCCGGGAGACCTTTTATGATATTGCCACGGCCCGCCGCAAATTGCTTGAGCAGAATATGCGTGTCAGGCTTCAGGTGAGTTTGGATGAGTTTAAAAGCGGGATTGAGATATTGGCGGTCAATTTCAAGGATATTCATCCGCCTATGTCCGTGGCGGATGCTTTTGAGGGAGTTGTTGCCGGATACCAGGAAAAACAGAAAATAATTAATGAGGCTCTGGGATATAAAAATAACGTGGTGCCGGAATCTCGCGGAAAGGCCGCAGAACAATGTGAAGCCGCACTAAGCTACATTGTTGAGCGCAGCAAAAAAGCTGAGGGCAAAGCCGCCCGTTTCAGTCTTTCGCTGCCGGGCGCCCGGGAAAAGAACGTGGCCATGTCACGGATATACCTGCAAACCCTGCAGAATGTTCTGAAAGAAAAAACTAAATTTGTCATTGATCCACGTGTGGGGGTGCCTGAAGTGTGGATGGGTTTTACAGGTTTTTTTCCAATAGAGTTGAAAGGGGGGACACAAAGGTGAAATATATTGTAGGTTTTATTGTCGCAACCGGCCTGCTTTTGGGTTTTGTCTATATGAACAGTTTTGTTGTATCGCAAAGCGAATATGTAATTTTGACACAGTTTGGTAAACCCGTAGCAACTATTAAATCAGCCGGCTTTAACTGGCGCTGGCTGGGTTTTGTGCAGCGTGCAAATCGCATCGATCGCCGGACGCACACATTTACCACTCAGCCCATTCAGCTATTGTTAGGAGATAAAAACCCGATAGTGTTGACCTCCTATATATGCTGGCAGGTCAGTGATCCGCTGCTTTTCTTTCAGGCGCTGATAAGCACGGATATAGCAACACAGAAGTTGGGCGATATGGTTAATTCTCAGATGGGAAATGCTTTGGGCGATTTTGCGATCGGAAATATAATTAATACTAATTCTTCCGAGGTGAAGCTGGCCTCTCTTGAAGAAAGAATTTTAAAAAACACAAATAGCAGTGCACAGAAAAACTACGGAATTGAAGTGCTCCAGGTGGGGATTCGCAGGATTGCTTACCCGGCTGTCGTTGCCGAGGCCGTATATAATCGGATGCGATCCGAGCGGGAGAAGGAGGCCAAAAAATTCAGGGCAGAGGGTCGCGAGGAGGCAACCAAGATCAGGGCCATAGCGGATCGCGAAGCAACGGAAATACTTGCAGAGGCTTACAAACAGACAGAAATCCTGAAGGGCGAAGGCGACCAAAAAGCACTTAAGATTTACTCCGAGGCTTATGGCAGGGATAAAGAGTTCTTCGAGTTTACAAAATCGATGGAAGTTTATAAGGATATTTTGGGTCGTCAGAGTACCCTGGTACTGTCCACAGATTCTGATATTTTCAAGTATCTTAACAACCCGGAAGGACGCAAGTAACGTGGGCAACACTAAAACCACTATACCGGGAATTCTCTATGAGACATTCAGGCATCTGAGTTCTTTTTTGCGCTGGATTGGTCTCTGTCTGGTCATCCTGTACCTGTTTTCAGGTTTTTACTCCATTTCTTCCAATGAGATCGGTATTCTCCAGCGATTCGGTAAGGTCCTGGACGACAAAGTTCAACCGGGGATGCACTACGCGTTCCCTTGGCCTGTCGATCGCGTAATCAAAGTGCCGATACGGACCGTAGAAAGACTGCTTATCGATGATTTTTATTTAATTGAGCTGAACTCTGCTGCCCGGGTGTTTTCCAACATGACGGGTCTCGACTCGTATTGTCTCACTGGGGACAACAACTTTGTCAATGTGCAGTGTGTTATTCAGTTTACGGTTACGAACCCATTTGATTATCTCTTTCGCGCAAAAGATCAAAATATTATGTTGAGGAGCCTGGCATGCAGTACTATTATTCACTGTCTGGCTAAAATGCCGATTGATGAGGCCCTTACCCGGGGCAAGCAGGGGATTGCTCGTTTTGTCAAGCTGGAGCTCCAAAAAAGGCTGGATGCGGTGCGCAGCGGCTTGTCTGTATCCTTTGTGGAGCTCGGGGATTTGAGGCCCCCGAACCGCGTAGAGCAGTTTTTTTCCGATGTGGTTAAGGCAAAGATCGACCGCGAAAAAATGGTCAACGATGCAGAGTCTTATCGAAACGAAAGGATTCCGGCTGCCCAGGCGGACGCAAACCGTATTGTTCAGGAGGCCGGGGCATATAAAACAGAGGTGGTCTTGCGTGCCGAGGGAGAGACCGACCGTTTTATAAGGCTTTTAGAGCGTGTTAGTGCCACGGGAAACTTTGCCAGAAAAATGATCTACATTGAAACCATGAAAGAAATAATGGAAAATGTTGGGGAAAAACATTTTGTTTTCATGAATGAAGATGGTAAGGCCCCGGCTCGATTAAAGTTGTTTCGCCCACAGTAATAAATCTGTCCCCTTTTTTCCACTTGAATTTATTTAACTTCAAAGTTGAATCCGCCTAATTTTTCTTGTGTTTGATCCTGAGCAAAGCAAGTACTTATCAATATCAACAGAGCTTAAAGGGGTTAAGATAATGTACCTAAAAAAAATCAGTTTTTTATAGCAATTCTGATGTTCTATGGTGTATCGCTTGTAGTTCTTATGCCCACAGGTTTCCCGTCATCACTGGTAACGGACACTAAAATACCCTATATTGCGGACCGTCCGGTAGGCGAAGATGCTTATTACATGCTTACCGTTGCTTGGAACATAGCAGAGAAGGGACGAATTGTTTACAATTATGATCTTGTGGTTACCGGTATTCAGCCTTTGAGTACCTTTGTTTATGCAGGTTTTGCATGGTTTGTTCAGTTTTTCAACGGCAGCAAATGGATGCTTGCCCGCATCGTGCTTGTCTTTAATGTAATAAATTTGTTCATACTGGCGCATTTAATTGGTTGTCTTGCACGTCAGCTTGTTAAAGATCAGGAGTCAGAGCGCTATGGAATTTATGATGTTGCTTTCACGCTAACAATTTTTAATTTTGGACTTTTTGAAATTATAACCTATTCCCTTGAAACAGGGATATATCTTGTTCTTTTTGCCGGTTGCATTATTTATTCTCTTAAGTGTGCCACGGCTAGAGATCAGACTGTGAAAAATGCTGTTTTTTTGGGTATTCTTGCCGGCTTTGCAGGGTTGGCAAGGATTGATTTCGGAGTATGCCTTTTTTTATTTTTTATAATGATATTGCTGCTGCGACAGGTGAAAATCTCATTTATTTTAACAGCCGGGATCGTTGCCTTCCTGATTGTCATTCCATGGATTTTGTGGATTTATATTGAAACGGGAAAATGGATCGCCTCTTCAGGTTCTTCTGAAGCAGCTATAATTAGTTCTAGCAACTTTATTAGAAGGTTTTGGTCCGCATGTTTTGCGCTGCTTAATCAGGCAACTCCATGGGCTGTAGCCCGGGGAGGAGGATTGTCTGCCATCCTTGTTCTGGTTTCCCTGTTTTGTTTTTGCCTATGGGGAATGTTTCGTAATTCTGTATTGGAGAGGTTGCACAATCTCGCATCCCCTAAAATGAAACTGTTTCTATGTTGGTTTTTTGCTTTGACTCTTTTGGGGCTTATTTATTTTGTATGCTTTCATAGTAATCATTTCTACAATCGCTACTATGCACCGCTAAGCCTCATTTTTTTACCTCTCATCGCAATTGTTCTTTCAGGGAAACTATATCGTAGGCCCAAAATTGTGTCTGCAGGCGTTTTGAGCCTTTTTCCCGTGTTTTTTTTCTGTTGGGCCTTACTCATCAACCATTCGGGTGGAATTTCTAATTCCCATACAGTTGTTGCCGGTTTTATCCAAAAAGAATTTCCTTCTTCAGTAAAGACGGCTTCTTTTCAATCCGGCGTGATCGGGTATTTTTTACCCAATGTTGTGAATCTAGACGGAAAAATGAATTCTGCCGTACTCGATTGCAAAACGTCACAGGACTGGATAGATTATCTTAACCGTGAAAAAATAGATGTTATTTTTGATTGGGGTAACTTTTTGCGCTGGCGACCTTTTGTCCGGCATGAAAGTTTTTCAAAAGAATGGGAAGAATACCGGCACCCAGTCCCTGATGGAAGAACCCGTTGTTTTATTCGAAAAAAGGCGCGTTAGCAATAAGGTGGACTGTTCTGTGCGGGGCATCAAGAAGGTGGTCTGAATACTAAAAAAGGGGGGGGCGTTCGGGATTTCGATAAATTGGCGTCATTTTGACCAGTTAAGAAAAATGTATCAAACGGAAACTCAGTATAATCGAACGGGGGGGGGGTATTTATCAACGACGTATCACAAGCCTGTAAGATTCATGGAGTATCCAGACAGCATTTTTATGACATTAAGAAAGCATGTGATGAACATGGTCTTGAAGGTCTCAAGGAGAAACCCGCCGCAAGTCCTGACTGAAGAACCGTGTGTTGTCTGAAGTTGAGGAAGTTGTTTTAACAATGGCGATTGAGTATTGGAGTTCCCCCGGTTTTATAGTCTGTCCATCTCAAAACAGGTTCCTATTAACTCAACAACCAACCAATTATTGTGTGCGGTTTTTCCATAGCGCTAGCAGCTCCCTTCGAACTATTTTTTGGGCCGGATTGCGGGGGATGTCTGAAACAGGCATTATTTCGCGCGGGCATTTAAAGCCGGCCAGATGTTGTCGGCAGTGGGCGTATATTTCGTCAATGGTTGTATCGTGCAGCACTACTGCCGCAACCACAGCCTCGCCCCAGTGACTGTCTGGCACACCGAAAACGGCACAGTCTGCAATGCCCGGATGCAGGCGCAGCACATTTTCAATTTCAGGCGGAAATATATTGATACCGCCGCTGATAATAATATCTTTTTTCCGTCCGGCAATATGCAAAAATCCCTCTTCATCAATAAAGCCTATATCTCCCGTATGCAGACGTCCGCGCATAAGCACAGTTCGCGTGGCGTCATCGTTACGAAAATAACCCTGCATGATATTGGGGCCTTGACAGGTGATTTCTCCGATTGAACCTGGCGGAAGTTCCTGCCCCTCTTTATCAACAATAGTGACACGTACACCCGGCATGGGCCTGCCGACGCTGTCGGGTTTGTTGAAAAAATCCTGCGGGCCCAGTACGCTTATGCCGGGGCCGGCTTCTGTCTGCCCATAAATGTCATACAGGGCGGCATTCGGGAAGAGTCTGCGCAGATCCTGCCGTTCAGAAGGACTCATGGCTGATGCGCCGGTAATAACCCGCGACAAATCTGCACCCGCCTGCTGGAGATCTGCATCCGTCTGCAGCATCATACGGTACATTGTCGGCGTCTGCGTAATGGAGGTTATGTTTTCGCGTTGTATGATGTCAAGACAGACATCCGGAGAGAAATGCTTCATCAGGTAACAGGTTATTGCGCTGCGCACATAGGTAAAAAGGCGCGAAAACGTGGAGATGTGAAACAGTTGCGTGGTTGCAAGTTCACGCTGTCCAGATGCAAAACCGCATGCAGCGCAGTAATGAGCACTGTTGGCCAGTAAATTGGCATGGGTCAGCACCACGCCGCGCGGGTTGTCGCTGGTTCCGGCGGTGTAGATAATGCAAGCCGGGTTTTTTCCGCTCGGGGGTGGGGGCAGTGCAGCTTCTGTGGGCAGGAACTGCGCGTCCGGGTCAATGCACAGCGTGCGCAGCTGCGGGGCAGACGGTAGGTTTTCACGGTTGGTTTCATCGTGGAGAAGCCATGCTGCACCGGCGTGTTCCAGTTGGGCGCTGAGTTCCGATGGGGTCAGGCGCCAGTTCAGCGGTACGCACACAGCCCCCAGACGCAGTAGCGCAAAGACCGTAGATACAAACGGTATGCCGTTCGGGAATGCGAGGGCTACCTGCATTCCGGGTTTGATACCCGCCTGATGCAGCTGCAGCGCTAGTGCGCGAGCGTTGCGGTGCATCAGGGTAAACGTGCAGCGACGGTCTTCACTGATAAAGGCCTCGGCCTGCGGATGCTCGCGGGCGGTTTTGGAAAGCAGAGCGAAAAGATGCATGATAATTTGAATCGAGTCGTACGTTCTGGGCATTATGCCCGGTTATTGGATGTGTTTGGTTGCTGACAGGTTATTGGCGACCTTCTCCGTCAGGTTGTTGTTGCGTATATCTGGACGCTGTTGCCTCATAATCCCGCGCTTCAGAGTCTTTCCCCCGCTTGCGGCATCCTGCGGCATAAATTTGGCATTTGCGCTGCAGTTCCGCCATAGCGGCAGTGCGCTGAGTGTTGTTGAGGTCTTCGCTGTCCAGCGATTTGCAGATCGCTTTGATGCGCAGCCGGTCAAGCGCCGGGATACAGCGTGATTGCTGGTCGGCATGACCCCCGTATTTTATGATTAATTCCTCATCAATCAGATGAATCGGGTAGTGGGGGGCAATGCGCAGCCACAGATCGTAATCCTCGCAGGCAAGCATGCTTTCATCAAACAGGCCGACATGGTCAAACACCTTGCGGTGAATCATAACTGAGGACGGGCTTACAATGCAGAGCGGCAGGCAGCGTTCATATATCCAGCCGGAGTGCATGCGGTGCTTTGCACGTGCATTTACTCGCACACCGTTTCGTATCCATACTTCCCGGGTTTGACTGACCATCACATTGGTATTCGATGAGTAATGAGCGAGCTGGCGCTCGAGTTTGCGCGGCATCCAGCGGTCATCGGAATCAAGAAATGTGATCAAATCCGCTTGCGCGGCAGCAATGCCGCAGTTGCGTGCTGCTGATGGGCCGGCCGGGTCAATGCGCAGGCAGGTAAGATGATTGCCATAGGCGCGCAGAACTTTCTGGGTAGCATCTGTTGAGCCGTCATCAACCACGATTAGTTCAAAGTCCTGCAGCGTTTGCTGTAAAACCGAGTCAATCGCTGTTGTAATGAGCGCTTTACGGTTGCGGGTCGGGATAATGATGCTGACGAGCGGTCGGGGCATATTTTTTTAAAAAATGTTTTTTAAAGGGAATAAAAACTAACAGCCTGCGACTAAAGTGTCAATTACTAACTTTTTTTTAAGGAGGGGTTTTCTATGAAATACAGTACTACCTTTTTTAAAACTTTTGCCATCATCCTGCTGGTGCTTTGCACCGCTTTACCGACTATGGCCGGCAAGGCAGTTGAAAAGCAGTCGTCCAAGGCGGTGCTGCAGGGCACGGTCAATATCAATACGGCCGATGCTGCACAGTTGGTGCTGCTGCCCGGTATCGGACCTAAGGCGGCTGAGAGCATTATTGCCTATCGGAGCACTGCCGGGTCCTTTACCTCGGTTGGTGACCTTGTAAAGGTCAAGGGTGTCGGCCCAAAGACCCTGGAGAAACTCAAGCCCTATTTGAGTCTTAAGGGCGAAACCACGTTGAAAAAAATAAAGAAAAGTTAAACAGTCCCTGCGCATATCGGGGTCTGCGGCAGTACAGCAGCGGGCCCCGATATTTTTTCATCATCTGTGGATGTTACCTTCCTGAATCTGATGCGTTGTGTTCCTGGCGCTGCTTAATTTCTTGCGTTCGAAGTGTGTCCTTGAAAAAAGCAAAGCGGTTGGCTTGCTCAACAGGGATCCGGGTATCCGTATTGTCTTCCCAGCGGCGGCACAGGTACAGGGGTTCATAGACGCGCCCCACGCGATAATTGCGTGAGATGCGCAGGGCAACCGCATAGTCTTCGCCGTAGCTGACATCCGGAAACGGGTGGGCGCGGAGCAGCTCAGTCGCAAAGGCCCGCGGTGCACCAATACCCTGCACGCGCAAGAGGTTATTGCGTCCGTTTTCAGGGGTCCATTCGCGATGATCGACAATGCCGGGGGGAATGTCTTCAAGGGAGAAATTGACCAAGCGGTAACTGCCCACGACCATACCGCAGCCTTGCTGCAGGGGCTCTGTCATGCGGGCCAGCGTGCGGCTGCTTGCGTACAGGTCGTCGGAGTCAAGCTGGCAGACAAAGCGGCCGCATTGCTCTGAGCTGACTGCCATGTTCCAGCACCCCCCGATGCCAAGGCCGGTGGCCGCAGGAATAATGTGCACGACCCGACTGTCTTTCCGGGCAAAACGTCTGATGATATCGGTCGTGCCGTCGGTGGAGTAATTGTCAACCATCAACACGTTAAAGGAAAAGGTGGTTTGCTGGTCGAGTGCACTTTGAATTGCTTCGGCAACCGTGCGGCAGCGATCGCGAACCGGGATGACTACGCTGGTCTCAACCGGCCAGCCGTTCGCACGGGTGCTGAAGCTGCGTGGAGGCATCCGGCACAACGCGCCGATGCGTTTAAGGTGCTCGGTCGCGATTCTTTCCATTTCTTGCTGCCGTTCGTTGTTGGCCGGATCAACATAGGCAAAATGGTTCTGCTGCTCATGTTCTTCAGCTGGCACACACCCGATTGGCTCGGCCACATGCCGGATCGGGCCGACGCAGGATACCTTCAGGCGCAGTTCATACAGTCCCGAGCAGGTGTTGGGGTTCAACGGTCCATGATCGTGCAGGGCCCGGGTAATTTTTTCGCGGCGATAGAGCTGCAGCGGTCCGAAAAAAAAATCGTTCCGGATACTGCCGTTTTGATAAGGAATTAAAGGACGGATATGCCGGCGGCTGCCGGCAAAAAAATCGCTGTACAGCATGGCGGCGTCCGGGTTTTCGGAAGCCCTGTTCACCAACGTCTGCAGTTCGGTCTCTTCGAGTTCAAGTCTGGGCTGGGTTATGATGAGTAGTAATGCGTCGTGGCCGACAAGCTCAAGCGCGTGATTGATTTCCCGGCCTCCGGGCGGATGGGTGCCTTCTATCAGCCGCACCTCTGAGCTGTAGTTTTTACCGGGGTTTGGCTGCACAACAATAACCGTGCTGATACGCGGACTGTGCGCAAGCCGGGCGCACAGGGCTTCGGCTCGGTTGTCGGGAGAAAGAACAATCGCGCTAACTGGTTTCATGGTAGTTGTGCAGAGGCCTCCGTTTTGTAGAGCGTACAGTAATGTATAAATGAAGTGAAAGTGTTGTCAACCGCTGTTTTTATATAGCCTGCGTGTTATTGCGGTTTTGCATACATAAAAATTTGTTTTTTTGAGGAGAATTCATGGTATATTTTTAAGTGAAGCCATATACAACAGGAGAACATTAGATGAATGATTTGACGCATTTTGATGAATTCGGGCGTTCACGCATGGTCGATGTGAGCGAAAAAGAACCTACCCTGCGTGAGGCTACTGCCACGGGAACTATATCCATGCTGCCGGAAACATTTGAACGGATCATGGGCGGCCGGATAAAGAAGGGCGATGTTCTGGCTGTAGCCCAGGTCGCTGGTATTATGGCAGCGAAACAAACCGGAACAATAATTCCCATGTGCCATCCGCTTAATTTAACTTCAGTTACCATGCAGTTTGTTCCGCATGCCGAAAAAAACACGATTGAAGTTCAGGCCACGGCAAAAATCATTGACCGCACCGGGATAGAGATGGAGGCCTTGATGGCTGTATCCGCCGGATGCTTGACGATTTATGATATGTGCAAGGCAATTGACCGGGGCATGAGTATTTCCGATATTCGTCTGTTAAAAAAAAGCGGTGGTAAAAGTGGGATTTATGCGTATACGGGTCAGCCTGGATAAACGCAGGGCCAAAAAAATATTTTGTTTTGTATTGTTTTGTGATATTATTTATTACTTTTGATGGATCACTTTTTGCACGGAGGATAGAGACCCGTGGATAAAACACAGTTAGAGTTTTTTAAAGACTTGCTTGAGCAGCGCAAATCGGCGCTCTTAAACGGAGTTACCGATACGGTCGTGGAAATGAACGATGATGATGAAACCTTTCCCGATCCTAATGATCGTGCCTCGCTTGAGTCTGATCGTAATTTTACCCTGCGCATTCGTGATCGTGAGCGGAAGCTTATCTCGAAAATAGACAAAGCTATGCAACGGATCAAAGACGGTTCTTTCGGCATGTGTGAAGAATGCGGGTGCGAAATCAGCGCCCGGCGGCTTGAAGCACGACCGGTAACTACGCTGTGTATTGCGTGCAAGGAAGAGCAGGAACGCAAGGAAAAATCCCGCCAGGCATGACCGCCTGCTCTCCAACTCTCATACCGCAGTTTTGCCGGGGCGATCAGCATGAAAAAAGTTTATTTTTTGTTCTGCCTCCATAACCATCAGCCCGTCGGCAACCTCGATCATCTCTTTCGGGAAGCATTTACAAAAGCCTATATTCCCCTGCTTGACCACCTTGAGCGCCATCCGCTCATCCGGGTTTGTTTGCATTATTCCGGTACCCTGCTGGAGTGGATGACTGTGAATGCTCCGGATATTTTGGAACGGTTGCGCCTGCTGCTCAAGCGTAACCAGGTTGAGCTGCTGAGTGGGGGATTTTATGAGCCGATTTTTATGGCTTTGCGCGATGCTGATATCACCGGTCAGATCACCATGATGAATGAATTTCTTGAACGGCATCTGGGCTGCACGCCCAAAGGGATCTGGCTGGCAGAGCGCGTCTGGGATCCGATGCTGCCGCCTCTGATCGCAGATGTCGGGCTTTCATATACCCTTCTGGACAGCACGCATCTTTTGCATGCAGGTGTCTCCGCTGAACAGATTCATGGTTACTACATGACCGAGCGCAATGGCAGCCCGTTGGCAATTTTTCCGATTAACCGCCAGATGCGCTACAGCATTCCTTTCAAGCCACCCGAAGAAACCATCGCGTATCTACGGTATATGGCCGGTGCCGAACAACCCATTGCCGTGACTTACGGTGATGACGGCGAGAAGTTCGGCTTGTGGCCCGGCACGGCTAAATCGGTGTATGAGGACGGCTGGCTTGAGCAGTTTTTTACGGCTCTGGAAGAAAATAGCGATATGATCCAGATGAGCACGTTCAGTGAGTATCTGGCTGCGGCTCCGGCGACCGGAAGCATCTATTTGCCGAGTCTTTCCTATGATGAGTTGATGGAGTGGGCCTTGCCCGCAGATGCGGTTATTCGTTTTGAGGACATGCTGCATGCCCTTGAAGACTCAAGTATAAAGGAACAATACCGGTCCTTCATTCACGGCGGCTGCTGGAGTAACTTTCTGGTTAAGTATCCTGAAGCCAATCACATGCATAAAAAGATGCTGAGGGTCAGCAAGCGGCTGGAAGGGCTGCGGCCGGACTGCCCGGTCGAGAAGCAGGCCAACCTGGCCGAGGCCCAGGGTGAGCTTTATCAGGCCCAGTGCAATTGCGCTTACTGGCACGGCCTTTTCGGAGGAGTGTACCTGAACTATCTGCGCCATGCCGTCTATGAGCACCTGATCAATACCGAGAACATTCTGGATCAGGTCGCGCCGCAGGAGCCGGGCTGTGAGGCATTTGATTTTCGGTGTGACGGAACGCGGATGCTTCGTTGTGACAGCGCCGGTTTGAGCGCGCTGTTTGCACCGGATGTGGGCGGCGCGCTTGTTGAGCTTGACGTCAGGCCACGCTCCTTCAATATAACCAATTCACTCAGCCGTCGTATGGAGAGTTACCATCGTTTTCTTAAACATGAAAATTGTGACGGTGTTCGCTCCCTGTCAGCCCAGTCAATGCCGACCGGTCTTATTCCGGCTGAAACCATAGCTGCTCTGCAGTCAAAAATTGCCTACGACTGGTATCGGCGCTACAGTTTTATCGATCATTTTTTGGGCAGCACAACAACATTGGAGAACTTTTCGCAGTCGCAGTATCCCGAACTGGGTAATTTTATACAGGCCTCCTACGCTGTTGAGCAAATGGACTGTGATCCTGCCGGGACACGTGCATGCATAACGCTGCGGTGCGATGGTTTCGTTATGCACAATTCTACTGAGTGTCCGGTGCGCCTTACGAAACGTTTTGTCATGGATTATCGGGACATGCGTCTGGATGTTTCCTATACGCTGCACAACATGTCCGACCAAGAGCTTGAGCTGTGGTTTGGAACCGAGCTTAATCTAACGCTGCTGGCTGGTGATGACCGCTTGCGTTATTACCGTTTTGCCGGTTTCCCTGATCGCGAACTGCTGATGAACACCAGGGCAGCATTTGGCAATATTGATGTCTTCAGTATGGTAGACGAATGGAGCGGCATGGAAGTGCGCCTGAGCGCTCAGCCCGCAGCCGGTGTCTGGGTGTTGCCGCTTGAAACGGTTGCCCGGTCGGAAAATGGATTTGAGTGCAGCTATCAGCATTCAACCCTGCTGATGCATCGTAAGGTGCGACTGGAACCGCATAAGCACCGTGCGCAATCATTTCAACTTTCCGTTATCCTGTTTAAAGGGAAACAAAAAACGGTTTGAAAAAATATCAAAAATCTATTACAAACAGTTCTGAAGCCCCGCATTAATGTGATTTAGTACGGCAGGAACATGCCGCTGCCTGATCTGATGCTTGATCGCATGCGTTCGGGTGTTGGAATATGTGCAGGAAACGTTTTACATTGTATGGCTACAGGAGGTTGATCGGTGTCTGAGCTTCGAAAAGATCCTGTTATCGGTCGCTGGGTTATTATTTCAACCGAGCGCGCCAAGCGACCATCCGACCTGATGGTTGACCCCGGTGAGCCGCGCGGGGGATTTTGTCCGCTGTGTCCGGGCAATGAAGATAAAACACCTCCGGAAGTTTTCTCTATCCCCGGTGAGGGCTCTAACAGTCAGGACTGGGCCGTCCGGGTCGTGCCGAATAAATTTCCGGCTTTGACACTGGAGGGCAGCCTGCATAAACGTTCTGAGGGTATGTACGATATCATGAACGGCGTGGGTGCGCATGAGGTCATCATTGAAACTCCCGACCATACGGCAACCTTTTCCAGTCTTCCGGTTGCAGCTTTTACCAATATTTTGCTTGCATGCAAAAACCGTTTGAATGTGCTGAAGCAGGATAACCGGCTGCGCTATATCGCCGTGTTTAAAAACTGCGGCGAGGCAGCCGGGGCAACCCTTGAACATCCGCATTCCCAGCTCATCGCTCTGCCCGTTATTCCCAGACGGGTTACCGAAAAGCTGGATGGCTCGCAGGCATATTTTAATTATAAACGCCAGTGCGTATTTTGTGACATTATTCAACAGGAGCTGACCGATGGGCGCCGCCTGGTAGCTCAGAATGACGATTTTGTAGCTTTTGAGCCCTTTGCTCCACGCTTTCCCTTTGAAACGCATATCTTGCCGCGCAAACATCTGTGTGCTTTTGAAGACACTGCCGATTACATGCTGCCTGCGTTGGCTGAAATTATGAGTATCGTATTCAGAAAAATCAATAAGGCGCTTGGGTTTCCCCCGTTCAACTTTATGCTGCATACAGCGCCCTTTAATAAGGATGTGAGTGAATTTTATCATTGGCATCTTGAAATTATACCGCGGCTCACGAAAATAGCCGGGTTTGAATGGGGCTCGGGATTTTATATTAATCCCACGCCGCCTGAGCAGGCCGCTCAGTTTTTGCGTGATATTGCAGTCGAATAGTAGCGTATGGCAATGCTGCTATGGCAGGAAGTATTTCGCGTGCTGGCATAGTCTGCACAGCACAGCAGGGAAGGGGGGACTCGCAATGGCCACTATACTTTTTACCGATGATGAGGAAAGCATACGGCTTTTGTACCGTGAAGAGTTTGAAGAAGCTGGGTATGAGGTCGTAGTCGCTGCCAGCGGCGAAGAAGCGTTGGAGAAATTTACCGAAACACAGCCTGATTTGTTGGTAGTTGACATTAAGATGCCCGGCATGGACGGTATTGAGCTTGTGCGTCGTATCCGGGAGTCCAACACCGACGTGCCGGTGATTCTGTGCACGGCCTATGGTGAATATCGGCAGAATCTTGAAACCTGGGCTTCGGATGATTATATAGTGAAGTCGGCCAACCTGGCGGGTTTGTTTGAAAAAGTTGCGGAATTGCTTGACCGTCGTGCATCCCACTGAAATCTGTTCTGATCCATGTAACCTCGGTGATACTTAACAGAAGGCTTTTTGATGAATCTGGATGATATGCAAAACCTGCTTAAAGAGCACAAACACAATCGTTTGTTGCGCTGTCTGGATCTGCTTAATCAGGACAGGCGCGAGGTCCTGCTTCAGGAGCTGGCCGCGGTGGATTTTTCCGAAATTGCAACGCTTTATCAGAGCTATCGTGACGGCGATGCGCAGGTGGAAAAAAAATTTCAGGAAGCTGAACTGTTGTGCCCGGGCGCCTGCGGAAGCAGTGAGTGCGAGCGTTTGAGTGCGCTTGGCAGCGAAGCCTTGAGCAATGGGCGCGTAGCCTTTTTTCTTGTGGCAGGCGGCCAGGGGTCGCGTTTGGGCTTTGACGGCCCCAAGGGCTGTTTCCCGGTCTCACCCTTGAAATCCAAGAGTCTGTTTCAGCTGTTTGCCGAGCAGGTGCTGGCCCTGCAGCGCCGCTATGGCGTGAGCCTGCCATGGTATATTCTCACCTCGGGAGAGAATAATCAGGCAACCCGTGATTTTTTTAATGCGCACGGCTATTTCGGCCTTCAGTCCGAAGATGTTTATTTTATTATGCAGAAACAGATTCCCTCGCTTGATCTTGAGGGCGAGCTGCTGCTCGGTCGTGACGGATTGCTTTTTAAAAATCCCAACGGCCATGGCGGTTCCCTGTATGCCCTGCAGGACAGCGGTGCTCTGGATGCTATGGTCGAGCGTGGTATTGATGAAATATTCTATTTTCAGGTCGACAATCCGCTTGTAAAAATTGCCGATCCGCTTTTCGTGGGTGCCCATATCGACCGCCGGGCCGAGATGTCAACCAAGGTTGTGCGCAAGACCGATCCGACGGAAAAGGTCGGCATAATCGGTCGCGTGAACGATCGGCTGACCTGTATTGAATACAGCGAACTTACCGCGGAGCAGGCTGCCGAGCGGGTCCCTGATGGATCTCTGCGCTTTAAGAGCGCAAACATTGCCGTGCATATGTTTAATCGTGCCTTTGTTGAAAAGCTGAATTGTCGGGATGATTTTCACCTGCCGTATCACAGCGCGGTGAAGGATATTGCCTGTCTGGATTGCCGGGATAATCGTCTTGCAGAGCAGCGCGTGTCGGGTATCAAGTTTGAGATGTTTATTTTTGATGCACTTGGTTTTGCCGAACAGTCTGTCACGCTGGAGGTGCCGCGCGAAGAGGAGTTCTCCCCGGTGAAAAATGCCGACGGCGCGGATTCGCCTGAGAGTGCGCGTCGGGCATTGCTGCAGCGAGATCGCTCCTGGCTTGCCTTGGCCCTGCCTGGGCGTGAAATCCCCAAAAACCTCGAGATTGAAATCAGTCCGCTATTTGCGCTTGACACTCAGGAATTGGCCGAAAAAATAAACCCGGATACGGACCTTTCTGCGCCCCTGTACCTAGGCTGAGTGATCGCTTGTTGTGCTGAAAAATCGCTGGCAGATCGGGTAACTATTGGGGTCTGCACATGGTACTTATAGTCTATGCAATGCTTTTTTTATTGTTGAAAATCGCCTTTGCAAATGTATATTTAGCAGTATTGCACAAGTAACATGGTATACGTTCCCTGCATATTCTATTTGTATCGTTCTTGCCATTCATCTTTTTTATCAAAAAAACCCTATAGTTGATTGACTATTTGCTTTTTTGTCTCTGGCGGCCCTGACGGATTTTTACAGATTGTGCTGCAAAGCAGCAATTCGTGATTGTGTCGATGTAAAGCCTAAAGTAACGTGTGCATGTTTACGATATTAGATATTAGTGTAAGCATATCCTACCCTCATGCATGAAATCGTATAATACAGGGTTTGAAGCATGAGGCAATGCCGTATGTGCTGCAAAAAATTGATTTTGCAATAGTTTCTGCATACCTTTTTATAAAGGGACACTCCATGAAAAGCAAGCTGAGCCTTTCCACCAAGCTGAAAATCTTCGCAGCGGTATTTGTGGTCTTTTTTTTCATTTCCATTATTATTCTTTCCCTGAGCATTCAGAAAATGACTATGATTGAAAAAATGACCAGCTTGCAGAAATCAGTCAACGTTGCCGGCCTTCTGCTCAATCGCCATGACGCACTCGTACAAAGTGGAAAGCTGACGCTTGAAGAAGCACAAAAAAGCGTGCTTGCTGAAATCAGGGGCCTGCGGCTTGCCAAAAACGAAAGCTTATGGGTTCATGACAGCAACGCCAAAATGCTGGTCGAGCCCCTGCTGCCCGAGTTTGACGGTGCCGACATGCACGGCTACCGGGATGCCGGCGGCAGGCAGGTCTTCGTTGATATGATCGACCTGGCGCGCGACAAAGGCGAAGGTCAAGTTGAGTTTACGTTCAAAAAGCCGGGTGCCAAAGATCCGGTAAAAAAATATGCCTATATTAAAATGTTCAAACCCTGGGGCTGGGTGCTCGGAACAGGGTTTTACGTTGACGATGCCATCGCAGAAGTCAGCTCCGTGAGCAACGTTTCGTTGTTTTTCATCGCCCTGTTTAGCATACTAGGACTGGGTGCATTTTTTCTGCTCAACCGTTCCGTATCCAGTTCCATCACGAATGCAGCCCATGGGCTCGGCCTCATAGGCCGCCAGGTCGCTGTCGCTGCAGGGCAGTTTTCCGAATCGAGTCATCTGCTTGCGCAGGCCTCGTCTGAGCAGGCCGCATCCGTTGAGGAAACATCGTCCACGCTTGAGGAAATGGCTGCAATGACGCAGTCAAACGCCAGCAATGCGCGCGAGGCCGATAATCTCATGAAAAAAGCGGGTGAGGCTATTGGTGACGCCAGTACAACCTTCAGCGAAATGGTGAGGTACATGGCGGAGATAGCGCAGTCAAGCCGTGCAACATCCAAAATCATCAAAACAATTGATGAAATCGCGTTTCAGACTAACCTGTTGGCGTTGAATGCGGCTGTTGAGGCAGCTCGTGCAGGAGCGGTGGGCGCGGGCTTTGCCGTTGTTGCCGAAGAGGTTCGCAATCTTGCCAAACGGGCAGCCGATGCGGCCAAAAGCACGGCCGGGCTCATAGAAACAACCGTAACGCAGATCGGTAACGGTAGCGATATGATGAACAGGGCGAATCAATCATTTGGGGAAGTGTCCGAAATGGGCTCAAAGGTTGCCCTGCTGGTGACTGAAATCGCCGCGGCCTCTCTGGAGCAGGCTCAGGGTATCGAGCAGATCAATAAAGCCGTCTCACAGATAGGTACGGTAACCCATCAGAATTCGGCGCAGGCCGAGGAATACGCGTCATCGTCACAGGAACTCAAGAAAAAATCCGATGAAATGAAGCAGTTTATTACAGATCTCAGGAACCTTATCGGAGTTCAGCAAAAAGAGGATGCCGAGCCGGAGGAACGTAATCGCGACTATGCATTCAAGCAGGTAAAAGCGCTACCGCGCCTATAGCCGTTGATCACGCGCAGCGCTGCCCGTTGCGGCTAGTATAGTTAAGAATCAAACACAGCTTGATTATGATGTTTTGTGGTTGATACCCTGCCTGCCTTGCGGAACCGCTGGGTCAGGCGTGCGGATTTTCAGCGTCTGGATGTAAGCCTCCTGCTGCAGGGGGATCAGTGAATCACCTTTATGATTGCGCCGGGCAATCTGCGAAAAGGTGTTGCCCCTTCGTACCGTGTATAGTTTCACGCGGCGCATATCCTCTTAGTCGACTTTATGCAAATGTACATCTTGCTGCGGGAACGGAATACTGATTCCTTCAGCATCGAACTGCTTCTTGATTTTTTCCTGCGTGGCAAAGAATACATCCCAGTAATCGGCAGTTTTTACCCAGGGACGCACTACAAAATTGACACTGCTGTCTCCCAGTTCAACTACGGCGATCGTAGGTGCAGGATTCTTGAGGACGCGGTTATCTCCGGCCAGAATTCCTTCAAGCACACTGCGGACTTTGTCAATATCATCGTTGTAACTTACCCCGGCTATGATATCGACCCGTCTTGTTTCTTCCGCAGTATAGTTAATGATATTATCACCGGTCACTTTAGCATTGGGTATGATGATGCGCTTATTGTCCACGGTGGTCATTACGGTTGTGAATATGCCTATTTCATTCACAGCGCCCGTTGCGCCACCGGCTTCAATAAAATCTCCTATCTTGACCGGTTTAAAGATAAGCAAGAGAACCCCGGATGCAAAATTTGCCAGGGATCCCTGCAGGGCCAGACCGATAGCAAGGCCGGCGGCAGCGAGCACTGCCACGAACGATGCGGTCTGCATGCCCAGCTTGGAGATTGCGCCAATGATGACAAATGCCATCATCGCTACGTACGTCAGACTGGTAACAAATGAAATAAGGGTAGGATCAGCTTTGCTCCGTGTCATCAGTGCTCGCAGAATTGACCTGATAATTCCTGCTGCAATCCGTCCTATGATTAGAATTACCAGCGCCCCAATCACTTTAAGTCCGTACAGGGCCATCCATTCCTGGGCCAGTGCTACTATTCTTTCAGAATCCATACCATTCCCCTTCGTCTGTGATCAGTAGATATTTTTTATTATATGTGTACGTGATGTTTAGCAATTCCGCATACTAAATGCAATCCCTTGTTTTGTGATTGTATGTTTCGACGGCATGAATTAATGAAGTATTTTTATGGTTGCGCCGGGGATCAGCACAGCGTTCTCGGGTATGCCGTTGAGCAGGGCCAGTTTTTTGGCCATATGCGCGGTACGGAGTGTGCGGCGGGAAATCCGCAAAAAGGTGTCACCCCTTCGCACCGTGTACAGTTTCAGGCGGCGCAGATCCCCTCGGGGGCCGTAGGCGATTCCATCAATATGGGACAGGTATACATCCGTTCCGACATAGCCGGCGGTAGAGGTTTCAGGAGTGCCGGATAATTGTTCTATGGTGTTGTGCATGGTGTGTGCAACTTTTGAATGGGCATCAATGCGATCTATCCGGTCGAAGATAAAGGGGTGGGTCATCGTGTATTGCATTGGGCCTGAGGGCCCCTGACCGAGCTGCGAAAGGCTTTGCATGAAATCCTTGACGCATGTGGTATCGTAGCCGGCTTTAAACATATAGTCGATACTTTGTTCATCCGCGCGATATTCGCATTCGCGGCTGAAGCCGAGCAGGATAGTCTGGGAGAGCTGCATGCTGGCGGCGGCCATGTCTCCACTGTTGCCGGCAACCGCGCCGGCAAGACCGCCCAGCATGGCAAACTGCGATACCAATTGTTGCGACATCATTGCAGCGCTGTCGCGACCAACGACGTGCCCGATTTCATGCGCCAGAACGCCGGCCATTTCGGCTTCGTTATTCAGCAACGCCAGCAGGCCGCGGGTAAGGTATACATAGCCGCCGGGCACGGCAAAGGCGTTTACCATGTCGGAATCAAGCACGGTAAATGTGTAGTCAATATCTCTACGTTTGCAGACAGTAACTAGTTTTTGTCCCACCCGGTTAACGTAGCTCTGCAGGGGTTGATTGTGGTAGTAACCGTAATATTCTACAATTTGCGGGTGCGCGCTGCGGCCAATGTCGAGTTCGCGTTCTTCGCTGACAATATTAAATTGCTGTTTCAGGGTTATCGGGTGTACCATGCAACTGGTCAGCGAAAGCATAAGCAGGGTAACCGGCAGCAAGCGTGTGAGACGGATAACCGGCGTGCGGTGCGTTGCTGTGAAAAGGTTATGAAGGAGTGTTTGCATGGGGGTCCTCTGTGCTTTGGTCGGGTTGCGCACACCCCTGTTGTGCCGGTGCGCAGTGTCTGACCCGGTTAAAAACTATAGCATAAAACGGATATGCCTGCAAAATGCCTATGGTATTGAGGGGTGAGGATTCGGCACCCCTCGCCCGACGGCATAATCTTCGCTGGGGTGGGCCGTAATGAAGCTCGCGAAAAACAATTGAATTATAGCTTGAAATAAGGTATCATTTATCTCTTTAATTACAGAACCGTAGCATTATTGACATTAAAGCAGAGGAAAACCATGGGAAAAATAAGCCGGCAGCAGTCTGCCAAACGGAAGAAAAAGAAAAGAAAAGTCAAACGCATCGGGCGGGGCAAGCGCCGATAGGATTGGCTGTGTCGGGTACGAAACAGCCTTTGCTGCTGCATGCCTGCTGCGCTCCCTGCGCCACGCATGTGATCGAACAGCTCTCTCGCTTATACAGCGTTACCGCGCTTTTTTACAATCCTAACATTCAACCTGACGAGGAATATCAGCAGCGTTTGCAGGCCATGCATCGGCTTTGCCGGCTCACCGGCACGCCGTTGCTGGTGGAATCCAGCCCTGTGGCTGTCTGGGACGGGTGGGTGCAGGGTTTGGAGGATGAACCTGAGCAGGGACGGCGCTGCCGGCAATGTTTCTTCGGACGGCTTGAGTACAGCGTGCGCATGGCCGACCAATTGGGTTTCCCCTGGGTTGCGACAACTCTGACGGTCAGCCCGCGAAAACCGGCCGCTGCAATCAATGCGATTGGCGTTTCGGTTGCGGCGAATGCGCGCACGTGTTACCTTGAAAGCGATTTTAAAAAAAAGGATGGTTTTAAGCGCAGCTGTGAGCTGAGTAAACACTATGACCTCTATCGCCAGAATTACTGCGGCTGCCGCTACAGCTGCACGGACCGGGACGCGCTATGAACAATTTGTACACTGAAAAAAAGGCGTTTGATTTTATTGATATTCTCTCGCGCTCAGAAAAGCCGCGCACATGCGGTCTTACCATGGTGCTGGATAGGGGGATTGGCCTGTTCAACGTGGAGGATCTGCTGCAGGCTGCCCCGTATCTTGACATCATCAAGCTGGGCTGGGCTACCCCGCGTCTGATTCCGGAGCAGGCCCTGCGTAAGAAGATAGCACTTTTGCGCGAACACGGTATTCATGTCGGTAATGGCGGCACCTTGCTTGAAATTGCGTATCAGCAGAATAAAACGGATATTTTTTTTAAGTATTGTACTGAGATCGGGTTGACCCACATTGAGGTTTCAAACGGGGTTATCGATATTACTGCCGATGCCAAAGCCGGGCTTATCAGCACCGCCTGCGCGCAGGGATTTTTTGTCATGTCCGAGGTTGGTAAAAAAGACCCGGCCGCCGACCGGATGCTCAGCTTGAAAGATCGCGTGCGTGAAGCTAAAAGCGATCTTGAAGCGGGCGCGCATTATGTAATTATTGAAGCGCGTGAAGGCGGTCGCAACTTGGGTATTTATGATGAGCGCGGCACGCTTAAGGAAGATATGGCCCGCTACCTTGCTGAGGAAATCGGGCTTGAAAATTTGATGTTTGAAGCCCCGGAGAAGAACCAGCAGGCCGAGTTGATTGTGCTGTTCGGCCCTGACGTGAATCTGGGCAATATTCGCACCGAGGATGTTATTCCGCTTGAAACCCTGCGTCGGGGCATCAGGGGCGATACCTGTGGCAAATTATAGAATTATAAGCGCTGTTTCGGAAGGGATATCCCTTGGCTCTGGTGAATTGCCGGTGCTGATTGATAATTTGCGCGCGGCAAGTACGATTGTTGTTGCGTTTTCCCATGGTGTTAAACGCATTATTCCCATGCGTGAGAACCAGAACCCGCAGGACTTTGACGCCCGAGAGGTACTCACCATCGGTGAGTCCGGAGGCCGGCAGTTGCCGGGGTTTGAAGCTGGAAATTCACCCGCCCTTCTTGTTGATATTCTTGCCCGTAATTCGCGTGAAACAATTGCCATGCGGACCTCAAATCTTATCCCGCTTTTGGTTGAACAGGAGCAGGCTGTTATCTGTTCAAGTCTCAATGTACAGGCAATTGCCGCCCATTGTATAGGCAGGGACGTATGTATTATTGCGGCTGGCGGCAGCTGGGGGCAGGCCGAGGATATGGGCGTTGCCCTGACATTGAGCGCGCTCATGGGTGGCGCTGTTTTTGACCAGGCTGTTTGTGCCTGCTTTGTATGCGAAAGCGAAGCCGCCAGGCATCTGCAAAGTTTGGGTTTTCAGGCGGATGTTGATTTTATTGCCGGCAGCGGACAGCACGCGGTGGTTCCGGTGTATGACGGTAGGGAAATACGCGACGCAAAGCCTTCGTAAAAAGTCTGGATACTGCGTTGCGCGTCACCCTCAGTCTCTGCGGCGTACGAAAATGTACGCCTCATTCCTTCGGCTTTGCGCGTCTTGTTTGCGAACCTTTTACGAAGGCTTCATAAAATTTGTACGACTTAATTATCGGGAAAAATTGATGAATATTGATCAGCAGATTGTGAGGATTATTGAGAACGCCGGGGTTGATATTGTCTGCTCCGTGCCCTGCAATTTGCTGGGCTCTGTTATGGAACTGCTCGATTTTGGCCCGGTTCGGCATGCGCCGGTAACTCGCGAGGAGGAGGGCGTCGGGGTTGCCGCCGGAGCTGCCTTGTCAGGCAGCAGGCCGCTTCTCCTTATGCAAAATTCAGGGCTCGGCAACTGCGTGAACGCGCTGGCATCGCTGAGCGGTCTCTATGAGTTGCCTCTTTTTTTGTTGATGAGTCATCGCGGCGGTGAGAGCGAGCGCATAGTTGCCCAGAAGCCCATGGGAGAGGCAGCGCCCGCGGTGCTTGATGCGCTCGGCATACCTCGCACGGATATTTCTAAAGCGGCCGATCTGGAACAGCTTGAGGCCTCAATGCGCAGCGCCTATGCTGATAGTTGCGTGCGTGCTGCTTTTTTACAGCCGGAGCTGTGGTCATGAAGCGTATAGATATTATCCGCCGAATAGCGGCGCAGGATGGTCTCATTGTCGCCAATATAGGATTTCCGGCCCGGGAACTTTTTAGTGTTCAGGATCGGCCCGATAATTTTTACATGCTTGGATCAATGGGCCTGGCAAGTTCCATCGGGCTTGGTCTCGCTCTGAGTCAGCCCGAGCCCGTGTATGTGATTGAGGGTGATGGTGCGCTGCTGATGAACCTGGGATCCCTTGCCACGATAGCTCGTGAAGCCCCCCCGAATCTGTGTCTGGTCGTGATTGATAACCGGGTGTACGGCAGCACTGGCAATCAGCCGACTGCCAGGGCGGCTGGAACGGACATTGCAGCCTTGGCGCGAGCTGCGGGCTGTAAGCATGTGATTGAGTCAACAGATGACCGGCAGCTGCAGGACGCGCTTGATGCTTTTTATTCGGGGTTGACCGTGATAGTTGTTCAGGCTGAGGCCGGCAACGCCCGGGTGCCGATTATTGATCTTACCCCGGTGGAGATAAAGAAGCGCTTTATGCAGCGGCTCGGAGTTGTGTAGTTGGGGGTCGGCAGTCGGGAGTTCGGAGAAGGGGCAGGAAAACGTAAACGGAAGGGGCGAAAAAATTCCCCCCCTTTTGTTTTTTTTGGAGGGCCATGCTTCTGCATGGCCGAGCAAACGCAGAGCGAACCCGGCGGACGCGCAGAAGCGCGTCTTTCCAAAAAGGGTATAAGGTTTCTTAGTTTGTAGGGTGGGTGCAACCCACCGAATATACGTGTGTCCGTCAATGGTGGGTTGCACCCACCCTACACGTTAGAAGCCATATCAAGGCCTGTATGAATTTGGTTTTTGATTTGAGGAAATCGAGGATATTTTATCTAAGAACAATAATTTCGTTTAGGAAAGAACGTCCCTTTTTGCTTCAAAGCGTTTATGCGTAGTTTTATTTCTTCTTCTTTTTTTCCATTTTCTCCCGCAGTAAATCTCCCAGAGTTCCAAGAGAACCGGTGCTATTTTTTGTCTCTGATCCGGAGCGCACATATTTTTTATGCAGGGCCGCGTTTTGGGTTTTATCTTCCTGGGTCTCCCCACCGGCTTCAGCCGGAGCAAGTGCAATACGGCGTTTTTCAAGATCAAGTTCCTGTATGGTGACATCAAGCGGCATGCCTGGCTGGAGTTCTTTGTCCGCAGCTTTGCCGCGCTCAAGTTTTGAAATGTGCACCAGGCCGTCAATCCCGGGTGTGAGGGTCACAAAGGCGCCGAATTTTGTCATGCGTGCTATTGTGCCGGTGTGAGTTGAGCCCTGCGCAAAGTCATTTACGGCCGTGTCCCAGGGGTCTGGGAGGCAGGCTTTCAGGCTGAGGCTGATACGTTCCCGGTCCCAGTCAATGGCGAGCACCTTAACTTCCACCTGCTGATCAGGGGACAGGGCGTCGGAAGCACGTTCCACACGGCTCCAGCCCAGTTCTGACATGGGAATTAAACCATCAATGCCGCCCAGATCCACAAATGCTCCGAAATCACGCAGTGCTGAAATTGTGCCGGTTACGGTCATGCCTTCCTGCAGCGTTTTCTTGAGTTCTTCTTTTTGTTCCAGGCGTTCCAGCTCAAGCACGGCGCGATGTGATACGATAATGTTACGGCCGTTTTCTTGATACGAGGTTATTTTAAAGGTAAGCTTTTGGCCGACGAGTGCGGCAGTATCCTCAATCCTGCGCAGCCCCATCTGCGAAAAGGGGCAGAACGCACGCTGGGTGCCCGCAATTTTTACTGTAAAGCCACCCTTGATTTCCTCTTCAACTGTTCCTTCGACCGGGATGCCGCTGTGATGGGCCTCTTCTAAAAATTCAGGCGCATTACTGCTGGTGCCCAGCTTGGTGGAGAAGGTTTGTTCGCCGTGGGACGCGGATAGAAAATAGGCGCTTACCTCATCACCTTCGCTCACGGTGATGGCTCCCGACTCATCCTGCAGCTCGCGTGCGTCAATTGCACCTTCACTTTTGCCGCCTAGATCGATAAAAATCCACTCCGGTGTAATTTTTACGACTCGTGCCGATACTTTGTCGCCGGTTTTGAGGCGGTCTGAGGCGATGACGCTTTGCTCAAGCAGATCGGCAAAACTTTCCTCATCGGCATCTGGCTGCGATTTCTGATTGTCTTCGTTCATAAGAGTTTATACCTGTCGTGTAGACTGTTATTGTGTTAGTTGGCTGTTGAAAAAAGCTCGTTTGTTGCGTTGCGCTCATGATTGAGCGCGTCGTGCATCCGGCCATTTTTGAACAGCCTGAAAAATACTTTTCACTACCCTGTTAGCGCTTATCAATCGGTACATATTTCAAATTAAATGAACCGGAATACATGGCCCGGGGCCGGTAGATTCGGTTGTTTTGCAGGTATTCATGTACCCGGGCAACCCAACCGGCAACACGGCTGACCGCGAAAATCGGGGTAAACATCTCGGGCCTGATTCCCAGGGTCTGGTAGACGATTCCGGAATAAAAATCGACATTCGGAAATATTTTCTTCTCAGCGCCAAACCGTGCGCCGGCAGAGCGCTCAACCTCGCGGGCTGTTGCAAAGATGCGCTCGGCGTCGGCATCGCCCTTGACCAGCATTTCGGCCATCGGCCCCAGAATGCGCGCGCGCGGATCGTAGGCTTTATAGACGCGATGCCCGAAACCTGATATTTTCTTTTTGCGACTGAGCCTTTTTTCAACCCATTGGTTGGCATTCTCAGGTGCCCCGATTTTTTGGAGCTGAATCATGACTGCCTCGTTGGCGCCCCCGTGCAGGGGGCCGCTCAGTGCGGCAATGCCTGATCCGATCGACAGATAAATGTCCGACAGGGTTGAAGCGGTTACCATGGCGGCGAATGTGCTGGCGTTCATACCGTGGTCGGCGTGCAGGATCAGCGCGATATCCATCACGCGTTCCTCGATTGGTGTGGGACGTTTGCCGGTGAGCATGTAGAGAAAATTGGCGGCATGGCCCAGCTCCGGATCCGGTTCAACCGGCATTTTTCCCTGAAATGTTCGGGCAATGGCTGCTGTAATCGAGGCGACGCCCGCAATCAGGTGATAGCAGGCTTCCAGGCCTTCCGCACTATCGGATCTTTCAGCGCGTTTTTTGCGTTTTTTGAACTCATAAATGGCGTGTGCCTCGCCCTTGGGTGGCGTTTCCATGGGAATGGAGTCTTCATCAGCGCCGATGGCATCATCCGGCCGTGCGCGACCGGTAATCTCGTCAAGATGGGTAAAATCCTGGCGCATGAGGTTCGATCCCATGCGCAGGCTGGCCATGGCGTTCATTTCTTCAATGCCGAGACTCATAAGGCGCCGCAGGGTTTTGTTTACACTGCGGTAACTGACCAAACGGGCGTTGTAGTCTTTCAGCTCGGCCGCGTTGGGCATATGTCCGTGCAGCAGCAGGTAGGATACCTCCTCATAGGTTGAGTAGGCGCACAGGTCGAAAATGTCGTAGCCGCTATAGATTAGCCAGCCCTTGGCGCCGTTAACAAAGCCGACCTTGCTCTCGCAGGCAATGGCACCCTCCAGGCCCGGACCAACTGTGCAGTTAATCGGCCATTTGACATGCGACGTGAACTCCGGTTCCGGTTCAGTGCTGGTTTCGGAGCGGGCTTTTTGGGCCGCGTTTTCAATAACTGCCTGGATATCTTCGATGCTTGTATTCATAGCGTGTCTCCTTTTCAGTTAATACCGTGTATCCGAATGGCACAGCCGCTGTGTGTTCAGTGCGTGCTTTGCCGGATATAATTTAGAAGACCTCCGGCCAGAATCATGTGCCGCTGCCGATCGGAAAGCAGGAGGCGGGTATGGATGACGGTGCTGCGAGTCATGTTTTTTAGGGTAATGTCAGAGCCGGCCGCAACTTGATCGCGTGCCTGCTCTATCATGAGTACGTCATCCGGTAAAATCTGGTCGTAATCGTCAGGGTTGTTCAGCGTCAGGGGCACAATGCCGTTGTTGATCAGATTATCCATATGGATTCGGGCAAACGATTTGGCAATAACTGCCTTGATGCCGAGTTCAAGGGGGCATAAAGCAGCATGCTCGCGGCTGGAGCCCTGGCCATAGTTGGAACCGGCCACAATGATGCCGCCTCCCTGCTTGCGGGCCCGGGCCGGAAATTCAGGATCGCAGGGCTCAAGGCAGTAATCGGCCAGGTAAGGCACGTTTGAGCGGTACGGCAGCAGCCGGGCATAGGATGGGCAGATGTGATCGGTGGTGATATTATCCTCCAGTTTTATCAGCACGGAGGCCTGCAGTTGGTCGGGCAGCGCTACATTGAGTGGAAACGGTTTAATGTTGGGTCCGCGGAGAACCTCAACGTTGTGCGTATTTTCCGGCGGGGCAATAATCATGTTGTCGTTTACCTTGAACACATCGGGCAGGCTGATCTCGGGGGCCGGCCCTAACTCACGTGGATCGGACAGGTGACCCTTGAGAGCGCTTGCTGCTGCGACTTCGGGGCTCACCAAATAGACTTGCGCTGAGCGTGTGCCGCTGCGGCCCTGGAAATTGCGGTTGTTGGTGCGCAGGCTAATCGCGTTGGTCTCAGGGGATTGTCCCATGCCGATGCAGGGTCCGCAGGCGCATTCCAGTACACGGGCGCCGGCATCTACGATATCGCCCAGCGCGCCGCAATCAGTCAGCATGGAGAGCACTTGCCGCGAGCCGGGCGCAATGACAAAGCTCACGTCGGGGTGCACGGTTTTGCTTTTCAGGGTCGCAGCCACAAGCAGCATATCGCGCAGCGAGGAATTCGTGCAGCTGCCGATAATGATCTGATTGACCGGCATCGGCCCCAGGTCACGCACGCTGCGTATGTTATCAGGGCTGTGCGGGCAGGCGGCCAGGGGCTCAAGCTCTCCCAGATCAATCTCAAGGGTGTCATCGTAGTGCGCGCCCGGTTCCGGTCTCAGGGCGGTGAAATCGCCCTCGCGGCCCTGGGCCTTGAGAAACGCTCTGGTGACATCATCGGCAGGAAAGATTGAGGTTGTAGCCCCCAGTTCAGCACCCATGTTGGTAATCGTGGCGCGCTCGGGAACACTCAGGCTTGCGACCCCGTCCCCATCGTATTCAAAAACAACGCCCACTCCGCCCTTGACGGTTTTGCGGCGTAACACCTCCAGAATTATATCCTTGGCACTGACCCAGGGCTGCAGTTTTCCGGAGAGAACCACACGGCAGACTCGCGGCATTTTGAGACAGTAGGGCTGTCCGGCCATGGCTACAGCCACGTCAAGGCCGCCCGCGCCGATGGCCAGCATGCCGATACCCCCGGCTGTCGGGGTATGGCTGTCAGAGCCCAGAAGAGTCTGCCCCGGAGTTGCAAAACGCTCCAGGTGAACCTGGTGACAGATTCCATTGCCCGGTTTTGAAAAATAAATGCCGTGCCTGGCGGCAACGGTCTGGATATAGCGATGGTCATCAGCGTTTTCAGGTCCGCTTTGCAGGGTGTTATGATCAATGTATGCTACTGAGCGTTTGGTCTTGACCCGGTCAATTCCGAGCGCTTCGAGTTGCAGATATGCCATGGTTCCGGTTGAGTCCTGGGTTAGGGTCTGGTCGATGCGCAGGGCGATTTCCGTGCCCGGTTCCATGCTGCCCTTAATAAGATGCGGGGCAATAATTTGCTGTGTGAGGTTGTGTGCCATTGGGTTTCTCTCCAAAATAACCGTAGTATGATTTTATCGCGCCCGGGCTGCATAAAAGTTGCTGATATCGCCGTGTGTCGCGAGTACCCGCAGCTTTAATTCGCTTAGAAGAAGAAAAACCGGAGCTGGCGCAAGTGGTTAACTATACAGGGTTTTGAGTCTGTGTGTCAAGCCTGCCGCCTGTGATGCGGGAGTCTGTTCGGGGGCAATGCGCACTGTTTACAGCTGTTTATGCTCGCATTTTGGATCATTCGATCCTAGGGATTTCTCTCCCGTTTCCACTTAGTCTGGTTCCCGTCCTTGCCCCGTTTTATTTCACGAGCCACATGATAATGTTGATCTCGATTATCCCTTTGAAGCCTGATTTATAAAAAATCCATCAAGGCTGCGTGCAAAAACAGCCCTATCGGTTGACATAACAGCTCATATCTGACCGCCCGCCGCATCGGAATATTTTTAATCACGCCGTTTATTTATTGCCCGATCAGGTATGCCCACATCTTGCGCCGTCATTATTCTTGACACACAACCACCCCTGTTTTATAGTTTGTTCATCTCAAAGCAAGTTCCTATCATTCAATAATACTAACAATCATTTTCGAGGTTCTTGAGAAAACTTATTGGACACAATGACTGTTCAACGCTTTGGGATCGAATGAAAAAAACATCAGGAAAAGATACTTTTATTTATAACTAAACCTGATATCCCGTGGCATAACAATGGCTCAGAACAAGCAATACGCAAGGCTAAGATTGAACAGAAAATAGCTGGTTGTTTTCGGCTTGAAAGAGGCGCGGAGCGGCACGCTGCACTATTATCCATTCTTGAGGACTGCGAAGAAGCAAGATTTAGATGCGATTGCCCTGGGATTTGGAGCCCCAAAGATAGTCGATTTTAGCTTGGTTTGTTATGCTTTTTCCATGAAAGGGAAGACTATATGAATAATATTACTGAAAGTATGATTTTGGATCACTCTGAGGGTGAGGTTCTTCTGTCTCCAAATGGAGATGGGCGTATTTTGATAGAATCAAAACTTTTAGACCAGAAAACTGTGTTTTCATGTACTTCTTCTTATTCGGTAGAACTAATAAAACTGATTCTTTCTGTTAAAGGACCCTCTTGGCTTTGTGATGAGATTATGCGTGAAGAGTCTCCTCACTATGTTCAGAAAGCGCTAGATTCTATGCTGTTTTCATTTTTGAGACCTGAAGACTTTTCTGGAAAACGCATATTAGATTTTGGTTGTGGATCAGGGGCATCTACTGCCATTATGGCGCGGGTTTTACCTAAAACAGAAATCGTTGGTGTTGAACTTGTGCAAAAACTTTTGGATATAGCCAATGCTAGAATTTCACAGCAATCATTGGGCGATAGGGTTAAATTGCTTTTATCACCCTCTCCAGATAGGTTGCCAGAAGACATTGGCCAATTTGATTTCATCGTTTGTTCCGCATTAGTTGAGCATCTTCTGCCTTCTGAACGGCGGATTATTCTGGCAAAATTATGGACTCTTCTCAAACCTGGTGGTGTTCTTCTTATAAATCAAACACCCAATAGGTGGTCTTGTGTTGAGTTTCATTCTACCTCAGGATTTTTATTTATTAATTATGTGCCAGATTCCCTTGCCTATCTTATTTTGCGAACTTTTTCCCGTCGTAATAAAGGTAAGAGTTGGGAGGAGATGTTACGTGGTGGCGTGCGCGGTTCTAGTGTAAAAGAGGTAATGAAATTGCTTAAAGGCGTTGATGCATATCCTCCGAGATTGCTGAACCCATTACCTGGTAAAGGTCGAAATGATATTAACTTGTGGTATAGCTCTACGTCTACTTTAAGTAAACGTAGTTTGCGTGTTAAGAAATGGATTCGTTTGAGTGCCTATATATTTTGGCCACTTAGAAAATTTATTTTACCTAGTATTGTTGTTGTTGTTTCCAAAGCGCGTACATAAATTGAAGGCCGCACACACTCAAATTGCCTTGTTCTAATTTGCTCCAGACAGCATCATTACATTTGATCGGGGTTATATTGATTTTAGCTTGTTTAATTTCGATGAATAGGTCAAAGTCTTTTTTGTAACAAGAGCAAAAGAAAATCCCCGTTTCAAGTTTCTCGGACAGCAGTCTATTCCAAAGAAAAAAGGCCTGCATGTTAAGGAAACATAAAGGAGGCGGCCCTTCATTTTGCAAGCGTTATCTTTCCTCTCTGATTAGCTATTTAGAGATTGAATAAAATGGGTTTCGGGAAAAAATTGTCTGTTCTGCATGCTGTTTTAACTGCTATAGCAGTCGTGACTATACGTGGTCCTGTCTGTCACGCCTTCGTTCTCCCTTGGCCCTGGGACGTTTGCTAATTCCGAACTTTTTTTGTACATCGTCGCCTGTTGTGCTCTGTGCTTTTTGATATGTATGTGGTTGCGTGTTGCCGGTAGCACGCAATCTCTTGTATTCAGGCCTTTTTTTTAACTTCCATCTACGGTTTATTGATTGAATGTATTCAGTTTGGCATACCTCATCGCAGTTTTGAAATAAGAGATATCCTGATCAACTGTATGGCTGTAGCGACAGCAATCGTACCCTGCTTTGCGGTGATACGCTATGTGCCGTTGTATAAAAAAAATGATGTGCAGGAAGTTAGTGCTCGATTGAATTGACGAAGTTTTGCATGATAATGTTTGCAAGATCCGACATGCGTCTTGTGCCGAAATGTTTCTTCATAACCGCCTTTGCCATTGAGCGGTGTCCACCTGCGCTTCCTATACTGCTGAAAACATTTTGAACCAGTTCGCCGGCATGTTTGACGTATCTTACATTGCGAACGCTGCAACTGATTTGATTATCATAGACACCGTAAACAAAGGCCCACTCAGATTCGACAATTTGCAGGCAGAAATCGGCAATTCTCGGTATAATATCTTCATTAGCGACTGTCCCAAGCCAGACAAACAGCATTTTATAAATTACGGTAATCTTCAAGCCTGCCGCCTGCGATGAGGGAGCTCTTGCAAGGGTAATGTGCAATGTTTACAGTTGTTTATGCTCGCATTTCGGCTCATTCGATCCCAGAGTAATGATGCCGTAGAGGCCTTTGTCGGCCGGGCCGGGGTTGAACAGCAACGGGGGGTGGTTATACAGGTACGGTATATGCGTGTGGCCACAGCAGATGATATCAGCCCCCTGGCAAAGGCCTTCACCAAGCAGGCGTTCATAATCATAATGAGCGCCGAATTGATCTCCGTGGCAGATTAGGAACCTGACATCGCTGAGGGTGATTTCAAGCAGGCGCTCATGAGTGCCTGCGCGGTCCATATTGCCTGCTACGCTCAAAACCGCAGCGCCCGGCGGTAGCTTGACATGTGCAAGATCATTTGCCCCGTCCCCGCAGTGAATCAGATATTCAAAGGGGCGTTCGCGAACAATGATTTTTTGCAGATTTTTGCGGGCTCCATGGCTGTCGGAAATGACTAAAATTTTCATGCTCATAGTTTTTGAATTCTTTTCATCCGGGGCTTGAATCGCCTCTTTTTCCTCCTATACTAATAAGTAGAAGGAAGGAGGCAGGACATACTGCTCAATCTAATTTGGGCGAAGACAATGTATAATTGTTATAGTCACCACAGGGTTACGCTGTGGCAGATCCACCAATACAAACACTACCGTGAGCTGTTACGCTCGACAGTATAAGGAGGTGAGTTTGGCGGTCTGACATTTAAATAGCATCAAAAACATTATCCTCCTCCTTCCTTTCATTTTTTTATTTTTCTCGTCCCGGAGCTTTCTCGTCCGGGATTTTTTTTATTGTGACGACATGCCTGTTCATGGTTTGTGGGCCGGGACTCGGTTGCGTGATCTACGCGTCTTTTTTATCATAGATTGAAAATAAAACAATACCACACAGTTTTGTTATCTCTTTTCAATAGCTATATCTGTTTTTTGCTATTGCTGCTGCTATATGTTCTCCACTATGAGATATGTTGAAATCCATTCTTTTGTTTATATCTGGCCGGTTATATTTGTCAAATTTGAGTTTTGATCCCTTCTTCTTGGATCATGACTCGTTTAGATTCAACCACAGAGGTCAAAATCTCGGTCGTTTGATTCTCAAATTTCTCCGGGATCACCCTTTAAACTAGTCATGATCCAAAAAAAATAATCATTTTAGGATTTTACAAATCCCTCTCTTTATATTATAAACTTATATCATGTCAAAAATACATTCTTTTCATATCCCTGTTATGGGAACAGCGTTTTCAATAGACACCCCAATTAAAGTTGCAAAATTTGGGATTGATTCTGTTATGCAGATAATGGATGATTATTTGTGTGAGAGAATGAGAGAATACTGGGCTGGGCACTATGGCTTAGAATATAAAGTAATTTCTCGAGATAATCCTGATTATAGAGCTGAAAGAATAAAAGCTTATCTTGATTTGTTGGATAGTATAGTTAAAAAACAGATTGCTGATATTAAGGCTATGTCTTTTGAGCCGGGGAATGATTTGACTAAATATTTTGAGCTTTTGGCGGAGGATTCTTCTTTAAAGCGAAAATATATTGAGATGTTAGATGGAAAAACGGAGCTTCAAGCTTGGCTTAAAGAACAAATAAAACCAGGTTCTATAGATGTAAATATTATGGTGGCTGTTGATAGAGATAATTATGATGAAAATGGGGAGCTGATACCTGCTGAGTTTTCTGATGCATTATCTGCTCTTCGTGGTTTTGCCAAGAGTACGGGTGAGGGTGCTGTGGTTTTATCTGCTGGTTTTAATAGGCGGCTTAATTCTTATATTGAAGAGTTTCCCGGATTTTTTCCAGATGAGAATGGTCACCTTAAAAAGAGAATAATTTTAAAAGTATCTGATTATCGCTCGTCTCAAATTCAGGGTAAGCTTTTTGCCAAAAAAGGGCTTTGGGTGAGTGAGTTTAGAGTTGAGTCTGGCATTAATTGCGGGGGACATTGCTTCCCTGGTGAAGGGACGTTATTGGGGCCTGTAATGGAAGGGTTTAAAAATAACTGGGATGATCTTTCTTGTATGCTTTTTGAGATGTGTAATAAAGCTTTAGCTAAAAAGAATTATAAGACTTTTGATAAGAATCCTAACATGCGTTTAACTGTGCAGGGTGGTATAGGTACATATGATGAAGCTCAATTTTTGCAAAAACATTATAAAGCTGATGGTACCGGATGGGCTTCACCATTTCTGTTAGTCCCTGAAGTTACTAATTTGGATGATGATTCTTTAGAGAAAGTTAAAAATGCAGGGCCTGAAGACTTGTATACAAGTTCTTTGTCGCCATTAGGTGTTCCGTTTAATGTTGTGAAAAATACTATGAGTCATAGAAAACGAGCAGAGGGGATAGCAAATAATAGACCGGGAAGTCCATGTCTGAGAAGACATCTTTGTTTTAATAATGAATATGGTAAGCCTCTTTGTACTGCTTCAAGAGAATTTCAGGCAAAGAAAATAGGGCAGATTGCAGAAGGTGATCAAAAAGAATTCGATAGAATTACGCAGAAAGCCTGTTTATGTGAAGATTTAGCAGCAACTGTGTTTTTGAGGTATGGCTTGAATCATAAAAATGAACTTAATCCTATTGCCTGTCCTGGTCCGAATGTGGCTTATTTTTCTCGTATATTTAGTTTGGCTGATATGGTTGGTCATATATATGGCAGAGTAAATTTATTAAATGATCTGCCTAGACCTAATATGTTTATTAAAGAGATTAGTTTGTATATTGATTATTTGAAAACACAAATAATAGACAGCTTGCCACAGCCTACAGAAAAACAGTTGGCTTTATTTGATAAGTTTAAAGAAAATCTTTCTACTGGAATAGAATATTATAAGGGTCTTATACCGGATATGAAAGATGAGCTGTTACATCTTAAAAAAGAACTTGATATTGCAGTATCCGGGGTTGCGGTAGAAAGCGGCCACTACTAAAGATAAACTCGCCGCTAGCGGCTTATTGTGCGGCAGAACAAATCCCCTCATATGATTATACCGATCCCGATTACCTCTTTGAAGCCTATAGTTAATTGTAGAAATCAGACGTGCCGTGAGGGTTATATCCAAAAATAGCCTGTTGGCTGACATAACAGTTCATATCAGACCGCGCGCTGCTTCGATAGATTTTTAATCACGCCGTTTATTTATTGTCCAGTCAGTCCTGACCATATTTTGAGGCAAACGTTGTAGTGACACATAATCGCCTTCATTTTATAGTTTGCCCACCTCAAAGCAAGTTTCTATCAATTATCAATAATCAAGTTCCTATCAATCAATTCCATTTGACATATATATATGCTTATCTTATACTTACCAAATAGTATTTTAGTTAAATTTAGATAATATTGTTTTAAATCTTATCGTTTTGTTGTCTACAATGAAAATTCCTGTTGCTGTTCTTATTTCAGGTTCAGGCTCGAACCTGCAGTCAATTATAGATCAAGCCGAGGCGGGTTCTCTGCCGATCAGGATTTGTTGCGTCATTTCAAATAAGCCAGACGCCTTCGGCCTTGAGCGCGCCCGCAAACACGATATTCCGGTTGTGTGCATACCATCGCGTGGTAAAACGCGCGACGAGCACGAGAAGGAAATTATCGCTGTTCTCGAAAGTCATGGCGTGGAGCTGGTTGTGCTGGCGGGCTACATGCGCCTGCTTAGTTCCGTGCTGCTTGAGCGTTTTAAGGGCAGGGTTATTAATATTCATCCGGCACTTCTTCCAAGTTTTCCGGGCACCCACGGCTATGAGGATGCCTGGAATTACGGGGTGAGGGTGAGCGGATGTACCGTGCATTTTGTGGATGAAGGCTGTGATACGGGTGCAATCATCTTGCAGGCTGTAAATCCGATTGAGCCTGAAGACACGCTGGAGACATTCAAACAGCGTGGACTGGCCATTGAACATAAGGCCCTGCCGGAGGCCATTAGGCTCTATTGCGCGGGCAGACTGCGTATTGATGGACGCCGGGTTATTGTTGCACCCGATCCGGTTGAATCTACAGGGAGAACCGGATGTACCGGCTGAAAATAATCGATTCGTTTTCAGCGGCTCATCAGTTGCTCGGCTATGCGGGCAATTGCGAGTCATTGCATGGTCATAACTGGAAGGTTGAAGTGCAGGTGCGCGGCGAGAAGGTTAATAGCGTCGGCATTGTTATTGATTTTAAGGATCTCAAGCGTTTGACCAAGAACGTTTTAGACCGGTTTGACCATAGCATGCTCAATCAGCATGAAGCATTTGGTGATTGCAACCCGAGCTCCGAGCTGATTGCGTGCTATGTGTACCGGCAAATTGCGAGCGAGTTGCCTGACGGGGTCGTTATGGATGCGGTTACCGTGTGGGAATCAGACAATGCCGCGGCAACCTACTGTGAATCGTGATCAGTGGTAGTTGCGTTGCGGTCAATAATTAAAAGGCGTTCCGTTTGCGGACGATGATGGAGGTTTAAACTATGAGCAGTTTGTTTGATACGTTGCAAGCCATGCCATATCCGGGCAGGACTATTATTGTCGGTGCGGGCCCTGACGGGCAGCGCGGCGTGTTGTACGCGATAACCGGGCGCAGTCCGTCTAGCCAGGCACGTCGTCTCGTTATTGATGAACAGGAACAGAAAATTTTTGTACGGCCGACCGATGAAGATACCCTGAAGACCGGTAATCCCGATTTGCTGGTTTATGCCGCGATCATGTGCGGTACGGGGGGCATCGCGGTTTCAAACGGTAAGCAAACCGGCGATGTTTTTAAGGCACTGCAGGCTAAATCCTGCGTCTCTCTTGTGATGCCTACGGGTCTGGCCGAGTGGGAGTATGAGCCTGATGAGCCCAACTGGACCCCGCGCATTAGCGGCTGCATTGCCGAAAACGCCGCCCTGAGCGTGTTGAAACGCGCTGAAGACGGAGCGGTTATCAGAAATACCTTTGAATTTCCCTTGGTAGCTGGGCAGGGGCGTATGGTTTCGACCTATACCGGTGTGAATGCCAATCCGCTTCCCTCGTTTGCCGGGGAGCCAATAGAAGTTGCGCTGCCGTTTGTGAACGCCCGCGAGGCTGCTGAGGGTCTCTATGAAGCCCTTGCCCCGGCTGCCGGGGCAGATGATTTCCGGGTTACCGCCGCGGCTGCATTTATTGGTTCCGATGGAACCGTAAATCTATTTGTTAAAAACCGTCACGCAGAGTAAGGAGCTTACCGCTATGCCGACAGATGTTTCTTCATTTAAAAGTGTATATAAGACAGCGATTGAAAGTAATTTTCCCGAAGAGGCCACCCTGGTGCTGGGTGACCGGCAGATCAAACTCAAGGCTGTTGCAACCCAGTTGCGCTACGGCACCAACCCGCATCAGCCTTTTACCGCGTTTGCACCTCAAAACAGCAGCGCGCTCAGTGTTGGAAACCTCGAAATGCTCAAGGGCGGCAAGGCCGGATTGTCGCTGACTAATCTGCAGGATATGAGCCAGGCTCTGAATACGTTGAAATATTTCAAGCGTCCTGCCTGCGTGGTGATGAAACATGTTAACCCCTGCGGCTTTAAAGTGCAGACTGGCGAGGAATCTCTGGAACAGATTTACCGTATTGCTCGTGATTGCGACGCCCGCAGCGCCTTTGGTGCTATTGTTGGTTTCAACACGGCGGTGGACGCTGCAACCGCTGAGGCAATCATGGAGACGTTTGTTGAGGGTGTGATTGCTCCCGCGTTTTCAGCCGATGCGCTTGAGGTGCTCAGGCGCAATGAAGGAACAAAGAAGCGCAACAATGGCATCCGTGTGGGCAGGGCCGATAACCTCGACAGGATACCGAAATTTGTCGGCGATGATATCAGCGGGCTGTACAATATCCGCAACCTGGTTGACGGCACCCTGACATTTGAAATTCCCTACCTGACGCGCATTCGGAGTGCTGAGGACCTGATCGTTGATCCGATGATTCCCAACAGTGATCCGGAAAAAAACAACGGGCAGGACTATGTCGTTGGTCGCCAGCCTAATGCTCAGGAGATCGAGGACTGTCTGACCGCCTGGTACATCAACATTAATGTGCGTTCAAATGGTATCGTCTTTGTCAAGGACGGAGCCGCAATCGCGGTGGGTACCGGCGAGCAGGAGCGCATTGGTGCCGTTGAGCAGGCCATTGATAAGGCAGTCAAGAAAGGCCATGACCTGAAGGGTTCCGTCATGTCATCGGATGCTTTTTTTCCGCAGCGTGATTGTATTGATACTGTTGCCGCCCTCGGGGTGCGCGCGGTAATCTGGCCGGCAGGATCCATGAATGACGCCGCTGTTATTGAGGCCGCCGCTGATCATAATGTTGCCCTGCTGGCGACACTGGAGCGCTGCTTCCTGCACATTTAGAAGGTTTTAAAAGAAATTTTTTGGGTTCGAGTAGCTGTTCGAAAAGCATAACTCTTTTGCTTGAAGAACCGTTATGAAGGAACTGCTTAAGCTTTCAGTCATTCTTGCTGTCATCTGTTGCGGTGCCGCCCTGGCGCTCGGCTGCGTGTATGAGCTGACAAAAGAGCCGATTGCCCGGCAGCAGCGGCTGAAAAAACAACGGGCAGTCAAGGCTGTTTTTCCGGAGCTGCCGCTCGGCAGCGGCACGGAAGGGGTTACCGTGCAGCTGTGCGATAATGACAGCCCTGCGTCCTGTCGGGAAATACTCGTTCTTGCGGCCGAAGAACGCGTCAGCGGCATAGCCCTTGAAGCAAACGCGTCTGGGTACAACGGGCCAATCGTCCTCATGGTCGGCATACTTCCCGACGGAACCCTCAGCGCCATTTCAATTATCAGCCACAGCGAAACTCCCGGTCTGGGTGCCAACATCACCCAAGAATCCTTCTGCAGTCAATTCTCCCGGCTGACCGATGCTGAAAGCGGCTTGGGCTTGAAAAAGAACGGCGGCAGCATTGATCAGGTCACCGGTGCGACGATATCATCGGCCGCGGTGATTCAGGCTGTCAGGGAACACGTGAGTTTTTTTAACACCAATCGCTTAGAGATCATCAGTGCGCGAACGGATGTGTGCAGGGAGCCGCCATGTCCGTAGGTGAAGAACTGATCAGGGGAATTTTTAAGGAAAATCCTGTCTTCCGATTGGTGCTGGGCATATGTCCAACGCTGGCTGTTACCACGTCACTCGCCAATGCTCTCGGTATGGGTCTGGCTGCGGCATTTGTGCTGTTGGGTTCAAATGTTGCTATTTCGCTACTGCGTGGGATTATTCCCGCCAAGGTCCGCATCCCGGCTTTTATTGTCATTATATCGACGTTTGTGACTATCATTGATTTGATGATGGCTGCCTTCATGCCGAACCTGCACAGCGCACTTGGCATTTTTATTCCCTTGATTGTAGTGAATTGCATCATTATGGGCCGGGCCGAGGCCTTTGCTTCAAAGGCGCCTGTGGGCCCGGCAATCGTCGATGCCCTTGGTATGGGTATGGGTTTCACTCTGGCTCTGGCCTTGATCGGCTCTGTTCGCGAGCTTTTCGGCAACGGTACCCTGCTGGGCTTCAGCGTGCCGGGGCTTGATGCCATGCCGGTCATCATTTTGATTCTGCCGCCCGGCGCTTTTTTGACCATGGGCTTGCTGCTGGGCCTCTTTAATTTTATCGCGCAGAAGCGAGGACCCTGACGTATGGAGCTGCTTGCTATTTTCTTCAGCGTGATGATCGTCAATAATTTTATCCTGGCCAAGTTTTTGGGGTTGTGTCCGTTTTTGGGTGTGTCCCGTGACCTGCGCTCTGCCGCCTGCATGGGGTTGGCCGTTATGTTTGTTATGACGGCTGCCTCGGGCGTAACATGGGCGGTTAACGACCATGTACTCAAGCCCTGTGGGGTCATGTACCTGCAGACAATCGTTTTTATTCTCGTTATTGCAACCCTGGTGCAGTTCGTCGAGTTGGTCATAAAAAAACTGAGCCCGGTGCTGCAGCGCGTGCTGGGAATTTATTTGCCGTTGATTACGACCAACTGTGCAGTGTTGGGCGTATGCCTGTTAAACATAAAAAGTGACATGAGCCTTGTTGAATCGGTTGTACACGGATTTGGCGGTGGTGCCGGATTTGCGTTGGTTATCTGCATGATGGCCGGGATTCGCGAGCGGCTGGATATTGCCAGGGTTCCGCCGGCTATGCAGGGCATACCGATCAGTTTTATCGTGGGGTGTTTGATGGCCCTGTCTTTTATGGGTTTTCAAGGCCTTTTTGCAGGATAGCGTCGTTTATGGGCATTATTGGTGTTTCGGTTTTGATAGTATGTGTCTGCGGGTTGCTGGCCGGGGTTGTCCTGGCAATTGCCTCCCGGGTGTTTGCGGTTACAGTTGATCCGCGTATTGAAAAAATCGAAGCGGTGCTGCCCGGGGCCAACTGTTCCGGGTGCGGCCAGCCATCATGTTTTGTCTTTGCTTCACATATCGTCAATATGGGTGCGGCGCCTGATCAGTGCGTGCAGCTGCGCGAGGAAGGCGTTCTTAAAGTCGGGCAGCTCTTGGGTCGGGAAGTGAGTATGCGGGAGCGTCAGGTGGCCGTGGTCAGGTGCTACGGCGGTCCGCAGTCAAAAAAACTTTTTGCCTATGGTGGATTTCAATCCTGCCGTATCGCCGAATACTACGGCAGCGGGGGCAATGCCTGTGAATATAACTGCATGACTTTGGGCGATTGCTTTAATATTTGCCCGTTCGGGGCAATTACCCACACGCGGGGTAGCACGCCGAGCATTGATTCTGCCGTGTGTACCGGGTGCGGCAAATGCGTCAAGGAGTGCCCCAAGCAGATTATCCGGCTCGTTCCGGTATCAGCGCACGCGCATGTTGCCTGCAGCTCCCGCGATAAGGGCGCGCATGTGCGTGCGATCTGCCCGGTCGGTTGCATAACGTGTCTGAAATGCGTCAAAATCTGTCCGCAACAGGCTATTGCTAATACGGACGGGCTTATTGAAATCGATTATGCCTTGTGCACAGCTTGCGGTGATTGCATACGGGCCTGCCCGCGCGGTATTATTATTGATCTGCGCGCGCCGCGTACCGGGGAGGTGCTGCCGCAATGAAGGCAATTATTGTCTACTGCTCAAAAACCGGCACAACCGAAAAGGTTGCGCAGGCCGTGCGGCGCGCGTTGCCCGGCTCAGCCGACATGCTCAGGTTGGATCTTAATGTCATAGGACTGCAGCAGACCTACAGCCCCAACTTTGCGATTGATCTTGATGCCTACGATCTTATTTTTCTGGGCGGCTGGACCATGGTGATGCGTGTTCATCCCTTTATGGCCTGTTATATCAAGGAATGCGCGCATTTGGAGCATAAGACTATTGCCGGTTTTTTTACCGGCGGCGCTATTTTTTCACGCGGCCATGTGCGCCGCGATTTTGAGCACCTGCTTGCGCAGAGGGGAGCGCAGTTTGTTGATTTTCACTTTATTACAACGCTGCTTGGCCCGGGCCTGACACAGGTCAAGCTCCGGAAAGCCGGGGACTTTGCCCGCAGCGTGTTTGAGGCGCATGAGCGATTGGTGACAGCACCGTAGGCATCCTGAGGGAGAAGAAGACGTGGATGGTTTGAAGCCCACATTTGTACGGCGTTCTTGGTCGCCCCTGCCGGATAAAAATTCAGAGAGCTCTGCCGTGCATATGTCCGTGCCGGAAAAGGTAGAACTGCCGCTGCAGGACCTGCCGGGAGATTCCTTCGAAGTGCTGGTTTCAATGGGTGAGTATGTGCGCGGCGGCCAGAAAATCGGGACCATGGGAATCCATCCGCAGTATTTAGCTGTGCATACGCCTTGCGCCGGCAGGGTTTCGGCCATTGAACAGCGCGTACATGAGTCCGGCGGTGAGCGGCGTGTGCTTGCGGTTGAAATAACAGCGATCCTGGATCAGGAATGCGAGCCGGCCATGCCTTTTTCACAGTTCCGGGGTGACTGGCTTATGTTTCTGCGCGACATGGGTGTGCCGCTTGATTACGAGGCGCTCAAAACTGCTCGTGCATTGATCGTGAACTGTACCGAATTTGAGCCCACCATCAGTACGCGCTCGGCGATAATAAAAAGCCATGCCGACGCATTTGCCGGAGGTCTGCAGCGACTTATAGACGCAACCGGCCTCGGAGAGGTAACCCTGCTGGTTCGCGCGGCCGAATCCGGACTGCGAGAGCGCCTTGATGCGATTGCGAACCGCGTTAGGGGTGTTCGCGTCAAGGCCGTACCCCACGCCTATCCTGATACGCTGCAGCCACTTCTGAGCTTCCGGCAGCGTTTGAACGGCACTCCGGCTCCGGCGGTTATTCTTGGCCCTGGTCAGATTTTGGGCATATATGAAGCGCTTGAAATGGGACAGCCCTGCATTAGACACCTTGTGTCGGTTGCCGGTTCGGCAGTGCCCTCGCCGCACAATATTTGGGTGTACGTCGGCACGCCGCTTGCGGATATTCTCAGAAGTGCCGGTGTTTCCTTTCCCCTTGCCGGTCGCGTTGCGCTGGGCGGGCCGATGATGGGAGGTCCGCGCTATTCCCTTGATGCTGGTATCGGCAAGCGAGTGCGCGGTCTGTACGCAGCAACTGGACTTCTTCTGGACGATGAGCGTAAATCGCGTTTTTATAAAAGTTGCGCCTGCGTACGTTGTGGTAAATGTATTGATGTGTGTCCGGCAGGCATAATGCCGATATCAATTGCCGAACAGGTTAAGTTTTATGATTTGACCAAGGCGCAGGAATTTGGATTACTCTCCTGCCTTGAGTGCGGGCTATGCGTATTTGTCTGTCCTTCGCAGCTGCCGCTGGTTGAAATGATCAAGCTTGGCAAGCTGCAAACCAAGGGCCGCGAAAGCCTGTTGATTTATAATATTTTTAAAACTCTGAGCTCCTGATCGGGACATTTACTCATGGCTGAAAATAAAATTATCGTCGCCTCAACGCCGTATCTTCGCAACGGCGAAACCGCGCACTGTCTGATGTTTGACGCCCTGCTGGCCGCGATTCCGGCTGCGCTTTTTGCCGTGTATTATTTCGGTATTCGCGCGCTTGCGATCATGCTTGTCGGTATGCTCTCAGCGGCTCTAACCGAAGCAGTTATTCAGATTCTGTTTAAATGCCGCGCGTTTAGTTATCGTGATTTCCTTTTCAGTTTTATGACGAGGGAGGAGATCACCGTGATGGACGGCAGCGCCGTTCTTACCGGATTGCTGCTGGCTTTGACTCTGCCGCCCACTGTGTCTCTGTGGATACCGGTTGTTGGAGCGGTTTTTGGTATTGTTGTTGCCAAGCATTTGTTTGGCGGTCTGGGTTACAATATTTTCAATCCGGCACTGGCCGCGCGCGCGTTTTTGTTGGCAGCCTGGCCGGGCTCGATGACTGTCTGGCAGAACCCCGCAGTTCAGGGAGCCGCGTCCGCTGTAGATGCAGTCAGCAGCGCTACACCCCTTGGTGTGCTTGCGCTTGGCAATCAGACAACACCGCTTGTGCAGTTAATGCTGGGTACTACCGGGGGCAGTCTGGGTGAAACCTCGGCCCTGGCATTGCTTCTGGGAGCGGCCTACTTGTTGTACAAACGCACCATTACCTGGCATGCGCCGGCCGGGTATCTTGGAACCATGGTTGTGGTGTGTCTGCTGAGTGGCCATGATCCCCTGTTTAACCTGCTTGCCGGTGGGCTAATGCTGGGCGCGTTTTTCATGGCCACCGATCCGGTCACCACCCCGCTTGCTCCCGTGGGGCGTATTATTTTCGGTTGTGGAGCCGGGATAATCACCATGCTGATCAGGCTCTACGGGGCGTATCCGGAAGGGGTCTGTTATGCAATTTTAATCATGAACAGTCTCACTCCGCTCATTGATAAATTTACATCCCGCACGTTCAAGCCCGATGGGATTGACGTGCCGCTTGTTGAAAAAATAATAAAAAAGTGAATGCCTGGATATGTGGCCTGGATACAATTCGGTTTTTCAAGGTTGACCGCAGGCCCCTACTGTGTGATTGTTGCGGGGTGTGCAGGTTGCATGGTTGATCATTGCAGAGAAGGAGTTGGTACGTGAAAATTAATAGTGTCGGATTCATTCTTGTTACAACTGTTTTGACCCTGAGTAGCGGTCCCGGCACGGCCGCTGACTACCAGCACCCGGAAACAAAAGAGCTCGTGGCCTTTGTCCGGGAGGCGGCTGACCTGGTTGCCAAAAAGGGTGAAACCAGTTTTGAGCTTTTCAAGAAGCCCTTCAGCCGCTGGCTCGATGGTGACCGCTATGTCTTTGTGATGGATATGGCCGGAAACCGCTATGTGTACCCGCCGGATCCTGAGAATGAACGCGTCAATATTTTTGATCTCAAGGACCTTAACGGCAGGTCATTCGGGAAGATTTTTACGCGGCCGGTCAAGCCTCCAAACATCGAAGGCTGGGCACATTACCTCTGGAGCAGGCCCAATGATGTACACCCTTCTTGGAAAACCGCCTTTTTAGTGCGCACACGCGCGCCGTCGGGTACGGAATATATCGTCGGCAGCGGAGACTATACCATGCGCATGGAAAACGCGTTTATCGTTGATATGGTTAACGATGCCGTGGCCATGCTGCAGAAACAGGGCCGGCAGGGTTATGCTCTGCTGCGTGATAGGCACGGTGACTATTATTTCAAGGATACCTATGTGTTTGTCACGTCCTTTAAGGGGCTTGAAGTTGTTAACCCTGCATTTCCCATGCTTGAGGGCCGCTCCGTAATCCATACAGTTGACGCAAAGGGTAAGGCTTTTGTGCGCGCCTATATCAAGGCGCTGGAAGAGCAGGACAGCGCCTGGGTTACCTATCAATGGCCCAAGCCGGGTGAAACCATGCCCGCTCAAAAAGAGGTCTATGTAAAAAAGGTTGTCATTGACGGTGAGTCCTTTGCGGTCGGTTCAGGTGTGTATACGGACTGGCTGAAAAGGCGCAGGTAATTGCTCCTGCATCGCCCGTACTGCAAGGCGTTTGCCCCCCTTGCCCGGGTTGTTAAAATTGTTGACTGTGATAGACTATGGGCATGACCATAGCCGCCGGAGATAAGAAAAAATTCGCGAGAATACTGCCTCGCTTATTGCCGACACAGCTGGGCACCCCCAGCTCTTTATTATTTTTCTCGTTCCTGTTTTTTTCTGTTTTCGGTTTTTGTATGACATCTCCTGGCGCGGCGGCTGCTTCGACCTCTTCCGTGCGAGAGATTTCTTTCTCCTCGGACGGATCAAGCGAAAAAGTAACCATCGCGCTCAGCCGTCCGACAACGTATAAAGCTAATTTTCTCAATCACAACCCGAAAGCAAACATTCCCTACCGTCTCTATTTTGATCTCAGCAACACCACGTTTGCAAAGGGCGTTAACCGGCATTTAAAGGTGCAGGGCGACTGCGTGCGGGTTGTGCGCTCAGCCCTGAACAGGTCGCGTACCGTGCGGGTTGTGCTGGAGTTGGACCACAAAGTTTATGGCGACGATTATAAGGTCATCAAGCGCGACAATCCTCCGGTATTGGAAATCATCTTAAGTTCGAAAAAAATAATCGCGCGCGCGGGCAAAATCCAAAAGTCGGTTCCCAAATCGTCTTCTCCGAAGAGCGTCGTGACACCTGCTGTTCAAAAACCTGTTCAGGTCGCAGTGCCGAAAAAGAAGCCCGAAAAGAAGGAACCCCGAATACGCCTGATTGCTGTTGATGCCGGGCATGGGGGCCGTGATCCGGGCGCGGTCGGCTATCGCGGTCTGAAGGAGAAGAAGGTTAGCCTTGCGATTGCGTTGGCGCTGCAGAAAGCCATCGATAAACGTCCCGGTTACAAAGCCGTTATGACCCGGACTAATGACAGCTTTATCTCCCTTGAGGATCGTGCCAAAATCGCCGGTGAGAAAAAGGCTGACCTGTTGATATCGGTTCATGGCAATTCGCATTCTGACGCGCGCATCAATGGTGTAGAGACCTACTATCTTAACATTTCATCGGATGATGATGCGCGCAAAGTTGCCGCCCGTGAAAATTTCACCACGCCTGAAAAAGTCGGCGATCTTGAACTGATCCTGTTTGATCTGATGCAAAGCGACAAAACCAACGTTTCAAGTCTGCTGGCTGGCTATGTGCAGAGTAACATTAAGGATGTTATGGCGGGCCGGTATAAAAATTTCCGCAACCTGGGTGTTAAGCACGCGCCCATGCGGGTTTTGATTGAAGCCGAGATGCCCGGTATTTTGATTGAGACCGGTTTTATTAGTAATGCCAAAGAGTCCGCGCGGCTTAGAACCACGGCGTATCATAGGCAGATCGCCGAGGCCATTGCCGACGGCATTCACGACTTTTTCACCAGTAGCAAAACTGCGGCTTACCGCAAACCCTAACATTGTTTGATTTCCTGCGCCCGAGTAGTTCCAGATGATAAAGCGATATCGCCGCAATAACATCATAGTGGGGGAATCCAGATATGTTTATCGGCAGGTTGACCTTACGGGAAATCCAAAAAGAAGAATCGCAGGCTTCTACGTTCGTTTTTGAAAAACCGCAAGCCACATGGCTGGCGGGTCAGCACTTCATGTTTATTAAGCAGCACTTCCCCTTTGATTTTCGAGGCCTAACCCGGGTATTTACAATCGTATCAGCTCCCGAGGAAGATACCCTTTCCTTTACCACGCGTTATTTCGACGACACGTCAAGTTCATTCAAAAGAGCGCTTTTTCGCATGCAGCCGGGCGACCGGCTGTGGGCCTATGGCCCCTCGCCGATATTTGATTATTTTCGTGCCCTTGATGCAGACAAAGAGTATGTGTTCCTCACTGGCGGCATCGGCATAACTCCTGTCATGGCGACATTGAGGCACCATGCGGCAATGTCCGGCAATTTGAAAGCGACTGTTATATATGCCAATCGCGATCATGAGGTGATTTTCAAGGATGAGCTTGATTCCCTTCAGGCCGTGATGACCAGTCTTGCCATAAATTATATAATAAGTCCGCAGCACATTAACGCTGCAGTGATTGAAGAAGCGGCAGGAAGGTACAGTGCGCCAACCTTTATTATTTCCGGATCCCGCAGGTTTGTTGGCGGCATGGTTGCTCTCTTGCGCGGTGGTTTGGGTTTTCAGAAGAACGTTATTATTGCGGATAAATTCAGAGCCATACCACTGAGCGGCGGGGGGATTTGAATCTGTGCTGCAAAATTTCTCAGTGCGGCAGCGGTACTTTTTTTAACTGATTATCATGTAATTTGGACAGCAATACTAATGATAGTATCGCGCCCGCTAAGGCCAGGGCCATGTCGGATTGAGTGTCCCACACGTAGCCCTGCGTACCAAGGAATGCCTCGGCGTTTTCACCTGTTGCCAGGGCAACCCACCATTCAATCAGTTCGTACAAAGCGCTGAACGCCAGACAGATTGAAACAACGATTATGTTCAGCCAGCCTTTGCTGTTGATCACATTTTTTCGCAGAAGAATTTCCCGTGCCAGCAGTGCGGGTACAAAACCTTGAAAGAAGTGGCCGAGCTTATCGTAATTGTTTCTTACCGCTCCGAACAGATTGTCGAATAGCGGTACTTCCGCGTAGGTGTAGTGCCCGCCAACCATCAGCACAATGCAGTGTGCCAGAATAAAGAAATACAAAAGTGGCGTTAAGCGGAAACTCTTGTGGGTGACAAGCATCACCACAGCGCCGATCAACGCCGGCACCACCTCAAGGAACCAGGTGAACTGGTCTTTGGGGTTAACTCCTGACCAGATTAATACAGCTAGAAAGATGGCACACCAAGCATATTTAATTTTCATAATTCGTTTGTCCCTACCAGTATATTTATTTTCTTTCTGTTTGCATGCCGAGGATCAAACCGAAGCAGAGCGTTCCTATTCCCGCCATCTGGATCAGATGAAACACCCCGTTATGGTCGAACGAAAACATAAGGTGAAACGATACATCGCTTGCTTGCACTCCTGCAGCCAGCAAATTGAGCAAAATAGCAGTGGCAATAACACCGGAACCTCGCAAACGGCCGGAGACTCCAAGAAATACATAGATTGCAAACGCGCCCAGCATAGCGATTGCTTCATAAGCCACAAAGGCGAGAAACGCCCCGGAGAAAATTTCGGTTAATCCGAAAAAGACAATGCCTGCTCCAATGCTCCCGGGTATAAGGCGCGCTGCCAGGGCACGGCCTTTCCAATCATGCACTGCCCCCACTATAAACAGGGCAACCAGAATCCCCAAGCACAGGTAAAGTGGCCGCCACAGGGCAGCCCGGATACTATCCGGCAACATGAAACCGTGAGCTATGGCTCCGAGAGCAGATGAGAATCCAATAAGGCCGAATACCCAGCACCAGAGCGAAGCTCTCCAGCGATCTGCTGCACCCCTGCGTCGCAGGTAGATGATAGCCACAACACACTCGATTGCCAGCAGTGCGTCCGTGGCGGCTGTCGTCAGTTCTGTCGGCGATTCATTTAATAGTATGGGGATCATGTTTGTTTAGTATGTGTAGACCTGCCCTCTATGGCTTCAATCATCGTTGGGTTGATCGTGGTCGTAGTGCTGGTGATGCTTGTTATTATTGGTGCTTTTTTATGCCGGAAGCTGAGCGTGTGAGCCATTTCCGGTTTTGCGTTAGGGAGAGCCGTTTGAGCCATTTTTGAGCCGATTCCCGGTGAGTCGGTAGTGAGTGGCCTCCACGATTTCTTCATTAGCAGCAAAACCGCAGCTTACCGTAAGTAGTACAGCCGGATTCCTTTAACCTCAGCGTCACATAAAACCAGGGACACTTCCCTTGTTTTCCTATAAATCAGGGCGTGAACGCGGTTCGGTGCGCTTCATGAATTCATCAAACAAAGGCACAGTGAATGCAGCGTATCCATATTCCGGGCTGTAGATCATGCCGTTCTGGATGAGGCCGTCCCGAGTTGGACCTAGTTGCGATGTCTTTTTGCTAAGCAATTTGGCAACGTCGCCGGATTTGTGGGGGCCGGGGCCAAGTTCCGCCATGGCGCGCAGATAAGTTTTCTGCTGATCGGAAAGGCGCGCATAGCGGGAGTGGAAGAAGTTCTGATCCAGTCTCTGAATCGCGACTTTTGAGCATTTTTTGATATCGACGCGGGTGATCGGTGACTTCTTGGCTGCATTCCAGGCCTGGTATCCCCATTCCTGCACGAAGTATGGATAGCCTTGCGTTTCTTCTATGATTAGATCGACAGCATCAGCATTGATTTTTACGTCGCTTTCCTTGAGAGGTTCCGCGAGGGCCTGCCTGACATCCTCAGGCGACAAGGCATCGATGCAAGGATACTCAAAGAGCCTTTCCGCATAGGATTTGGCATCGCCGGTAAGTTTGACGAGTAGTGGTAGACCGGCACCGACAATCAGGACAGGTAGCTTTTTTTGATCGACGCGATGGATCGCCATAATCAACGCCTCGAATTCTTCCTTGGGCAGGTTCTGGATTTCGTCGATCAGAATTACGATCGAAGAATTCCTTGATTCGGCTGCCTCGCCGGCTGCAACGAAAAGTTCGGCAAGGTCGCGAGTGAGCGTCCCGCTGTCGGCTACCCCGGCTTCTGAATCGACGTCGAGAGAGAATTCGATACTCTCATATCTCAATTTGACGGCGCCGACGAAGCTTTTTAGGACTCGCAGCCCTTGTTTCACTTTTTCGCTGAGTCCCTTGAGCCGGTCGAGCTTGAGCAGAGCGGCACGCATGGTGGCGATGATGACCACGGAAAGAGGCTCGTTTTTGCTGACTTCGATGAAGTCCGTAAGAGCGTTCTCTCGTTCAGCGATCGCCTGAACCTCATTCAGAAGGACGGTCTTCCCTACGCCACGCAAGCCGACATAGATGAAGCTTCGTGCGGACTTTCCGCCCTTGTTCCGCCGAACTGCGAGGGTGGCCTCATTCAGAATGTGGTGCCGCCCAGCCAGCTCCGGCGGAGGCGCCCCAGCCCCAGGAGCGAATGGATTGCTAACGGCCTTCATGCACTTGAACCTATAGATAGTTTATGGATAGGTAGCATAAACTTTTTATAACTTGTTCGGGTGTGAGTTTTAAAAGTTTACTAAAAATGGACGTAAACTTCAATAGCAAGAGTGGCCTTATTCAGAATGTGGTACCGCCCAGCCAGCTCCGGCGGAGGCGCCCCAACCCCAAGAGCGAATGGCTTGCTAACGACCTTCATGTACTTGAACTTATAGATAGTTTATGGATAAGTGACGTAAACTTTCTACAGCCTGCTTCGTAAACCAGGGGCACCTCCCATCTTTTGAGACATATGGGAAGTGCCCTCTTATTTACGTTTATTCGTTTTTCTTGTGTTTAACGTTGCTGTCTGAATCTTTAGTTAGCCTTATCTGCGGTGGTTTGGGCGGCGGGGGTGGCACCACAACAGCTTCTTCCGTATTTTGATTATCATTGTCTTCTGTCATTATTAGTTGTCCTCGTTGATTATTGTTGAATTAGCGTCCATTGAGCCTTTATCATCTTCGACTAGCGGTCTAATTTCCGGAGGTTCAGGCGCTGGTGGCGGTGGCGGAGGGTTTTTTTTATCATCGTCTTGCATTTTTATTCTCCTTTGGTTACTTCGTTTAATAGTGTTGTTTGGCTGTTCATTTCTTGTTTCTTTTGGGGTGTAGGAGTCCTTTATGTTTTTTAGAGTGGTTGATAAATTTTTATCTTCTACTAACAGAGCTTTTCTTGGCGATGATGAGTCTAAGTCAAAAGCTATAAACAGAAAGGTAGCAAATAATAAGGGAATAGCTGCCAATAAAATATTTTTAATTGCCAAATGATTTTTAAGAGCTCTTTGGCGATTAATTTCTGAGTTGTGCGAAGAGCATTCTGCATAATATTTGTATAAATAATCAGAGATTGCTTTTTCTGATGAGTAGTCAGTTCTGGCCTCATTTGTATTAGGGTAGGCTTTAATGTATTCGGCCATATCCAATTCATGTTTTTTTACGGCTTCATGAAATTCTTCAGTTTCTGTCGCCAAGGGTAGCGTTTCGTAGGTGTTCCCCCAAAAGGCTTTTATTGCGTAATAACTTGAAAAACTGAGAGGCACCAAACAAATAAAAATAAATATATAAAATAGATTTAAGGCTATGAGGCTAGAGTTATAATCAGTCGTTCTTAGCATATAGGCAATAATGGTCAGTATCGTTGCAAGGAGTCCAAAAGTAATTTGAAGTCGAGTTATAATTTTTTCCTTCATCTCAAGCTCATGGAAATAAAGCTTTTGATAGAGTTCTTGTAGCGTGTTGTTGTCTGAGGATTTTGCTTCCATTATATTTTCCTGGATTTCGCCTAAATATGGTTTTTTTAAAATTTAATAATCTTATCGATCTCTTTCATAATTCTGTCAGTCTCAACAAGTGCAACAATGATTTTTTGGTAATGCAAAATATCATCGACTGATAATTCTCTTCCCTTGCGATCTTTCAACCATTTTTGAGCAGGTTGGTAACCGCCGATATAAAATGTCCAGGCGATTTCCGGGACGTTATCGAAGTACTGTTCTTTATTAATAGATACTTTGCCATCTTTATATTGAGGCTTTTCAACAACATTATTTCCATCCACTGGATACGCAGTAATATATTCTTCGACTATTGGGTTTTCTAATAAATGGATTGTGCGCAACTCGTTGCCAAGTTTTATCATTTGCCAGAAGGTTTCTTTGTTTTCAGGATATGGAACACGGGGAAAGTCAATCTTTAAAAACTCTTTGTACTTTTCACGATAAGCTGGTGAGTGTAAGACCGCATAAATGTAATCGAGAATATCTATTGGGGCGAAAGTGTTTTTTGTTGTTTCTTTTTCGTTGGTAAAAGTTAAACCCAAATTCTCTGTTAGTTGCTTTACAATTTCCGAGTTTAGATTCGGTGTTCTTTCTGTTGTTTGCCCGATAGTTTGTTGTCCTGTGGTTTCGGGATAAAGGTAGAGAGGTGCGCAATATGATCCATTAATGTCCAGTGCAATTGCTGTTGGAATACATTTCGTAATAAAGGAATGATTCCAGTTAACTTTAACTATTTTTGGAAAATTCAAAACGAGATTCTTTTCCCGTACTTCTTTGCCAACGCTATATCTGGTTCTATCAACAAAATTTTCATTATAATAAATATATCGATTATCAAACGCCCGATAATTTATTTTTTTAATATCGGATTCTTTAAAGTTCTTCACCTTGTTGATGGATTCTTGAAGAGTCCAATGTTTGGATTCTTTAATGTTGTATTTTACAATTAAATTGGCTGTATCATCGCCAGAGAAGATGTCTTTCATCCGGTTACTTAAAGAAGTATTATCAAAATCTACTACTAAACCATCCCTATGTGTTTGAACCCCTATTGTGGCTTTTATAAAAAGATGTTTAAGTGAAATAAATTTATTATAAATAGCTTCTAGCTCTTGATTCTTTTCAGTGAAATAAAAATTAGGTTTTGAGGTGCTCAATAAATTAAAGTCTACCGTTCGAAGGGAATTAACGAAAAGAAAGTTATATTTAACGTCTCGCTTTGCAAATAAATCAAAACGATATACTTGTGCAAGTGTGTCTGGTTTTTTGTTCCCTGTTTTTATGAAAAGATTAATAGAAACCCCTTGTTGGATATCAAATACATTTTCATCCGGGTTTCCATCGGGTGATATTTCCTTCTTTTTGGAATTCCCATGTAAATCTATGATAAATATCTTGTCATATGTTTTTAGAAGATGCCAACGCATACCTCTGAATGTTGGATTATCTAAAAATCCATGATTATTAATGAATGCTAAAATTCCTTCGTTGTTTCGTTCTATAAAATATTGGCTATATCTCATAAACTTTACATAATCGTCGTTAATCCATTTTGGATTTCTTTCATTTAGTTTTTCTTTTCCACCGGGTTCTTTTTTATAATCCTCCATTAAGTTCATTATCCATTCGCCTTTATTTTGACTCTCGCCACTATAAGGAGGATTACCCATGACGACCATAACTGGCGTATCTCTTTTTACATAATTAGCTTCTGTTGCTTCGCGTGATAGCCAACTGGCAAAGAGGGTGCCTGTATCTGGATGAGCTTCTTCAAGACTGTTTGTTAAATAGACTTTGAGGCGGGGTTGTTTGTTTTCGTTTTTTGGTTTGTATCCGGTTTCTCTTAAAAGCATTTCAAGTTTCAGGTGACACATGGTGTACGAAGCCATGAGTATTTCAAAACCGTTTATGCGGGGTATGAGATGTTCTTCAACATAGCTTGACCACAAGCCCTCTTGTCCCTTAAATTTTGCATAAATTTGTTTGATTGTTTCCGCTAAAAAAGTCCCGGTTCCTGTTGCAGGATCTAATATCTGAACCTTATGTACTTCTTTTTCAATCTGCTTGCGTCCAGTTGTTGATCGCTTGTCTACTGTGTCGGTATCATACTTGATTTTTATTTTGCTGTTGTCAGCAAGGCCTCTGGAAAGACCAAACTCGTCTTTGAGAATATCATCAACCGCACGTACAATAAAATTAACAACAGGTTCAGGGGTGTAGTAAACACCACGGGATTTTCTGAGCTTTGGATTATACGCTGCAAGGAAGGTTTCATAAAAATGTATAAACGGATCGGTTTGGCCTGTTGATTTACCGAAATCAGCAAGAATGGAGCGCAGATCAACCGCTCTGAAAATTTCGCAGAGGTCATCAACAATCCATACAACTCTGTCATCCAGTTGCGCGCCGGATATATAGTCAAAAAGGTTGCGCAGGAAAGGGTTTGATTTGGGGATTAACTCTCGTGCTTCCTGCCTTGAAAAATCTTCCAAAGTTTCATCGTGCAATCGTGCGGCAAAAAGACCATATGCAATTGTTTGGGCATAAATATCAGCGAAAGTTTTTTCATCCAGGTCATGGATAAGAATATTTCTAAAAGCATTGAGCTGATCTCGTAAGGTATTGTCTTCGTCATCTTCCTTAACAGCGTTGTATAAAATTTCTTCCATCATTCTGGCTTTTTGAGCCATCATTTTTGCGAGCTTTTCGGCAGACTTAATTGTCTGGCCTTTGAAGCCACAGAAATCATTTATATGGGTTTTAAACGAATCAAAATTTTCCTCATTGATTTTAAGTTTTTCATTTTCAATTGAAGCAATTTTGATCGTTTTAACTTTTTGACCGTACTTATAAAAACGAAATTCCAGGTAGTCGGTTAAAATAAGGTTATCCAGGCTTGGCAAATAACGCTTCAGCTGGTCGGATTTTTCAGTTTTATTTAAATCAATGCCTATATCTTTAGCTTCGATGTAACCCAGAGGGACTTCTTTTCTTTGAATAATATAATCCGGTGCTCCACACTTTTGCCTTTTAGGTTCATTGGTTACAGTGATTCCTTTTACAAGGTCGGTTAATAAAACCTGAAGGTCACCTCGGTAGCTGTGTTCTGTAGATATGCCTGCGTTGTAGCGTTTTTTTACTTGCTTCAGATATTCATTAATCGGCATCATTTACTCCAGGTTTATTTAGCTGTATTAGCATGTTCCGTAGACATATATCTCAGGGCTTGTAGCCTTTTATCTTAACTAAAGCTCGGCGATAATCACGGAAATCACAAAAGATATTCGTTTGTGTGATTTCCGAGGGAACCTATTGCAAGCCACAGAAATCACAAAATACATACTCAATTGTGATTCTTGTGATTAATCATCGCTCATCCTGCTTAAGTATTCACGAAAAAGTTCATCGCCTATAGTATATTGTCCTCGCGATACTCGTTGAATCAACCCCTTGTCTTTGAGTCGCCTTAGAACCTCGGCTGGACTTTTTATCTCTGGATGCTCCTCTTTTAGGGCGGCTAAAGTGACAACATCCTCGTTTGCAGCGATTGTGTTGAGGGCGGATAGCTCTTTCCCGCTTGCTCTTTGCATCATTCCAGAGAACTGAGCATCAGCTAGTACAAGCAGTGTTTGTTGAAGTGCTGTCTCCCAGTTCGCCATTGAGACAATTCCCTTCAATTGCTGATCGAATAACTCTTCACACAACGCTTGGACCTCGAAGACATGGCCCTGGGTCACCTGAAAGACCCGTTCCATTACATCCTCGTCGAACTTCACCAATGTTCCCGACAGCGTTTCGTTGATGAGGAGCCTGATCTCTTCTGGATTGAAAGAGCCCAGGGGTCGTCGCGGCATGAATAGACGGCCTATTGGATTGTTGTGAACAAGAAACGGAGACCAGCCCTCTTCAATTGAAGCAACCACGACAAGGATCTTCGTCTTGTTGATAAGTTGATCGTCGGTTAGAACATTTCGGAGCAATGTGAGTTGCTCATTGCTTGAGGAAAGGTTATGAACATCATCGATAAGAAGGATTAATGTTTGTGCCCCATTCTTGGTAGCATGCTCATAAATCTCCAAAAGGCCATCGCGAAGAATCAATTGAGGATCTTTGTCGCTGACACCCTTATTCCACTGGGCCTGAAAGCTGAAACCAAATGCCCCCAGCCCGATACTCTGCAGACGAGAACCTTGCGAACTACGTTTTGGCTGGACGGGGAGTTGAGCGGCAACCATGTCGAGTAAGTGGCGTGTAAAATCGGTGAGTTTTTCTTGGGCTGAGAACGCTCGTATGGAAAATAAAGCGGCCCATGCCCCCTGGCTTTGAGCTGCGAGTTTCATCTGTCGAAGAAGCACAGTCTTACCAATCCCCCAACTGCCTGTGATGACGTAATGCCGACATCGCCCATTCAACGCGTCTGACAGTCGGTTTTCAAAGAAGCCGATTTCATCCTCCCGTCCAACGATAAATCTCGGATCTACGCCGGAACGTGCTGTGAAAGGATTGACGAGCTTCATCATGTTTTATGCCTCTATGTCCAAGAATTGCTATGGGGTTCTTTGTTTTACGGGTATGTTGTGAATGGTTTATTGCAAAAGGCAATGTTTTTGTCAAATTTATCTTTAATCTTTTGATTTCACCGTCAATTCAGCGAGCAACAACGCAGTTCTCTGCAAAATTATTTGTCCGCATTCTGTGCTGCGAGAGCCTTGCGCAGGTAGTAGTGGGCTTCGCCGTAATTGGGATCTAAGCCGAACGCCTTTTTTAAATGTTTGATAGCCTCATTGGGTTTTTCCTGCATGAGGAGAATCCTTCCCAGCTTAGTGTGGGCTTTTACATAATTTGGGTCTATGCTAAGCACCTTACGGAAATTGGATTCCGCTTCATCAATCATGCCGTCAGCCGCCAGCATACAGCCAAGATTGTAACGCGCTTTTGTATAGTTTGGGTTGAGTTCTAGAGCCTTTAAAATATGGGCATAGGCTTTTTCTTTTTCGCCCTGTTTGTTGAAATACTTGCCCAGGTTATTGTGGATAACATAGTTGTTTGGCTGAACTTTGAGCGTGTGTTCAAAAAGGGTTTGGCTGTTGCGCCAATAGCTCAGCTGGGTAATTGTTGCGGCAATCAGTAATGCCAGAATAAAACCGGCAAGCAGGGGCAGCAGCCATCTTTTTATGCGCCATCCTGATATGAGTTCAGGAACGCTCCAGGCAATAATTATGAACAAACCGATGAGCGGAATGTAGGTATAGCGGTCAGCATGTGAGTGGTAGCCTATCTGTACAAAGCCGGCTACAGGAACAAGTGTGCCGAGGTACCAGAACCATCCGGTAAAAAGGTAGCCGCGTTTTTTTGCAAAAACCAGCGCGAGTATTGATAAGCCAATCAGAACAACTGCGGCAAACGTAAGATATGCGGTGTTCCCGGTTGCGGCATTTTCGGTTTGAAGGTAAAGCACGGCCAGGTCGGTCGGCCAGAACATTTTTCCAATATATTGCATGTAGGCAGTCAGCGCATTGGCAATACGAACCATTAGCGGCAATGGTTTTACTGCCATTCCCTGCTGCTGCACAAGAAAGATAACAACACTCATAAGAGCGGACAGGGCAAACAGTGGCAGCTTTTCAACTATCAGGGGCAGTGTCTTTTTTGTTTGAAATCGCTGCAGGGGCCAGACGTCAAGCAGCAGCAGTACAAAGGGCAGCGTTACAAGCATCTGTTTCGCCAGAAGGCCAAGGGCGAAAGCAAGCATGACGAGAAGATAGCGTATCGCGTTTGGGCGCCTGGCATAGCCTGCGTAGGCCAGCAGGGTAAGCATCCAGAAAAAGGCGCTGAGCACATCCTTGCGCTCGGAGATCCAGGCAACCGATTCCACGTGGAGCGGGTGCAGGGCAAACAGGGCCGCCACAAAAAGGCTCTGCCATTGTCTTCCGGTCATCTTCAAAAGCAGCAGAAACAAAAGCAGGGTATTGAGCGTGTGTAGCAGCAGGTTTGTCAGGTGGTGCCCCGCGGGCTTGAGCTGGAACAGCGTGTGGTCCAGCATGTGCGAGACCCAGGTCAGAGGGTGCCAGTTGGAGGCGTGATTTGTCGTAAATGCCCAGGCAAGGCTTTCAGCGTTTATGCCCTGCTGAACAGCGGGGTTTTCAAAGACGTAGGTAGTATCGTCATAGTGGACAAAATCAAATGTGGTGACCGGCAGAAAGACGAAAAGTGTTGCTGCAGCTAAAAGAGCAGCTAACAGAAATATACCGATTGGGTTGGGTCGCGTTATCATGTGTCCTTTCAGCAGGCACCCGGCCTTGTCTGAACCATATGATACTGCAATGCCTACATGTTTGTTTGATGTTTCAGCATTCTCAAATTATTTTTCAGCATTGTCAAATTGTTGTTTTAAATCTGGGGGGGCTATATTAGCATGGTTGCGAAACAAAAATGTATTTTTGGAGAGGTGGTATGAGGTTTCCAACAAAATCAATTATTCGCAATCTTGGTATTCGGCCGGTTAAGTCCCGCGGACAGAATTTTTAGGTTTTTTGTTGGATTTGAATATTCAAAAAAGCCAACATTTTTTGTGACATAAAAATAGTGGCATATTACATAACTATATGTTATATAATACTAATATTGTGACATTTTGTATTACATAATAGGTGTTTTATGAGGGATTTTTTGACATTCAAATCCGGGAAATTTTGTTTTAGTGAAAAGTATGATCTTGCGCAGATCGAAAACCTTTTAGTCCGTGCTACCGTACTCAATGAAACAATAGTTGATTTGCCTATTCTGCCTGAATTGGCATCACAAATTCAACCGGATATAATGTACAGCTCTATCTCTGGCACTGCGGCGATTGAGGGTAACCCTATAACAGGTGAAGACGTAAAGAAAATCGCCCATGGCGAAGATGTGGAAATATATACGCAGAAAGATAAGCAGGAAATCAAGAATCTCATAGAGGCCTACAACTTCCTTGCTAGCATAGAGCCGGAGGCTAAACCATTCATTTTAAGCGAAGAGTTGATCTGTAATCTTCATAGTATAATTACCCGTGATGTCCCTGATGAAAATAATGTGCCAGGGCACTACAGGAATGGTGTCGTGCATGTGGGTGACAAGGCTCATGGAGGGGTGTATACCCCGCCAAAAATTATCGAAGATATAAAAAATTTAATGCGAGTGTTTATTGAGTGGATTAACAGTGATGATGTCTTGAGTATCAATCCATTTCTTCGAGCATCACTCACACATTACTATTTTTGCATTATTCACCCCTTTTGGGATGGCAATGGCAGAACTGCTAGACTGATTGAATCTATTCTTCTACAGGCAGCAAATATAAAATACGTACCTCGCGAACTTTCTAATTATTATTACAGAAATGTTGATGAGTATTATAATGCCTTCTCAAAATCGATCAAATCGGGGGAAGATGCTACGCTTTTCTTGAATTTTTGTCTAAAAGCTTCTGTTGATAGCCTGACAAGTATAAAGACAACCATTGTCTATTTTATTAGAAAATTTTCACTTAGAGATTTCTATGGATTTGAAAAGAAAAGTAAGAGGCTTACTTCACGGCAATTTGAGTTGCTGGATTTGCTTCTAGATAACACGGCAACTTTTACTCTAAAGGAATTGCAAGACAAAAGGCCTTTTTCAATCTTGTACGGTAGAGTGACAACCCAGACAGCACGACGTGATGTGAAAAAACTGGTCTCCAAAAAATTTCTTCTGGTTGATGAGAATGATAAATATTTTCTTAATCTCAGAGTATTAGGTTAGTCTAATCCTGTTGAGACCGATACTGCAGGGTAGGCATGCCTTTCAAGTGAGGAACGATGCATTTTCCAACAAGATCAATTATTCGCAGTCTTGGTATTCGGCCGGTTAAGTCCCGTGGACAAAATTTCATGATTGACCAATCCCTTGCCGAGAAAACGGTTGCGCAGGCCGGAATCACTTCTGAAGACTGCGTGGTTGAAATCGGGCCGGGTCCGGGCGCGCTTACCTTCTTTATCGCTGAGCAGGCCGCGCGGGTGCACTGCTTCGAGATTGACCGCAATCTGTGCGCGATGCTCACGGAAGATTCTGGGGATTCGCCGGTTGTTGTGTGCAATCAGGATATTTTACAGGCGGATTTCGCGGGCTTGTGTTCGCCTGGGGAAACTATGATCCTGATAGGTAGCATTCCCTATAATATTACGTCCCGGATAGTGCTGAAGTTTTTCAGCACTGCGTCTTTATTTAAGCACGCGGTGCTGATTGTGCAGAAAGAATTCGCTCAGCGGTTGTGCGCGCCCAGCGGCGGGCGCGACTACGGCATTCTCTCAGTGCTCGCGCAGGCCTATGCTCCGTGTAATTATCTATTTACCGTTCCGGATAAATGTTTTTATCCGAAGCCTAATGTTGATTCAGCCGCAATCATGCTTGTGCCTGACAGAAGTAGGGACTGGGCTGATGAGCGTGAGGTGTTTTTCCAAAAGGTTGTCAGGGCGGCATTCTCAATGAGGCGCAAGAAGTTGAAAAATTGTCTGAAGCCGTTTTTGAGTGACGATCCTGCGGGTATTCAGGCAGGTCTGCTGGATGCTGGTATTGATCTTGGCCGCAGGGCCGAAACACTCACGCTTGATGAATTCTACAGCCTGGCTGATTTTTTGAGAGAGCTTTAAATACGTAGCAGCGCATTTTCTTGTTGTTATAAATTGTTGTATGGATCGTCATTTCGAGTGAATGGAGCTTTTTGAGGGACGCGCTTCTGCGCGTCCCCTCCAAGATCTCTCGGGTGCCTTCTCTGAGCACAACGCAGCAGACGGACGTTTTTCAATAGCCTGATAGAGGAACAGAAATGGCAGCAGATCAAGACAAGGCAAAAGGGGAACCCCGCTGGATTGAACTGACAATCACGCTTCAGAAAAGCTGCGCCGAGACGGTTGCCGACTGGATTATGGAGCAGGGCAGTACCGGCATAGCCGAGGAACCGGACCTCGAAGACACGAGCCGGGTTATTTTGAAGGGCTATCTGGCCAATGATGAAGGAGCAAACAGCGCTGTTGAAGAAATAGGACAGCGGCTTTTAAGTCTGCCGGATCTGCACGATTGTTCGTCTGCCCGCATGCAGGTAAGCGGCTTGCAGGATGAGGATTGGAACAAGAAATGGAAATCTTTTTTTCAGCCGATCAGTATTACCGACCGATTGGTGATCAAGCCGCCCTGGCGCGACTATCATGCCCGGCCGGGCGAGGTGGTGGTTGAACTTGATCCCGGCATGGCCTTTGGCACGGGCACGCATCCTTCAACCCGCATGTGCCTGCGCGTGATTGATGAGTATGTACCCGAAATGGATCCGGGAGCGCGCATGCTTGATGTCGGTACCGGATCCGGCATTTTGGCCATTACTGCCGCGAAGCTTGGGCTCCGTGATATCGTCGGCACTGATATTGACTATACGGCCATCAGGTGCGCGGGTAAAAATGCCGAGGCTAATAAGGTTGCAGAGCAAATTGCCTTCAGCACGGATTCGCTCGGCAAGGTTGCGGGTGTTTTTGAGCTGGTGGTTGCCAATATCCTGCCGCATATCCTGATTGACCTGCGGGATGCGCTTATTGATCATACTGCTGATAAGGGTCAAATCGTTTTGGCGGGCATTTTGAATGAAAAGGCCGCTTCAGTGCAGGAGGCCTTTTCACAGAAAGTGGATTTTGTGCGAAAACTGGAAGAAGAAGAGTGGTGTTGCTTAATTTTTGAGAGGTGAAGTATGGGAGCTGGTGCAATACCAGTTGATATTCACAAGGTATTTCGCCAGCGTACAAAGAAAAAGCACGCTTTCGCGATTTATACGGCTGATTACGGATACGTGGGCGAAGACTGCTTTGATGTTTCGTTTCAAGGCGGGCATTTCATGCTTGCGCCTTCAAAAAAACTGCTGCTTGATTTTCGCCTGGGCCGCATTAAGGCGCAGGATTTCAAAGAGCAGTATTTTGACCAATTGGAAGGCAGCTTTATCCAGCATCAGTTTACCTGGGATGAAATGCTGGACCTTGAGCGCATTGTGCTGGTGTGCAGCTGCAATGCTGCGGGTAAATCCTGCCACCGGCATGTGCTGATTGAATTTTTGAAGCAGTTCGGCGCCAAGTACGAGGGCAAAGTAACGGGGCAAACCGTGAAGGCTGCCAAGTCGGGCCCTAGTAAGCCGAAAAAACGGTAGCATTTTTCTAGATTTATCAGCGCCTGTCAGGCGCTTTCGTATGTCCCCGGGTCGCATTCCTAGCCTGCTCAAGCCGTCTAAAATCCTTTTTTCCGCTTGTAATTCTTCTTGTTTGCGAGCTATACTGATTGCTGTAGAAAGTGCGTTCTGTAGGCGCAGACACCTATCAGGGAGGTTCCTTGTTGCATGGAAGAAGTCAGCCTTGACCGCGCGGAAGCGCTTGTAGAAAAGTGGAAGGACAAAAAGGGCAATCTGATCATGGTTTTGCATGATATACAGGATGCTTTTGGCTATATTCCCGAGGAGGTTGCCCGCCGTATTTCGCGCCTGCTGGATATACCTCTGGCGCGTATCTATGAAGTGCTTACCTTCTACCATTATTTTAAACTTAACAAGCCCGGAAAATATAAGATTTCGGTCTGTATGGGCACGGCATGTTACTTGAAGGGCGGTCAGGAGATTCTGGAGGAGCTGAAAACCATTCTGCATATTGAGGAGGGCGCTACTACCTCCGACGGCCTTTTTTACATTGAAAGCGTTCGCTGCCTGGGCTGCTGCGGTTTGGCCCCGGTCATAGCGGTTAATGACACAATTTACGGCAACCTGAAAAAAACTGATGTGGTGGATATTATCTCCCGGTATTCAAAGGAGGCATAGGCAGTATGGCGACAATGACGGCACAGGATTTTGATGCAATCAAAGAGAGTGTGCAGGCCGGCAATAAAAACTGGATAAAAGTCGGTATGAGCACCTGCGGGATTGCCGCCGGTGCCAGCAATACATACCGCGCGCTGGAAGATGAGCTTACAAATCAGGGCCAGACGACGGTCAGCCTGCGTACCTGCGGCTGTCTGGGCATGTGCCACGCCGAGCCGCTGGTCGAGGTGTGCATTGAAGGGTTGCCGCGGGTTGTGTACTGCAATGTAACTGAAGACTGCGCCCGCGAAATAGTGCGCGGACACGTTATGGGCAGAAAACTTTTGCAGGATCATATCCTGGCCATGCATTACGAGGAAGCATTTTCATGAGCGAAAAAACCGTACTGTTGCAGGACACCACGGCCGGTAGCACTACCGGAACCCATGATTTTTTCGGTATTTTCAAAGCAGCCCTGCGGGAGAGCAATTTAGCTGATACCGTGCGTTTGGTGCGCGTTGCCGACATGGGCATTTACAATCAGGGCGTGGTAATGACCATTTTGCCTGAAGATATAACCTATGCCAATGTTGAGCCAAACGACATAAAACGCATTATTGGGGTTACTCTGAAGCACGGTAATCCTGTAAAGGATCTTCTGTATCAGCCCAAGTTCCGTCAGATGCGTCTTGTGCTCAAGAACTGCGGCCGGCTGGATCCGAGCAGCATTGATGAGTATATTGCCGCGGATGGGTATCGCGCCCTGCTGAAAGTCGTTGAGCAGCAAACACCTGAACAGGTTATAGCAGATCTCACTGCCAGCGGTTTGCGCGGCCGCGGCGGCGGAGGCTATTCGACCGGTCTGAAATGGAAGTTTACGCGTGAGGCCGCGGGTGATGAAAAATATATGATTTGCAATGCCGATGAGGGTGACCCCGGTGCCTACATGGACCGCAGCGTTCTGGAAGGCAATCCGCATTCGGTTATTGAGGGTATGCTGCTGGCCGGGTATGCGATCGGGGCAACCCAGGGTTTTTTCTACATTCGCGCCGAATATCCCCTGGCGATTGAGCGCGTGCAAAAGGCCATTGATCAGGCACGTGAGCGCGGACTTCTCGGCAGCAATGTTCTGGGTTCTGATTTTTCCATGGAGATTGAGATTCGGCTCGGCGCGGGCGCATTTGTCTGCGGTGAGGAAACCGCGCTGATCGCCTCTATTGAGGGCAAGCGCGGCACACCGGTACCGCGTCCTCCCTATCCTTCGGTGAAGGGGCTATGGGGTATGCCTACCTGCATTAATAACGTGGAAACGCTTGCCAACGTGGCCCCGATTATTCTGCACGGGGCCGAGTGGTTCTCGGGCATTGGCACAAAGACGTCAAAGGGTACAAAGGTTTTTGCCGTGACCGGCAAGGTTCGCAACTCCGGGCTTGTGGAGGTTCCCATGGGCACGACCCTGCGCGATATCGTTTTTGAAATCGGTGGGGGGATTGCCTCGGGTAAGGCCTTTAAGGCCGTGCAAACCGGTGGCCCCTCCGGTGGTGTTATTCCGGAAAAGTATTTGGACACACCTGTTGATTACGATAATTTGCAGAAACTGGGCTCCATCATGGGTTCCGGCGGCATGATCGTCATGGATGAAGACGACTGCATGGTGGATATCGCTAAGTTTTATATTACTTTTTGTGTGGAGGAATCTTGCGGTAAATGCGCGCCCTGCCGTATCGGCGGATACCAGATTATGCATATATTGAACGGTATCACCGAGGGACGCGGAACCCTGGAAGATCTTGACCGCTTGATCCTGATCTCTCGGGCCATGAAAATGGGGTCCCTGTGCGGACTGGGCCAGACCGCCGCAAATCCGATTATTTCAACCCTGACGTATTTTGAGGATGAGTATCGCGAGCATATCGTTAACCACCGCTGTCCTGCGGGCAAATGCAAGGCTCTGCTTAAATTCAGCATTATCCGGCACCTGTGTAAAAGATGCGGACTGTGCGAACGTGCCTGCCCTGAAAAAGCGATTAGCGGAGACCGTGAGCACGGCTACAGCATTGATGCCGACAAGTGTACACACTGCGGCGTGTGTTTTGATGTGTGCAAATTCAGCGCTGTTGAGAGGGTGTAAGCATGATCCAGGCAACAATTAACCGGAAACCCGTCACCGTGCCCGAGGGCACGACAATTCTTGAGGCTGCCCGGCAGGTGCAGGTAAAAATACCTACGCTGTGTTATCATCCTGATTTGCCGCCCACGGCCTCCTGCGGTATTTGCATTGTGCGTCTTGAGGGCACAAAACGCATGCTGCGGGCCTGCTGTACGCCAATTGAAGAAGGTATGAAAATTATCACGCATGATCCTGAAATTGTTGAAGTGCGCCGCACCGTGCTTGAGTTGATTTTGTCTAATCATCCTAATGACTGTCTCAAGTGCGGCCGCAATCAAAGCTGCGAGCTGCAGAATCTGGCCGCTGATTTCGGGATTCGGGAGGAACTGTTCACGAAATTTATTGGGGGAAACCCAAAGGATGATTCAACTAATGCGTTTGTTATTGAACCGGATAAATGTATTCACTGCGGCCGCTGTATTGAAATTTGTCAGGAAATACAGGGCGTATGGGCGCTTTCGTTTTTAGGGCGCGGTTTTAATTCGCGCTTTGCGCCCGCGGCCGGGCAAAAACTGGTCGATTCTCCCTGTGTGCTGTGCGGTCAATGCGCGTCGCACTGTCCTACCGGAGCGATTTTTGAAAAAGACGACACACTGCAGGTATGGCAGGAACTGCAAAACCCCGATACGTTTTGCGTAGTACAGATTGCCCCGGTCGTGCGCGTTGCCATTGGGGAGGCTTTTGGTATGTCGGCCGGCACCAATGTCACGGGAAAGCTCTATACGGTGCTGCGGCGGCTGGGATTCAACGCTGTATTTGACACCTCGTTTGCTGCTGATGTTACTATTATGGAAGAGGCCAGTGAGTTTGTTGAGCGTTTTGTGCACAAAAAGGGTCCGCTGCCGCTCATAACCAGCTGCTGCCCGTCCTGGGTCATTTATCTTGAAAAGCAGGTGCCCGATATGGTCGAGTATTTTTCGTCCTGTAAGTCCCCGCAACAGATCAGCGGCTTGCTTACCAAGACTTATTATGCCGAGAAGATGAATGTTGACCCGTCGAAAATCGTGGTCGTTTCAATTATGCCCTGTACATCCAAAAAAGCCGAGCTGACCCGTACCGAGGAGATGTTTGCTTCAGGATATCAGGATGTTGATTATTCGCTTACCACCCGGGAGCTGGCACGCATGATCAAGCAGACCGGTAAGGATTTCGCGAATCTGCCTGACAGCGAACCCGATCATCTCCTCGGCGATTATACCGGCGCGGGTGTTATTTTTGGTACTACCGGTGGTGTTATGGAGGCGGCCCTGCGCAGCGCGTACTCATTTATTACCAAGGAGAAACTGGGAGAGCTTGAGTTTGAGGATATTCGCGGTCTTGACGGTGTGAAGGAATTAAGTATTGATGTCGCGGGTAGTAAGGTTAACGTTGCCGTGGCCCACGGTTTGGGTAATGTCATGAGCGTTATGAACCGGGTGCGTGAGGCCAGGGACAAGGGTGAGCCCTCACCCTATGATTTTATTGAGGTTATGGCCTGTCCGGGCGGTTGTGCCGGCGGTGGTGGTCAGCCCTACGGGGTAACCGATGAGATCCGTGCTGCGCGTGCCCAGGGTCTTTATCAGGACGACCGTGAACATGAATTTCGACTGTCGCATGAAAACCCCTGTGTGCAGCAGCTCTATAAAGATTTTTTGGGCGAGCCTCTTAGCCATAAGGCACATGAGCTTTTGCATACCCACTACGTGAAGCGCACGACCGGCTGAGCCCTGTTACGTCTTCAGGGTTTTTAGCATGTTGCATACCAGCGCAAGAGCCTAGTGTTCCCGCGGAATATTAGCCATTTATAAAAATCAACGATTTATCGAGGAGTTCTGATTTTCTTGATTTATTTCATGCACATATGGTATAATTCTTAGTCTTGCGCTCCTATGAATGGATTGCATGAACAGGTGGTGACAGCCGGTTTGGACGAACACTACATGCGTCTCGCTCTGGACGAGGCCCGCAGAGCCCTGAGTAGCGGTGAGGTTCCGGTTGGGGCCGTGCTGGTGCGTGATGGGCAAGTTCTGGCACGCGGCCATAACGGTCCGGTCGCGCAAAGCGATCCCACGGCACATGCTGAGATTGTCGTTATGCGCGCGGGTGCCCGGAGACTTGATAATTATCGGCTGACCGAGACCACATTGTATGTGACAATTGAGCCCTGTGTGATGTGCATGGGCGCGCTTATCCATGCCCGGGTCGAACGTCTGGTGTATGGCGCTGCTGATCCCCGCGTCGGGGCGGCAGGCACAGTGTTTGATTTGGCGTGTGACAGCCGTCTTAATCACAGGCTTGAGGTAAAAAGCGGTATTTTGGAAACTGAATGCCGTAGTATCATACAGGAGTTTTTTAGAAGTCGACGAGGAAAATGAAACGGAGAGATGACCGAGTTGGCCGAAGGTGCACGCCTGGAAAGCGTGTGTACGTCACAAGCGTACCGAGGGTTCGAATCCCTCTCTCTCCGCCATATTTTTTAGTCTTTAATTAAAGAGCGTATTTGGCTTGTATATGTTGAGCCGGATCCCAAACAACAGATGATGTGTGAACTCCGCCAGGTCCGGAAGGAAGCAACGGTAGCAAAGACTTTGTGTGTTTGGTGTATCCGGCTCTTTTTTGCCTGAAGAGGTATGCAACCATGAGTTATCAGGTTTTAGCGCGTAAATGCCGGCCGCAGACCTTTGCGGAGGTAATTGGCCAAGAGCATGTTACCCGCACGCTGAGTAATGCCATTAGCCGGGGTCGTATTGCGCATGCCTACCTGTTCGCAGGAGAACGCGGGGTCGGCAAGACTTCGATCGCGCGTATTCTGGCCAAGGCGCTCAATTGCCGCAGCGTAGATGGTCCGGTTCCTGAGCCGTGCGGGATCTGTGATTCATGCAAGGAAATTACACAGGGTATATCCATGGATGTGCATGAGATTGACGGTGCGTCCAATAACGGGGTGGAAAATGTGCGGGAGCTGAGCGAGAATGCCCGCTACATGCCGGTGCGCGATCGCTATAAAATATATATTATTGATGAAGTGCACATGCTTTCCAAAGGCGCGTTTAACGCGCTTTTGAAAACTCTGGAGGAGCCGCCTGAACATGTGCTGTTTATGTTTGCCACCACTGAGCCGCGCAATCTTCCGGACACGATCCTGTCGCGCTGTATCCGGTTTGATTTCAGGCGTATTGCCGCGCAGGCCATTATCGACCATCTTGAAAGCATAGCGGCCGGCGAAGATGTTGAAATATCACGTTCCGCGCTGGCCCTGATTGCCCGGGAATCCGGCGGCAGTATGCGCGACGCCCAGACCCTGTTAGAGCGCTCAATTGCCTACTGCGGCACTCTCGTGCAGGATCAGGATTTGCGCGAGATGCTCGGTCATATTGACCGGGGTCTGCTCTACGGTGTGTTGGAACCCCTGCTTGCCGGAGATGCCCCTGCCTGTATCGCCGCCCTGGCCGGGGGCTGTGAAAATGGAGTTGAGCCTGAGCAGTATTATTTCAGCTTGCTTGAGATGTTGCGCGATATGCTGTTGCTGCAGAAAGCCGGCAGCCCGGAAAAACTGCTCGACCTGGCCGAGGATGATCTCGATCGGCTGAAAGCCCTGGCCGGTCAAATCAGCGCCGAAGAGCTGCTGCGTTGTTTTCGTATATTTTTTAACGCGGAAATGGATATTACGCGCTCAAGCTGTCCTCGAATCGCGCTTGAGTTGTGCCTGCTGGAGATGATTACTTTCAAGCAGGCCCTGCCTCTTGCAGACGTGCTGGGGCGGGTTGAGGCGTTGGCTGCTAACAGGCCCCGGCCGACAGGGGTTGAGTCTCCGGTGCGCACTGTCCGGGCACCTGCTGCAGGCGCTTCGAATGTGCAGCCCCGGCAGGCGGCTCCGGTCCCGCCCCCTTCTGCACCGGAGCCGGTTGCCTCCGGGCAGGTAGGGGATGTACCTGATTTTGTAGAATTTGTTCGCGGGAAGAAATACTTCCAGGCTGTTGCCCATCTGCAGCAGGGGGAGCTTAAACTGGATGGTGATCGTTTGAGGATCATGGTTCAGCAGAAGTCGTTTCACGCGGGCTGGTTGCGGGAGTCCAGCGCGCAGGCGCGGCTGGGTGAACTTGCAACTGAGTTTTACGGGCGTCCGGTTAAAATTGAGGTTGAGGAGACGTTAAAAAAAAAATCTCCTGACGAAGGGCGCGCCACACAGCGTCGTGAAGCCGAGCGCAGCGCGCTGCATAATCCAATAGTGCAGCGCGTGGTTGAAACATTTCAGGGAAAAGTGGTTGAGGTCAAAACGGATAGAGAGCCCGCGTAGCTGCCGGGGAAAGAGTCCGGTGGGCGGCCTTTGATTATATGCGCGCGGTCAGCCGCGCGAGCAGGGAGACGTATAGAATATGGATTTAACATCAATGATGAAACAGGCCCGCAAGGTTCAGGAACAGGTGCAGAGCCTGCAGGAAGAGCTTGCCCATAAGACGGTCGAGGCCACGTCTGGAGGCGGCATGGTGCGCGCTGTGGCCAATGGGCGGCAGGAAATTGTTTCGGTGCGGATTGCGCCCGAGGTTGTTTCGCCTGATGATATCAGCATGCTTGAGGACCTGGTGAGCGCAGCGGTAAACGAGGCTTTGCGTTCCGCGCGTGCTTTGATGCAGGAAGAGATGACTAAAATAACCGGCGGGGTTCGCATCCCCGGCATTAACGCTTGAGCAGGTCCCCATGGTGATGCAGGCCCCCATGCAGCAGCTGATCCAGTGCCTGACGGTTTTGCCGGGTGTTGGTGAAAAAACGGCTACCAGGCTGGCCCTTTATTTGGTGAATTGTCCTGCCGAGCAGGCCCTTGCTCTGTCAGGTGCTATTGCGCAGGCGCGTGAACGTATCAGGCTGTGCAGCCTGTGTTATAATTACACCGAGCAGGAGCTGTGCACCATTTGTGGCAGTACGGTGCGCGAACGCAGGGTCGTGTGTGTGGTGGAAACGCCCGGCGATATTATGTCATTTGAGCGTATTGGCGGCTATAATGGTTGTTATCACGTGCTGCATGGCACCATTGCCCCGCTTGACGGGATCGGTCCTGATCAACTCAGGATCAAGGAGTTGTTGGCGCGAGTGGAGAGTGGCGGGATTGAGGAAGTGATTCTGGCAACGAACCCGACCATGAACGGCAATGCTACCGCGGTATATATTGCGGAGCAGCTTAAAAATTCAGGGGTGCAGCTCACCCGTATTGCTCAAGGCATTCAGCCCGGTGCTGATATAGGGTATGCCGACCAGACAACGTTGAAAAATGCGCTTGAGTGGCGCCGAAATATGAAATAAAAACTATAATAGATTGTGGAAGTGTAAAGAAAAAACAGTGAAAAAGGAGCAGACTGATGGCAAAGGAAATGATGACCGTTGACGGAAACACCGCGTGTACGTATGTTTCATACGCGCTGAGCGAAGTAGCAGCCATTTATCCCATTACGCCCTCATCCTCACTGGGTGAAATTGCCGATGAGTGGGCGGCCAAAGGCCGAAAGAATGTGTTTAATCAGAGCATGATGGTGCGCCAGATGCAGTCCGAGGCCGGCGCGGCCGGTTCGCTGCATGGAGCCCTGGTTGCCGGGTCTCTGTCTACGACCTATACGGCCTCGCAGGGACTTCTGTTGATGATTCCCAATATGTACAAAATTTCAGGCGAACTGCTGCCGGGTGTGATGCATGTTACTGCTCGCGCCATTTCCTCGCACGCATTGTCCATCTTCGGTGATCATCAGGACGTGATGGCCGTGCGTCAGACCGGCTGGGCCATGCTTAATTCGGCCTCAGTTCAGGAAGCACAGGATATGGCACTCGTTGCGCATCTCGCGGCAATTGAGTCGCGCGTGCCGTTTGTGCATTTCTATGACGGTTTCCGGACCTCACATGAGCTGCAGAAAATTGAAGTGATTTCCTATGATGATATCGCCGCCATGGTAAATATGGAGGCCGTAAATGAGTTTCGCGCGCGGGCGGCCAGTCCTGAGCGCCCCGAATTGCGCGGTAGCGCTCAGAATCCGGATATTTATTTTCAGGGCTGTGAAGCGCGCAACTCCTTCTATTTGAAGGTGCCCGGCATTGTCGAGCAGTACATGCGTAACGTGCAGGAACTCACCGGCCGCAGCTACAACCTGTTTGATTATGTGGGCGCGCCTGATGCCGAGCGGGTTATCATTGCGATGGGTTCTTCCTGCGAGACCATTGAAGAGGTCGTGGTAGATATGGTCGGACGCGGCGAAAAGATCGGTCTGGTGAAAGTGCGTCTTTTCAGGCCATTTTCTGCTGAGCATCTTGTGGCGGCACTTCCCGCCGGGGTTAAAACCATTACCGTGCTTGACCGCACCAAGGAACCCGGAGCGTTTGCCGATCCGCTGTATCTGGATGTGTGCGCGGCCTGCATGGAAAAGGGCCTGAAACCGCGGCTGCTTGCCGGACGTTATGGACTGGGTTCCAAGGAATTTAATCCGGCCATGGTCAAGGCCGTATTCGACAATATGGCCTCCAGTGAGCCCCGGCATCGCTTTACGGTCGGCATTATTGATGATGTGACCAATACTTCTCTTGACGTTGACGAATCTTATTCTGTGGTGACCGAAGGCACCGTACAGTGCAAGTTCTGGGGCCTTGGCGCGGACGGCACGGTCGGCGCGAACCGTACTGCGATTCAGATTATCGGCAACAACACCGACATGTACGCCCAGGCCTATTTTGCCTATGATTCAAAAAAATCCGGCGGTGTGACCATGTCGCACTTGCGTTTCGGTAAAAAACCGATCAAGGCGACCTATCTGATTAATTCGGCTGACTATATTGCCTGTCACAATCCGGCCTATGTCGATATGTACGATGTGCTCGAGGGGATCAAGGAAGGCGGCACGTTTGTGATCAATTCGCACTGGAGCCTTGAGGACATGGAAATCAGGCTGCCGGTTGCCATGCGCCGGACTATTGCCTGCAAGAAACTAAAATTCTACACTATTGATGCCGTGAAAATTGCGCAGGAGATCGGGCTGGGCGGCCGCATCAACATGATTATGCAGACTGCCTTTTTTCAGTTGGCCAATGTGATCCCGGTCGAGGATGCCATCCGGTATCTGAAGGAAGAGATCGTGCGGATGTTCAAGAAAAAAGGCGATAAGATTGTTAGTATGAATCAGGCCGCAGTCGACGGAACGGTTGCCAAGCTGCAGCAGGTTGAGTATCCCGCCAGCTGGGCCGATGCAGCCGATGGCGCTCAGCAGGCTGATGATGAGCCTGCTTATGTTAAAGATATTCTGCGGCCGATTGCGGCTCAGCAGGGTCATACACTGCCGGTGAGTGCGTTCGCACCTGACGGTATTTTTCCGCTGGGCGGCTCGCAGTATGAAAAGCGCGGTGTGGCGATCCTGATTCCCGAATTTGTCAAAGAAAACTGCATTCAGTGCAATCAGTGCGCGTTTGTATGCCCACACGCGGCCATCCGGCCGTATCTGCTTAGTGATGAGGACATGGAAAAGGCTCCGGCCGGCATGGAAGCCCTGCCGGCTATCGGCAACAAGGAACTCGCCGGGCTGAATTTTCGCATACAGGTAAGCCCGCTTGACTGTATGGGTTGCGGCTGTTGCGTGGCTGTGTGTCCGTCCAAGGAAAAGGCGCTGCTTATGAAGCCGATTGACACGCAGCTTGCCGCTGAAGTGCCGTACCATGCGTATTTGGCGAAACTGCCGGTGCGCGGTGATTTGATGAACCCTGAAAGTGTGAAGGGCAGCCAGTTCCGGCAGCCGCTGCTGGAGTTTTCGGGTGCGTGCGCCGGCTGCGGCGAGACACCCTACACGAAACTTCTGACTCAGCTGTTCGGTGACCGCATGGTGATCGGTAATGCCACGGGCTGTTCATCCATCTGGGGAGGTTCACCCCCCGCGATTCCCTACTGCGTTAATGCCAAGGGGCAGGGGCCGACCTGGGGCAGCTCCCTATTTGAGGATGCGGCTGAATTTTCATACGGTATGATGCTGGGAACCCTGCATCAGCGTAGCCGTTTGGCCGATTGTGTGCGTGAGGCTCTGGCTGGTGATATCTCTGCGGATGTGCGTGAGGCGCTGCAGGGCTGGCTTGATAACATGAAGGATGCTGCCGAGTCGCGAACCTACGGTGATAAACTTAAGGCGCTTTTGCCGCAGCATGCCAAAAATAAGCAGCTGGCGCAAATCAATGCCATGGCGGACCTGTTTACCAAACGCTCATTCTGGGCGTTTATGGGTGACGGGGCAGCCTACGACATTGGGTTCGGCGGCGTTGACCAGGTGCTGGCCAGCGGCGAGGATATCAATATGATTGTGTATGATACCGAGGTGTATTCCAATACCGGCGGTCAGTCTTCCAAGGCAACGCCGACCGGCTCGGTGGCGAAATTTGCGGCATCAGGCAAAAAGACAGCCAAGAAGGACTTAGCAGCCATGATGATGAGCTATGGTTACGTGTATGTGGCCAGCGTCTCCATGGGGGCCAGCAAACAGCAATTGATGAAAGCTGTGCTGGAGGCAGAGCGCTATGATGGTCCTTCGTTGATTATTGCCTATTCGCCTTGTATCAATCACGGCATCAAGAAAGGCATGAGCAAAATCCAGGAGGAGTCTAAAATCGCGGTGGAGAGCGGTTACTGGCCTCTTTTCCGCTACAATCCGCTGTTGAAAGCCGAGGGCAAAAACCCCTTTGTGCTTGATTCCAAGGCTCCGGACGGAAGCTTGCAGGAGTTTCTTTCGGGCGAGACCCGCTATGCCTCGCTTGAGAAGAGTTTTCCCGAAGAGTCAAAACGGCTGCGCTCCCAGATTGAACAGGAGATGGGCGAGCGTTTTGAACGGCTGCAAAAGTTGGCCGAATAGGTGACGCATTAGTTTGAACCGGATTATTGGTTGCTATGCAGCAAAAGGGAAATTCCTGGATGGATGTTTCCCGATGGATTGCTTGTGGCGATCCATATCTGCTTGACATTTCTTTAATAAACTTTTATTATAATTCGTTTGCGTAACGGCATAACCGTATATAGAAAAGGTGGAGCGTATCATGGCTTTCGACAATGAGAACCGCGAAAACCCTTGGAAGAAGAAGGATGCACCCCCTGACATTGAGGAAGTGGTGCGGCGTTTAAAGAGTGTATTCGGTGGCAGCGGTGCTTCGCTGGCGATAATTATTGTTGTCGGCCTGACGGTGCTGGGTTTGTTCTCTGCCGTGTATCAGATTGAAACCGGTGCGGTCGGCGTGGTGCAGCGCTTCGGAGAATATATCTATACGGTTGAAAACGGTTTGCACATTAAGTTGCCGTTCGGTATCGACACGGTTACTAAGGTCCGCAATGCTGAGGTGGTTTCTGAGGAATTCGGCATGCGCACAGTGCAGGCGGGCGTGCGCACCCAGTATGCATCAGGGCGTCAATATCAGAATGAGTCTCTCATGCTGACGGGTGATTTGAATTGCGTGCTGGTACCCTGGGTGGTGCAGTATACCCGTTCCGATCCCTATAAGTATTTGTTTAAAGTGCGTGATGTGCGCGGAACCCTGCATGACATCTCGGAGGCCATTATGCGCCGGGTGGTCGGTGACCGCAGCATCAATGAGGTGATCACAGAGCGGCGTGGAATTGCGGTGGCAGCCAAGCGCGAGCTGCAAAAAGCGCTTGACGAGGCCGAGACCGGCATTCAGGTGGTGAACCTTGAGCTTAAAAAGACCACCGTGCCCGAGCCGGTGCAGCCTTCGTTTAATGAGGTCAATCAGGCTTTGCAGGAAAAGGAAAAAATGATTCTTCAGGCCAATGAGGCTTATTATAAAGTAATTCCGGCGGCACGCGGTGATGCGGAGCGTATGGTTACGGATGCTGAAGGGTACGCGCTTGAGCGGATCAATCGAGCGACAGGTGACGCGAACCGGTTTATAGCGCTTTTGAGGGAATACAACAAAGCCAAGGATGTAACCCGCCGGCGTCTGTATCTTGAGGCTATGGGCGAGGTAATCCCGCGTCTTGGAACTAAATATGTCTTGGATCCGGATCAGCAGGGCCTGCTGCCGCTTTTAGATCTCGGCCGGAAGGGGGGCAAATAATATGAAACAGATTTTTGGAATAATTGTAGCTGCTCTTATATTAGTTGTGCTGGTGGGCCAGCCTTTTTATACGGTTGATGAGCGTGACCAGGCCCTTATTTTGCAGTTTGGTAAACCGGTCGGGGTTGAAACCGAGCCGGGACTTAAGTTCAAGCTGCCGTTTATCCAGAAGGTAAAAACTTTTCCCAAGATACTGCTTGAATGGGATGGTGACCCGGGACAGATTCCCACCAAGGATAAAACCTTTATCTCGATTGATACATTCGCCCGCTGGCGCATTAAGGATCCACTGACTTTTTTCAGGGCGGTGCGTACTGAAAATGCTGCGCAGGAGAAGCTTGATGCGATTATTGATGCGGCCACCTATGACTATATTACCAGCCATAATCTGATTGAAGCAGTCAGGACGTCAAACCGATCGATGAAGGTTGAGGAAATGATTTCAGTCGGACTTCCTGAAAAAGCCAGACAGCAGGTTGAAATTTCGATGGGTCGTGAGAAAATGACCCGCGGCATTCTGGAGCAGATTGCCCCGAAAATGGTTCAGCTTGGTATAGAGATAGAGGATTTCCGGATCAAGCGCATAAACTATGTCGCAGAGGTACAAAAGAAGGTTTACGAGCGTATGATTGCTGAGCGCAGGCAGATTTCGGAAAAATTCCGCTCGGAAGGTCAGGGTCAGAGCAAGCGCATTGAGGGTGAGCGCCAAAAAGAGCTGCGGAAAATCAAGTCCGAAGCCTATCGCACAGCCGAGGAGACAAAAGGAACGGCGGATGCTGAAGCAATCAAGATATATGCAAACGCATTTAATCGGGATCCTGAATTTTATTCGTTTATCAATACGCTTGCAATTTATAAAGAATCGCTTGACGAATCGACGAATATTATTATGAGTACAAAAAGTGAATTTTTCAAATACTTGAAAAATTATAAAAAGCAATAATCCGCAAGGGTTTTGCTGTAGACTTTATTTTCTGTAGAGGTTGTAAGGAGGAAGAAACATGGCACATAAGAAGGCTGGCGGAAGCTCAAGAAACGGACGAGATAGTGCTGGACAGCGGCGTGGCGTAAAGCGTTTTGGCGGACAGATCGTCAGGGCCGGTAATATTTTGGTGCGTCAACTGGGAACCAGGATTCACCCCGGACTGAACGTAGGTATGGGCCGGGACTTTACCTTGTTTGCTAAAATTGATGGTGTTGTCACGTTTGAGCGCTATGGCAAAACCCGCAAAAAAGTCAGTATTGTTCCTGTCAGCGCATAGACGGTATCCCTACCGTGCCAACCCGCGAAATCAGGAAAAAGCTTCTCAAAAAAGTTCACCGTGTGGTGATCAAGCTGGGGAGCTACGTGCTGACAACCCCGTCAGGGAAACTGGATCGTAAGGTTTTCACTGATGTTACGCAGACGGTAGTCCAGCTGCGCGAGCGGAACATTGACAGTATTTTGGTATCCTCGGGGGCAATTGCTGCGGGCAGTGGACGTTTAGGTTTAAAAGCACGGCCGCGCCACCTTGCACAGGAGCAGGCCGCCGCAGCCATCGGACAGATACGGCTGATGGGTTTGTACGACAAGCTTTTTGCTGGGCATAATATGCCGGTCGCGCAGATTCTGCTGACGCATGGTGACCTACGTAACCGTAAGCGCTTTATATGCGCGCGCCAGACGCTCAATAGCGTACTGGAATACGGGGCCGTTCCGATTATCAATGAAAACGACACAACCGTTGTTGATGAAATCAGGTTCGGCGATAACGATTACCTGTCTTCACTTGTTACCAACCTTGCCCAGGCTGATTTGCTGGTTATCTTGACCGACATAGACGGTTTTTATGATAGTGATCCGCGAGTCTACCCGGATGCGCGTTTAATCGGCTTGCTTGAAACTATTGACGAAGAGACCGAAAAGCTTGCACGTGGGCCGGCGCGAAGCGTAGGACGTGGCGGTATGGCAACTAAGCTGAAGGCCGCCAAAACCGCGGCCACCTATGGGATACCAACTATTATCGCTAACGGTAAAAAGCCCGGCATGTTGCGGGCCGTTTTCGATGGTGAGACGGTTGGAACCCTGATACTTCCCAAAAAGAACAAATTGACCGGAAAGAAACACTGGATTGCCTATACGCTCAAGCCTCAGGGAGTGCTTGTGCTTGATGACGGTGCCCGGGATGCGCTTGAGCAGCGTTTACGCAGCCTTCTTCCAAGCGGTATTGTGTCGGTTGAGGGTGATTTTGCCGCCGGTGAATGCGTGAGCTGCCGGGACACCTCCGGGCGTGAATTTGCCCGAGGGCTGACCGCATATAGCGCTGAAGCTGTTAATAAAATCAAGGGACTCAAAACCGCAGAGATCAGCTCAGCGCTTGGGTGCCCTGTCAACCGCGAAGTGATTCATCGTGATGACCTGGTTGTCTTTTCAGCGTTGAAATAATACGCACTCGCAAAAAGTCCGGATGCAGCGTTGGGCAGCATTCTCAGTCACTGCGGTGTACATACTCGTACGCCTCATTCTTTCGGACTTGCTCGCTTTGCCTGCGAACTTTTGCGAGCGCGTTAACGAATGAAGTTTTTTCTGAATTTTACGAGCGCGGTGAAATAAAATCGTGAAAACGGAACTACCTGCCCGTCAGAGAATTGGACTGTTCGGCGGAACATTCAACCCCGTTCATATTGGACATTTGCGCTGTGCGGAGGAAATACGCGAGCAGTTTGCGTTAAGCCGAATTGTGTTTGTGCCGGCTTTTTTGCCACCGCATAAAAAACAACCGACCGTATCGCCGCATCATCGCTGCGAGATGACGCGGTTGGCAATTGCTGATAATCCTTGTTTTGAACTGTCGGATATTGAGTTGCAGCGCGAGGGGAATTCATATTCATATGATACCATCGCGCATTTTCGTAAGCAGGAAGCGCCCGGAAGCGAACTTTTTTTTATCATTGGTAGCGACGCTTTTCGTGAGGTGCATACCTGGTGCAACTACCCCGATTTTTTTGAGCAGTGCGGTTTTATTGTGATGAACCGGGGCGGTTTTCATTTATCGTCTTCGTTGAATTTGCCTGGTAGCGCGGCCCGGGCGTTTGTGCGCCGGGATGAAAACACGTATGTGCATCGTTCCGGCACCCGGGTTTGTTTCGGCCGGGTTAGTGCTCTTGATATATCATCAACTGACATACGCAGCAGGATCGCCGGCGATCGGATGATATCTTATCTTGTCACCGCGTCTGTTGAGCGCTATATTCTTGAGAATGGTTTATATCGTTAACCATGATAGAGGAGAACCAGTTTGAATTCGCTTGAAAAATCTGAAACGTGCGCCCAGCTTGCCCTTGAGAATAAGGCTCTTGATCCGGTTATTATTGAGCTTATCGGCACAACATCGCTGGCTGATTATTTTCTGGTGTGCAGCGGTACATCAGAGCGGCATACAAAGGCTATGGCGGATCATATTGAGATTAGTTTGAAAAAGAGCGGGATAGTGCCGCGCGGAATTGAGGGTCGCACCAGAGGGAGATGGATCCTGATGGATTACGGCGACGTAATCGTTCATATTTTTCAGGAGTCCGAGCGGGCTTTTTATGAACTTGAGGCGTTGTGGTCTGATTGCCCCCGTATTTCGGTTAGTGACGCACCATAGAGGGTTTCCTGGTCCTGTTCACTGCATCGGCATGCTAAGGGAGTTTGCTGCGCAGCTGGGGACACACGTTCTTGACGTGCTCTTCCCGCAAGCCTGTATGCTGTGCGGTGAAGGAGTGTCCGGGTGCGGTGCGGGCTTATGCGCAGTTTGTTATGGCCGCATTGAAAAGATAAACGGCCCGGTGTGCCCCCGTTGCGGAGCAGCTTTTACGTCGCCGCATGGAGGGAACCATCTGTGTGGTAACTGTATTACCCGCCGTGTGCACTATGACTGTGTGCGGTCGGCGGGTGTGTATGCTGGGGAATTGCGCCGCGCCATACAGCAGTTTAAATTTAACCGCAGGAGTATGCTTGCCGAACCCCTGGCTGAGCTCGTCGCAGAAAGCTGCGAGCCAATCGGTCCGCATCGGGGTTATGCCGCGCTAGTGCCGGTTCCCCTGCATTTGCACCGCCTGCGCCACAGAGGTTATAATCAGTCGCTGCTGTTGGCGTTGCATTTGGGCAGGCAGTGGGATCTGCCGGTGGAGCGCGATTATCTGCGGCGTACCATCTGGAGCGTATCGCAGACCAGCCTGCGTCGGTCTCAGCGGCGCCGGGCTGTACGGGGGGCCTTTACGTGCAGCAACTCTCGCTATACCGGCAAGCGGCTGCTGCTCATAGACGATGTTTTTACCAGCGGGGCAACGGTTGATGAATGTGCCCGCACACTTAAACGCTACGGCGCTGCCGCGGTTGATGTACTGACGGTAGCGCGAACTTTGAGGGATCATTCGGAATGCCAGTGATTGAGCGCTTGACAGCAACAGTTGAACAGGAGATGGCGCAGGTTGAAAAGTTGCTCCTTAGCTCGATCGTCAGTGAGGTAGATATGCTGCGGGCGATCTGCACGCATATTCTTGGCAGTGGCGGTAAGCGTCTGCGCCCACTGTTGCTGTTGCTTTCTGCACGTGTGTGTGATTATTCCGGTCGAGACCAGATTACGCTTGCCTGTGCCCTTGAGTATTTGCATACCGCTACTTTGTTGCATGATGACGTGATTGATCATGCCGATATCCGGCGTGGGGCAGCTGCGGCGCATGTGCTGTGGGGCAATCAGGCGACTATTCTGGCAGGAGATTATCTGTTTGCCAAGGCTTTATCTCTGGCGGGTTCGGTTGGGGATCTGAAAGTGATTCAGGTGTTTGCGGACATCTCCACCTGTTTGTCCGAGGCAGAGCTGTTGCAGATTGCGCGCTGCGGTGACTTAAGTCTTTCTGAGAAAGATTATTTTCAGATTATCCGCGATAAAACCGCGAGCCTGCTTGGGGCGGCAGTCATGATTGGCGGTATGATTAGCGGTGCATCCCGCGAGGAGCTCGACGCGTTGCACGCTTACGGCACCAACCTAGGAATGGCTTTTCAAATTGTGGACGATGTGTTGGATTATCGTTCCAATCAGCAGGAGTTCGGTAAAACTATTGGCAAGGATATCTGCGAGGGCAGTCTGACTCTTCCAGTCATACTCACGCTTGAGGAATGTACACCCGATGACCGCGAATGCCTCTGTGCTCTGCTGTTAGATAGTACCCTGCGGACAAAGCGCCTTGATGATATCCTTGCGCTTATTGACAAGTATGGGGGCACCCGCCGTGCCCTGGAGGTTGCTGAGCGTTTTGCACGTGAGGCGGCCGAGTCTCTTGGCGTCTTCTCCGGCAGGGAGAATGTTTGGATACTATCTGAACTCGCGCAGTATGTTGTGCGTCGACGCTCATAGCCGACAGGGCATCAGTTAGCCGTTACTGAAGTCGCAGATCGCGCTCTATTGTAAAGGGCAGATAGTATGTATAGTCGAATGGGAACGTGAGTGGCGTTTCCCAGTATATGTTTAACCGCATGAATTTGCCGCGTACCTCAATCTCAATATCCTCCGCGTATACATCGACGTTGCTTTTCTCCGCCTTTTGAAGGAGCTCAATAATTATATTTTCATTTGCAGGGGCGCCGTGGCTTACCCAATACACGACGCTTTGATTGACCTCATCGCGGTATTCCGCGGCATCCCATGATGCATAACCCCATTTAAGTCCAACATAGCTACCGACTGCCACAATGACCAGGATCACTATTATACCGAATTTTCCTTCACCTTGGTTTGTTTTCAGCATAAAAAACCTCCTGTTTAGAGTTTAAATTTTTGATTTAAAATAAACGTCGGCTGTCAAGCAAAAACGTTACCGGACCGTCATTGACCAGTGCAACATCCATCATTTCCTGAAATGATCCGGTTTGCATCGTCAATTCCTCTGCGCGTAATACGTCAATAAAACGGGTGTACCAGTAGCGGGCCTGCTCTGGACGGGCAGCATCTGAAAAAGACGGGCGCCGTCCCTTGCGGCAGTCAGCGTAAAGCGTGAACTGGGATACAACCAGCAGGCTACCGTCGATTTCCTGTAGGCGTAGATTCATTTTGCCCTGTTGGTCTTCAAACGCGCGCAGATTAATGATTTTAGAAACGAGATAGGTTATGTCCTGTTCGGCATCATCCGCACCGATACCCAAAAAAACAAGAAATCCGCGGTTGATTTCAGCGGTAACGCAGCCTTGAATACTGACTGAAGCCTGATGCACGCGCTGTAAAACGGCTCGCATGTGTTGTTTCCGTGCGGGCTCATGCCCGCTGTTGACATGGCCGCTATTTAAAGATATAAGGAATAACCACGTTCTAGTAAAATACGTTATGTCGTTTTGTATAAGCATAAACAAATTTACTCTTGTTTGCAAGCCCGGTGAATCAGGGCTGCAATAGAATACCCGGCGGGGCAAGGGTTGAAACGCAGGAGCAAAGTATGAATGAAATAGTATCGTGTGCGGTTGTGGGTGTAACCGGTCGGATGGGGCAGCATGTATGCCGGTTGTTGAGCCATGCCGATGATTTTAAGATCGCCGGCGCAACAGAAGCGCCGGGCAGCAAACATATCGGCCGGTCCCTGACAGAGACCATCGGGCTACCGGGAGAACAGGGGTTAATTGTAGAACGCTTGGAAGACCTGCAGGAGTCTGTTGATGTTATTATTGATTTTACCTTTCCCGAAGTAACCATGCGGACGGTTGAGTTCGCGTGCGCAAGCGGCGTGCGGACTGTAATTGGTACAACCGGTTTTAGCGATGATCAGATGAATAGTATCGAAAAGTCCTCACGTAATTTCGCATGCGTGTGTGCTCCTAATATGAGTATGGGCGTTAACACGCTTTTTAAGCTTGTCAGGGATGTGGCGCTCATTTTGCGTGAGGGCTATGATGCCGAAGTGCTTGAGATTCATCATCGTCATAAAAAGGACGCCCCCAGCGGCACTGCAGTCAGAATCGGGCAGATACTGGCTGACGCCTGGGGTCGCGATTATCAGCGCACAGCTGTGTTTGAGCGTAACGGTATCATCGGCGAGCGGACTCGGGATGAAATCGGTATGCAGACTCTTCGGGCTGGTGACGTGGTTGGCGAGCATACGGTGCTGTTTGGCGGAACTGGTGAGCGTCTGGAGCTTATTCACCGCGCACAGAGTCGTGACTGTTTTGCCCAGGGAGCCCTGCAGGCGGCCCGCTGGTTGAAGAGTCGTCCGGCAGGGCTCTATGATATGCAGGATGTACTGGGCCTGCGTTGACGCAGTGTGCCGAAAGAAAAGGTTTGAATATGCCATTTTTGATTCGGGTTGCACTGGTGGTGCTGGCGCTGTATGTGCTTTGGCGTGCGTGCGGGCGTTTGCTGCGATCTCTGGACATGAGATCTCAGCAGAGGGATCGAGCAGATCATCCGGAGCAGTTGCATCCAGTGGATGAATTGGTGCAGGATCCGGTTTGTAAAGTGTATGTGCCTCGGCGTGAGGCGATTGTACTCAGGAGGGGGGGCGAGCCCCTTTATTTTTGCAGTGACAAGTGCCGTGATCACTATGTGCAGCAGGATGGGCAGCAGCCGGGTTGATCAATATATTCGGACTGGTTTGCAGGGTGATACAGAATCATCAGGTTGATATGAAACGCTAGGAGCGATCATATGACGGATGAAGCGGCAGAAGGCGCTGGTACCGGAATGGTAAGCAGGGCCGTTAGAGGTTTGCAGAAAGTTTCCCGGCCTCCGGTGCATGGGAAGCAGAGTAGTGCGTTAGATCCGCTCGAAATCTATCTTGGGGAAATAAAGAAAAATCCGATTCTTGCGCGGGCTGAGGAGCAGCGCTGGGCTAAGCAGTTTGATGAGGCTCGTCGGCGTAAAGTGGTTTTGCTCAGGGACGCGCTTGAGACCGTTGGTTCGTTACAGGGGTGTCGCTCCGGGGGCCTGTCTTTTTTCAATGAAGATTCCCTCTATGAGTTTGTGCATCTGGATGAAGCCCTGAAGATGCACAAAAGGATTAAACGGTTGCAGTACCTGCGGGACAATGCTGCCCGGCTAGCTGACCGAAAAAAATATACCCGCACGCTTGTGAAGCATGAACAGGATTACAACGATTATCTTTCCAGGGTCCAAATTAAAGAAGTGCAGAGCTGGGAGACCTGTCTGCAGGAACAAGTTGATAACCGGCCCCGTTCCAAACGGGGACGCAGTGCTTTGCGGCACCTGCATGAAGTCTGGAGTGGTGTATGTGAAGTTGAACCGCGGTTGCGCGAGGCGCGCCAAGTTCTGATTAAAAGCAATTTGCGTTTGGTCGTGAGTATTTGCCGTCATTATAAGACCCGCGCGGTTTCCTTTCGCGATCTGGTGCAGGAGGGCAATCTTGGTCTGATTAAAGCGGTTGAAAAGTTTGACTACAGCAAAGGATTTCGGCTGAACACGTATGCTTCCTGGTGGATTAGGGAAAGCATTAATCGGGCAATTGAAGAAAAGAGCCGGGTGATTCGTATACCGGTATATGTTAATGAAAAGTACTATAAAATGCGCAAAACCTCTGCTCAGGCTTTGCAGGATGAAGGTCATGAGTTAACGGTTGCCGATCTTGCCCGGCACTTGGAAATCCCGGCGCGTGAGGTCGGGCGGATTTTAACCGCATTTAAGGAACCGGTTTCGCTGGATAGCTCACCGATTGGGGATGTTGATCCGCTGGAAAACTATCTGTCCGATGGAAAGCCTTCTGCGCTTGAAGTGATTTGCGACGAACTTGTAAAGGAAAAGGCCGCCGCCATAATTGATACGCTCCCGCCGCGCGAAGCTGCTATTTTAAAAATGCGTTTTGGGTTTGAAGAAGAGGGCGAGGGTGAGAAAACCCTTGAGGAGGTCGGGACGGTGTTTAACGTATCGCGTGAGCGGGTTCGACAGCTTGAAAATAAGGCCCTGCGTAAGTTGCGCCGCAATAATGATCTTCGAACCCTGCTGGCTCTGCTGTCCAAGGTTTGAAATGCTTTGGGGAACACCATTGAAGCACGTATAAACATCCGAATACTGCGATTGTTGTTATCGTCGGCGCGGTCGCAGCTAACTGAACATATTTCGTATGCGAGTAAAAAATCTTGGAGTGGTGGGGTCTTGTAAAGCAGGCTTTAATGAAAGTCGCTCAGGTTTACGCGGGTGCCGGGGTCTAATTGGATCGGTTTTGCTGCCGCCGACTATGTTTTGCAGAACCTGTACCATGCTGTTGATCTCCTGGGTGCTGTCTGCGATCTGATCGGTGGAGGATGCGAATTGGCTGGTGCTGGAAGCGGTTGATTGCGTAATTGATTCCATGTGCGTTGTTGCAGAGCTTATGTGGTGAATGCCCTGAGCCTGCGCATCATTCAAGTCAGCTACGTTAGTCATGAGGACATCAACCTTGCCAATACTGGTGATAATATCATTGGTGGCTTCTTCCACCTGTTGTGAAACGGTAACACCGTTGCCGGCACTTTTTTGAGCATCTTCAATGAGAACAGCCGTACTGCGTGAGGCCTCGGCACTGCGGCGGGCAAGATTGCGAACCTCTTCGGCCACGATGGCGAATCCCCGGCCGGCCTCTCCGGCGCGGGCGGCTTCAACCGCAGCATTCAAGGCGAGCAGGTTGGTTTGAAATGCGATTTCGTCAATTGTTTTCATGATCTTGGCGGTTTCTTCCGAGGATGTTTTGATTTCCATGATGGCAGTGTGCATCCGTGTGATTGCCTCAGAGCTTTTTTCGGCAGAGAGGCGGGTGCCGCCGAGCATGTCGGTAACCTCTTTGGCGTTTGCAGCAGTGTTCTGAGAAGTTGAGGCCAATTCCTTAAGCTGGGCTGAAACCTGCTCAAGGCTGGAGGCATGCTCACTGGACGCACTGGCAATTTGATGCGATGCAGCTGACAGACTATTGACCGCGTTAATCGTGGTGCCGGAGCTGTGGCGCAATCCTTCAATAACGTTGCGTACTGGTCGCACAACCGAACGCGGCAGCAGCAGCATAATCAGAACGGAAACTACAATGGCAATTGCGGCAATCATGCCGATACCCCAAATGTTTTGCTTGTGGGTTTTCCAATAAAAGGCATCCGCCGCAAGGCCTTGTTCGTTAAAATTGCTATTCATTTCATCCAGTGCAGCCATTATCTTTTTAGCGGACACGCCAATCCGGCTTTCAAAATTCTGTCGGGCTGCTTGATCCTGCTGCGGGTTCAGCTGGTCAATTGCACCGAATAGTTCGGTGCGCTGCCTGCGAACCTCATCTGCAAGCTGCCGTATGCGGGCATTTTTGTCTGGCTGGCTGAAAGGGCCATCAGTTCCGAAAGCCTCTTCAAATATCCGGTTTTCATTGTTCTTTGCCTGTAAAAGCGTTGCGCTGTCCGGAGAGCCTTCTATTTGTTGCAGGGCTGCAATGGTGTTGGGTAGCTGTACCGTGTAGCTCATCAGCAGGCTGATAGCCTGACGGCTATTGCTCTGCATTACATGCGCCTGTTTGAAAAGGGTTGCAAAACGTTGTGTGGTTGAGGTGAGTGCTAAAATAACAATAAACAAGAACACCAAGCGCAGGTTTAGCTTTGCGGTAAAAGTCAGTTTTGCCATATCCGGTGCTCCAGCAATAAGTGAAATGTATTTGGGTGTGCCGGGCAGTTTGTGTGGTGCTACTCGGTTGATTTTAATTATTATTTACAAGACTATAAAATGTATCGTTTGAAATCGCAAGAAAACAAGTTTTTTTTAACAACATGTGATGCCAGCAACTGTGTCGTTGCGTCAACCGAATATTTCTTCGAAGTCATGCTTCTTGAGATTTTATGGCTTATGAATCGTTACCGGCACTGTCTGGCGGCCCCATTGTAAGGCGTGGGAGTGTGAACGGTAATAAATATCGAGGCGATTTGAACCCTTAATCGCGGATCCACGATCTTCAACAATACCGCGGCCATAGCCGGGAATTTCAAGGGTGGTTCCAAAAGGGTAGTAGTCAGTATCGGCAGCCACGGTGCCGGGATGAGAGAATATTAGTGATGGCACAAGCAGGCGCGGTGGGATCATCCAGGGGTGGACAAGGGTGTTGAGTGAAAACAGTCCAGGATTATACTGCCGTGGTTTTGTGCCACTGGCAGTCAGGCCGTGATAGGTTTGTCCTTTATTCGGCCCCCCGCTGTAGTAACGGTTCCAGAAGTTAAGTTTCAGGAATTTCCAGCTGCCCCGAGTCCATGAGCAGCAGACACTGCAATTGCAGTATGCTGTTACGGTCATGGTTCTTTGTGTCGCATGGCTGCAGCCTAGAGCCCCGGTAAGCAATATGGCTACCAGCAGCAGTTTCAGGCATCTGGTATAGTATGAACAGTTCATGTGGAGATTATAGCAGATATTGTGTGGCGGCTCAAGCTTCCGTGGCAACGGCGGCTCTGGCGAAAGTGCGGTGCTGGATATGTTCTGGGTGGCCTGGTGGGCAAACTTATTGCATTGACAGTCCAGACGGTCTTTTTTATACTTGCTATGGAACAGTTTTTATCTCAGTCAGTACCGGGAGCTTCGGTCGGCAGTACATTGTGAAGCGCACCTTACGGGTATGCCCTGACAGCATAGCGGAGTGCGTATGCAGTTAAACAGGCATCTTGTCGGCATAATAGCCGATACCCACGATAACCGCACGGCCATCCAAAAGGCCGTGGCGCTGTTTAATCAGCGCGGAACCGGCCTTGTCATTCACGCCGGGGATATAATCTCTCCTTTTTGCAGCCTTGATTTTGCTGCGCTTTCATGTTCCATGCAGCTGGTGTTTGGCAATAACGACGGCGAACGGGTTGGTTTGCACAGTGCCTTTCAGTCCAAGGGAATCATCCAAAGCGGTCCCCGCGTTTTTGAATATGAGGGCAAAAGGTTTTTGCTGATGCATGAGGATGGCTGTGTGGATCTGTTGCAGTCTTTGAGTACCATTGATGTTGTGGTGTATGGCCATACGCATGAGCCGGATATCCGACCTGGTTTTCCTCTGATTATTAATCCGGGCGAGGCAGGGGGATGGCTCAAACAGCGTTCTACGGTTGCCGTGCTGGATTTGACCGCCATGCAGGCGGAGATTATTGATATTGCCTGACGGGTTTTAAACAGGAACGCGGCCTTTGGGCGCGGTTCCTTTGTATGGAGTGGTTTTATATGAACGTGAAAAAAATTAGCTGTAGTGTGGTATGGGCGTTTATGTTGCTTAGCCTTGTTGTCAGGTTTGTGCCGTCAGCCGGTGCCGCGGAGCTGCATACTCTGGAGTTTGCAGCTCCGCCTGCAGTTGATCAACGCCTTTATCTGGGCATCAACGCAGATACGTTTAAACTTGCCGATGTGCAGGCCGACATTATTATAGTTGAGTTTTTTTCGTTGTACTGTGCGATGTGTGCAAAGGAAGCCCCCGCGGTTGCCGAACTGTTTTCCCTTGCGAAAAAGCAGTCAACGCCACAGCTCAGGATTGTGCTGCTTGGAATCGGGGCAGGCAATACTGCGGATGAAGTTGCCCGTTTTCAAAAACAGCACACTGTGCTGTTCCCCTTGGTTCCTGATCAGAAAGTGATTGCCATGCGATCCATGAAAATGGCGATTACCCCTGGATTTATTGCCTTTAAAAAGCAACCGGATGGATCACTGGTCAGTCTGCACACGCGCGTAGGCGTGCTTGGTCCCCCGCATCGTTTTCTTGACAGTGCACTCTAGGCCGCAGCAGCGCTACCCTGAGACCGGTACTGGGCACCTCTTTATTGCAGTGTTGCGTTTTCATATGCAGGGACATCTGGGCTGTTGCTTCTTGTGATGGTTGCAATTGTATCGGGATGTGCGCTCAGGGCCCAGGTGATGTGGCCTTTTTTCAGGTATCGCTTAACAACCCGGACAATATCTTTGGCTGATACCTGGTTGACCCTGTTCACGTTGTACAGAAATTGACGACAATCACCATAGCTGTTTTGGGCCGTGACCATGTGCATCGCAACTGCGGCATTGTCCTGTATGCCCTGATAATATTCAGTAGAAAAGGATTCCTTGTAGAATCCAAGTGCCTTTTCGATTTCCAGATATGTTCCCGGAAGATCTTTTTGGCTGTAGGGTGAAACACATTTGCCTTCGGTGGCCACGGTAATCGCGGCTGTTATAAGCTTGATTGCTTTCAACGGGTCGCTGGTTCGGTACGCGGATATGGAGCCGTAATTGGCTTTTTTATTGTGCATGGCCGACCAGGTTGAATAAACCAGACCATTCCTGGTTCGGAGAATATCGTTCATGATGTCAGAGAGCAGTTTGCCGGCCAGTACGAGGGGCCAGTAATCGTTGTGATCCGGGACGGCAATCGCAAAGTCTCCTCGCAGGTAGGAGACCTCGGGACTGAGTTGTGCATTGGTATCCAGCAAGAGACGTGTGTGTTTGTTTCGAGGAAAGCGGTGGGCACTGGCGGGAGCGGCAGATCCCTCGGGCAGCGAGCCTATGGTTTGATTTAATCGTTTTTCCAGAGCGGCCAGATTAAAATTTCCCGCCGCAAAAATTGTCAGGCGCTCTGCGACCAGGGTGTGCCGGTAAAAATCTTGCACATCCTGGAGACTCAGTTTTTTCAGCGAAGCGGGCGTGTCTATGTATGACTCATATGGATGGCCCGCAAAAAAAGCCTTGTTTACAACACGTGAGGCCCGGGCATATCCGTCTGTCATGTTAGAGCGGTATGCATTGATCGCATTGGTAATCGTTTCCTGGAAGAGTTCCGGCGGAAATGCCGGCTGCATAATAAGATTAAGGAAAAGATCAAATGTCTGGGCAAAATGGGTGTCGATTGTTAGCATTTGAACCGTTGAAAAATCAAGACCGCTTTGTGCGTTTATGGTGCTTGATGTGCGCTTGAGAAGGTCCCGGCGGGTGCTGTCAGGATAGCGCTCGGAGGCCATGCACATTAATTGCAGGGTAATTTTACCAAGACCAGCTTTTTGAACAGGGATCGCGCTGGCGCCTCCGTTGATACTGAGCACAATTGAATTCATGCGGCTCAAGGGGTTTTGTCTGACAAAGACCTGCATTCCGTTGCGCAGTTTAAATTCATGAAAGGACTGCAGGTTTTCCGTGACAGGTTGTTGCTGCACGCAGGCACTGAGACATATGAGCAGCAGGGCTGTGATGATTGATGTGTGTACAATCGGGATGTGTATGACAATCCTTTTTTTGACCATGAAGCGTTACCTCGAAATTTTTGCCGCGCGCGGCATAATATGCTGTTGGGCTTCATCGTCTGCATGCAGCCAGACGGATGTTAAAAACGGCGCATCATGCAGATAGCGTTCAGCAAAGGCACGCACATTCTGCGGTGTAACGGTGCGGATTTTATCGACATAGCCGGTGTAATAATCAGTTGAAGTTGAGGCCCACCAGAAAGAAAGGTTGCGTATGTAGCGAGCAGGGATATCGCGGACAATGATTTCCTGATTTTCAATTTCGCGCCGGGCGCAGTCAAATTCAGCCGGCGTAAAATAGCTCTCAGAGTGCATGGCGTTGATTTCCTGTAGGACTGCTGCGCGCAGGCGTATAATACTATCCCACAGTTCCTCTTTTTCGGGCACGGTGATTGTGAATGAAAAATGTGTTGTGCCGGCGTCGCGCTGTGTGTAGTATCCGGCTGAAATATGGCGGGTTCCGCCATAGAGCTCAGGAACAGCCCGGTCAAGGGCGGTTTTGAAGCGTCCCCGGGGGCTGTTTATCATCTGGGTCCAAATATCCGCTGCATAGGTTGATGCAGTATCAATGCCGGTGTCCGGTCCTCGAAAGATCATCTGTACCTGGGCCTGACCCTGTGTCGGGGAGTTGTCCACCACAACCCATTGCTGTGCTGTCAGGGGTTTATGCGGTGCAAGAACAGGGAATCCGTTGCCTGCCTTCCAGTTGCCGAAAAATGTATGTACAAGGCTCAGGGTTTGCTGCGGGTTTATGTCTCCGGCCACAAACAGAGCGGCGTTATTCGGCACATAAAAGTTTTGCTGAATGAAACGCAATTGCTCAATGGTAGCAGAGCGAATCACCTGCAGATCTCCCCCTACATCGCGTCGAAACCAGTAGTCGGGGTAGAGTGCATGAAGGCGGGCCTGTCTGAGTCGGTATCCGGGCTCAGCCTGCTTGCCGGCGATTTCATTGTATACAACCTGTCGCTCCAGCTTCAGCTCATCCTCGCGCAGCAGGGGGCTCTGCACTGCCGCTGCCCAGAATTCAAGTCCTGCTGCCAGGCGGTTTGAGGGGATCGTAAAGAAATACGTTACATACTCTGTGCTGGTGCCGCCGTTCCAGTTGCCAACACCTAAACGCTTCATGGCAGCCATGAAATCCCTTTGGCTGGGGAAGCGCTCATTACCCTTGAAAAGCATATGTTCATAGAGGTGGCACAGGCCGTTAATTTTTTCGGTCTCAACGATGGCACCGGCGCGGAACGTGATCATGATGGTCACCAGCGGAACCTGGTTGTTTTTCACAAGAAAAACTTCCAGGCCGTTGGGAAGCACGTGGGCGTTAAGGGCATGCGCTCGCATCGGCACGCAGAGCAGCGCCAGGAGTAGCATTGCCAGTATCATGGTACCGGTAAATGTATAGAGAAATTTTTTCCTGATTGACATTCGTGTATCCGGTTGTTTGAATAAGAATCGCCGGGCGACAACGGGGATGGTGTGTTCCCTGCCTATAACGGAAGCGCCCGGAATGTTTACGTTCATGTGCTGTAAACGCTCGGTAAGTTTATAACAGTTGTCTGGTTACTACTTTATAAAATTAGTATCTCCGGGAGGGGGTGTCAATCAAAATGTTCAGCGCCGCCCGTATACAGGGTACAATAATGGCATTACATCTTGTGCGGGATTCGAAAGCTTGTTATAGTATAAAACTTTGATGGACATCTGGAACCGCGATATGAGCAAGACTTGGCAGGCCGCGCCTTGAGCTTAGAAAGTTATGTTTGCATGGATCAACCCAAAACAATTCGATTTGTTCCGGCTCGTTTTCTTGAAAGTTTCATCGCTGTTGCACGTGAGCTGATTTTCAGGCCCGCACTGTTTTTTGCACAGTTGCGTCCAGGCGGATCACTGTTCGGGCTGTTCACTTTCATCGTTGTGTGTCTGTTTTTAAGGTGGTTGTTTGTAGCGAATGTGATCGGAGCAAACCTGTCTCTGTTCGCTGCATTCTTCGTTTCATGGGTTGTCTCCGCAGTGTTGGGTGCAGTCTGTCTGCATGCAGTGCTGGTATCGCCGTTGTTTAATGTCCGCTTGCCCTATGAGGCCACACTGAGTGTTATCGCTTATGCCTGCATTGTTGATCTTGTGGCCTTTATTCCGTTGATTAATATCATTGCTAATATGTACGGCCTCTGCCTTATGTATATCGGTTTTAAGGCTATTCATCGACTGACTTCACGTCGTGCGGCATGTGCAGTTTTTTTGGCTATGTTGTTTATCGGTATCATCAGGCTTATGATGATACGGTTCACCGCGCCTGAGTGGCTGGACAGCATGATGCAGATTATTGAAAGCAGCAGTATTCCCGCATAAGCGCGGGGTCTGCTCTCATTCCCGTAGCGTATTTTCGGTTAACCCTCACGTTTGTTTCTTGTTTCTGCTTTGGAGCAAACGTTAATAAATGAATTAATAGGCTTCAAAAAGGCCTCTTTGCTGCAGTGCGCTTATTTCTGCTCCAGTCCGACTACGGATAATGCTGCATTTCTCATGCTGCCCTGCAATCAGCGGCTCTCTGTATCCGGCAATGTTTAAACAGTCCTAAAAAATTATTTGTTTAAGGCTGAAACTGCACGTGACTTTACAACGACAGTGCTGCCGGCACATTTTTTTGCGTTCAGGCTTAGAGAGGAAAGGGGCACGTCAGGTTAGGTGAAGTTTTGCGAAGTAGTCAGGTTTAAGTGTTTTCTTGCTCATCTTCTTTGTCTTCATGCTTGATGATACCGGGGAAGGAAATCTTTTGAAACGGAAGCATGGCCAAGCCTAGCAAGACGATTGGTATCATTTGAAAGAAATGAAGTAAAATTGCATAGGAAAGAGCATCTGCATCCGAAATACCGAAGCACACCAGCCCGATTTTGCAGGCCATGTGGTAGGTGCCGATAAAGCCGGGCGCGGCAGGCAGCATGATTCCTAGGGCGATAATGACCGTAATGGCATAGCCGTTGAAAATTGATAAATCAAACCCGAAACCCAGGAAAAGTATGTAGGCTGAAAGGCCTATAAGCCCCCAGACCAGCACTGATAGGAAAAGTACGTAGAGTGTTTTCCCTACATCAGGTAAAATTTGCAGTCCATCGATAAAGGAATGCGCAAGCTTGTTGAGCGGTTCTGCAATCTTCGCGGGAAACATACGCAGTACAGCATCGATTTTGCTGATGGAAGAATCGCGTTTCACCGCCATAATTATTAAAATGATAAAAATCGATACAGACACGGCCAGCATTGCAATGCCGGCTTTTACTATTTCCGATGGCAGCGAGACTTTCAAAATAACAATAAACATAATTATCATCACGGTCAGCAGGTCGAACACCCGTTCAACAATGATGGTGGCCATGGAAGCCGACATTTTGATACCGCTGCGTTTTTTGACCAGATAGGGCCGTGCGAATTCACCTAGGCGGGCCGGCAGGAGTCCGACTGCCATATAGCCGATTGAGCCGAGAATAAAGAGCGTTTTCTGGTCATAGCTCACCAGACTGTCCAGAATTTTGCCCCAGCGGTAACAGCGTAGATAATGTGCGCCGATAACAACGAGTACCACGGGAATGATATAGAAGTAATTGACCGATGCAATGCTTGCAGATAGGGCGGAAAAATCAATTCCGCGAAATGCTAAATATATACAAACACCGCTAATTAGAACGCCAAAAACAATATTTTTTTTCATGAAAGGCTTTCTCTGCGTTTTGTCCGTTGCCGGTAGTGTCGTTGTAAATCAGGCGAACCTCCTGGAACGCTTATATTTTTTTGTCAGTCAATGGAATTATGTTTTTTAATAAGCGTATTCTTGTATTTTTAATCAAGGTATTACGTTAAATTTCCGAAAAGGATTAAGTGCTTGATAGACACCCGCAAGCGTGGCTACTGAACGGTAAGTGCGGGAGCATCAGCTAGCGGATATAGAAGTATAATAAAAATGGTTTTTTTGCAACTTTTTGTCAAAGACTGTTTAAAACAGTTTCCAAGAAAAAACTTTACAAAAGATAAGGCCATATTACAATAAAATTAGTTTTGTAATGGCCGTATAGTAACCATGCGGGTCGCATGGCGTTATGTAACTTTTTATTCGGGAATAGTAATGGCAGAAAAAATCGGCGAACTGCTTGTCTCTAAAAATATTATTACTACTGAGCAGCTTGAAACGGCCCTGAAGGATCAAAAAGAGCGGGGCGGTCGGATAGGCTCAGCCCTGAACCGGCTTGGCTTTGTAACAGAAAGTGAGTTGCTGCAATTCCTGAGTGAGCAATACAGCGTGCCCTCCATCAAGTTGTCTGAATTTACGATTGATCCCGATGTGTTGAAAATTATTCCCGACGAAGTCGCATCCAAATATCATGTCATGCCGCTTTCGGTTAAAAATTCAAACCTGATCGTGGCCATGAGTGATCCTTCAAATATTTTTGCGCTTGATGATATCAAGTTTCTTACCGGATACCGGGTTGAGCCGCTTATCGCGGCCGAAGGGGCAATTTTAAGCGCGATTGACACCTATTATAAAACAACCACCGCTGGTTTGGGTAATTTGCTGGATGAGTACAATGTTGAGGATGTTAACCTTGTTGAAGAGACTGATGAGATTGATCTGAGTTCGCTGGAGAAAGCAAGCGAGGATGCTCCGGTGGTTAAGCTGGTAAATGCCATACTAACTGATGCAGTCAGTAAAGGCTGCAGTGATATTCATATCGAGGCCTATGAAAAATCTTTTCGGGTACGGTTCCGCATTGACGGCAGCCTGTATGAGCTGATGCGTCCGCCGATTAGCATGAAAAATGCGATTGTTTCGCGTTTAAAAATCATGGCCCGGCTCGATATTGCCGAACGACGGCTGCCGCAGGACGGCCGTATTAAACTGAAAATGGGCAAGGGCCAGGAAATGGATTACCGGGTCTCTGTGCTGCCTACGCTGTTTGGTGAAAAAGTGGTATTGCGGCTCCTTGATAAATCAAATTTGCAGCTTGACATGACAAAACTTGGCTTTGACTCGGAGCAGCTGGTTGATTTTCAACATGCCATTCATATGCCCTACGGTATGGTTCTTGTTACCGGTCCTACCGGCAGCGGGAAGACCACCACGCTGTATTCGGCACTTTCAGAACTGAATAAAGTAACAGAAAATATTTCAACCGCGGAAGATCCGGTGGAGTTCAACCTGGAAGGCATTAACCAGGTGCAGATGCATGAAGAGATAGGTCTTACCTTTGCAAATTCACTGCGTTCGTTTTTGCGGCAGGACCCTGATATTATTCTGGTCGGGGAGGTTCGTGATTTTGAAACTGCTGAAATTGCTATTAAGGCCGCGCTGACCGGCCATCTTGTTCTGAGTACGCTGCATACCAATGATGCGCCCAGCACGATTAACCGTTTGCTGAACATGGGTGTTGAACCCTTTTTGGTGTCATCATCGCTTAATCTGGTTGTTGCTCAGAGGCTGGCTCGCAAGGTATGCTCCAATTGCCGGGAGTCGGTTGAGACGACCCGGGAGCAGCTGGGAAAACTGGGATCTATACCCAAGAATCTTGTGGATCCAATAAGTCTCAGCCAGGGCAAAGGTTGCGATATGTGTAGTGATACTGGCTATAAGGGACGTATTGCGATGTATGAGGTCATGCCGATGCAGGATGCCTTGAAAGAGCTTGTTCTGCAGGGTGCTTCGGCCATGGAGATAAAACGGGAGGCCGTACAGGGCGGTATGAAAACCCTGCGCCGCAGCGGTATTAATAAATTGCTTGTAGGCACGACAACAATTGAAGAAGTATTGAAAACAACGGTTCATGATGATAAGTAAGTTCTTGCGGACGCAGAATATGTTCGCATGTCTGTTTTAGGCAGATAATCCTGCATGGAACAGCGCTTTCTTACAATTAAAACAGATTGCCACAGTGCGCAACGGGAGTAACGACTATGCCGATGTATATATGGAAGGGCACAAACTCGCAGGGTAGAGTCCGAAAAGGTGAAATCGAAGCCAAGGACCAGGCATCTGCGCAGCAGCTGCTGAAACGGCAGAACATCTCTATAACCAGCGTTAAGCCGAAGCCCAAGGATATTCTGGAAAATGTAGCATTCCTGCAACCCAAAGTTTCAACCAAGGATTTAATTCTTTTCACGCGGCAGTTTTCAACCATGATTGATGCCGGTCTTCCTCTGATGCAGGGGCTCGAAATCCTTGCCAGCCAATGTGAAAATCCAACGTTCAAGAAAATCCTGGCTCAGATAAAGAATGATGTTGAGGGTGGTTCAACATTTTCAGATTCTCTGCAAAAGCATCCCAAGGTGTATGACAAGTTGTATTGCAATCTGGTGGCAGCCGGGGAGCTTGGCGGTATTCTGGATACCATTTTACAGCGGTTGGCAGCCTATATTGAAAAGAACGCCAAGCTTCTCGCCAAAGTTAAGGGCGCCATGGTCTATCCTGCTGTTATTGCCTTGATCGCCGTTTTGGTTGTTCTTGTTATGCTTATATTTGTTATTCCGGTGTTTGCCGAAATGTTTGAGTCTTTTGGAGGCGAGCTTCCCGGTCTGACACAGGGGGTTATGGATCTGAGTTCGTTTTTGCGCGCGCACTGGTGGAAGATGGGAATCGTAGGCGGAGTGCTTGGGTTCATTTTTGTGAAGTTTAAAAAAACCGAGCGGGGCGAGTATCTGTGGGACAAGTTAACACTGAACGTGCCGGTTCTCGGCTCGTTGCTTAGAAAGGTTGCGGTTGCCAAATTTACCCGCACACTCGGTACCATGCTGTCAAGTGGTGTGCCGATTTTGGATGGTCTTGATATCGTTGCGAAAACAGCCGGCAACCGTATTGTTGAAGATGCTATCAATGAGACCAGGGTCAGCATCAGTGAAGGTAAAAATATTGCCGAACCCATGATGGACAGCGGTGTTTTTCCGCCCATGGTGTGTCAGATGATTGCTGTGGGTGAATCAACCGGTGCCCTTGATGCCATGCTTGGTAAAATAGCAGATTTTTACGAGGATGAAGTCGATCAGGCGGTTGACACCCTGACGTCACTGATTGAGCCTATAATGATGGTTTTTCTTGGTGGTACGGTTGGCACCATGCTGATTGCCATGTACCTGCCAATCTTTAAAATCGCAGGGGCTATTGAATAGTTCTGATCAGTTGAATCCGCGCGGACGTAGCGTATCGTTGCTGTATGGTGCGTGATGAGAGTGTTTAAAAAGATATAGAGGATTTGGTATGCATGTAGCGGAAATACGCTTGGGAATAATTGGCGGGGGTACTATGGCCCTTAGTATTGTCCGGGGATTACTTGCGGCACGACTGCTTGCTCCGGAACGGATTATTGTATCAGATTTGAGCGCCGAGCGGCGGGATTTGATTAAAAAGAGTTGCGGTGTTGCGACTATATCCGATAACCTGGAAGCAGTACGACAGTCCACTGTGCTGCTGCTGGCGGTTAAACCGCAGAGTATGGACGGGCTCTTGAGTGAAATTCAAGCAGGCGCAGGCGCTGATACGCTCTATCTGTCTATTGCCGCCGGTGTGACCACGTCGGGTTTGTATGCTGGTTTGGGCCGGACAGGGCGTGTTGTGCGGATAATGCCGAATACGGCTGCGCAGGTTCAGGCAAGCGCAACAGCCATCTGCAGGGGGCCTAACGCGACTGATGACGATCTGAATCTTGTTCGGGATCTGTTTGATGCCCTGGGGACCACGGTGGTCGTTGACGAGGTGCTTATGGACGCAGTGACCGGGCTGAGTGGAAGCGGGCCGGCATATATGTATCTTATAATCGAGGCGCTGGCTGATGCCGGTGTGCGCAACGGTCTTACTCGTGCATCCGCGCTGCAACTGGCTGCCCAAACCTGCGCGGGTGCGGCCAAAATGGTGCTTGAAACCGGTGAGCATCCCGGTTTTCTTAAGGATCAGGTTACCTCCCCCGGAGGTACGACAATCAACGGGTTGTACAGGCTTGAGAAACGGGGCGTACGTGCGGCCATTATTGATGCAGTCAGCGCGGCGGTTGCCCGTTCTAAGGAATTGGGAAGCTGATAGCGTATCGCACAGGTTAGAGCCACGCAGTTTGTGAATATATATTTGTTTCTTTCGTGACTCCGGTCGGAAGTTCGCTCCTCACTTGTAGAACATTCGTACAGATTATGCAGTATGTTGGCAGGAATGCCGGTAGTGCCTCACAGTGGGCAGGTACGGTTGATGCGGCGGTGAGTGAATTTTTTTGTGCCGCTGTATTCAGCTACTGTCTGGCCCTGACCGATTAATTTCCACTTGTAGATCAGCAGTCCATCCAGGCCCACGGGTCCGCGAGCGTGAATTTTGTTCGTACTAATGCCCACTTCTGCGCCGAGGCCGTAGCGAAAGCCGTCTGCAAAACGGGTACTGCAGTTCCAGAAGACATTGCCGGAGTCCACCAGGCTCATGAAATGGCCGGCATGCGCACTATTTTCGGTTATGATGGCGTCAGTATGGCCTGAGCCGTAGGCGTTAATATGATCAACAGCCTCATCCAGACTGTCCACGATTTTAATGGAAAGAATCGCGTCGAGGTACTCGGTTTTCCAGTCCTCTCCAGTTGCCGGCTGAACCTGAATAATATCAGCTGTTCGGCTGCAGCCGCGAAGCTCAACCGCGTTTTGGGAGAGAGCGGCAGCCAGGGGCGGCAGAAAGCTTGCGGCAATTTGGTTGTGCACCAGCAGGGTTTCGGCAGCATTGCATACAGCGACATACTGGGTTTTTGAGTCAACCGTTACCTTGACGGCCATGTCAATATCAGCCCCATCATCAACAAAGACATGGCAAATGCCGTCGGCATGGCCCAGCACGGGTATACTGGAGTTATTCATAATATACTGGACGAACTCATTTGATCCGCGCGGGATAATCAGGTCAATTGTCTGGTCCAGCGCAAGCATCTCTTTGACGTCGTCGCGGGTTTCCAGAAGCTGAATCCAGCCTGCGGGAATACCGCTGTTGCGGGTTGCGGTTGTAATAATTTCGGCAAGCGCGCGGTTGGTGTGCAGGGCTTCACTTCCGCCTTTCAATAGAACGCTGTTGCCGCTTTTGAGGCACAGACAGGATATCTGTACCAGCGCGTCAGGTCGTGATTCAAAAATTACTCCCATGACGCCGATAGGGCAACTGATCTTGTACAGCTCAAGATCCTGGTCAAGTTCGGTTGCGCAGAGGGTTTCCCCAACCGGATCGGGCAGGCTGATCAGGCTCTCAATGCCGGCAATAGCGTCTTCGATTTTCGAGTGGTCAAAGGCTAAACGCTTGAGTAGCGGAGCAGCGAGATTTTCTTTTCGGGCCACAGCAATATCCCGGTTGTTTGCATCTAGAATTGTAGTGATTTTTTCCTTAAGTGATTTTGCAATTGCACGCAGGGCCTTGTTTTTTATATCAGTATCTGCGGCTGCTAGAAGGATTGAGCTTTTTTTAGCTTGCTGTGCTTGTTCTTGAATGGTCATGGCCTATCCATTGTTTTTAACTGTCCGTATTTCCTGTATGCGTCTCATATTGATAAAACTTTGGTAACGCATTTTTGTTTTGTAGTTCGCTAATTATATCAGAACTGTGTATGTGCGTCCATGTGAAAAGGGTATGTCTGGTTTGACAATGAGATGGCTTTCAGTTGACATACATGTTACCCTTGATTACTCTCGATTGAGAGTTTTGAGAGCAGGTATTTAAATTTTAATGCGGAAGTGTTGTTATGGTTGAGAAGACATTGATTGTAATCATTACGGTGCTCTTTTTGATGTCGAGCTGGTGGTGGGCGAACCGGCAGGATGCTACGGAAGAGTTTTGCGAGCACCAGTTGCGTGAGCGCGATGCAGTAATAAGCCAACTGTCCACACTGGCCCTGCCGCAGGTAAAGGGAAAAACTCTGGAAAAGGTGCAGGCTTTATTTCAGAACCTCTATCCCCAGCATGATGCGCGCCTTGATAATGGCATGCTTTTTTCGGGGTCGCTCGGCGTTCGTTTTGCTAAAGGCGGAGCCGCCACGAGATTTTTTGTGCCCGGGGATGAAATTGAAACGGCACCATCGCAGTGACGGTGCTGTGAACTGTCGAATCCGGCACGTTCCCTTCAGCCGTATCTTGTTCATGCCCGCCGTTGCGTTGAGCCCGCATGTGTGTGTTTCGGCGTACTCTCCGGCATAGAGAAAGCATTTTGAGAAATGAATTTGAAAACAGGTAACCGACATGTGCGCGGCGCATTGCTGATTACTGCCGCCATGCTTATTTTTTCCGGTGTCGGACCTTTTGTGCGCGCAGTTGGGCTGCCTGTTGCCGTAATTATTTGTTGTACCTCCGGACTGGCATCGCTGCTTTTGTTTTGCTGGTTCATGTTCAGGGGGGCTGTCGGTTCATTAAAAATTCGCGGGCAGCGTTTGTGGATAGTTATCTCGGCTTTTTCACTTTTTGGTAATGCTTTTTGTTTTTTTCAAGCCTACCGCCTGACCACCATGGCGAATGCGGTGATTACCCACTATACTGCTCCGGTATTTGCGGCCCTGCTTGCGCCGGTTCTGTTGGGGGAAAAGTGGGAGCGCGTGACAGGGATTGCCCTGCTCATATCAACGTTTGGGCTGGTTTTAATTGCAGGCGATGTTGCGCCGGGGCCGGAGCATCTGGCCGGAACCGCCCTGGGGATGGCCTCCGGTTTTTTTTACGGCCTTTCCATCGTTCTGGGAAAAAGGTTGTTGCGTTCATATCGACCCTCGGTAATTATGCTGTATCAGTGTGCCCTTATCGCCTGCCTGGCATTGCCGTTTGCACTGCTTGAACCCTGGAACCTGACAACAGGGAAACTACTGGGACTGGGTACCTATGCGCTTCTGGTGAGTATTCTGGCTGTTGGTCTGTATCTGCGCGGTCTGCGCCATGTTGAAGCACAGCATGCCGGCATTCTGGCATATTCCGAGCTTTTATTCGTGGTGCTTCTGGGGGTTCTTCTGGGGGAAACTCCCGGGGCGAGTGTTATTGCCGGAGGTTTCTTGATTGCGATCAGCGGCTATATTGTTCTGCGGGCGGAAAGCCGGCGCCCATAACGTTGCTGCTCAAGGGCGCGCGGGTTTTTGCGCGTCCGGTGCAGTAGATGGTTATGTGAATTTTACCTGCTTTTAGAACCAGCGTAACTTCCTGCAAGTATTACGCAAGGCTCAATAATTAAAAGAGCTAGAATGGATTTATAAAATGAACTGGTAGCCCAAGAGGGCACAACATCGTAATAGTTGTTGTAATATATATATGCTTCAAGATTGTAGTAAAAAGAAAACCCTGCGGAGCCAATAAAAAAGAAAATAAGATAGGGTGTCTTGATTTTAAATTTATAGGACAATGAAAAAGTAAAAAAGAAAACTAATATAATTTTTTGGATATTCAACATAAAAAACAGTATGAAGTAATTAATGATGCGCGAATTGGAGGACTCTCGTATAAGTTTAAGAACAATAAACACTAGTTTAGAAAAATAATGACTCAAGAGCATTGCATCAGCATAAAAGCAGAAATAACCCGCTACTAGCAAGAATATTGAGAGTAAGATATTTTTTTTAGTAAAGATTGCGATGTCCATTTTTAAACATATATGCATAACGCTTCCGTTCACCGGGCCGCGGCGAACGACTTCGATTTCAGAAACCGCGCGGCCCGCGGCTCCGCGTGCAACGGTTTGTTATGCGGCCACTAGCACGCTTTTGGACACCACCGGTGCTAAATCAGTTCCAATCGGCGCAGTGCTGTTCCAGTAACTGAACCGCTTTGTCAACGCCCCGCTCCTGGCGAACGCATTGACCTACGTCGATCGCTTTGTCTCGCATCGTTTGATTTGAAAGCGCCGTGGATATTTGATCCGCCAGTTTACCAGCGGTTAACCTGCGACGTGAAGTACGGCAGTATCCCAACCCAAGGGAATCAACTACACGGCCCCAGAATGGCTGATCGGCGGCAAAAGGAACGATGACGGCCGGAATCCCGGCTCTCAGCGTTGCGCCTGTAGTCCCTGCGCCTCCATGATGAACTGAAAGTGAAACCTGCGGGAACAGCCAATCGTGCGGCACGGCATCCGTACAATAGACATTCTCGGGTATGTTGGAATCACTGAGGCCGCCCCAGCCAGAAAGCAGTATCGCGCGACCGCCAACCTGCTTCACCGCGCTAAGAATGATGCGTGTCGTCTCGGCAGCGTCCTTGCTACTCATGCTTCCAAATCCAACCGCTATGGGCACTTCGCCGGAACGCAGAAACTGAATCAGGTCGGCCGGTGGCTGCCATGTGGAAGGCGTGTCCGCGAACCAGTAGCCGGTAACGTGCGCCTGTTTTGGCATGTCCGGCGGCGTGGGTATGACCTGCTCGCTGTACCCGTAGAGAATCAGGTCACGAGGTTTTCGAGCCTTTCCGATATTTCCGAAGAACGACACGGCTGGAAGGCTGAGATGCTTTTTTCGTGCTGCGTTGATCGCTGAACGGACTGGTTGCCAAAACACCTGCTGCGTTGCGTGGTGGGTAAGGATGTTAAACGCGGCGACTCTGTTGCCCAGGAATCCTGGAGTCAACAGTCCTGCAAATGCGCGTGTGGGAGACCAGGGCTGCACGTGCGCTTGGACAAATGGAATTCCCAGCTTTTCGCCGACGCTTTCACCGACCAATGATCCTCCGAAGCCACCCAGCAACACCTCGTAGCCGTCGCATGCTTCGTGGCAGACCGGCATCCACTCATCGAGGAACGACCGCAGCAGTTTCATGGCGAAGACATGAGAACGCCAGAATCCTCCCTCTGCAACACCCGCCTGTTTCGGGTCCAACAGCAGGGCCATCAGATCTCCGCGGACCCCAAGAAAAGCAAGGCCAGCGCGTGTAACCAGGGCTTCAAAATTCTCTGGGGCAATGACCAGAACATCGTGTCCCGCAGCCTTTAGGCCGATCCCAAGTGCCAGGTACGGCTGAGTGCCTCCGCGTGAGTCGATACAGATGAGGGCAATTCGCATAAGAATCCATCAAATGCCGTAGCATGATCCCGTACGGAACAAAGATGCTTGCCGCATAACGTTTGAGCTGAGACGCGCGCGATTTTAAGCGCGTCGATTCTCAAGCGATTTGTTAGGTTGTTTGTTGTTTTGATTGCTCAAGATGAGGCTTGTTTTCTGATCTCATATTAATAAGTATTGATATCGCTGAAATTAAAATCGCTATGATCGCACAAATCATTGCTGTTCTTGAAGAATCTCTTGCCTCTTTTAATTTAAAATAATCTAGCAAATGAAAATATCCGTTTTGTTCTAAATAATAATCGTTTTTTTCAGAAGGTTTATTCCTAAAATCTTTTCCATAGTTATTAGTGTTAGCTATAAACGCTCCAGTAAAAAACTGTCGTATTGAAAATTCATCATACTCATATCCTTGGTCATCTAAATATTGCAATAATTGCGAATATTTAATTGGTTTGCCAATATTTTCTTTCCCATATAATAAGACTGTTAAATAAATATCGTCTTTTTCGTTGTTTTGTGTAAAAAGGAAAAATAAAGCCGTAAACAACAATAAAATTCCAAAGGCGGGAAAAAACATGTTTTTCTTCAATTATTACCCCCACTTTTTATTAAGGTTTAATCAATCTAACATAGATTAGACACCAAAAGTGTCCAATAACAATCTGGGGCAATACACCAATTATGGGGTATAACTCCGGCCTTAGTTTTGTAATACCTTGAAAATCCTTTTAAATTTTCGCAGCATGTGTAGTTATATACGTATAAATGCAAACATGAAATACGTCACTTTTGCAGTATCGGTCTTTTAGTGAAATACCCCACCTTTTTTTTGCGACTAAAAGTGGCGATGAATGTTAATTCTTTTCTAGATTGTCGTTATTATAATCATTTAATTCATATTACTACAAATATTTTAAATTAGGGGTATAGCGGAGGGCGAAATCAAAATTGGTACTGCGGCAAGAAATGGTGGGGCGTCTACAGGCTGTTGAAAATCGTTTGGACTTCAGTGCTGTAGTTTTGGCCGTCGGAATAGATAATCAGCGGCGGCAGTATCGTTGTCTGGCTTCCGGCGTTTTTCATTCCTTCAACAAGCAGCATGCCGGCCGGTTCTTCCAGACGGGAGTGCACCCAGCGTAGAACCTTGGGTTCAATTCGGTTTTCGCGCAGAGTGCAGAGAAGATCTGCGCTGCGGCCAGCAGGAAATATTGCGCAAAATCCCCCCCCATTTTTAAGCAGGTATGCAGCTGCGCTGACAAAATCTTGCAGGGTTCCCAGCAATTCATGGCGTGCAGCGGCATCCTGTGAATTGGGGTTGATCTTGCCGCTGCCCAGAAGGTAAAAGGGCGGATTGGTGATGACTGACTCAAAGGATTCGGCTGCATGGAGCGCGCGGATCTTTTTTACGTCGGTCTGTTCAATGCTGACGCGTTGCTGGAGATTGTTCAGGGACACATTGCGCTTCGCAAGGGCGACAAGTTCCGGTTGAATCTCAAGGCCCTTCAGCGTACTGATTTTCTGTGAACGTGCCAAGAGCACCGGCAGTACTCCACTGCCCGTTCCCAGGTCTGCTACGGTTCCACTCAGGCGCTCACGGGCAAATGCGGCCAGCAAAATGGTGTCGATAGAAAATCGGTATCCGTTTATATACTGATACAGTTTCAGACGGTCTTCAAAGAGACTGTGCAGTTCAACGTCGCCGTTATTCATGGTTGTGCTCTTCGGGGTGTATACGACAAATTTCTTTACAGTAATTGGCAACAACGATAAAGTAATTATTTAGTTTAGTCAACGCATGAGACAGATATTCTGCGCATAGTTTCGGCTTCGATGGCATGCAATAGATGTGCGCCCTTTTTTTTATTTGGTGGCTGTATGAAACGTTTTATCATCGGAACAGCAGGTCATATTGATCATGGCAAAACCGCGCTTGTAAAAGCACTGACCGGTATTGATTGTGACAGGCTGCGCGAGGAAAAAGAGCGCGGTATTACAATTGAACTTGGTTTCGCTGCGCTTGAGTATGACGATGGCCGGCGGGTTGGTATTGTTGATGTGCCCGGACATGAAAAATTTATTAAAAACATGGTCGCGGGTGCAAGCGGCATTGACGCGGTCATGCTCATCATTGCTGCTGATGAGGGTGTTATGCCGCAGACCCGCGAGCACCTGTCGATTTGCCGGATGCTGGCGGTTAAGTCGGGCCTTATTGTTTTGACGAAGTCCGATCTGGTGGACCCGGAATGGCTGGAAATGGTTGCGGAAGAGGCGCGTGAGTTTGTCGTGGGGTCATTTCTTGAAGGCGCACCCGTTGTGCCGGTATCGGCCCAAAGCGGCGCGGGGTTAGACATCTTGAGCAGTAAAATTGCACATTTGCTGGACGGCCTTCAGCAACGATCGGCAAAGGGCCTCTGCCGATTGCCGGTTGATCGCGTGTTCAGCATGAAAGGTTTTGGAACGGTTATCACCGGTACACTGCAGGCCGGCACACTGCGGGTCGGTGATGAGGTGGCTATTGAACCGGCTGGACTTCATGCTAAAATCCGGGGCCTGCAGGTACACGGGCAGACTGTCAGTAGTGCCGGTGCCGGGCAGCGTACAGCGATTAATTTTCAGGGCCTTGAAAAGGACCGCATTGCTCGCGGGGACGTTGTCGGGTTGCCGCATACGCTTGTGCCTGCAAAGAAAATCGCGCTTTGGTATGAGCACCTTGCCGGGGCTGAGCGGCCTTTAAAAAATCGCGCGCCGGTTCGCTTTCACGCGGGCACGGCTGAGTGTATCGGCCGGGTTGTTTTATTGCAAGCGGATGAAATGCTGTCCGGTGATCAGGGGTTTATACAGATCGTGCTCAGTGAACCGGCTGTGGTGCTGCCTGGCGACCGTTTTGTGTTGCGCAGTTACTCGCCGGTTACCACGATTGGCGGCGGTGAGATCCTTGATATGCAGCCGCCCAAGCACCGGCGCATGTCTCTGTCAACCGCGGCCCGGTTGACAATACTCAGAGATGGATCAATCGCTGACAGTATTGAGCTGTACTGTCGTGAAGCCGGTGTGCGCGGCATGGAGCTTGATGCGCTGCTGCGTCGCTGCGGGCGCGGTCGTCAGGATATGCTTAAGGTTCTTGACGGTATGACGGCCCGGGGGCAGTTGGTGCTTGTGAGTAAAAAACCGCAGTACTTTGTTCCACCTGCCATTATTGATGAGCTCAGTGATGCTGTTGTTGACCGGTTGAGTATTTTTCACGAGCAAAGCCCGCTTGTTCCTGGTATGCGTAAACAGGAGTTGCTGGGCAGGCTTGTATCCGGAACTGATTCGAGGCTGTTTCAATGGGTGCTTAACAGGCTGGCAGAAAAAAAAGGGATACGTGTGCAGCAGGAATATCTATCCTTGCCCGATCACCGGCCGGCGCTTCAGCAGGGGCAGCAAAAAATAAAAGAAATGGTTGTCAGTCTGTATATCGCCGGCGGTTTTAAGCCGCCGACCCGGCGTGAGGTGCTTGAGTACTCAGGTGCCGGGGAAAAAGAACTTGTTGAAATCTTACAACTGCTGGTGCGTGAAGGCATATTGGTAAAGCTCAATGATGATCTCTACTATGCAGAAGGCTGCATGCGCGAATTGAGCGAACAGGCTCTGAATTTAATGCAGCAGTACGGGGAGCTGACCATTCAGGCTTTCAAGCAGCAGACCGGCCTGACCCGTAAATTTATCATTCCTGTTTTTGAATATTTTGACCGCACCCGGCTTACAATCCGTATGGGTGATAAGCGTGTTGCCCGCAAGACGGCGGATTAGCAGGCTGCCCCAAAACGTCCGTCTGCTGCGTTGAGTAAAAAAATTGTTCATTTCTTTGTGCGGCACAAAGAAACGAACCAAAGAAAAGCCGCCCAGCAGCTTGGCCTTCGGCTCTCCTCGCGAAGCATTTGATTGCGGCGGCGTCAAAAATTCGTCCCGCTTTAGCGGGACTCAGACAGTTTGCCGCCTTCATCCGCACTCAAACACTTCGCTCGGCTGCGCTGCAACGGGATTAAACCCAAGAGCTGAGAAGCTGAATTGTTGATAGTGTTGCGCGTCCGCTCGATAGTCATATGCGGCAACGACAAAGCGTGGCCCGCCACTATCTCTCCCTGCGGTTTCAGCGGATAACAATTTTTTGACGGCGCTTGATTTTGGTTTTTTTCAGCCCGGGTCGTAATTGTGATCGCGGGATGGGGTTAATGTAGAGTTCGCTTTTGGTCCAGTCGCGCAGAGACTGTTGGGAGGATTTCAGGAAACAGCACCCCTGCATATTGCGAATGTCAAGCAGTGCATGTCGCAGTATAACCACCTGCTCGCGGTCCTGCAGGGTCAGCGTGATTTCATACTGTGCAAAAGATTGAATAATGCCCTGCAAGATTTCGCCTTCAAGCAGCGTGATGGTCAGGGGTTCCTGTTCGCGCATCAGTAGAAATAGGTTTTTATTTTTTATAAAGTGACGCTGCCCTGCGGGAATGATTGGATTAAGCTCTTGGGATCGCACGGATGCATCCAAGGTGAGGTGTGTCTGGATTTCGTCGGTGTATTCCGCCGGATGCAGCATTTTTATCCGGTTTTTTTGCAGTTCACGCTGCGAGCCGTTCGGAGTTGTAACGACAATATCATAAGTTTTGTTGGCGGTTATTGTTGCTTGCAGCGTTGTGCGTCCGTGAAGGTGCAGGGTATAGGGCGTTGCCAGGCCCGAAGCTTCCTCAAATGTTGAGTGCCCATAGTTTTTTGCAAGGTAGTCACTCAAGCCGGCCAGAAAAGCCATTGTGTATCCCTCCACCGGAGCCTGGACAGGTCACGGCGCAGCTGTTTTTTTGCTTTGGATTCTATTTTCCGTGCCCTTTAGCAGCCGTCCGATGTTTTTACGGTGTTTAAGAAAGACAAAAATCGCCATTAAAAAACCTAGTGCCATGACAGCCAGCGGAACTGGCCGCACAAGCGAATTAACTGCCAGCAGCAGAAGCGGCAGAACCAAAGCGCTTGCAAGGGATCCCAGAGATACAAATCGCGAAACTGCGACAACCCCCGCAAACACAATTAGCAGAATCGGTATAATAATCGGTTCAAGGGCGAGCATGACGCCGCATGCGGTAGCTACGCCTTTGCCGCCTTTGAAGCGCAAATATATTGGGTAGAGGTGGCCGAGAAAGGCCGCTAGGCCGCAGGCAGCAATTGTAAAGTGTACCTGTTCGGCATTATTTCTTCCGGCAAGTAAAAAACCTGCGGCGAGTACCGGGACAAGGCCTTTGAGCATGTCACCCAGAAAGGTGCATGCCCCGAATTTTTTCCCGAGTAACCGGGCGGCATTTGTGGCGCCGATGTTGCCGCTGCCAGCAGTGCGGATATCCTGCTTGCCCAACAGCGCGGCCAGCACAACTCCGGTTGGTATTGATCCCAAAAGATAGGATCCGATTACAACTAATGGTAGTGCAGCATCCATGTACGCCTGGGCCTTTGCTTGACGCCCCGTTAGTAGCGGTAGTGCTCGGCTTTGTAGGGACCTTCAACCGGAATGCCGATATAGTCGGCTTGTTGTTGCGTGAGACTGCTTAGTCTGACGCCGAGGCGCTCCAGGTGCAGTCGTGCAACTTCCTCGTCAAGTTTTTTGGAAAGGGTAGTGACCTGTATTTCATGGTCTCGGGTGGCCAGCTCTATCTGGGCCAGGCACTGGTTGGTAAAACTTGAGCTCATGACAAAGCTTGGATGTCCGGTTGCACAGCCCAGGTTCACCAGGCGGCCTTCGGCCAGCACGATGATGGAGCGGCCCGAGGGCAGGGTCCATTTATCAACCTGTGGTTTTATGCTCATTTTACTGCATTCCGGGTTCTTCTCAAGAAAGGCCATGTCAATTTCATTATCAAAATGACCGATGTTGCAGATAATCGCTTCATTTCTCATGGCTTCGATGTGCGCGCCGGTAATGACATGATAGTTGCCGGTGCAGGTAACGAATAAATCGGCCTGTCCAACGACATTTTCCATGCGCTGCACTTCATAGCCGGACATAGCGGCCTGCAGGGCGCAAATGGGATCTATTTCAGTGACGATAACGCGCGCGCCATAGCTTCTGAGCGATTCGGCACAGCCTTTGCCGACATCACCATAGCCCAACACAACACATACTTTGCCGGCTAGCATAATGTCGGTAGCGCGTTTGATACCGTCAGCCAGTGATTCGCGGCAGCCGTACAGGTTATCAAATTTTGACTTTGTTACGGAATCATTAACATTGATTGCCGGGAACAGCAGCTCTCCTGATGCCATCATCTGGTAGAGGCGGTGCACACCGGTAGTGGTTTCTTCCGACACACCTTTAATCTGTTCGGCAATTCGGGTCCATTTTTTTGGATCGCGCTGAAAGCCTGCAGCCAGGCGGTCCATAATGACCTGCATTTCATGATTGTCGGATTTTTCTTTAAGCAGATCCGGGGACTTTTCGATCTTGACGCCCTGATGTATCATCAGGGTGGCGTCTCCGCCGTCATCAACAATGAGATTGGGCCCGCTGCCGTCAGGCCAGGTCAGGGCCTGTTCAGTGCACCACCAGTATTCCTCTAAGGTTTCGCCCTTCCAGGCAAAAACTTTGGCAGTGCCTTTTTGGGCGATGGCTGCTGCAGCATGATCCTGGGTTGAAAAAATATTGCAGGTTGCCCAGCGGATATCGGCCCCCAACGCATGCAGGGTGTCAATCAGCATGGCCGTTTGAATGGTCATGTGCAGACTGCCCATAACCTTGAGGCCTTTCAGAGGTTGCTCCGGGCCGTATTTGGCACGCACAGACATTAGGCCCGGCATTTCATTTTCAGACAGCTGCATTTCCTTACTACCCCACTCAGCCAGTGACATGTCGGCCACTTTGCAGGGCAGTTTAGGTTCAAGTTCCATAACGATTTTTTTTGACATGATGTTTCTCCTGGAGGTTTTATTTAATCAATAATAATACACTTTTTGAGGCAAAATTGTCAAATTGTTTTCAGAATTGCTTGCTTTTAGAAATACGCAATGTTATTTTTATTTAATTTTGCTGGGTGCTTGGCGCTTCATGAGCCTGAAGGATACCGGCTTTGAAATAGTACCAATCATGGTGGATATCGGACGATGCAGGACATTGTAAAATATCGCAAAGTGCTTGAGCGGCTTATTGCCGAGGGCCAGGAGCTGAAGATCCTGACGCTTATCTCACGCCTGCATCCTGACGATATTGCTGCTCTTATTGACGGGCTTGAAGAGGAACAAAAGACCCGTTTGTTTCGCCTTCTTGATGTTGAAACCGCTGCGGATGTTATCATGGAGCTTGATAACATCTCCCGTGAATTTATTGTCGAAGACATCCCCGAGGAAAAGCTGACCGAGATCGTCGACGACATGCCTTCTGATGATGCCGCCGATTTTATCGCTGAGCTACCCCAGGATCAGGCTCAGCGTGTCCTGAGCCAGATTGATCAGGAAAAATCTGAGGATGTGCAGCGCCTGCTGGAATATCCGGAGGATTCTGCCGGTGGTATCATGCAGACCGAGCTGATTGCTCTTGAGGGCACAGCAACGGTCACTCGGGCTATTGATTACATCCGTTCCCGGCATGCGGAAGTTGAAAATCTGCATAATGTGTATGTGCTTGATGAACAATCGCGGCTGATAGGCGCGGTACCGCTCGGTGACCTGCTTTTTGCGGATGGTAATACACCGCTTAATGACATTATGGACAAACAGGTTGTTTCCGTTACAGCCGATATGGACCAGGAAGAAGTTGCCAGCCTTTTTCGGAGGTATGAACCGGTTTCGCTGCCGGTAGTGGATGCAGGTAGGAGAATGCTTGGCCGGATACTTGTTGATGACATTATTGAGGTTATCGAGGAAGAAGTGTCCGAGGATATGTTTCTCATGGCCGGTATTTCCGAAGAGGAGGACGTGGTATACAGCGGCCAGACGCTCAAGGTCTGCATGACCCGGCTGCCCTGGTTGATTTTTAATTTTTTCGGAACCCTTCTGAGCGGTTATTTGTTGTGGATGTATCAGTCGCAGTTGACCGATATGCTTGCGCTGCTCGCCTTTGTGCCGGTTATTTGTGCCATGAGCGGCAATATTGGCGTGCAGTCAACCTCGATTGTCATCCGGGGAATTGCGACCGGACGGGTCGACTTTTCGAACCTGCGCAAATTAATCTTTAATGAATCGGCGGTCGGTTTGATTGTCGGCCTGATCTGCGGAATCCTGGGTGGCGTGATCGGCTTTTTATGGCAGGGAAGCTGGTTAATCGGCGTTGTGGTGTTTGTGGCCATGTTTATAGCAATTGCTCTTGGGGCGTTGCTGGGCGTGCTGGTGCCGTTGTTTTTCAAGAAAATAAAGATAGACCCCGCAGTTGCTTCAGGCTCTCTTATAGCCACCACCAATGATTTGGTGGCCATAAATATCTATTTTCTCTTTGCTGCATTCATGATGAAATATTTTGCTGCGGTATGATTGCCTCGCATGATGGTTGCCGTGCAATGGTCTGGAATTTCCACGTTTTAAAACTAACGAAGCGTACACTATCAGGTCGGATAGCATGGGACAGGGTTTGACTGTAATTGCCATTGCCTCAGAGCTTGAGCTGCGAAAGCTGCGGCCTCTGATTGATGTGGGCCGCGTTGAGGTTCACGGCGGCAGGAAATATTTTTTTGGAAGTATGAACGGTAGGGATGTCTGCCTGGTTAAAACCGGGGCGGGTCGAAAAAATGCCGCTGCAGCCGCACGCAAAATCTGCTCTGTTGTTCAGCCCGACTTGGTTATTATTGCTGGGGCGGCCGGTGCGCTTGATCCCGCTCTGGGACTCGGCGCAGCCGTTGTAGTTGAGACGGTTGTTCGGGAGAACAATTCTGAAAAAATACTCTGTCCCGATAAAGAGGCTCGCCGCGCCCAAGCACTTTTGCGCGCTGCCGGAATGCAGGTACATGCCGGCCGCTGCTGCCAGGTGCGCACCTTTATGCATCGCGCAGTCGATAAACGGGCCCTGTACGAGAAGATTGGTGCGCATATTGTGGATATGGAGAGTGCGGCCTTCGGTAATGAATTTCAGGCTGCAGGCGTTCCCTATGTTAACATTCGCATTATTTCTGACACGGCCGGGCGTGATACTGCTGACATGGCCACACTTGTTCGCCTGCGATACCGTTTCGGCCGCATAGGTTCCTTGCTGCGGTTGCTGCTGCGGCCGCGCGAACTTATACGGGCATGGCTTTTTTACCGGGGTATGAGTATTGCGGCAGACTGTATTGCTGAAGCCCTGCGCATTCTGATGGGTGCGATTAGCGAACCCTCCGGTTTAGACAGCACTGCAGTCGGTTAAAAAATACGCTATGCGAATATACAAAGGGGGGAACTGGCTGGAAACTCGGTCCCAGATGGGTTTATTCGATCAGGCGACCGAGTCGTGAAAGGCGAAAATTTTTGAACGCCTTTTCCCATGACCAGTAAATGATAAAGGCTTTGCCTTTTACCTTGCTGATATTTACAAATCCCCAGAAACGACTGTCGGAACTGTGGTCGCGGTTGTCTCCCATAACAAACAGCGAATCCGGGGGAACGGTGATTGGGCCGAAGTTGTCACGGTTGCTGTTGAACTGTCCCCGTGCCAGAATTCTCGGTTCAACATATACCCCGGCGCTATCATGATAGGGGTCGCCGTTTATGAAGATTTGCTTGTTGATAATGTTGATCGTGTCGCCGGGCAGTCCTATGACCCGCTTGATGTAGTCCTTGCTTTCGTCTTGCGGATACTTAAATACGATCACATCACCCTGGGCGGGTTTTTTAATGTCAAGAAGCTTCATGTCGGTAAAGGGTATGCCGACGCCGTACAGAAATTTGTTTACCAGAATATGATCGCCGATGAGCAGGGTCGGCTGCATGGAGCCTGAAGGTATTTTGAACGCCTGTACGATAAATGTTCTTATAAACAGAGCCAGCACGACAGCAATAACAATCGCCTCAATATTTTCACGGCTCAGTATTGAACCGAAGAATCCTTTGGGTCGGGGTGCGGGAGCAGTCGTAGTTTTTTGATTGGCTTTTTTCATGTTTGGTTCCGATGCAGTGTGTTGTTAGGTTGCCAGAGTGTATGATAAAGATTAAAACGTATAGCACTAGTTGTATGATAAAGCAAAAAAAAGATTGACACTACCCGCTACAAGCGTATAATTCGGGGGTTTAAATATCAATGCGGGCATAGCTCAGTTGGTAGAGTACAAGCTTCCCAAGCTTGGTGTCGCGGGTTCGAATCCCGTTGCCCGCTCCAACTGACCGGCCGCTGATATTTTTATTGAGTTCGTGTTCTTGTCTGGAAGGTGGGCTTGGCCCACTTTTTTATTTTAATACGCCCGCAGAGGCGTGGTGAGTTTTAATGGGATGACAGGCATGGACAAGACCGCCCGTCGGGTTCTCGCCTTGGCCGAGCCGCTTGTGGAAGCGCTGGCAACAGGCGAAGGGTGTGAGCTGGTTGATATGACCTATCACCGTGAGCCGCAGGGATGGGTGTTGCGTGTCTATATTGATCGACCCGCTGGTGGGGTGACCATCGCTGATTGTCAGGGTATCAGTAGGCAGATTGGTGATGTGCTTGAGGGTAAAGACGTTCTGCCGAATGCGTATAATCTGGAGGTTTCATCTCCGGGGCTTAATCGTCCTCTGAAGAAAAGCGCAGATTTTGAACGCTTTGCGGGTCAGCGGGTACGTATTAAAACGCGTGTTGCCGTGGAGGGCCGTCGGAATTTTTTAGGGCAGTTGACCGGATGCGCTGACGGGCTGGTTTGTTTGGACGTGGATGGAGTGAGTATGCAGGTGCCGTTTGATAGCATCAGTAAAGCTCATATTGAATACGACTTCAGCAGTAAAAAATAATTTTTTAAAAAGGGCTGTATCATGCTTTCAGAATTAGACAGAATTTTGGATGAGACCCGCAAAGATAAGGGTATTGACCGGGAAGTGCTGGTCAACGCACTTGAGACGGCGCTGGTAAAGGCCGCGCTCAACAAATACGGCCACAGTCTGGATATTGAAGCGCAGTACAATGCAGAGCTGGGGGAGATTGAACTCTTTCAATATAAGACCGTAGCTGAAACCGTAACGGATATTACCAGAGAAATATCGATCCCGGATGCGGGTCTCATTGTGCCGGATGCCGAAGTCGGCGAAGAAATCGGTGTCAAAATGGACATCAAGCAGTTCGGGCGTATTGCCGCGCAAACTGCCCGGCAGGTTATTACGCAGAATATTCGTGAGGCTGAACGTGAAAATATTTACAGCGAATATAAAGACAAAAAAGGTGAACTGGTTACTGGCTATGTGCACCGTTTTGAAAAAGGCAACATTATTATAATGCTGGGGCGCTATGAAGCGCTGATGCCGGTTTCAGAGCAGATACCGGGTGAAATGTTTTCGCTGCGTGACCGTATTAAAGGTTATGTGCTGGATGTTAAGAAAAACACCAAGGGGTCGCAGATTATCGTTTCCCGAACACACCCCGGTTTTTTAATGAAGCTTTTTGAGCTTGAAGTGCCTGAAATATCTGAAAGCATCGTCAAGATTCACAATGTCGTCCGCGAGCCCGGGTTCCGTGCTAAAATTGCAGTGGAATCAACGGATTCCAGAGTTGATCCGGTTGGTGCATGTGTGGGCAATCGCGGCAGTCGTGTCCAGAACATCGTGCATGAACTGCACGGGGAAAAAATTGATATCATACCCTGGACCGATGATCAGACACGGTATGTCTGTGTGGCTCTGGCACCGGCCGAGGTCACCGAAATGATCGTTGATGAAGATAGCCGCACCATGGAGATTATTGTTGAAGATAGTCAGTTGTCTTTGGCGATTGGTAAAAAAGGTCAAAATGTGCGTCTGGCCGCCAAGTTGACCGGTTGGAAGATTGATATCCGCAGTAAGACGAAATATCTGGAGCGCTCAAGGCAGTTCAAGGCTGCGCTGATGAGGGTTGAAGGCATTGACGCGCTTGAGTCCGAAGCTCTTTATAATGCTGATCTGGTTTCAATAGAATTAGTCGCTTTGGCAGATAGCAATGATTTGCAGGAAGTACTGGGTGCCAGCAATGAGCAGGTTCAGATTATTATACATAGTGCTCAAAAACTGCTTGAGGCTGGTGTTACCGTTGATTCGGTAGCGGCTGAAGATGCGGCTGCTGCGGCAGCGGCAGAAGAAGCAGCGGCAGAAGAAGCAGCCGCCGCAGAAGAAGCAGCGGTAGCCGAGGACGTGTCTGAAGAAGCAGCGGTAGCCGAGGATGGGGCTGAAGAAGCAGCGGCTGAAGAAGCAGCGCTAGCCGAGGATGCACCGGTAGCAGAGGATGCGTCAAAGGATGATGAGGCTGCGGAGCCGGAGGATCGGAAACCGGCTGGCGAGACGAAATAGCGCGCTTCGTACAGGTTTTTGCAGAGGGTATGATTTTTAAAGGGAACACTTAGCACAGGCGACTACATGAGAGTTCACGAGTTGGCAAAAGAGTTACAGACGGATACGAAAACACTGACCGGTGTGCTTGCCGGAATGGATATCGTAATCAAGACTCATTTTGCAGTTTTGACTGACGAGCAGGCTGACAAGGTTCGGGAAATCTATGCCAGCGGCTCAGTTCCGAAGCCGCCGGTTTCAAAAAAGAGTCCTCGAAAAAAAGCCGCGAAAGCAGCTCCGAAAGCCCCCGCTAAAGCAGTAAAAAAAGAGGTTGAGCCCGAAGACGAAACCGCCGCACCTCCCAAGGTGGTGGTGCGCGAGGTTGTCGGGCAGGATCCTAAGACCGTTATAGAACAGCGCGTAAGCGGCAGAGTCATTCGCCGCCGTAAAAAGGCAGAGCCTGAACCTGTTGTGGTTGATGAGGAGGCGTTGAGCGGCGAGGCTGAAAGTACCGCAACGGTGGAGTCGGAACTGGTGTCGACTCAGGACCCAGAGATAGCCGATAGCGGGGACAGCACGCCTGCTGACGAGATCGCAATTGCTGAAGTGTCTGCAGATGAAGTGCCGGAGGTTGAGTCCGGTGAGCAGGTTCTTGCTGGGGAGAAAGCTGCTCCTGCGGTTAAGAAGCTTCGCATTACTGAAAAAGAATCCACTCCTGCCAGCATTATCGGCCGGATTGATCTTGGCGGGCACAAAAAACCCGCGGGCAAAACTCCGGCTGTAAGGGCTCCGGGTGTAAAGGCTCCGGGTGTAAAGGTTCCGGATGTAAAGGTTCCGGATGTACCCGTGCCGCAGCGCCCCGGTGTTGCAAAGCCTGCTGCCGGACAGGAAGATCGTGAGGGCAAGCGCATTATCCCCAAGGATCTTCAGAAACGCGCTAAGTTCAACTGGCAGAAGGAGGCCGCTGGCAAAGATGATGACAGCGAGCGCTCAGCCGCGCGGCATAAACGTGTGCGCTATAAGGTGAAGGACAAGCCTGGCCGTACGAAAAAGGGTAAAGCGGGAATGATTGCTTTCAATTCTCGCGAAACTGAAAAAACAATCCCGAAAGCGATCAAGCGAAAAATTAAAATACAAGAAGGTATTACCGTGGCGGAGCTTGCGCGGCGCATGGGCGTCAAGGCTGCTGCGCTTATTAAAAAACTGGTCGCCTTGGATGTCATGGCCACCATTAATGAGCTTCTTGACAATGATACCGCTACGCTGCTGGCCGCTGATTTCGACTATGAAATTGAAATAGTCTCCATTGAAGAAGAGGAGATTTTCGAGCAGGAAGACGTTGACGAGGACCATGAGCGTGTTGCACGCTGCCCGGTTGTTACGGTGATGGGTCACGTTGATCACGGTAAAACCAGTCTGCTTGACGCTATTCGCAATACCAAGGTGGCTGAGGGCGAGGCTGGCGGCATTACCCAGCATATCGGCGCGTATCGTGTTAGCCTGCCTGCCGGGGATATTGCCTTTGTTGACACGCCGGGCCATGCCGCCTTTACGACCATGCGCGCCCGTGGTGCTCAGGTGACCGATATTGTTATTATCGTGGTAGCAGCCGAGGAAGGGGCCATGCCCCAGACTGTTGAAGCGATTAATCATGCCCAGGCTGCTGGCGTGCCGATCATTGTAGCGGTTAATAAGATTGACAAGCCCGAAGCCGATCCTGCGCGGATACGGCAGGAATTATCCCAGCACGGGGTATTGTCCGAGGAGTGGGGCGGTGAGGTTATCTTTGTCGACATATCGGCAAAAAAACGTACTAATATCGATAAGCTGCTTGAAAGTGTGCTGCTGCAGGCGGAAATGCTTGAACTCAAAGCCAATCCTGCCAAGCCTGCCAAGGGTACCATTGTCGAGGCCCGGCTTGACCGCGGCCGCGGTCCGATTGCAACCGTTATGGTGCAGGAAGGTACGCTCAAGCCAGGAGACTCGTTTGTTTCGCGGCATAATTCCGGTAAGGTACGGGCGCTGATTAACGATCACGGTAAAACCATCAAGGAGGCCGGGCCTTCAACACCGGTGGAAATTCTTGGTTTTTCAAGCGTACCGGAAGCCGGGGACGTTTTTGTGGTCGTGGATGACCGCAAGGCGCGTCAGACCAGCGACTACTGGCAGCAGAAAAAGCGCGGTGAGAACCTGCGCAAGGATGCGAAGGTATCGTTGGAGAACTTCATGCAAAATGTCGGCGAGGACGAGGTGAAGGAATTGCGCCTGATCCTGAAGGCCGATGTGCAGGGTTCTGTTGAGGCGGTAAAACAGTCGCTTGAGAATCTTAATACTGAAAAAGCCAGGGTTAATGTTCTGCATTGTTCCGTCGGCGCAATCAGCCTCAATGACGTCATGCTGGCTTCGGCCTCAAGTGCTATTATCATCGGCTTTGGTGTGAAAACCGAACCGAAGGTGCATGATACCGCTGAGTCCGAAGGCGTTGATGTCAGGATGTACTCTATTATCTATGAAATTATTGATGATGTTCGCAAGGCCATGGTTGGGCTGCTGGAGCCCAAGTATGTCGAGCGTCAGTCTGGTCGCGCTGAGATCAGAGAGGTCTTTGACATTTCCAAATACGGCCGGGTAGCCGGATGTTTTGTGGTGGAAGGTAAAGTGGCAAACGGTTCAAAAGCACGCGTGACGCGCAGTACCGAAACAGTGTATGAAGGTGAAATAACCTCGCTGAAGCGTTTTAAAGATGATGCACGTGAAGTGCTTTCGGGGCAGGACTGCGGTATTTTTCTGGGTGCGTTTAAGGAGTTTCAGCCCGGTGATATTATAGAATCTTTCTTTCTTGAACTCGTCGAACAGACGCTGGAATAAATGGTTGTTGGAGTCTGCCGGTTGCGGCTGGCCCTGTATGGCGTTTTTTCGTTGAAGGAAAAACGGGGTATTATTAAAAGGATTACCGCTCGTGTGCGGAACTCCTTTCCCGTTTCAATAGCTGAAGTTGCTGAAAACGATCAACTGAGAAGTGCGGCAATCGGCTTTTCGGTGGTGGGCAATGACGGTGCCTATGTAAATTCGGTTTTGGATAAAGTGCTTGATTTTATTGAGGATCTTTGTCTGGCCGAAATTATTGATCAGCATATAGAGCTGATCAGCCTGTAGACGCGCGCTGCATGCGCGGGAATTCAGGGCGGGCGCTGGTGCATGCCGTAGGTATGAATACCCCCGCCTCGAAATACGCTTGATACCGCAAGCGGATATTATATGAAAAGTACTGTACAGAGAACCGACAGGGTTGGCGACCTGCTGCACCGTGAAATTTCCTCGATTCTTTCGCGTGAGGTTAAGGAACCGCTTGCTCCGCTTGTGACGATAACCGCTGTGCGGGTGTCAAAAGATTTGAAGCATGCCCGTGTATATTATACTGCTTTGCAGGATGAATCCGGATTGAAAGATGTGGCTGCAGCCTTGAAGCGTAGCGCCGGTTTCGTGCAGCGCCTGCTTGGATCGCGGCTGCAGTTGCGATCGGTACCGCATCTGCGTTTTGAGTATGACACATCACTGCGTGATGCCGCCCGCATGGAAGAACTGTTGCGTGGGCTTGACATCGGGAGCAGTGATGAGGACAGCTGAGGTGTGTGCTGATACGTGCGTCGATTTGCGTGCGTGCAGTGGTGTGCTGATAGTGGATAAGCCGATCGGCACGAGTTCCGGTTATGCCAGCCGGAAGGTGGGCAGGCACTTCGGCCTCAAAAAGACCGGTCATTTGGGGACGCTTGATCCCCTGGCAACCGGGGTGCTGCCGCTGTGTATCAATGATGGTACCCGGTTGGCTCAGTATCTCATGCATGTCGATAAGGAATATGTTGCGACCATGCGGCTCGGCAGCGTGACTGATACGCAGGACAGTCAGGGCCGCGAACTGAGCCGCAGCGATAGTCTGCCCGGTTCGGAGGAGACAATCCGCCGAGCTTGTGAGCAGTTTACGGGTGAGCAATTGCAGGTGCCGCCGATGTATTCGGCCCTGAAACGCAATGGCCAGCCGCTCTATAAGATGGCGCGTCGCGGTGAGATGGTTGAGCGGCAGCAGCGTCCCATAACGGTGTATGAGCTTGAAATTATAGCTATTGAGATGCCGGATGTGATTATGCGGGTCAGCTGCTCAAGCGGAACCTATATCCGCACCCTGTGTCACGATATTGGCCAGGTCCTTGGATGCGGGGCCCATGTGAGCGCGTTGCAGCGCACGCGTTGCGGGCATTTTGAAATTGATGCCGCACTGCCGCTGGAGAAGGCCCTGGAGCTTGAAGCCGACATGGTGCCGCAGCGATCTTTTGTGGCAATGCGTGAGGCGCTGCAAGACATGCCCGAAATCACGCTGAGCGTCGAGCTTGAATTTAAGGTATGTAACGGTGTTTCGCTGAGCGCCCTGGAACTTCCGGCACTGTGCCGGGAAACGCTTCTGCCCGGTGCCCTGGTTAAGCTGATTGCACAGGACGGGCGACTGCTTAGTATCGGCAGCAGTACCTGTTCTGACGGCAATGACACAATCCTTCGTCCGGTGCGGGTGTTTGCGAACTGAACAGGAAATGGTTTTATAGTGTTGCAACAGATTCGCATCTGGCATATATAGAGAGAATATACATTATACATAAAATAAGAGTTGTACTAAACACCTATCATGGAGAGGTTTAATGTTATGGCAGTATTAGAAACGGAAAAAAAACAGGAAGTAATCAAAAAATTTCAGGGACATGAGAAAGATACTGGTTCGGCCGAGGTGCAGATTGCTTTGCTCACAACCCGGATTATTTATTTAACCGAGCATTTTCGCTCACACAAAAAGGATTTTCATTCACGCCGCGGCCTGCTTAAAATAGTTAATCAGCGCCGCAAGCTGCTGGATTATTTGAAGAGTAAGGATGTCGCGCGGTATAAGAAAATTCTAGAAGAATTAAACTTGCGCAAATAGTGCTTCACAATTGAGTCGAAGCACCCCGGAAACATCCGGGAACAACAAACAGCACACGGCGTTAGGCGCCGGGTGCTAAAAGACACGAGGATAGATAGTATGAAGGAAACAGTAACAGTAACATGGGGCGGTCGTCCCCTGTCATTAGAAACCGGCCATCTTGCCAAGCAGGCCAGTGGTGCAGTGGTTGCCCGCTATGGTGAGACCGTTGTGCTGGTTACCGTGGTTGCGGCGAAAAAGCCGCGTGAAGGCATAGATTTTTTCCCTCTTTCCTGTGATTATCAGGAACGGACCTATGCGGCCGGCAAGATTCCCGGCGGGTTTTTCAAACGTGAAGGACGTCCCAGCGAACGGGAAATTTTGACCTGCCGGCTCATTGATCGGCCCCTGCGCCCGCTTTTCCCCAAAGGCTTTCGCAATGATGTGCAGATCATAGCAACGGTTCTGTCGGCCGATGGTGAAAATGATCCGGATGTTGTCGCGATTAGTGCGGCCTCAGCAGCTCTGAGTATTTCAGATATTCCTTTTGAAGGCCCTATTGCAGGTGTACGTGTGGGGCGCATAAACGGTGAGCTCGAGATTAATCCGCCGATCAGCCGTATGGCTGAAAGTGATCTTGATCTGATTTTAGCCGCCAGTCGTGACGCAGTGGTCATGGTTGAGGGTGGTGCTGACTGTATTTCTGAAGAAGTGTTGCTTGACGCCATTATGCTCGGGCATAAGAGTATTCAGGAACTGCTTGCTGCTCAGGAAGAGCTGCGCGCGAAGGTTGGCCGTGAGAAAACAGTGGTTGTGGCGCCGGTAGTTGACGCTGACATTGAAGCAGCCGTGCGGCAGCAGGCTGAACAGCCGCTGCGCGAAGCTCTTGCGCTTGAAGGCAAACTTATCAGGAATACTGCTGCATCGGCTGTACGCGCCGAGGCGAAGCAGGCGCTCGCGCCGCAATTCGAAGGGCGTGAAGGCCAGATTGGCGCGGTTTTGGAAACAATTGAATCGGAGATCATCCGCGGTTCAATCATCAATGATAAAAAACGTCTTGACGGGCGCGGACCTGCGGATATCCGTCAGATTGACTGCGACGTTGCGGTGCTGCCACGCACGCATGGATCGGCACTGTTTACGCGCGGTGAAACACAGGCACTTGTGTCAGCCACGCTGGGTACCGGCGAGGATGAGCAGCGTGTTGATTCGCTGTTCGGCGAGAGCAAGAAAAAGTTCATGCTGCATTACAACTTTGCACCGTTTTGTGTTGGTGAAGCCCGCCCAATGCGCGGCGTAAGCCGGCGCGAGACCGGGCATGGAGCTTTGGCCGCGCGCGCTGTTGCACGGGTTCTTCCGGATTATGATGATTTTCCATATACCATTAGGATTGTATCCGAGATTCTTGAGTCAAATGGTTCCTCCTCAATGGCTAGCGTATGCGGGAGCATACTGTCGTTGATGGATGCCGGTGTTCCTATTAAGGCCCCGGTGGCTGGAATTGCCATGGGTCTGATCCAGGACGGGGATAATTGTGTAGTGTTGTCCGATATCCTGGGTGATGAGGATCATGTCGGCGATATGGATTTCAAGGTCGCTGGAACCAGCGAGGGTGTGACCGCGATTCAGATGGATATCAAAGTAAGCGGACTCAGCCGTGATATCCTCGAACGGGCCCTTGAACAGGCGCGTTTGGGACGGCTGCATATTCTGGAGAATATGCAGAAGGCTATTGCCGAACCTCGATCCGAGGTTTCGGAGCGGGCTCCGCGCATTGAAACCGTTCAGATTAATCCTGATAAGATCGGTGCTATCATCGGACCCGGTGGTAAAAATATTAAAAATATTATTGCTACCTCCGGAGCGAAAGTTGATGTTGATGATACCGGAGCAGTTAAGGTTGCTTCTCCTGACAAAGAGTCAATCGACAAGGCGATTGCAATGATCAAGGCTCTTGTTGAGGAAGCCGAAATCGGCAAGTTTTATGTCGGCACGGTCAGGAAAATTACTGATTTTGGCGCGTTTGTCGAAATTCTTCCCGGCATGGACGGTCTGGTGCATATCTCTCAGTTGGCCAACGAGCGCGTTGCCAGCGTACACGATGTGTTGAAAGAGGGTGAAGAGTTGTTGGTGAAGGTGCTTGAAATTGATTCCTCTGGGAAAATCAGGCTCAGCCGTAAGGCCGCGCTGGATGAAGATATTGCAAAGTATAAAAAGTAAGCCTCAATGATACGGAAGTCACAGCTTGATAATGGCGCCCGGATCGTTACTGAAACGATTCCGGGCGTTCATTCAATTTCAATCGGTATATGGGTAAAGGCCGGAGCCCGCAATGAAAGCGTTGCGGAGCAGGGTCTGGCGCATTTTATTGAGCATATGCTCTTTAAGGGCACCAGCCGGTATTCTGCGTTTGAAATCGCCCGTCAGATTGATTCTGTCGGCGGTGTGCTGAACGCGTTTACCGCCAAGGAGTACACTTGCTTTTATGTCAAGGTTCTCTCGCGGCATCTTGATCTCGCCATTGAGCTTCTGTGCGACATTTTTTTTGATTCGCTTTTTGATTCCGAAGAAATTGAAAAAGAGCGTAATGTTGTCCTGCAGGAAATTAGCATGGTTCGGGACACGCCCGAGGAATATGTGCAGGACTTGTTCAACCAGGCTTTTTTTGCCGACCACCCGCTGGGCTATAATATTTTGGGTGAGGTGGAGACGGTGCAGGGCTACAACCGCGACAAGATCGTTGATTTTTTTGAGCGTGAATACCGCCAACCGCAGAACCTGGTCATAGCCGCTGCCGGTAATGTCGAGCATCAGATTTTTGTCGATACGATTCGTGAGCGGTTTGCGTCAATTCCGACCCGGTCGGGTGTGGATCGCACGGACAGGGTTGCCTTGCGAAGGAGTGTTGATTTTCACTATCGCGAACTGGAACAGGTGCATGTCTGTCTTGGAACCCGGGGACTTTCACATCTGGATGATAAGCGCTATGTGTTGTACGTTTTAAATACCATCCTGGGCGGTAGTATGAGCTCACGCCTTTTTCAGGAAATACGCGAAAATCGCGGCCTGGCCTACAGCGTAGGTTCTTTCATGACATCATTTCTGGATACCGGCATGTTCGGGGTGTCCATGGGTGTGCTCAAGGAGACTGTGCAGGAATCGCTGGACATCACCCACCGCGAATTGAAGACCTTGCGTGATTGCCCGGTGGAGCGACAAGAGTTGAGCCACGCTCAGGAGCAGCTCAAAGGCAATTTGCTGTTGGCGCTGGAAGGTAGTGATAGCTGCATGAGCCGCCTGGCACGATGCGAGTTGTACTACGACGGCTATGTTCCGGTTGAGGAGATTTTGAACGACATTGATGCTGTTACTCCTGATCAGATACAGGCCCTTGCGCAAGAGCTTTTCCGCGATGAGCTTTTTACCTATACTTTCCTGGGGCCAATCGACTCTGAGGATCTTCCTGCCTCGGATCTCACCTTGGGTATATAGCGGTATCAGACTGCCCCCAAATGCCCGTCTGCTTCGTTACACTCATCATTCATCATTGCGACGTACGAAAAGTACGTCTCATTCCTCATGATTTCGCGCGCCTTGCATCCAGACATTTTTGAACAGTCTGTTTGTCTTAATTCTAGAGCAGATTTATTTTATTCTAGCCATAAATTTTTTAGACCCCTTTTCGTCATGCCGGCGAAAGCCGGCATCCAGGGAATTTTAAAACATAGTGTCTGGACCCCGGTTTTCACCGGGGCGATGTTGTAAAAAAACCGCCTGCAATATTTAGAAAAATGTTTTATGCCTTATATATGTTGAGGTGGCGGGACGCGCTTTCGCGCGTCCAGGATGTTTGGTTGATGAGTTGTTATATGTTCTTGTATGAAAGGCTGTACGTTCAGGGTTGCGTCTCTTTGTTGTTCAACTCCCGCACCGCCTGCAGCAGTTCAGCCGCGTGGGTCGAGATAGTGACATCAGGATACACCTTTCGGATTATTCCCCCAGAGTCAATCAGGTACGTGACTCGACTGGCAAGATTGAATATTCCAGTTGCCCCGTAGAGGGCCGTGACTGTGTTGTCAGGGTCGGCCAGCAGGGTAAAGGTCAGCTTGTTTTTTTCATGAAATTTTCGGTGCGACTCGACACTGTCGGTGTTGATGCCAAACACGGATGCGCCAGCCAAGCGAAATTCCTTTGACAGGTCGCGAAACGAGCAGGCTTCCTTTGTACAGCCTGGCGTATTGTCTTTGGGGTAGAAGTATAGCACGACATGTCCCTGGGTAAGTTCCTGTGACAAGGTAACATCGCGGCCGTCCTGGGCCTGTAGGGTGAAATCCGGGGCAAGTGTTCCTTCAGTCAGCAGGGCTGCCGAAGAACATCCGCACAGTGCCAGACTCGTAAAAAAAACAAGCAGGAAGTACATTTTTTTTGTCAGTTGAGTTTTTGTGTTATGTGCGTGCATACTCGTTCTCCTTTTTTGGTTGTTATGTGTTTGTCATTTCGGCGAAGGCCGGAATCCAGTTCGTAGGGTGCGCTGTGCGCACCATCCAAAACTACATCTATATAATATGGTTACGTCAAAATACAAATTTTTTTAGTTGTAGGGTGGACTCGCGAAGCGTGTCCACCGGCATTGCTCTAATTGGTGGACGTGCTGCGCAAGTTCACCCTACTTCTGAACCGTCTGTCTTTTTTAACGGTTTTTTAACGCTTTGCCGGTCATGGGTACAAAACGAACTGGTAATATTTGTTTGCGTTTAAGCTGTCCCTTCTCCTTGGTTGCCAATACCAACTGCTGCACGCTGCCGGGGGAGCCCAGCGGTGCGATGATACGACCGCCTTCCCTGAGCTGGGCAATAAGCGCCGGAGGAAATTCTTTTATCGCACATGTCAGTATAATTTTATCAAAGGGCGCTTTTTTGGCCCAGCCGTCAAATCCATCTCCGGCCTTGACAAAAATATTCTGAGCACCAAGTTCGTTAAATAGATTTTGTGCCTTGCGGGCCAGCCCCTGTACAATTTCTATTGTATAGACCTTATTTGCAAGCCTTGCTAGCACAGCAGCCTGATATCCGCATCCGGTGCCAATTTCAAGCACGCGGTCATCTGGGCGCACCTTAAGCAGTTGCGTCATCAGCGCGACAATATAGGGCTGCGAAATGGTTTGGCCGTTTCCGATCGGCAGGGGGCGGTCGGTATAAGCCATAGACTGTAGGGAAGCTGGGACAAAGTGGTGGCGAGGCACTTCAGCCATGGCCCGCAGCACGGCAGGGTTAGTAATGTCACGCCCCTTAAGCTGACGCTCGATCATTTGCTGGCGGGCAGTGAAAAAGGATTCGGTTTTTTGTGCCTGTGCCACACTGGTGTACATGCAAATGGTCATACATATTGCCGGCACTGCCGTATAAGCCCTGAGTGTAGACATTGGTTGTTCCTCTGTGAGCACGTTATTTCTTATACAAGGCCCCCATGATATCGCCGCCCGCGCTCATGATGTGGCCCTCAACGGAATCGGACACGCCCGGAAAATCACTCTGCCAGATTAGGAGAAACGCTTTACTTTTTTCACTGTAAGCAAAACGCACAAACCGCTGATTCCCATCTCCACTGAAAATATCAATCATATTCCCCAGCGGTCGGCCTGTGTTATCAAGCCACTGTGCCCCGATGTCAAGGTTGGCCTTAATATCTTTGAAGTAGAATTTATCAACATCGTTTTTGTCGCGTTCAAAGGCGACAAAGTAGGCATCCTCTGAGGGGACATAATGGGTGTGGCTGACCATCTGGGCGCCGGGAGCGTCAACAAGCGCAAAACTTTCTTCGGGCATTGTGCCATTTGCCTTCACGAGCCTGCCCATAACAGCCACGTTTTTGATGCTGTCGCGAGTGTCGGTCCAACTGGTAAGAAATTCATTCTTTTTTGAATTGTAGGCAATGCCGTTAAAGCGCTGATCAGCATTGATGCTGTCGGCATCCGCGCACATGGGTATGTCACTTGCCAGAATGGTTCCGTCGCCTGACAAAAGGGCTCCGTAAATATCGGTCATGACTTCAAGGGTTTTCAGTGCCTCCAGGCTTTTGCCGTGGGCTCGGAAATCCTCCCAGTTGATAAGCCAGGTGTCGTCCGCGGGGTTGTAACAGACAACCGGATTGACTTGATGCCCTGTGGCGCTGCACAGGAGAAATTCTTCTTTAACAATGTTTCCAGTGTCATTGATAATCACGCCGTAGACGTTGCTTACCTCATCACGGAAGTCGTTATAGGTTATGAGGTACTGGTTTCGTTTACTGTTGAATGCTGTAGTGTAGTGAAACTGGTTTGCCGGTACATCGGTAACAATAAACTGCTCTCCCAAAGTGTTTCCGTTCGCATCCAGAATGATTCCCCGGATATTGAAATAGTTTTCCCCGCGGCAGTAGATGACAAGGAATTGGTTTTTGTTGGGGTTGTACACCACGCGAGGGAGCATTAGGATATCCTCGGTTTTGAGTATTTCAATGGGGTTTTCGATGAGTTCACTGGTATTCGATATTCTTTGTCCCGATATAAAGTAATCGGCGCTGCTGCTTTCCATGCCGGGCGCTGCTGCCCATACTGTTAGGAAGGTATCTTCGGTTGCGTTCCAGGCTGCGTCGGGCAACGTTTTGCGAAGATCATTGGATGAAATGTTGATGGATGGGTTTTGCATGTGTTTCTCCAGTGGTTACAAAAATTATTTTTGCTTAAAGGAAATATCTTAGGCAAACGCTAGCGTAAAAGCAAAGATAAAAATATGCGGCAAATCGGTACAGGCCGGTGTATGGAAAGATTTTAAAGGAATTAATTTTCTGTCATCACGACCGAGGGAAGAAATCTTGGAGGGCCACGCTTTGTCGTGGCTGCAACGGACGCGCGGAAGCACGTCCTTCCAGAATCCCTGTTCGTGCGAAATGATAACCAGGCTTCAGAACTTGTTTGTATGTAGTAGTTTATATTATGTAGACGCAGCCACGTTAGTTCAGTGGAAAAAGTTTACGTCATCCTTGTGGAAGAGAGAGAGAAAGGTGAGCAGATAATCTTTGATATGGCGCGTGATCAGGTAATTGTTCTTGATATGTTCTTTGCCGTTTTTGGCGAGACGGGCGGCGAACTCTGGTTCGTTCAGGAGTTGTTTGATCCAGAATGCCGTACCGTCAATTGAGCGGGTTAGAATACCAGAATACTTATGGGTGATCTGGAGCGGAATCCCCCCCACGGCGCCGGCGATTACAGGGCGTTCCTTCCAAAGAGCCTCGGACACCGTCAGCCCGAAGCCCTCTCTCAGGGATTTTTGCAGCACGACCGAGGAACCGCGTACCAGCGCATTAATTTCAAAGTCGCTTCCGGCGGGAAGCTGCAGCACGAAGATGTCTTTGTCGTTGTTGGCAGCTTCCTGAACTTCGCGCAGCACCTGTTCGCCTTCGGGATCGTCAGTGGCCCCGCCGCCGGCCAGCACCAGCTGGCAGTCGATATATTTTTTTACAAGTTTCCAGGCGTTAATGACGCCTACAGGATCTTTCAGGTAGTCGAAGCGCGAGATTTGCGTCACGGTAGGTTTTTCGGGATCGATCCCGAATTTTTCCATCACGCCCTGTACTTCCTGCTCGGTAAGGTCGCGGTTTTTATCGCTCAGGGGGTCGATTGAGGGGGCGATCAAAACCTGGGGTACGCTTAGGTTGCGAGCGAAAGCCGGAGCGGAGAAGACGGCAGTATCGTAGCGCTCAATATAGTTTTTGAGAAAGAGCCAGAGATCGTTTTGTGGGCGGGAAAAGTCGATATGGCATCTCCATATCCAGTTGCGTCCGATTTCGGGGCGTCGCTCGATCAGCGCGATCGGCTGAGGATCATGAATGAAAATGATGTCACCGTAGAGATTCATCTCAACAGCGTTTTGGTGGTTGACTGCTAAAAAATGCTCCAGCTCATCAGGGCTGAAATCGGTTTCCACTCCGTGCAGGGCATTGTGGAATTTTTTGGTGATATTGAAGAATTTTTCACCACCCTTGATTACGTCCCAGTGGGCGTTGATTCCGAGCTGGTTTAAAAGCGGGATCATGCGGTTGAGTATCTCGGCTACGCCGCCGCCCGTGGCAGTTGAATTTATGTTTTGCACGACCGTGCCGCCAAGCTGGCGCGCAAGCAGGTAGAGGTTGTCCACGACCGAGTCACCGACTATTGCTCTATAATCATCTATGTTACGCATGCAGACGCTCCTCGATCAGGTTTACGATCTTTTTCCGCAAACCCTCCAGGGTAATGGTGTAGGGATCAATGTGTGCGATTCGACGTGCGAGTTCATTTTCGCCGAGTTCAGAGGCAAGCCAGTAGGAGAAGTCGTTATCAGCTCTCTCCAGCCTGATGCGTGCCTCGAAGATATGGAAATAGAGTGCGTGGGTATCGATTTTTTTTATGATTTGAAGAAATTCCTGCAGGTTGCCGGCTTCATCTCCGGTCTTGATCACGAAGCTTCGTGAACTCATGAAGTGGAATTCGTAGCCGCTGAAAACATTGCGATCTTCAAACCCCTGGTTGAGGTGCTCTTCAATTGTAGTGATGAATTTTTCGCGCAGATTCCTGATTGAACGAAACTGGATAATATCAACGGCTGCCAGTGTTTCGCTGAGCAGTTCGTCGCCAAAAACGCTTCCGGTCCAGTAGGCAAAATCGTTAGGAGGTTCCGGAGAAAGGAAGTGATGCTGTTTCAGGAACTTGTGGGTATGGTGATAAATGCAGGATCCGGGTACAGTCCTGATGCCTTCCAGAAGTTCTGCAAGATTTTTTGCTTTTTTACCCAGAAGTTCCACGAGGCCCATCTCGGTATAAAAATGAAATAGGTTTGCCATGGCTACTCCTTATCTTTGTTGCGTGTACGAAAATCCGTGCTGATCAGGGAAATGGTAGCGGCCCTGTCCTTAAAGCAGTGTCCCGTACAGTTACATTGGGTAATACCTGGCACGTCAAATGGTAGCTTTTGCTATCGGCCTTTTAAATTTTGCAGTAATTTAATAATTTCTTTATAGTTGATGACGTTGAAACGGGCAAGTGAAGGGGTCAGACCGACCTTGATGGAGTAGCCCTTTTCAGGCAGAACTCTGAAGAGATCTTCATCGGTCCAGTCGTCTCCGGCTGCAAGGACAAAGTCGTATGTGCCGGATTCAAGCCAGTGCAGGGCCGCTAAGCCCTTGTTGAGTCCGGCCATACGGATTTCAATCACCTTTTTACCTTGCAGGATCTGTAGGTCCTGATTTGCTGTGAAACTTATCAGGTAGTCCGTGAGCTCTTTTGCGCGCAGCTGCCCCAGTTCCTGCTCCGCATTGCGGAAGTGCCAGGTCAGCGAGAATTCTTTTTCCTCGACAAAGGAGCCCGGAAGCCGGTCTGAATAGTTTTCCAGAAATGGCAGGATTTGTTCTTTCCAGATCGGGTTCAGAGTTTGCAGGGTTTTCCAGTTCCCTTTTTTTCTTTTGATCCAGGCGCCGTGCTCGGCGATGAAGCTGCAGTTGGTGATTCCGATCCAGTTGCGGATTGTCTTGCGGTCGCGTCCGGTCGCGATAACGATCTCATTGCGGCTGTCGTCGACGAGGTCTCTCAGCAGCGCCAGCATTTCCGGGTCCGGAACGGCCTGACTGTGGTGCTTCACGATTGGAACCAGGGTTCCGTCGTAGTCTAAGAAAATCAGGCGCTTTGCTGCCTTCTTAAAACTTCGCAGCATCTTTTTCCGGCTGGGTTCCAGCAGGCTTGTATGGGCCTGACTCTGATCATCTTTGACCTGCTGCAGGTGTTGCATGAAGTCCCGTGTCCAGCGGAAGACATCGTAGCGTTGCAGGCGGGTTTGCATCGCCTTCTGGCGCTTGAGCTGCTCTTTGCGCGGCATCTCAAGTGCTTCTATGATGGCATCAGCGATTTCTTCAGTGTAGAAAGGGTTGATTGAAATCGCTTCCCCAAGTTCAACAGCCACGCCTGCCTTTTCGCTCAGGATCAGCACTCCGGGCTCTTTGGACTTGCTGGCAACGAATTCCTTGGCGATCAGGTTCATGCCGTCCCGCAGGGGTGTGATCAGTCCGATGTTGGAGATTGAGTAGAGGGCGACCAACTGGGGGAAGCTCAGAAATCTAAACTGGTAGAGAACCGGTGTCCATGCCAGTGTGGCGTAACGGCCGTTGATTTTGCCGACAAGTTCATCGATTTGGCGCTTGGTCTCAAGATAATGCGTCACACCGACACGCGAGGGTACCACAACCATTATAAGTTGTACTTTTTCATGCCAGGCCGGATGTTGTTCCAGGAAAAGTTCGAAACCTTCAAGCCGGTTGATGATTCCCTTTGAATAATCCAGTCGGTCAATCGAAAGGATGGCCTTGCGGTCTTTTAGTTCTTTTTTCAGCCGGGAGCGTTCCCGGCGTGCTTCCTTCTCCTGCGAACCTTTGTGAAAGGCCTGATAGTCGATCCCCATCGGGAATGTTTCTACCTTGACATGCCGCTCTTCCAGCATAATCTGGCCCATTTCATGTTCCAGGCCCAGAATGCGTTGGGCGCAGCGCAGAAAATATTGTGTGTAGTCGTTGGTGTGAAATCCCACCAGATCGGCTCCAAGTATACCTCGCAGGATTTCCTGGCGCCAAGCTCCCGGCAGAAGACGGAAGACTTCGAAGGTCGGGAAGGGGATATGCAGGAAAAAGCCGATTTTGCTTTTAGGGAATTTCTCCCGGATCATTTGCGGCAGCAGCATGAGGTGATAATCATGGATCCAGATCGTGTCGTCTTCCCGAATTATTTTTAGCAGCGCGTCGAAAAATATCTCGTTGACCCGTTTGTAGGTCAGCCAGTACTCTTTCTCGTATTCCGCATAGGTCGTAAAATAGTGGAATATCGGCCAGATAGTTTTGTTGCAGAAGCCGTGATAGAAATTCTCCATGTCATCCTCTGAGAGGAAGACCGGTGACTGTTTGAGCTTCAGGAGTTTCTGCCGGAGCATCGCGGCTTCTTTTTTTGACTCAGGTGAAATTCCGGGCCATCCGACCCAGAGATGCTTAAAGTTCAGGGAGGAATCTTTTTTTTGGTTCTTTAAATAGGACTGCAGGCCGGTTACCAGTCCACCGGCGCTGGGCTGCAGAATAAAGGTGTTATCCTTTTTGGAAATGTTGACGGGCAGACGGTTCGAAACTATCAGCAGTCGGGACATTTTCACCTCTTGATTGTGGGGATTCGAATCCAGTATAGCTACTTGAAAAAAAAATTGCAAATCGGGTTCGTGATTCTTTTTCGGGGTGCAGGTTTGCATCACGTATGTTACGAAAACAGTGTGCACATGCGTTGGGGTTGACTTAATAGGGCATACGCGATATATAAAGTTATATTCAGGTGCTCGAAAGAGCTTGATAGGGAACCTCGTTAAAATCGGGGACGGGCCCGCCGCTGTGATCGGAAACGAAAGCCGCAACAAAGCCACTGTTTTTTACCAATTGAAATGGGAAGGCGCGGTGAGTAGGCGTAGATGAAAGGTGTCTACGTATCCGAAAGTCAGAAGACCTGCCTGAATAAGAGAACTTTCTTCGTGGTGAAGAAAGTATCAATATAACTTTGGGATAAAAAACGGACATCCCGGGTCGACTTAGTCGCTCCGGGATGTTTTTTTTTGGATTCCAAGCAAAGGAAGGAAAGGCGTTTATGAATGTTTCAAAGATTAAGGTTGTTTTGGCAATTACTTTTTCGTTGTTGGTTGCTACCCAGGGGTATGCCGATGATGCGGAACCGGTTGAGATGGAAACAGTTGTTGTTACCGGTACGAGGACTGAACAGGAAATAAAGAAGATTCCTGCAAACGTTACCGTGATTGGGCAGGAAGATATCAAGAATTCAACTGCCCAAAATGTGGTTGATCTTCTGCGGGGTGAGCAGGGGATTGTTGTTAGAGACTGGACGGGCAATGGAAAAACCGCATCAGTTGATATGCGTGGGTTTGGAGAGAATGCCGCCGCTAACTCGCTGGTCATGATAGATGGGCGCCGGGTAAATTCAATTGATCTTAGCGGCATTGACTGGACACAGATTCCCCTGGACCAGGTCGAGCGCGTAGAAATAGTTCGCGGAACAGGAACCGTGCTGTACGGTGATAATGCTGTTGGAGGTGTGATCAATATTATCACAAAACTGCCATCTGAGGAAATAACCATGCAGGCTGGCACTGTTTTCGGAAGTTACGGTCGAAACAAGGAACATGTGTCCTTCAGTGGAATGAAGGGAGATGTCGGGGGCTCTTTTTACGCAAGTTATGATTCAACCAATGGTTACCGGAAGAATTCAGATTTTCGGACAAAAGACATCGGCGGTAAGTTAGTCTATGACCCCACGGACTTCCTTGGTTTTCAGCTTAGCGGCTCCTATCATTCTGATACTTCTGGTATGCCGGGTAGTTTGCTGGCGGGCTCTGACCCTGAATCAAGCCGTTATCCCGATGATAAGGCTCAGACCCGGGACGGCTACCTCAACTTGAGGATAGATGCTGATTTAAAAGAATGGGGGGGGATTGTTACGGACATCTCCTATCGTCATCGCACAACTGACGGACAGTACATCTATGAGTCTGGGGACGTTTATTCAATTGAAAGTGAAATAGACACATGGGGTTTTACGCCTAGGTATACGTTAGATGCGGAGATTTTCGAGCATGCAAACAGGTTGATTATCGGAACCGATATGTATTGGGCCAACCAAGACACGGATTCGGTTTATGATGGCATTTTTTATGACTCAGTAAGCGCGGTCAGTGTTGACAAGTCTTCTTTCGGCGCATATATCAGCGATGAATTTTCCCTATTAGATAATTTAATACTATCACTAGGGGCCAGGCGTGAACGAGTTAAATATGACCTTGAACACAAGGGGTCACTAGATGAAAGCGTGACTGAGACAGAGAACGGGTTCAATGCCGGCTTGACCTATCTGTATTCCGATACTTCTTCTGTTTTTGTTCGGGCCAACAGAAGTTATCGGTTCCCGCTGACAGATGAATTTATTTTGTATTTTCCTACGTCTGTCAATGAAGATCTTAAACCTCAGACAGGACGGCATTATGAGGTTGGCGTAAAGCACCATTTTACAGAAAACCTTCGGGCGGATGTGACATTGTTTCGTGCGGAAATCAAAGACGAGATTTTCTATAACCCTATGACCTATGAGAACACCAATCATTCCGAAACCCTCCATCAGGGTATTGAGGTCGGGCTCAGGGCCGATTTTATTGACAGGGTGACAATTATAGGAAATTACACATACACGGACGCTGAATTTGAAAAAGCGCCATATAAAAATAATAATATTCCTGCTGTGTCTGAACATACGGCTCATCTCGGTGTAAGCATTTACAATGTTGTCCCGGGATGTAGATTGTCCGTGAGTTATAATTATGTGGGCAGCAGTTATCTTATTAGTGACCAGGCCAACATACAAAAAAAACTGGATGACTATTCCACGGTTGATTGCAAGCTTTCATATACTGTTAAAGGTGTTGAGGCCTTTTTCGGCATAAACAATCTGACAAATGAAGAGTATTCAGAGTACGGGGTTGTCGGTTTCGGTGGAACCCGTAACTTTTATCCGTCTCCCGAGAGGAACTGGTTTCTGGGACTTAACTACGCTATGTAGGTTCTCTGCGATCGGTTTAGAGATGTATCGATAGTTGAAAATAATATTGAATGTTCTGTCTAATGGTTTATAGTTCCGGAATACATTTCATGTCGGCAAATCGCATTTATTTGTGAGCAAATGATGTTTCGATGCAAATTATTTTTGCACATCGTTTTTATGGTGGCTCTACTGGCCTTCCCGGTCAGTTCTCCGTGCACAACCTTTGAAGATGTACTGGGGCGGAAAGTTTCGCTGGCAAAGGATCCCATGCGGATCATTCCGCTTGCACCGAACTTGACTGAAATACTTTATTATCTGGGATTAGAAGAGCGGGTTGTGGGTGTTACGGATTTCAGTTCCTATCCGGCCGCAGCCCTTGAAAAGCCCAGAGTGGGGTCCTATATCAACCTGAATGTGGAAAAGATTATCAGTCTGTCTCCGGAACTGGTCATCGGCACCAGAGACGGTAACAGTTCTGGTGACGTGAAACTTCTGGAGCAGGCTGGCATTCCGGTATTTATTGTCAATCCCCGGAATGTGGAGAGCGTGATTTCCAGCGTTGCCCGGATCGGAAGGATTTGCGGAATTCCTGAGAAAGCCGATTCCATGGTCGTTGAGCTGACCCGGCGTTTTGAAGCGGTCCGGTCAGCCATACAGTCTCAGAAAAAGCCGCTGGTTTTTTTGCAGATCAATATTGTTCCCATCATGACAGTCAACAAAACTACAGTACACGATGATCTGATCCGGCTTGCCGGCGGTGTCAACATGACCGCTGAGGAGCCCATTACCTATCCGCGCATCAGTGTGGAGGAGGTGATCTGGAAAGAACCTGAAGTGATCATTATCTCTTCGATGGAACGGGGCGGGCGGTTTGAAACAGCTAAAAAGAACTGGATGCAATGGACGTCTATCCCGGCAGTAAAAAATAAACGTGTGTATTTGATTGATTCAGATCTCATTGACCGGGCTTCGCCGAGAATCATTGACGGGCTGGAGGTCATGGCGCGGATCATTCATCCTGAGGTGGACTGGGAAAGCCGGAGCAGCAGGGATGATGGGCAGAGTGTCACGGAAAATGGAATGCGCTAAACTGTTAAATCAATTGGCTTGATGTGCAATGTAATAGAATGGTCGCTTCTATGTCTTCTCAGTACCCTCATACAATTACTACACCTGGGAAGGTGGTCTTCCTCTCCCTGGTCATGTGCATCATTCTGGTGTGTGCGATGGCCATTGCGCTTGTTGTCGGCACCGTGGATGTATCGTTCGGTCATATCATGGGGATTATTTCGGGCACGCTTCCGACTGATGACCCTGTCCGGCTGATTATTTTTAAGATCCGGCTTCCTCGGATTATTCTGGCAGGGCTTGTGGGTTTTTCTCTTTCCCTGGGCGGGATAGTTTTTCAGGCCATTCTTAGAAATCCCCTGGCCGATCCCTTTATATTAGGTGTTTCCAGCGGGTCTGCCTGTGGAGCGGTGCTGGGAATCATTTTCGGGTTTGGCTTCAGTGTTGGGATCCCGGTGCTTTCTTTTGTTGGAGCGCTCTTAACCATCTATCTTGTGATGAGCCTGGGTGCACGGCGGATGGGGATGGAATCCTCGACGATTCTTCTGACCGGTGTAATCATCAACGCCTTTTTTACGGCTGTGATCATGTTTTTTATTTCCATCTCAGCTGATGAACGCCTGCATACCATGCTCTTCTGGCTGTACGGTGATCTTTCTCAGGGGCAGTACGGCCAGTTGGCTTTCATTGCGCCCATTGTGCTTGTAGTCTTCATCTGGCTCTACAGTTTGTCAAAGGAGCTGAACATCATTACAACAGGAGACGAGATCGCCCTGCAGCTGGGTGTGAATGTGGCGGCCACTAAAAAGACAGCCTTGGTGCTTGTTTCATTATTGATGGGTCTGGTGGTGGCTTTTTCAGGTCTGATTGGTTTTGTGGGCCTCATTGTTCCCCATTTGGCGCGGATGGTCTTTCGAACCGATCACCGGCTTTTGATCCCCATCGGGTCTCTTGGTGGTGCCATATTCCTGATCGCGGCGGATACCCTGGCCCGGACGCTTGTTTCTCCCAGCGAATTGCCTGTCGGGGTGGTCACCGCCTTTATGGGTGCACCGTTTTTTATCCTGTTGCTGAGAAAGAAGGGGAGCCAGTGGAGCCGATCCTGACCCTTAAAAATATTGGTCATAGTTACGGGAATCAGAGGGCGCTCAAGGGTGTTGATCTGAATTTGATGGATGGTGAGATCCTTGGTATCTTGGGCCCCAACGGTTCAGGAAAGAGCACTCTTCTGAAGGTTCTGGATGGTCTGTTGACGCCCACGGAAGGAGAGATTCGGCTACGTGGCCGTCTCTTTCGAGATTTGAATCGGTCTGAATTGGCACGCGACGTAGCCATGGTGGCCCAGGAGAATTATTTTCGTTTTTCATTTACCGCTCTGGAGGTGGTCCTGATGGGTCGCTATCCCCATCTGAAGCGTTTGCAGTTTGAAGGCAGGAGGGATATGGATGTGGCCTATAATGCGCTCAAGGCCACCCATGCTTTAGATCTGGCTGATCGTCCGATCCATGAACTCTCCGGCGGGGAACGGCAACGGGTGCTTATTGCCCGGGCCCTGGCCCAGGAGCCCAAGGTCATTTTGCTGGATGAGCCCACCTCTTTTTTGGACCTAAAATTCAAGAGGGAAATTTTTCGACTCATCTCTGCGCTCAGCCGTGATCAGGGGTTGAGTGTGGTTCTGGTCTCCCATGATATTGATCTGGTGGCCATGTACTGCAGCCGGCTGGTTATGTTGAAAAAAGGTGAGGTCTACACAACAGGCGAGCCGGAAGCCGTTGTTACGGCCGAAAATGTCGGGGCGGTGTATGAGTGTCCGGTGCTGGTGGATAAGAACCCGCAGACGGGAAGACCACGGGTATCCGTGGTATAGGTTCTCAGGTTTTTAGGTAATCTGTCGGAACAGTTTTTAAACGAGGAGAAGTTATGATCGAGATTTTTATCAAAGGTGGACCACTCATGTATCCGCTTCTCTTGTGTTCCATTATCTCTCTCAGCGTTGTTATTGAACGGTTGTTTTTCTGGATCGGCGTTGAGAGAGCTCATAATCAGGCTCTTTTGCAGGAGGTGTTGGGGTTGTGCCGGCAGGGTGACTGGGAAGCGGTGCGGCTGAAAGCTGCAGGGTCAAATAATTACGTGATCCGGGTGCTGATCAGCGGAATCCTCCACCGGGATTATTCTCTCAGCAAGGCCATGGAATCCGCTGCTGCAGAGGAAGTCAGCCGTATGGGCAGGTTCATGGGCGCGTTGGATACTATGATTACCATTGCCCCGCTTTTGGGAATCCTTGGAACCGTTACGGGTATAATCGACTGCTTTGATATGCTGGGAACTCAGGGTCTCGAAAACCCGCAGGTTGTTACCGTCGGCATCGCTCAGGCCTTGATCACAACGGCTTCGGGCTTGATTATTGCCATCGCCACGGTGGTCCCTTTTAATTATTTTAATTCTAGAATTGAACGGGCTGCCCGGGTCATTGAAAAGTATGCAACCAGTTTTGAAATTGTGTATGAAAAAATCCTGATGGCAAAAGTTAGTGGCACGGGAGGGGACCGGTGAAAGTCACACTACCCGCCAAACGTAAAAGCCGCATTGAAATGATTCCGCTTATTGATATCGTTTTTTTGTTGTTGGTGGTGTTTATCTACACCATGCTTTCCATGGCTGTGCACAAGGGTTTGGCTGTCGCGCTTCCCACATCCGCTGCAACAGAGATTGAAAAAAATCTAGTGTTGTCCGTAAGCATAGATCGTGACGGCATGGTTTATCTGGACACGGTACCGATCCAGCTTGGAGAGCTTACACAGGCGCTCGCATCCAGGGCCGAGAGTCAGGATAATCCCGGCGTACTCCTATTTGCAGACAAGGAAGTTGATTATCAGGATCTTTTTCGGGTGCTTGACCGGATTAAGCTTGCTGGTCTGAATCAAATTTCTCTTCAGGCAGAGGGAAACGAGTAGATGAAGCGTCTTCTGGCTGCAGTCGGGCTTGCGCTCCTTGTGCATGGGATGGTGTTTCTGGCCGACTTTGACTGGTTTCCTGACAGGATCGTTCCACCGCGCATATCCCAGTTTGTAACGGTGACCATGTCTTACCGGCACAAGGTGGTGGAGGAGGCGCTGTCCAGGGAAACTCCAGAGCCGAATAAAATCGAGGCTCCAAAACCCCCGCAAAAGAAGGTTATAGAGAAACAGCCAAAGAAGCCTTTAGAGTCGCATGTTGCAAAGCCCAGAGAACAAGAATTTGTTTTAGGGGTTCAGCAGGAAGAAGTTTCCGATGCACCGCGCCGCAAAGAAGCTTCAATAAAGGATAATGGCGGTGCAACGGGTCGGGTTCAAGAGGCTGTCCCTTTGTATAAGATAAACCCACCTCCCCGGTATCCGAGAACAGCCAGAAGACGAGGGGCTCAAGGCACAGTTATACTCAGTGTGTATGTGGATGCTCAGGGCCGCGTGGATAATCTATGGGTTTTTGAATCTAGCGGTTTCAGGGTGCTTGATAATGCGGCCCTCGAAGGGGTTAAAAAGTGGAGCTTTGAGCCGGGCAGAAAAGGCGACACGAAGGTCGCCATGTGGGTCAACGTTCCGGTTAGGTTTGAGTTGAAATAGGATGGCTGTTGAAAAATGTCAGTCTACGGCGTTGCGCTCGCCATTCGTCGCTGCAGCGTACGAAAAAGTACGCCTCATTCTTCATGAAATAGCGCGCCTTGCATCCGAGCATTTTTGAACAGCCTTTATGTAGTGCATGACGAGTGTGATCTGTTTCTGTGGTTTGTATTTTTGTTTTAGGTTTTTAAATCCCGTTGGAGCGCAGACTGGAGGGTGGACTTGCGCAGCACGTCCACCAATTGAGACATACAGCGGTGGACACGCTTTGAGAGTTCACCTGCGAACTGCTCAACCCACTTGGAGGCGCACGATCTTGTTTGCCTTTATCAGTACCGGGATAAGGAAGAACATAAGTCGCAGCCCCCATGGGAATGCCGACAATTTTCGTCGTATGACAAAGCTTTCCTCTATAAACTTGATCCTGCCCGGCCAGGCTTCAAGCTCACGCCCGCTGTTAAGCCCCCATTTGATAAGCGCCCCGGCCTTGTTATCCAGCGCGTCATTATATTTTTTCTTTGTCGCCATTTTTAATACTATGTTCACATACCAGGCTGCCATGATTTCAATCAGGCACTCTGCGCCGGAAAAGTTGTCCTGAATAATCCTGAGCATGGCTCTGTTCTCGGCCTCGGTAAAATAAAACGAGAGCCCCTCGATGATAAATAGCGTCGGTAGGCCTTTGGGAACAGCATCGGCCCATGCAGGGTCAAGGGCAGAGCAGGTAATAAAGCGGTGCCGCTCGGTTTCCTTGAAAAATTTCTTGCGCAGGGCTATGGCCTCGGGCAGGTCGAGATCGAACCACCGTACCCTGCCGTTGTCCACGCGCGGGAATCTGGTATCGAGCCCGCAGCCGATATTGACGACAACGCCGTCGGGAAACGCGCTCAAAAACCGCGAAACATATTCATCAAAAATAATGGTGCGCAAACATGCGCCTATCTGGGAAATGGGATAGAGATTGGAGCGGGCAGGGTCATAATCAAGTGAATCAAGGATTTGCACCGATAACGGATCGCGGATTACCCCGTTCTTCTTCTTGGTTTCAACGTAGCGCGACTTGAGCGGATAGAGCAGTGTTTCCGGGATGGCGTTCAATTCTTCTATCGACAGTTTCTGTTGCATCGCGGCCCCTCCTGTATAGTGTCTATGCATTATGTCAGTACTTCCTGGAAAATCCGGTCCGCGCGACGCCTGCCGATGATTTTAGCCAGCAGGTGGCGTGTCGTGTCTTTCTCGGCGATGTCCCTGCGAAATCGCTCACGGCTCGCGGCTATTTTTTCGCATACTGCCGGATCATCCACCCTGTGGCATGTGTGCAGACGCTCGCAATACAGCTCTGCGTATTCGAACGCGCACGCTTCAAAGCGGTTGTAGCAATCCTGCGAGGTCATTGCAAAAAATGTGTTTTCATTCTGATGCGGCTGCATCCACTTCGGCAGATCGGTACGGGGCAGATCGGCATAACGCTCTGCAATCGGCCTGTAAACAGCCAGGTGCTTGCGGCGGTACTCATCATCGTCAAACAGCGCAACCGTGTTCACATAGGCGATTGTTTTGTTCTTCATGTGGGTTAAATCGATAATGAGCGCAGGCATGTCGGTTGTTTCATCCGGATAAAACGCAATGCCCTGCTGATGCACCCCCGGTATGCGCATGGTCAATTCCATGGAGTAAAACTTTCTAATACCGTCGGCCCGCCGGTTTTCAAACCTGATGTCAAGTAATCCGAAAAGCCAGTGTATGTGTGACAGTGTTGTATCAACCGGAAGCGCCTCCATGTGAAAATGTTTTTCTGCAATTTCTATGATGCCTCTGATAAGATTTCCCATAGCATTCTCCTTTCCTGCTGGATGTATTTTCACCGTATTTCTGAGAAGACCTCACGCTGAACAGTTGCGCTATAAGCTGAAACTGAATTCAAATTCAATTTCAACCCAAAAAAATTTATTTCTTAATAAATGTTTCAATCACCCGCACCAGGGCCTCGTGCGCATCCTGCCTGTCATAGCCGATCTCTTCTCCGGTGAACCGCTTGAAAAATAATCCGTAGACCACGCGCTCTATGGTTCCCGAGAGCACCTGCCGCATAACGGTCGGCTTGAGAGAAGAGTCAAACACCCCTTGCTGCTGGCCTTGCAGCATAATTTCGTCAATGGTCGCGATCAGGTGATTGTTGGCCGCCATTATCTCGGCCCGCTTCGGCATCAGGCCCTTGTCTTTCAGCATAATGATATGCGGCAGTGCCTCGTGCAGAATCTTTACCCGGCACAGGCAGCTGTCATCTTTGAGCAGCAGGTCCTCGCAGTTGTGCAGGAAGGCATAGAGCTTGTCAAACGGGTTGCGCAGCACGGTAACCCTTTGGGCGTTCACTTCATTGAAGGTTTGCAGGAAAATAAGGAGAAGAGAGAGCAGCACATCCAGTTTGTTTTTGAAATATGAATAGATAAGCCCGGTTGACATGCCGGCTTCCTTTGCAACCGCGGAAATCGTTGCGTACTCGAAGCCCTTTTCTGCAAAAACGCGTGTGGCGGCATCAAGAATACGCTGGCGTTTATCATCCATACAGGCTCAACTTTCAATGTGAATATGAATTCAACTTCATTATAGGTTTAAGAAAGACCCCTGTCAACCCAAAAGATACCAAACAAATGCGGTTGCAAGATTTAACCAGGGCCGTCCGGCAAGACATAAAAGGCGTAAAAATCTTGCGACGCGCGCCCTGCTTTATCCTGACATTTTTATAAGTTGTTTTGCGCTTTGATAGATGATTGGATGACCCTAATCTTGTCCATGCCCTCGGCTTTTGTGCCTGTCCTTACGGATAAACAGCATCAGCCGTTTTTGGCCTCCTCCCACAATTGATCCATTTCCTCAAGCGTCGCATCCGTCGGCCCTCGCCCCTGTTTTTTGAGTTGCTGTTCAATGTAGGCAAAGCGCGTTTTGAATTTTGAGTTCGAGTGTCGCAGGGCCTCTTCGGGTTCAATATTCAGATGGCGGGCCAGGTTGACGATGCTGAACAGAATGTCGCCGACCTCGTCTTTGATACAATCCGGTTTTGCCTGCCCGATTTCAACCTCAAGTTCTGCAAGTTCTTCCCGGATTTTAGTGATAGGGCCGCTTATATTCTGCCAGTCAAAGCCAACCCGGGCAGCCTTGCGTGTGAGCGCACAGGCCTGGCTCAGGCCCGGCATGGAGGAGGGCAGGCCGTCAAGAATTGACTCTTTCGGTTTTTTGCCTTCCTGGACTTTAAGTTTCTGCCAGTTGGCGACAACCTCTTCGGCGCTGTCCACCTTCGTATCGCCGAAAACATGCGGATGGCGGTGAATCATCTTGTCGCGGATGCGTTCAAGGCTGTCCGCCAGGCTGAATATGCCTTGTTCCTCATACATGCGTGCCAGAAATAGCAGCAAAAAAAGCACATCTCCGGTTTCCTCGGCAATATGGGTGCCGTCATCACCGTCAATGGCATCCAGCAGCTCGTAGAGTTCCTCGCTGAGATAGTTTTTGACCATCGCCGGGGTCTGCTTTTGATCCCAGGGGCAGCCTTCCGGGCTTCTGAGTGTACGGATGACTTCCATGACTTCTACTAAGTGGCGAGCGGCGCGATCCATTGGCAAATTCCTTAACGCACCCGCAAAAAGTCAGAATACTGCGTTGCACTTCATCCTCAGTTACTGCGGCGAACGGCACGTACGCCTCCGGATTTATGCGCCTTGTCTGCGGTTTTTTTTCGAGTGCGTCTTATAAAAAGAGGTTATTTCGTTTTTTGAGACTACATCAATCCCTTGATATTTGAATGCAAATATGATTAAATCTTAACGTTAAGCTATCGTATCATTATTATACGGTTTTTTAAACTATGCAGCAGTAATATTATTATTCTCTGCGCTCACTTTATTTTTTTAGGAGGAACAAAGTCATGGCAATTAAGGTTGGAATTAACGGTTTTGGCAGAATTGGACGTCTTGTTTTTCGTGCTGCATGTACAAAGCCGGAAATTGAAGTTGTTGGTATCAACGATTTGATTGATGTCGAGTATATGGCATACATGTTGAAATATGATTCGACCCATGGCAAGTTTGATGGCGATGTTGAAGTCAAGGACGGCAATTTGATCGTCAACGGCAAGACCATTCGCGTCACTGCCGAAAGAGATCCGGCTAACCTGAAATGGGATGCTGTCAATGCCGAGTATGTGGTTGAGTCAACCGGATTGTTCCTGACCCGTGAAAAAGCCGAAGCACACCTGAAAGCCGGTGCTAAACGCGTTGTTTTGTCCGCTCCGTCAAAGGACGCCACTCCCATGTTCGTCATGGGCGTTAACAGCGCCAAGTATACTGCGGATATGGACATTGTTTCCAACGCATCCTGTACAACTAATTGCTTAGCGCCGATTGTCAAGGTTCTCAACGACAACTGGGGCATTGTCGAAGGCCTCATGACCACTGTACACGCTGTCACCTCCACTCAGAAAACCGTTGATTCACCGTCAAATAAAGACTGGCGCGGTGGTCGCGGCGCAGCCCAGAACATTATCCCGTCATCAACCGGAGCCGCCAAGGCTGTCGGCAAGGTTATTCCCGAGCTCAACGGCAAACTGACCGGCATGGCCTTCCGCGTGCCGACTCCGGACGTGTCCGCGGTCGACTTGACGGTTCGTCTCGAAAAAGGTGCCAGCTATGACGAGATTAAAGCGGCCATGAAGAAAGCAGCCGACGGTGAGCTCAAGGGCATTCTGGGTTACACCGAAGACGCAGTTGTCTCCACCGATTTCCTGGGCGATCCGCGCACTTCAATCTTTGATGCTGAAGCCGGTATCGCATTGAGCGACACTTTTGTGAAAGTCGTTTCATGGTATGACAACGAGATGGGTTACTCTCATAAGATTCTTGATCTGATCCTGCACATGGATACGGTTAAATAATATATAAAAAACGTGAGATGTAAGGCGTGAAACGATTTCAACTGATGTCGTTTCACGTTTTGCGCTTAACGAGGGAAACCATCATGGCTGTAAAATTTATTGATGAAATCGACGTGGCCGGCAAAAAAGTTTTCGTGCGGGTTGACTTCAATGTGCCGCTGGATGAGAACTGTACCATTACCAACGACAACCGCATTAAGGCCACCATCCCTACGCTGAAGTACATTCTCGATAACGGCGGTGCCATAATCGCCGCGTCGCATCTGGGTCGTCCCAAGGGCAAACCGGTGCCTGAAATGAGTTTGAAGCCCGTTGCCGCGCGCCTGGCAGAGCTGCTGGGCATCGAGGTTCAGTTCGCTGATGACTGTATCGGCGATGAGGCTGCTGTTAAGAAGGCAGCCCTGAAGCCGGGTCAGGTACTGCTGCTTGAAAACTTGCGTTTCTACGAACAGGAGACCAAAAACGATCCTGATTTTGCTGCACGGCTTGGCGCCGGGGCTGATGTGTTTATCAGTGATGCGTTTGCGGTATCGCACCGCGCACACGCTTCGGTTGCGGCCATAACACACGTGGTGCCAATATGTGCCGCTGGTTTTCTGATGCAAAAGGAGATTCAGAGTTTTGAAAATGCCATGACTAATCCGGAGCGTCCGCTGGTCGCGGTGGTGGGCGGTGCCAAGGTGTCGGGCAAGCTGGAAGTGCTTGAAAACCTGCTTGGCAAGGTTGACGGTGTGATTATTGGCGGTGGCATGATGTTCACCTTCCTCAAGGCTCAGGGAAAAGAGGTGGGTAAATCGCTGGTCGAAGAGGACCTGATCGAAACGGCCAGAAGCGTTTTGCAAAAAGCCGCCGACAAGGGCGTGCAATTGCTGCTTCCAACGGATTGCGTGATTGCCGAGGAGTTTAAGGGCGGCATCCCGACTAAAACGGTTTCGGTTGACGATATCCCCGTGGGCTGGATTGGCCTGGATATAGGTCCGGAAACCGTGGCGGCTTTCGGCAAGGTTATTTCCGAGGCCAAGACCATTGTCTGGAACGGCCCCATGGGCGTGTTTGAGATGCAGGAATACAGCAAGGGCACCTTTGCCGTTGCCGATCAGATCGCGGCATCTTCCGCCTTGAGCGTGGTGGGTGGCGGCGACTCGGTTTCGGCCCTGAAGCTTTCGGGTAACCAGGGCAAGGTCACCTTTGTCTCAACGGCTGGCGGTGCGTTTATGGAGATGATGGAAGGCAAAACCCTGCCGGGCATTGCCGCGCTTGATCGCTAACCGTGCAGACAACTGGAACGAAAGAATAAACAGGCTATATCCCGTAAACTTTGAATATATGCATAGTGAGGTATACATCATGAGAACACCTGTAATAGCCGGTAACTGGAAAATGCACAATACGGTAGATGAATCGCTGGCCTTGGTACGCGAGCTCAAACAGCTGGTGCTGGGTGTTGGTGGTGTTGAAATTGTGGTTGCTCCCGTATTCACCGCACTTGACGCGGTTTCTGCTGAGATCAACGGCTCCAACATCGCGCTTGCTTCTCAAAATATTTTCTGGGAGGAGAAGGGCGCCTATACCGGTGAAATAGCGCCGGGCATGCTCAAGGATGTGGGCTGCACCTATGCCATTATCGGCCATTCGGAGCGCCGTCAGTATTTTGGTGAAACTGATGAAACCGTCAACAAGCGTGTTAAAGCCGCTTTGGCAGCCGGATTGACCCCCATCCTGTGTGTGGGTGAAACCCTTGCGGAACGCGAAGCCGGCAAAACCCCTGAGCTTGTATCCCGGCAGGTGAAAGGCGGTCTGGCAGGTCTCGATTCTGCTGAGATTGACAAATTAATTATTGCCTATGAGCCGGTTTGGGCAATCGGAACCGGTAAAACCGCTACGCCCGAGCAGGCCGAGGAAGTGCATGCAGATATTCGTGGGCTTGTCAGCAGCATTGCCGGGGCTGACACGGCGTCCGGGATGCGCATTCTGTATGGAGGAAGCGTGAAACCTGACAATGTTGATGTGCTTATGAGCCAGCCCGACATTGACGGAGCGCTTGTGGGCGGGGCCGCGCTTAAGGCTGAATCGTTTGCCCGTATTATAAAATTTGAAACCAATTAGAAACTAAATAGTTGCCATCTAGTGTAAAATGCTGTAATATTTTCGCTTTGTTTATGTTTGCATATTGAGGACATTATGAGTACTTTAATTGTTATCGTGCATGTTATTGTTTGCCTGATGTTGATCGGTATCGTGCTGTTGCAGTCTGGCAAGGGCGCGGATATGGGCGCAGCCTTTGGCGGTTCGTCGCAAGCCTTGTTTGGCGGAGCCGGACCGGCTCCCTTTCTGACCCGGGTTACCACCGCAGCGGCCGTGGTGTTCATGATCACGTCGCTTGTGTTGGCCTATGTTTCGGCCAATGTCATGGAAGGTTCAGTCATGAGCGGTGTTGAAGTAGCTCCCGGACAGGCCGTTGAGTTGCCGGTTGTTCCGGAGGCCATGCCCGGAGCTCCCGTACAGGCACAGGATCAGCCCGCGGCGCAAGAGTAATACATGCCCGCTTATAAAAAGAAGAATATGCCGGAGTGGTGGAACTGGTAGACACGCTGTGTTGAGGGCGCAGTGGGGAGACCCGTGTCGGTTCGATTCCGACCTTCGGTATTCAAAATTAAAAAGCAAACAGTTAAGGCCAGTTTTCGGTGTATTCCGAATGCTGGCCTTTTTGTTAGGGGGCGAGGTTTAAGGAAAGAATGTATCCGGCAATTCGAAGCAAGAGCAATATAAAAATTACAGCGAAGGGTATAATGAATATGTATTTCTTTGTGAAACCTCGCTTTGGCCGTCATACTCAAAATTGGTCTCGTTTAAGGGATTAGGTCATTCGTAGGGTTTCTTCAATCTGCTTATGGACGGTTTTTGGAGCAGTATGCAGGATTAGTCTGCGAATGTTTTTTTTGTACTCATAAACATGGTGATCAAAGACCTTCATAAAGCTTTCCCTTTGCCCGGACAAACACGGGCTCCGTTTTTGCAGGTACATTTGTTGCTGTAGGAATAGGTATGAGACCGCGAGTATTTTTTATTATGGACGGGTAAGTTAACTATGGCCTTTTTTTGTTTTGGTTTTTGATAACTGTCCTTTCTTGCATGCCTAAATGAGATAGCTGGGTTAATATTTTACTTTCGTAATAATTTTGAAAAGACTTTCCAGTGGAGCTCAGGCTGCTGCCGCTAAGCATCTTGTCTGAATTATTATTTTTAAATAATATAGTAGAGACCTTTTGTTTTACAGCCGTGAACTTAGACGCGCCTATGTTTACGACTAAAAAAAATACTGTACAGCAGACCAATTCAATTTTGGCTGTCAGAGCTTAAAAATCAAGCTGTGCTCTTACTCCAAAGATAGCAACCGAATCGGCGTCAGCTGACCCGGCCAGCCCATCCACCCATTGAAAATCAGGAGAAATCGCCAACTGGTTATTGACTTGAAACCTGTAATAGGCCTCAATACGTTTTTCAGCCGGCGTGGTGCCGAAACCGTTTTGCCGCAATTCTATATCGCGGTAAGCATTGGTGGTGTCGGCAACACCGAAGGCAAGACCGAACGTATCATCTTCCTGACCCCATTTTCTTCCGGCCACCTGGAATCCAACACTCCAGGCTCGTTCTATCGCATAAATGTCGTTACTTTGTTGACCATAACGGCAAAACCCGGTAATGTTTTCTGACAGCTGCTGGTCAAAGCTCAGGCCGAATCCCTGACCGCTTTCACTATTTTGAAGCGGGTTACGAATTTTTTCATGATCACCGTAATTGCCCCAGGCATAGACTCGGTAGTTTCCGTTAAGCCCCCCGATTTCCGTCTTCAATACTGCTTCAGCGATCAAAAAACTGTCATCAAAAACGTCTTCGTAGTCGCTATTCGATTCAAGTGCGCCTAGGTTCAGTTCAAACCAATCTGCAGGAAACCAGCTCAGGCGGAGGCCGTAGGTATAGTCCGGAAAATCAACTGCAATATTATTTACGAACTGATCCGCCAAAAATTGTGAAGTTTCGTCATTGGCAACTTCATTAGCATCAAAATAGCCCACAGGATCAAGCTTACCAACAGTTGCAATGATCTTGCCAGCCATAAAGCTGTGCTCATACCAGAGTTCTGCCACTTCTAAGTCAACCGAATCACCCAAGGCATCCGCATTAACTCCGGTCAGCCCGCTCACTTCATTATTCAGCCCGTCGCCTTGACCAGCCTCAAGATGAATAAAGGCCTGACCGTTTTTGCCGACGGACGCGCCAATCTCAAAATCAACGGAGAAGCTGGCATCGGCATCATCACCCTTCTGGTCAATACCGGGGGCTCGGCGATAATTACTGCCATTGCCAACGGTACCCTGCACTACAGAAGTTGCGCCTAGAGAAAATTCCAAGTTGCCAAGCGCAGCACTAACCGATTGTAGTTCCTTTACAACGCCCGTATGATTTTCAATCAGGTTGTCCTGCTCCATGTTCCTGGTTTCCTGTGCTGCCAGTTTTTTTTCAAGCAGTTCAAGCCGTGTCTTAAGTTTTTGTACTTCATCCTGCAATGGTTCTGCACAGTCTGCTGAGGATAGAGAAATAAACAAAAATGTAATTGTGAGTATAGCCTTTGTTTTGTGTTTTATGATGCCACCTTTCTTTTTTTAGCCATGTAAAATATTTTTAGTTATTCCAAACTTTTGCCTCAAAAAAAATGTTCGTCTCTCCCTGGGCAGTATATCCTTGCCCCGGTATATAGGTGCACATGGTTTTTCAACATTTCCGACAGGATATTTTTTCCGTGCCGCTGCTATTTTTTTTTGTTCCGCATGAAGTACAGCTGCACCCGCAGCTGCTGCCCACACCGTATTTAATTATACGACAAACAAAACAAACAGCAGTTGCGATTACAATGACGAGAACGATTGCCATCTGCATAACGATAACCCGATTTTGTTATATTTTTATATAAACACTTTGCCGATCTGGTACACGGCGACAGACAGCCCAAAGGCAAGTAACGTGTTAAAAACCATGGAAAAGGCGCCCCATTTCCATGATCCGGCTTCACGGACAATACAGACCACAGCCACAAAGCAGGGGGAATAGAACATAACAAAAATAATCAAGCTCAATGCGGTCAGCGGGCTCCAGTCCGAAGACCTGGCCAGAGTATCCGACAAAGTGCCGGTCTCTTCAGAATCGACCTCGCCCATGGAATAAGCGGTTCCCAAGGTTGAAACAATAACCTCTTTGGCGGCAAACCCGCCCACCAGGGCAATATTGATGCGCCAGTTAAAACCGGCCAGCCTGCTGACCTTTTCAAGGGAAGTTCCTATTCTACCGGCTACCGAGTGTTTTAATGCGGCTTCAGACTCTTTCTGACCGATTTCTTTCAGGGTTTCGGAAAGAGCCTCCGCTGCTTCTGAACGTTTCGTGTTCTCATTTACTGTTTTCAGCTCTTGAAATGCTTTCGGTTGGGCGGATATAATAGTTATTCTTTGCTGCTCAAACTGATCTGCTTTTCCCTCCGGCAGGCCCGGAAAAGTCATCATGGCCCAGATCAGAATCGAGATCCCCAAGATCACGGTACCGGCTTTTTTAATGTACTGCCAGGTTCGTTCCCAGGTATGAATCAAAAGTCCCCGGAGGGTGGGCAGGCGGTACGGTGGAAGCTCCATCACAAAAGGGGTGGATTCGCCGGCAATGATAGTTGACCGCAGCAGTTTGGCAGTCAGGAGGGCCACAGCCCAGGTCAGCAGAGTCAGAATAAACATGATTAAGGCCTCGTTCTCAGCAAAAAAGGCTGCGATCAGCAGAGTCATCACCGGCAACTTTGCCCCGCAGTTCATAAAGGGAGCAGTTAAAATGGTAGCCAGCCGTTCCCGGGGAGAATGCAGAGTCCGGGCAGCCATTATCCCCGGTACTGCGCAGCCTCCGGCAATACCGCCGGAAACGATGTAAGCCATGACCGAACTGCCGTGCAACCCGAAAATCCTGAAAACCCGATCCAGCATAAAGGCAACCCTTGCCAGATATCCCGAGTCTTCAAGAATGGCGATGCCGAAAAACATGAACATAATCAGCGGAACAAATCCCAGTACACCACCCACACCGTCAATAATACCTGATATAACCAAGGACTTTATCAAACCATCTGGAAGGGTTTGGTCCGTCATGTCCCCGAGCCAGCCAAACACGGCCTCGCACCATCCCACCGGAACTTCGCTGTAGGTAAAGGTGAAGTGGTAAAGGCCCATGAGGACCAGCAGCATAATTACCGGGCCCAGCAGCTGGTTAGTCAAAACCTTGTCGATCTTGTCTGAAAGATACAGCCGGTCATTGTTATTGTCACGTTTTATGATACCCTGTTTCATGATAGCGTGAATGTAGCCATAGCGATGATCAGCGATCAGTGCTTCCGGATACGTATCCATGGTATTGTGAATATGATTTGTAACGCGGCGGGCGATCTTCTCAAGTTTCTCCGCAACAACGGGGTCAGCGGCGTGGCCTTTTTCCAGAATTTGTTTGTCTGCTTCAAGGTACTTAAGAGCAACCCAACGCGCAGGGTACGTCGGGGCCAAAAATTTTGCCTTGCAAATGAGCGGTTCCATTTCCGCAAGAGCGCTATCCAAATCTTCACCGTATGAAATCTCGAGAGGTCGCCGTTGCTGCCCTTTCGCGGAAAAGTTCACGGTTGAATTCATAAGTTCATTCTGTCCTTTGCCGCTGCGGGCAACGATGGGTATAACTGGTACGTCCAGTAATTCGGACAGTCTTTTTGCGTTTATATGGATACCCCGACTCTCGGCCACATCGACCATGTTCAACGCGATTATGCAGGGAATTCTCAGCTCCAGAAACTGTAGGGTCAGATACAGATTGCGTTCTAAATTGGAGGCATCTACGATAGCAATCGTTATTTCCGGTCGATCCTGCACCAGAAAATCACGGGCTACAACTTCTTCAATAGAGTAGGCAGTTAGGGAGTAGGCACCTGGCAGATCCACCACATTCAGGCAAGTGCCTTGGTAATTACAGCTTCCCTCCTTTTTTTCTACTGTTACGCCGGGATAATTTCCCACATGCTGACGTGCGCCGGTCAAACGGTTGAACAGGGTAGTCTTGCCTGAATTAGGATTACCTGCAAGGGCAACAGTGATATTTTTGTTCATTCTGTTTATTCCCCTTCGGTCTCTACGGTTATGTAATCCGCTTCATTGTTTCTGAGCGTCAGGGTGAAATCATTCAGCCTCAGGGCAACCGGATCCTTAAGCGGTGCCCGGCCCAACACCATGACTTTACTACCCGGAACCAATCCCATGTCGCGAATACGCCTACCCAGTTCACCTTTGGCCTTTATTGTTTTGATAATGCCCTTTTGTTTTTCTTTCATTTGTCTGAGGCAGTGTAGTTTTTTCATGAGACTGCTCCGTTCTTGTTTTTTTTATCTAGTTTAGTTTCGCATATAAATTTTAGTTGCGCCTAAATTTGTGGCTAAAAAAATTTACTTTATAATTATTTTTTCGGCCATACCTCTACCTAAAGTTATACGGCTTTTCCCCAATCCGACCAGCAGGGGCCCGCTTCCCTGATTGGTGATCATTATGATTTCGGCTCCGCGGATAAGACCCATTGACAGAAGACGTCCCTGAAGACTGCGTCCGGCATTTATTGCAACCAATTGAACCTGCCGGCCGGCATGAATGCTGGCAAGATTAGATTGCGTGCTGTCTGGTTGTATCTTTGAACTGGAATATTGCATTAAAACTCTTGTATTGAGAAAATATTAAAGTGGTTATTGTGAAGCCTGTTAATATGTTTTGTTTGACATATAAATTTAGCTTAACCTAACTTTGTGTGAAATGCGAGTACTTTTTTTAAAAGGATCATTTTTTTAACACAAGATATTACTATGTATTGTGTTGATTTAAAGATATAGAAGATTTTCTGAAGGGAAAACAGATCTGAAATATGAGTTTTTTTGGAGGAAAGGAATTTAATTAATAGACGATTTTAATTTTTAAGTTTTTTCAGACAGTCTGTGAGGCATTCTTCGCAGTTTTCTCCGATAGCTCCCTTCTGACAAAATGAATTGAATTCGTCCAGCCATTGGGTTCCCACGCGGGGACATTTCTGAACAAAATCAATAAAACTAATGAGCCGTTCCAAAACTACCGGAGAGATAGCATGTTCCAGTTTGCAGGCACTGTCATTGGCTTCCTGTTCTTCAATGCCCAGCACATCTTTTAAAAAATCGTGAAGCGCTTTGTGTCGTTTCAGCACATCCAGGGCAATTTTTTCACCCGCGCTGGTAAGGGTAATAATGTCATAAGGAGCATAATTGACCAGGCCTTTTTCAGAAAGAAGCCTCAGTGCTCCGGTAACTGAAGATGCTTTAACCTTTAATTCAACAGCAATATCTTTCGCCCGCGCAGCCTTTTTTTTCTGAACAATCAGATAAATGGTTTCCAGATAATCTTCCAGACTGGAGCTTAAATGGTCAGTATCTTTCATAGACATATTTTTCAAATACACAAAAAAGGGTTTTTCTGATAGTATATAACTATTTCTTTCCCGCAACGTATATTTTTAGTATCAACTAAGATATATAAATATGCAAGCGCTTTTTGTATACAGAAGTTTATACTGAAATACTATACATTTTATTTTTCTCAGCCTATGGTTTATGAAAGTTCAGACCGTCCGGGTTATAAAAACTGCCGGACAGATACGTTTGGTCCGTTATATTCGGCAATATTTTAGAACTTTTTGGAGGATAAAAAGGGTTTGATAAAAGATTTGAAAAACAATATCTACCTTAAAAAAAGGGGCGGTTCTTATGCGATGGTTTAAATGGTTTTTGCTGATCTTTTTTATTTTGCCATGCTCAGCAGCTGCCCATCCTCATCTTTTTGTTGAGAATTCTGTTAAGGTCAGGTTTGACGCCGCCGGCATGACAGGTATTGCTGTAGAGTGGACGTTCGACGAAATGTTCAGCAGCACCATGATAGAAACCTACGACAGCAATAAAGACGGAAATTTTTCCTCTGCTGAAACAGAAGCCCTCCGCAGAAAAGCCTTTTCCAATTTAAAAGGCTATCATTATTTTACATTTATAATGATTGCTGATAAGCCTTTTAATGTCCAATATATCCGTGATTTTGAAGCAAGGATAAAAGATCACAAAATCATCTACGCGTTTTTTGTCCCATGCCATGTGAAAGCAACTGTCAGGGAAAGAAAAGTTACTATTGCCATATATGACGAAACCTATTACACAGACATTCTGCTTGTCAGCTCCCAATGTGATCACACGCCAGCTCCGAAGGCAGTGACCAGTACTATCCTGAAATTTGAAAATTTTGATAAAAATTACTATTTTGGTCAGATTGCACCGGTTGAGATAATTGTTAATTTCAGGAAAGCAAGTCCATGAAATTTAAGGTCCTTTTAGTGCTTAGTGCAAGTCTGATTTTCTGTTTTGGTACGGCAAAAGCCGACAATCCGTTTCTGACAGCTCCCAAAAAAGAGGTGCAGACCGTTACGAAAAAAAATCCGCTGTATCCTGCGGTACTGCAAAAGGTTATCAGGCCTCTGTTAAAAGTCCAGCGCCAGCTTCATGAAAAAATGTCTTGTTTTGTTCGTAAGCTAAAAAACAATCCCTCAGCAGAAACACTGCTGCTTCTGTTTGGGATCGCGTTTTTATACGGGGTGATTCATGCCACAGGGCCTGGACACGGTAAGATCTTTGCTGTTTCCTACTTTATTTCAGGAAAGACTGAAATAAAAAAAGGGGCGGTGCTGGGAACCCTGATCGCTTTTATGCATGTGGGAACTTCCATTGTGATGGTGTTGGTCATTTACAGTGTTGTTCGTTCAACCTTGTTGAACCATTTTGAAGATACTACCCGGATTATATCACTGATCAGTTACGGACTGATCACTCTGATTGGATTGACCCTTCTGTTTCTGAAAATCGGGAAAATGATCCGGAACGGTATGCATGGCCATATTCATGCAAAAGAACCGGTCTTAAGTTCTGACAAAAGTCTGATTTCCGTAGCATTGGTTACCGGATTTGTGCCCTGCCCGGGAACCATCCTGCTGTTGCTTTTCACCCTGTCACAGAATATGCTTGTGATGGGAATTTTGTTGTCGTTGGCCATTGCTGCGGGTATGGCCATTACCATCTCTTTGGCCGGGATTGCAGCCATCATTTTTCGACAGATGTTTCTGGAAATGACTCTCAAAACCAACCAAGTAAGAATTATCCTTTCCAACAGTCTGGAGTTCGCAGGGAGCACAGCAATCGTGCTGTTGGGAGGATTTCTTTTTTTGAGCAGTATATGAGCTATATAATATTTTCATCTCGGTATAATGCCTTCCTTTCATAAAACCAGAGTCTGTAGATTACATACTACCAAAACTGATTTTATTAAAAAAAAGGAGGGGAGTTAAGGCCACGAGGTCTATATAAAATAAAAATATGTGATTATGCAGCCAAAAAGTTGTACAGTTGCTCTCTGTTGCTCGTTAAAAAACTTAGTTGATATAGTAAGTTACTGATTTCACTTGCTACTGGGCCACTCCGGCCTTCGGCACCATATTTTATAAGAGCCTGAAACTATAGTAGTTTCGGGCTCTTACTTTTTTTGATTGCTGCCGAGAATACGATGGACGGATAAAACCCATCAGACGCTTAAAAAGCGTATTTCCGGGTTTTTTACTGTAGACCGTACTGCTTGATCTTATAGATCAGGGTTCGGCGGCTGATACCAAGGATCTTAGTTGCCCGGGTCCGGTTGCCGTTGGTTTGGCTGAGGGCCTCCTGAATGGCGGTTAATTCACCCTGCCGCAGAGTGGAGAGCTTATCTGTGTTGTTTTCAGGAGATTTTTTCTGGATTTTGCGTATCGCAGGAGGTAAATGTTCGGGCAGTATGATGTTTGATCCTGAAAGCAGCGCTGAGCGTTCAATGGCGCTTTGAAGCTCCCGGACATTGCCTGGCCATCGGTAATTGCATAGCATCTGGATAGCAGCCGGAGAGAGCCGCTGGCCTTTTCCTTTTTTTAAAAGAAAAAAGCGGGCCAGAGGTACAACTTCTTCTAATCTGTCTCTTAAGGGGGGAAGTTCAAAGCGAATTACGTTCAGGCGATAATAGAGATCTTCGCGGAAAGCACCGGTTTTGACAGCTTCTTCAAGGTCGGTGTTGGTAGCAGCAATCAAGCGAAAATCAACCGCTTCTTCGCGTGAGCTTCCCAGAGGTACAACGCAGCTGGATTCAAGCACACGCAGCAGGACTGTTTGCAGTTCCAAGGGCAGGTTGCCGATTTCATCCAGAAAAATTGTACCTGCGGCAGCTTCACGAAAATAACCTTTGCGGTTGGTTGTTGCTCCAGTAAAAGCCCCTTTTTGATGACCGAAAAGTTCTCCTGCCAGTAAGGTAGCGGGAATAGCACTGCAGTTGACTGCTACCAGCGGTGACTTACCGCGCCGGCTGGCCCGGTGAATAAAGTTTGCCACAACATCTTTGCCGGTTCCGCTTTCTCCTGTCAGTAATATCGTTGCATTGCTTGAGGCAACGCGGAAGGCATCTTGAAACAGCGCCTGCATGGCAGGGCTTTGAGCGATAATTCCTTTCAGCATATCTTCAGGGAGGTTTTTCAGAGTATGTTTTACGGGATTTCCCAGAGCCTCATCTACTGCGATCAGTAATTCATCCAGGTCAACCGGCTTTTCAAGATAGTCCACTGCGCCAAGCTTCAGGGCGTTGACCGCATCCCGAACATTGGAATAGGCCGTGACCAGCAGGAAAGGAATTTCACTGTATTGCTGACGAACTTGACTCAGGAGCGCCAGGCCGTCCATGCCCTGCATGCGGACATCGCTGACAACCATAGCTGGTTTTTTCTTCTGAACAAGAGCCAGAGCATCTTCAGCTGAAGCAGCGGTTTCCACGCTGTATCCGGCTTCGGAAAGGGTGTCGGCATAAAGCTGGCGGAATTTTTTTTCGTCATCGACTATTAAAATTTGCTGTGACATCAACGCTCCGCACCTTTTTTAAATGGTAATTTGAGAGATTATAAATGTTGTACCCGAACCGGGTATCGAGTCACAGCTGATTTTCCAGCCGTGATCTTCAACAATGCGTTTTACAATAGCCAAACCCAAACCGTGGCCGCCTGAATGGGCGGTGGTATAGGGCTTGAAGATGTCGGGAATCAAATTTTCCGGGATGCCCGTCCCCTGGTCGCAAATGCTTAGAAGGGCTGTGTCTCCATCGCGTTTAATTTCAATAGTAATTTTAGATCCGCCAGCTGAAGCCTGTAAACTGTTAAGCAGAAGGTTTATCAGGAGCTGCTGCAGCATTTCCGGATCAGCCATTATAGTGCCGGGTTCAGACCGGGTGCTTAGCTTTACCCCGGCTGAATCGCAGTCTGGCTGAAGAAGACCGGCAATATGTTTTAAAAAAGCATCAGTCATTACGGGCTGTACCTGAGGTGTCATGGATTTTGCATAGGTCATAAACCTTCCCAGGCGGGCGCTGGCTGTATCGACTTCGTTCATGATACTTTCGCTGATTGATGCAATCTCCTCAGGGCTGATGCTTCCTTTGTGAATGCGCTGGGCAAGGCCCCGGATGATGCCTAGCGGGTTTTTGGTTTCATGGGCGAGACCCGCAGCGGAGAGTCCCATTTCTTCAAGGTGGGCTGCTCGAGCTCGGGTGGTTGTCAGAGATTCTTTTAGGGAGCGATTGCGTATGGCCAGACACCATGCCCCCAGCATGACTAGTACGGCGAAAGCCCCTGATCCTGCTGAGAATTGCAGCCGTTTTTTGGATTCAAGGACTGTCTGGCGATATGGTTTGTCCGAGATTCCAATGAGCAGTGTCTGTTCCTGATTTCCAAAGTTAAGGTCTCCGATGTCTGAGCCGGGGTCATAACTGTGATGACGGCCCCTGCCTTTTCTGTGCATGATGCATTCGCCCAAGCGAACGGATTCCCAAAGGGTGAAAATGCCAGGGATAAACTGCTGACCTGTGGTTCCCGGTTTTATTGTGGGTAGGGCTGGATTTTCACCGGCACTTACGGCGGTTATATTTTGAAAGCGGACTTGTACAAAGATTACGCCCGTACTTTCAACTACGTTTTCAAGAATGGCTTCTAATCGTGATCTGGCGTATCTGCCCCGGTAGACCTGGCTGCGGATGCTGCCTTCGAGAGATTTGAGAACGGCAACAGAAGATTCATGCATGTGGTTCAATGCCCGTTCCTGAGCGTAATCTTTTTCATGGTCGGCCCAGATACTCAGGGCAGTCAGCATTAAAAGAGCCAGAAAAAAGGGGAGAACATAAAGCTTTATCGTCTGCATAATGTCTAATTATGTCATTAAAATAAGCGGTTAGAAAGAGATTTCTAACCGCTTATTTTGTTTGAAGGTTAATGCGGGATTACCATCTGCATCCGCGCCTGTGTCCGCGGCCGTGGCCTCTTCCATATCCCGAACCGCAACCGTACCCTCGTCCATATCCCGAACCATAGCCATATTCTGACGAAAGATCATTGCGCATGGCGTTAAAACCAAAATTACAGCCGGAAGGAACTCTGGTCAATTGCTCAGATGTTAAAATTTTGCGAGCTTTTAACTGATAGGAAAGGCTTTGTTCATTCATCCGCGCCTGGAGATCTGAAATTTCCTTTTGAAGCGTGGTAAGCCGGGAAACGTCGGGTGATTCATTAAGGAACAGCCGGTCTGTTTCAAGCTGTTTTTGGATAATGCTTTGGCGCACTGAACTGATTTCTTTTAAATGGCCGTTCTGTAGATTGTTAAATTCTTTAACCTGATCCTGGTTCAGGTCAAGTCCCGGCTGGATGCCGGGCCAGTCTGTATGGTCATAACCTCTGCCCCACTGTGCCTGTGCACCGGAGGCGCCAAACAGGATAAGCAGGATCATCATGCTTAGAAATGAATATTTTTTCAGGCTAGTTTTTTTTCGGTGCTTTTTCATTTTGATCTCCTTTTCTCATGAAGTGAGTTTAAAGTATCTGTTGACACTTAGATGAAATGCAAGCTCTGTGCCAAGTTGTTTTAGCTGATATATCAAGCAGTTATGGTCAGCGGTGCTGTGCAAGATTTGCGCAGTATAGTGCCTGTGTGCAAAAATTGCGCAACTAAGGAGTGATTATGCGTCCTCTAGTTTTGACGGAAATCAAAATGGTTTTTATAATTTTTAAGATAAACTTTTTTGGACTTAAAGAATTAAATAGAGATTGAACCTTTAGAAAAAATTACATATCCGTCCCAAACTTGCCGGATGTATTTTTAACAAGCAATCGCGATAGAAAAAGTGTTAGTACTTCGGTAGTAAAAAGTTTATTAATAGTATTTTCAACATCAAGGTCGTTTTTTTGGAAATAAATTAATCTTTATTGTAAACAATAATAATTATTTTGTTATATTTCTGCACGAATTATGGATATGTTTAAGAAATGCTGATTTAAGTTCGAAGCGCAACATTACTGTTGCACATTGCGCAACAGTATAACGCACGTAATTACAGTATGTTAGATCTTTTTGTTGCACGCCTGTTGCATTATTGTTTAATGTAACAGGCGTTGTACTAACGTGGTCTCTTCTATCTACCTGAATTAGCAGTGTTTTTTGTATGCACATGGGTTGGCATGCTTGTTGCAAATTGTTATCGCAAAAGCAGTTAAACGGCAATCCATTTTTAAGTAGGATGGATTCAAGTTTGAAGTGCAACTTTTATAAGTGAATTTAAGTGATAAGCCTGATGGTTTTTTTGCTTGCAATGCTTTTGTCGAAAGGGAAAAGGACTTGTTATAAAATTAAAGGGTCATGACTAGTTTAGAGGGTTATCTCGGAGAAATTTGGATCAACTCATACATTCTTTACTCTATGAAGAAGGAGAAACATGATGGAAACGCTTAAGCAAATTAATGAGGACAACTTTAAACAAATTGCTCTTGAATCTGAAATTCCGGTTTTAGTGGATTTTTACGCTGATTGGTGTGGCCCCTGCCGTACGATGGCACCGATCTTAGCGGAACTGGCCAATCAGTTTGAGGGCCAATTTAAAGTTGTTAAAGTGAACATAGAAAATAACCAGCAAATTGCCGAACAATATAATATTGCCAGTATTCCCACATTAATTATTTTTAAAAATGGTCAGAAGATTAAACAGATGGTTGGTGCTTTGCCGAAAACGGAACTTGAAAAAATTATGCGGTTAGAATTATAGACGCAATTTATAACAACCCGTAATTACTCACTGGAGATAAAAATGGAAAAGAAAAAGATAACAAATTTTTTTACTCATCAATGGTCCTTTGCTTTGGGCGGTCTTATTGTAGGTATGGGCGAGGTAATATATTTTCTTAAGTTTGGCTCATTTATCCCGGTCACAACCGGCCTTGCCAAAATGTTTGCAACGGTAGAGCAGAATATAACCGGAACAGATACTATCCGCCAGCTTTATTCTCCTGATATCCATTGGGTCATTATCGGTGCACTCTTAGGTGCCTGGCTGGTGGGGCGACTTGAAAAAGAGAGCCGCAACTGGGTCAAGTATTCTCCCGGGATGCTTATAATAGCCTTAATCGGCGGTGTGATCTTCGGTTTTGGTACAAGACTTGGCCCCGGTTGTACAACCCACCATATTTTCGGCGGTCTTGCGGTCATGAGCCTGGCAAGCTGGACAATTGCCCTTTTAGGACTGCCTTTTGCTTTTCTGGCTTTTGAGCTGGTTGCATGGCTGGGATATGGTCCATATTTCAAACACCAGGAAACATATAAAACAGCGGTTAAGTCCAGGGAGCTAAACCTTTACAATGATTATCGGCTTGTGCTAAACGATGATTATAAACCTTGGAAAAGTATTCTTCGTATGATTCCATGGACAATTGTGCTGATAGTTATATTATCATCTTTGTACACGGGTTTTTTTGGCAACACGGTTCAATCCATAGGGTCGGGAAATCTCTTGGGAAACATCATTCGATTGCTGGCCGGCGCAGGGTTGGGATTCGGGATTGCAAAGGCGGGAGTTGGTACTGAATGCGGTTTAATGGCCCCCGAGTCATTACTGGTTCCGGAAAGCCATTATGATAAATTGAATATTCCTCTTGTTACGCGCAAGATGTTTAAGGCCCTGCTGCCGGTTTCAGGTATTCTGAGCGCTATCATTACGCTCAATATTGCCGTGCTGATTATGTGGCTGTTTTCCGGCTGGCCTGTTCCTAATGCGGCTCCGAAACCGGCCGGATGGGGGCTTCATATCGGACACCTGCTTGCCGCTCCCTGTCTGGCGATAGGAAGTGTCTTTATGATTGGATGTGAAATAAGAAGCTACGGGCGTGTTGGTCTGGGATATCTGACCGGTATTGTCGCTTTCATCGGGTTCTATCTCGGTTATTTACCATACGTTTATTTCCATACTGAAATTGATGGTTTTATTGCCCGGCATACCTTTATTCAAGCAAAAAATATCCCTGAGTTTATTACTGCAAATCCTATCGGTCAAAAACTAATAGGAGTGTTATATACATGTATACTTATAGCCCTTCTTGTGGCAGTTGTTGTGTATGGAGCCAAGAGAATCGGGACAACACCAAGACAATATGTATCTAAAAACACCGATGACCTTTGTCTGCCTGATTAAAAAAATAGCTGCTGAAATTCAGCAATTTTCGGTTTGATTTAAATAAAGGTTCTTGCTAAATGAATTGCAAAAATCATCCTGAAAGACAGGCGGTGGCTGTTTGTCAAAAGCATACTACCGGTTATTGCGGGGAGTGTTGTGAGTGTCTGGATATAAACGAATGTTGCAAATGCTCGGATCCCAAATTGTACTGCAAATTCAGAACCCAGTGTATTATATGGGAACTTTTGCGTAAAAAATAAAATTTAACCGAAAATTGAGAGGGGTATCTTTGTGACACCAGGAAATTATTCAGTCGGTTTTGCAATTAAACATCCTAAGATTGTAGCGGTGGTAATTATTGCCGTATCGCTATTTTTGGGGCTATGGGCTGCTGTGCCCTCGATCTGGCCAGACAGGTTTCCGGCACTTAATTCCCTTGCGGTGGACACGGACCCTGAAAACATGCTTGCGGCCGATGAGCCGGTGCGGGTTTTTCACGACCGTATGAAGAAGGAGATGGCCCTGTATGACATGGTTGTGGTGGGGGTCTTGAATAATAATAACCCGCAGGGAGTATTTAATCCGGTATCCCTGCAAAAGGTCTATGAGCTTACCGAATTTGCAAAGACGCTCCGGTGGCCGGATCCTGATAATCCCGGATACATGGAAGGTGTTATTGAGGCCGATATTCTGGCTCCCTCAACCGTTGACAATATGGAGCAGGATAGCCCCGGCAGCGTACGGTTCGAGTGGCTCATGCCGCGCCCTCCGCAGACGGATCGGGAAGCGCTGGCCGTGCGCGCAAAAGCCGCGCGTCTTTCGCTATTAAACGGCACGCTTGTTTCAGCAGATGGCCAGGCTCTGTGTATCTATCTGCCGCTGACATCAAAGGACTTAAGTTTCCGTGTTTATGAAAAGCTTAAAGAAAAGATTGCCGGCTTCTCCGGGGATGAGGAATATCATATTACCGGGCTTCCCGTAGCAGAGGATACTTTCGGCGTGGAAATGTTCATCCAGATGGGGATATCCGCACCGCTGGCTATGCTGATCATATTCCTGGTGATGCTCTTTTTCTTTCGAAAATTTGTTCTGATTCTCTCGCCCCTGATCATTGCTATGCTGTCGACGATCTGTACCATGGGCCTGCTGATCATCACCGGCAATACCGTCCATATAATGAGCTCCATGATCCCGATTTTTATTATGCCGATAGCTGTGCTTGATGCGGTACATATCCTTTCGGAATTTTTCGATCGCTACCAGCAACACCGTGACCGCCGCAGGACAATCCTTGCGGTCATGGACCACCTGTTTCTGCCCATGCTTTATACGTCAATCACAACCGCTGTGGGCTTTGCATCGCTGGCCCTTGCGCCTATTCCGCCGGTGCAGGTTTTTGGAATTTTTGTGGCTTTCGGAGTTTTAATTGCCTGGGTTTTTACAATCATATTTATCCCGGCCTATATCATGTTTATACCCGAAAGCTCCCTTAAGAGCTTTGGGCTTACAAAAAAGATCGGGGGAGCCTCTCGCGGCACGTTGCTGAGCGCCCTTGGGAAATTCACCTGCGGATATCCAAAATTGATTGTGACTGTTGCTCTTATTGTTTTGCTAAGCGCTGTTTACGGCATGACCCTTATAAACATCAATGACAACCCCATAAAGTGGTTTAATAAAAAACATCCCATTCGGGAGGCAGATCGGGTATTAAATGCGCATTTCGGCGGCACCTACATGGCCTACCTTGAGCTTGAGCCCCAACCGGCACAGGGAAGCATTCACGAGTATGCGGAAAAGCTGAACAGAAGGTTTTTTACGGAATCAAATGAGCTTGCGGACATGGTGGATGGCGCACAAGAAGTTTTCAGTGCTGCGGCTGGTCAGGCGGCGCACCTGTCCCTAAACGCTGAAAATACCGAAGAGATTATTGCCGGACTGAGTGTGTATGCCGATATCCAAAAAGAAAAAGCGCCGCTCGAACAACAGGAGGCCTGGGATGCGACCCTGTTGTTTATCGACCGGGAGCGTCAGCGTTTTGAGACCTTCAAGCAACCCGAGATGCTTTCCTATATTGACGGTCTGCAAAAGTTTTTGCTTTCCACTGCGACGGTGGGCAAGTCAAGCTCCCTGGCCGACATTGTAAAGACTGTTTACCGTGAGCTTGTTTCCGGTGAGGATAAAGATTTTATCATCCCCAAAAGCGCGGCCGCGGTGGGCCAGTGTTTGATCACCTATCAGAACAGTCACCGGCCGCATGATATCTGGCATTTTGTTACACCAGACTATAAAAAGAGCGTGTTGTGGATTCAGCTGACAAGCGGTGATAACCAGGACATGTTAAAAATCATTGCAGAAGTGGATGAATATGTTCGCAATAACCCTCCGCCGCTGCCAATTAAGCATAAATGGTTTGGGCTTACCTACATAAACACTGTTTGGCAGGATAAAATGGTAAAGGGTATGCTGGAAGCTTTTATGGGAAGCTTTTTGATCGTTTTTCTGATGATGACCTTTCTGTTTCGATCAGCTTTGTGGGGACTGCTTTCCATGATTCCGTTGTCCATTACCATTGCGCTTATTTATGGTGTTACCGGTTTTATCGAAAAAGACTATGACATGCCCATCGCGGTTTTGTCCTCTTTAAGTCTCGGGCTGGCAGTTGACTATGCTATCCATTTTCTTTCACGAACCCGCTCGTTGTATGCCGAAAAAGGATCCTGGAATCAGATCGTGGGGCCTTTGTTCGGTGAACCGGCCAGGGCCATTGCCAGAAATGTAGCCGTGTTGGGTGTGGGGTTTCTTCCTCTGCTTTTTGCTCCACTTGTTCCCTATCGAACAGTGGGCGTATTTATCGCGTCCATTCTGATGATTGCAGGTGTTGCAACACTTTTTATTCTGCCTGCATTGATAACCTTGTTGGAAAAACTGCTCTTCCCGCAGACTGCGGCCCTGGCTTTTACCTGTAAATGCGGCACCTGTATTGCTTCGGCAATTGCGATCGTGGCCCTGGCTTTGATCAACCTGGCCCAGTTTACCCGGTTTGGTTGGACGCAGCTGAGCTGGATCAGTGCTGGATCAATATTTGTTCTGGTTACGAGCTGTTTTTTAATGTCGCGTAGACAAAGTTGTAGTATCAATGGTTCTAAAAAAAGTTAAAGTAAAAATGGGTCCCGCATTAAATACGGGATGATAATCCTAAAAACAAAATAAGGATGTCCTTTTCATGAAGATTTAAGGATAATACTTCCCTGGTAAAGAGGAGCAATCATGAATAAGTTTAATATGGTTATAGGAGTTACTTGCCTGTGTCTATTTTTTAGCGCCCCCGTATCCGCCCTGACTGTTAATGAGATTGTCAACAAATCCGACAGGACAGCTTATTACAAAGGCCGCGACGGAACAGCCCGGGTTTCCATGGTCATTACCGACAGCCAGGATCGTACCCGTAAAAGAGAATTTAGTATTCTGCGTTGGGACGCCCCCGGCAGAAACGAAAAAGATGAATCTTATTGCGGCGACCAAAAATATTATGTTTACTTTAATTTGCCTGCAGATGTTAACAAAATGGTCTTTATGGTCTGGAAACATGTAAAAAATAATGATGACCGATGGCTCTATTTACCGGCCCTGGATCTTGTTAAACGCCTCTCCTCTGCTGAGAAACGAACCAGCTTTGTGGGCTCTGATTTCTTTTACGAGGATGTTTCCGGTCGTAATATTAACGATGATATACACGAACTTGTCAAAGATGATGAAACATTTTACGTATTAAAAAACACCCCAAAGGACGCAGACTCGGTTGAATTTTCCTCCTATACGGCATGGATTCACAAAAAGACCTTTCTGGCCATAAAGATTGAATATTTTGATCGTAAAGGAGAAAAATACAGAGAGTATGAAGCTCTTAAAGTAGAAAACATTCAAAACTATCCCACTGTAACCAGATCACGGATGAAAGACCTGAGGACAAGAAGTGAAACAGTACTGGGGTATACAAAAGTTAAATATAATATCGGCCTGCCCGAAAAAATATTTACCGAACGTTATCTGCGTCGTGCACCGACAAAGTATCTGAAATAATATCATTAAATCGGGTCATTATTATCAAATACTCAAAGGCCCTTTTAACCATACTGCTAATAATATTATTATCGGGCAGTGCCTATGCACAGACTGCACCGACATTACCACTTGGACTCATAGAAGAGGTGCTAAGTAATAATGATTCACAGCCCAAACTACCCCCCGGTTTTCAGCCTGAAAAATCACCCTCGCTTCCCCTTGGCGTTTCCGATGACACTTTATTTAACAGCAGGGAAATTAAAACACTAAAAACCTGTCACCTGCCGTTTGATTTGACCGGCTTCTGGGAGGTGCGTGCCGGCAGAAGGCTGCTGCAGGACAAAAACGAACAATCAACATCGCTGGGTGAGTCTCGCCTGCAAATTGAAGTTGAAAAACAATGGACAAATATTGGCATTAAGATTACATCAGATTTTATTTACGATACTGTTGAGGAAAGTAATCGTATCCGACTGAACACAGGTGAAGGATGGCTGGATCTCAGGGAAGCAAATATCTATTTTACTCCTGCTGATTTTATGGATGTCAAGATTGGACGTCAGGTCCTGACCTGGGGCACCGGAGACATGATATTTATTAACGACCTTTTTTCCAAGGATTGGAATTCTTACCTTGCCGGCCGGGATGATGAATATCTAAAAGCTCCTACTGATGCTGTAAAAATATCTCTTTTCAATCCGGTCGCAAATATCGATATTGTCTATACCCCACGCTTCATGCCCGACAGGTATGTAGACGGCCGTAGAATTTCCTACTGGAATAGTTATGCAGGAGAGCGCAGTGGGCGAAACCATATTATCAGGCCTCACCGTCCATCGGAATGGTTTCGCGATGATGAGGTTGGTTTTAGAATTTTTAAAAACATTCATAGCTATGAATTAGCCTTTTACGGTTACCGGGGGTTTTGGAAAAGTCCGGCCGGCATGGATGATGTCTCACAAACAGCTATTTTCCCTGCCCTTAATGTATACGGCAGCAGCTTGCGCGGTAAAATTTTTAACGGCATTGGCCATATTGAATTCGGATATTATGACTCAGTTGATGACCACAGTGGGAACAATCCCTTTATACGAAACAGCGAAATGCGTTTCCTGGCAGGTTATGAAGAAGAAGTAGCAAAAGATTTCACACTGGGACTTCAGTATTATTTGGAACGCATGAACCACTACCGCAGTTACAGAAAAAACCTCAGTCAATCGGAACACCCTCGGGATCGTCATCGTCACCTTTTCACCTTTCGACTCACAAAACTTCTCTTAAAGCAGAATCTGACTTTATCTCTTTTTACCTATATTTCACCCTCAGACAGTGATGGCTGTTTGCGCCCGAGGGTCAGATATAAAATTAGTGACGAATGGACAGTTGAAGCCGGGGGCAATATATTTTTTGGACGGCATGATTATACTTTTTGGGGTCAGTTTGAGAAAAATACAAATATTTTCTTTAGTATTAGAAAATATTTTACTCTCTAAAAAAGCTGTATATAAAGGGGTAGTTTTAGTTGATTGAGACCCCATCGCAGCGTTTGTCCGGCGGTAACGACAGGATTTTTACTTCGCATAAGGCAACCTGCGCCTCCAAGTCATCATGGGTACGCCTATCCCAGGGTGCGGAAAATTTCTGAAAAAATATGCGATTTTGCAGCCAAAGCGGAACAGGTGCTCATTTTGTTTGTTAAAAAATTCAGTAAATACAACAAGGTGCTGACTTTGCGTTTTAACTGGCCAATCTGGCCTTCGGCACTATATTTTAAAACAAGAAGCCCGAAACTATTTTAGTATCGGGCTTCTTGTTTTGTCGGCTGATGTATGGCGTGCTGATTAATATTTTTCCGTTTCGCGCAGGTCCGGCACGTCAATGCCTAGTTTGAGATTGGGGCCCTTTTCGTATACCGCGCCGGGCAGGTAGGGAACCGGATCGGCCTTGCCGAGCTTCTTTAGACGCTCGGATTCCTGCCACAGCTCTATGTAGCGTATCTTAGCCTCATGCGCGCCGTGCCACCAGGCATAGTCAGGCCCCATCATGGCAGCGCCGATGCGCATGCGCCTGCCCTCATGATGCCACAGATACCAGTAGAGCCATTCCGCTTTATCATCAAAAGGCTTCGGGGTAATCAGTTTCTTTTCCTTGAGCTCGTCAATGATCTTTTTAGCGGGTTTGTAGTAACTTTCCGTGTATTCAACGACAACCCTGTCAAACTTTTCAAAGAAAGCATCAGCGTGGCGGGTTACATGGCACTGCAGGCATACGGCCCGCATTTCCTCGCGATTCCTTTTTGCAAGCTCTGGCATTGGCTTGTGGGTGATCTTATCTTTTTGAACCGTGGACCCGGGCGCTTGCAGTTCCCAGTACAGCCGTGAGCCGATATCATGCGTTGCCGGGGCGATTTCTTTGCCGGTTTTATTATCTTTCACAGCACCCATGTGGCAGGTGTAACAGGTAGGGGCCCATTTTTCACCGGCAGCGTGGAGCTTGCCGTGCTTGGACTCTTCGTAAATTTCAATCTGCGGGTGGTCGGGTCCAAGGTGGCAGCGACCGCAGGTTGTGGGATTTTTGGCCTCTTTCATTGAGAAACGGTGATGTGAATGGCATACCGTGCAGGTTCCAAGGCTTCCGTCAGGGTTCAGCCGGCCCACACCGTTGTTGGGCCAGTTTTTCCAGTTGGTCTCATCCTTAACGATTGAGCCGTGGCACATGTAGCAGCCGATGGCTCGCTCTGGCTCGCTGTTGGCGCCCTTAACCGTCCAGGGGTCTTGCAGGACATTGACAAAGAAATGAAGTGTCGTAGCGTGCTTGGTGCCTGACTGCTGCTCAACTTCATCTTCGTGGCAGTTGGCGCAGACCTGGGGCGATACGACAACAGCAACTTTTTCAGGACAGCGGTCGCTGACAATGGTCTTGGTGATCTCAGTGTCATGGCAGGCCATGCAGCCGATCTCATTTTGGCCGTGTTTGCTGTCGCGCCATTGCTCAAACACCATGGGTGATTGTTTTTCATGGCAGCTTAGGCAGTTTTCATCTTGAGCGATGGCAAAAATCGGCAGTAGAATAAAAAAACACCAGACAAGAGTACATACGATCTTATCCATGGTTTCCCTTTCCGTGAAAGATACATGCGCTCTATTTTTTGAAGTGTCTATGGGGATAAAGGCGAGAGTATAGAAGGGGCACGGGTACGAGTCAATAAAAAAATAGAGGTCAGCTATGTGCGGTTATTGTTTGAGTAGCAGGTTGCGCTATGAGTGTTGCTGAAGTACGGACTCAACTGTGTCGGCAATTTTTTTAACCGCGCCGCTGTTGTGCTGAATAACATCGCAGGCTGCTGTAGCGATCGAGGCACGCAAGTCCGGGGAACGCAGCAGCTCAAGTGTTTTAGCAACCAGTGCTGCGGGGCTGTCAATCTGAAAGGCCGCCTTTTTCGTGGTAAGGATGCGGGCTATTTCCTTAAAATTAGACATATGCGGCCCGAATATGACTGGTTTGCCGGCGAGGGCCGGTTCAAGTGGGTTATGTCCACCGATACCCTCCACCAAGCTTCCCCCGATAAAAATAACTGTGCCGATTGAATAAATCTTGACCAGTTCACCGATACTGTCCAGAAGAATAACCGGTTCGTTTGTGCGCCGCGCACCGTCATGTAATGCGGTGCGGCGTATGCAGTTAAGGTTCAGGGCGGCTATTGTTTCGGCCGCTTCATTAAAGCGTTCTGGATGGCGGGGTGCAAGCAACAGCATCAATTCGGGTACTTCTTTTTGCATTTCAAGGAATGCATCAAGAACCTGCTGTTCTTCACCGCGGTGCGTGCTGCCTGCAATCAGAATTGGCTGTTCAGAGCTGAGCCCGAATTGCTTGAGTAGTTCGTTTTTTTCAGTGGGCGGGACTGCCGGAATATGCAAGTCGAATTTAATATTGCCGCATACACTAACGAGATTCTTGGGTGCACCGATGCTGGTAATGCGATCGGCGTCAGATTGGGTCTGCATGCAGAAACGGCTGACTGTGCCCAGCACACGGCGAAAGAAAAACCTGAGCGCGTGGTAGTTCTTGAATGATTTTTCAGAAATGCGGCCGCTGACGATCAAGGCCGGTATGTCTCGGTTCTGCAGGGCGCTGTAAAGGTTGGGCCAGATTTCGGTTTCAATTGACAGGAACAGTGCAGGTTGTATGCGCTGCAAAGCGCAACTGACGATAAACGGAAAATCAAACGGGAAATAGATGATCGCGTCAGCGGTCTTTGCATGCGTGCGCGCAGTTGCATTGCCGGTTGCTGTTGTTGTGGAAAGCACAACGGGATGTTCGGGAAAGCGGCGCTTCAATTCGCGTATAAGCTGAATTGAAGCCATGACTTCTCCGACCGAGACCGCGTGTATCCAGAAGGGGCGACGGGTAAAATTGCTCAGGCTATCCGTGTAGTTCAGGGCGCAGCGCTCAAAAAAAATGTGTCGCTGTTTGCGACGGAAGAGCAGTATGAGGATCGGCAGCGGTGCAAGCGCTGCTGTGGCCAACAGTAGCAGGCTGTTATACAAAAAAAACATCAGGCGCTTTGCTCTCCGTCTTGGCGTGAATCATCTTGTAAAAAAACAGAATACAATTTGGTGTATTCGCCGCCGCGACCGTAGAGTTCATCGTGAGGGCCCTGTTCGACAATCCGGCCGTTCTGTAGCACAATAATCCGGTCGGCGTTGCGAATGGTCGAGAGCCGGTGTGAAATAATAAAAGCGGTGCGCGTGCGGATTAACTGCTCAAGTGACTGTTGGATTTGCTGCTCAAGCTGTACATCAAGCGACGCGGTGGCCTCATCAAGAATCAGGATGGGTGCATCTTTTAAAATCGCCCGTGCGATTGCAATACGCTGACGTTGTCCGCCGGACAGGCGGTTGCCGTGCTCTCCCAGCTCGGTATCAAAGCCGTCCGGCAGTTGTTCAATAAAGTCAAGCGCGGAGGCTTTGCGGGCCGCATCGGCAACAGCTTTACGGTCTTGTCCGGGGCAGCCGTAGCAGATATTGTCATGCACGGTTGCATTGAACAGGTAAGGGTGTTGGCTTACAAGCGCAATGTGCGAACGTAGCGAATGAAGGGTGACGTCCCGCACGTCGCAGTTGTTAATAGTCAACGATCCGGAACTCACATCGAAAAAACGTGGTAGTAGGTTAACCAAACTGGTTTTGCCTGACCCGGTCATGCCGACAATTGCGATAACTTCCCCGGGGTGTACGGTCAGGTTGATCTCCGTTAAAACCGGATCGGTGCCGTAAGCAAATTCGATATTGTTAAAATAGATTTCACCTGCTGCGGAGGGCAGGGCCGGTGCGCCCGGTTTTTCCCCTATTGTGGGCTGCTGGTCGAGTATCTCAAATACGCGCTTAGCCGCGGCCAGGCCTTCCTGGATGTTTTGATAGGTCTCGCTGATAGCCCTGATTGGGCCGTAAAGCAGAAAAAGTGCTGTGATAAAGGCGAAAAATTCTCCCGGCGTCAGTGTTCCTTTGAGAACCTGCAGACCTCCGTACATGATAACCGCAGCACCCGCTGTCCCGCCGATTAGTTCCATCAACGGTCCGGTCATGGCTCTGACTTTAATGCGCTTATTGTAGATCTTCATGACCCGGTGGTTTTCATTGTCAAAGCGTTTGTTCTCGTAGGCCTCCATGCCGAAGGCCTTGACAATGCGGCAGCCGGAAATGGTTTCATGGACCAGCGTTGCAAGCTCCCCGATTTTTTTCTGACCGCGTGTGCTGTAATTGTGTGTTTTCTTGCCAAAATGCAGAAAAGGGATCAGGGCCCAGGGCATCACCAGCATGGCAATGCCTGCAAGAAACACATCCTGACTGAACAGTACGACTATCAGCCCACCCAGGGTCGCCAGATATTTGAAAAAATCTATGATCCCCTTGGTGACCGAGCGCTGCATCAGGCTGATGTCATTGGTTACGCGTGACATTAGTGCCCCGGTTGGATTTTTTATGAAAAACGACAGGCTGAGGCTCTGCATATGATGAAAGAGTTTATTGCGTAAGTCGTTTATGATACGGCTGCCGGCAGCACCGATGAGATACTCATAGCTGAATTCAAAGATAGCCCGCAGGCCAAACAGTGCAATGATGGCCAGTGGAATCAGCGTGAGGATGCCCAGGTCTTTTTTGATAAAGACTTCGTCTATTGCCGGTTTCATTAAAAAGGCAAGCCCGGCGGAAACGAGCGACAGGGGCATGGCGCACAGGCCAGCCAGGGCAATGCGTTTCCAGTATGGTTTGATGAATGGGATCAGGCGTTTATATATAGTGGAATTCGGGGTTGGCATATCAATGGCATTTAAAAATGTGTATTGTATGCAGCAGGCCGGGCGTGAGCCCTTGCTACAGGCGTTCCTCGGTAAGCATATCGGCGGCAAGATCCGCAACACGCTGTGATGCACCGGGTCCGCCCAGGGCTTGTTTAACTTTGTTGAGTTGCTGCTTAATGTCGTTTTGGCGTTTGTCATCATCCAAAAGTGCCAGTGCTTCGGCGGCAATGCGACCGGCTGTGGCGTTATGTTGAATAAGCTCCGGAGCAACTGTTGAGCCTGCAACAATGTTGGCAAGGCCTATCCAAGGGACCTGGATCAGCATGCGTACGAGCAGATAGGTAAGCCATGAAATGCGGTAGACAATAATCATAGGTTTGCATAGCATCGCGGTCTGCAGGGTTGCCGTGCCCGAGGTTACCAGGGCAATATCGCAGCAGTTCAGCACATCGTAAAAGTTGCCGGAGACTACCTGAACCGGTGCCTGCACAGCGCTTGCCGCTGCGCTGATGTGATCATGGTTCAGGCCCGGTGCAGCCGGGATAATGAATTGCGCGTTCGGATGTTTTTTGTGAATGTGCTCGGCCGCTCCGAGCATGGGCGGTAGCAACCGTTTGATTTCACCGGAGCGGCTGCCCGGGAGCAGGCCCACAATCGGCCAGGTTTCGTTTAGCCCGAAGCGCTGCAGGGCCTCGGGCCGGTTCAGCAAGGCTATGGGCTTATCCATAAGCGGGTGTCCGACAAAATGAGCTTTCAGGCCTACTTTGTCATAGAACGGTACTTCAAAGGGGAAGATAACCGCCATGGTATCAACGATGCGCGCAATTTTTTTTGCACGTCCCTGACCCCAGGCCCATATCTGCGGGCTAATGTAGTAGAGTACGGGCACATTGTGCTTTGATGCAAACGCAGCCATACGCAGATTAAAACCTGGATAATCTATAAAAATAATAAGGTCGGGCGGGGAGGTTTTGATTTCACGGCGTAGGATCCTGAACGCGCGCAGAATATGGGGTGCGTGTGCCAGTATTTCAATTACGCCGACTACCGCCAGATGTCGGCAGTGATATAGTAGCCGCATACCGGCCTGTTGCAACGCATCACCGCCGATGCCGCAGCACCGCAGATTGGGGAAACGTTGTTTGAGCGCCTGCAATACGAGGGCGCCATGGTGATCGCCAGAGGCTTCACCGGTAACTATCATGACGCTGGGAGCTTCTTTGTGCATTATCCGCTTTCCTCCAAGCGCATTCATGGATTCGGTTAGGTGGCTTACAACTGAACGTTTTTTTTGCGGTGTTCAACCTGTTCGATGATTTCAAGCGCCACCTTGAGCGCATTGCGTCCGGCCTCGCCGGAAACAGCTGGTTCGCAGCGCTTAGCAGCGCTGTCAAGAAACGAACTGATTTCGGCGAGCAAGGCGTCGCCCTGCTCGATATCGATTTCGTCATACATGATTTGCGGCATTTCGTCGACTGCTTCAGCGTCTACCATGCGTTTGTATACATCAGCCTGCTGTGTTGCGAAGTTGATGGATATATAGGCATCCGGCTGAAATATTCTTGTCTTGCGCATTTCCTTCATCGAGATGCGGCTGGCGGTAATGTTGGCTATGCAGCCGGTCTCGAATTCAAGGCGCACATTGGCGATATCGTTTTTTTCAGGAGACAGAACGGGAACCCCGACCGCATGTATTGCCGTGACCGGAGCGTTTACCATGTTCAGGATAATGTCGATGTCGTGGATCATGATATCAAGAATTACATCGACCTCGGTGCCGCGGGCCTTAAAAGGAGCCAGGCGGTGGGCTTCGATAAACAAGGGATTTTTTAAGATGCCTTCGAGAGCCAGCACCGCGGCATTGAAGCGCTCAAGGTGGCCGACCTGCAGAATACGATTGTTTTTCCGGGCCAGGGCAATCAGGTCATCGGCCTCTTCAAGGGTGACGGTTATGGGTTTTTCCACCAGCACATCCATGCCATTTTCAAGACAGTCCCGGGCGATGCGATGGTGCAGGTCGGTGGGTACGACAATGCTTACTGCGTCAACCTTACCGAAAAGTTCGCGGTAGTCTGTAACTGCCCGGGTATTGTTTTGTGCGGCAATCTGCGCGGCGGCATTAGCATCGTTGTCCACCACTGCCACCAGTTCAGACTGTTCAAGGGTCGCGTATTTTTCGGCATGAAATTTACCCAGATATCCCACGCCGATAACGGCGGTTTTTAGTCGTTTCATTCTCTGGTTACCCCGCGTTTTGAATTTTTAATGAAATTAATAAGAGAGCCCACCTCCGGCGCATTCAGGTTGTCGGCTTGAATCTGCCGAACAGCTTCGTCGGTGTGCAGGTTAGATCGAAAAAGCAGTTTGTAGGCGGCTTTAAGATCGCTGATCACTGCTGCGGAGAAATTGTGGCGCTTGAGTCCGGTCAGATTGAGGCCGTGCAGGATTGCACGTTGTCCAACTGCAAGGGTAAAAGGCGGCACATCCTTTGAAACGCCGGAGAGGCCGCCGATCATAGCGTAGGAACCGATATGCGCAAACTGATGAATACCGGAGAGGCCGCCGACAATCGCGTGATTGTCAATGCGGATATGGCCGGCAAGAGTTGCGTTGTTAGCCATAATTACGTTGTTGCCGATAAGACAGTCATGTGCGACATGGGTATAGGCCATCATTAGACAGTTGGAGCCGATCTCGGTTTTGCCGCCTCCGCCAGCTGTGCCGCGGTTAATAGTATTAAACTCGCGGAAGGTGTTATTGTTACCAATGATCAGCTCGGTTTCCTCCATGGTAAATTTTAAATCCTGGGGGATCGCGCCGATTGAGCAAAACTGGAAGAACGTATTGTTTTGGCCGATTGTGGCCGGTCCTTCCATGACGACGTGTGGCCCTACGCGCGTGCCGTCTCCGATTGAAACCCGCTCTCCAATAACGCTGTAAGGCCCGATTTCAACATCACTGCCGATTTGAGCGCCGGGGTTGATAATTGCGGTTGGGTGTATCATAGATGTTTCCTGCGTGGTATCTTTTTGTGGGTGGCCGGGGGCTGTTCAATTTTTTCGCCGTGCTGCTGCCCCTACATTGCCACCATCAAGTCGGCCTCAGCCGCGAGTTGGTCCTCTACGTAGGCCTTGCCGCGAACCTTCCAGATTGTGCGTTTTTGTGAAATGCCTTCCAGCTCGAAGCGGATCTGGTCTCCCGGAACCACGGGTCGGCGGAAGCGGCATTTATCAATGCCGATAAAACGCACATTGAGATTGTCTGCTGCTTTGTCAGGGTTCTGGTGAAATGCCAGGATTCCCCAGCTTTGTGCCATGGCTTCAACGATCAGCACGCCGGGCATGATGGGTTCACCGGGAAAATGGCCCTGAAAAAACGGTTCGTTGATTGTGACGTTTTTAATCGTTACAATCCGTTTTTCGGATGTTTCTACCACACGGTCCACCAGCAGGAACGGGTAGCGGTGCGGAAGATAGTTCATGATTTCCTTGATCGTAATCATGGCGATTCCTTCTCCTGATTCTTGTGAAGTTTTGCTTCCAGGGCCTCTACTTTTTGTGTGAGCCGTACAAGCGTGCGGCGCATGTCAGGCAGTTTCTGTAATGTGCCGGTCATTCTCAGCCATTGCATGTGCGGCATGTGCGGCGCGCCCGATACGACCTGGCCGTCCGGAACATCGGCGCTGACGCCAGAGCGTGCGCCGACTATAACATCGTTGCCGATGGTTATATGCCCGACAGTGGCGCTTTGGCCGGCCATGATAACCCGGTCGCCAAGCTTTGTGCTTCCGGAGATGCCGGTTTGTGCCACTATACAGGAGTCTTCGCCGATAATAACATTATGGGCGATGTGAACCAGATTGTCGGTTTTTGTTCCGCGTTTGATCCAGGTGCGCTCAAGTGCGGCACGGTCAATGGTATTGTTTGCGCCGATCTCTACGTCATCGTCTATTTGCACAATGCCCAACTGCGGTATTTTATAATACGCGGCCCCGTCGCGCGCGAAGCCAAATCCGTCGCTGCCGATTACGGTGCCGGCATGGATAATGACTCTGCGTCCTATTGTGCAGCGCTCCCCGATTGTGACGTTGGGCTGCACAACGGTATCGTCTCCGATTGAGGCGTTTTTGCCGATGAAGCAGTGCGGGTATATGGTTACGTTGTCGCCCAGGCAGCAGCCCTTGCCGATATACACAAAAGGGTACACCGTAACATTGTCGCCTATTTTGACATCGTCGGCGATTACTGCGCCCGGATCGATGGTGCCGGATTCTTTTGGTGCGGGGTTAAGAACCCGAAGGGCTTTTGCGTAGGCCAGATATGGATTAGAAACCTTTATAAGGTTCTTGCCCGGCGCAACGGTGTCAGCCGCGCACACAATTGCCGAGGCCTGTGTGGTGGTGATGTATCGGGCATATTTCGGGTTGGCAACAAAGGTGATTTCACCGGGCCCGGCCCGGTCTATCCCGGCCAGCCCCGAAATGATACAGTTTTCATCGCCGTCAATCTCACCATCCAGAATTTGCGCGATTTCTTTCAGGGTAATTTTCATAGAGAGACCTATTTTTTCTTCTGAGCACCGGCATCAAGAATTGCAATAATTTTGTCGGTCAGATCAAGGCTTTGATTGGCATAGAGCAACACTCGCTCTGAGCGCTCGAAGATGATGCTGAAGCCGTGTTTTTTGCCGTAGTCCCGCACTATCGGGATCAGCTGCTCCAGGATTTCTCCTGTGAGCTGCGCTTCCTTGAGCTGCAGTTCAGACTTTTGGTCCTCTACCATGCGTTCGTAGTCGCGCTGACGGCGTGCCATATCCAGTTCTTTGGAGCGGCGGACATCTTCCGTGAGCATCGCGCTTTGTTTCTGCAGCATCTCTGCCGCCGACTCAATACTTTCTTTTTCCTTCATGATATCGTCGCGTATCCGGCCTGCTTCGACGGTGAATTTTTCATTGGCGGCCTTGCCGGACTTGCTTTCCCCGACAGCACGCTGGATATTGACATAGCCGATTTTCAGCTCGGCTGCAGTACAGATGGTTGCGCTTGCAATCAGGGCGATTGAGAGCATGAGAGACAATAAAGTTTTTTTCATAGCGTTTGATCTCCTTGTAGTTATGTGGTGTGTCAGGGTTTGTTGTATCTTTTAGGGTTCACTAACATATTTTTCAGGGTATGTCAGGGCTTAAAACTGCCCACCCATGGAAAATTCAAAGTTGCTGCTGTCTTCATCAAGTTTATCGTCAGGCGACAGGTTGTAGCCCCAGACCACTTTCAGCGGACCGAACGGTGAGTACCAGTTTACGCCTAGCCCCACGTCCTGTCGTAAATCGGAAACAAAGCCTTCGCCGCTTGCATAGGCGTTACCGATGTCATAAAACACCATGCCGCGCACACCGGCCGACTTCATCAGGGGGAACATGTATTCGACGTTGAAATAGAGTTGTTTCTTACCGCCGACAACATCATATTTATCGTTATAGTCCTTGTCGGGGTCGAAGTTGGGGTCTCCGGGCTGGGGTCGGGCACGTTTTTCGGACGGTCCAACGCTGCGCGCTTCAAAACCGCGCAGGGAGTTCATGCCGCCAAGAAAGAATTTTTCTGAGATCGGAACACCCTTGCCGCCATAGGGGAAAATCTGCCCGATGGTGCCGCGGATCATAAAGGCGCATTCTTCCAGCACCGGGAAATATTTGGCCGCGCTGGCGAGTGCGGTTATGAAACGACTGTCGCCGCCCAGCCCGGCAAGCTCCAGGGATGCACTGTTGAAAACACCTTTACGCGGGGCCCAGTTGTCATCACGTGAATCTTTGACCAGGGCGGTTATGATGCTGCTGACCGTGTTGCTGCCCTGCTGTTTCCAGATGGAAACCGGCACCTGATTTTCCTCTTCAGTCACGTTAATATCAATGGATTCAAAACGGTAGGTCAGGTGCATGCGGGTGAAATCCCAGTCCCTGAACGGCATGCTGGTGCGCAGGTTGATTCCGGTTGAATCACGGTCAAAGTCATCATACTCACGTTCAATTTTAAACAGGTCAAAGCCGACTGACTGGGGTTTATCACGGAACCAGGGTTCGGTAAACGAGATATTATAATAGGTTGAGCTGCCGCCAAGCTGCGCCATAAACGTTAATTGCTGTCCCTTGCCGAACAGGTTGTTCTGGGAGATTGAAAACATGCCCATTATGTTGTCAACCGAGCTGTAACCTGCCCCGACACTGAACGAGCCCGTGGGCCGCTCCTTTACTTCTACGCTGAGGTCGACCTGGTCCTGTACGCTGCCCGGTTCGGTATTAATGAGCACATCCTCAAAAAAACCGAGCTTGTTGATGTTTTGCCTGCTGCGGTCAATTGCGCTGGAATTATAGACATCGCCCTCAAGCAGGGTCACTTCGCGGCGGATAACATTGTCGCGGGTTTTCGAGTTACCGCTGATGTTGATTTTTTCAATATAGATTTTGTCGCCCTTCTTGATGTTAAACATTACGCCTACGCTTTTATCCTTGGCCTCTATGTCGGTCAGGGGCGTAATGTCAGCGAAGGCGAATCCTTGCGACGAGTACAAAGTCTTAAGCGCAATCAAATCATCATTGAGCAGCTGCCCGTTAAATATCGCGCCGGGTGTTGATTTTACCTTCGAGAATAAAAATTCTTTTTCGTAGATCATATCCCCCTTGAAATCGAGGCTGCTGATCGTAAAACGGTTACCCTCCTCTATGGTGAAATGCACGTATACCTTTTTGCCTTTAAATTCGACTTCAGGGGTAAGCACGTTGGCCTGCAGAAAACCTTGGCTGAAATAGTAGGCGCCGATGCGCTCAGTATCTTTTTCAAGGGCTTCATCCTTGAATGTGCCCACGGAGGAAAACCATGTCATCGGCCATCTTCCTTTGCGGGTTTCCATGACTTTGCGCAATTGTTTGGCCTTGATTGAGTCGTTGCCTGAAAAGGTAATCTTGGCAACTTTAACAGCTTCACCTTCCTTGATGCGGAACTCCACCGAGGTGTAATCGTTGTCAATCGGGGTTATGGTGTAGCTGATATTGATTTCATAGTATCCCTTGTCGACATAGACTTTGCGCATGCGGTTTACATCAGCTTTAACTCTGGCGATGTCCAGAATGGCGCGCGGTTTGGTCTCCATGACTTTTTCCAGGTCGTCGAGCTTAACTTTTTTGTGGCCGGTAATCTGTACGGAGCGCACCACGGGCTTTTCCTGCACAACGAACATGATTATCATGCCCCGCTCGGTTCCCTTGGTGGTAATCTGGATATCTTTGAAATAGCCCATTTGATAAATGCGTCGCAGGTCCTCCTGCAGCACCTGGGGGGAAAACACCCGGCCTTTTCTGGTCTCAATCGCAAACAGAATGGCATCCTTTTCGATAAAAAGATTGCCGCGGGTCTGCACGTCGGCTACCATCACTTTGCCAAAAACGATGTGATTAATCTGAGTGGCAAGTTCGTTCATCTCGAAGGGCAGCGCGCTTTCATACTCTGTGGTTGCGTAGGCCTGACGGGTTGCATTCAGGTCATTGGTCTTGATAATCAGGGCATCAATGCTGCTGTGCACACCGATTCGGGTCAAGCTGCCGGTTACCACAAAGTCTGCGCGCAGGCGTTTGCCGATAACAGCCGCTTTTTCTTTGTCAATGTCGGTCCAGCCGAAGCGCTGCACCTGTTCAAGAACCGCTGATCGGTCAACGACTTCAATCTCGCCGGTTTCCCCTAGTCGGCTGGCGAGCATGGCGGGGATGGCTTGTTGAAGGTATGTTACATCGGTTTCGCTGTGAGTAATAAAAGGCAGCACGGCAATGCGCATCTGTTCTGCGGAACGTGCCATGCCAGGCAGCAGCACAAACAGCATGACGAATACGGCACAAAGGTTTGTTCGATTTCGTTTCATAGTTATTTAGTCTTCAGGTGTAGCATGCGGCACGACCTCTCCGTCATGCAGGGTTATGCAGCGCGGCATACGCCGGGCAAATTCCTCGTTGTGTGTCACAATAATTAATGTGGTTTGCATGTGAGCATTGAGTTCAAGCAGCATATCGAACACCTCACCGCCGGTGTGCGAGTCCAGGTTGCCGGTCGGTTCATCAGCCAGAACAAGTTCGGGGCTCATGATCAGGGCCCGGGCGACCGCTACCCGTTGCTGTTCTCCTCCGGAAAGTTCTCCGGGTTTATGATGCATGCGGTTGCCAAGTCCGATACGTTCCAGTAGGTCACTCGCTTTTTCGCGATAAAGCTTGTTGTCGCCTCCGGCAATTATGGCCGGCATGCAGGTGTTCTCGTGCGCGGTGAATTCAGGCAGCAGGTGATGAAATTGAAAAATAAAACCAATGCGCCTGTTGCGAAATCGTGCAAGTTCCTGCGGTGTTCGCGAAAAAATATTCTTTCCACGGTACAGCACATGTCCGCCGGTCGGGTGGTCAAGGGTTCCCAGAATATGCAGCAGCGTGCTTTTGCCGGCTCCTGAGGGGCCGATGATTGCCAGTAGATCCCCGGTGCGAACGGTCACGTTTACTTTGTTGAGTACCTGGGTAACCGTGCCGTTGTTGGCATAGGCCTTGCTCAGATCCTGAACCTGCAGCAGGTCGTTGTCGGCAGCGTTATACTGCGTAGCCGTATTATTCATAGCGTAGGGCCTCAACCGGTTCAAGTCGTGCCGCCTGCAGTGCCGGGTATATGGTCGCTATAAAGCTGATGCCGATTGTGCACAGGATCACGAGCAGGGTATCTCCAAAATTGATTTTTACTGTCAGGGACGGGATATAGTACACATCACCGGCAAGCTTGATGATTTCATAGGTGTTTTGCAGCCAGGCCAGCAGGCAGCCCGCCGATAGGCCCAGCAATGTTCCCACCGTGCCGATGACAAGGCCCTGGAACATAAAAATTTTCATAATGCTGCCTGCGGTTGCTCCCATTGATTTTAAAATGGCTATTTCGCGGTTTTTCTCATTAACCATCATGACCAAGGTAGCGACGATGCTGAAAGCCGCCACGATGATGATCAGGATTAGGATAATGAACATGGCGGTTTTTTCAAGTTTTAACGCCGAGTACAGGTTGCGGTGCATTTCCTTCCAGTCGCGCACATGGTACTGCGGTGAGAGTGTGGATCGTATGGAGTGTGTCACCGGCGTGGTGTTGTGAACATCGTTGACCCGGATCCAGATGCCGCTGGCCTGATTGGGCATTTTGAGAAATTGTTGTGCGGCTTCAAGGCTGATATAGGCCATGCTGCTGTCATATTCATACATGCCGGACTCGAAAAGGCCCGTGACCAGAAATTTTTTCCAGCGTGGAACCATGCCGGTTGGTGAAAGCAATCCCGTGGGAGAAACAACCGTGAGGACGCTGCCGGTCAGCACGCCTAGTGCTTTGGCGAGCTCGCTTCCGACAATAATGCCGGGCAGTTCCTTGCCATCAAAGGTGTGTCGATCCGCGAGTTTTTCAAGCTCTCCCTGTATCAGGTTTTCCTTGATGCTGATAACGCGCCCGGCGCCGTGAGGATCGATTCCCTGAAGAACAGCGCCGGAAATATTCGTCTTCGAGGACAGCATAACCTGAGTCATGATGAACGGGGTGGTGGCTGCCACGCCGCTGACCTGTTCCAGGTTGGTGCAGGTCCGGTCGTAGTTCTCAATGCCTGCGCCGTATCCGGTGATGACAATGTGTGAGTTGGTCCCTAGTATTTTTTCGAGCAGATCATCGGTAAATCCGGTCATGACACCCAGCACCAGGATCAGGGCCATAACGCCTATCGCAACGCCGGCAATGGAGATGAGCGTTATGAGCGATACAAAAGCCTGTTTGCGCTTTGCGCGCAGGTAGCGTCCCGCGATAAAGACTTCAAATGAGCCGGTCATGAACGTTAGAGTCCTTTCAGCGCATCAGTGGGAATAGAATCACGTCCCGGATTGAAGCGGCATCGGTTAGCAGCATTACGAGCCGGTCGATGCCGATACCTTCACCGGCTGCCGGGGGCATGCCGTATTCCAGTGCCAGCAGGAAATCTTCGTCAATCGTGCCCGTCGCGCCTTCAATGCGGTCTTTAGCCGCAGCCTGGGCCTCAAAGCGTTCACGCTGATCAAGCGGGTCGTTAAGCTCGGAAAAGGCATTGGCAATTTCGCGGCCGGCAATGTAGAGTTCAAATCTGTCGGTAACACTGGGATCCTGTTCATTGCGACGGGCCAGCGGTGAAACTTCAACGGGAAAGTGGGTGATAAAGGTGGGCTGCACCAGATGCGGTTCGGCAACCTCTTCGAAAATCGCTGCAACAAGCTCACCGGGCTGTTCCTGGCCGCAGATCTTCAGGCCCAGAGAACGGGCGTGTGTTTGCAGCTTTTCAAGAGACTCAAGATCGGCCGGATCAAAGTTGCCGAACTGGGCTGCGGCTTGTTTCATGGTGAGGCGCTGCCAGGGCGGTGAAAAATCAATGGTGGTGCTCTGGTACTCAATGGTGGTGGAACCGCAGACCTCGGTGCACACCTGTGAAATCATGGTTTCGGTTAGGTCCATCAGGTCTTCAAAGGTTGCATAGGCCTGGTAGAATTCCACCATGGTAAATTCCGGGTTGTGCTGGGTTGAGATACCCTCATTGCGGAAGTTACGGTTGATCTCAAATACACGCTCAAAGCCCCCGACCAGCAGGCGCTTCAGGTACAGCTCTGGCGCAATGCGCATGAACAGTTCAATATCAAGCGCATTATGATGTGTTTTGAACGGCTGAGCGGTTGCACCTCCCGGGATCGGGTGCATCATCGGCGTTTCAACTTCCTGAAAGCTGCGCTCTTCAAGAAATTTTCGGATAAGCGTTATAATGCGCGAACGGGCCTGGAAGGTCTTACGAACGTTTTCATTGGTGATCAGGTCAAGGTAGCGCTGCCGGTAGCGGGTTTCAACATCCTGAAGGCCGTGCCATTTTTCGGGCAGGGGCCGCAGCGATTTTGTCAGCAGGCAAAACTCCGCAGCCTGTATGGTCAGTTCCCCGGTTTTGGTTACAAAGGCCCGCCCTCGCAGGCCGATGAAATCGCCGATATCAACTTTTTTGAAAACCGCAAAGCTTTCTTCGCCGATTTTATTTTTTCGGATATAGGCCTGTATTCGGCCGTTGCGGTCCTGTATATGTACAAATGCCGCTTTGCCGAAGTTCCTGAGCGAAACAATTCGACCGGCAAGGCTAAAGGTATCCTCGCAGGCCTCGATGTCTTCTTTGGGTTTCCCGGCGAACAGGTCGGCTATCTGCGTGGTTGTCTGGGAAGCCGTGAATCCGTTGGCATACGGATTGATGCCGTCCTGTCGAAGTTCAGCGGCTTTTTCACGGCGGTGTTTGATAAAATCTTTGAGCTCGTCCATAATAGTTGCTGTGCTTTCATCGGGTGCGTACCCGGCTTGGTTGTAGTGTATAATCAGTATATAAATAAAGGGATTACATTAACGTAAGTTTTTTGTTAAGTCAAGGAAAAGCGGTTTTTTTACTTACGTTTTTATAAAAAATGTGCTACATCTATGCCGGTGTATTTATGCTCTAAACAGTGAATTTTTTTGCGCACAACAGGAGGACGTGTCATGTCGACGGAGGAGCTGAAAAAGACGGTTTTGGATTTTGCCGCCAGTTATGCCTATTCCAATTTGATCACAATTGACGGCCAGGGTTTTCCCAAGAGCCGCATGATGGAAAATACGGCGGTTGGTGATGATTTGATATTTTATTTCGCCACATTTGCCTCCTCTGACAAGGTGGCCGAAATCAAGGCGCAGTCCCGTGTTAATGTTTTTTTGTACCGACCCGAGGATCACTCCAGTATTTCCGTGTTCGGCACGGCGGACATTGTTGCCGACGATGATGTGCGCCAGGCCAGGTGGCAGGAGAAATGGAGCGGGTTCTGGAAACAGGGGTGTACTGATCCTGAATATGTTCTGATCAGGGTTGTACCGAAAAAAATAATGTTTCTTGATTATGCAGCGCATCAAAAAGAGGTGCTGGAGCTGTAGCGGTTTCAGGTTAAAATGCAGTATAAGTTAGAGCTTGAATTTAAGCTATAGATGTGATAGTAATGTAAAAATTTAACCGCAACGTCCGAACGGTAAAGTAATGCCGTTTGGGTGTGATTTGCCCGAAAGTTGTACAGGAATGACGGGCCCGATAACTACCATCCGGCGAGCCGACATACCAGAACAGGGGTTGCAGCTTGAAGATTCACCTCGGCCTGCCGGCGTATTCGTATTGCAGCCCGGAGTGTAAAGGATTATGCGCACAGTGCGGCGCGAATTTTAATAACGGTGCATGCGCCTGTGCGGCCGGGCTCCGGCCGCAGTCGTCTATTGCTAAGCTTAAAAAAAAGGCGTGAGCAGTCGCAGACCGGATAAACCACAGCTCCACACAGAAGAAAGTTCATATTATGGCAGTACCAGTCAAGAAAACATCCCGATCACGGCGCGGAAGCAGGCGTGCGCACGACAGCTTAAAAAAAGTCAGTCTTGCAACATGTCCGCAGTGCAATGAGCCGAACAGGCCTCATCATGTATGTCCCAAATGCGGTTATTATAAAGGCCGTGAGGTGGTTACGGTTAGTGCCGACTAAGATCGCTTACCGAGTGCGCCAGCAACGGGCGCATACCTGCGGAATACAACTGATGGTCAGGGGCGCGGATACCGTGTGTCCCGGCACAGTGACAGGCGTGCACGCATCGCAATGATTTGGATATCGACCACATATGTATAGAGCAAAAATAACCGGAACAGGCTCATGCGTTCCCGCGCGTGTTTTGACCAATGCTGATTTTGAAGGAATGGTCGAAACCTCGGATGAATGGATTACGGCCAGAACCGGCATAAAGGAGCGCCGTATTGCCGGTGAGGGGGAATCTTCCTCAACGATTGCCTGTCAGGCCGCTGAAAATGCCCTGGAAATGGCCGGGTGCGCCGCACATGAGCTTGATCGTATTATTGTTGCCACCATAACGCCTGATACGCCCACCCCGTCGCTCGGCTGTATTCTACAGACTCGACTTGGTGCTGTCAACGCGGCTGCTTTTGATATCTCTGCTGGATGTACCGGATTTTTGTATGCCCTTTCACTTGGTGATAGTCTGATTCGTTCCAGCTCGTGTGAAAAAATACTGGTTGTCGGGGTTGAAACTCTTTCAAGGATTACCGACTATCAGGACCGTACCACATGCGTACTGTTTGGTGACGGGGCCGGCAGCGTGCTGCTTGAGCGCAGCGAAGGTGACCGGGGGATTCACTCCACCCATCTGTACAGTGATGGTTCGCGCGGCGAGTTGCTGTATATACCTGGTGGTGGATCGGCAATGCCCACAAGTCATGCAAGTGTTGACGCGCGTGCCCATTATTTAAAAATGGATGGTAACAAGGTATATAAAATTGCGGTAAAATCCCTTTATGAAGCCGCGCTTAAAGCTCTGGAGCACAATAATATTACCAGTGAGGATATTGCTTTGCTGGTTCCGCATCAGGCTAATGACCGTATTATCCAGGCTATTGCCAAGCGGTTGAATCTTCCGCCTGAGAAGGTTTTTGTTAATATCCAGAAATACGGCAACACCTCGTCGGCTTCTGTTCCGATTGCGCTGGATGAGGCCAATCGTCAAAACCGTATCAAGGAGAATGAGCTGGTCCTGCTGGATGCTTTCGGATCAGGCTTTACCTGGGGGTCAGCTCTAATTAAATGGTAAATTAAAAAGAAAAATTGTTTGAGGTACCCTGCGAGTACAAAACAGAAAGGTGGGTAGTGCTATGTTGAGTTATAATCTTGATGAAACACAACTGCAGATGATCGATCTTGCTCGCAAGATCGGTAAAGAGAAAATTGTTCCTGTGCGGGCTGAGCTTGATGAAACCGGCAGATTTCCCTGGGACATTATGGGTATTCTGGCTGAAGCCGGGCTGTTCGGTATCTATATCCCCGAGGAGTACGGCGGACTTGGATTTGGCAATTTTGAGAACTGCCTGGTGGTGGAAGAGCTTTCCAAATACTGTATCGGCGTTTCCGTGAGTTTTGCGGCCAGCGGTTTGGGCGCTTATCCGATTCTGCTTTTTGGAAGTGATGAGCAGAAGAAAAAATATTTGCCGGATATTGCTGCCGGTAAAAAAATTGCTGCTTTCGGTATAACCGAGTCTGGCGCGGGAAGCGATGCAGGTGCTATCCGTACGACAGCCACTCGCAAAGGTGACAAATATGTGCTCAACGGCGTTAAGCAGTGGATCACAAACGGCGGCGAGGCCCAGACCTATTCCGTTATTGCCAAAACCGATAAGAGTAAAGGTGCCCGGGGCGCCAGCGCTTTCGTTTTGGACAAAGATATTCCCGGCTTTACCTTCGGCAAGAAGGAAAATAAGCTTGGAATCCGCGCATCGGCTACGCGTGAGCTGATATTTGAGGATTGTGAAATTCCGGCTAAAAATATTCTTGGCCGTGAAGGCACCGGCTTTATCGTTGCCATGAAAACCTTTGATCAGACCCGTACCGGCATTGCGGCCCAGGCCGTTGGACTGGCCCAGGGTGCTCTGAATGAGACGCTTGTCTACGCGCATGAGCGTAAAACTTTCGGCAAGGCTATTTGTTCTCATCAGGCTATACAGCATATGCTTGCCAATATGGCTACCCAGATTGAAGCAGCCCGCGCCCTGACCTATGAGGCCTCACGCTATTGCGACAGCGGCGCAAAGGATATGGCTAAATATTCATCCATGGCCAAGCTTCTTTCCACTGATGTCTGCATGCAGGTTACAACCGATTGTGTTCAAATTTTCGGCGGATACGGCTATATGCGCGAGTATCCTGTTGAGAAGATGATGCGCGATGCGAAAATTTTGCAAATCTACGAGGGCACCAATCAGATTCAGCGCACTGTTATCGGCCAGTTCCTGATCAAGGAGATTGCCGGTAATAAGGTTAGATAGAGCAGGTAAATAAAATGTTGCGGAAAGATGTAAGTTAGTATAAAAAAGGTGCAACTATGAACTTAACGGACAAAAAAGCGATCGTAACCGGTGCTGCTCAGGGTATCGGTAAAACCATCGCCTTACAGCTGGCTGGGCAGGGCGCTGACGTTGTGGTTGCGGACATCAACCGCGGGGGTCTCGATCTCGTGGTCGCTGAAATAGAGGCACTTGGTCGTCGTGCGCTTGCAATCGCCATGGATGTTTCTAACCTGGCGCAATGCGAAGATATGGTTAAGGAGACCGTGCAGGAAATGGGCCGGATTGATATTCTGGTCAATAACGCCGGTATTACCCGTGATACATTGTTGCTGCGCATGAAGGAGGAACAGTGGGATCAGGTGATGCAGGTGAATGTCAAGGGTACCTTTAACTGCACCAAGGCCGCGATTCGCACTATGTTTAAGCAGAAATACGGTCGCATTATCCAGATTTCATCTGTGACTGGCGTAATGGGCAATCCGGGCCAGGCCAATTATTCCGCTTCTAAGGCTGCCGTTATTGGTTTTGCGAAGGCGGTTGCCCGAGAATATGCCCACTGCGGCATTACGGTTAATGCGGTAGCGCCCGGGTTTATACAAACGGCCATGACTGACGCGATACCGGAAAAAGAGCGCGAAGCCATGATTGCCCAGATACCGGTCCGGAAGCTTGGAACCCCTGAGGACGTGGCTGCTGCTGTTAGTTTTCTGGCATCGGATGAGAGCGCCTATATTACCGGACAGGTTATTCATGTTAATGGCGGACTCTACACGTAGGAATTAATTAACGGATACAAGAGGTTATTAACTTTTTTTCAACAGTATGGAGGTTAGAAACAATGGCAGATAAAACCATAGAGGAACAGGTTAAGGAAATTATTGTAGAGCAGCTTTCTGTAAACGCTGAGGAAGTTGTGCCTGAGGCTTCTTTCGTGGATGATCTTGGTGCGGATTCACTGGACCTTGTTGAACTGATCATGGTTATGGAAGAGAAGTTCGGTCAGGAAATTCCGGATGATGACGCCGCGAAACTGCAGAGTGTGCAGGATGCGATTAGCTATATTAAAGAACAAAAAAAATAATACAGACTGTTCACCGTTTGTATAAGCATCTATAAGAAAAAAGCCTTCTCCATACAGGGGAAGGCTTTTGGAAATTCAGCATGGGGGAATAACTGCTTGGATACGAAAAGAGTAGTCATAACCGGCATGGGTATTATTTCGCCGCTTGGTATCGGGCTTGAAGAGAATTGGGCTGCCGTCAGTAATGGCCGCTCCGGTATTGCGCTGGTAACCAAATTCGATGCCTCGGATTTGCCGTCTCGGATTGCCGGGGAGGTGAAGAATTTTAATGCGGAAGACTGGGTTGCAAAAAAAGAAATAAAAAAGATGGACCCTTTTCTGCATTATGCCCTTGCGGCAGGTCAGATGGCTGTTGAACAATCCGGCCTTGTTATTGATGAAATCAATGCCGAGCGCGTTGGCGTGCTGGTTGGCTCGGGTTTGGGCGGTCTTGAAACCATTGAAAAATACCATGCAATTTTGCTGGAACGCGGTGCGAAAAGAATATCACCTTTTTTCATCCCGATGCTTATCGTCAACCTGGCGCCCGGTCATATCTCCATGCACTTCGGCTGTAAGGGACCCAACTGCAGCATGGTGACGGCCTGCGCAACCGGTAATCATTCAATTGGTGAGGCCTTTAAAATTATTCAGCGCGGAGACGCGGACGCAATGATAGCCGGTGGGGTTGAGTCAACCATTACACCGCTGGCCTTGGGTGGATTCTGTGCTATGAAAGCGCTTTCAACCCGTAATGATGAGCCTCAACGGGCCAGTCGACCGTTTGAAAGAGACCGGGACGGGTTTGTAATTGCCGAAGGTGCCGGACTGCTCATGATGGAGTCCCTGGAAACTGCACAAAAACGCGGTGCAAATATTCTGGCTGAGATAGCCGGTTTTGCATGCAATGCTGATGCGCATCATATTACCTCCCCTTCACCGGGCGGGGAGGGCGCGGCGCGCTGCATGAAACTGGCCCTTAAAGATGCTCGCTTGAATCCCGAGGAGCTGGATTATATTAACGCGCACGGCACCTCAACGAATGCCAATGACCGGGCGGAGTCTCAGGGTACGCGCGCGGCTTTTGGGGCGCATGCCGATAAAGTATGGCTCAGTTCCACGAAGTCAATGACCGGGCATACGCTGGGAGCAGCCGGAGGTATTGAGGCTGTTTTTAGCATTCTTGCTCTGCAGAACGGCGTTGTTCCTCCGACGATAAATTATGAAAATCCTGATTCGGAATGCGATCTCGATTACGTGCCCAACACCGCACGTGAGAAGGCCATTAAAACCGTTATGAGTAATTCTTTCGGATTTGGCGGTACGAACGCAACCTTGGTGTTTCGCACATTTGAAGGCTGAGTGGCGCACGTGAGTGAAAAAATAGCTATTGCTTCCGACCATCGCGGTGTTGCCCTGAAGGCTGCTCTTGTCAATCAGCTGGGCAAGCTTGGTGCGGTTGTGCTTGACCTTGGTCCTGAAACGGATGCCTCTGTGGATTATCCCGAGTATGCATGCAGGGTGGCTTCCGCGGTCTCAAACGGTGAGTGTGACCGGGGGGTTTTGATTTGCGGTTCAGGCATAGGCATGTCAATTGCAGCTAATAAATTCAGAGGTGTTCGGGCCGCATTGTGTCATGATGCCCATTTGGCGAAAATGTGCCGATTGCATAACAACGCCAATATACTGGTTATGGGTGAAGCAGTCGGTGAGACCCTTGCTCGTGAAATGGCTGTGATTTGGTTTAAAACCGCATTTGAAGGCGGTCGACATCAAAACCGGCTTGATCTTATTACCGGGATTGAGAATGGTCTCTGTAATAAGCCGCCGGTACAAGCATGAACTACAGTATTGTTAATTAGATTTGATTGTCAATGCTGATCACGGATATGAGCCCGCCTTGCATGCAAGGTTGCCGTTGCTCTCTGGCAGGCAGCCGCCTTTGTAATCATAACCTGTTCATGAATCGGTGTTTCACCGGTAACTGAGCGCAATTCATGTATTGTCATGCCGAAAAAAACAGATCGTCCTGACTGGAATGAATACTTTGTTGATATTGCCCTGTTGGTTTCACGGCGATCGACCTGTATGCGTCGCTCTGTTGGTGCGGTTTTGGTAAAGGATAAGCGTATCCTGGCGACTGGCTATAACGGTGCGCCAACCGGACTTGCGCATTGCGCAGAGGTTGGGTGCCTGCGTGAGCAGCAAAAGGTGCCCTCAGGTCAGCGCCATGAACTGTGCCGTGGTTTGCACGCCGAGCAGAATGCCATTATTCAGGCGGCTTTTCACGGTATCAGCATCGCCGGTGCCACGCTGTACTGTACAACCGTGCCGTGCAGTATCTGTTTAAAAATGCTGATCAACGCCGGTATACACCACATGATATGTGTGGAGGGCTATCCGGATCAGCTTACGGAAAAATTTCTGGAAGAGGCCGGCATTCAGATTGAAATAATCAGCAGGGGGGAACCATGAAGTGTCCGTATTGCAGCAATCTTGAAGACAAAGTGATTGATTCGCGTATCAGCAAGGATGGGATAACAATCCGCCGCCGCCGTGAATGTCTTGCATGTGAGAAGCGCTTCACCACGCATGAGAAAATAGAGGCTACCCTGCCGGTAATTATTAAAAAGGACAATCGGCGCGAGCCCTTTGACGCCAAAAAAATTCTGGATGGCCTGCGAAAGGCCTGCCAGAAACGCGATATCAGCACACAGCAGCTTGAAGAGATTACCGATCGGATAGAGCGCGGCTTGATGGAGCGCGGAGGTAAAGAGGTGCTGAGCTCAGAAGTAGGCGAACAGATTATGCATGAACTGCATGATCTTGATCAGGTTGCCTATGTTCGCTTTGCCTCAGTTTATCGTTCGTTTAAGGATCTGAATGATTTTATGGAGGAGGTAAAAACCTTTCTTGAGCGTCGCGAACAATTGCAGAAGAAGGTTGAGGTGCCCGAATAATGTTATCGTCGACCAGGCATCAGTGTAATGCAGACTAAGGCCGGTATGACTTCCAGAGCTGCGCATGAGGAATATATGCGAAGTGCCCTGGCACTGGCGCAAAAAGGTGCCGGGAGGGTAAGTCCCAACCCCATGGTGGGGGCTCTGGTCGTTCGCGGAAAGCGGGTGATTGGATCCGGGTATCATCGCATCTTCGGTGCTGCGCATGCCGAGGTGCATGCCCTGCGTCGGGCCGGTACCCGGGCGCGTGGAGCGGATTTATATGTTACGCTTGAACCCTGCTCGCATCGCGGTAAAACTCCGCCCTGTGTTGACCAGGTGATTGCAAGCGGTATTAAGCGGGTGTTCATCGGTCAGGTTGATCCAAATCCGCTTGTGCGTGGTCGAGGGATTCGGCGGTTGCGTGCAGCCGGTATTGAGGTCATGGTCGGGGTGTTGTGTGCAGAGTGTATGGTCGTAAACGCGGCGTTTAATAAACATGTAACGACCGGATTGCCGCTGGTTACGCTGAAAGCGGCTATGACTCTGGATGGTAAAATTGCTACCCGAACTGGGGACTCACGGTGGATCAGCTGCGAGCAATCACGCCGGTTGGTACACTGTATGCGTGCTAGTGTAGATGCGGTTATGGTCGGTATTGGAACAGTGATAGCCGATAACCCGCGTCTGAACGTGCGTCTCGGGCGCCAGTGTACGCGCAACCCGTTGCGCATTGTTATTGACAGTCGTTTGCGCATTGATCCGGTATGCAATCTTTTGCAGGCCGGGCTTGCCGTCGGTACTCTGATTGTTGCCAACACCCGGGCTGCTGCCAGCGTAAAGGCCGAGATGCTGCGTAGCCGCGGAGCTGAGGTTCTGGGCTGCAGGATGAAAGGCCGCCGGATTGACCTTTCGCACCTTATGAGTATTTTGGGAAAACGCGGCATCAACCATATTCTGCTTGAAGGTGGTTCAACCCTAATTGGAGAGGCTTTGCGTTCCAGAATTGTTGATCGGGCGATGCTTTTTTATGCGCCAAAAATATTCGGAGGTTCGGATGGCCTGGGAATGGCCGCTGGTCGCGGGCCTTCGGAGATTGCCGGGTGCTTACAACTGACCGGTATGACTGTACGGCCTGTCGGCAGTGATTTTCTGGTGGAAGGCCGCCTGCACTACGGCGATTGAAACGTAGCTGCCCCGGCAGTTAATAATGGTGTGAATTATGTTTACCGGCTTGATTGAAACACAAGGTGTCATTGTTCGCTGTGAACGTATAGCTGGCGGAATGCAAATGCTGCTGAGCAGCAGTTTGCCTGTGAGCGAGCTGAGCAATGGTGAGAGTATCGCGGTTGACGGAGTATGCCTCACGGTTACATCGTTTTCCGAGAAAGGCTTTGCGGTTGACGTATCACCGGAGAGTCTTGATGCAACGTCACTGGGCGCGAAAAAGAAAGGTGCGCGCGTGAATCTTGAGCGGGCGTTGAGGCTGTCAGACCGATTGGCCGGCCATATCGTTTCCGGTCATATCGACGGTCAGGCAACGCTGCAGTCAGTGCGCCGTAGCGGAGACTTTACGCGGCTTGATTTTAATGCACCGCAGAAGCTGCTTGCCTGCATGATAGTGAAGGGTTCCGTGGCTATTGACGGCATCAGCCTCACGATTAATACGGTTGATGCTGGCGGGTTTTCTGTTATGATTATTCCGCACACTCTGGATAATACGACGCTGTGTGATTGCAAGCCCGGTGAACGGGTGAATATTGAAAATGACATGCTTGGTAAGTATGTAGAAAAATTTTTACGCTCCGGCTCCGCAGGCGGTGTTACGCGTGAGTTGCTGGAAAAATATAATTTTACGCAGTCTTAGAGGCTGTAGAAGGATTTGAGGGACAGTATGCCGATTAATCGAGTAGTCAAAGCAATTGAAGAAATCAAAAAGGGCCGGATGGTCATCCTTGTCGATGATGAGGATCGTGAAAATGAAGGCGATCTCACCATGGCTGCTGAATTTGTTACCCCTGAGGCCGTCAACTTCATGGCCAAGTACGGCCGTGGACTTGTGTGCCTGTCGCTCACTGAAGAGCGCTGCCATGAACTTGATTTGCCGAGTATGGTGCAGGATAACACCTCATCGTTTCACACGGCTTTTACTGTTTCCATTGATGCGGTCAAGGGTACCACAACCGGCATATCAGCCGCTGATAGGTCTCATACGATTCTTACCGCAATAGATGATAACTGCAAGCCGGATGATCTGGGCCGACCGGGCCATATTTTCCCGCTGCGGGGTATGTCGGGTGGTGTGCTGCGGCGCACTGGCCAGACCGAGGGTTCAATCGACTTGTGCCGGCTTGCAGGTCTTAAACCGGCCGGTATCATTTGTGAAATTATGAACGATGACGGCACCATGTCCCGCATGCCGGAACTGGAGGTTTTTGCAAAGGAGCATGATCTGTGTATTGTGTCGGTTGCCGATATTATTAAATACATGCTTACCAAAGAATCCCTGGTAAAGCGTATGGTTGAAACCACACTGCCTTCGCATTACGGTGGTGATTTTCACATGGTGGTCTATGAAAACACGGTTGATACGCATCACCATCTGGCGCTTGTAAAAGGAGAGTGGGAACCGGATGAGCCCGTGCTGGTACGGGTACACTCGGAATGCCTGACCGGTGATGCCCTGGGTTCGAAGCGCTGTGACTGCGGCGGACAGTTGATGAGCGCCATGAAGCAAATCTCCCAAGTAGGCAAAGGCGTTGTTGTATATATGCGCCAGGAAGGCCGTGGTATCGGGTTTCTTAATAAAATCAGGGCCTATGCTCTGCAGGACAAGGGCCGGGATACGGTTGAGGCCAACGAAGATCTTGGTTTTGAAGCTGATTTGCGGGACTATGGGGTCGGCGCCCAGATCCTGCGCGATCTGGGTATCTCCAAAATCAAGCTTCTGACGAATAATCCTAAAAAGGTTATTGGACTCGAGGCTTACGGTCTTGAAATCACGGAGCGTGTCTCGATTGAGATGCAGCCGTTGCCGCAAAATCTGCATTATCTGTCAACCAAGAAAAAACGCATGGGTCATATACTCGATCTTGACGAAAACCAGGAGAAACAGGATTAACCGCCACTAGGCGATAGTACAGAACCAACACAGAAAGGAATCGCATGACTACGACATATGAAGGCAATCTAAATGCGCAGGGGTTCCGGTTTGCAATTGTGTGCAGCCGTTTTAATGATTTTATTGTTAATCGCCTGCAGGGTGGGGCCATTGACGCACTTACGCGCCATGGTGCTAGTGAAGATAACATTTCTATTATCATTGTACCGGGAGCTTTTGAGATACCGCTGGCAGCCAAAAAAGCGGCCGCATCATCAAAATATGACGCAATAATCTGCCTTGGCACGATTATCCGTGGGGCAACACCGCATTTTGAGTACGTTGCCGCTGAAGTTTCCAAGGGCATTGCTGCTATTTCGCTTGATAGCGGAATTCCAGTGACTTTCGGTATTTTGACAACTGAAAATATTGAGCAGGCCATTGAGCGCGCCGGCAGTAAATCCGGCAACAAGGGTTGGGATGCAGCTGTTTCCGCGATTGAAATGGTTAGTCTGCTTAAAAATATTTAGCAGGCAACCTCTTCGCATATTGTCCGGTCAGCGTTGCTGTATATAGCGCTGACCGGCGATTTTTTTATCACAGATCTGTATTCTGCGGCATCACTATGGCGCAAGTTTCTGTGTCAAATTTTTTAAAGATAGGCGACCGATGAGCCGCAGAAAAGGCAGAAGTGTTGCCGTTCAGATTTTGTATCAACTGGAAATGAATGACCAGGATATCGAGCAGAACCTGCCGGTTTTCTGGGAACATCATGTCCATAGTGATGCTATCCGAGAGTTTGCGGAACGCATTGCCCGGGGCGTGTTGGAAAACCGTCAGTCCATAGACACTCTCATCGTTGATACCACCAAAAACTGGTCGCTTGAGCGTATCGCACCGATTGACCGTAACATCCTGCGTGCGGCGATTTATGAAATACTGTATTGCGATGACATCCCCTATAAGGTTACCCTGAATGAGGCAATTGAGCTCGGCAAAAAGTACGGATGCGATAAGTCGGGTGCATTCATTAACGGTGTGCTGGACAGCGTGTCCGGTGTGAAAAAATAGCTGCCTGTGCGCTGCCGTCATCAAGCAGGCTTGTGCCTACCTATCCCAAAAGAATGCTAGACCAGATTTCTCCTTGCAGTCAAGATCACAATCCATATAATAGGTTACAGTAAAAACGAAATTGCTCTAATAAATTCTTTAGGGTTGCAGACAGGGGCGTGAGTAATAAAAAACGTGCATCAAAACTCATGGACGCTGTAAGCGAGTGTTTTATATGTGCTTCGTGATTTATGGTAATGCATGTACGCAATAACAGACGGCACGTATGAAGGAGAATAGCCATGGCGAAGAAAATTCTCGAACTTATTTCAAGCCCCCGCAAAAACGGCAACAGTACGCTGCTGGCGCACGCTATTGCGGACGGTGCACGGTCTGGCGGCGCGCGGGTGGAAAAGGTCAATCTGCACAGGCTGAACATACGTCCCTGCACGGCTTGCGACAAATGCCATGTTGCCGATGACCGCTTCTGCGTTATCCGGGATGACATGCGCAAGCTGTACGCGAAGATCGTGGCCGCCGAAGGTATTATTTACGCAAGCCCGGTGTACTGGTTTACCGTTTCAGCGCAGATGAAGCTTTTTATGGACCGCTGTTATGCCCTGGGCGGGCCGGGCGGCTGGGCCTTGAGGGGCAAGCGCATTGCCGTGGCCCTCACGTATGGCGACGCAGACCCGTTTCGCTCCGGTGCGGTTAATGCCCTGCGGACCTTTCAGGATGCCTTCGCCTACGTGGAGGCTGTTTTTGTGGGCTCAGTATACGGAACGGGACTGGCGCCCGGGGACATCCTGAAGAACAAGGCGCTTTTAAAAGAAGCTTTCGTGCTTGGTAAAACCCTGGTAGGTTGAAAAATCCTGTGCAGGTCTGACAGTATACACAACGGGAAAGGTGTGGCATGTGCCTTGTCAACACCATCGCAAAATTACAATTAACAGAGCAGATGACTATTGTGGCGCTGGGCGATTCTTTGACCAGCGGCTGGATGGTTGCGCGCGGCTACACGGAGTTCCTGCGCGCTATGCTGATGGCCCGCTATCCGAAAGTCGGAATCAAAATTATCAACAGCGGCATACCCGGCGATACGGCCTCCGGCGGCCTTTGTCGCTTGCAGCAGGATGTTATCAGCTACGTTCCTGACCTTGTTCTGGTACAGTTTGCCCTTAATGACGCTTTCTGCGGATGCAGCCTTGGTGAATACCGAAGATCAATTGAAGCTATTGTTGAGAGAATTCGGCAGGAAAGCAGCGCCGAGGTTTTGCTGCTCACATCAACCCTGCCTGCTGATGCCAGTGAGCTTGATGTGGTTTCTCCGTTTTACGCAGAGCTTAAACAGATTGCACAGGATCAAACCTGCGGGCTTGCACCTGTAGATGAGCACTGGCGTAATGCCATTGCCGGTGGGTGTTCGCATGATGAGCTGGTGCTGGATGATCGTGTGCATCCAAGTGAAGCAGGGTACCGGCTTATGGCCGAAGCGGTCATGGGCTGCCTTGGTGCTTAGCAGGCTACCCAGAAACGTCCATCTACTGCGTTGTGCTCCGCATTTGTCATTACAGCGTACAGAAAAGGACGCTTCATTCCTCATGAGTTCGCACGTCTTGTGTCTGAACATTTCCGAAAAGCCCTCAAAAAATATTTTTACGACTCAGTTTGTAGGGCGGGTGCTAACCCGCCGGGTATAATTTTTTCCAGTCCGTAGGGTGCGCCGTGCGTACCATAAACGTTGGCGCGTTGCAGGTGGTGCGCACAGCGCACCCTACGGGCTGGGGCGATGTCTTTGCAGGCGGCTGCCTGCATGATGAGTTGGTACTTCACGACCTTGTGTATCCCAACGAGGCAGGGTATCGGCTGATGGCCGAAGTAGTTATGAACTACCTGAGCGTTTAGCAGGCTGTTGATTGATGAGTGGTGCGGATTCTGGTTTTTTAGCGGTTTTTGAGGTCGGTGAAGATCTGGTCGATTTGCAGTTGATCCTTGATATCCGGGTTGTCAATGCCAATGGACATCAGGCACATATCCAGATGCTGTTCCAGGGCCGGGATACTACTTTCAATTGATTTTATAGTTTCAACGCTGGCAAAACACTGTTCCAGCACTGACACCACCAGGTTCATGTTGCTGATCAGTGAACGGATGGTCATGTCATGGCATTTAGCGCATTCCGCCGAGAGTAGTGATGTTTTGCGGGAGAGGTGTGAGAAGGTATCAAAACCCATGGAGGAGGTACCGCCGATTAGGCGGTGGAGTTTCTGAACGAATTCCTGTAGTTTTTCAAATTCACGGTCATTGGGAATGCCGACCAGTTTGAGCATGTCTCCGATTCCCTGCACGTCCCGGATGAGTTCACTGGATTCTTCAATGAAATATGAGAGTACCTCATCATGAAAGTCCTTGAACTCAACTTTCAATTGAGTCGGTGCTGCGATCTGCGGCCCGGCCTCTTCTGCGCAGGCTTCGGATATTGCCGAGAAAATTTCTTCGAGCTCGTTTTCATTATCCTGAAGAATGAGCTTTTTGAAGTCAATGGTTTTTACCTTGGGCATGTGTTTTGAGGCCAGCTTGGTGGTCTGTTCAAGTTGGCGCACGACCGAGGTCAGGATTTGATGTGATAATTGCGGGTGGTCATAAATAATTTCATGAATCATGCTGATATGATACGAGGCAATGCGTGCCATGGTGCGCGCAACTGCGGTTGTGGTATAGGGCAGCTGAAGATAGTAATTTTCAATACCGAAAACATCACCATCCTTGAGAACCCGCATGCCCTTATCGGCTTGCAGAATTTCAACAGTGCCCTGCATGACCACATAGAAGCGTTCATTCGATGAACCCTCTTCTACGATCGTATCATGGGGGGCAAATTGCCGGATTATTACCTTCTGGATTTCCTCTTCGGTATTGTTTTCGTTCATGGGGGAGACTCTATCTTTAATTTTACTATTTTCATCAGTATTACGCTGAATGTGCATCAATGTCAACCGCTAAGTATATTCAGCGGGGCGTATCCTCCGGTTGACAAGGGCCATGGACGGTCTGCGAGATCGCTCTTGAGTGAGCTATATGGAGCATGAATGTGCAGGGCGGGTTTTCAGGGGCTGCGCCACTCTCGATTAATGAGAGTTTGACAGGGGTTAAAGTTTTTTTTGTAACGCATCCGGGGACTTTCCTGCACGTAAAACCCGAGGTACAGCCAGAGTTTTTGCAGCTCACGGCATAGCTCAATCTGGTGTAGGATTGATAGTATGCCGGGAGCGCGCTGTGCGCATACGGGATCGTAGGCGCAATAAACGCTTGAAATTGAGTGTGGAAGTATATCTATCCAGGCTGCCGCGATCAGGTTCATCCCGTCCCAATAGCGCATGATTTCGGTCGCAAGGGGCGATTGGACCAGAAAATGGTTGTATTCATCCTTGGTTGGGCTCTGATCATACCGACTGAGGCAGTAGTGTTTATAGAGCGCATAATCCTGTGCATGAAATGCCGCCGGAATTCGCTCAATCGTAATATCATGATTGCGGTTGAGGGTGCGTTTTTGTGAACGGTTGGGACAAAAACGGTTTATATCAACCCTGAGGGGTATGCAGCTTTGGCATTGTAAACAGGTATTATAGTAAAAACTGCACCCGCTTCGGCGCCAGCCGTTTTCAAGCAGATTCTCATATGTGTTGCCCGTGATACGTTCGGCATAAAACACATTGGTTGTCCACTCACCGGCAGGAAGGTACGGGCAGGGTCCGTTACAGGTCTGGTAGATCTTCATTGCGGTATGGTCCAGCAGGGGTCAATCGGGAGCGTTCTATATATCATCCTGAGTGTATAATAAAAAGGCCCCCAGGGAGCAACGTTCGTCCATGAGGGTCCTTTTATGAAATCCAGAATGCCGTTTCCGCCACTTTGCAAAAAACTCTGTTTTGTTACTGATCTGCTTGCACAGATCTGATCCAACTCAGGGTCTCGCCGACCAATGGACCTCGTCTAACAATGATAGATTTTGCAAGGTTTGGCGGCTGTGCGAACACTCCAGACACGCTTTTTCCTCTTACTTTAAATATAGCCGATGAAGTTTCAAAGTCAAGAGCCCGGCTAAAAATAAAACAGCACGGGGGAATTTTTTTGAGCAGTTAATTTTTTATTTTAGCCATAAAATATCTTAGATCTCTTTTCGTCGTGCCGGCGAAAGCCGGCATCCAGAGAATTTTAAAAACATAGTGTCTGGACCCCGGTTTTCATCGGGGTGACGCTACAAAAAATACCGGTAACAATAAATTGAAAAATTCCCTAGAGGATTTTACGGAAAATAGTTTCAGGCCCGATATTTATAAAATTACTGCGGGGTTCAGCTGCCTTGACGGTGACAATGTCTCCGCGCCCAGAGTCTGAGAAATCAGAGCTTGCTGGGTTGGTGATCCGCGTCAGGCGTCGCAGGAGGCGCCGCTCACGGCCATTGCATACATACAGGCGTTCTTCTCCCTTATTGCGGATGACATAGCTTGTAACGCGCCAGATGTCTCCGTCCGGGTCGGGACCCTCAGGAGTGAATGGGCTTGTAGTATCACGGGTTACGACAAGGTATGAAAATTTAATCCCTTTATGCTTGGTAAAACCCGTGCGTTGATCAATCAGTTTTACATGACGGGGAGGGGACCAGAATAGTTTTTCATGGCACCACGCTTCTGCGCAGTTGTGCAGTGGGCAGGTGCCTGCCTGCAGGCAGGGGGCAAGCAGGTGCATGTCATGTCGGGTCAGTAGCTCCTCCCGGAACATCAGTAGGTTTTTGAATGACTGGCGTGTGCCCGGCTCAAGAATAATCATCATGCCGGTGGATTTCAATAGTCTAGTCATCCGGCGGGCAAGATCAACAAGCTCGTTCCCTTTCAGTTCATTGATAAGATTGCCCGCCATAATTAGATCAAAACCGTCGTTGGCAGAATTTATTGTGGCCAGTTTGTCAAGGTTGCGCATGTTTCCTGTCAGAAAGCGAGTGGAGTGTACATCTGCGGTGTGTGTGGCTTTTGTAAGAAACGTTTCGATCAGTTCGCGGGCAGCGCTGCAATTGCCCGGATCACGGTCAATGCCCGTCAAATCCAGCGTAAGGTCTGTATATGGGCTGTATTGCAGGAAGTAATCCAGCAGGCCGGCAAGCAGTGTGCCCGGTCCGCAGCCCAGATCAAGTACGCGCAAAGTGCCTTTCAGGGACGGGAGCGCCTTGCGGCGTTCAAGCTCATTCAGTATGGGGAAGAGCTTAATAGCATTGCAAGGCAGGTAATAGCTGCTGTATGCCATGCGCAATGCCGGATCTGAGAAAAGAGTTTCGGGGTTTTTGCCTTCAGTGTATACATCGGCTATTTTTTTTACAGCCTGCGCCAGTTTTGAAAGAGAGGCATTAGAGAAAGGTTCCTGTATAAGCCCGCATTGCTCAGTCAGTATCTGCTCAAGCTCGGGTGATAGCGCGTATGGTTTGGTGCATGTCATGTGCGTGTGTCCGGGTCGATTTTTTTTGCATGGTAGCCGTTTTGGCGCTGTTGCTTGCCGGAGAAAAGATAGCATACGAAGGGGGTGATTGCCATGCTGAAAAAAGTCCGGCACCCCCTGATATTTTTCGTTGCCTTGGACTGCTTGACAACGCGGCCGGCAAGTCTGTATAGTTGCGGGCAGAACCCTGAGCTATACGATTCCGTGCGGTCTGTGATTGCTGATTTTTAATCCGTAGTTTTTTATCACTGCATGCCTGAAGGAGTTGCCATGAAACATCTTTTTTTGATTCTACTGTTGATTGTATGCCTAAATGGAACTGTAGCGGCTGCTTCCGGCGATGTAGCTGATGTGCTGGCGAACCCGGCTGTTTTGTGCTCTACGGTTTTGAAGGATGATGATTTTGTCTCCGGCGGCGCAGCGCTTGATATTCTGCTGAAAAAGGCCTGCAGTACGACGCCTGAGGGGTGCAAGCCGGATAATGCCAACCGCGAGGCTTTTTTAAGCTTGAATGCTGAGCTGCTTGCCGGAAGCAGTCACATTTCGCGGGCGGCACTTGAGACTTTTTTCAAGGATGATTCGCAGGCGCATCAATTTGAATTTTATGAGCTGGGGTATATCTTTGACACGCTACTGCTCAAGCGTATCTCGGATGCTGTCTGTGTTAAGGCGAATCCGGCGCTTGAAAAAGTTCAGCGCCTTACCTCCTGGACATTTGAGCACATTTCTGTAAGCAGCCCTCGGCAAAAGAGCAGGGCAGGGTCTCGGCCGGTCTATCCGCTTGATATTATCGAGCGCGGGTTCGGGCTCGATTTTCAAATAAGCTGGGCGTTCGCCGCGCTTGTGCAGCAGCAGGGTCTGGCAACCGCTTTGGCCTATTTGCCTCCGGTTGCAGGCGAGGTGTTTCCAGTGCTGGTGCTTGTTTTTCTGGAAGAAGGCTCGGTGGTGGTTGACCCCGTACGCGGGCTTGCCTGGTATGACTCCGCTACGCAAAAGCCGATCGGCATTAAGGAGGCTCTGGCGCAGCCGAAGAAAATTGCACAGCTGCACCCGCAGTATAGCCTGGCTATGGGCCTATCCATGCAAAAGGCCTCTTTCCGTATTCCCTATCACCCTCTGGCCCTGTTGCCAAAAATGAAAACGGTTCAGTCCGTGCTTGCCGATACCTGTGCGGCGCGTTCTGTTTTGTATGTTGATCTGGCACGCGCGCACAGCGCGTTCGGTCATCTATTCTGCCGGGTTGAAGGCCAGCAGAATTTTAGTTATAACCCGGCGCTGATGACCTTCACGCTGCCGGATCGCGATTACTCTTGTAAGGTCTGGCTGCTGCCGCTTGTTCAACTTTTCGCAATGGGTTTTCAGGATGTGCCGGCATATCGTGAAGCGCGCCGCATGCATCTGAGAGCCGAGTATGATCAGGCTGATCTTTTCTACCGCCGTGCGCTGGCTGCTACGGAAGAGCCGGAATTGCGCGCCGATCTTACCTATTTTCTGGGGCTTCTGGAATATGACCGGCAGAATTACCAAAAGTCAGCTTTTGCGCTGCAGCGCTATCTTGATCGATATTACCGGGCCCGTGCTGATCATGTGCGGTTTTTGCAGGCACGCATCTATCAGATTGAGGGTAATAAGAAAAAAAGTGCTGATTTTATGAAGCAGCTTAAAGACAAAACCAGGTATGAATATTTTTTGAATCGCTAAGTGTCTAGTACAGGGGATTTTTTTTAATTTTTTTATTTAATTCAAAAAAAAACTAAATTATTAGTTGACAAGCACGATATATAGTTATAGTTGTCATTATACTCACTATATGTTGGGTTTTGTTAGCGCACATAAATTGTGCAGGATTGGAATCATATTTTCAAAAACACCCAGGGGAGGAACACTATGAACGCACAGGAACTCGAAATTTTTCTGGAACACAATGACCACATCCTTTGTTTTGATGCTTTGGAGGAGGAGTTGCTGTGTTTCCGTAATGAACATCTTAATTGGTATATCAATAACCCCGAGCGCAAGACCGCCATCACGTACGATAAGGTGGAGGAATTGAACGAGGATCAATTGATTATGGCGATTAACAAGGGTCTTGAGGTCGAGAATATTACTCGTATTACAGGGTATTTCACCAAGGTCTCCAGCTGGAACCCCGGAAAACGGGCCGAGCTGAAAGATCGTAAGAAATTTTCGATCAACTAAGAACGCTAGAATGATTATTTCATTTTTGGTGCCGTGAAATTTGCGGCACCATCTTTTTTTTAGGCGGATGTAAGTATATGTCCCGGAATTGTGCTCATAGTGTGGAAGTCGCGCTGCCCCTGCCGGTTCAAACCGCATATACCTATCGGGTTCCCGAGGACATGCGCGGGGCTGTCGAGGTGGGAAAGCGGCTTTTAGTGCCGTTGGGGAGCCGCCGCATGACCGGGTATGTTGTTGGTTTTCCTAGCGATAACCAGGAGCGCGAGCTCAAAAGTGTGCTTGCTGTTCTCGATGAAGAGCCGCTGTTTGGCGAGCGCGACCTGGAGCTCTATCGCTGGGCTTCATCCTATTATCTGTATCCTCTGGGTCTTACGATTCAAACCGCTCTGCCAGCCGGTCTTAATGAGAAGTATCAGGCTCTGTATGCTCTTGGCGAGGCGGGGCATCAGGCATTGTGCAGTGCCACCGGCCGGAGACAGCGCGTGCTTGCCGCACTTGTTGACGGTGAGTTGAGCCTGCCGGATCTTCAAAAAAAAACCGGCTGTACGCAGCTAAGGGCCGTTATGCAGGATCTTGTGGAGCAAGGCTGCATTACGGAGACGTTTCATAAGCGTGGCCGGACTCTGGCTCCCCGCATGGAAAAGTGGTACAGCGTTGTTTCCGATGTTTCTGCAGATAAGCTGCGTGGCCGGCAGCTGGAGGTGTATCAGGGGATTGCCGCAGCCGGATGTATTGCATATTCAGCATTGTGCAAGCGTCATAAAATATGCGGCGTGCAGCTGAAGGCTCTGCAGGCAAAAAATCTGATCAGCTGCGAGCAGCGCGAAGTATATCGCCAGCCGACGCAGCATGCCAGAGTCATGCATGAACCGGTGCATAGTCTGAACGATGAGCAGCGCGCAGTGACTGACGTTATGCGCGAGGCTCTGGACGCGCGTCGCTACCAGGCCTTTTTGCTGCACGGCGTAACCGGGAGCGGTAAAACAGAGGTCTACCTGCAGCTCATGCAGCACGTGTTAGAGCGCGGACAGCAGTGTCTGTTCATGGTTCCCGAAATATCCCTGACCGTGCAGCTGTGCGACCGTATCAGTTCCCGTCTTGCAGCGCCGGTTGCCATGCTGCACAGCGGTCTCAGCGCGGCCGAGCGCTTTGATGCCTGGCGCGCGATCCGGCGCGGTGACATTAAGATTATTATCGGTGCTCGCTCGGCTGTGTTTGCTGCTTGTGTTGATCCGGGCTTGGTCATCGTCGATGAAGAACATGACGCTTCCTATAAACAGGATGATACGCTGCGTTATAATGGACGAGACTTGGCCGTAGTAAAAGCGCAACAGACAGGCTGCGTTGTTGTGCTGGGTTCGGCCACCCCTTCGCTTGAATCCTATTACAATGCCGTCCGGGGCAAATATGGCCTGCAGCATTTGAGCTGCCGGGCAGCGGATCGCAGCATGCCCACTGTTACAATAGTTGATATGAAAGGCGAGCCGACGCATGCTAAAAAAAAGTTGGCTGTTCTGTCAAGGCTTTTGGTTAAGCAGCTGCGGGCACGGCTTGCCGCCGGGCAGCAGAGCATTCTGCTTTTAAACCGCCGCGGTTTTGCGTCGGCCCTGCTCTGCCGTCAGTGCGGGCATACATTCCGCTGTCCCAATTGTGACGTGCCTCTTATTCAGCATAAAAACCGCAACCGACTTGTCTGTCATTACTGTGATTACGGTCTGCGCGTTCCTCAGGAGTGCAGCGAATGCGGCAGCTTCTTTTTAATGCCGCTGGGCTGGGGCACTGAACGGCTTGAAGAGGAGCTGAAGCATTTGTTCCCCGAAGCGCGTATTGCGCGGCTTGACCGCGACACGGCCGTTGCCCGGCGTAGTATTCTTACTCGTGCGTATCAGGGTGAGATTGACGTGCTGGTCGGTACCCAGATGATTGCCAAAGGCCTGCATCTGCCCGGTGTGACCCTGGTGGGTGTGATCAGTGCTGACCAGATACTGGGTTTTCCTGATTATCGATCAGGTGAGCGCGCTTTTCAACTGCTCACGCAGGTGGCCGGCCGTGCCGGCCGCGGTAGTGTTGCAGGGGAGGTGATTATCCAGACCTACAACCCTGAGCATTACAGCATGCGTTGCGCTCAGCAGCATGATTTCAAAGGTTTTTATCGCCAGGAAATGCGTTTTCGCAAAGAGTTGAACTACCCGCCCCTGAGCCGCATGATCAATATTCGCTGCGAGGGTGAAAACCGTGCATCGGTTGCCGAACAGGCCGAACGTATGGGCGAAATTGCACGCGAGCTGTGTTCTTCAGAACATTTCGGTGACAGGGTCAGGGTACTTGGTCCGGCGCAGGCCCCCTGGGAAAAGCTCAACAACCGGTATCGTTTTCAGTTGCTGCTGCGAAGTCCGGATTTGAACGCCATGCGAGCCTTTTGTAGCCGTTTGTTAGAGTCGTCTGCAAAATCTTGTCCGCGCGACGTGCGGGTGATTGTTGATGTTGATCCGTTTTTTTTGATGTAGCAGGCTGTTGAAAAAAACTCATCTGCTGCGTGAAAAAATATTCATTGAGTCAGCCCTTTGGGCTGACAGCTTTAGCCCTTTGAGCGGCCAAAGAGCGTAGCGGTCAAGACTGGAAGTCTTGACTCAACGAACCAAAGAAAAGCCGCCCAGCAGCTTGGCCTTCGGCTCTCCTCGCGAAGCATTTGATTGAGGCGGCGCCAAGAACTCGCTCCGCTTAGACAGCTTCTCGCCTTTATCCTCACTCAAACACTTCGCTTGGCTGCGCTGCAACGGGTTTAAAACCCAAAAGCTTAGACAATAAATATTTAACGATATCGCGTGCCTTGCATCTAAACTTTTTTGAACAGCCTGGTAAAAAACATTTTATTAATGACTTGAGCAAAGCTACATCCCTGTTGGGCGTTAAAAAAGATTGACAACCCGGCTTGAATGCCGTACTTACAAAATACATTTCAAACTTTATTTCTTGCAAATTGCGAAGCAATAAAGCGGAGGGAAACAAGCACGGGTGCGGCATAGCTGCACGTGCTATCAGGGTATTTTTATGTCCGGGATAGGCGTGCAGTCATGAGAGATAAGCGTGTGAGAAACTAGCACATTCAAATCTGTTGTTAACGTGTTTGTCATCGAGACCGCAGGGAGAGATGTTGGGGGGCCACGCTTTGTCGTGGCCGCATGTGACTGTCGAGTTCTGTCATAGGGTAAATTTATCAAAAGTTTTCATCACATTACATGAGAGCAGGCTGTTTAAAAGTGATCAGCTGCAAGGCGTGCGATTTATGAGGAATGAGGCGTACTTTCTCGTACGCCACAGTGACGAATGACGAGCACAACGCAGTAGATGAGCGCTTTTAGGCAGCCTGACAGGAGGGGAAATGCTTGCGAAGACGTATAGCAGCGCAATTATGGGTATTGATGCCTGCCTGATTGAAGTCGAGGTCGATATTATACAGGGGCTACCGTATTTTTCGACCGTGGGCCTGCCGGACGGAGCTGTTAAGGAAAGCAAAGATCGCGTAAAATCAGCCATTAAAAATATGGGCTACGCATTCCCCAATGCTCGCATTACGGTCAACCTGGCCCCGGCTGACATAAAGAAGGAGGGCTCAGGATTTGATCTGCCGATTGCCCTGGGTCTTCTGGCTGCCAATGAAACCATAACGAATTCCGATGCCCTGCATGACTATATCGTGCTGGGCGAGTTGTCGCTTGACGGTCGTGTGAAGCCGGTGCGCGGGGCATTGCCGATTGCCGATAGTTGTCGCCGCTGCGGTCGGAAGGGTCTGATTTTGCCGCGTGAAAATGCAACTGAGGCTGCCCTGGTCAAAGGGGTGCGGGTGATCGGGGTGGAAACCCTGTCAGAAGCGGTTGAATTTTTGAATGGCGACAAGATTATAGAACCGACTGTGGTGGATGTGGAGCGTCTGTTTGATACTTGCGAGGATCTGCCGGTTGATTTTGCCGATGTCAAAGGTCAGGAGCATGCCAAGCGCGCCATCGAGATCGCGGCAGCCGGCGGACATAATCTTTTAATGATGGGTCCGCCGGGCTCCGGCAAAACCATGCTTGCAAAACGTTTGCCAACCGTGTTGCCCAACATGAGTTTTGGTGAGGCGATTGAAACCACCAAGATTCACAGCGTGGCCGGGGTGCTTGGTCCGAGTAGTGCTTTGGTTGTACGTCGTCCGTTTCGCTCACCGCATCATACCATTTCGGATGCCGGGCTGATCGGCGGCGGCACCATTCCCCGACCGGGTGAGGTCAGCATGTCGCATAACGGGGTTTTGTTTCTGGATGAATTGCCGGAGTTTAAGAAAAATGCGCTTGAGGTAATGCGTCAGCCATTGGAAGACGGCATGGTTACGATTTCACGGGTATTGACGTCGCTTACCTATCCATCCCGTTTTATGCTTGTAGCAGCGCTCAATCCCTGCCCGTGCGGATACCTGACCGACCCCAAACATGATTGTACCTGCTCGTCTGTGCAGATTCAGCGCTACATGGCTAAAATATCAGGGCCCCTGCTGGATCGCATCGACATTCATATTGAAGTGCCGGCGCTGAGCTATCAGGAGCTTACCGACCGTCAACCGGCAGAGCAATCTAGTCATATTCGCAAGCGGGTCAATTGCGCCCGAGGTCTTCAGCAGGAGCGTTTCAGCCGTTCTAAAATTTTCTGTAACGCCCAGATGGACACGCGCCAGCTTCGTGTGCACTGTAAAATCCAGCCGGATTCACACAAGCTGCTTGAACGGGCCATAGACAAGCTGGGCCTTTCAGCCCGGGCCTACACCCGCATTTTGAAGGTCGCACGCACGATTGCCGATCTTGAGGAGCAGGCTGCAATTTCAGCCGGGCATATATCAGAGGCGATTCAATACCGCAGTCTCGACCGGTATCAGCAGGTCTAGCAGTCCATGCTTAAAAAAAATGTAGGGTGGGTGCAACCCACCGACAGAAGGACCTATGTCACAGTATAGACGTAACTATGAAAAAGGTGGCACATACTTTTTTACCGTTGTGACATATAAGCGGCAGAAAATTTTTATCGGGCCTTTAATCGATATATTGCGTTTAAGCTTTAAGAAGATTATTGCCGAAGTTCCGTTTCATATTAAAGCCATTGTCGTGTTGCCTGATCATATACATTGTATTTGGCAATTACCCAGAGGTGACAATGACTTTTCAATCAGATGGAAAAAAATAAAAAGTGACTTTTCAAAACGCTATTGGGAAAAGTTCGGGGAACTAAGCCTGCCCATTTCAGCTTCAATGAAAAAGAAGGGTGAGCTTGGAATATGGCAGCGCCGGTTTTGGGAACATACGATCAAGGATGAAAATGATTTTTGCATCCATTGCGATTACATTCATTACAACCCGGTGAAGCATGGGTATGCGCGGGTGCCGAACCAGTGGCCGTATTCAAGTTTTCGGCGGTATGTGCGGGAGGGGCTCTATGATGAGGGATGGGGCAGTATGCTGGGGCCGGTGTTTCCAGAAGATGTAGGAGGCGAATAAATTTTAAAAGTGGTGGGTTGCACCCACCATTGACAGGCAAAAACGATGCAGTATAATTTCTGCAGGCCAATGGTCGGCAACATACATATGTATCTTCTGTTTGGAATGGTATGGATAATCTTGATTACAATCAGCAGTTTCGTGAAGCCTTTACGCTGGTAGAGCACAGCGACCACAGTGTGTTCATTACCGGCCGGGCAGGAACGGGAAAATCAACCCTGCTTACCCATGTGCGCTCGGTTACGGGCAAGCGCATGGTAGTTCTGGCTCCGACAGGCGTTGCCGCGTTGCAGGTTCAGGCCCAGACCATTCATTCATTTTTTGGCTTTAAACCCGGTCTGGCTCCGGCAGATGCGCGCAAGGCTGCGCGATCTGCGGCGGATGTTTCCCTGTTCCGGAATCTGGACCTGATCGTCATCGACGAAATTTCTATGGTTCGTGCCGACCTGCTGGACGCTATTGATATTTTCCTACGTATAGTGCTTAAGCGCGATGAACCGTTCGGCGGGCTGCAGATGGCCCTTTTTGGTGACTTATACCAGCTGCCGCCGGTGCTCACCCGGCAGGAGAAGCCCTTTTTCGAACAGGTTTATGACAGCCCCTATTTTTTTTCAGCAAGTGTGATGCGCTCCGGTGATTTTAAGCTTGAATGTGTTGAGCTTGAGAAGGTGTACCGGCAGCAGGATGATTTCTTTATTGAACTCCTGAGCGCGGTTCGCTCACGTGCCATTACTGTCATTCAACTTGCGGAGATAAATAAGCGCGTGGATGAAGATGGGCCTGCTGCACACCCGGATGCGATCTGCCTGACAACAACCAACAAGGCTGCTAAGCTGATTAATGCCGAACGTTTGGCTCAGCTGGAAGGCAACGTTTTCAGCTATCCAGGCACAACACAGGATGAATTTGACACGAGCGCTTCGCCTGTCGCGCCTGAGCTGCAGCTCAAAGCCGGGGCGCAGGTTATGTTTGCGGCCAACAACAGTGAGGGCCTGTGGGTTAATGGCACGCTCGGGCATGTTATGGAGCTTGATGAGGACTACGTTTTGGTTAAAACACAGGAAGGTCTGCTGGTAAGCGTTGAGCCCTATACTTGGTCCATGTACCGTTATGCCTATGACAAGGAGGCGCATGCACTGCAGCGCGAAAGTATCGGCACGTTTACCCAGCTGCCGTTGCAGCTTGCCTGGGCCCTGACCATTCACAAGAGTCAGGGCAAAACATTCGACAAAGTGGTGGTTGATCTGGGGCGTGGTACCTTCGCGCATGGTCAGGCTTACGTGGCCCTGAGCCGGTGCCGCCGGCTCGAAAACCTGGTGTTGACCCGTCCGCTCAAACCGGGGCATTTGTTATCAGACTGGCGCGTTGGGCATTTTTTAAGCGGGGATGGTTCTGAGAAAATTTTGTCAATACAGGATAAAACAGCCATGATCACGCAGGCCATCAGCGATAAAACAAATTTGGCGATGACCTATATAAAACCGAATGAAGAGAAAAGCACGCGCACGGTGCGTCCCAGCTTCGTGGGTACGCTTACCTATAGCAAAACGTCTTACCCTGGTATGCGGGCCCATTGCCTGTTGCGGGGTGAGGAGCGCGTGTTCAGGCTCGACCGTATCCTGTCGCTGGACTTGGAAACAGCGACTGAAGAGAGCTGATGGGGGCTATTGATCGCGCAGGCGCATAACGGCTTGTGTTTTGGCTCTGAGGTTGGTCATGTATGGGTTGCGGTTGATGACCGGTGCGCTTTGAACGTCATATTCTTCGCGGGTAATTTCCTCGACAACCTTCTCCACATCATCACTGTGCTTCTCCAGGTTTTTTTCAAGCATTTCGCGATAGCTTTCAGCTGCGTCAAGTGCTGCCTGTAGGTATTCAGCAACTTCGCCTGCACCGGAGAGCACGCCGGAGTGAGCCACGCACAGCACCTCTGGTTGTATGTTCATGATCTTGCGGATTGAGGCTATGTAGGTCGCGTAGTCTGATAGAAACACGCTGTGGAATTCACCATCAGTATACACAGCGGCAGCTTCACCCGAGAATAAAATTCCTTTTTCGCGCCATAAATAGGACAGACAGTCTTTGGTATGACCCGGGGTTTCATAGACTTCAAGCGTGCAGTTAGCAAGTTTAATCGTATCGCCTTCTTTCAACCGCATGCTGACCGGCAGCGCGGTAAATGAAGTGTCCTGCCCTTTTAGCTCTTCCTGCATTCTCTCTTCATATTCAGCGTTGAATTTACTGATCAGAACAATGGCCTTTTCTTTTTGCAGAACATCAGCAGCATGCGGGCTGCAACCCACGCGCGCTGCTGGGATGGCCCTCAATAAATATGGTGCTGCCCCGCAATGATCAAAATGCGAATGGGTAAGCAGCATCAAAAGCGACTCGCGTACTCGCGCGCCGAAACGGGCTGCAAGTTCCTTTAGGTACATTGGGCCAAAGGCTGAAGTTCCCGGATCAAATATTACCGGTTCACTGGCATCAAGGATAAAGGCAGGCACGTGGAATCTGCCGATTTTGGTAATTGGGCCAAATTCTTTTGCGAAATTAAAACGGGGTGTCATGGCTCCTTGTAAATCCTTTCAATTGTTAGACCGGTATAAACATTTTTAGTAAAGCTGGTTCTCATAACTAAACTCGAACAAGTTCCATTAAGGGCTCAAAGGCGTACATAGCAGGTCTCCTGCCGGATGAATCTTCTAAGGTAACCAGCAAATTTTTTTCTAAGAGAACACGTGTGAATCGTGCGGCGCTGGCCTTGGGTATACCGCTTTTGGTTGTAAATGTGCTGTTTCTAAACACTGGATTTGTGAATACGAAATCCAGGGCGTTAACACTCCACTTGGAAGACAAAGATTTGGAGAAAATTATTTTCATCTCTTCGTAAAGGTTGCGGATGTTTTCCGCGATTGCAAGGTTCCTGATAGCCTGTTGTTCAACTGCTTTCAGAAAAAAGATGCACCAGCTTTGCCAGTCGCCATGCTCGGACACGTTTCTCATTGTGTCTATATACAGATCTTTGTTGTCTTCCAAGTAGCCGCTTATATAAAAATGCGGCTCTGAAATGGTTTGTGAGGCCCATAGCATCAATGTAATGCGCCCATTGCCATCACTGAACGGGTGCAATGCTTCAAATTCAAGATGGGTGACACCTGTTTTAATTAAATCCGGGTGAGTACTATGTTCCATGTAGCTGAACAGGTTGTCTAAGCCTTCCTGTAGTTTCTCAGGGCTAATGGGGATAAATAGAATACTTTTTTTCGATTTGTCAGCTAGATAGTTCTGCTCACTCTTAAATTTTCCGGGAGATTTTGATGCGCCTCGCCCAATGGAGAGCAATCGCTGATGAATTCCTTTAATCATTGACTGGGACAATGGGTATCCTTCTTCCATTGCCTTTTGTGCGGTTTTTAATGCCCGCTGGTAGAGAATGGTTTCAATGACTTCAGAGCGTACGTTTGCGACATTTTTTGTTTCATCAACGGGGTGATCCGCTTCATACTTGAGGATTTCATCCATGGTGCTGATTGTACCCTCCATTCTTGAGGAGATAACAGCATCTTGGTTGCGAAGGGGGGCCAGCAGTATTTCGCTGTTGTGCATGTTTTTCAGCATCTGGTCATAGCGGGCGACAGCATCAGTTGCTTGCACCAATGGTCTAACCAACTGTTCATAGTTAAGGTCAGTTGGTGGGAATTTGTCGTAATGATAGTTGACGGCGTGTTCGAGATCGAGTTCCATAATTATATTTTCGACTATTTGAAATTAATATTTAGTAAAATATTAACACCAAAGCGTCTTGTTGTCAATATTTCACCTTTTTTGATTGACAAAACGGTTAGGTGGACACGAATTCGCGTCAAAACTGTTTGTTGCTCACAATTTGTTTTTTTTGATTGACAAAACGGTTAGGTGTACACGAATTCGCATCAAAACCGTTTGTTGCTCACAATTTGCTCTTTTTGGGAGACAAGATGGAATGGTGCCTTTTCTATCCTATTTAAGAAAAACAGGCGGTATTTTGCAGGGCTTCACGTCAATTTTCTGCCATACCTTGCCGGTCATATATGGCTCGGCTTCAAGATACTGATCAAGCGCATCTCGGGATTCAAAGTCAACAATCATGGTCGAACCTATCAGGGTACCCGCGTTATTGAGCATGGCTGCGGCATAGAGCAGCTTCTTCTCCTTCACCATTTCTGCAACACCGCCCATGTGCTCTTCGCGCACGTTCATTCTTCTTTCCAAAGCCTGGTCGTCGCTGCCATCCTGGCCTGTTATGATGAAGTGCATATTAGCTTCTCCTGAGATAATGCAAGTTAATGAATGTATTTATTTTTGCAGAAACTATTGTGTTTTTTTGTTTAGGTCAATTAGAATATCTATGTGTACTGTAAATTACAATAAAATTTAGGAGACGCACATGAAAATTCTGATTATCAATGGAAGCCCGCGTGGTTTGAAGGGTAACACCGGTCTGTTGATAAACGCATTCGTTAAGACGCTTCAGCAGGAAGATGTAGGCTCGGAGGTTGTCAATCTTGGTGAGATAGAGTTGAACCCCTGTACGGGTTGTGAGGCATGCTCCCGGACAGGCGCGTGCGTTATCAAGGATGACGTTGCCGGCATACAGAAGAAAATGCTTGCTGCCGACGGGTTGGTCTATGCCAGCCCCAACTATATGATGAATGTGAGCGGACACATGAAAATGTTCATGGATCGCTGTTTTACCCATGTGCACTGCCAGACCATGGTGGGCAAATACGGCGCTGCCCTGGTAAGTTCAGCCGGGCCCATTTTTGAAACCATTGAAGAATACCTCCTGAGCGTACAGGGATTTCTAGGTTGCTGGAAGGTGGGCAGTGCCGGGGCTTGCGTGATGCAGCTGGAAGACGAGGATGAGTGTCAGAACGTATGTGTGGAGGTGGGCGAACTTGCACGTAAGTTGATTTTGGCTATAAAGGCGGGGCAGCCGATCGCCGATCAGGAGGAGTATCGTGAACAGACTTTTTCCATGATGCAGTTTATGGTCAGTAATAAAAGGAACGATTGGCCTTACGAATACCAGTACTGGAAAGAACACTGGGGTATTGGAGAGGAATAGATTTTTGTATTGTCATTCCGGTGAAAATCGGAGTCCAGTCTGATTATGTAACCCGGGAGAACTGGATTCCGGCTTTCGCCGGAATGACAGTAAGGTTGTTAGTATTTTTTAGGGTTTTAATCTCGTTGCAGCGCAGCTGTAGTTGTAGGGTGGACTCGCGAAGCGTGTCCACCGCATGTGATGAAATTGGTGGACGTGCTGCGCAAGTCCACCCTACGGTGCTGGGACTTGAAAAGGTATAATCACCCCTGTGTATGTTGTGATTTATTCTGCAGGTTTAACGCGGAGAAGCAACAGGGCCCCGGCGACAAAGAATACCAGCAGCGATGCAATGCCGATGCGGTGATTGCCGGTTGCCAGTGTTACAAGCCCCATCAGCGCGGGGCCGAGGATAGCCGCCCACTTTCCGACCATATTGAAAAAACCGAAAAACTGACCGGATTGTTCTGTGGGGATCATGCGGGCAAAGAACGACCGGCTCAACGCCTGTATGCCGCCCTGAAACACGCCGACCAGCCCTGCTAGCAAGAAAAACTCCCGCATGTTTTGCATGCGCATACCCCACAGCACAATTACACAGTAGGCGCCGATTGCGAGCAGCAACGCTTTCTTTGTGTCCCAGTGCGTGCCGAGCCAGCCGAACAGCAGCGCGCAGGGAAAGCCGATGAACTGAGTTATAAGCAAGGCAACGATCAGATCGGAAGAGGCAAAGCCAAGGGCCATGCCGTAGTCGACTGCCATGCGTATGACGGTATGCACGCCGTCGATGTAGCACCAGTAAGCCAGCAGAAAAAGCCAGATTTGCCGGTGGGCACGTACTGCTTTCAGGGTTAAGATGAGTTCTCGCAGGCTTTTTTGAATACTGCGGCCGAGAGGTTGGGTGTGTTCGTTGTGAGGTTCGGGTACATGTCGAAAAAGCGGTAGCGAGAAAAAAAGCCACCACAGCGCGGTGAGCACGAAGACCGTGCGCACCGCGGTTTCACTGCCTAGGCCAAAATAATGTGGGTTCAGGGTGAGCAGCACGCAGCCTGCAAGCAGCACTCCACCGCTGATGTAACCCAGCGAGTATCCCAGGGCTGAAACACGGTCCAGCAGTTGTCGTGGGGCCAGGCCAGGCAGTAGCGAGTCGTAGAAAACCATGCCCCCGGAAAAACCGACAAGGCCCGCGATATAGACGGCAGCTGCAGCGGCCCAGTTATCTCGCGGCACCAGGGCCAGAGACATGCTGGCCGCAATGCCGATCAGGGTAAAGATACCAAGCATTGGTTTGCGCGTTCGAGCGGTATCAGCGCAGGCACCCAGCACGGGTGCGATACATACCAGTACACAGGCGCCAATTGTGTTGGCAATGCCCAGCCGTGCCGTGCTCAGGGCCGCATCAGCGTCGCCGTTCCAGAGCGTTTTAAAGCAGATGGGGAAAAATCCGGCAATGACAATCGTGGCAAAAGCACTGTTGCCGGCATCGTAGAGAGCCCAGGACCATATTGCTCGTTTTTGGCCTGGTTGCGCGGGAGCTGCTGTATGCCGGGTGTCCGGACCGTGCATGTACCCTGTCCTTTTTTTGGGTGTAGAGCCTTTTAGGTTTATCCGGGCGGTTGTATACTACCTGATCAATATGGCCAAACAATACTATAAAAAACGAGGCAGTGTCCAAAATAAAACGCAGGATATACACCTGTCCGATGTCGTTTTTGCCGTTTGCTTTGTTGTTGCAATTTTTACGTGCTTACATTATTGTGGTGCGCGTTCGGAAGACCGGGGAGAGGGAGCAATTATGTTCGGTTTTTTGGTAGAATAAAGATGCGTAATTGAGAGCATAAGGCGGTTAAAATCTAAGGCATGTAGTGCCGCACAGAAAGGAGTACACCCATGGAATCCAGCGTTGTACTGAAAACCGATTGCAGCGAACTGAAACTTTTAAATCGTGGCAAAGTACGGGATATTTATGATATGGGTGACAGCCTCCTCATGATTTCAACCGACCGCCTTTCAGCCTTTGATGTGGTAATGAATGAAGGCATTCCTGAGAAGGGGCGGGTTTTGACCCGCATGACCGAGTTCTGGCTCAAGCAGATGAGCGACATCGTGCCCAATCATCTGATTACTTCTGATGTTAACCAATATCCGCCGGTGTGTCGGCAGTATGCTGACATGCTGACCGGCCGTAGTATGCTGGTGAAAAAGGCCGAACCGATTATGGCCGAGTGTATCGTGCGCGGCTATATCAGTGGATCGGGCTGGAATGATTATAAAAAGAACGGTTCGGTTTGCGGCATTGCCATGTCGCCTGGACTGCTTGAGTCGGACGTATTCCCTCAGCCGTTGTTCACGCCTTCGACTAAGGCTGAGCTTGGCGCGCATGATGAAAACATCAGCTATGAGCGCATGTGCGAAGTTGTGGGTGCGGATGTGGGTGCCCAGATCCGTGATTTGACCATTGCAATATACACGCGCGCTCGTGATATTGCCAAGAAGCGCGGTATTATCATTGCCGATACCAAGCTTGAATTCGGCATGTGTGACGGGCAGGTTATTTTAATAGATGAAGTGCTCACTCCAGATTCTTCACGTTTTTGGCCCTTGAATGAATATGCGCCCGGCTGCGGCCAAAAAAGTTTTGACAAGCAGTTCGTGCGTGATTATTTAAATACGCTTGACTGGGCTAAAAAACCGCCTGCGCCGACCCTGCCGGCTGAAATTATTGCCCGGACCTCGGCAAAATACATTGAGGCGTACGAGCGTCTGACCGGGGGGAAGTTTTAGAAGGCTGTTGAAAAAAGCTCGTTTGCTTCGTTGTGCTCATCTCTATACTGCGGCGTACGCAAAAGTACGCTTCATTCCTCATGATGTCGCACGCCTTGCCCTCGATCATTTTTGATCAGCCTCTACATAAGTGAAGTTTTGAACAATCCGATGATTTTCGTTGTGCGGGCAGCGGGGTAGGGCTGGTTCGCGTGAATACTGTTGATATCTCCTGCGAGCATTCCATGCCATGAAGAAGATACTGTTTATTGGACATGAAGCTTCACGAACAGGGGCGCCAAGGAGCCTGCTGAATATCGCAAAATTATGCGTGGCAAACGGCTACAGCATAGAATTTATTCTGGGGCGCGCAGGTAATATGCTGCCGGAATACCAGGCACTTGCCCCAACCCATATTTGGTATTCCTCCAAGAGGCATGCTACGGCCGGCTTCCTTCCCCGGCTTTTTGGGAAAACAACAGGCAATAGGTCAAAGCTTTTTAAGAAAATCACACAAAGCCCTCCAGACCTTATTGTTAATAACACGATTGCCACAGGCTCTATCGTCGAACAGCTTGCATCGCTGGGGATTCCGGTAGTATCAAGAATACCGGAGCTGGAGACAGTCATTCAAATGTTTGGCGAGGAGGCCGTGAAGGTTTTCACGCATTCCGACCTTTTTGTGGCTGCTTCACAATCCGTGAAGGAGAATATGGTGCAGAATCATGGTGTCGCAGAGGCGAGAGTACGGGTCATCTATGGCTTTGCTGAACGTGTTGACGTGGCATCATATGCGAGCACCACGGCTACTGTTCGTCGGGAACTCGGAATTCCCTCAGATGCTTTTGTTGTTGGTAACTGTGCGAGCCTGATATACAGAAAAGGTTTTGATTATTTTATTGAAGCGGCGGCGCGGCTCCATGATCGTCGGGTCTATTTTGTATGGGTTGGCGCAAAGGTGTCTTCTGACACCCGCATGGAAGTTCTTCATGAAATAAAGAAAAGAGGGCTGCACGACACGGTGAAGTTTGTGGGGGAGCAGGATGATGTTTATCCATACCTCACCGCGTGTGATGTTTTTTTTCTATCGTCCCGAGAAGATTCATTTCCTGTTTCTATGCTTGAGGCTGCTCAATGCGGACTCCCCGTTATAGGCTTTAGGAAAACGGGCGGCGTGGAAGAATTCCTGGCTGAGGGCGGCGGTCTTCTGGTGGACTATGCCAATTTTGACGACGTGTGCAGCGGGATTTCTTCTTTGAGAAATGATGCGGATTTTTATAAAAAAGTATCCCGGGAGAGCATCGCCAACTTTCACATATACAGCCGGGAGTTTGCCGAGAAACAGTGGTTGAACCTTATTACTAGCCCGATATGTTGACAGACCCTACCGTCTCCGTAATTGTACCTAATTACAATCATGCCCGTTTTCTGTCAAAGCGACTGGGCAGTATTTTCAATCAAACCTATCAGGATTTTGAAGTCATTCTGCTCGATGACTGTTCCACGGACAACAGTGTAGAGGTGTTGCGCTCTTACGCCGGGCATCCCCGTGTCAGTCATTGTGTGGTAAACGATCAAAATTCAGGCAGCCCTTTTAAACAGTGGGAAAAGGGAATAGCGCTGGCGCGGGGCGAATATATCTGGATAGCCGAGAGCGATGACTGGGCTGAGAATGATTTTCTGGAAAAGCTTCTGCCGCAGTTTATAGGTACCATTGGTCTGGTTTATTGCCGTTCGCTTGTCATAGATGAGAATGATGAGGCTTTTAGGGGGGATTTTTTTTGGCCCGAAGGATTAGACGCTCAAAAATGGCGCAGTGATTATGATGCTGATGGTCTGAAAGAGATAGTGGAGTGCCTGGTGTATAGGAATACGATACCAGCCGCAAGCGCATGTATAATGAACAGGAGATTCATGGGAGCATTCCCGGACATACAATCTTTTAAATATGCCGGTGATTGGCTGTTCTGGATAGAGCTGTTAAAAAACTGCCGCCTGCATTATTCCGCATTGCCCATGAACAAACATCGGTGGCATGACAGCACCAGCAGGAACCTGAAAACCGAACAAGATGAAAAGGTCCGGCTGCGCGAGTATTTTCGTGTTATTCGCCGGGCGAAAAGGCTTACCCATACCCGTGATACGCGCTCAGAAAATTATCTGTGGATATTTAAAGAGATATACTGGCACCGCAGAGTTCTTTTTACCGTTCTCTTGTGGCCGCCGATGCTGTTTTCCCTGAGGCTGGCTTACTACAGGTATATTGTTGCCAAATTGAGCAAGAAGGTTTTTAATACAGTACGTACAGCGCTGCGGTTCGCAAAGAAGCCGGTTGGCTCAGGGCGATAAAAAAAGGGCGGAGGCCACATGGCAGAAACAAAACTGATTGCGCAGAATAAAAAAGCCCGACATGAGTATCAGGTTATCGATACCTATGAGGCTGGAATCGAACTACAAGGCAGTGAGGTTAAATCCTGCCGTCAGGGAGCGGTGAACCTGAAGGATAGTTATGCCCGCATTGACGGGGCTGAAATTTTTCTGATCAACGCTCATATCAGTCCCTATGCCAATGCTAACCGCTTTAATCATGAGCCACGTCGACGGCGAAAGCTTCTGCTGCACCGCGCCGAGATAAAAAAACTTTACGGTAAAATGCGTGAGCGTGGCCAGTCATTTGTGCCTCTGAAGATGTATTTTAATGAAAAGGGCAAAGTGAAAGTGCTTGTCGCGTTGGCGAAGGGTAAAAAACTTCATGATAAGCGTGACGATCTGCGCGCACGCGATCAAAAGCGCGATACTGAGCGGGAGCTCAAGTCTCGCCGGTAATGGGCCGTTCAAAAACGGCCGTTTGCTGTGTTGCGCTCGTCATTCGTCACTGCGGCGTACGGGAAAGTACGCCTCATTCCTCCTGAGTTCGCGCGCCTTGCACCCAACCATTTTTGAACAGCCCGGTTCGGTTCAGGTCTGCTGATTTGAGCATTATTTTGTACCCTTGTCCGAATTAATCTTTCCGGCAACGCTAAGCACCGTGTCAACATAGGCGTTGCTGCGGTTGTAGTTCCAGAGGACCGTGCGCTTTTCTTGGTCGGTCAAATCCGTTCGCCAGCCGTGCTCCTTTAAAAAATTGGCAACTGACATGATTGCATGGGGCATGCAAAAAAGGTTCGGAGGCCGCGTTTCTTTTCCGCTGTGCGCCCATTTGAGATAGCTTGTCGGCAGAAACTGGGCTATGCCGAAAGCGCCGGCATAGCTGCCTTTGAGACCGCACACATCGATTGATTTTTTTTGGTTCATGACCATGAGTGCTTGCAGCTCTGCGCGGGCCCAGGCGGCCTTGTCGTCAAGGCGTTTGAGATAGTGATCTTTGCGGGCGTTGCCGCTAAGTTCTTTAGCGAAGGCATCCCGATGCAGGCTGTTTTCCAGCAGTAGGCTGGCAAAAACTGATAATACAGGACTGCGCCCCAGGTTTTTACCCAGAGATGTTTCAACCAGTAAAATTGCCGCAATTACGCCTGGATTAACCCCGGATGTGTCCATGGTTGTGGAAAGGCACGTGCGCCAGTACCTGCAAAAAGCGCGCGCTTTGTTGATTTCAGTCTTTTTGGTGAAGCGTTTGTAATTGGCGGTGAAATCCGGTGGAATGACAAGCATGCGCACCAGGTTCGGCACATAGCGTACATGGGTGTTGCGGAATAATTTTTCAAGGTAGGCTTGTTCATAACCTTCGGCCGTATAGATTTCCATCAGCACATTGATTTCAGTATTTGTAAGCTGCCTGTCTGCGGCCTGTGCCTGCGGGTAGCAGAGCATAAGGACAAGCATAAGAGCACCAGATATTCCTGCAATGTATTTGAGGTTTTTCAAAGTGAAACCCTTTCAGGTTGCCAGTAAAATTTTGGTGGTATTCGAAGCTTGACGCGTTCTTTCTCATGCTCTAAGCTTTTTATCTGTACATAGCATACGTATCAGGAAAATTCATTAAAAGGAGTCTACCAATGAAAGTAATTGCATTGAACGGCAGCCCCCGTAAAGACGGCAACACTTCGCTGCTAATTAAAGAAGTGTTTACTGAACTTGAAAAGGAGGGTATTGAAACCGAATTGATTCAGCTGGGCGGACGTCCAATACACGGCTGCATAGCTTGCATGAAGTGCGGTAAAAAGAAAAATTCACAATGTGCTTTGAAAGGTGATTCTCTTAACGACCATCTTGCCAAGATGTTCGCAGCTGACGGCATCATCTTGGGTTCACCGGTGTATTTTACCGATGTGACAACCGAGATGAAAGCTCTTATTGATCGAGCCGGGTTCGTCGCCCGTCAAAACGGTCATCTTTTGAGACGCAAGGTCGGTGCGGGCGTGGTGGCCGTACGCAGGGCCGGGTCAGTGCATACCTTTGATACCCTGAATCATTTCTTTACGATCAATCAAATGGTGGTTCCGGGATCTGATTACTGGAACATGGGCATCGGTCTACATCCCGGCGACGTCAGTGACGACAAAGAAGGCATGAATACAATGCGGATTTTGGGAAGCAATATGGCCTGGTTGTTGAAAAAACTGCATGCGTGAGGTTTGCCCGGTTTTTTGATGATGGATAGTTACGGGCTGACCGGCAGCGTAATGATAAAGCAGGTGCCGTGCGGTTCGTGGGCATAATACGTGATTGTGCCTCCATGCGCTTTTACAACCTGGGCCGCAAGTGTCAGTCCCAGGCCGGAACCGTTGGCTTTGTTCGTGAAAAACGGGTCAAAAATTTTATCGGCGTCACGAGCTTTAATACCAGATCCAGTGTCATTGATGGTAATGGAGACGGTGTCGGCATCATATTCGCTGGTGACGGTCAGCCGGGCTTTAAGTTTTGTTTCCTGCATGGCCTCAAGAGCGTTTTTCACAAGGTTGTCAAATACGCGCTGCATCTGCACGGCATCAACTGCAATCCCGGGCATGTCTGGTTCGAGCTTTTCGTAGTACTCTATTGCATTTTGCTCAAACTCTGGACGGTATATGGCGACCGTGTCGAGTAGAACCGTATTAATATCGGATGGCGCTTTAACAATGTCCGGTGGTTTTGAAAAGGACAACAGGTCGCTTAAAATGCGTTCCATGCGGTCGACTTCTTGGACAATAATTCCCAGATAGTTTTGATTAGGTTGGGTGTCATTTTTTTGTTTGAGAATTCTTCTGGCAAAACCGCCGATTGCGGTCAGTGGATTTCTAATATCATGTGCAACTTGGGCGGCAACCGCCCCTACGGCGGAAAGGCGCTCGTAGCGTACCAGCATTTCCTGACTTTCGGCCAGTTCTTGGTTGGTGCGGCTGAGTTCGTCAAAGTTTGTCTGTAACTGCTCGTACAGGCGTGAGTTTGCGATTGCAAGAGAAGCCAGGTTGGCAAAATCGCATAGCACCTGCACGTCCTGATCGCTGATGGGTTTGCCTGTTATCAGGTTGTCGGCCACCAGCATGCCAAGGGTTGTGTCGCGCGCGGTCAGCGGTACGAGTGCGAATGTGTCGGTTCCCAGTTGTTTGATGAAATCGGGATAGTCGTTTATGGGCGACTTGAGGCCGCCCTGAATGTTGAATGATTTTTGCAGATGAACCAATTGCGAGAATATGCTGCCCGGATCGGTCAGCGGGATTTTCATTTGGCGTACCAACAGTTGTATCGGCTCATCGATCAGGGCAGTTTCAGCTTTGCGCAGATAAAACAGCTCAGACATTGAGTGATCCTGTTGGGCAAGCCGGTCCCAGGTTGTATGTGCTTCATCCCGGGTCATCGGTCCGGTCGCTACGCGTCCTTCAAGTTGCCCCGTCTCCTTGTTTAGCAGAAATAAAAAAGCCCGGTTAAACCCCAGCGCCGTGTTGGCCGTAACCCCGATAAGGATCATATGCAGGATTTCATTGAGCTCCCGGCTGCTCAATAGCAGCGCGCTGATTTCATTTTTAATGGACAAAAAGGCCGTGTTTGTTTCAAGGGCTTTTTCAATTGAGCGTTTTTCGTTCTCAATCTGTTTTTTCTTGGTTATGTCCCAGAAGACACCAAGAATGCCGGTCACTATGCCTTCGTCATTGCGCACGGGGCTTTTTACAGTGTTGATTGTGATAATTTTGCCATGCAGCGGGTAGGGCTCTTCAAAGTTTTCAATGCTGTTGGATTGGATAATACGTTGATCATCGGTGCGGTATTTCTGTGCCAGTTTTTCAGGGAAAAGATCATCATCGGTTCGACCGGTAATTTCCTCCGGGCTGATGCCCAGATCCTCGGCATAATGGGTATTGCAGGAGAGATATACAGAATTGAGATCTTTGAAATAGATGCGCTGCGGTACATTGTCAAGCAGCGCTTTGTAATTCAGCTCGCTGGTTTTGCGGGCCGTGATATCGTTGCCAACGCATAGTATATATCGTACCGTGCCGGTTTCATCGCGCAGGGCACGGTTTGTCCACGTAATCCAGACCCTGCGGCCATCATGGCAGATATTTTCATTTTCATTGCTGCTGTAGTTTTCCGGATGTGTGGAAATATCAGCAATCATGGCCGTCAGATCCTTGCCAGCGCTGTCGGTCTCTGGAACAATTGTACCGACAACATTGTGCCCGATGAGTTCATCAGACGTATATCCGAAAAAATCTAGACCGAAATGGTTAATAAACAACATGGTATGGTTGACGTCAAGCAGCAGAATAATGCTGTTCAGGCTTTGAAGCAGTTGGCATCTATCAAGAGCGCAGTCGGACATTTGGATAAGATCAGACGTGTTTGCATCGCGGCCCGGCGATGCATATGGCGGAGACGTCTGCCGGGTGGAAGATTGCGATGAGTCCTGTTGATCGTTCATGTGAGGTCTTTCTGCGCACTTGGTATTTTGTTTGGGAGGGGGCAGTCCGTTTTTAAGAATAGGTTTGTCCGCGCTGCAGCTGTACGTTGATGCAGTGGTTTTGCAGGTTTGGATCTCTGCGGCAATGTTGCATGCGATGGGACGGCGGGGTGCTTGCCGCTCGTTGTGTCTGCAGCAGCTGCAGCGCTGCACCGCAGGCTTGGTTTGTCCGGGTTTGTGGTGCCGGCTGGTGTATATAATCGATCAAAATATCAGCTGCTTCGTCCAGCATGGCGTCAGGAGCTTCGGTTGCGTTGTCGAAAGATTGTTCCTTTTCAAGAGCGGAAAAATTTTCAAATAGAGCCATGTTTTTTGATGCACGCAGGTTGTTCTCTAGTGTAAGCCTGAACTGCTCAACTTCAGCTTTTTCGTGTTCGCGCTGAGGGCGCGACAGAGAAATGCTTTTCCGGTCGTCGAGCGAACGCAGATGATGTGTCAGGGTGACCAAATAACGATAGTTTGGGTCGTTTTCCATGCGATGATTATGCAGTTGTTGTAAGTTGGAACGAACGGTGTCAAGGTCTCTGTATAGTGGAAACTGTGCTGCGTCTATGGTATCCCAGGGCAGGGCATCTGAAAGTGAGCTTTCACCGATCTCGTTTGGATCAAACAGGTCGGGATAGGTAATGTCTGGAATGATGCCGCGATACTGCGTACTTTCACCGCTAACGCGGTAAAAAGTTGCCAGGGTAGCTTTGAGCTGGCCATGTGCGAGAGGGATAAGTGACTGGACAGTGCCTTTGCCGAATGTCTGTGATCCGAAGATGATGCCGCGTCCGTAATCCTGAATGGCGCCCGCTACAATTTCTGAAGCGGAGGCGCTGAGTCGGTTCACGAGTACTACCAACGGTCCGTCGTATCTGATGCGATGATCGCTGTCGCGTAGAACCTCAATGTGGTTGCGGGCGCTGCGAACCTGTACAATCGGACCGTAGCGCAAAAATTTTCCGCAGAGTTCGACTGCCTCCTGCAGGGAACCTCCGCCATTGTTGCGCAGGTCGAGAATAAGGCCGTCAATTTTTTTTTCAGAACATTCCTTCAGCAGCTGGTCGATATCTTTAGCCGTGCTTTTATAACTGGGGTCTCCAGCCTGCAGGGCTTTAAAGTCAAGATAAAAGGTTGGCAGTTCGATAACGCCAAGAGTATAGGTGCGCCCGTCGCGCTTGATTGAAAGTATATTTTTGCGAGCGGCCTGATCTTCCAGTTTGACGGTACTGCGCTCAATTGAAAATTTTCTGGTTTTATGGATGTCTCCGGCACCGGCGGGCAGAACTTCAAGGCCTACGATTGTTCCCTTGGGCCCGCGGATTAAATCAACCACATCATCCAGACGCCATCCCACAATGTCCTGCATTTCGGCGTCTCTGCCCTGTCCGACCCCCACAATAAGGTCGGATGGGTTCAGCTGCTTTGATTTGTCCGCCGGTCCGCCCGGCACCAGCCGAACAACTTTAGTGTATTCATCCTCGCTGGTCAGTACTGCGCCTATGCCCTCAAGGGAGAGGCTCATGCTGATGGTAAAATTTTCTGAGCTGCGCGGAGAAAAATATTGTGTGTGTGGATCATAACAGCGGGTCAGAGCGTTCATATATACCTGGAAGGCGTCCTCGCTGTTGATTTGATGAACCAGGCGCAGCTGGTTGCCGAAACGCTTCAACAAAAGCTTGCGGGTTTCCTCCTGGTTTTTACCGGACAGGAGCAGGTTGAGAATATTGAGCTTTAGGAGTTTTTTCCACAGCTGATCAAGCTCGGCAGGGTCTTTGGCCCAGGGAGCATCCTTGCGATCGGATTCAAGCATCTCTTCCGGTATGAAATCTATGTCGTTGATTCCGGCTTCAAGGCGTGCAATAACTGCTTCAAGTCTCTGGATACGGCGCTGCTGAAAGCGATTAAATATGCTGAAGGCCGGATCAAGGTTCGTGTTTTGCAGAGCATCGTCAAGGGTTGTGCGATACGGGGCAAATTCATCAATATCCGATTGCAGAAAAAAACTGCGCGAGGGATCAAGATCTTCAAGGTAGCGATCCAGCAGTTTTGATGCCAGTTCATCATTATAGGCAATCGTGCGAAAGTTTTCGCGCTGCAGGCGCCGCACGATTTCCTTGTGCGAGCCGGCATGCTCAGGCAGGGGGCTGAGGAGTGTTCCGGGCGATGCGGGTTGTGCTGACGGGGCGGGTGCTTTGCTCAGGACAGTTGCATACAGACCTCCCAGGAGAAAAACGCTGATCAGTATGGCCCGTCCAATACGGGTGTGATGTCGGTGTCTAAGCATATTTTTATTTGCCGTCTTGACAGGTTAACGTATAGAGTTTTATGCGTAACATAGATAACCATGGCAGGCAACCTATTTTAACTATTTTGGGCTTGACCCTTGGACCGCTCAGCGCCTATTATAGCAGTGACGTTACGTGACCGGATGTGGATGTCTCCGGGAAGAGTTTGGTTTAGTGTAACACTTTTTCAATTGAGGTCATGGTGTGGAGCGGGAATACGCGCTTTTTGTAAATCAGGCTGAAAAGCTGCATTATCTGACGGATGATTATCGCCGGGTTTATTTCGGGGATGAATTCTGTGAACGGCTGTTGCCGAGCGCAGCTGAGTTGACCCGGGTAATGGAGCAGGTCAGGGATGCCGGCCGTTCATTTACGCTGGTTACGCCATATGTCACTGAGGCGGGTCTCGCGCAGGTTGTGGAACTGGTCAAGCTGCTTGCGCCTGCTACAGAGGTTGTTTTCAATGATTGGGGTGTTTTTCGCCTGCTGCGAATGGAATATCCCGACCTTGTGCCGGTGATGGGACGGTTGCTCACGAAGATTAAGCGCGGTCCCCGCATTATGAATTTTCTGGATACGCTTCCCAGGGCTGCAGTTGAGCATTACCGTACTTCAAATCTGGATGTTCCGCGCTATCAGCGTTTTCTGGAGGAAAATAATATCTGCCGGGCGGAACTCGACAATCCTCTGCAGGGTCTTGATGTCAGTGGCGTCAGCAAGAATTTGAGTCTGTCTCTTTATATTCCGTTTGCCTACGTGACCACCACCAGGTTTTGTTTAACCGCCAATGCTGACAAACCCGATAAAAAAGGCTTTATAGGAGTATTCCCCTGCCAGCGGGAATGCCGCACGTATACGTTTTATCTGGATAATGCCGCCATGATCACGCTTTTGATTCGGCGCGGCAACACAATTTTTTTCCGCAATACCACTATTCCTGAAAACATACGCAATTCACATCTTGACCGGGTTGTTGTCTCGCCTGAAATTCCGCATTAGCCCGGCGTCCAAGGAGTCGATTTCTTGACTTGCTGCGTGTGAGTTGGTAAAAACAGGTGGGATTGAGAGGGCTACGGCAGCGCAAGATGGGGCGGTGCTTGTTATTGGCCAGGGCTTCGCTTGGGTAGCTCACATGTGATTTCTCTATTGTAAACAGATGTGTATTCAGGGTGCTAACATGAAAATACCATTGGCTCAGATCAGCATTCAAAAAAGGGTGCGCATGCAGTTGGGAGATTTGCAGTCCCTTATGGACAGCCTTGATACCCGCGGCTTAATGAATCCGGTTACGGTGAATAGTAACTATGAGCTTATCGCGGGACACCGGCGTCTTGAGTCTGCCCGGCGTTTGGGTTGGGAGATGATTGAGGTACGGGTGCTGGATGCGCGTGATGAGCTGGGTATGCTTGAGCTTGAGCTTGAGGAAAATCTTCACCGTCTTGATTTTACAGACCTTGAGCTGTCTCAGGCCCGAGCGCGGATTGAGAAACTGCGCAATCCCGGTTTTTTCAGGCGCGTCTGGCTGGCATTCGTGCGGTTGTGTAAAGCTGCTATTTCCAGCCTGCGGTCATAGCGACGGGTGAATGATTCGGATATGCATGATCGCGTGAGTAACTTTTTGAAAAGCTAGGCACTTCTTGTGCTGTCTGCTGCGCCTGAGGACGCAACCCGGTTGATGTCAGAGATTACCTTCCGATGGTTTCTGAAAATAATTAGCGCGGCACTCCTGTGCAGTGCGGTTGTGATTTTGGTGGGTGGATGCACAGCAGCATCTGTTGAGCGCGAACCGGACTGGATTCATGTGCGGTTAAAGAAAAACCCCAATACCCTTGATCCGGCCCGCATTGTTGATCTTGACAGTGCCCGGATAGCCGCGAAACTTTTCAACGGTCTGGTGGGTTTTGATGCCCAGCTTCAGCCGGTCGGCGATCTGGCCCGATCCTGGACTTTGTCGGCTGATGGTCGCACCTATTGTTTTGTCCTGCGGGATGACGTGCTCTTTTCTAACGGACGCGTGATGACCGCGCACGATGTGATTTTTTCTTTTGAACGCGTGCTTGCGCCTCAAACCCGTTCGCCGCGCACTTGGGTGCTGTCGCGTATCCAGGGGGCCGATGCCTTTATGCAGGGACGTTTGGACCGGGTTACGGGCCTCCGGGTGTTAGGGCTCCATAGATTTGAGATTACACTGTCCGAGCCGTTTGCGCCGTTTTTGAGCATGCTGGGGCTGACGACCGCGTATGTGGTGCCGCGTGAGGAGGTTGAACGCCTGGGTGATGAGTTCGGCCATCAGGCCAGCGGCAGCGGTCCGTTTATGTTGGTTGAATGGAAGCATAATCAGCATGTCCGGCTCAGGAAAAATCCTCAATGGAGGGGGCCGGGACCGCTAAGCAGCGGTATTTGCTACCGTATTATCCCGGAGGATTTTACGGCAATGGTGGCCTTTGAAAAAGGCTCTTTGGATATTTTGCCCGAAATTATGGCCTCGGAATATGCGCGTTATACCCGAGATCCCCAATGGCGCGATTGTGTGCAGCAGGCCACCGGACTGAATACCTATTATCTTGGTCTTAATTGCCGCAAAGAGCCCTTGAATGATGTGCGTGTCAGACAGGCGCTTAATTATGCAATTGATCGCTCAACAATGCTTGCCGCAATTCTTGATGGCCGCGGCGAGGTTGCCCGTGGACCGGTGCCGCCGTTGTTGCGCCGTGGACCGGTTCCGCCCGGCTACGCTTATGATCCGCAGCGTGCGCGCATACTGCTGTCCGAGGCGGGATATCCCGATGGTTTTTCCATGCAGATATATCAAACCGCTGATATTGAAAATCTGGACATGTGCCAGACTATTCAGTCTTATCTTCAGGCAGTTGGTGTTAGAGTATCAATTGTACAGCTGGAGTGGAGCACCTTTTTGGCCGCGGTGGCTGATGGTGAGGCGGATGCGTTTTGGTTGTCCTGGTGGGCCGATTACCCTGATGCGGAAAATTTTTTATATCCTCTTTTCCACTCTGCAAATCTGGGCGCGGGAGGTAATCGCAGCCAGTATGTTGACACACGCTTTGACAATCTGATTGAGCAGGCTGTGACCACACCGGACAGTCAACAGCGCGATACGCTCTACGCGCAGTGCGAGAATCTGATTGTTGCGCAGGCGCCCTGGGTTTTTTTCTGGCATAAGCAGGCCTGCAGTATTCATCGGCCGGAGATACGCGGCTATCACACTGTGGCCCTGCCTGTTATGGAAAAGGGAATTTTCTGGCAGCGCCGGGTCGGTACGGTCAAAGACAGGGGTTAAAATTTTTAGAATCGTTTGTTTGCCCCGATCGGGGGTATGATTCTAGTGAGGAGACAGCATGCCTTCTGAAATAACGGTATATGAGGCCCATCAGCGCCGCAAGACCGGTCTGTTTGAGGCAGTACGGAGAATGACCATCGACGTCGTGCGTTGCCGGGAACTTATTTGGCAGCTGTTTAAAAGGGATTTTTTGATGCAATATAAAAAATCTTTTCTGGGGGTTGGCTGGATTTTGCTGGCGCCGTTGATCGGTTTTGCCTCATGGGTGTTCATGAATGCGGCTGGTGTTCTAAAACCCGGCGATATGAATTTTCCCTATCCGGCCTTTGTACTCATAAGCACAACGATGTGGGGGGTTTTTATGGGTAGCGTTATTGCTGCATCGAGAACACTGAAGGCTGGACAGGGCTTTATAGGTCAGGTCAACTACCCGCATCATATAATGCTGGTTAAGGAACTCCTGCAGGCATACGCAAATTTTTTGATAAGCTTTGTTTTTGTTACCGCACTACTTCTTTGTTTTTCGGTCAATTTGAACGCTTTGTATTATATAACACCGCTGTTGGTGCTGCCCATGCTCGTTGTGGCGGCATCGATAGGTTTAACTGCCTCAATTATCAATGTTGTTTCAATGGATGTTGAGAAAGCTCTTGGTTATGTGCTTGGTTTTTTGATGTTTCTAACGCCCGTTGTATATACGGCCGATAATAAAACAGGAATTGTAAAAACCATATTAACCTGTAATCCGATGACGTACCTGCATGGCAGCGCCAGGGACTTGATTGTTTTCGGGCATACAGATAACGCTGATGTTTTTGTATGTCTTAGCCTGGCATCCCTGCTGCTTCTGCTTCTGACTATGAAGTGGTTTTATGTGGCAGAAGAAAAGGTGATCGAAAAGATGATTTAAAAAACATTCGGAGCTCATGTGGGTACATAAGCGAACGTAAAGATTGTAGATAGCTAGACACCCTGAATACTGACAGCATACAACGACTAGATATGACGACGAAGCCCATACAAACTACTATGAAACTTGAAAGTGATGTTGTTCTGCGTGTGGAAAACCTCCGCAAGAAATTTTGCCGCACGCTTAAACATAGTATGTTTTATGGCGTTATTGATTCAGTGCGCAGCATGCTGGGGGTAGACTATGCCACGGATCGGTTGAGGAAACATGAATTCTGGGCTCTTGGAGACGTTTGTTTTGAACTCCGCAAAGGAGAAACACTTGGAATAATCGGTGCGAACGGTTCGGGCAAGTCCACGCTACTTCGTCTTATAACCGGCATATATCCACCCGACAGCGGCCGAATTGCTTTTAAAGGTCGTATTGGCGCGTTGATAGCAGTTGGCGCTGGTTTTCATCCTCATATGACTGGTAGAGAAAATATTTACCTGAACGGTACGATCCTCGGGATGACACGCAGAGAGATTAATGACAGATTAGAGGAAATTATTGATTTTGCTGATATCGGTGATTTTTTGGAAGCCCCGGTTTCAACCTATTCAAGCGGTATGCGGGTCAGGTTGGGTTTTGCTATCGCAGTTCACTGCGAGCCGGATATTCTGCTCATTGATGAAGTGCTGAGTGTGGGTGATTTGGTGTTTCGCAACAAATCAATGCGTAAGATGAAAGAGTTCCGTGAAAAGGCCAATGCCCTTGTCTTTATAAGTCATAATTTAGATCAGATTCGGGTGCTATGTGACCGGGTAATAATTATGGATCACGGAAAGATTGTCTTTAACGGAAAAACGGCTGAAGGGCTTATTGCTTATGAGAATATGAGCAAAGACAAGCGGGTAGCAGTCATCAACAGGGATTGTGATGCTCAGAACCGCCTGAGGCAGCGCTATGTTGATGGCAACCGGCTTGTCTGCAGCGATTTGGGGATTTTAAATGATTTGGGAGACAGGACATCTGAGATAGCAGTTTCAGAAGAGTTGTGTATTTTTATTGATTTTACAGCTAATGAAGTGTGCGATGAGATTTATTTTACTTTGTCAGTACTCAATGAAAAACAGGATATTGATTGTCTGTGGGTAAAAAGTAATGATTCGGGCAGATATTGTTTTAAGGACATTGATCCTGGAGCCTATCGGGTTATTTTGAGATTTAAGGAACATCATCTTGCGCCGGGTGTTTATTTTGTTAATTACGCTATCCGGAATGGAGTTACGAGTGAGCTTTTTGATCATGGATTTACAAATGTTTCATTTGCCGTAAAATCTGATAGACATTTTGAGCGCGGCATTGTGTTGGCTGAAGATGAATGGAGTTTGATGCACCGAAGATAGGTGGTGGCGTAGCGTGAATCTCTTGAAAAAAATCGGGCACTATTTTTTGCGCAGGCTGCATGAGAGATGTCCTGCGCTTGAAATCCAAAACCGGAGGCTGGGAACTGACGTTTCACGCTATTCCTTAAGCAGGCGGATGCTTGAGGAACTATACGCTTAGCTAATTACGCTGCAAATGCACCATGCCATGCCGAAGAAGGGAACGAAAGAATAGTTTGAAGTCATGGAATTCATGTATGGGGGTACGATAAAAATTTTGGAGAGGAGAAAGGTGAGTGAACATGATCCCCGTACCCAGCAGCAGTTGCTTAGCGGAGACAGGATGAGCAGAATCGAGCATAACTATGCTCCAGTTTATGAGGAGTGCTTGCGGCCATACCTGCACAAGGAAAATAAGAAACTGGTAATTGCTGAAGTGGGTATTCTTAAGGGCACCGGTCTTGCACTATGGTCGGACCTTTTTGAGCATGCTCGTATTCTCGGATTTGATATCGATCTGAGTTATGTCCATGAAAATATGCCTGATTTGATTGCCCGGGGGCATTTAAAAGCAATAATCTGGAACTGTATGAATTCGATCAGTATGCAGACAATCGGGGTTTGGCGGAAACTATTCTCCAGGGCGACAGTCTCGATATTATCATTGATGACGGGTTGCATTTCGACGAAACGATTATGAAAACAATCGAATCCCTGAGGCCTTTTTTTGCGGATGATTTTCTGTATATTATTGAAGACAACTCAACCGTTTACTCGAAGCTTCGGTCGGTCTATGGCGACTATGCCATAGAAAACATCGGTAAAATAACTATCATAAGAAACAGGCTGTCCGTGCATGAAAAAGCATAAAAAAAAGATACAACTTTCTATTTCGGACTCAATTTTGAATTGCGAATGATTAATTAGGCGGCCAAGCGAGAAAGAGGCCGCATTATCATCTCCGTCGGTGTTTTAAATCCAAAGGTTTTATGAGGTCGATTGTTCAATGTAAAGATAATAGCGTCAATTTCTTTCTGTTGTACGTATTTCAAAGTGGTACTCCTTTGTAAAATATTGCGGGATGATATCAACATTCGTGATGTAGCGGATGCATTGTTTTTTAGTGTTGTGCCGGCGAAAAAACGGCTGGTTATTGTTTTGTTATAGATACTGTCTGTTTTTATACGTAACAAGGCTGGAGCACGAATGAGCAACCGAATGTTTTGACATTCTAACCATGTTCCCCCGGGGAAATATGATGAACAAAAAAATACTGGAGTATCTCTACTGCAGGTATACACTCGATAATACGGACAGTTCTTTTGTTGAAAGCTGTCTGACGCATAGACCTGTAGATTTGGGCTATAACCCCGAAGATGCCAGCCGGTTGCTTGATAGGGTGTTTGATGAGCTTTTAGAACAATCAGCAGATAATGGGTTGTATGTTATTCCGATCAGCGGAGGCTGGGACAGCCGCATTATTGCGGGAGCAGTCCGGGAACGTCTTGATGCCCGTGAAATTAAAATGGTTACGTTCGGGGTGCCGGGTCAATTAGACTATGACCTTGGCAGGCTGGTTGCTAAAAAGCTGGGCGTCGAACATTTCGCAATTGATCTATCAAGGGTTGAGTTGACCTGGGAAGATCTTCGCTTGTCGGTAAACGATGCACCATGGACCTATGTGCCGGATGCCTTTTATAATCGTTATAGTCTTGCCCGCACGGGTATGGCTGGTGTAAATGTATTGAGTGGATTTTTGGGTGATCCTCTGACCTGTTTTCATTTTTCAAAATTGACAGAACCGGACAAGATACTCCGGGCTTTTACGTCTCAGCAGAATCTATCCAAAACATGTGATCTGCACCCTGCTGATTTTGATCCCCTGGCTTTGATCCCCCCATGCGGGAGTTCGACTCGGTTGCATCTGCATGATATTTTGGATTTTTCAATACGGCAGCCAAATTGTATAGCACCAATTGTTACACCCATGAAGAGGTGGAAGGCATGGGGGATGTATATGGGAAAGACCGAAACCTGCGGTATGCATGTTTTTGCCCCGTTCGCCCATCCTGCGTGGGCTGCATACTGGCTGTGCGCACCGAGTACCATGAAGATAGAGCAGGAGCTGTACCTGCGCATGCTGAAACATAAATTTCCTGATCTTGCGCGTTTGCCGAGCAAAAACAGTTGCGGGTTGCCGTCTTCCTCAGTATTTCGCCGGCGTTTGCTGGCCCGCAAACATGCCGTGCATAGGAGGTTGAACAGGAAATTCCCATCGCTGGTGGCGCGGCCAAAAGCTTTTTTTAATTATATTGATTTTGCTGAGGCATTCAGAAAGCGAACTGATTGCCGCGTCCTTCTGGATACCGCTTTTGAATACCTTAAGGTCAAGGAGAGTGTTCCCTGGCTGAATCTTGAAGCCATCAGGACTGAACATATGACATATGCGCATAACCATGAATACGCTCTTCGTGCGCTTGTCGGCCTTGCTCTTAATCTTTCTGTGGAGTTTGAACAGGGTAAATAACGATGGGCGTTATGGTGTAAAAAGTTTCATGTGTAAAGGTTTTTTATTGTGTACCGATATTTTTATTGCCAGCGGGATAATGCTTTATACGGTACTTGCATGGGAATGTGCCGGTATATCGTCGTGTTTATTTGCAGGTACTGAGGATGGGGCGTGAAGCAGGACCCGGTCGTATGAAAAATAGAATTGATGATGCTTGAGGCTGATTGATAACCATATAAGCGGTAAGAATATTTTACCGGTAGGCATGTAGGTACTATGCGCGAGTGTAATCAGCAATTTATTGATGACAATGTAACAGTCATAATCCGCACCATCGGTGAGAGGCCCGAGAAGCTCTGTTGTGAACTTTTAAAAAGACAGGTTCCGGAAGAAAACATTTTTCTGGTTTGTGAGTCACCATTTACCGAGGCCATAAGAAAAACATTTACTACTGCGATTGAGGCAAACCGTAAATGGACCTTTGTTGTGGATGCGGATGTTTTAATACATCCAAGAGCCCTGAGCGAGTTAGTTGAGCATGCTGAAACAGAGGAAGATACTATTTTTGGAATTGAGGGAAAGGTTATCGATAAGTTTCTTGATAGCCAAAGAGAAGCCGGGAATCATTTTTATAGAACAAAATTAATGCAGAATGCTCTGCAATATATTCCAAATCATCTGGATGAGATCAGACCAGAGTCTTTTGTTAAAATGAAAATGCATGAAAATGGTTATGCTTGGCAGGTAGAAGAAATAATAGTTGGATTGCATGATTTTGAACAGAGCTATCGTGATATTTACCGCAAGTCCTTTGTGCAGGCAAAGAAGCACCATAGTAGAGTGCTTAAAATGATTCCTCCTTGGGAGTACCTTGCAAGACTTGATACAGATTATGTGATTGCCTTAAGGGGGTTTGAAGATGGGGAGAACTATCCTGAACGCGTGGGGATAGATCAAAATTCAGATTTTTTAACCAGGTTTGATGGCATATTATTGGATTTAAATGTAAGAGAAAAAGACCACATTAATGATTTAATAGAAGTTGATATATTGTGGACAGTTGCGTGTTACTTTTCGCATATTTTAAGATTTAACAAAAAAGAACATGAACGAAAAGATAAACGCATGAAAGTCCTTGAAAAACAGATTGAAGATTTGCTGAATAGTAATTCATTTAAGCTTGGCTGGGCTGTGTTGGCCCCGGTGAGATTTTTAAAAAATTTGATGCAAAAATAGTTCGAGCGTCGAGGGGATTGTTTCGATAGCTGCTTTTGCATGTAGCAAATTCGGATAGTGTCTTTGATGGAGATATTGTTTTGTTCAAAAAAAACAGCGTTTGGCAGCACACCGGTGGGTGGGGCTGAAACCTCTATGCGCTTTATGGCGGAAGTCCTTACGCAGACCGATTGCAAGCCAATATATTTAGTCGTTGGCATTAATAAAAAAGCTTCGTCAATGAAATCTGTGGGTTAGCATTATTGAAGAGACAGAAACGGGTTTAGATGGTCATGATGAAGGTCGGGAATTTTTGTACAATCAGCACAGCGGATCATATGCCATATGTTTTTGCATTGCATGATTCAATTACGCGATATCATGCGGATGTAGTGCTCAATGTTCTGATCGCCGACGCAGAACCTGACAGCATTGAAAACCAAGACCGTTTTCCGCAGATCCGGCTGTATGGTGTTGATGAACTGTGCGGGCTCGGGGCGGGGAAGAGGATTTTTGAAAACTATCATGCCGTGTGTATGGACAAGTTTCGGTGGTCCATGAAACCGGTTTTTCTAAAATACCTGATAGAACATGCGGACTGTGAAAAGCTTATCTATGTTGATAATGACATATGCTTTTTTAATGAGTATGCCTTTTTGTTTGATGAACTCGACAGCAGTAACGTTATTTTGACGCCGCACTGGCGGGCATCCGATCCGCATGCCGACAGTGAGAATTTTTTTACGCTTTATACGGACGGTTTATACAATGGCGGATTTGTCGGAGTTAATAAAAATGCGCTAAGGGCTCTGGAATGGTGGGCAATGGTCTGTCAGTATGTATGTGAAGTAAATGCAGCCCGTGGACAATTTGTGGATCAGACACATTTGAATTTGTTGCCTATATATTTTGACAACGTGAAAATCGTAAAGCACCGCGGCTGCAATGTTGCAAACTGGAACCTGATCGAGTGTACAAGAATACAGAAAGACGACTCGGTACTCATCAACGGAACAGACCCGATTGTGTTTATACACTTTACGAACAGTACAATCCGGGGAATAGAGAAGGGGGATGATGCACTGCTTGCGCCGTTTTTAAATGTGTACCGGGAGAGTTTGCAGCACTACGGTGAGTGTCTGCAGGGTAATCCCGGCGGTGAGTCGCAACCAGTAGTCACTGCCGCGAGGGAAAAGTCTTTCGTTCAGGGGGCATGTGGAAGATCCAAGATCCTTCAGCGCATACGGGCATTTTTCAATGGATAATTATACACGCATACCGTTGACAATAAAAAATCTTGATAAGTATGTGCACAGGAAGGCTATCCTGTCGGCATTGCAGGAGAGCCTATCTTTTTTTTCAGGCAGATTGCTGGATTATGGTTGCGGAAGGATGCCGTATAAGGATTATATCCTCGAGCATTCCGGGGTAACTGAATACATCGGTTTAGATATTGAGACAGCGTTGAATTATAACAATGTTAAGCCGGATGTTGTTTGGGACGGCACGGTCATTCCGTTTTCGGATGGTTTTTTTAACGTGGTGTTTGCCACGGAAGTCTTTGAGCACGTTCATGGACTGGAACCTGCTTTGCATGAGATTTACAGGGTTTTGAAACAGGACGGCATACTGTTTTTCACCATGCCGTATGTCTGGCCTTTGCACGAGGTTCCAAATGATGAATATAGGTATACGCCCTTCGTGCTTGAGAAAATTTTCAAAAAAGCAGTATTCAGAGATATTATAATAAAGCCCACCGGAGGGTGGAACGCGACGCTGGCTCAAATGCTGGGATTGTGGGTTCGAAGAAACCCCATGTCGAAAAGGAAGAAAATGTTCCTGTCATACATGCTGAGGCCGGTTATAAAGGCGTTGTTAAACAGGGATACCAAGCCGTCGGAGTACAGTGAAAATACCATGATACCGGGTCTGTACGGGATTGTCAGGAAATAGGCCATGAAAACAATTGCCCTCATATCTCCCAAAAAATCAGTCTACAGTGAAACGTTTATACAGGCGCATAAAAACCTGCTGCATGCAGACATAAAATATTATTACGACGGCGAGCTGCCGCGTTGTCTGGAAGGCGAGGGGCAGCTCAAGGCGACTCGTGCAGGCTCGGCCTTGAAAAGAATTTCACGTCTGTTGCAGCTCACAACAGACACAACCCTTCAAGAAGACCTGTTGGTTAAATCCTTTAAAAAAAATAAGATCGACAAGGTGTATGCCGAGTATGGGCCGACAGCGGTTGCTGTCCTGAATGTTTGTAAAAAAATCAATCTGCCGCTGATAGTCAATTTTCATGGCTATGATGCATCTGTCGCGCATGTCTTAAGCCGGCACAGGGAAGGATATGCGCGCGTATTTGATTATGCCCAGTCCATAGTCGCCGTGTCAAAACATATGGTTAATACGCTCATTGGTCTGGGAGCTGATAAAGATAAGATAAGCTATGCTCCGTACGGCCCGCAGGGCAGTTTTTTTCAGATTCAGCCCCGCTATAGTGAAAACGTGTTTGTTGCCGTAGGACGATTTGTTAACAAGAAGGCGCCGTATTACACCATGCTGGCATTTTTTAAGGTTTTGAAAAAGTATCCTGACGCGCGGCTGTATTTTGCGGGAGATGGACCCTTGTTAAGCGCCTGTCAAAATATCGCCCGGTATCATGCGTGCGAGGGTAAGATTATTTTTTTGGGGACTGTCGAGCCGGCAGCGCTGCACGAGCTGTATGAAGGTGCTCTTGGCTTTGTTCAACATTCAATAACCGCTGATGATGGCAATATGGAGGGTACTCCGGTTGCCGTTCTTGAGGCCAGTGCCTCAGGCCTGCCGGTTATTGCCACGGAACATGCCGGTATTCCCGATGTTGTTATAAACGGGCAAACCGGGCTGCTGGTCAAGGAGCATGATGTGGACGGTATGGCCGAAAATATGATGCGGCTGTTGGACGATAGAAAGTATGCAATCTCTCTGGGACAGCGCGGGAGAGAGTACGTAAAGGATAATTTTTCAATGAATAAACATATTGGAATTCTTAACGCTTTAATTGATGCATGAGACCGATTACATATTGAAGTGGGCCGGATATATGAATGACAGACATTGTGCAATAGGGCTTTGTACCGGCAGGCGGCCCGAACAGCTGCCCGGTTGTTTTTTGAGGGGTGGGCGTTTTCAAGGACGCTGCTACAACTTTTACTGTGCCTTCCTCAAGGTAAAGAGCATTATATCCCGGTGCTTGGAAACGCTGTTGTGCATGTTGCCAGGATATGCAGCCTTTTGGGAATTCACATTACGTGGAATGAATATAAATAACCCGGTGCCGGCTTTTTGAACGGTGCGGCATCAGGTGTGCAGCCTGCCCCGTGCCGGAATCTTTGTTTGAAAAGCCCTACGGCATTGCACACTGCATGCAAAGCAGCCCTCAAACGCTGAGTAATGCGGGCGGCAAATACAGGAACGGATGCAATGGATTACAACGAGAACAGCATGCCTTTTTTTTCCGTGATTGTTCCGCTATACAATAAGGCGCCGCATGTCAATAGATCGATTTCTTCTGTTTTACGGCAAACTTTTACACAGTATGAATTAATAATTATCAATGATGCATCCACTGATAGCAGCCTGGATGAGGTTTGTAAATTCTCAGACCCGCGCATAAAGCTTTTTCAAAGGAACGAACCCTCTCCGGGCGGGTATGCAGCCCGTAACCTCGGTATACGAGAATCCCGTGCGGCATGGGTTGTATTTCTTGATGCAGATGATGAGTGGCACAGCCGGCATCTGGAGCGCGTTTTTGAGGGTATTCGGCAATTCCCTGATATAGGTATGGTTTCGTCGGGCTGGTGGATATCCGGGGAGGGAAATGAAAAAAAAAATAATGAATATTATATTCACAATAAAGCTAAGGGCAGCCATCTCTATGATATCAGAACGTATATACAGGGGCCCCGGCCAATCTGGACATCGGTTGCCGTAGTGCAGCGGGAGTTGCTCGCGGAGATCGGTGGTTTTGACGAACGATGGCAGCATGGCGCGGATAAAGATGTATGGCTGCGCCTGTTGCTGACCCGTAACATGCAGGCGTTGTGGATCTCTGAGCTGGGGGCAACGTACCATATGGATTCTGTTAACCGGGTGTCTTCAAAGCTTTTTCAGGTTTCTTCTCCATCAGCAGCTTCTATAAAAAATTATCTGGAGACTCATCCGATTATTGCAGAAGATTTACACCTGCAGTTAAGGCAGTATGCAAACAAATTAAGTATGAAGGCGTTTGTGAGGAAGATATTGCATGATGATATAAGCATCCGAGACATTGCCGGCACATTTTTTTTTGGTGCGCTGCCAGCAAAAAGTCGGGCATATATTATTTTTTTATACCTGCTGCCGGTGTTTTTGCGTAAAAAGGTTGTGTTGCGAATTGTCGATCGCTTGGTTTGATATTGACATAATGCCTGTGGAAGAATATGTCGCAACAAAAAGCATACGAATATCTCTACTTCGGCTATGCACTCGAAACAGCGGACAGTTCTTTTGTTGAGAGCTGCCTGCCGCATAAACCTGCCCACTTGGGCTACAGCGCAGCAGACGCCGGCTGCCTGCTGGACGCGGTTTTTGATGATCTTCTTGAGCAGTCTTGTGAGAATGGTTTGTATGTCATTCCGATAAGCGGCGGCTGGGACAGCCACATTATCGCAGGAGCAGTGCGCGAGCGTCTTGATGCCCGTGAAATCAAGATTGTTACGTTTGGTGTGCCAGGTTAGCTGGATTATGACCTTGGCAGGCTGGTTGCCAAAACGCTCGGTGTCGAACATTTCGCAATTGATCTATCAACGGTTGAGTTGACCTGGGAAGAACTTCTGTCGTCGGTAAAGGATGCGCCATGGACGTATGTGCCGGAGGCGTATGAGGATCATGAAAATCACCTATATTTCACAGTCTGCCCTGCCATCCCGCACTGCCAACAGCATCCACGTGATGAAGATGTGCAAGGCTTTTGCTGGCAACGGCATCGACGTTGTCCTGCTTGCGCCTGATAACAAGGAATTAGTTGAGCCGGGGATCGCTGACATTTATTCTTTCTACGGCATCGAACCCAGTTTCAAGATTACGAAGCTCTGGTGGGCAAACAATAGATATCAGGGATGCCTATATGGACTGCTTGCAGGTTTGTACGCAAAAAAGCACAGATCTGATATCGTATATGCGCGGGATCATTTAGGAGCCTATTGTGCGTCTCTCCTGGGAATGAATGTGATATTTGAAGCACACGGCCCGCCGTGCGAAAATAGCGGGAGGATGAGCGCCTATTTTTTCAACGGACTCATGAGGTCCGGGCGCTTGAAGAAGCTGGTGGTTATTTCCCACTCCCTCAGGGAGTACTACCGGCTGCGGTATCCGCACAACAAAGATAAAATTCAGGTGTTGCCTGATGCTGCTGACCCTGTACCTGAAGACTTGCAGCCGCACCTGCTGCCCAATAAACACAAGCGCCCGCAGGTTGGTTATATTGGCCATCTTTATAAGGGGCGGGGTGTCAACCTGATTATGGAAATTGCGCGCGTATGCACCTGGGCGGACTTTCACCTGGTGGGGGGTACGGAAGACGATATCGCACACTGGCGGCACAGCACGGAGCATGCACAGAATATTTTTTTTCATGGATTTGTGCCCTATGCTGAAGCGGAAAGGTTTCGCGTTGCATTTGATATCCTGCTTGCACCCTATCAAGAGGAAGTCTCCGTTGAAAACAGAGGCAATACTGCTCAGTGGATGTCGCCCATAAAAATTTTTGAATACCTTGCTGCGGGAAAGCCGATTATTTGTTCGGATTTGCCTGTCATTCATGAGGTGCTTCAGCATGGGCGTAATGCTCTCTTGTGTCCACCGAACGATGCAGGTGCCTGGATAACCGCGTTGACATTGCTGGCCCATGATGAGGGCATGAGAAACAAGCTGGGGGTTGACGCAAAGAAATTTTTTCTTGAAAACCATACGTGGGATTCACGGATTAAAAAAATATTGGATTAGCATTAGGCAGCAACACGCATGCCTTGCATGCTCAGTTGTGACCCGGGGGAGTCATGTGCAGTCTTGAAAAATGCTTTTTGGACATTATCGTACTGGTGGGAGGTTCGCAGGACAGATGAATGCGTTAACCAGGGCAGGAAAGAGAACGACGTTTTTAGGCACCGGTATTGTGATGGCCACAATCGTTCTCCTGTGCGGTCATCTTAGCAGCATGATAACCGACGCGCCGGTTATGGATGACGGCTTGCAGAATTTGCAATCCGCCTATAATCTAAAAACGTGGGGGGTGTTTTCAAGGGAACGTGTTGCAGGCACGCCGTCACCGGATAATTATCGCGAACCGTTGCCGCCGGCGGTAACGGCGGCTTTTATGTGTCTGCTTGGCGATGCCAGGGCGTGCCTGAATGGCGACTGTATCTCTCAGAGGTTTGATGTCCGGACAATCAAAAAAATTAATATTGGGTGGGCGCTCATCGTTCTGTGCGCCAGTGCGGTGCTGTCGTACAAGCTTACCGGAAGCCGATGGGCTACGGTTCTAGTTTTGCTGATGATCCATTACAGCTTTCTGAGAAATCCTTCATATATAGATTCATTGTATACTGAGATACCTGCATCAGCAGGCATGCTCGTATCCGCTTTGTGCGTAATGGCATGTATTCGAAAACCCGCGCCGCACTTATGTCTGCTCACCGGGATCATGCTTGGTCTCCTGGCGCTTGTTAAGACAATATTTCTTTATAGCCTCGTACCGGTTGTTCTTCTCCTGCTGTTGTTCCTTAGTCTGCATGCACGAAAGACATCTGCTGGAAATCCGATACGCGGTTTCGTTATGCTGGGCATTGGCCTGCTGGTAACGATCGGTCCCTGGATGGTTCGCAACAGCATTCATTTTGATAGCATGCAACTGTCAAGCAGGGGCGGGTTGGCCTTTTATACCCGGGCGCTCATAAATCAGATGGATCCATATGAGTACGGTGCTTCGTTTCATTACTGGGGTCCCGGTGCCTACAGGCGACTGGTGCAAAGCTCGGTACTGGACATTGATGACAAAGAGTATGAGCAGGGCGGCAGGGCTGTACGGTTGAACAGTTCGGACAGGTCAGGTTTTGTTCAGGATGATATTGCCGCGCAGAAAGAGGGGCGCCCGGAGGATGTACTGTCATTCTACAGACGTGCCCGCGCGCAGCGGGTAAAGGTAAGCATTGGTCTGCGGCAGGCGGGGGTCCCCATTGTAGAAAACACTGCAGATGTATATTTGCGCGAAACAGCACTAGCGATAATACTGCAGCATCCTTTCAGGCATGTGCTTGCAACAGTACCGCTTGCATGGAGAGGTGTGTGGTGTTTTTACGGGGGCGGGGTATTTACCATGCTGTGCGCAGTCGCCTACGGCTCTTTTCTTTTTGTTTGTTTCTACGGGGTTGTCCGAAAACGGTGGGATATACTCGTGTTGCAGGCGGTGCCGTTTTTCCTTGTTTTAGGTAATGCTTTTCTGACCAATAATCTGCCGAGATTCAATGCTCCCGCTATACCTTTTATGATAATGAGCATGGTCTTTGCAGCGCAGCTTGCAGTGCAGTATTTGAGCAATCGCTTTAAGGTGCGGGGTGGCAATCATGACGGCTGAGATGCGCAGGCCAAAAGTGCTGATGATTATTGCAAAGTTCCACCCGGTTATCGGCGGCACTGAGAACCAGGCGCTCCTGCTGTGCGAGAGCCTTATCAAAAAAGGACTTGATGTTGAGGTGTTGACCAGAAAGGTGCACGGGCTTCCGGACTACGCGTATGTGCGCGGTGTTCCTGTCAACAGGGCTATCAAGGTTATTGATCGGGGCAAGCTGTTCGGGGTTACATATTTTCTTTCCTGTTTGTACTTTTTGTTTGTGCACCGCCGAAAATTCGACATTGTTCATTGCCATATTCTGCACGGGTTCCACAGCATGGCAGCTGTTCTTATGCAGCGATTCTTCGGAAAGCATGTAGTGATCAAGGTTGCCAGTTCAGGCGTGCTGAGCGATTTTATAATGCTGCAACGATCCCTGCTCGGGTCATATCTGGTCAGGTCTCTCAGGGGTGCTGACCGCCTGGTGGCTCTCTGCAGCCAGGCAGTAGCTGAAGCACGTACACAGGGATTTTCTGAGGACCGTATTGTGGTTATCCCTAATGGTGTTGATGCTTCGCGCTTTAGGCCCGTGCTCAGCCGTGAGCAACCAAGGAAGAGAATAGTGTATGCAGGGAGCCTTACCGCGACTAAAGGGGTTGACGTCCTGATTGATGCCTTTGCCGGATTAAGACAGCATCATGCTTTGCTCAGGCTTGATATATTTGGCGACGGCCCCTTGCGTAAGAGCCTGCAGGCAAAAGCCGCTCAACTGGGGCTTTCTGAAGAGATCAGGTTTCAGGGAGCGGTAACGGGCATTGAACGGCATCTGGATAGTTCCTGTGTTTTTGTTCAACCCTCCCTGGTGGAGGGGATGTCAAATGTAATTTTAGAAGCGATGTCAGCTGGGCTTCCTGTGATTGCCACCAGGGTTGGGGCGGCGCCGGACATTATTAATGATGGCGTGAGTGGTCTGCTGGTTGATTCCGGGAAACCGGACCAGATTCGTGATGCCATTGTTCGGATAGTATCTGATGATGCTTTTGCTCAACGGATCGGGAGGACGGCCCGCAGCGTTATTGAAACGCATTATGCTATCGAAACCGTTGCTGATCGATACCGGGCTCTGTACAATGATGTAATGGATGAAACGCATGGAAGCTGAAAGAAAACCAAGGATCTTGATGGTATTGTCGTACTTCCATCCGTTCCGGGGCGGTGCGGAAAATCAGGCATTGCTGCTCAGTGAAAATCTGCGGCACAAGGGGCTGGATGTGTCGGTGTTAACCCGCTCATTTAATAATCTTCCTGCTTGTGAAGTCCTTCGCACAGTGCCCGTTTACAGAGCTATAAAAACCGTTAATGTCCGGACACTGTTCGGGGTTTGTTATTTTTTCTCGAGTCTTTTTTTTATGATTGCGAAAAGAAAACAGTACGATATTCTTCATTGTCATATCGTGCAGGGATTTCACTCCGCTGCTGCGATTATAGCCGGGCGGTTGCTTGAAAAAAAGGTTGTACTCAAAATAGCAAATACCGGTGTTTCAAGTGATTTTATCCATTTAAAGCGGGTGATCGGGGGCCACTATCTTCTGCGTCTTTTGAAAAAAACCGACATGCTGGTTGCGACTTCACAACAATCAGCAATTGAAGCGCGTAGGGAAGGTTTTTTAGATCAACAGATTGCGATGATTCCAAACGGGGTTGATACCAGGCGTTTTAAGTCTTTAGACGAGTATGCGTCTTCACGCACCCGCATTGTCTGCGTCGGCAGGCTTGTTAAGGTCAAGGGTATGGATATTTTAATTGAGGCTTTTGGGCAGTTAAAACGCGAAGGCCTATGCAGGCGGCTTGATATCGTTGGCGGCGGACCGGAGCGCACTGCTCTTTCAGAAAAAGCGGTCAACCTCGGCTGTGATGAAGATATCAGGTTTCACGGGGAAGTCGGCAATGTAGAAGATTTTTTTGATACTACCTGCATTTTTGTTCAACCTTCTCTGGCTGAAGGTATGTCAAACGTTTTACTTGAGGCCATGGCATGCGGCCTGCCTGTAATTGCAACCAGAACGGGTGCTGCTATGGATATTGTTGAGAATGGTGTAAACGGTTTGTTGGTGGACACAGACAGTGCCGGGCAGATCCGCGATGCAGTGCAAAAAATTATGTCCGATGAGGCTTTTGCTCAGGCACTCGGTAATAATGCCCGCAAAACGGTTGAAGATACTTGCTCAATTGACAGGGTTGCCCGGAAATACCAAGAACTCTATCGTGAGCTGATTACGGTATAGAAAATCATTTGGTTCTATGTACACAAAAGGAGTTCTTTCTCTATGCCTGAGTCCATGAAAATTAAAAAAAATATTTTCCATATTGTGATGCTGTTCATTATCGTGTCTCTTTGCTGGGCACTGGACAGTTCATTAACCGAATCTCCAATTTTAAGTGATGCTGGGCAGAACCTGAGGGCTGCCTACAATATAGGCACATGGGGAGTCTTCTCAACCAACTCGGGCGCGCTACGCAAGCCTTCAATAAATTTTTACCGGGAGCCTTTACCGCCATTTGTTGCATCCTTTTTTGTATCCTATTATACGCAGCAAGCTCCCCATCTCACCGTCAGGGATTTTGCACAAGGCACATACGCCTGCCTGATAAAAAGAGTAAATATTGTGTGGGCATTTTTTGTACTTTTTGGCTCTGTGTTATTATCGATGCTCGTGATGAGAAATAAGCTTTTTATTGTACTTGTTGTATTTCTCGTATATGCATGCTTTTTAAGGAATCCTGCTTGTATCGATACCCTGCTCTCGGAACTTCCAACAGCAGCCCTGCTCCTCTGGACAACAATCGTATTTATATTTTGTTTCCGGGATCACAAGCCCGTTTTGTTTTTGGCGGCCGGTATACTATTGGGGCTTTTAACGCTTACCAAGGCACTGTTTCTTTATATCGCAGCGCTTGTAGTAATGGGCCTATGGGTGTATTTTTTTCTAGCGTTTACGAAAAGATTTTTGAAATTAAAGTCAACGTGTCTTATCTTTTTCACTCTCGGCGTTTTGCTTACTACCGGTCCGTGGTTGTTGAGAAACAAGCTGCATTTTGACAGTTTTGAAATTTCCAACAGGGGAGGGGTTGTCCTCTATTACAGGGCTTTAAAAAATACTATGAACAGCTCTGAAATTTTGGCCGCATTTCATTTATGGGGACCGGGGGTATACAAAAGAATTGTAAAGAATACCTTTCTTGATGTTAGTGATCGTGATTATGAAGAGGGAGGTTTTGCCGCGAGGTTAAATCATTCTTCTGTATCAAGTTTTGCTGCAAGGGATCGTCAGGCTGAAGCTGCGGGCAAACCTGAACTTGCCATAACATACTACAGGATCACAAGGGCTAACCGAGTAAGGGAGACCTCGAAATTTAAGGAGGCAGGCCATCCGAGAGCCCTGCTGGAAGCAGATAATTATTTAAAGGTTCAGGCACGCAGGATGATAGTGGAACGGCCGATAAAGCATGTGTTCATGACAATTCCTTTTGCCTGGCGAGGAATATGGTGCTTTTATGGCGGGGGTATATTTACTTTGCTCAATGCTATAAGCTATGTCGCGTTTGTGGTGATATTTTTTTATGGCGTAGTTACAAAGAATTGCGAGCTTATTCTCTTTTGTCTGCTCCCGATGCTTATGCTGTTTTTGTATGCTTTTTTTACACATAATGAGTTACGGTTCAGTTTGCCTGCAATACCTTTTATGATAATCAGCTTTTTCATGATTGTGAGCCTTGTAACAAACGTCATAAAAAAACTTAAGAATCCGAACTGACCATGAACAGTATAGTACGGTTTCTCATCAGTGCCTTTATGTGGGAACACTGTTTGCCAGCTCTTTTTTGCTGACCCCGAATACCTCAGCCCCGAGTAGCAATTATTATACGGGTGAGCCGTCTGTCATTACAAAAACAAACTCGTTGTTGCCCCAGCCTTTGGTTGTTTTAAGCGCTTGCAGTGTTAATCCTTTGTCTTTGTAAAACGCAATAACCTGTTCGGGTTTGGCCACTTCAAACGGGTATCCACCCAGCCAGTCAATCCAGTCATAGTAAACCGACATACCTCGATTTTTTTGTTTGTATGTGCAGTATCGTGCAAACGGATTTCTAAGTTTGAGAATATCGAGGACCAGCGCGGCTGAAAAGAAGGCAGGTATGCAGGCCGTTACTGTGGCAATACGCCCTGCCCGAGAAGAACAATACAGCTTTTTTACGTTTTTCCAGAGTGATGACAGAATGCCCTGATCATTATACAGTGCAACATACAGTTTTCCGCCTTTCTTCAGGGGGAGCCGGGCATTGTCCAGTGCATGCCACATGGAGCCAGTGTGGTGCAGCACCCCCCATGAATAGACTACGTCAAATGTGCCCAGAGATTTGATGAAGTTATCATCCAGAACAGAGCCCTGGTGAATGACCCAATCCTTTTGATCCGGACGGAATTTTTGTTGTAATGCAGCAGTACAGGCAACCGAGTGGGCATCATAGTCAAAAGATATCACGCGGGCTCCCAGCCGGACTGCAGCAAGGCTGAAGAGTCCGCTACCGGAGCCGATATCAAGGAAACTGCGTTCCTGCAGGTTTTCGCAGTCCAGCAGTTCCTGTAAGGATTTTTCAGCTTCAGCGATGCGCTCTTTACTGACAAGTTTTGAGAACCGTTGCCAGTTTTTTCCGAATTCGAAACGTGCATGATCAGCACTTTTTTTTGTGCACGCCTGTAAGGGCATAGTGGTATTCCTTGGTATGCAGCGTATGGGTTTGTGTGAATGCACCCGGCATCATGTTATTGTTGTTTTGATGCGCGGGCCTGGTTATGACCATACAAAAAACGTTTATTTTGCACAAGCTATTTCAGGGGTTTTTTCAGCAGTAAAGCGACTGCATGCTTGAGCCTTGCGGTGTTCAGCGTTAACCTTGATTCCTGTATGGGCAGGCATGCGCATTCCGGGTTGCTGTTGCGTTAGCTCTGGGGGCATGGTATAAATCAAGCCTAATAACAGGGGTTTATCCGTATTGCATGCCGTAATGTTCTTATGTCGTTGTTACGTGTATATTCCCCGCCGAAATCCATGGCGCAAGCGTTATAGGTACTCTTCATAGTTTTAGAAAGGACAGATACTGGTATGAACAATCGTATGCTCACTGTAATGCTGATGAGTTTCATGGCGGCTGCCTTGTTTGGATCTATGCCTGCGGTCGCAGCTGATCAGTGTCAGCCTAAACGGCTGGACTGGATGCTTGAGGATGAGAAGTGCGCTGATCTGGTCTTTGCCGACGTTATTGAAATCATGCATACCTGCGATGATGTACAGATGCGCTCTCGTGCTGCCGCCGGGCTTGGTCGCTACCGCGGCTCCGAGGTTTTCAGCGCTCTGTTCCGCGTGCTTGAGTCCGACCGCAGTCCCATGGTACGCGAGGCTGCCATTAATGCTCTGGACAGCATCATACAGCGAACAGAGCTGAAGCCCGGTCGTGAAATTATGGAGGCGTACTTTTTGGTGTATCAATTTGATCGTTATGCTCCGAATCGCAGCCGGGCACGGGAGTTGCTTGAGCGCATGGGGGCCAGTCCGAAACTGCTCGGGGAGCGATCCTATGTTTCCGCCAGCTATAAGGTTCTTCTTCCGCTGGATGTTCATGGCTCTGCTACGCTGAAAAGCGCTCGTCTCGTATCGCTGCAGCCGGATGAGCGTTTTACTATAGCCGATGAACTATACAGTAATAATCAGAATATCTGCTGGTTTAGTATTAAAACCTCAGCAGGGCTTACGGGTTGGGTTTGCGGCCTGCAGGATTCCCGGGAATATCTCGGCACTGATGATATACCCCCACGGCCGTTTGAGTCTTCTGTCAGAAGTCTGGCTGAAATTATTAACCCGGATCAGGCCTTTGAGCTTGAGTTGCGTACCAGTAAGCCGGATGACACGTTTCGGCCTGGCGATGAGATTGTTTTTTTTGTCAAAGCCGACCAGGAATGCTTTGTCACGCTTATATACTTTAGCCCTCAATCAGGCGGCTATATACTCTTTCCCAATCGGGACCAGAAAAAGGTGAGCATCAGTGCCGGAACCGAAGTGCGGATACCGGTTGATGGTAGCAGTCTGGTTATCAAGGCTTCAGCACCCGGCGTTGATGAGATCAGCGTGATTGCCACGCGTATGCCGGTAGAAATTTTTGCATCGCAGGAAGTGGTGCAGGGTTCGTTTTGCGCAATTAAAACCGGCCCCCAGGGAACGGCACGCGGCATAGACAGGCTGCTGCGCTATTTTAAAGCGGATTCATGGGCCATAGCCCATACGACCATAACAACTCTTGAGTGAGCCGGCGGGGGCGGTCGGAAACGCAGCAGCAGGTGCGCGGCTGCTTAACGGCCGGTATGTCCAAAGCCGCCGCTGTTACGTTCGGTTTCCGGGAGTTCATCGACTGCGCTCAGTGTGGCGGTGAGAACCGGAGCGACCACCATTTGAGCGATGCGTTCACCCCGGCGGACGGTAAAAGGCTCCTGCCCGAGGTTGGCCATAATGATTTTGATTTCCCCCCGGTAGTCAGCATCAATAGTGCCTGGTGCGTTCAAGAGGGTTAAGCCGTTTTTGATTGCCAGCCCGCTGCGCGGCCTGATCTGGGCCTCGCAACCTTCGGGTAGGGCAATGGCAATGCCGGCCGGTACCAGTGAGCGCTCGCCGGGTGCAAGGGTTACGTCATCTGTAACCGCAGCGTACAGATCCATGCCTGCGGCGTGCGGCGTCATGTAGCGCGGCAGGGGCAGGTCTTCGCTGCCGGGCAGCTGTTTAATCAGGACATTAGTGGTTTTCACGCGTCTTTCTCTCCTGTGGGGATTTATCTTATGTTCAGGTATTCTTGGTGGTACTGCAAAACCCGCCGGACATACATGCGTGTTTCAGGATACGGGGGAATGGCTCTGGAGTTTTGCACCGCGCCGGGTCCGGCATTATAGGCTGCTAGGGCGAGTGTAATGTTGCCGTCAAAGGTGTTAAGCATTTGGCGCAGGTAGCGCACACCGCCCTGCAGGTTGTCGTATGGGTCAAAGGGGTCATCAACCCGGAGCTCCCGGGCTGTGTCAGGCATGAGCTGCATGAGACCCTGCGCGCCTTTTTTGGAGACAGCTCGCGGATTGAAGGCTGATTCTGCCTTGATGACCGCCTTTACCAGGGAGAAATCCATCTGGTGTTCGCGGCACAGCATGCGGATGATATGATCGTATTTGCGTTCATTGCCCATGCTTTTTGTCCCGGGGAACACGGGGCGATAGCGGGTGTTGCTCGGCATATCGGTAAAATGTACAACGCCCCGTTCATCGGTATATTTATAAATTTCTGCCTTAGCAGCGGATATGTTGCTTATCAGAAAGACAAATAAAAAGGCAGTTGCAATTGTGCATCGCATATTTTAGCTCCTGCCATGGGCGAGGATGTCACGTATACTGTCGTGCAGGCGGCCGTTGGTTGCCAGTACAGCGCCCGAGGCAGCACAGATTTTCTTGCCGTCAAAGCCGCTGACTCGGCCTCCGGCTTCAGTTACGATTAGATTTCCGGCTGCCATGTCCCAGGGTTTGAGCTTCATTTCCCAAAAGCCGTCAAAGCGACCCATGGCAACATAGCATAGATCAAGCGCTGCTGCGCCATCGCGGCGAAGGGCGCGGGCTTTTTTTATGAGCCTCGCGAAGTGATCAAGATTGTCTACGTTACTGTCATGCACATCATAGGGAAATCCCGTGCACAGCATAGCCTGATCTAGCTGTGAGGTGGTTGACACGCTGATGGGAGTGTTATTGCAGTTGGCGCCTTGGCCGTGCCGCGCGCTGAACAGTTCATCGCGCAGGGGATTCAGTACAGCACCCCATATGGTCTGCCCGGAGCGCTCCAGCGCCAGGGAAACACAGAAAAAGGGGTAACCATGTGCAAAGTTCGTGGTTCCATCAAGCGGGTCAAGTATCCAGCGTTCAGTGCCCTGTCCTGAAATTTCCGCCTGTTCTTCAGCCAGAATGCCGCAGTGCGGGGATTCCTGCTGTAGAAAAGAAACTATGCGTTCTTCGGCACGGCGGTCCACGTCGGTTACAAGATCGAGCTTACCTTTGTAGGAGATGCTGGGTGTCCGGCCGAATGAGCTTTTTAACACGTCCGCACCGAGATGAACAGCTTCGAGGCCGATTTGAGTTAAATCTCGTTCCATGAGAGTTTATGTTCCTTTGAAATACGGTCCTGTTAATGCTTTGAAAGATCCGGTGTGTTGTTGTGTGCCGGCAGAGTAGTTTTTTGTCGCTGCTCCAACAGATTTTTTTTGAGGACTTCATGAAATATCTTCGGCCAGTTAGTATTAAAACTATATCACAAAGTTCTTGTGTCATAAAGGGCTGAAGGTGTTTTTAGCTCTGGTGGGCGGGTATGATGTTTCGTATATAATTGTGGCCGGACACGATATGCATAGTGTGCAAGCGTATGTTTTCGTTTGACACCTTTGTGGGCTTGTCATATAATGCATAGATATGTAATTATTTTTTGTGAACTTGTTTGCGAAAGGATATATGCCATGTCTATGACGAATTACCTGTTTACCTCGGAGTCAATTACCGAAGGTCATCCAGATAAGGTTGCTGATTGTATTTCGGATTCAATTCTTGATGCTATTATATCTCAGGATAAAAAGTGCAGGGTCGCTTGCGAAACAATGGTGACCACCGGCCTGGCGCTGATTGCCGGAGAGATTACAACTGATTGTTATGTTGATATGCCCGGCATCGTGCGCAACGCGATTAAAGAAATCGGCTATACTGATTCAGCCATGGGTTTTGACTGGGAAACCTGTTCAGTGTTGACCTCAATTGATAAACAGTCTCCTGATATTGCTATGGGTGTTGATGAGCATGCCGGTCATGAGCAGGGTGCCGGTGATCAGGGTTTGATGTTCGGCTATGCCAATAATGAGACGCCGGAGTTAATGCCTATGCCGATTCAATTCGCGCACGGTTTGACCCGCCGTCTGGCATTTGTCCGCAAGGAGGGCATTCTTGATTTCCTGCGGCCTGACGGTAAATCCCAAGTCAGTATTCAGTATGTCAACAATAAGCCTGTGCGGGTTGACGCGGTTGTTATTGCTACCCAGCACAGCCCGCAGGTTAAGGATAAGGACTTGAAGGAAGGCCTCATCGAAGAGGTTGTCAAGCACGTTATTCCTGCGGATATGATGGATGAAAATACAAAATTTTACCTTAACGCCACCGGACGTTTTGTGGTTGGCGGTCCTCAGGGTGATTGTGGGCTTACCGGCCGTAAGATCATTGCCGATACCTACGGCGGTGTGGGGCGGCATGGCGGCGGTGCATTCTCTGGCAAGGATCCTTCCAAGGTTGACCGCTCAGCCTGCTACATGGCACGCTATGCTGCCAAGAATGTCGTTGCTGCCGGTTTGGCAACACATTGTGAGGTTCAGCTTGCCTATGCTATCGGTGTTGCCAAGCCTGTTTCAGTTATGGTCAACACGTTCGGCACCAGTGTTATAGCTCCTGATAAGATTGCAGCGCTCATGAGTGATACCTTTGATTTCCGCCCTGCGGAAATTGTCAAGCAGCTTAACCTTCTGCGACCGGTATATGCCCAGACCGCAGCCTATGGACATTTCGGCCGGGAAGAGGATGGTTTTACCTGGGAAAAAACCGATAAAGCCGAGATATTAAAGGAAAAAGCCGGTATCTGATTTGTAATCAGTAGGTAGCGATTTCGGCTTCCATTGCCAGCTTTAGTAAATTTAAGCACGTACGCCATTGTAGGGTACGTGCTTTTTTGCGTTTAATATGTCCGGGCTGGCTTGTATTGCGCACAGAGCTCTGTGTTGACATGCAAACACCCCGAGCCTATAATCACATCTTAAAAAGGGGATATGTATCTATAAAATTCAAAAAACCACTTATTGGCAATCGTATCCACTTGATCAGTAAGAATTGATACGGAAGTAGGTAGTCGGGAAATTTAATGTTTTTTAGATGCAATCTTTAGGAGAAAACGTGAGGAGAATTAGCTGCTTTTTTTTACTTAGCAGTCTTGTTGTTCTTACTGCCTGTGCCGATGATGCAGCTGAGTTGATATCCAAGGCTAAAGACGCTTTTGATGCCGGCCAGTATGAGCAGGCAGTTGGATTTGCCCAACAGGCAAAAAATGCAGATGAAGAAAAATTCACGGTGGCTGTTCAGCAGGTTTTGAGAAAAAAGCCCTTCGATATAGCTGTGTTTGATAAAAGTCTGGGTGCGTTGGTTGGAAAATCAGAAGAGGTAAGTCGAAAAGCGCAGGATTTTGATCAAACATCAATCCTGGATCAACTTGGCACACATTCAATGAATGGATTTGTCTACCGATTCGATGATCATTTCAGGGATGCTCGTGTATTTACTAATAGGGAGGGAGAGACAAAGGAGCGCAAAGACTCAGCTGGCTTTGAATTTAATTTTGATGGATCAGACACCGCCCGGCTGGAGTTCAAAAAATCGAAAACCATCATTCAAAATGGCATCTTGAAATATCAAAATATAAAGAACGATTATCTTGAAAGCGTAGGAACTATAGATATTGATAAGGATCAGATCGGTGAAATCACTTTTCGTATAAAGTGCAAAAAAGGGAAAAGGGTAAAACTTGCTTGGAGCCGGGAACCTGCTGCTGTGGCCGGGGGAAGAAAAACCGGAGTGATAGATATTGATATCATCCCTGATAATCGTTTTCATACATACCGGATTAACGCAAAAAATGTATTACGGCGTCGAATGTCTTACGGTGACCGGATTCAAAAAATATTCTTTTACCCCCCAACTATTTCCGGAGATGAAGTTGAAGTTGATTTCATTCGCTTTGTTTCAAAAACAGAAAAATACCAGGAAGCCTTGGCAGGAGTAACATATGAAATAATAGCAAAAGAAATGCGAAAGGCTATCTACATTAATACACCGCGAACGCTTTCCTATGATGTAATCCTTCCCGGGAAACCCTGCAAATTGAGTTTTGGTGCCGGCATTCTTCAGGCCGATGCACCGGTTTTTCTGAATGTAAAAGTTATTAGTCAGAATAGCGCAAACAGCCCTGCTGGAAACAAGACGAAGGAAATGTATACTGCCCGGTTGATGGACGCACAATCATGGACGGATGCAACGGTTGATATGGCTGAATGGATTGGCAGGAGGGTTACGATTCAATTTCAGTTAAACGGTACAACGAACAATGTTGCCTTTATAAGCAACCCGGTCCTCTACAGTCCTCCCTCAAAAAAGATGAATATCATTCTTGTCCTTGAAGATGCCTTGCGGGCAGATCATATGTCCTGTTACGGCCATACCCGCACAACAACACCAGTAAAAAACGACTGGATTAAAAACGGGGTTCAATTTTTACACGCTTTTTCCCAGGCAACAAAAACACGGCCATCCTGCCCGTCCATTATGACGTCTCTTTATCCTACCGCGACTGGGGTCTGGTATTTTACAGAAATGCTGGATGATAATTATCTGACACTTGCAGAAATTTTACGGTCGCAGGGTTTTGAAACAGCTTCTTTTATACAAAATGATAATGCAGGACCCTTGGCCGGATTGCATCAGGGGTTTTCATATCTCCTGGACAGCGGCATTCTTGGCACCCGTGCAGACGGGGTATATGGCGATACTCTATTTGAATGGATGGACGCTCATAAAGATCGAAATTATTTCCTCTATCTTCACCTGATTGATCCTCATGGAATTTACGACCCACCCGAGCCCTTTGATCAATTTTATAAAAATGCTTCACCGGGCGGCGAAGAGGTAAGAAAAAATACGCAATCTTTTGATCCGGCCTGGATTGAAAACCCGACGGTTGAAAGTAGAAATTTACTGTATGATGGTGAAATTCAGTATAACGACCATAGCTTTAATGCATTACTGCAGAAGCTGTCTGCGTATAAACTCAAAAATGATACGGCCATTATAGTGGTTGCAGATCACGGGGAGCATCTGGGTGAGCATGACCTATGGGAGCATAAGCCGCCAGGCTATAAACAGGTATTGCACGTGCCGTTGCTGATGGTATATCCGGAGGGGCTGCCAAAGGGTTTAAAAATCTCTCAGCCAGTTCAAATGATTGACGTTATGCCTACGATTTTGGATCTGGCTGCGGTTGATTCTAAACAATTTATGCTTCAGGGCGATTCTCTACTGTCTCTTGTTGAGCAGGAAAATCTGTCTTACTGGAACAACCGAATTGCTTTTTCAGAAGAGGTTCTGAATAAAAAGAAATGTTCCCAAGAAGCACGATGCTCAATTTTCTTTCAAAACTGGCATTTTTTGAATTCTGGTGAAATCGTTGATGATCTGACAAAACAGATATCTGATAGAAAACTTTATGCTGAATTTTTTACCACACGTATTTTTGATTATGTGAATGACCCGCAGGAAGAGCATTCTTTAAAATATGATCTTGCGGATATTTTTTATTTACAAAAAATGAAAAACATGGTGCAGGAATGTCAGGCAAACAATAGTAAAGTCCATGAAACGCTTACACAAGGAAAACGGCAGGAAATCCAGTATGACCCGGAAGCTATTAAGTGTTTGAAAGGATTAGGGTATGTTCAGTGACCCCGGATATATGTATCCAACCGACATTGGGGTGTTAGGCATGTCGCGATCCTCAAATCCGTAATACTACGAGTATGGGGGTTATAACGTTGCTGAGTTTGGTTGCCCCTCAGGCGGCAATCACTTGCACTACGGATGGAAACAGCGGTAATATCGTGCGGCTATGGGATAAGACGGATTGAGCCTGGAGAATATCAGCCTGCAGGAGTACCAAGCTATGTGCGGTATTTGTGGAAAAATCAATTGCAGTTCACAGTGCGTGCCGGATCGCGGTTTGATTGAGCGTATGTGTACTGCTGTGCAGCATCGCGGTCCGAATGATAGCGGTGTGCATGTTGCCGGGAGGGCAGGGCTGGGGCATTGCCGCCTGAGTATTATAGATCTATCTCCAGCCGGGCATCAGCCCATGTGCAACGAAGACCAGAGTGTGTGGGTTGTTCATAACGGCGAGGTCTATAATTTCCCGGAACTGCGCAGGGAACTTGAGGGCAGGGGGCACCGTTTTCGCTCCAACACCGACACCGAAGTAATCGTACACCTGTATGAGGATATGGGGCCGGAATGTGTGACGCGCCTGCGCGGCATGTTTGCATTTGCTATTTGGGATGAGCGCACGCAAGAGTTGTTTTGTGCCCGTGACCGGGTTGGCAAAAAACCGCTGGTGTATGCCGAAATCGGGGCCGCTTTTGTTTTTGCTTCGGAAATCAAGGCCCTTTTGCAGGATCCTGCCGTCAGCCGTGATTTGGATCATGCGGCCCTGCATCATTACCTGACCTACCAGTATGTTCCCGGCCCGCAGACGATTTTCAAACAGATAAAAAAACTGCCGCCCGCACACACTCTGACTCTCAAGAACGGACGTGTTTCAATCAGGCGCTATTGGGATTTGCCCTATGAGCCCAAAATAGATACGGCGAATGAAACCGAACTGATCGAGCGCTTCCGCGCTCTTTTTGAGGAAGCGGTTAGGATCAGGCTCAGAAGCGATGTGCCTTTGGGCGCATTTTTGAGCGGCGGGCTGGATTCCAGCGCGGTTGTCGCGCAGATGAGCGCATGTATGGATCGTCCCGTGAAAACATTTGCGATCGGGTTCGATGATGCTGATTTTAACGAATTGCAGTATGCGCGGCAGGTAGCAGAGCTTTTCGGCTGCGAGCATACCGAGTATGTTGTAAAACCCGATGCTCTGCAGGTGCTGCCTGAAATTATTCGTCACTATGATGAGCCCTATGCCGATCCTTCATGCGTGCCGACCTGGTATGTGGCACAGCTTACTCGCAAGCATGTTACTGTTGCGCTCAACGGCGACGGAGGGGATGAATCCTTTGCCGGTTATGAGCGCTATTATGCCAACTTGATGGCCGCGCGGGTGCCGGGTTTGGCGTGTGCACCGCTTCGCGCGCTTGCGCGCTTATTGCCACATCGTCAGGCACGCTGGAGTCTCTTGCGCAGGGCAAAGCGTTTCCTGGGCGGGTTGCACGCTGATCCCGCGCAGCGCTATGTCGGCTGGCTGTGTTATTTTACCGGGGAAATGAAGCAGGACTTGTATACTCCGGACTTCGCGGCAGCGATTGGTGTCTGTGATTCAGTTCAGCTAATGACGGATGCGCTGCAGGGCTGCGGAGCTGCAGGCCTGCTTGACCGCACCCTGAGCGCTGATGTCAGCATGTATCTGCCCTACGACCTTCTTGCAAAGGTTGATATCGCCTGCATGGCACATGCCCTGGAAGCGCGCTCTCCGTTTTTGGATCATAAACTCATGGAGTTTGCCGCCCGTATGCCGCAGGAAATGAAATTGAAGGGCTCCGTATCAAAATACTGCCTTAAAAAAGCATTTGCAAAGCAGCTGCCGAGTGAAATTCTGCATCGCCGGAAAATGGGTTTTGGCGTGCCCTTGCAGCGCTGGTTTCAGAATGAACTTAAGCAGCCCTTGCATGATGTGCTGCTTGACAGCCGTACAACATCGCGCGGGTATTTTCGACGCGCGGCTGTAGAAAAGTTATTGTATGAACACATGCACGCTCGTGCAGATCACAGCTACCGGCTCTGGGCCCTGTTTTATCTTGAGCTGTGGCACCGGGTGACGGTTGACCAATCAGATGTGCTGGGGATATAAAAAAGGTTGAAAACGCCAGAGGCTCCAGATCTATTTGTCCCTTACTGCTGTACACCCTGCATTTGAATATTCAGACAGCTCCCGCATGGCCTCAAGAGCCTGGAAACAGTAAGCTGCTTTTCTGATTGTAGCCTGAATACAGAACGTGCGAGCTGCTTTTCCCCTTGACTCATTCAGGGTGCCTGCCTATACTGATATTGATTTGTATCACGATGGTTTTTGTGTAAAACCAGCCAGAGAAATGTGTTTTTTGTTGAATTTCCCCGAGGGGATTTTTTTCTGTATTAACGCATTCCTCAAGCAGTTCGTTTGAGCCTTCGAGTGCGTGTATGGGTGAATATTGGGAGGTTTTAGTTCGTATGTTCTGGGAAGAGAAGATTGAAATCATGCAGCAAGGCGATCTGCAGGCGTTGCAGCTCGAACGGTTGAAGAAAACAGCCGCAGATGCGGCGCAGGCGCCGTTTTATAAAAAGTTGTTTGCCAAGAATAAGTTTGATCCGTCAACAATTCGAACACTGGATGATGCCCAGCGCATTCCGTTTACGACTAAGGAGGATTTGCGGGAGGCATGGCCCTACGGACTGCTTGCGGTTTCAAAAGATGAACTGGTCAGGATGCATTCATCCTCAGGCACAACCGGCAGGTCAACGGTGATTTTTCACACGGCCCGTGATCTTGATGCCTGGACCGATACGTTGAGCCGTTCTATGTACATGACCGGTATGCGTAAAGCGGACGTGTTTCAGAACATGATGACCTATGGCCTGTTTACGGGCGGGCTTGGATTTCACTATGGGGCTGAGCGATTAGGGGCCCTTACGATTCCCGTAGGTGCCGGTAACAGCAAGCGTCAGATACAGCTTATGCGGGATTTTGATACTACGGTTCTTCATATCATTCCCAGCTATGCACTGCATCTCTCCGGGGTTTTTGAGGAACTCTCGGTAGATCCGCGACAGGACACTTGTTTGCGGATAGCCTTTTTGGGAGCCGAGCCGCATTCTGAAAAAACCCGGGGCAGGATTGAGGAATTTTACGGTCTGAAAGCCTTCAATTCCTATGGGCTTTCGGAAATGAATGGTCCCGGCGTGGCATTTGAGTGTCAGTGCCAGGCAGGTCTGCATGTCTGGGAGGATAATTTCCTGATGGAAATTATTGATCCTGACACACTTGAGCCGGTTGCCGACGGTGTTGAGGGCGAACTGGTGCTGACAACGCTTAAGCGCGAAGGCATGCCGGTGTTGCGCTATCGCACAAAGGACCTTACGCGCATCATTGCCGGACCCTGTGCTTGCGGAAGGACCCATCGCCGCATTGAGCGCATTACAGGTCGGACAGATGATATGCTCATTATCAAGGGTGTTAATATCTTCCCCGTTCAGATTGAAAAGAAGCTGATGGAAATTTCGGACGTGGGTAATAACTTTCAAATTATCCTTGAGCGCAAGGGATATAACGATCACATGATCGTCCGCGTCGAGGTTGTGAAGGAGTTGTTTTCCGGCGATTTAAAACAACTGGAATCTTTGCGTAAAAAAATTATGGAAGAGCTGCGCAGCGATATTTTGATAACCCCTCGTGTTGACCTGGTGGAGCCGAACACCTTGCCAAAAACAGAAGGAAAAGCCGTGCGTGTGATAGACAACCGCACGGATTGAACAGTCTCTAGAAGGTTTTTTTAAAAGGAGTGAGACAGATGCTTATTGTCATGGATAAAAGCGCTACCGATCCGCAGGTTGATGCAGTGATCAAGCTTATTGGCGACATGGGCTTCACGCCGGTGCCGGTGCCTGGAACGCAGCGTACCGCGATCGGCATTGTGGGCAATTCCGGCCCGCTTGACGCGGCGCCGTTTCTGGCGCTTGAGGGTGTTAAGGATGCCATTCATGTTTCCAAGCCCTACAAAATGGTTTCGCGTGAGTTTAAGGCTGAGGATACGGTGATTGAGTTCGGAGATGTGAGCATCGGCGGCGGTAATCTGGTGGTTATGGCCGGGCCTTGCGCGGTAGAGAGCCTTGAGCAGTGTTTGAAAACGGCGCGGTCGGTTAAGGCGGCCGGCGCGCATTTTTTCAGGGCCGGCGCGTATAAACCCCGCACTTCGCCCTATAGTTTTCAGGGCCTCGAAGAAAAGGGTCTGGAGATTCTGCGCGTGGTGCGTGAAGAAACGGGGCTTTTGATTGTGACCGAGGCTATTGATCATGAGAGTATCGCCCTGGTCGAGCAGGTTGCCGACATTGTCCAGATCGGGGCCCGTAATATGCAGAACTTCAGCCTGCTTAAGCGCGCCGGCAGAAGTCCCCGGCCTATTTTGCTCAAGCGCGGTATGTCGGCAACCGTTGAGGAGTTGCTTATGGCGGCTGAGTACATCACATCGGAGGGCAATCAGCGTATTGTTTTGTGTGAGCGCGGTGTGCGCACTTTTGCCGATCATTCGCGCAACACACTTGATTTGAGTGCGATTCCGGCGGTGCAGGCGGTTAGCCACCTTCCCATTATTGTTGATCCTAGCCATGCTGCCGGGCGTCGCGACCAGGTGCTGCCCCTTTCCCGGGCTGCAGTGGGTGTCGGTGCGGCCGGCCTTATGGTGGAAGTGCATTGCGATCCAACCACTGCTCTTTCAGACGGCCCGCAGTCGCTGTACCCGGTGCAATTTGAGCAGTTGATGCACGAAGTTACCGCATTGGCAGTGTTGGTTTCGCAGGTGTCGCGCTCATAATCGAGATTGCTGCCCCTGCCGATTATGGCGCAGTATCATTGGTTCCATGGTTGGTTGTGTGTTTGTTTTTCTATTGACACACATGCGGCACCCTGACTATACTTGCTCCGCAAACGTGTTCTGCCGCGTACTTTTATGAACTATTGATGGTTAAGGATATAGGCGCCATGACTGCATTTCAGATATGTGTTCCGGCTAAAAATAAGCCTGGCATGCTTGCAAGCATCACTGCTACTTTTGCCCGTGCGAAGATAAACCTGCGAGCTATCACTATAACATCCTTTGGAGACAGCGGATTTTTTCATATGGTTGTTGATGATCCGCAGGAAGCCCATGCGGCGCTTAAAAACGCGGGGATCGAAAACCAGCTGAAGGAGGTTGTTGCCGTATTAATTGAGGATAAGCCCGGCAGCCTGAACCGGCTTGTGCAACTCCTGCTCAGCAGTGGTATCAACGTTGAAAATGCCTACGGATTCGTGCTTGAGAGTCACAAAAACGCGGTATTCGTGGTTGATGTTGATAAATTGGAAGAAACTCTTGTTTTGTTGGAAAAAGAGGAGTTTAAAACGCTTGACGCTGAAGCGCTTAATGCTATTGAGCCCTTTCACTATATGCAGTATTAAGGAGAATCGCAAAACAGCCGCTGCTGTTTTTTTATATACTACGCTTATACCGGCATTGGGGCTGCACAATAGTGCTGGTTGGTGTCGCATTAAAACCTGACCGGGTCAACCAATTTTATCGGAGAAAAACAAATGATGAAAAAATTTCTGACAATTTTCGGGCTTGTTGTTTGTACGGTAGTGTTTTGCGGAGTTTCAAAAGCTGCAAAAGACGATGTGATCACCCTGTCATATAGCATCTTTTTCCCCCCTACCCATGCGCAAGGCATTGCCGGTGAAAACTGGGCGCGGGAGATTGAGAAAAGAACCGCTGGTCGTGTGAAAATTAATGTGTATGCAGGTGGTACGCTTGCAAAAGCGCCTGAGACCTATACTGCTGTAACAGGCGGTATTGCTGATATTGGTATGTCATGCTTTGCCTATACCCGTGGCCGTTTCCCGGTGATGGAGGCAGTTGACCTGCCGTTAGGCTATCCGGATGGCAAGACTGCTACCATGGCCGCGAATGAATTCTATAAAAAAATGAAGCCCGCTGAACTGGATGACGTGAAGGTTCTGTATTTGCATGCACATGGCCCGGGTCTACTGCACACCAAAAAACCTGTCAAAACCATCGATGACATGAAGGGTCTGAAAGTACGTTCCACCGGTTTCAGTGCTAAGGTCGTTACAGCGCTGGGAGGAGTGCCGGTGGCCATGCCGCAGCCTGCTACGTATGAAGCCCTGCAAAAAGGGGTGGTTGATGGTACGTTTGCTCCGATAGAAACGCTTAAGGGTTGGAAACAGGCAGAGGTTGTAAAATATACCACTAATTGTCGTGATATCGGTTATACAACCGCCATGTTTGTGGTCATGAACAAACAGAAGTGGGCGCAGCTTCCCACAGATATTCAAAAGGTGTTTACCGAGGTCAGCGAGGAGTGGATTCGTGTTCAGGGTGAGACCTGGGACCGGGCTGATCAAGAGGGTCTTCTGTTTACGCGGGAATTGGGCAATGAGATTATTGAACTTGATCCAGAACAGAATGCGCTTTGGGTTGAGGCTGCTCAGCCGGTGTTGGATGAGTATATTGAAGGCATGAAGAAAAAGAATCTTCCCGGTGAGCAGGCTGTAGCTGAGCTTCAGAAGCTTATTAAAAATTCCGGGAAATAGGTTTTTACTTACAGAGGCGGCCTTAAGGCCGCCTCTGTATCGTTATTCCACGCACCCCGCCTTTTTGAAACATGCTGCTGACAATCACATGAAAAAAACCGAATTTTATATCGAAAAATCAGCGGACTTTTGTAATGCCGTTGCAGCCATTGCGGTTGTTGGAATGATGAGCGTCACCGCATTTGATGTTGCGATGAGGTTCTTCAGTATATCCCTTCCCGGGGCCTATGATGTGGTCAGTCTGCTGGGCGCAGTTGTGGTTGCGTTTGCACTGACGTATACGTCAATTCAGCGCGGGCATATTGCGGTTGATTTCGTCTATCAAAAGGTTCCGGAATCCTACAGGCCCTTTTTTGACTTATTCAATGAGTTTTTCGGCTGTATTTTCTTTGCACTGTTGGCCTGGCAGTGTTTTGTGTATTCCGCTGCGCTTAAAAGCGCCGGTGAGGTCTCGCTTACCATCCAAATTCCAATTTATCCGTTTGTGGCAGGCGTCGGCCTGAATTCCGGCCTGCTGTCAGCGTATTTGCTGCTGCATCTTGTCCGGGCTTTCAAGGGGGTGTTCAAGAGATGACCCCCACGGTAATTGGACTGCTCGGTCTTGCCCTGCTGGTGCTTCTGCTGTTTACGAGAATGCCGGTTGGTTTTCTTATGGCGATAATCGGTTTTGTGGGCTTTGGCTGGATTGTTTCTTTTGACGGTGCCTTGCGGCTGATTGCCAATGATGTATATTCCGTGTTCTCGTCATATAACCTGACGGTGATACCGCTTTTTGTATTTATGGGACAACTGGCGTTTCATTCCGGCATCAGCACCCGTCTTTTTGACGCGGCCTATAAGTGTACGGCCCGGCTGCCCGGTGGGCTCGCGATAGCCACTATCGGGGCCTGTGCCGGTTTTTCTGCTATTTGTGGTTCGACCAACGCCACGGCGGCGACTATGGCGGCAGCCACGCTGCCGGAGATGAAGCGCTATAATTACAAGCCCAGTCTTGCCACCGGGGTGGTTGCGGCCGGGGGCAGTCTCGGCATTCTTATTCCGCCGAGCGTTATATTCATTGTGTACGGTATTATGACCGAGCAGTCCATCGGCAAGCTTTTCCTGGCCGGAATCATACCCGGCATCTTGCTGGCGCTGATGTTTGTTGCCGCGATTCTTATCTGGGTAACGCTTAGGCCTGAGCTGGCGCCGCCCGGCCCCCGGACGACATTCAAAGAAAAAATACGTGCCCTTGCCGGCCTGGGCGAGACCCTTGTTCTTTTTGTGCTGGTCATGGGCGGTCTTTTTTCCGGGATTTTTACCCCCACGGAAGCGGGTGGTGTCGGTGCTTTCGGCACGCTGCTCATTGCACTTGTTCGCAGAAAGATTGACTGGCAGGGTTTCAAGAACGCCCTGAATGAAACAACGCGTATCTCATGCATGATTATGATGATTGTTGCCGGGGCCACGATTTTCAGTCATTTCCTGGCGGTGTCCCGGATTCCGTTTGATGCAGCGAACTGGATTGCAGGTCTTGACATGCATCGTAGCCTAGTTATGCTGATAATTATATTGCTGTATGTCGTGGGCGGATGTTTCATCGACGCTTTGGCCCTGATCATGTTGACGACGCCGATTTTTTATCCAGTGATTATTAGCCTGGGTTATGATCCGATCTGGTTTGGGGTTTTGGTTGTTATGGTAACCCAGATCGGTGTTATTACACCCCCTGTCGGCATTAATGTGTATGTTGTCAGCGGGGTCGCGCGCGACGTGCCGCTGCATGTGATTTTTAAGGGTGTCATTCCGCTTTTGATAGCGTTGATTATTGCTACCCTGCTGTTGATCCCGTTCCCGCAGATTGCGTTGTTTCTCCCGGGCCTTATGAAATAGACCGTAAAAATAACCTGTCAGAGCCTTTTTTTATTAATGTAGTTTCATGGGTCGCAAGAAGTTACTATTCACATGTCTGATTAAAAGCATGGAGTGCTAACAATGAGTATCGCCGACATCTATCAACGATTGCGTGCTGAAATACCTGCGCATGTTACAATCGTGCCCGCAGCTAAAACGCGCAGCGTGCAGGAAATGCTTGAAGTGATCGAAGCAGGTGCCACTGATCTGGGCCACAATTATGTGCAGGAGGCTGAACAGGCCCGTCAGGCTTTGGGCAGCGCCGCCCAGAAGGTCAGGTGGCATTTGATCGGACATCTGCAGACCAATAAAATTAATAAGGCTTTGCAGGTTTTTGAGGTTTTTCAAACGATTGATTCGCTTGAGAAGGCCCAAGCGATAGATGTGCGTGCGGCCAGGCTTGATCGTGTTGTGCCGGTGTATATTGAAGTCAACAGCGCCGCTGAAGAATCCAAGTCCGGTGTTGCCCCTGAGTTTGAGACGCTTGCGGACCTTGCTCGCGGCATGTGCGCTTTTTCACATGTGCGCCTGAAGGGATTGATGACCATGGGCCCGCTGGGCGCGGATAAGGACTCATTGCGCACAGCTTTTAGAAAAACAAGGCATCTTTTTGATCGTTTGCGCGAGCTTGAACTTTCTGGAGCATGTATTGAAACTCTTTCCATGGGAATGACTGATTCCTATCAGATAGCGATCGAGGAGGGCGCAACCATGGTTCGTCCCGGCACGATTGTATTTGGTTCCCGCTGAAGAGCTTGCCGATCTCCAGAAAGCGTGCAAGCAGCAGTCGTAGGATGTTCTCTATCGCCCAGCCTGTTTTGAGACTTTATTTTTCATAATATATTTGAGTGTATCTTTTTTTAAGACAGTTGGCGGTTAGGCCCATCTGTTCTAAAAATTAAGCAAAGACAAAGCCTTGCAACTAAAGCTTGTTTTTGGGGCTTGAAATGTAAGATCCTTTTGTATGGCGTTGCCGATACATATGGAAGCGATGAGGTCATCCGGTTTATTTCTTGATCATCGATTGTGTCTATGAGGCTCCACAGTTGGGTGTATTGTATTACAATTTTGCTATACTCTAGTCGGATCGGTTTAAATAGTATTCGTACGGTTGGATGACAGGAGTCAGTTTTTCGGATTATCGACCTCCTATATATGTAATGATTTAAACAAACAGGGCCGCTTAGCGGCCTTGTTTGTTTATGTTTATGTTTGTGTGTGGTATTGCTGTAGGGTGTACTCAAAATTTTGTAATGGAGGTATGGTATGGACTACACAAGCCTACAGGAAGCTGAGCGGGAATATAACCACAAACTAGAAATTGATTTTGTGAATATGCTTAAGGGCACGCTACGTCATCCTGACCAGGATGAAATGCGTTTGCGACTGGTAAAATTTCTGCGCAACAACGCTATCGGAACCTTGGCAACCTGTTATGACGATTTGCCGCGTGCCACACCGGTACGCTATAAAAGTAATGATGTTGATATCTATATCCTGACCGAGGGAGGGGGAAAAATTTTCAACATTCGCCGTAACCCGTCCGTGTCCTTCAGCATTTATGGTCGCTATGCCGGATTTACCACTTGTCGCTGCGTGCAACTGTGGGGCCGGGCCGCTATTATTGAGCAGCATGACGCTGAGTATGCCCGGGCCTATGATATTATGGGACTTGGTATTCGTGCAGATTTAAGTTCTGTTGATCTTAAAGCCGTGCAGGCCAGCATGTGCATCATTAAAATTGTGCCGCAGCGTGCCCGGATTTTAAACCTTCCGGTGGGAATTTTAAACGCAGAAATAGCGTTTACATAAGATTTACTTGACATATTTTGCCCGCATATTATTTTCTCTCTTTGTTGATGGGTCGATAATTTAACAGGTTTTGGAGGAATACATGCAGTCTGATATCCAGGAAGTTACACGGGAAGTTGAACACTACAGCCGTTTGACCGCGGGCATCGCCGCTGAGGTAAAAAAAGTAATCGTCGGGCAGGACTATGTAGTTGAGCGCTTGCTGATCGGCCTGCTGGCCGATGGCCATATTTTGCTGGAGGGTGTTCCCGGTCTGGCGAAAACCACGGCGGTTAAAGCCCTTGCAGCTGCGCTTAAGACCGGATTCCAGCGCATACAGTTTACGCCGGATTTATTGCCAGCAGATCTGATCGGCACACAGATGTATGAGCCTAGAAGCGCTGAGTTTACCATTAAGAAAGGGCCTCTTTTTTCAAATATTATCCTGGCTGATGAAATAAACCGTGCGCCGGCCAAGGTGCAGAGCGCGTTGCTTGAAGCCATGCAGGAACGTCAGGTCACGATCGGAGAGACAACGTTTGGTCTTGGTGATCCGTTTTTGGTAATGGCCACCCAGAATCCCATCGAACAGGAAGGCACCTACCCACTGCCAGAAGCACAGGTTGATCGTTTTATGCTTAAGCTGCGCATCAATTATCCCAACAAAGCCGAAGAGCGGGAAATTATTAAGCGCCAGAGCGGCGCTGCGGCAGCTGTGCTGCCTGTTGCCACTCCGGAGGATATTATTGCAGCGCGAGCCGTGGTTGAGAAAATTTACCTTGATGACAAGCTTCTGGACTACATTGTCGAGCTTGTCTTTGCCACTCGCGAGTCGAGAGTGCCCGGCATTAATGTTGATAATTTAATTCATTTTGGTGCCTCTCCGCGCGCCTCTATCTCCATGACACGTGCGGCGCGGGCGTATGCTTTTTTGCAGGGACGCGGTTATGTCATACCGCAGGATATAAAGTCAATCGGATTGGACGTGCTGCGTCATCGTATTCTGCTGAGCTATGAGGCGGAGGCCGAGGACTTGACCGCAGACGATATCATTCTGAAGATTTTTGAGAACGTGGAAGTCCCTTAAGCGCGCGTACGCACTGCGGCTCAACCCGCTCCGGTCTGATGCCTCAACCGCTCTACCTTTCGACAACCCGGTGTGCAGCAATGGTCTCAAAAGAGATTTTTCAGAAGATAAGAAAAATTCATATTCATGCCAATCATATCGTTAATGCTATGTTTGCCGGTGAGTATGAGAGCGCTTTCCGTGGGCGCGGCATGCAGTTCGAGGAAGTGCGTGAGTATTCCCCCGGCGATGATGTGCGCGATATTGACTGGAATGTGACCGCCCGTTTCGGCCATCCCTTTGTCAAGGTCTATCGTGAAGAGCGTGAGTTGACGATCATGCTGTTGGTTGATGTCAGCTCTTCCTGCTTTTTTGGAACTCAGCAACAGTACAAGCAGGAATTGGCTGCGGAGATTGCCTCCGTGCTGGCATTCGCCGCGACTAAAAATAATGACAAGGTCGGCCTGATTATTTTTAGTGATCATATTGAAAAATGTATCCCACCGAAAAAGGGTAAAAATCATGTGTGGCGCGTTATACGGGAGGTGCTTGATCACAGGGCTCTTTCAATCCGCACAGACATACCGGTAGCACTTAATTACCTGAACAAAATCATGCGGCGCAAAACAGCGGTGTTTCTTATTTCCGATTTTATCGCGTCCGACTATGAAAAGGCCCTTCGTAGTACCGCAAAAAAACATGACCTGATCGCGGTAAGCATTACAGACCCGCGAGAGCTGGAACTTCCGGACACCGGCATGGTTGATGTCCAGGATGCCGAAACCGGTGCGAACATGCTGGTCGATACCTCAAGCGCCGGTGTGCGTGCCGGCTATCGGCGGTTGGCTGAGAAAATACGCCACGAGCGGCATGTCCTGTTTCGCTCATCAGGGATTGACTGTATTGAGATTTCTACCGATCGGCCCTTTATAGATCCGATTTTGAAATTTTTTCGCATGCGGGAGAAACGTCAGTGAAACCGGGAATAACGATACAGGTCACGGACTGCTGCCGGGTTTGGAAAACGGATTATGCCGGTGAACGCATGACGCGGTTTCAGGGTGTATATCAGTGTCGGTATGCGCACAAATCGGCAGGGGGCCTCTCGTGAGCAGGTTGTTTGTGTTTGTGTTGGTTCTGCTGGCGGCCTGTACTGCCGACCAGGCTCCTTCGGATGCCGACAATCGGACCGAGGAGTCTTCCGGCATAGTGGTCAGCGCCCAAACTGATCGTACCGTTGCCGCTCTGGATGAGACGATTCGTTTTACTCTGCGTGCAACCTGTCCGCCGCACATACAGCTGCATCTGCCGGAAGTTGGTGATCTGATCGCCGGCCTGCGCATTGTTGATTTCGGCGAAACAGGCCCCAGTCAGATCGACAACCGCCTTGTTTTTGAAAAATGGTTTGATTTGCGCGCGGATCTTAGCGGGGCCTATATTATACCGTCAATGACAGTACGCGCAGTTGATCATGATGTAACCCGGGAGATTGAAACGCCGCAGATTTTTATAAAGGTCGGTGCGCACAGTGCCTATTTCGACAATGCAACCATGCAGGATATAATCGATATTAAGGCGCCGGTCGTTCTTCCGCGTGATCTCAAGCCCTTTATCCTGGGCAGTGCTATAGCTATCGCTTTGATTGTGTCCGCCCTGTTTGTTTGGCTGTATCTGCGCAAACGCCGGGCTGCGGTCACGGCAGCACTGAAGCCGGCGCATGTGCTGGCCTATGAGCAGTTGGAGCAGCTCGAGAGCGAAGGTCTGGTGGAAAAAGGCATTGTGCATGAGTACTATTTTCAGCTTTCGGATATTTTTCGTCATTATCTGCAGAACCGTTTTGCTATCTCTGCGGTTGAGCAAACAACGCAGGAATTGTTGCGATCTATTACGGGTCTGTCTGACATGTCCGTCGCCGTTAAAAACCATACCCGGGGTTTTCTGCTGCATGCCGATCTGGTCAAGTTTGCCAAATATCGCCCGGAGAAAGCCGTTATTCAACACAGCCGACAGCAGGTGCACGACATTATCGATCAAACCCGGCAGGAACCTCAGGTCATTGAGCACCAGTTGCCCGAAGACAGCATGCATGGAGGGATCCGGCAATGATGCGTTTTGAAGATCTCTGGGTGCTGGCGCTTCTGGCAGTAATTCCTTTTATGTTTTTGTATGGCTGGCGACAATTCGGAAATGCGCATATTCGCTTTTCTTCGCTGTCTGTGCTGTCAAGGCTTTCGCAACCAGCCTCGGTTTCGCTGCGTCGTGTTGTGCCGCTGCTGCGCTGTATAGCAGCAGCCCTGATAATACTGGCCCTGGCCAGGCCGCAGTCCGGCGTGAAGTCCGTTGAGGTAAAAAACACCGGCGTGGATATTATGCTGTGTCTTGACAGCTCCGGAAGCATGCGGGCGCTTGACTTTGACACGGATGGCAAGCGCGATACGCGCATGGCTGCGGTTAAAAGCGTGGTGAGTGAATTTGTGCGGGGCCGCGAACATGACCGTATCGGCATGGTTGTTTTTGGAGAGGAGGCCTTTACTCAGTGTCCGCTGACGCTTGACTATGGTGTGCTGCTGAGCCTGCTGGATACTTTGGAAGTTGGTATGGCCGGTGATGCTACTGCCATCGGTACGGCTCTGGGTGTGTGTGTTAAGCGTTTTAAGGATATTGAGTCAGCGTCCCGGGTGGTTATTTTGCTTACCGATGGTGTTAATACTGCCGGAGCCATTACGCCGCTTACCGCGGCCCGTCTGGCCCAAAGCTTTGGCATCAAGGTCTACACTATCGGGGTTGGTTCCGAAGGCAAGGCTCCCTTTCAGGTTGATTCCCTTTTTGGCAAAAAGTATGTGTACGTTGAGGCTGAGCTTGACGAAGATACGCTGCGCCATATCGCCCGGTTGACCGGCGGACAGTATTTTCGAGCGACCGATACCGAGGCCCTGCGGGAGATTTATCAGCAGATTGATGCGATGGAAAAAACCGAGGTAGAGGTCAAGGAGTACACGGAATATAATGAACTTTTTTTATGGTTCCTTCTGCCCGCGCTGTTTTTATTGCTACTGGAGATTGGGCTGGCGAATACGCGTTTTATGAAAATACCCTGAGCGAGGGTATGCGGCTGCACATCCTGCAGCACGATTTTGAGAGCACGACAAAGATGCAATTCGGGAATTTTCATTTTTTGTTGTTATTGTGGCTGGTTCCAGCCCTGGTATTTTTTTACGTGTATGCCGGGATGCGTCGCCAGCGCCGTATCCGGATTTTTTGCGGCAATCTGCATGAACGTTTGAACTCATCGCTGCTGCGCGGTCGGCGGCGGTTGAAAGCGGTGCTGATAGTGTTGTCGATTGTGCTGCTGGTTACGGCCATCTCGCGTCCCCGGTGGGGCTATCAATGGGAGGATATTAAGCGGGTGGGTGTTGATATTATTGTTGGCGTAGATGTTTCCCGAAGCATGCTGGCTGAAGATATATCACCCAGCCGCCTGGCTCGTGCTCAGCGTAAGCTTAAGGATTTTACCGGCATGCTTGACGGTGACCGCGTCGGACTGGTTGTCTTTGCCGGTAGCAGTTTTCTACAGTGTCCGCTAACGCTTGATTATGGCGCATTCAGCATGTTCCTTGAGTACCTTTCGCCGGATATGATCCCGGTACCCGGAACAGATATGGCCGCAGCTATTCGTACGGCAACCCGGGCATTCAATCGCCGTGAGCGTACATCAAAGGCTTTGATCCTGATAACGGACGGCGAAAATCACGGGGAGGATTTTATGCAGGCAGCGCAGGAGGCCGGTCGCGAAGGTGTGAGGATCTTTGTGATCGGAATCGGCACGCCCGACGGCACACCCGTACCGGCTGTTGACGGCAAAGGCGGTTTTCTGCAGGATCGCAGCGGCAACCTTGTTTTGAGCAGGCTGGATGAGAAGGCCTTGCAGAAAATAGTTCTTGAAACCGGTGGTGCTTATGTGCGCTCAGTCACGGGAGATCTGGATCTTGAGACCATATATCATGGCGCTATCAAAAAAGATATTGAGCAGAAAGAACTGAGCGCAACCCGCAGGAAGCGCTGGGAAGAGCGCTTTCAATGGTTTGCAGCGCTGGGGCTTCTGTGTCTTCTGGCGGAGTTTTTTATCCGGGAAAACCGTCGTGATCGCAGGGCAGCTTCGGATTACACCTCACGTGCCTGATTCCCGTTTGTTTTGCTATTTTGTATCTGCTATACTTTTTTTAATTGCACGGCTCGTAGCATACCATTCCGCACGGAGAGTATCAGGCGGTTTAGCTCGGAATATGGGTGGGGTTTGATACCGGGCTTTTTAAGAAAATGTTTGCGGCAAGCGTTGTGTGCAGCTGCGAACAGGTTGACACCTCTCTTGAGGGCGCGTTTGCTCGCCTATGAGCGGCTGTGGCGCTTATCATGTATACAGGCACCATATGAATATGCCCGTCGTCCCTGAACTAACCGACCTTTTTATCCGATTTGGAATCGCGCTCGCACTGGGGCTGTTTATTGGTTTTGAACGTGAGAAGGAAAAGCATGAAACCTTCGCCGGGATTCGCACCTTTCCACTTATATCGCTTTTGGGGTGCACTGCTGCGTTGATCAATGATCGTTATGTGTCCGGTGCTTTTGCGGTTTGTTTTGTTACGCTTTCGGCAATGATTATCACTGCCTATTTTTTTTCGGGACGCCAGGAAAAATCGACCGGTATTACAACCGCAGTGGCCACGTACCTCTGTTTTTTGTTCGGTGCGCTGGTTTGGTGGCAGCTGACGGCCCTTGCTGCCGCGCTTGCTGTTGTAACCGTTTTGCTGCTTGCAACCAAAAAGCCGTTGGAGGGGTTGTCGAAAAAAATCGAGGGCCCCGAGATTGCGGCCCTCCTGCAGTTCGGTGTTATCACTCTGATCATCCTGCCGGTTTTGCCAAACCAGACCTTCGGTCCTTTAGATGTAATTAATCCTTACACCATCTGGCTGATGGTCGTATTGATTGCCGGCATCAATTTTGTAGGTTACATTCTTATTAAAACGCTTGGGGCCCGGCAGGGAATTGGTCTGGCTGGTTTGTTGGGCGGTGTGGCTTCCAGTACCGCGTTGACCCTGGGCTTTAGCCGCCGCAGTCGGAGTGAGACCGGGTTGATTCCGGAATTTTCGTTTGCGATTGTTGTGGCGTCGGTCGTGATGTTCGGTCGTGTTCTGGTTGAGGTTTTTGCTGTACATCCTGCTGTCGGCCGGCTGCTTTTACTGCCGCTGGGTTGTGCCGGGGGAGCCGGGTTGTTGTGCTGTGTTGTGCTGTGGTTTCTGCGGAGCACATCCAGCCGTCTGGAGGTATCCGGGCAGCACGTTACCGCGCGCAATCCCTTTGAATTGTGGCCCGCGATCTGGTTCGGGCTGCTTTTCGGCGTTATTTTGTTTGTAGCCCGGGCCGGTCAGGTGTACTTCGGCACCGCCGGTATCTATGTTTCAAGTATTGTGACCGGCTTTGCCGATGTTGATCCGATCGCGTTGTCGCTTTCAAACCTGGCCCGCGCAGATCTTGATGTAACCATTGCCGCCCGCGGCATTACGCTCGCGGCTCTTGCTAACACGTTTGTTAAGATGCTGATTACCCTGGCTGGCGGGATTGCGTTGTTCAAGTATTGCTTTCCCATCTTTGCGGTTATGATCGCGACCGGGCTGGTTGTGTCGTTTGTGATTATGTAGGATATCCTGCTACGAGCATGAAGTGGGATCCAGCTGCGCTACCCAGCTAAACCACCAATACTTATATCTCCGGGCAGACGTCAGCGTGCCTGAATATCCACTGCCCCGGCATCCTGTTCGGGAATGCCTGCCTGTGGGGACTCAATTTTTACGAGCTGAGCAGTAAAACTGCCTACCGCAATTTTACTTTTAAGCATTACGGGAATACGGCGCTCATCAGCTGTAACCCATATTTGCAGTCGCGCATCGGGGTTTTTTTCAAAAACATTTTTGACCTGACTTAAGTCGGGCTCAACCAGCCAAGTATCCCATAGCTGCCCGCCGCTGCGCACGGTCTTTCTGCCATGCACTTTCGCAACAGCGGTCAAGCAGCGTTTGCGGTCCGTCACTGGTCGCGAAAACTCAAGGTTTTCGTGCAACTCCTGCATGCGAAAAAAATAAAATATTGACAGAGGGTCAAAGGCACCGGGCTTGAGTTCCACCGTTCGTTTTTTTTCATTTTTAACGGAGTATGCCGTGTTTGCTTCCCAGTCAAAGGTAATGGAAACATTTTTTGTTGTTGATCGTTTGCGCTTGTTCTCAGTGTAGCGAAGCGCGCGTGTCATGTCCTCCCTGGCCCAGGCATCTATGGTGTTAGAAACCGGATAAATAGTCGCTACAAACGGTGTGGTTTGCGCGGTCATGGCAAAATGCCAGACCGGCTTGCCGTCCATGACTGACATGGGCAGGACCTCCAGGGTTGCCACCGCAGCCTTGATCCCGAGCCAGTAGACTTCATAGTGCAGTTTTTCTCCGGGCGCGAAGGGGAATATCTGTGGATTTGCAGCAGCGCAGCGTGCAAACCCGGAAAAAAAGGTGAGCAGGAGCAGGAGAAGCACAGTTGATCGGAGAGAGGGCTGAGTGCGTACCATATTGTGTGTCCTGCAGAGATGTGTCGTGCCGGGGATCAGCTGCCGTGTTTGTATACCATGGCAGTGTTATAGTTCGTACAGTGTTTCATCGCGCCGAGGTGTTGTGCGTCGATGGCTCGCTCCACGGTTGTCCGGTGCGAATGGATCTTCATGTTCAAGGACATCACCCATGTCAGCTTCAATGCTGTCGGGGTCCTCGCCGGCCTCCATGCGCAGCAGCGCTTCCTGCATGCCGTCCCCAAGTTTGACACCGGTCATTTCCGTAAACTTACGCATCAGGTTTACCGCCTGGCGTGGATCCTCCTCGTTTATATTTTCGGCCTCAGCCGCCAGCCTGCCCATGGCTGCGGTGAGTTTGGCTTCATCAAGGGGCATTTCTGAAGATATGTCTTTTTCGTCAGCTTTGCCGATACAGGCAAACAGGGACATGCGTCGCTTAAGTTTCGCGCTGCAGTGCGGACAGGCCGGGGCGGCTGTGGTATTGATGCTGCGCGTGAAGAAACTAAAGATGGTGTTGCACGGTTCGCAGTAGAATTCATAGATGGGCATAGGCGGCTTTCCTTTGACAGACTGTTGAAAAACGCCTGTATGCTTCGTTGTGTTCTATGCTGCGGCGTACGGCACAGTAGGCCTCATTTCTCATGGTGTCCCGCAAGCAGGTGTCAGAGGCCGCGCGTGCCTCGCATCCAGCCATTTTTGAACAGCCTGTTAGTCTCGGGTGCCGGGTCGATTTTTTCAGCAGCCGCTGCAGGCGGAGCAGTAAAAAAATCTTCACAGGATTTCTGATATTTAGATTTGTCTATCCATGAAAGTGAAAATACATAGCGTTCGCTTATATCTTTTGCATAGCGCAGCTTTTCATTCGCAGGCTCTGCCTCTCCGAAAGTAATATCAAGAAAGGGGGGCATGTCCTGTTCCTCATCCTTGTCAAGAAAACGAAGGGTTGCGGAGGAACCGTCCGTAAAATACAGGGTATGGGTCGCCAGCTCAACGGCTTTTGGGGCGCCCGAGCGCGGCACGTAATCTGCCACGCTTAGATCGTTGAAGTAGGTAGCCAATTGTCCCAGGTCTGCGGGTATCCGCCCCGAATTGTTTGGTCAGGCCTTCTACTGTAATCATGGATCTTCCCTCGCCAAGTATGGTCATTTTTGCGGGTTACGCTTTTAATAACATGGTGCACGCGAATGATTCAATCATTTTGTAGGACATAGCATGTAACCGTCAAAAAATAAAGCAGGTTCAGATCGTTTCAAGCTGCAGCTGGCATTTATTACATAAATTTTACACAGGCCCCGCTTACAGGAGGGTCTCATCCTCCTGGGAGTCGAAATTTATTGTGGTTTGAAAAAATAATGGCTATGATGAATGATATTGGAGGCTGCGGTTAATGAATACGAATATCTTTAGGGAGTATAACATTCGAGGCCTTGTACCGCATGATTTGACACCTGAGCTGGTCATTGGTCTGGGGCCTGGTGCGAGCTTCAAACACTCAACCTGCCCTGGTAATGCGCTTTGAATCTCTTGACTCTGAGCGCCTCAATGAAATCAGGCGGGAAATTGAAACAATTGTGTGCGGATTGCTTAGCTCAACAACGCAGGCCTCAGCGTCTGTCTTGAATTGCTGATATGCTTATGAACCTTGCCGACATAAAACAGTCTAATATGCCCCGGCGGCGCCTCTATCAGATCGAGCGCCTGATAGTGCGCGAAGCGACCGATCTGTGGTGCAAGGAACAATCTTTTTACTGTGATAATTTTGCGGCGGACGCAGAGGTGGATGTTCGCAAGAAGCGGATTGCGGTCAGTTTCGGCAATACGGCCCGTATGCAGCATGGTCCTCCCGAGGCAACCGTGAATGAATTGATGCGCGGCCTGATTGTTACCATGGCTACCGATGCACAGGGTCGGCTGCTCGAAGATTATGCGGTTATCATAAAAAATATTCTGGATGTTTTTTTTCATCGCCTGCTTGAGATAGCAGATAAAAAGTTCATATATAAGAGGCTTCAGTCGCTGGAACTCGGATTCGGAATTCTCTTCGGGCTGGGTCCGGAATTTTTCCCCTTGCGTGCCGAGCGCCGCGTGCTGGAAGAAATCCTGACCAGTGTGAGCCTGTCAAGTCCCTCGGAAACAGCTGCGGCGCTGATCAATGATATTGTTGAGGCCGGAACGCTGGCGCAGCGTGAACGTGGCGTTACGTTTCATATTTTTATGGGCTCAGGGGACGCAGCAAGTTTTCTCAGCCTGCCGTTGGGTATGGAACAGGCCAATTATATTGCGTTGCTGGGAACCCACACACTACGTTGCAATATTCTGGCTGAAGTCGGCAATGACATGAACATCAAGGCCGGCATTTTTAAAATTGATGCTCCCCAGAAGCCGATCAATTTTATTCATCATAAGGGCCTCGAACTTGAATTGGATGAACAGTCGCTCATGGACAAGCTTTGTACCTGTAGAGCGCTGGCCGCCGGTGATTTTTCGCAGCAGGAACTGCTTTTTACCAAAGTGTTGTTTAACGAATACGTCGAGCTTGCCGCTTTCCTGCTGTCGAGCGGCCGAATTCCCTCGGATTTACGGCTCTTAATTATTTTTCCCCGTATTAATATTTTCAGTTTGATGCATGCGGAAAACAACGCTATTCCGGAGCATGAACCGCAGACGCTGGGTGCGCTTGCAGCCCTTGCCAAGTATCGTTTTAAGATCCGGCAGCCGGCCGCACACAAACCGCGTCGGCGGCGCCATGTCCCGGAGAAGCTTATTCAGGAGCAGGTGCTGCTGACAACCCAGGCCTTCGCGCGTTCAATTATTAAATATGTCTATAAGCCAGTCAGCGATATTCGGCGCGGCTGCATCTCCATGTCCCACAAGCGTTTTGTGGATGCGGAGGTGCCCGGCAATCTGCGTCGTCGGCTTGACAGTATTTCGGTGTATTTGAAACGTCTGCAGGTAATTGAACAGGTGGTAATCGACCCTTCGAGCACGATGCTTGATTTGGATGCCTCCAGCCGACCGCGCGAAAAGCAGGCGGGTCGGGGGGAGGCGCTTGCTGAGATTGTCAGCGACATTCAGCTGGCCGAACTGGAGCAGGTGAAAGATATCGTTGTTAACAAGATGATCGAATACCTTTCTTTTGTAGCGGTGCGCCTTGAGCAGATTGAACGCATATCCTCACCGGGCATCAAGGATGAAATCGCTCAGGATATCGAAAGCGCCTCTCAGAGTATTTTGAAACAGGCACGTTCATTTTATATACTTATGATGGGCAGGGCTCAGCGCTGAGTCCTGACCTAGTGTACACGGCCCGCATAATGGCCACATCACGAGCGGTGCATACGGTATGAGTATCTATAATTTGGTCAGTTTCTGCGGAATTTTTATTATTATGGCCATTGCCTGGCTGTTCTCATCGCAGAAAAAAAATGTCAACTGGCGCCTGATCCGGGGAGCCCTGGCCTTGCAGGCGGCTTTTGCGCTATTTATTTTTAAGGTTCCGGCTGGTTCCCGGCTTTTTTTGGGAATCAATTCGGTGGTCATTGCCGTGCTGGAAGCCGCCTCAAGCGGCTCACGTTTTGTTTTTGGCAGGCTGGCTCTGCCTCCGGGCTCAGTCAGTGATGTGGGCGAGCCGTCGCTCGGGTTCTTCCTTGCTTTTCAGGCTTTTCCCACCATTATTTTTTTCTCTGCCCTCGTTTCAATTCTTTATTACGTCGGTGTTTTGCCCTGGCTTATCAGGCGCTTTGCCGCTCTGTTTACAAGGCTTTTTAATATATCTGGAGCCGAGTCGCTGTGCGCTGCAAGCAATATGTTTGTTGGGGTGGAATCAGCATTGACCGTTAAGCCCTATTTGCGTGATATGACCCGCTCGGAACTCTGCACGGTGCTGACCTGCGGTATGGCTACGGTGGCTTCAAATGTGCTGGCCCTGTATGTGTTTACCCTGCAGAGTCAGTTCCCGACCATTGCGGGTCATCTCATTTCGGCCTCAATCATTGCGGCACCTTCAGCCTTAATTATGTCCAAGCTGATTGTGCCGGAATCAGGCGTACCGGTAACGCTTGGACGCAGTGTTGTGCCTTATTACGAGCGTGAAAAGAGTTTTTTTGAGGCTATCATCAACGGTGCCAATACCGGCGTTCGCGTGGTTGTGGGTATTGTGGCCCTGCTGCTGGCCGTGCTGGGACTGGTGGCGCTTGTGGACCTGGGAATAACCTCGCTGGGTACATGCGTCAACAGCTTTGCCGGGTTACAGATTGACTGGTCCCTGCGGGCTTTGATGGGTGCCGTGTTTTATCCATTGACCATTGTCATCGGGGTACCGCTTGAGGATGCCGCACTTATTTCCAGGATAATCGGTGAGCGTCTTATCGTGACCGAAGTCGCGTCCTATCAACATCTGGCCGCTGCCATTGCCTCCGGCGCAATAGCTAATCCGCGTTCTACGGTTATCGCGACCTATGCCCTGTGCGGGTTTGCACATTTTGCATCTCTGGCAATTTTTATTGGCGGGGTGTCGGCTTTGGTGCCGGAAAGGACCGCAGAGTTGAGTCGTGTAGGGTTTCGGGCCCTGCTGGCGGCAACCCTGGCCTGTCTGCTGACGGCCTGCATCGCGGGAACATTTTATACCAGCGGATCAATTTTGACTATTTTGTAAGTGACTCCAGGGCTACCTATATGAAGATTCGCAGGGCGGATATAGCCTTTATTATTTTGATTTCTCTGGTTGTGCTGTGCCTGTGGCTGCTCACCACCGAGCAGACAACGCTGCGTATCCCTCCTGATGATGATCACCGGGAGTTGCTGCAGATATACAGGGCAGGCGGTAAAAAAGCAGCTGAACGGGAGTGCCGTACCTGCCACGGTGACGACGGCATCCCTCTATCCGAGCTCCATCCGCCTAAGTATCGTTGTATGTTTTGTCATAAGCCCTCGTCTCCCGGCAACACTGCTCAAGAAACGGATATCCCATGAAGCGTTCGGGCCGCACACACCCTCTGGGCGAGATAATGGAAAAGGTTTTGCCGCAACTGGACAGTGGCCGTCGGGGGCAGGTGTTGCTGCCGCGCCTGTGGAAGGAGGCTGTCGGGGAGGTGTTCGCGCGTCAGTCTTGCCCGTGCTCAATCGTTAACGGTTTGCTGCAGGTATCTGTGAGCAATTCAAACTGGCTGCATGAGCTGCGCTTCATGAAGGCTGCGATTATGGAGAGGTTGCATGACATGCTGCCCGAAACGCCGATCAGCGATATCAGGTTCAGGGTCGCACATGTACCGTGCGCGCTGGACCTGGCGGACGAGGAACCGTTGCCGGAATTGAATAGCAGCGAGCAACAGGCTATCAGCGCGCAGACCGAATGTATTCAGGATGAAGATCTGCGCCGTGCATTTGAGGCCGCCATTACCGCGCATGCCAGAAACAAAAAAGCGGGTGTCTGACAGGTTGTTGAAAAACGTCCATCCTCCGTAGCAGGTCTACTGCGGAGGACGGGCACGTCTGCTGCGGTGCGCTCTATACTGCGACGTATAGAAAAGCACGCCTCAGTTCTTATGATTTCGCGCGCCTTGCATGCGGGCATTTTTGAACAGCCTGCACAGGAGGCTTTAAAAAAAACCTGTTCAAGCTGCGGGTCGCAGCGAAATCGCCGGGAAAGTAGTTTACTTCAGGGTCTTTTGCAGGGCGGCATCTTTGGCGATTACCTGTTCTTCCATCTTCTGGCGATAGTCGGCAAGTTTGTCGACGAGTGCGCTGTCAGCGGTTGCAAGGATCTGGATCGCGAACAATGCGGCGTTGCGGGCTCCGCCCTTGCCGATTGCCATGGTAGCCACCGGAATTCCAGCCGGCATTTGCACCATGGACAGCAGCGCATCAAGGCCGTTCAGGGGCGATGAGTCAATTGGTACGGCAATGACCGGCAGCAGGGTGCCTGCAGCAATAACACCGGCAAGGTGAGCGGCCCAGCCTGCGCCCGCGATGATGGCCTTCAAGCCGCGCTCAGCAGCGCTTTCAGCCCAGCGGGCAGCTCGCTCAGGAGTGCGATGGGCCGAGGCGACAATAACCTCGTAGGCAATGTCGAAAGAATCAAGGGTTGTGCAGGCCTCGCGCATGATTGTCATATCAGAATCACTACCCATAATTATTCCAACTATTGGGGTGCTCATACCGGTAACTCCTCTCGTGTGTTTGTATGTGGTGACTGCCTGCTGTCCATAGAAATTCCGGCGCAGGGTTATCCGGAAAGATCCCCGGTTTTTTCTTCAGCCGCATTGATTGCGGTGAGTAACTCAAGCGCGCAGGCGTTATTTGTTTGAATTTCCAGAGCCCGTTCAATAAACGGCCGTGCCTGGGTGTACCAGCCGTTTTCAAGGTAATATCTGGCGGCTGCAATCCAGGCCGCATGTGGGCCTTCCGGAAACATGCGTTTGAGAAGGTCGCGGTACTGGTCGCGGCCGAATACCGCGTTGGCGTTTTTTTCTTCTTCCAGCAGCAGCAGCAGTATGAGCATGTTGTTGCGGCCGGCAAAAATTATTTCATGCAGATGATAGAGGGCTTTGCTGAACAGTTCAGCAATGTTTTGCACCTCAATGGGCACATTTTCCTTGGCCCGCTCAATTAGGACAAAATATTCCTGAATGATGGCGTTGAGAGTTGTGTCGTAGCTTTTATTCTTTACCTTCATCTCTAGCAGCGGTTTGTAGGATTCAATCTGGTAGGCTTCTTCCTTGAGCTTGATGGTCTCATGGAAAATGGATCCGACGGTCCAGTCAAACAGGTTTTCGAATAAGCTCCCGGCATTATTGGAACTGCTGCGATACAGGCGCTGGCTGTGGTCCTTGAGCAGCCACAGAGGCCCCTTTTTTTCATCAGAGCCGACCCAGGTATCAAGCCGCTCAAAGGATACCGCGTCGTTGCGCTGGTATGCCCTGGAGATTGTATCGAAAAACAGTTTTGCCTCGAAAAAGTCCTGAATCAGGTCTCGTTCAAAGACTCCCCGGCGTTCCTGTATCCACTGATTGCTCATCGCTGCAGGGCTTTCTGTCCTATATCGTTTCGATGCTGTGCTCCGGGCCAGGAAATACAGTGCACGGCCCGGTAGGCATTGTCAATGGCTGCGGCAATTGATGCTCCGCGCGCGGTAACGCCCAGCACCCGTCCGCCATTGCTAAGCACCTCCTGCCCCTCCTGCCGGGTGCCGGCATGAAAGACCATGGTGTCAGTCAGTGCAGCAGCCTCGTTAAGGCCGGTAATGGGCAAGCCTTTTTCATACGCTCCGGGGTATCCCCCGGCAGCCATCACCACGCATACCGCGGGCTGCGGGTCAAGGGCGATGGTGACCTCACTCAAGCGTTCATCAATAGCCGCCTCAATCAGTTCAAGCAGGTCGCTTTGCAGGCGAAACAGGATGGGCTGGGTTTCGGGATCGCCCATGCGAACGTTAAATTCAAGTACGTTGGGGACACCATCGTCGATCATGAGACCGGCATACAGAATTCCTTTAAAATGGATGCCGTTTTTTCGCAGGGTATCAACCACCGGCTGCATCACGGTTTTCATGACAAGGTCATGTAGGTGTGGGGTTACTACGGGCGCAGGGCTATAGGCCCCCATGCCGCCGGTGTTGGGGCCTTCATCGTTATCGAATATGGGCTTGTGGTCCTGTGAAGAGGGTAGGGGCACAACGGTTGTGCCGTCGGTGACGCAGATAAAGGAGGCTTCCTCGCCGACTAAGAAGTCTTCAATTACCACGCGGTTTCCAGCTTCACCGAACTCATGGTGCAGCATGATGCGTTCCAGAGCTTCAAGGGCCTGATCTGTTGTACTGCAGGGAAATACTCCTTTGCCGGCTGCCAGCCCGTCGGCTTTGAGAACCATCGGTTTGTTTGCCTGCATGATATACACGCGGGCCTCTTCATGGTCGGAGAATTCCCGGAATGCGGCGGTAGGAATGCCGGCTTGACGCATGATGTCTTTGGCGAAGGTTTTGCTGCCCTCCATTTGGGCCGCGGCCCGATTGGGACCAAAAATGCGCAGTCCGGCAGCTTCGAACTCATCCACGATACCGAGTGTGAGCGGTTCTTCCGGGCCGACTATGGTCAGGTCTATCTGGTTTTCAAGGGCGAAGGCCTTGAGAGCCGGTATGTCATTGGCGCCAATGGCTATGCATTCAGCGCTGCCCGCGATACCGGCGTTGCCGGGGGCGCAGTATATTGTTTTGACCCGCGGGCTTTGGGCAAGTTTCCAGATCAGGGCGTGTTCGCGCCCGCCGCCGCCGACGACCAGGATGCGCATGAATGTTCCTCCACTATCGGTTCAGGATTGTTGTGTAATGCGTGCGCGACGTGCTACTGTATGCGTCCAACGCCTATAATACGTGGTTTTTTTATCACTAAAAGTGTGATAAGTAAAGGCTTTAAACGCACGTACGGGTCTGTGCTGCAGGCCTGTATCCTAAGGGGGTTGTACGCCACATATGCGACGTTTCTATCTTGAAAGTAGACCAGAAAATAATACCGCGCGTATTCGCGGTGATGAGGCTCGTCATATTGAAAAGGTGCTGCGGCTCGGGCCCGGTGACAGCCTTGAGCTGTTTGATGCTGACGGCAGCGTATACCGGGCCGAGATTGAGAGTCTGCATCGCGGAGAGGTTATCGCGCGTATCTGCGCCCGTATAGCGGGGGTCTCTGATACGGACGTTCATATTACGTTGTGTCAGGCGGTTGTGAAATCGCAGAAAATGGATTTCATTGTTGAGAAATGCACAGAGCTGGGCGTAACCGAAATTCAGCCATTTTTTGCCCATCGTTCTGTACCGCGCTGGGATGAGGCCAAGGCTGCACAGCGTGTCCAGCATTGGCGCAGGATTGCTCTTGCCGCGGTCAAACAGTCCGGCGCGCGCAGGCCCCCGGCCATTGAGCCCGTACTCAGCTTTAAAGAAGTGCTTGCGAAATCCTATCCCGATTCCATGCGGGTGATGCTTTGGGAGTGCGAGCGCGATATATCCCTGCGCAGCCTGCTTGCAGATTGTTCGCACCGGATCGTGTTGATTGTCGGTCCCGAGGGTGGTTTTACGAATGAAGAGGCGAGTCTCGCTTCCAGCCATGAGTTTCAGTTTGCCGGCCTGGGAGACAGGATTCTGCGGGTAGAAACCGCAGCGATTGTCGGGGTTGCGGTTGCGGCCTACGAGTTCGGTGCGCTTGGCGGCTGAACAGGCCCACCAAGCTGTTGAAAAACGTCCGTCTGCTGCGTTACGCTGATCATGTGTCATTGCAGCGTACGGAAAAGTACGCCTTATCTCTCATGACTGCGCGTGGCGTGCATTCGGCCATTTTTGAAAAGTTTTTAAAAATCTGCTGAGCTGAGAGTGCTGTCTATTTAACTGAACGAAACGAAACAGGATTTCATCATGATATGTCCCCAATGCGGAAAGCACTATGTTGAAAATGAAGGCGTTTGCCGGCTCTGCGCCGTGCCCCTGCAATCCCCAAGACCTGCTGCAGCACCGGTCTTAGGGCTCGGCCCTGTCCGGCCTCCTGGTATTGATCAAACTCTGGAGAGCATTCGGCAGGATATTAGCACTATTGATCAGCGCTCGGTCAGGCCGGCTGGTTTTTTTATACGCTTGTTGGCTTTCGCTATTGATAACATCCTTTTGACGCTGCTTACTCTGGTGGTGGCATGTGCCTCTTTTGTGATACTGGAGCGCAGCGGTACGTCCATCAGCAGTGATCCGGATGAATTTATGCGCTGGCTATGGTTGTTGTTCATTCTTCCAAATACGGTACTCTCGTGTATGTATTTTGTTTATTTTCACGCGGTTACGGGTCAGACTGTCGGTAAGCTGGTGTGCGGCGTGCAGGTAGTCACGGCCGAAGGGAACCGGTCCCTGGGATGGTGGCGTTCTATTGTTCGCTATGCTGGATATTGCCTGAGCGCGTTTTTTATCTATATCGGGTTCTTGTGGATACTGGTCAATCGCAGGAAGCGAGGCTGGCACGATTACCTGGCCGGCAGTGTGGTTATATACCGGGAGGATTGACCCGGATACTGTTTTGCACTTTGGAGCTTTGAGGGCAGTATTAACAAATCGTTTTTATAGCAGTTCCCGTTTGATAATTTAATTGACACACACTCAAACCGAGACTATATTTTTTTAACACAGCAGATTTTTATTACAGCAGGTATATGGTTGAAGGTTCAAAGATTGTAAGTCTGACATCAAAATCCTGAAACATTTTTTAGGGGGAGATTTTGTGGAAATTATCGGCATTGATATCGGTTTTGGCTTTACCAAGGTGACCAACGGCAGGCAGTCTTTGGTTTTCAAGTCGGTGCTCGGAGAAGCGACTGATATACAGTTTCAGGAGCAGGTGCTGACCGGTGACGTTGAGGATGATCACCTGCAGGCCGAAATCGACGGCAAATCCTGGTTTGTGGGAGAACTGGCTGAGCGGCAGAGCAATGTGCGTTTTTTCACGCTCGACCAGACCCAGTTTCTCGCCCAGTTCGCAAAAAATCTGGCTCTGGCGGCAACGGCCCGGATGGCAGCCGGCTTTGTGCCGATCAGCCTGGTGACCGGTTTGCCCATTGGCTATTACCGGCAGCACAAGGATGAGCTCGCGCAGATCCTGCAGGGAGAGCACAAGGTAACGCTCGTCGATGCCGCTGGCAAGAAACAGGAAAAGGTGCTCAACATTAATAGGGTTCGGGTCATACCGCAGCCCTTTGGCTCAATGTTTAACCTGGTATTGAATGATCTTGGAGAAGCTGCTGAGAAATATAAGATTAGGGAGAAAATCGGGATTATTGATGTTGGTTTTCGAACATCCGATTATACCATTGCCGATAAGATGCGTTATTCGGAACGGGGCAGCCGTACCACTGATTCGGGTATCGCCCGGGCCTTTACCTCCATTGCCAACAAATTGCGTGAAACAAGCGGGGTCGAGGTGGAAATTTACCGGCTCTATGATGCCGTTGACCGGGGGGTGATCAAAATTCGCGGCAAGGAGCATGATTTGACGGTGCTGACGGAGCAAGCTTTTGGCCAGCTTGCCACCACGATAGCTAACGAGGTCGACCGGCTTTGGACGGATGACTGGGACATAGACGCGATGGTCATTACCGGTGGCGGCGGCGCGGTACTCGCCCGCTATCTTACGCCGCTGCTCAACGGCAATGTGCTGCCGATGGATCCGAACAATGATGCGCGGTTGTGCAATGTGCAGGGATACTGGAAGTTCGGCAAACATTTGTGGGCCCGCGGAGCTATTTCTACGCCGCCGACTGAATGATTGCAGAGAGCTTTTGTACGTTCGGCAGAAATTAGCTTCCTCAGAACGCCCCTGATCGGGGTGTTTGGTTTTTTATAGCTTCGTCATTTCATTTACTGTAAATGAAGCAATCGCGCCGTCTGTTGCCTTCAGAAACCCGGCAAGGTGTGCATTGTTCATGTGTTCCTGCCATAGCTCGCGTTTTTCCCAGTTTTCGCAGAACAGGAATACTGCCGGATTCTCATTGTCCTGATGCAGGTCATACTGAATGCAGCCGGTCTCTTTCAAGGTTGGTTCGATCAATTTCAGCAACTCTAATTTTACCAAATCAATACGATCATTGTTTGCCTCAATACGGGCAACAATTGTTAAATTTGCCATTAGCATTTTCCCCCTAAGATTCTAGTGAAGTAACGATTAACAGCATAGGTGATTTGCTTAAAGGCAAATCGTACATATGCCAGTGATGGTTATACTTCGAAATCATCAGAGTTATCTACTGGAAAATGTTCACAGGCAGGCGCAGGTTCATCCTCATAATAGTGAAGGTGGTTTTTCCAATCCCGCAGTTTGCCTTCATCCTTGGAATGTGCGCGCTTGGTCATACGCTTCTTTCTGATGTGGGAGGGGCAGAATACATAGTGAACTTCCACAGGAGCACCAAGGTGTACAGTTAGTTTCATCGGCCACTCCGGATCCTTTATCTCTTGAGTAAAAGGCGCCGCAATGATCACGCTCCTCAATGGCAGGTTGTCACGAGTACTATCAAACAGCTGTTCATAAATAGGATCTCTGAAATACTTCTTGAAGTATGGGCTATCGCGATCTTCGGGATCATGCCCGGACAGGTCAAGCGCCAATTTAACCAGGCGCTCGGTTGAGACATCGCTATCAAGGAAAACAGCCTGCTTTTTTTCGGCTAACTTTTTGCCGTAGGTAGTTTTTCCGGCAGCAGGACTACCACAAACAAGGTATGTCAGGTTCATGACCAATGCTTACAAGAGAGGTGTAGCGTCTGATGTAACTGCTTGAATGATTTGGTATGTGCTCTGCCATGACATATACAAGAAAGGCTGGACTACATGATCACTCTTCTTGCATGCCAATACTTGTTTTTCCAATAATAATCACTCAGTTTTGAAATTGTCACACCCTTTTTTGTTGAAACATGAAGGAATTTACCATTTTCTATATACATACCAACATGCCTGACTTTAAAGTCTGTTTTAAAGAATACCAAATCACCTGCACGAAGTTCACTGCGTTTTATTTCTTTTCCAATTTGAGACTGAAGCCTGGTTGAGCGGGGAAGCTCTAGGCCCAGTTTTTTAAGATACGTAATATACACTAAGCCTGAGCAGTCAATACCGTTTTTACTCAGGCCTCCCATTGCATAGTGTGTACCTTTCCATTGTTGGTACTGCAGATACAATTTGCCCTTTATAGCTTTAGAATCGGCTAAATTTGGTCTTTGCGTATTTGAGATACTATTATCTTCAGGTTCATGTGTAACCGGCAAGGGGCTGCAACCAGTTGCTGCAAAAGTTAGAAAGAGAATTGTGGCGCAAGACAATATCTTTTTCATAATTTCTTTCCTTTAACAGTCGACCGCTAACGCTGCGAAGTCACCGGGGGCGGTGCGACGTCCGGTGAACAGATTTGTTATGTATATACGAAGTTCGTAATTTCCGGGAAATTGCGAGTCTGTTTGTTGTCAAATATAGCAAAATTTTACAGCTGTCAATTTTTTATATTCGTATGTCGTTTTATCTGGCTATTACCATGATATACGAAGTTTGTATAACATAGGAAAATTGGCGGCGAGAGAACTTGGTGGCACTTTTCAGTTTTAAACTTGGAACATCAAACATCAAACGTAGAGTGTTGAATAACTTGTCAAACCGTTCTGCCTGTACTCAGTTCATCATCGTCTTACAAAGCGTTTGACAGCCCCAGCCGCTTCACTTATAATATTTCCCTTATTTTAAGCTGGTTAGCGGGCGCACTATGTCAACTCCGTTGAGCCGGTTCAGAGTTTTTTTGAAAGCGAGGATATCGTGAAGGTCAGTAAGGATCAGAAAAAAGTACTGCTTCGCAAGATGGTCGAAATCAGGCTTTTTGAGGAAGAAATCGAAACCTTGTTTCAGCAGCAGCGTATTCCCGGTTTTGTGCACTTGTCAATCGGGCAGGAAGCCTCGGCAGTGGGCAGCTGCGCGATGCTGCGTGAAGATGATTACATAATTTCAACGCATCGGGGGCACGCGCATATCCTGGCCAAGGGTGCTGAACCGAAGTACATGTTCGCCGAATGTTTCGGCAAGGTGACCGGCTATTGCAAGGGCAAAGGCGGTTCGATGCATATTGCCGATTTTTCAAAGGGTATCCTGGGCGCAAACGGTGTTGTAGGCGGTGGTTTCCCGATTATGACCGGTGCGGGCTTCTCTATAAAGCTGCGCGGAACTGATCAGGTTGGTATGGTATTTTTTGGCGACGGCGCATCCAATCGTGGAACTTTTCATGAGGCGGTCAACATGGCAGCTGTTTTTAAGCTTCCTATAGTTTTTGTTTGTGAAAACAACCGCTATGCATCAACATCGCCTGCTGAGAAAATGGTCGCGGGTGGTTCAATTGCAAACCGTGCGCATGCCTATGGAATTCCCGGTGCTATTAACGACGGCAGTAATGTTCTGGCTGTGCGTGAATCGGTGGCCGAAGCGGTAAAACGGGCCCGTAAAGGTTTTGGACCCTCCATTATCGAGAATGAAACCTACCGGTACAAGGGGCACTTTGAAGGTGATCGTCAGAGATATCGCACTCCTGATGAGATTCAGCACTATCGGCTCACCCGCGATCCGATTGACCGTTTTGAAGCCCAGCTGCTGGAAGATAAGGTTGCGACCCAGAAGGAAATTGACGCGATGAAGGCTGCGGTTGCGGCTGAAATTGAAGAAGCGGTTCAGTTTGCCACAGATTCCCCATTGCCTGATCCGCACGAGGCAATGCAGGGCTTGTTTGTGAATCCATAGGGAGAAAATACATGGCAGTACGAGAGCTTTCCTGTTCCCTGGCAGTGGCCGAGGCCCTTATGGAGGAGATGGAGCGGGATAAAACAATATTTATACTCGGAGAAGACCTGGTTTCAAACGGAGGTATTTTCGGGCAGTTCCGCGGTCTTTCCGAGCGTTTCCCTGAGAGGATTATTGATACGCCCATTTCGGAAACCGCGATTGTCGGCAGTGGTGTCGGCGCCGCCATTACAGGCATGCGTCCGATTATCGATATGCATTTTGCTGATTTTGTGACAACCGCAATGGATGAAATCGTCAATCAGATGGCCAAGATCCGCTATATGTTCGGTGGTCAGGTGAAGCTGCCGTTGGTGCTCTGGGCCCCTGATGGAAGCGGGCTGAATGCCGCGGCTCAGCACTCGCAGTGCCTGGAGAACTGGTTTGTGCATGTGCCGGGGTTAAAGGTTGTTGTGCCCTCGGAGCCTGCGGATGTGAAGGGTCTCTTGAAGGCGGCCATCCGTGATGATGATCCGGTTATCTTCTTTCAGCACAAAAAGCTGTTTGGCCAGACCGGCCCGGTTAGCGAGGATAAATATATTGTGCCGCTGGGTAAGGCCCTGGTTAGGCGCGAAGGAAGTGATGTTACCTTGCTCACCTATTCTCGCATGACCTACTTCTGCAGGGAAGCCGCGCGTGAGCTGGCACAAAAAGGAGTACAGGCGGAAATAATTGATCTGCGTACGTTGATGCCGCTTGATTTTGTGACGATTGCTGAATCGGTCAAGAAAACCCGGCATGCTGTTGTTGCGCATGAAGCCTGCGTAACCGGCGGTTTCGGAGGCGAGCTTTCAGCCCGGATAACCGAAGAACTGTTCGACTATCTTGACGGTCCGATTGTGAGGGTTGGCGCCCGGCATGTGCCTATGCCGTTTAGCCCGTGCATGGAGAACTATGTGCTACCGCAGGTTGAGGATATTGTGGCCGGTGTAATGAAGGCCCTGAAGCGCTAGCAGGGTACAGGCAGCCCTAAAACGCTCATCTGCTGCGTTGTACTCATCATTCGTCCTTGCGGCGTACGAAAAGTACGCCTCATTCCTCATGAAGTCGCACGCCTTGCATCTGATCATTTTTGAACAGCCTGCCCATTCTGCCCCACCTTCTCTGGGCCCTTTATTTCTGCTTAATCAGGGGTGTGATTCGGTTGCGCCATTGGCGTGGTGGCTGGTGTCAGGGGTAAATGATCCCGTCTTAAGAAAATGTATCGTCTTCTCAATAACTTCATCATTTTTCATTAAATATGGATGCGTGGCATGCACTACGATGTGTTCTTTCATGCCATCAACCCTGGTGCGTTTAACAGATACTTTGCCGTCATCTAAGCCCTCTATCATCATACTGTTGATCCAGTTGATAGAGCGATCACCTGCAATAACACCTAATTCGAAATCAACAGCCCCTAACATGTTTGGTGTAGATGCATTGTCGGTTCCAAGTTCATCTCCTGCGGGGCCGTTCAATTTTTTAAAGGACCACCATGAACCGATAGTCTCAACAACCTCACTGCCCTGATTGGGTGGGCCCAGCATCACAACACAGCCAAGCCTGAAAGACTCATGACGTTTAAAATAACTGCGAACCAGAATCCCGCCTAATGAATGCGTAACAAAGTGTATTTTTGAACAGTTCTTTAAATGTGGATCCTGCAAAGCCGCACCAATGGCTGCATCACTTAAGGTGTCGATTGTTGCAGTGCGGGAAGGATAATCGACATTCAGGACAATGAAACCGGCATCCTTAAGTTTCAATTCCATCTTCTCCATGCTCGCATTGCTCCGGCACAGGCCATGCAGCAGGATAACCCCTTCACTCGCGTGCAGGCTTGTTGCCCAAAAGAACAGGAGCAGGAAGAGGGCGGAGATCTTTTTTATCGTGTGCATTCGCATCCGATCTGAGCGGTTATATCTTCGTCAGTCGCGCAGCGCTCTTTTTTTTGATAGAGCAACTTGAAAATTGAGTTATCCGAAAAAAATTGAACATCGAGTGTGCCACAAGAGTCAAACGCATTGGTCCATGATTTTATTTCAGAGATGGAGGGCGATTCTCGTTTGAGACCAAAGTAGATGATCGGTCCCAGAAAAATACCCAGCAATGGGGACAATTTTATTTGTTTGATAATCTTTCTGATGCCCGTGAACATACCGTCTGTGCATGAGTCGGCAAAGTACATGATTCCGCCGTCCGCAAGTACATTTTTTGCCTGAAGCAGGCCCGTGAGAGGGTCCGGGAAGTGCTTGAGGGCACCCAGTGAATAAATTCCATCCAGTGTGTACTGCGCAAACCCTGAGAGATCCATTGCGTTTGCCCGGGTAAAGACCACCTGTTCAAGCCGCCCGGAGGAACTTTTATTGTCAGGAGCGGCCTTTTCAATAGTGGCCCTGGCCAGATCGAGCATTTTCGGCGAGTAGTCCGTCACAATAATCTGCAGGTCGGGCCGGTGCTCTAAAATGCGTGCCGCCATAAGGCCGGGCCCGGCGCCTATCTCAAGCAGGGTTCCGTTAATCGGAATCCGGTCAAGGAACCGTGCGAGGAGATCGTTCCAAAAAAAATCAACGGAAGACCTGCCTGCCTTGCTTTCGTAGAAGCGCGTGAAAAAGCCCCGGTTGTAGAGCCAGTTGCTGATTCGATGCTTTTTTTGCCGGGACATTATTGTGCACCTGAACTTGGTATGACATATGTGCTTAAAAGAACCCTGAGCGCGGTCTTAAACATTACTAAAGATGGTTATCTATTGTACCGCAAAAAAAAATTTTAAGCCTAAAAAAGCCTCCCGAAGGAGGCTTAATAGTGGTTTCCCAAAAAACGAAGACAGGATCAGCGTTTTTTGGGTCGACTGGATGTGTATGTATTAAGTGGTTACAGGGTTTGATTCCTTGGGATTCGGGCCGAATTGATTTTCGCCCGGCATGCTGTCCAGAACTGCAAATATAATCAAAACGATAGCGCCAAGAACCGGGATAAAGGCGATCAGCCACCACCAGCCGCTGCGACCGATATCATGAAGCCTGCGCACAGTTACTGCAATCGCTGGAATTAAAACTGCCAGCAAGTAAAGGGTGCTTAATATGCCCGCGGTGAGAATGCCATCGATAACACTCAGTACGATGCAGATGATGATATGGATTAAAACAAAGCACCAATACTCTTTTCTTCTTGCTCTGCCAGTGAAAACCGCATACTTTTTTAGAACGTCAAGATACCAGTTCATGATTACTTCCTTTCTGCATTTAGGTTTTTAAATTTTTGATTCCTACGTCAGGATTTCCTGGCCTGAGGCAGTCAAATTAATTTCTTCAGCAGTAGGCGTTATGTCATCATAAAAACGCGCGAAAGCGACATATATATAGGGAATCAGCCACAGAAAACCAATGCCCAGTGTCAGAAGACACAGTAGGCCCCAGCCGATAAAGCGCAAACCAAGGCAGAAAAGTTTCCATCTGTTTCCCCGCATCATTTCTTTACTTTTGGTGATGGCTTCCAGGGGGCCGATTGAGTCGTCTTCCGCAAGAATGAAGTAGATCATGGTATAGGATAATGCCGCCATAATACCCGGAATGATTAAAAGCAGCATCCAGAGCAGCACAAAAATCAGCGCCAGAAGGTAGGTGCCAAGGCAGGCCCAGAATTTTTTAATGCCGTCGAATAGCTGCGCAATCGTTGCTTCCTGTTTTCTTGCAATAGACAGGGAAAAAATTGCTATACCGACCATCAAGGGGGCTCCAACAATTATGCTGATCAAGAACCCGGCTTTTGGGATGAGTTGAACAGCAAATATAATCACGTAATATATAACATTCACTCCAATGGCCAGCCCCCATCGGCCCTTGAGCGCATCGCGTGCCTGGGTCATCAAATCCCTGTTTTCAGTTTGTGAAAGTGTATTCATCATACCTCCTTGTGATAATGAATATTTTCCTATGCAATAATGGCTGATTACTGTCCTTTGGCTGTTGTGCCGTGCGCATCACTTTTCAATCGCATTCATTGCTTATTCAGCAGTGGGAGTCGCTTCAGCAGCAGTGCTTCTAACGCGAGCCGTCTGCCTCCGCGGGGTCCTTTTGCGGCCAGCAGGCCGCCTGCGTTTACTCCTGGAATACTTAGACTCCAGTGCATCTATTCTGGACTTGACTTGGGTAAGCTCACTTTCCACATTGTTGATTTTGTTTTTTAATTCTTCTTCCTGCCCTCCATTACAGCCATACAGGGCCAAGGCAAGAATAAGCGTTGCAAGAATCGTAGCTGCTTTCATCGTGGGCTCCTCCATGAATGTAATCATTTAATCGGGTGCAGCCGGCCCGTGTCTCAGATCGACAGGGCGGCCCATTTATTTTTCTATTCCTGGGATTTGTTGGTTTGTTTTAAAACCGACATTGCGGTGGCAACCATTGATGACATATCTCCTAAGTTTGAGGGGATAATCATGGTGTTATTTTCTTTTGCCAGTTTTCCAAATTCAGCAATATATTTTTCTGCAACTCTCAGGTTTGCGGCATTTTCACCGCCGGACAGACTTAAGGACTCTGCAATCTTTCGTATTCCATCAGCAGTCGCGTGAGCAATGAGTTCAATTTCCTTGGCTTGGCCTTCAGCCTCATTGATGCGTTTTTGCTTTTCACTTTCAGATACTTCAATAGCTTCTTTTTTCAAGCCTTCAGCGCGGTTAATCCTGGATTGCCTGTCACCTTCAGATGTTGCAATTGAGGCGCGTTTTTCCCGTTCCGCCTTCATCTGTTTTTCCATCGCATCCATAACGGTACGGGGCGGAGTAATATCCTTTATTTCATAGCGCAGTACTTTAACACCCCAGTTTTGCGCGGCTTCATCAATGGCGGATACAACTTGCTGGTTCAGGCTTTCGCGTTCTTCAAAGGTTCTGTCCAATTCAATCTTACCAATGACAGATCTGAGTGACGTTTGAGCAAGTTGACTGGCTGCGAGCCGGTAATTATCAATGCCATATGCTGAAAGTTTACTGTCTATTACCTGAAGATACAGAACCCCGTCGACTGATACGGAAACGTTGTCCGTTGTAATGCAATCCTGAGATGCAATGTCCAGCACTTCTTCTTTGAGTGTTCTTTTATAGGCCACGTTATCCAGGAACGGGATTAAAATATGGAAACCGGCACTCAATGATTTGTTGTATTTGCCTAAACGCTCGACAATATATTCAATTCTTTGCGGAACAATAACAGCGGTTTTTATAAGCAATACAATAACAATGAAAGCAATAACGCCAGCAACAACTAATGATCCGTTCATTTCTTTTCTCCTGATAGAATTTTTACTTTAAAAGTGAGACCATCTTCAGATTCTTTATTTTCAATTACAACTGATTGCCCTATTGCAATATCAGTATCAGCCACAGCCCTCCAAAAGCTTCCCATAGCTTTTATTTCTCCGGGGATATCCGCGGTTATTTCTTTTGTAACGAGAGCCTTTTTGCCGATTTTCGGGTCGGCAGAGCTGTCATCGGTATTCTCAAGTGTAGTTCCTTTAAATGTTTTGAGGCTATATGTGCGAAGTGTGAACAGAAGAACCAGCGAAGAAACGGTGAATATAATTATTTGCGTTGTTAGGCCAATATCAATCACCCAGACTGCCAGCCCGGTTATCCAGCATCCGGCCATAAAGAAAATTAAAATAAATCCGGGGACTATGAATTCGACAGCCAGAAATGCAACTCCTGCAAGAAACCAGAGCAGCGAAGGTGAGATAGTCATGAGGTCCTCCATTATTATTGGTTGGCAGTCTGTTGGAAAACGCCCATCTGCTGCGTTGCTCTGCGTCCTCGGTCACTGCGGCGTACAAAACGTACGCCTCATTCCCTCGGACTTGCGCGCCTTGCATTTGTGCATTTTTGAACAGACTGCAAAAAACTTTTTCGAAAACAATTTAAAGTCGCAATAATTTTTCTTTATGTGAGCCGTTAATTGAATGTGACAGATTGTAATACCTTTTCAAGCTTTTGCAAGCCTTCTTCATCCCGGTAATTGAGTGCGATTAACAATGCATAGTCTTTATAGATAGCGGCAAACTGTTTTTGAAAGTATTTAATCTGTCCCATTTTAAACGTCATTTCCAGAACATCAAAATGTAATGTGCCCAGTGATGTTTCATAGATTTCTCTGGGGTAGAAAGGCTTGACAGCACTTTTTTCGAAAATCTTTTTTGTAGTAAAATGATAATCACTGCCCCTTTGCATTCCGGGCAGATGTTTTACTTTTTCGGCCATTATCAGCAAACTGGGGTTCGAGGCAACGGGAGCCCCTGGAGGTTTTTCAGAGGCGAGTATTAGACTTAAATTTTTTAAATCGGATGCTTTTGCAACAGTTTGCAAATTTTCATTATCTCCAACTATTGTTTTTACAGCTTTTTTCATAAGCTCGATACGCATTTCATCATCCATTACATACCACGATTGTGGAATAGAAATTTGCATATTAAAATAGTTGTTTGAATAAACATTGTTTTCAAATTTACCAAAATCTATGGGTTCTTGCTGTTGTTTGCTGCATGAGCATACCAGCATTGTGAGAGATATAAGAGTAATTACAAGCATTGAACGAAGAGTTTGCATGCGTGTTCCTTTCCGGGGATGTATATTTCAAAAATACAGGTCGTTTGTTGTTATGTTCTCATCGGCCTGCCAAATAAAAGTTTTAATGATTTCAGCAACTATTCTATCACTATTTTGAGGGGTTACTCTTAATTTTTCACAATTGCGCCCGGCATACATTCGAAGCCTCGGGTTGTTCAGGTCATCCAGTTGTGAAAACACTCCGGTTCGGCAGCCAATCTGGAAGAGCCTTTGCTCTGCTTCGTCCAGGGAAAGGAACTTCTTAATAACGCCTGTCATGCGGTCTTTCTGCCCGGGCAGGGTTCCGTTGACCTCCTGCAGCAAATTCAGGATATGATCGCTTTTAATCGTGCTGGTTATTCCTTCTAGCGATTCAATGAAGAGGAGAATCTCTTCGGCGACCTGAATGTCGTTCATGGGTTCAAGCGTGCCGTCGTGTACATCCTTGAACAGTTCGATGTTTTTAGGGATGGCCAGGGTTCTGAGCCGGATAAAGTCGGGGTTAATCTGGTTTATGGCATCGGCGGTCTCTAAGGCGTGCTCTCGGGAAAGTTTCTTGCCGCCAAGACCGGGCATGAAATATTCGGATAACTGTATACCGGCTTGTTTCACCTTTTGTCCGGCAAGAATGTGTTTTTCTTTATCCGTGCCCTTTTTAATTATTGCGAGTATGGTGTCCGACGCGGATTCCAGTCCCACATGGATGCGGTTAAGACCGGCTGCTGCCATGCGTTCAAGATTTGCATCGCTGATGCGCGCAATTGTCTGCGAGCGGGCATAGGAGGTGATGCGCTCAATCTTCGGGAAGGTGTCTGTCAGGTACTGTAAAACCGTTACCAGATCATCGGGTTTCATGATCAGGCTGTTTGAATCCTGCAGAAAAACTGATTTCATCCCGTTTCGTACCCAGCTCAGGGCAGCGTAAGAGGCCATCTCATCCGGGCCGGTGGTTGGCTCAGGCGTTTCGCCGCTGTTGATCTTCTCAACATAGCTGTGAATGAGGTCAATATCCCTGATGATATGGTCAACCGGGCGCAGGCTGAATTTTGTATCCTTGTACAGGTTGCAGAAGGTGCAGCGGTTCCAGGGGCAGTTTCTGCTGACACGGATCAGCAGGCTGCCGCTTTCACTGGGCGGGCGGATGGGGCCCTGTTCAAATCCGCTGTAGTGTTTGTCTTTTTTCATTGGTTTTATTGTAAGGTTGTTTGTCTTATCCTGTCCATTATATCTTCAAAAAACTTTTTTCATGCATTAAAAAAGCCTCTGAAAAGAGGCTTGGTAACGCTATTCAAAATAACTGGCCCGGTTTGATCCGGTTGCTGTTTGGTGCACCCGAACGGCTGCGCGTACAGAGAAGGCATCTCAGTCGCGCATATCAGATCAATGCTGTTCGGTTGCAGCACGAAGTTTATCGTTGCCGATGGCCGGCTGTACCCGGGAACCTGGCAGACATCTTTTTCCTGAACCGTTGACGCTCTGCGCGAGCGCTACGCCGTTTGTTTCCCGGTGACTGAGTCGCAGCAGATGGATGGAAAACGCCCCCGTGCTGCGCTGCCCCCGGCATACCCCCTACCGTTGCATGCCAGATATCAGACCATCGGTGCGCTGCTTGTATGAATTCCCGCAGATCGCTTGCATGGTTTGCAAATTTTTTTGCCTGGCTCAACCAGATGCGCTGTAAGTCCTTATCCGGCATGCTGTGCAGATTAATTTTCGCGTGCATGTTACTTCAATTACCTACCGGATGGTCAGGAATTGCAGGCACTCCCTCCGGAACCTTTACAGGATGGTCAGGAATTGCAGGCACTCCCTCCAGAACCTTTACAGGATGGTCAGGAATTGCAGGCATTTTCGCCAGTGCGGTTTCGGCAGCAGCTGCAGCCTGTTCCCGCAGTGCGGTTTCGGCAGCAGCTGCAGCCTGTTCCCGCAGTGCGGTTTCGGCAGCAGCTGCAGCTTGTTCCTGCAGCTCTTCCTGCAGGAGGGCCTGTGTTTCATCTTTGACAGCGGATACTTCCGCCTTCAAGTCGTCGGCAATATCCTTGACCTCGGCAAGTTCGCCTTTCACGTCGGAAAGTTCGCTTTCCATGTCGGCAAGTTTCTTGTCTTCTTGCTGCGATTTTTCGCCACTGCAGCTGCACAGTACCAGTGCGAGCAGAGCTGCTGCGATTAATGCACTTGTTCTCATCATGTCTCCTCCTTGTATGTCGGGTTATTGGCCTTCCTCGGTGCGCCCCTACAGCATCCGGTACGGCATAAGCCGTTTTACCGATTGGCGTATGCGGCTACGGGATGCCTGAGAATGTTTCGATAAGTGTTATGTAGTTTATTTGGGATGTAATTTCAAGGGGGGTGGTTCTGTTACATGAACTGCGCAGTTAGATATGCAGGGTCAGCTGACCCCGATTAGTATCCCACGTATTCTGGATTGCCCATTTTTGTCTTTAGAAAATTGTTTTTAAGTATTAAAAAAGCCTCTAAAAAGAGGCTTACCAGTGCTATTTCGGATAGTTAGCTTGGTCCGACCCGGTTATTTTTTGGCCAGACTACGAATCTTTAAAAGTCGCTTTCCTGCTTCGGCAAGGGTATCTTGCTTCTTTGCAAAATGGAACCTGATATATCTGTGGACCGGCTCCCGGAAAAAACTCGATCCGGGCACTGCGGCAACGCCGATTTCAGCGGCCAGCCACTCGCAAAATTCCATGTCATTTGTTACACCGAATTCCGAAACGTCAACCATGACGTAATACGCTCCTGCCGGCGTAATGTAGGAAAGGCCGGCCTGGTCGAGGGCGTCAAGAAACAGCGTGCGCTTTGCAGTATACTTTGCTGCTAAGCCGCTGTAATAGGAATCAGGAAAGTTAAGCGCAATGACTGCCGCTTCCTGCAGCGGGGCGGGAGCACCAACGGTCAAAAAATCGTGCACCTTGCGCGCTGCGGCGATGACATTCGGAGGCGCGATGATATAGCCAAGCCGCCAGCCGGTGATGGAATATGTTTTGGAAAGCGAGCTGCACGAAATAGTTCTTTCGAACATGCCGGGTAGCGAAGCGAAATAGGTATGCACGTGAGGCGCATAGACAATGTGTTCGTAGACCTCGTCGGTAATGACGAAAGCGTCAAACTCTTCGGCCAGGCTCGCGATGTACATCAGCTCGTCGCGGGTAAACACCTTGCCGGTGGGGTTGCCCGGATTGCACAGGATAAGCGCCTTGGGGTGCTTTTCAAATGCTTTGCGAAGCTCGGCAGGGTCGAATGTGAATTCCGGCGCATGGAGCGCAACGTGCAAAGGCTCCGCACCGCTCAGAATCGCGTCCGCGGCATAGTTTTCGTAAAAAGGTGAAAATATAATAACCTTATCGCCCGGATTGATCACTGCCAACATGGCGGCCATCATTGCTTCTGTGCTGCCGCAGGTAACGGTAATGTTCGTTTCGGGATCAATGGGTATTCCCATGAAGCGCTGCTGCTTTTTCGCCAGAGCATGCCGGAAAGCGGGAGCGCCCCAGGTAACGGCGTACTGGTGAGGGCCCGAGACTGCAACGCGCTGCAGGGCCTCTTGCAGCTCGACGGGGGGATCAAAATCGGGGAAACCCTGCGAAAGGTTAATAGCATTGGTTCGGTTGGCAATCCGGGTCATGTGCCGGATAACCGATTCTGTAAACGAGGTTGTGCGTCTGCTGATATCCGGCATGTCTATTTTTCAGTTAAGGGCAGTTTCAATACTCTTCTGTGTTTCGGTAAGGCAGGATATAGAATGAGTGCGGGGGTGTCAAGCAAATGATAAGGCTCAGGTCTACACTCCTGACAGGCAGATTGTCACATGTGGAGACTTGACCCCTATTTTTCCACTAAAAAACCTTTCGAAAGAGGCGTGGCAGTGCTATGAGCTGAATGTGACCCGGTTATTGTGGTTCCTGTCACTATTCCGGGATAGCTGACCCGCAGAGGGATATTTTTTTATTTTGTTGTTTTTTTTGTGTACTCATATCCTATACTAAAACATGAAGGGGCAAGCGCTTAGCACCTCACTACCAGTAAAGGAGGCATGATGAATGTATGGTATGCAGAACTAAACCGGCCGTTTCTGACCCCGCCAAACTGGTTGTTCGGTCCTGCCTGGACGACCCTCTACATCATGATAGCCATAGCCATTATCTTCTATTATAAAGCATCCGGGAAGGAGCAAGTGCTGCTGACCACTGCTATTCTGGTTGTACATCTTATCGCGAACTTCTCATGGACCCCGCTTTTCTTCGGACTTCAGAATCCGCTACTTGCCCTGCTTGATATTCTTATTCTGGACGTGACCCTGCTGGTGCTTATCTATTTGTTCTGGCAGGCAAGCACGGTTGCATCATTGCTCCTGATTCCCTATCTGCTGTGGGTAAGTTTTGCGACCTATCTAAATGCAGGTTTCTATTGGCTCAACAGGGGGTAGTGCCCGCCAATACGTATAGTAGACTGCCCATGAAACACTTCTCTATTTGTGAACCAGGGAAGTGTTCCCTGGTTATGTTCATAATAGTTAACAGCACAAGGAGGCACACAATGACTATGCTGATAAAAGACGCTATTACCTGGGTCGGAAAAGTCGACTGGGAAATTCGCAAGTTTCACGGCGAGGAGTATTCAACTCATCGCGGGTCAACATACAATTCCTATCTGGTGCGCGATGAAAAGGCAGCCTTGATCGATACAGTCTGGGCCCCTTTTGGGAAGCAATTCACAGAAAACCTCTCGAAAGTAATCGACCTGCAGAACATAGATTATGTCATTGCCAATCACGGCGAAAAGGACCACAGCGGCGCTCTTGTCGAGCTCATGCGGCACATCCCGGATACACCAATTTATTGTACACAAAACGCGGTGAAATCACTGAAGGGCCAGTATCACTGTGACTGGAATTTCAAAACAGTAAAGACAGGTGACACGCTGTCGCTGGGTACAAAAGATCTGATCTTTATCGAAGCGCCCATGTTGCACTGGCCCGATACTATGTTTTGCTACCTGACCGGAGACAACGTGCTTTTCAGCAACGATGCCTTTGGGCAGCATCTGGCATCAGAGGGGCTGTTCAACGACCTGGTTGACCGGGATGAGCTGATGCAGGAGTGCATAAAATACTATGCAAACATCCTTACCCCTTTCAACATGTTCGTAGAAAAGAAGATACAGGAAGTACTGGACTTGAAGGTGCCGGTAGACATGATTTGCCCCAGCCACGGCGTAATCTGGCGGCAGGATCCTTTGCAGATAGTCAACCAATACCTCGAGTGGGCCCGCAACTATCAGGAAGACCAGGTTACCATTGTGTATGACACTATGTGGGACGGAACCAGGCGGATGGCTGAGGCAATTGCCCGGGGGATTAGCGGTGCAGATAAAGCTTTGACAGTAAAGCTGTTTAATATCGCGCGGTCTGATAAGAATGACGTAGTGACCGAGGTGTTTAAATCAAAGGTGCTGCTGATGGGCTCACCGACCATTAACAAGCGGATCCTCTCGGCTGCGGGCGGTTTTCTGGAAGAAATCAAGGGGCTTGGCTTTAAAAACAAAAAAGCAGCGGCCTTTGGTTGTTACGGCTGGAGCGGGGAAGGAGTAAAAATTATTTCTGAAGGACTCAAGGAGTGCGGCTTTGAGCTGATCAATGAGGGCCTTCGCACGACATGGAATCCGGACAGCACGGCAATCGATCAGTGCATAGCCTTTGGGCAGCAGGTGGTCGGCGACGTTCAATAAATAAGGGCTTTCACGATATCAGTTGATAAACTGCAGGAAGGGCGATTATGGAAAACAGGTTAAAGCTTGGGGGCTTTTTGTTGAGATATTCCTGGCGGCCGCTGTTTGTTTGTGCTGTGCTGCTATCCTTTGCAACCATCGTTCCCCTATTAACCATACCCGCTCCTTTGGCGGGCCCGGTGCGCCAGGTTCTTGCTATCTGCATCATCTGTTCGGTCAGCTGGTTGTGTATCCGGCTTGTGAGTGGTCTTGAGGAAAGTATCCTTGGGCAGTACGACATAGCCACCCAAGACAACCTCAAAGCCCGCACAATGCACACGCAGCTGCGTGTCATTAAAAAGATTGTTATTGTTATTATTATAGGTGTAGGTTTTTGTGCCGTGCTGATGCTGTTCGAGCGTGTACGGCAGCTGGGCATGAGCCTTTTGGCCTCGGCCGGCATCGCAGGCATCATTATCGGCTTTGCAGCGCAACGCAGTATCTCAACGCTTTTTGCAGGACTGCAGATTGCCGTTACACAGCCCATCAGAATTGACGATGTCGTGATTGTTGAAAATGAATGGGGCCGTATTGAGGAAATAACCCTGACCTATGTGGTTGTGCGGATTTGGGACCTGAGGCGGTTGGTGCTTCCGATAACATATTTTACCGAGAAACCCTTTCAGAACTGGACCCGCAGCAGTGCAGACATTCTCGGCACCGTGTTTATTTATATGGATTACACGGCTTCTGTGCAGGTAATTCGGGAGAAATTTTTCGAAATACTCGACCAATCAGATCTGTGGGATGGTAAGGTGCGCGGCGTACAGGTAACCAATACAACAGAGCGTGCTATGGAAATACGGGCATTGATGAGTGCGCCGGATGCTTCAATAGCCTGGGATCTTCGCTGTGAAGTGCGCGAAAAATTAATTGATTTTATTCAACAGCGCTATCCGGGTTCCCTGCCGAAAGTCAGGGGCGAAATTCTGGGCGACAAACCGGGGTAAGTCGGCCTTCATAGTGTTCATAACGGTTACAACAAGCATGGTTCTATTGTTAGCCACGAGCAATGAAAGGAGAAAAATATGACAACCTATACCTGTACAACAAGTGGTGTGGTGTCCTTCGAGAAGGATTGCGCGCCATCCTACGAGCCACTCGGGAAGGAGCACACAATCGAGTCGCGGCTTGCGGGCTACGAGGCCCTGGCTTGGAAGGTGATCGGCGGACACGGTTATCCGACCACCTTGGATGAGTTTTGTGAGGAGTTTAAAAATGGCTCCAACCATCCCGATGCGGTCAAAATTGCCCATGGTATATTTCTTCACACGCAGGCCATTCGCGATCAGGTTAAGCAGGGTGATGCCGAGGGTGCCGCACTTGAGGCACTGCGACTGGAACATCAGGCGGCAAAACTTATGGCTGAGTCTAATGGCTGACTTTTGTGCACTGCCTGACTATTGTGAGGGGGCTGGCAGGGAGATCCATGCCGGTTGTACCTTCAAAGAATAAAAAAGCCCCTCAAAAGGGGCTTGGTATCGTAGTTCAAAATAGTTAACGGGGTCCGACCCGGTTATGGGGTTAATGAGTATCGTGCCCCTGGATTTCAATTATAATCAATCATCATGATTTGGAAGGAGGCAGAATGGACGTATTTTACCTGTCCCTTCTGCCTCCATACCATGAAGGCCTGCTACATCTGCCAGATGAAGAAATCACCCTCTTCAACGGGCAGTACGATCTTAAGTTTTAGAAACTCATCCGCAATGATGCCAAAGGCTTCACCGCCGTTATCGGTGTCATAATATTTAAATTTGACTTTGCCAAGTGATCCGGCGCTAACGACATCATCATTGGTAAAAAATTGTCCGTCATTGCCGGGCTCCACTCCAACGGCCAGTACACTGCCAGCACCCCAGGCTCCCACCTTGACGGAGCCAACATCGCCGCTAACGTGCCAGATTGAGTTCAAAAGCGAACCCTTAATGGAGGCCTTGCCCAGAGTATAACCCTTCCGCGACGTTTCTTCGCCCGTAAGATCTACATGGCCAGCGAAATCACCTTTAATTGTCAGCTTGTCGATCCATTCGGCCTCTATGCTGCTTCCGGCCTCGGTTCCGGCAATTTTTACCTTTCCAATCCCGCCGGTTACTGTCAGCATGCCGGTCAAGACAACGTCCTTAGCCTTGATGCCCTTCAATGAACCGGTCACATCAAGTTCACTAAGATATATAAAGGTTTTTTTCAATTTCGTTTTTATGGTTAGAGAGGAATCTTCAGTCGTGCCGGTTAGTTCAATCCGCGCAATGTCAATCTCGTTCAATTCAAAGATAACATCCAAGGCACCAGGGCCTTTGAGAGTGACCTCGGTCACTGGCGAAGTAAGCGGAAATGAAACACATATGCTGCTTGCGCAGGTATATAGATCCCCGCAGTCACTGTCTTCAAGGCATTCCACGCAGCTCTCGGTTGTTTCGTCGCAAACCGGAGTTTCGCCCTCGCAGTCAGTGTCGTCAATACATTCCACGCAGAACGCGCCATTCCATACAGTGCCTACAGGACATTCGAGAGTATCATCAATACCATTACAATCGTTGTCCAGCGTTTCTGTCGCCTCATATGGATCAGAAGAAATCTCCACATACACATAGCACGGAGGTCCTTCTTCACAAATATTGCCGATATCATTATTATCGTAATCACCTTGGATAGGATTAAAGTCATCAGGGCAATTGTCACAGGCATCGGGGAATGTATCATTGTCAGTATTATCTCGGCAGGCATCTCCTGTCCCGTCCTCGCATGTGTCTTGTTGATCATAATTTGAATCATCAGGACAATTGTCGCAGGCATCACCCAAACCGTCTTCATCCGCATCCTCCTGACCCGGATTGGAATCATCTGGACAGTTGTCGTCGCCATTTAGAACAGAATCCCCGTCAGAATCAGTGATTACAAGTGACACCGGCACAGCTGTGGTCAGGGTCGGAGTTACATATGTATTTGTCACTGTGGAGCTAGTCACCATGGGAACTGCATTTGAGACTACTGTAACAAGATCGGTAATGTTAGTCACAGTGGCACTGGTGTCCGTAATAAAAGAATCCCCCCCCGATATATTGCCTTCAGCATCCAGCTTTAAAGCCCAGGCATCAGTAGTGCCGCCCGAAGAAAAGGAAGCCGTATCACTGGAGAGAATAAACCCGTCGTCAGATGCCTGCCGTATAGATGATCCGTTACGACACTGACCATCCTCTTTATTTCCGCCATAAGCCTTCTCCCAGAGGATCTGTCCGTTCGGATCTGTCTTCAGCACCCAGAGGTCATAAAGGTTCTCTGTACTGCTGTTCCCGAAGGAGCGCGTCAATCCGCTTATAATATAATTTCCATCAGTAATTTCTTCTATGCATGAACCACCGTTTGCTTTTAGATCCGAACCGCCATAGGCTTTTGACCACAAAACATTTCCAGACCCATCGAGTTTCATCGCCCAAAGATTAGTATGATCATAGGAATTATAGGGGCCGGGAGACCAGGACATGGTATTACCGGTCAAGATATAGCTGCCGTCAGAGGTCTGGCTGACAAAGTTGAAGAAATCACCCTGTCTCTCTCCTCCGCCGCCATAAGCTTTCTGCCACTCGATTTCACCGTTAGCATAAAGCTTTAGTACCCATGCGGAAAAATATGAGGTTGTAGACCATGCATAGGTATACGCAGAGACGATAAACCCTCCGTCAAAGGTCTGGTTGACCGCAAAAGCCATTTCAAAAACGCCCGAACCACCGTATGATTTTTCCCAGATTACATTGCCACTGTCATCAAGACGCAGGATCCAGGCATCAGCACCGCCACCGGAGACAAAAGTGAACGTAGTTCCTATTACAATAAAACCGCCGTCATCAGTATTCTGTACTGCCCAAATAAACTCAGTGCCAGTGCCACCATATTTTTTTTGCCATTCGACCTCACCAGCGCTATCAAGCTTCAACATCCAGCAATCACTGCCACTGTTTGCCGCCACAATGTAACCGCCGTCAGATACCTGCTGGATAGAATGAGGTGTTCGGGCCTCTTCGTTCGCCGAGGTACCATAGGCCTTTTGCCAGAGGATACTTCCATAGCTGTCAAGTTTTACCACCCAGACATCCTGTCCTCGGCCATATGACATTGTCCATCCTGTCGCTATATATCCCCCGTCAGATGTTGGACAAATATCCTGGAAATACTCTGTGCTGCTTCCACCGTAAACCTTGGACCAAGTAATCTGTGTGTCAGCATATGAAGTTATAGCAATTAGACTAAAAAATAGAGTCCATAGCAATTTTTTCATCATACTTTTACCCTCCCAATAGTATTTAACAGATACTGTTTATTTCAATATGAAGTAGCTGGGGTCGGGCCATGCTAACTAACTGAAATAACTTGACCTTCATCCCATAAATAGCCATTTTTGAGGCCTATATCGCACTTTTCGGTACCAAAATCAGCATTATAAGGAACCACCATTTCTCGAAGTTGAAAAATATCTTCACTCCTTACGACTTTCCTTCCTTTTGCGCTTACGCCAAGGTCCTCCTGCATGTTCTCAATAAATTGCTCACTGCCAACTGCAATGCTCTGCGTCCATTTTCTATCTCATATATTTTTTTCTCTGCCCAGTGCCTCTGCAACCCAATCCCTATTGTCTCCAATTTTATAATTCCCTGTTCATAAAATTTATAGCAGGTTCTCCTTTTTCAAACGATTAATAATTTCTGCCGTTGATTTACTGCGGTCCATGGTATAAAAATGAAGGCCGGCAACATCTTCTTTTAATAGCCCCTTACATTGCTCGACCGCAAAATTGATGCCCAGATTTAATACCGCGTCTTTATCATCCGCGTCCACCGTATCAAGCTGCCGTTTCAATTTGTCCACGATTTTAGTACCGCAGACGTTAGACAGCATGTTGGTCATTTTTAAGGTATAAACCGGCATAATGCCTGGTATAATAGGCACATGAATACCGATGGCCCGGCATTTTTTTACATATTCAGAAAAATAGTTATTGTCATAGAAATACTGGGCGACAACATATTCTGCGCCTTTGTCAACTTTAAGCTTTAAGTATTCGATATCTTTTTCAAGGTTTTCCGCCTCAACATGACCTTCAGGATACCCGGCGCACCCCAGTGTAAAATCATACCGTTCTTTAATAAAAGCAATCATGTCCGAAGCATAGGAAAAGCTGTCAGGATGAGGGGTAAAATCATCGTCTTTTGGTTTATCTCCGCGAATAACAAAAACGGTTTCAATGCCCAGATCTTTATATTTGTCCAGAACGTCTGTGATTTCATTCGGTCTAAGCCCGAAACCGGCAATATAAGCAACCGTGGGAAGATTTTTGTCGATCATCACTTGCTTAACCGTTTGATATGATCCATCCCGGGTTGAACCGCCAGCACCGAATGTTATGGACATATAATCAGGCTTAAGTGCCGCCAAATTGGCAATCGTTGCGTCAAATTTTTCCGCAGCCTTTTCATTTCGCGGCGGAAAAAACTCCAGAGATATCACCGGCTTTTTTGTTTCATATAAACGTGTAACACGCATACGCAAATTCCTCCGATTAATTGAGTCTCAATATATTTGAGATAATTGTCTCTTTCATTAAAAATTAAGCACCCGGCTTTGATAACGTTGCTGCTCACGGGTGGCGAGCTTGCGAGCCGTCCGGTGCAGCAGTTTGTTCTGTGGTCGGAGGCTCAAAGAAATAAAATAGTTTAAAATAAATCATTTTTGCTGGATTGACCCCTGTTATTTTTTGCACGGCACCAGTTGTCTTTTCATATCCTTTGCAAGTATATTTTTGGCCGTGCTTTAATAAAATGTTTGCTTTGCTTTCTGGAAAGACGATTTCAACGACAACATTATTTTTGGGCTTTTTGCCATCGACTTTCTCAACTTTAACCAAAGATCCTGTAACTTTAAATTTGATTTTATTTTTATACTCACGGGGTAAAACGGTACCCATTATTTCCATTAATTCCCCGGAAGGCTTTCCTAAAGCACCGAGTATTGGATGCTCGGCTTCTATTGCTAATGAATAAACAACAAATGAGAAGAATAGGATTACAGTTATTAGAATACGTTTCATTTTATTTTCCACAGAACAATTAATATACGAACTTCTGTTTTAGTGGATTTTGACTGGTGGTTTAGGAGAAAGAATATATTTGAAGAATGTAGAAGTCAATAAACTTTACAATGCTATTTCGTATAATATGTTTAATTCAGATGTTATACAAAGTTCGTAAAAGCTGAGTTTTTTGACAAAAAGGAGGGGTTGTGCGGCAAAAGGTCATTTTTGTTGATTTTAGGGGATATATGCGCAAGAGGGCCATTGTGCAGAAAAAATGCAGCTTTTTATTACCAAAAAAAATTGCTGAAATTCAGGAACTCAGAAGCGTTTAAAATTGTTGGGAAGGAATTTATTCCCATTCAATTGTGCTGGGGGGTTTTGAAGAGATATCGTAGACAACGCGGTTGATGCCTTTGACTTCGTTGATGATGCGGTTTGAGATGGTGCTGAGCAGATCGCGGGGCAGGTCGGTCCAGTCGGCGGTCATGGCATCGCGGCTGTCCACAACCCGCAGGGCGATAACACTTTCATAGGTGCGTTTGTCACCCATAACGCCGACGGTTTTGAGCGGTAGCAGCACGGCAAAAGACTGCCAGACCCGGTTGTACCAACCGGTTCGTTTAAATTCTTCTAGTATAATTGCATCACTTTCGCGCACCAGCTCGAGATCAGTCGGGTTGACCGGGCCGACAATGCGCACGGCGAGGCCGGGGCCGGGAAACGGCTGGCGGATAATGGCCTCTTCGGGTATGCCCAGTTCACGTCCAATTTCACGAACTTCATCTTTGAACAGTTCGCGGAAAGGCTCCAGCAGTTTCATCTTCATGTGCTCAGGCAGACCGCCGACATTGTGGTGACTTTTAATAGTTGCCGCAGGGCCTTTAACAGAGACGCTTTCAATTACATCAGGGTACAGAGTACCCTGGGCCAGAAAATCAATCGTGCCCAGTTTGGCGGCTTCCTCATCAAACACGGCAATGAATTCATGGCCGATAATTTTACGTTTTTTCTCCGGGTCATCAACACCGGCCAGTCCGTCCAGGAATCGCTGCGAGGCGTCAACCGGGATCAGGTTGACGTTGAACGTGTCGCGCAGCAGCTTGGTAACAGATGCGAATTCATTTTTACGCAGCAGGCCGTTGTCAACAAAAATACCGGTAAGCTGTTTGCCGATGGCCCGGTCAATCAACACGGCCGCAACCGTTGAATCAACCCCGCCGCTGCAGCCGCATATTACTTTTTTGTCGCCGACGGTCGCGCGGATCTGTTCGATGGACATATCGATAAAAGAACGCATGGTCCAAGTGGGCTTGCAGGCGCAGATGGTGAAGACAAAGTTTTCAAGAATACGGGTGCCCTGCGGCGTATGCACAACTTCAGGGTGAAACTGGACTCCGAAAATGCGGCGTTTGCTATGGCGGATGGCTGCGCAGTGTGCATTTGGGCTGTGGGCGATAATCTCGAATCCGGTGGGCAGTTTTTCAACCCGGTCGCCGTGGCTCATCCATACCGGAATACTTTCATCGGGAGTAAAACCCTCAAAGAGGTCCTCGGTTTTGTCGATGATCAGGTCGGCCCGGCCGTATTCACGTTTCGCATGTGCTGCGACCTTGCCCCTCAAAAGGTGGCTGGTCAGCTGCATGCCGTAGCAGATGCCCAGCACCGGCACGCCCAGCTCAAAAACGTCGGGTGAGATCATGGGGGCGTCGTCATCATAGACACTGGCCGGGGCACCGGAAAGAATAATGCCATCCGGTTCAAGTGCGCGCAGATCTTCAAGCGTAATGGTGCAGGGGTGGATTTCAGAATATACCCTGCTTTCGCGGATACGGCGGGCAATCAGCTGGGTGTACTGTGAGCCGAAGTCCAGAACAATGATTTTATGCGGAGCGATCTGTATGTCTGATTTATTCACCCTGATAGTTTGGCGCTTCGCGCGTTATGATAATGTTGTGTACATGGCTTTCTTTAAGCCCGGAGGGTGTGATTTTTACAAAACGGGCTTTGCTGCGCAAGTCTTCGATGGTTTTGCAGCCAACATAGCCCATGCCGGATCGCAGGCCGCCGATAAGCTGGAAAATATTGGCAGATAAGCTGCCGCGGTAGGGGATGCGGCCTTCAATGCCTTCAGGCACCAGTTTGGCGTCATCGCTAACGGCTGCTTGAAAGTAGCGATCGCGACTGCCGTCCTTCATGGCGCCTAGTGAACCCATGCCGCGATACACTTTATAGGTGCGGCCTTGATACAGAATAGTTTCGCCGGGGCTTTCATCTGTGCCGGCGAACAGGTTGCCGAGCATAACACAGTGGGCACCGGCCGCAATGGCTTTGGTGATGTCACCGGAATATTTAATGCCGCCGTCGGCAATCAGGGGTACACCTTCGGCGTCTGCTACGGTGCGGCATTCCATAATGGCGGTGATCTGGGGCACGCCTACTCCGGCTACAATGCGTGTGGTGCAGATGGAGCCTGGTCCGATACCCACCTTAAGTGCATCAGCACCGGCTTTGATGACGGCGCGGGCCGCGTCCGCGGTTGCCAGGTTGCCGGCAATCACCTGGCAGTCTGGCCAGGTAGCCTTAGTGTTGCGGATGGTGTCAAGTACTGAGCGCGAATGCGCGTGGGCGGTGTCGATGACAATTACATCAACGCCGGCGTTGACGATTGCTTCAGTGCGTTTCTCGCAATCTGCTCCTGGACTTATTGCGGCACCGACCCGCAGGCAACCTTTGGTGTCTTTGCAGGCATTGGGGAATTTAACGGCTGTTTCAATGTCCTTAACCGTGATGAGACCTGTCAGGTTATTGTGCTCATCAACAACCAGCAGCTTTTCAATCCGGTTTTTGTGCAGGATTTTTTTGGCTTGTTCAAGCGTGGTGCCGGGCCCGACAGTGATGAGATTCTCTCGGGTCATGACTGCCGAGATGTTCTGTGTGTAGTCGGTTTCAAAACGCAGGTCGCGGTTGGTGAGAATGCCGACCAGTTTGCCGTCTTTGACGACAGGGAAGCCCGATATCTGATGTTTCTTCATCAGCTCAAGCGCGTGGTGTATTTTCTGATCCGGATTAACGGTTATGGGGTTAACAACCATGCCGCTTTCCGATTTTTTTACAGCGTTGACTTCGCGCGCCTGTGCCTCTATGGGTAGATTTTTATGGACAATGCCGATGCCGCCTTCCCGTGCCATGGTAATCGCGGTTTGTGACTCGGTGACCGTGTCCATCGCTGAGCTTACAAGCGGGATGTTGAGGCTTATTTCGCGGGTGAGCTGTGTATGCATTTCAGCCTCACTGGGCAGTATCTCGGAGTGCTGAGGTATGAGCAGCACATCGTCAAAGGTAAGGCTTGAGGGGATATCTGTATGGGTCATGGTGGGTTCCTTCCGTTTTGTTCGGGAAGCGGTTGGGTTGTGGTATGAGCGAAAAAACTACACAAAAAAGAAGAAACTGTCAAGAAAGATGTGAAATTACGTTTGAATACCCGCGGCAGTCATAGTACAATGCCGTTTTGGTATGAGGGAAAAACAACTGTTTTACCGTGGATGATCTGCGGTTGCAAAGCACTGTAGCAGGGTGGGATGAAAAGCGTATGGCAAAGAGTGCTCCCAGTACACAGGTGCAGGAAAAAAAACGCCGTCGGCGTGAGCGCACGATTATAATTTTTGTTATTGTGCTGGTTGTCGCGCTGACGTCGCTTTTGCTGTACGTGACGGGCAAGCGCGGCGAGGCTCTGCTGCCGCAAAATGTGCTGGTGTTCATGCTGATTAACGTGAACGCTATTCTGCTGTTGCTGCTTGTTTACCTGGTTGTCCGTAATGTGGTTAAGCTTATTTTTGAACGGCGGCGCGGCATTCTGGGATCAAAGCTGAGAACCAAGCTGGTGATCGCTTTTGTCGGACTGTCGCTGGTGCCGACACTGCTATTGTTCTGGGTTTCAATCGGTTTTATCACCAATACGATTGAGAACTGGTTCAGCTTCAAGGTTGAAAAAACCCTTGAGGAGGCCTTCAGCGTGACCGAGGTCTACTATAACAACGCTTCATCCAACGCTCTGTATTACGCCAATCAGCTGAGTCGGCGTATAACCGATGAGAAGCTGTTGTCCCAGATGAATCTGGACATCTTGCGTGACTTTATCAATGAGAAACAGACTGAATACAATCTCGGTGTTGTCGAGGTCTATTCTTCTCAGAAGGAAGAGCTGGTAAGGGCCATGAATCCGCAGGTGCCTGATTCCAGCTTCATCAGCGCCGAGTCCTCTCTGGTGCAACAGGCCCTTGACGGCAAGGAAATCACCCGTGTTCAGCCGGCCGGCAAAAGCGATATTATCAGGGGGGTTGTGCCGGTGTATTCGAGTTGGGGCCGCAAGGATGTTGTGGGCGTGATCGTGGTTAATTATTACGTTCCCCGCAGCCTGGTTGCAAAGATGGACAGCATTGCCAAGGCGTTTCAGGACTATAAACAGCTTAAGTTTTATAAAAATCCGATTAAGTATCTGTATGTACTCTTGCTTTCGGTTGTGACCCTTTTGATTATATTTTCGGCTACATGGTTCGGGTTTCATCTCTCAAAAGTTATCGCGGTGCCGATTACTTCTCTGGCTAATGCTACGGAGCAGATTGCTCAGGGTAATCTGGATTTTCAGATTGAGCCGGCTTCCGATGATGAAATCGGTGTTCTGGTTGATTCCTTCAACAAAATGACCTGCGACTTGCGTGTTAGCCAGGAGCAAGTCGGGCAGACTACGCGCCACTTGCGTGATATGGTTACCGAGCTTGATCACCGTCGGATTTACATGGAAACTCTGCTTGAGAATGTTGCGGCTGTGGTTGTCTCCCTTGACCGCGATGGTGTTATTACCAATTTTAATATTTCGGCCCAGACCATGTTCGGTATCTCTCTGGAACTGGCGCTCCGGCGTCCTTACGGCGAGGTGTTTGCCTCTGAGGAACTCCGGCCTTTGAAGGCGTTGATTGATGAGGTTACGAGTTTGAGTCTTGCTGCGGTTGAACGTCAGCTAACACTGGCCTTTTCCCAGCGAACGGCGTATGTGTATATTCGTTCAAACAGGCTGTTTGATAATGAGGGTAATTACATGGGGCTGGTGGTGGTTGGTGAAGATCTGACCCAGGTTCAGCAGGCGCAGCGGGCCTATGCCTGGCGGGAAGTCGCCCGTCGTATTGCGCATGAGATAAAAAACCCGCTTACACCCATTAAGCTGAATGCTCAGCGGGTTCTCAGGAAATTTTCACCCCAGATCAATGAGGGGCACAGCACCTTCACGGATTGCCTGGGCACGATTGTTTCCCAAGTGGATGAACTCAAGAAACTTGTGAATGAATTTTCCAGTTTTGCCAAGATGCCTGCCACTCAGCCCAGGGCCAATGATATTCATGAAATTATCGAGGAAACTCTGACCCTGTACCGTGAAGCCCATAAGGATATCAACTTTGTTTTTGAGCCGGGCCGCAACGTGGGCCGGCTCAGCCTTGACCGGGATCAGATTAAGCGGGTTTTGATTAATCTCCTTGACAACGCTGTCGCCTCGTTGGAAAATGATGCACAAGTCGTTCTTCGCACGGAATACAAACCAAAACTCAACGTAGTAATGGTGGAGGTCATCGATAACGGGTGCGGTGTCCCGCCCGAGCTGAAACCTAAAATATTTGACCCCTATTTTTCGACTAAAAAAGATAGCACCGGGTTAGGTCTGGCGATCGTCGGTACGATCATCGCTGATCACGGCGGCTACATCAGGGTTCGTGACAACCATCCTCGCGGAACCTGTTTTGTGATTGAACTGCCGGTGAGCCGGCAAGTAAGCACTTGAAAGGAATGAGCAGCATGAAAACACCGGTCATTCTTCTGGTAGACGATGAACAGGCCATTGTCGATTCACTCAGCGGCAGCATTGAGGACGAGGGTTACAGCCTGCTGGCTGCTTCCGACGGCAGCCAGGCTTTAAACATTGTTAAATCACAGCCTGTTGACATCGTATTTCTGGACATATGGCTGCCGGGAATAGACGGCATGGAAACGCTAAAGCGTATCAAGGATTTTAATTCCGATATCGAGGTGGTCATGATGACCGGCCACGGCACGGTCAATACTGCCGTGCAGGCGGTCAAGCACGGAGCTTTTGATTTTCTTGAAAAGCCTTTTTCACTTGATTTGGTACTGGATACTCTTAAGCGCATTAATGAGAAATGGCAGGCTGCAGCACAGGCTGTCGCTGTTGAGGAGGAACGTGACGGGCCGCGGGAGCGCGTTACGTTGACCGGCGAGACCCGTGACATCATTGATATCCGCGGGCACATTGAAAAAATTGCTGACGGCAAAGCACATGTGTTTTTGTGCGGCGAGGTCGGCACCGGCAAGGAAATCGTGGCCCGGATGTTGCGGGCCGGAGAAAAAAACGATCGCCCAGCGGTGTTCTACCGTTTTAACTGCCCTTTGTACGATTCTACGGAAGCGGCCCTTGAGCTTTTCGGCGATCAGGCTGATGGTTCAGGCAAGGATGGGCTTTTAACTCATCCCGGCAGTACGGTTGTGTACCTGAACTCGGTTGAGACCCTGGCAACTGAGCTGCAGGAACGTATTGCAGTTTTTTTGCAGAAGCGCACCCCGGATTCACACCTTCGCGTTGTGGTTTCAGCGCTGGTTGATATTGACTCTGCACTTGCGGATGGAAAGCTTGTGGCCGATTTTGCTGACTGCTTTCCAGAGCGTATAAAATTGCCGCCGCTTCGCAGTCGTCGGGGTGATATTCCGTTGCTTCTGCAGCATTTTATGAGTTTTTATTGCCGTGATTATGGGCTGCGTGAGAAAAGCTTTGATGATGACGCGCTTGAGATGCTTATGAATTACGATTGGCCCGCCAATGTTAAGGAACTTAAAAATCTTGTTGAAAAGATTGTTGTCTCAGTTCACACCAAAACTATTTCATCACATGATATCCCTCTCTCTGTGCGGGATGATATGCAGTATAATGTTTCGCGCTATCATGAGCGCTACGCCACTATGCAGGAAGCCGAGGATGCCTGGCGTAAGAATTATCTGCTGTATCACCTGCGTCGCAATGATCGCGAGATTAAGAGTACCGCAAAAAAAATTGGTGTTACTAAAAAGCTTCTTAAGAAGTATGTCAGTGAGTACAATATAATCTTGTCCTGTGAGGGTCAGGTGGTACAGCGCATGCAGCGTACCCTTAAGCGCAGCATGGTTTTGAGTGGACGCGGTTTGCATTCCGGTGACAAGACCGGCTTGATCTTGACACCGCTGCCGCCGGGCAGTGGAATACTTTTCGGCAATATTTCAAGCGGGGAGGTTATTCCTGCAAATATTGATTATGTTGTTTCAACCGATTACGCCACCAGTTTGCAGCATAACGGGGCGGCAGCCCGGACTATAGAACATTTTCTTGCGGTCCTGCATGCCTACCGGATTACCAATTTGATGATCAAGATCAATAATGAAGTCCCCATTATGGATGGATCTGCAGTTGATTTCTGCCAGATGATTGAAGATGCCGGTATTGAAGAGCAGGAAGAACCCCTGGATGAAATTATTGTAGACAGGCGCCATACCCTGGGTGAGGCCGATAGCAAGCAGAAGTTCCTGACCGTTGAACCTGCTGAAGAGTTTTCCATCCATTACACTTTGAATTATCCCCGGCCCGTAGGACATCAGGAATACACGTTTGCCATGGCGGATGCCGATGCCTTTAAACGCGAGATTGCCCCGGCGCGTACGTTTGGATTTTTAAAGGATATTGAGGCGCTCAATAAAAAGGGACTGGCAAGCGGCGGACAGCTCAATAATTTCATTTTGATTGACGATGAGAAAATCGTTAATACGGATTTGCGTTTTCCGGATGAGTTCGCGCGGCATAAAATTCTGGATATGGTGGGTGATCTGTATTTGCTCGGCCGGCCTCTCCGGGCAAAGATCACGGCCAACATGACCGGGCATTCTGATAATATCGCTCTGGTCAGACTGCTGCGCGATTGTTACAATCTATAAAAAGTTCATCCTCTTTCTTACATTGCAGTGGCATGGCATCTGACTCAGGACATATGCAGGTGAACCCTAATCCAGCCGCTCATTCCAGCTTTCAGCAAAACGTAGCGGATGTTTCGCGCACGAGGGTGTACCTGGTGCGCCATGGCGCGCTGGTGACCTCTGATGAGTGGCGCTATGTCGGTCAACGGGATATTGAGTTAAGTGAAGCGGGTCGCGTGCAGATTGCAGAGCTTGCCGTCCGGTTGAGCCCTGTCCCGATCAGCGCAGTGTATTGCAGTGACCTGGGGCGAACGGTTGAATCAGCCCGGCTGCTCTCGGCTGATCACGGACTTGTGCCGGTTGCTTGTCCTGAATTTCGCGAAATCGATATTGGTCACTGGGAGGGGATGACACGTGCCGAAATTATGGAGCGTTTCCCGGATGAATTCAACATGCGTACCGGCAATATTGCCTCCTTCCGGATTGAGGGCGGTGAGAGTTTCGCCGATGTACGTGCGCGTGCGCTGCCCCGCCTTGAGCGTATAGTGGATGAGCACGCCGGCGGTACCGTTCTGCTGGTAGCCCATGGCGGCTTGAACCGTACTATTCTTTGCGATGCCCTGGGGCTTGATTTGAACAATGTGGTGAGACTGGAGCAGTCCTACGCCTGTTTGAATAGTATCGACTATTTTGATGATTATCCGGTTGTACAACTCATGAATGAAACCACCTGCGCATGCTAAGTGTTGTTGAACAGCAGTCATTTCTCAATATTTTTGCGTGGTGATGTGTATACGGCTGATTCCAGGGACTGTCTGGTGCACGCCACAGGTAAAACCGTCGCTGTTGTGGGGCTTGATGACGTGGTGATTGTGGAGACTGCAGACGCACTGCTGGTAGGCCGATGTGATCGCTCCCAGGATGTGCGCGCAATTGTTGAGCAGCTTGAAAAACAGAGGCGTACAGAGTTGTTGTAGCGGTTTTGCGGATGGAGTGTCCTGCATGCCCGTGTAGCCCGTGTGTATTTATTTGTTGACAAAATTGCAATGATGGATATACTATTTCGGATTCTGAGCGGGAATAACTCAGTGGTAGAGTACGACCTTGCCAAGGTCGGAGTCGCGGGTTCAAATCCCGTTTCCCGCTCCATTTTTTTTTGGCGGCGTAGCCAAGTGGTAAGGCAGAGGTCTGCAAAACCTTTATTCACCGGTTCGAATCCGGTCGCCGCCTCCACCTGTCATAATGAGTTTGTCGGTTTTCGGAACCAGCAAACTTTTTTTTTATTCAGACTGATTTCCTGTAAAATTTTTGATTTTTTTTGTCATATTCGGGGGGCTTTAACTTCGGGTGTGCGGTACCGGCATTGTTCGGTTCCAGGGAGTAGGTATTAGTTTATGGACAGTAGCCCTGTTACGATTAGCTGCAGCGGACCGCAAGGTGACGCAAAAAAAAATATACTGGCCCGGATGGTGAAGTTTCTGGTCGGGCTTGGGGTGCGGGCCGGCATCCTGCAGCCGCGTATCTCCGCGGCTGTGCTGGCTGGCGGCAGCTCAAGCCGCCTGGGCCGCAATAAGGCTCTGCTGCCTTTGCAGGGGGCAACGGTTATAGAAAAGGTTATGAGTGAAGTACGCAGCTGTGTCAAAGAGCTTACCATTATTACCAATAGCCCGGATGAGTACGCCCATTTTGGCTATCCCTGCCGCGGTGATATTCTGCCCGGTGGCGGTCCCTTGTCCGGAATTCATGCTGCGTTAAGCCATTGTGATACTGAATACGTGCTGGTGGTATCCTGTGACATACCGCTGGTCAAGCGTGAGCTTTTTGAAGATTTAATTTCAGCTCTTCCCGGTTATGATATTGTTATTTTTAAGCATAAGCATTTTGAGCCTTTGTGCGCCCTGTATCGCCGGACCTGCCTTCCTGCCCTGGAAGATCTGATTGCTCACGGTGAGTATCGCATTATTGACTTGTTTCCAACATTAAAGGTTAAAGTTCTGCGTATCAGTTCGGCAGAGGTGTTTAAAAACATCAATACGGATGCAGATTATGAATCCGTGAGAAACGCCTCATTGGATTTGGTGCAGGGTGTCAACAATCGAAGATCTTCGGATAACGCAGGTTTGGGCGGCATCGTGGGAGGTAATGGCACGTCATGATAGATCTCCATGTGCATACCACTGCATCTGATGGAACGATGAGCCCGACTGAAATGGTGCGCCATGCACGGTCTTGCGGGTTGAGCGCGGTCGCTGTTACTGACCATGACACGGTAGAGGGTGTCGCAGAAGCCCTGGCAGCCGGAGCTGAAGAGGGTATTGAGGTGGTGCCCGGTATTGAGATTAGTGCTGAACATAGCCTTGGTACGCTGCATGTGTTGGGTTACTATATTCGTCATGAGGATCCTTGTTTTCTTGAGCGGATTTCTGTGTTGCAGCAGGCGCGCAATGAGCGTAATCCGCGCATTATTGACAGGCTGCGTGAGGCGGGGATTGCCATTACCATGGAACAGGTTGAGCACGAGGCGGCAACCGGGCAGGTGGGTCGTCCGCATTTTGCCAAGGTGATGGTGCAGCAAGGATATGTGCGCACAGTGCGTGAAGCTTTTGACCGCTATTTAAAAAAAGGCGCCCGGGCCTATGTTGATAAATATCGGTTTGCACCGGATGCGGCGATCGGGTGCATCCGTGATGCCGGGGGTGTGGCAGTGCTCGCACACCCGGCCGTTATCGGTCGGCACAGCACTGCTGTGCTGCAGGATCTGGTAGCCGAATTGAGCGCGTGCGGCCTGCAGGGTATCGAGGTGTATTATCCGGAGCATTCGCCCCGGCAGCAGCAATTGTACAAAAGCCTTGCGAACAGATTTGATCTGGTTGAAACCGGGGGCAGTGATTTTCACGGCACTCGGGTGAACGGCACTGAAATTGGTACTGGCCGGGGTTCTCTCGCTGTGCCGGATCAACTTCTGCCGATACTGAAAAAATGTCGCACAGTGAGGGCCTGAGTCGGTTTATACCTGAAACAGATTTTGAATTTGGGGGTTTAATTCTATGCGCATACACCCATCACAACAGCATGATAGCAACAACGCCATAGCAGGACTCTGCGTGCTTTGGACAGGTGTGCTGTGTGCTGGCCTGATCCTGTACGGATTGACCGTTCAGCAGGGAATCAGCTGGCAGGACAGCGGTCTGCTGCAGTGGCGGATACTGACAGGCGATTATATCGGGAGTCTGGGGCTGGCCCTTGCGCATCCGCTCTATATCGCCATAGGACGGCTTTTTCTGCTTATCCCCTTTGGGAGTGACTTCATGCTGCTTAATTTTTGCAGCAGCGCGGGCATGGCCGTCACGCTGGCGAACGTCTCTGTGCTTGGCTTCCTTCTCACCGGAAGGCGCTGGATCGGGTTGATGACCGCCAGCATGCTGGCCGTGATGTATACCCCGTGGTGGTTGTCGACCATTGCAGAGGTCTATACCTGGAACACAGCTTTTTTTACAGCCGAGCTGATTTTTTTTATCGTCTGTGTCCGGAAACCTTCTCTTGGTTCGTTGGTCGGGCTTTTTCTCTGCAGTGGGTTGAACCTCAGCGTGCATAATATGGCGCTTTTGAGCTTGCCGGTTTATGGAACGTGGGCTCTGTTTCTTGTTTGCCGGCGCCGGCTATCGCCTGCCTGTATTGCACTTGCCGGGTTGGCGTATGTATGTGGAGCAGCGCCGCTTGTATGGCTTGTTGTTCAGGAAATATTGCAAACCGGGAGTCTGCAAGCATCAGTTGAGTCAATGCTTGTCGGTAGGTATGCTGCCAATGTTTTGAATGTCAGCTCAACAGGTCCCCTGATGGCTGTGAATGCTGCTTTGAGCAGCTTGAATTTTTTGCATCCCGGATTGATTTTGGGGGTTTTGGGATGGGCAGCCATGGTCAAAAGGATTGGCAAACCACTGGGATGGTCCCTGCTGATACTTCTGGGCTTGCAGGGTCTTTTTTTCGTACGCTACTCAGTACCCGACCAGTTTACATTTATTGTGCCGACGCTGGTGCTGTTCAGTCTCGGTATGGCGGTTGGTATGGATGTGTTGGCATGCAGATCTGCAGCTATGAAGAAAACCGTCGTCACTGCCTGCCTATTTTCAATGGCCTTGATGCCGTTGACCTATGCAGTTCTGCCGCCAATCCTCGAAGTTTTGAACCTCAACGTTAAACGCGAACGGGTTCTGCCGTTTCGAGACGAGATGCGCTATTGGATTGTTCCCTGGAAACATACCGAAAAATCAGCTGAACAGTTTGCACGCACAGCTTTGCTGGAGGCTGCCCCTGATGGTTTAATCGTGTGCGATAGCACTTCATACTACCCCTTGATTTTGATGAAGGAGCGTATGCCGGGTGTTGAAGGGGTTTCAATTGAGGGTTATACCACCGTGGCAAGCCGTTATGGTGCTGTTCCCGATGAACTGGTGCAGCTGTTGAGCGCGCGTCAGGTTTTTTTAGTTTCGCCGGTGTTGAATTTTATTGCTGAGGAACATCGGCAATTTTTTGAATTTGCAAGGGAGGATGGGATGATTTTATACACTATTACCAAGAAAAGCCTGGGTAGCCTGGAGTGAATTCCGTTTGATTTTCTGATTTTTTAAACCGGTGTGTGCGACTATCTTTTTTGTGCCGTGGTTCCCATTAATAAATGTGTATATTTCAGTCCCTCAGGCTTCGAATGTTTTCATTGATTTTCTATAATTTTGGAAGTTTTATAATTAGTGTCATCTTAAGGAATCTGGACTTTTTAGCGGTTCTATTTGTATTGCACCGTTTGAATCGCGCCAGGTTTTGTAATACCGCCGAGAAGGATAACAAGCTTTTAATTCCGAATTCCGATTGTCAAGATCACGTGCAAAGATAACGGGTGTATTTAGTAAAGGAGAATTGTACAAAAATCCGGATCCCAGTCCATTATCCAGAACTCCATATTCTTTTTGAAATATTAAAGCATTGGAGATTTTCTTTTCTTCAACCTGTCGCATAAGCTTGTTATCAATATCCCAAAAAGAATCGGAGTAATATTTGCAGAGTTGGGGCACCCTTAGAATTGCCGTATATATAAACAGACAACCAAATATAAGTAGAATACCGTTTCTCAAGTACAGGGTAGAAATATGGAGAGAAGAAGCAGTTTTTTTAATAATAAGAACAAAGGATCGGGCAGTTAGTAGAAGAATAAAGGGCAGAGAAATGTAATAAAATCGGGGGCCTAGGCACAAATCTTGAAAAAAGTAGAAAAAATAGAAAACAGGCGCTCCCAATGCCATAAGCAGTAATAGGGTTTCTTTACGACCTTTATGCCAGCCAAATGGTGTGAAAAAAATTGCCAGAGGCAGAAGGCTTGGAAGGGGCCATTCAAAAAGATTTTGGTTAAGGGCAATAAAGTTACTTATTGTATGGCCTATACCACGTAAGAATGTATGGGGTGGAGCACCCATTATCATTTTATTGGTGAATCCCAAGGTATGTTCTGCCCCCCATTTTGCTTGGTAGCCAAACAGAAAAGCATTGCCGTTTGTTGAGTAATTATACCAGAGCAAAATCGCAAGCATACACATAAAAGAAAATCCAGCTGCCAATATCGTTCGGTACTGACCTGCTTTCAAATTACATACTACAAAAAATACTCCCACAACAGCACCTATAGCCACAGCATCACCCGTGCGTATATTAAGAACAGCACCTAGTGCAAAGCCTGCAATTATCCCGAATACTATACTTTTTCTGTCAAGGGTCAGCAGTATGCAGTAGAAAAACAACAGTACAAAAAATAGCGATGACACGTGATTCATAAATGATGCCGACATAAAAAGCACAAAAGGGGAAAGACAATACAGCGCAACTGCTCCGCGTGCTTCCACTTCACCATAGTATTTTCTGCCGGCCAGATAGAGGAGTACAGCAGATAGTGTGGCAAGTATCGGGTTGACAACCCAAGGCATATTGATAATAAGTCCGAGCATAATCAGAAACGGATGACCGGGTGTATATTGGGAGTACCATTGCTCACCAATGATTATATTATCTAAAGGGTACTGAAAGAAATCAGGTATCGGGGGAGGAGGGACAGTAAGGTGTCCGTTTGCAAATATTTTTGCTTGAAAAAATTGGGCAATAGAGTCCTGAACGTGGGGGATGTTTTCAAAAACAACTAAGCTGATTAGATTGGTACATAAAAAAACCCATCCACAGGTAACCAGCATGAAATTCGCTGGAGACAAAACAGTTAAAAAGCATGCTTTGTCTTCAGTATGTCCTTGTCGTTTTTTAGCATGAAGAAACATATAATTAATCAAGGAGGTCAGGCACAGAAGCCCGCCTAGGCAAACCTGGAGCCACATATAGGATGATTGCGCTTTAAGCAAAGACCGACCGTAGATTTCATCTATAGGAAGGCAAAACAATACTAAGAAGACTCCCCAGTAGAACAGGACTATGTATGAACGCAAACGGTTCTTTATAGGAAATAAATTTTTCAACACTAGAAGGTTATAACAAAGCAGAACTCCCAGAAGAATCAGTATAAAAGGGGTTAATGCTGCTATGTTCATAGAGGCTGCTTCTATAAAAAAAGCTGCAGCAGCTCCTATAGCTGCGGTACAGCCAAGAAGCCTAGGTGATGGTTTTGTAAGGGGTTCCATGAGCATGGCAATCAATTTATATTAGCACTTTATTTATTGAGTAAAATAACAGATAATTTGTAAAATGTTAATGGATTTTCTTGACATTTTAACGCTTGTGAAAAACTATAGCAATAACGTAACGCAATTCAGTGAACTTTCAATAAACCTGTCTGTCACGGTATAATAAGGGTTTGCATTGCATAGTGGTTATCAGTCTTAACTGTTCGAGCTGAATAAAAATGCCAGAAAAAAAAGACTTAAAAAATATCCAACAATTGATAGTTTTATTAATTTTTGCCATTATCGGATTCGTGTCTTGGTTTCAGTATCCTCGCGCATTTATCTGGGACGATTCATATTTTTATCTTGTAATAGCCCGTAACATCGTTATTAACGGATCTCAAACATTTTCAAATCTCTACATAACGAATGGTATTCATCCCCTTTGGCTGTATCTACTCACAGGTTATAGTTATATTGTTTCCGCTATTGATTCTAATCTTCTTTCAAATCCTTCTTATGCGCTGCCGCTTTCGATCTTGTTGGTTTTAGTTGGTAGTCTTAACTTGTGGAAGGTTGCCAGCTTGCTCCGGCTTTCCCGTCTTTTGCTTGTTGGTTTACCGCTATGCTATGTTCTTTTCTTTCAGGTATTATATTCTGAAGCTCATGTATATTATGCTGCTCTTTCATGGCTTACGCTTCTTATGGTTAAAAACGTTACTGTCCGACCGCAAAGTCCATACGTTATCGGTCTTGTATGTGCAATGGTGTTTTTAGGAAGGCTTGATTCTGTTTTTCTTGTTTTGTGTTTTTTGGGGTGGTACCTGTATAGTAATCGTAGCAGTAGTATTGTGTTCCGGACTTTTGTGCCATTAGTTTTTTTACTGCTGCCTTATTTGCTAAGCAACTATTATTATTTCGGAGGATTTACTCCAGTAAGTGGATGGCTCAAGTCTAGTTTTCCACACATTTTCCTCAACAAATCAATTGGATTGAATTCATTTTTTGGATATAATTTAGTTGCTGGAGTAGTTCCTATAATAGTAGGCCTTTTAATTTTTCTGATTATAAAGTTTCGCGGACCTGTCCGTAACTTGATAAAAGTTTTATTAGTCGGGTCGATACTGCATTTTGTTTACACCGCTTTTTTTACTCGCTTTCACACCATGTACTGGTGGTATTACATCCCTCATATCTTGCTTTTATCCTGTTCTGTTGCAGCCTTTTACAAACGATACCGTTTGCCTCGTTTTCTCAGAATAATTTGTGTAATTGTCTTGGTGCTGTTGTTCGGCTATGCTAGCGTATCAATACGGTGGGGAAAAACCAATGCTGATAGGCGAATTCAGGTTCCAGTTGCTGAACTGTTGCAGTATATTGAAGCCAAAGATATAAACCATGCAAGCATACTGGTTTCTGATGTTCCCGGTGTCATAGCTTATAATTCGAGTAATAATTTAATTGCGACCGATATGGTAACTGCGAATAGAAAACTTTATTCCTCTATGCAAAAATCCGACAATGCTTTACTCTATCTAATGGAATATTGTACGCAAAAAGGTCAGCCTATAACTTATTATTATTATTTTGGAAGCGACTTTATTAAGCATGACAAAGAAGGTTTTGGAATTACATACAATGATCCGAAGCAGTATCCCGAGCTGAAAGCGATAGGCAGGTACAAACTAGAAGGAGAGCCGGTATTCAGCTCAAGCGATTCATCTTGTAAATTATGGAAGCTTCAATGATGGGAAGAACAGATTGTTTGTCAATTACAGGATAAGAGTGGTGGATTTTGCTAATTGTTATGTGTAGTAATCGCGACTTGGTCTGACATGTATCGGTTTTGACGAAATGCCTGTCAGGTCAGATTCAAGCTATCATTTTTTTTGTTTCCCTTTCCGCCATTTTATGGGGCCATGTACTATGTGAGTTGCCGGACTTAGTGAACGTAAGAAATTTTATCGGCACTGACTGTCTTAAGCCCATGGGCCCTGTTATGCGTACGTTGTGTCAATGTTTGATATGCCGCCTGAATGGTTTTCCGGGTTCTATGGTTGATGCTTAACGTTGTTACAAGCGGGTATTTATTAAGGATGTTTTATTGCGAAGCATAATTCGTGTTGTAGGAGTTATTAATGTATGCTTGACGTTATCATGAAAATCCGCTAAAACATCAAAAATTTAGGAATCCGCAGGTTGGGCAGGTGTCAACTTTAAGGATTCTGCCGTACAGAAATAAGACAGGTTCGGTTATCGCTGAGTTCCTGGTAGTTTTCTTTAAAATACCATTTATAGAGAAAGAGTCGGAGCAGATATGGATCATTTAAAGCAGTTGGAAAGTCTAAGCGTACATATATTACGCGAGGCCTATTCCAGTTTTAAGAACATGTGCATGCTGTGGTCGATCGGCAAGGACAGTACGGTTTTGCTGTGGCTGGCGCGCAAGGCCTTTTACGGTCACGTGCCGTTTCCCCTTGTGCATATTGATACAAATTTTAAAATACCGGAGATGATAGAGTACCGTGATCGCTTGGCACAGGAGTGGGGGCTTGAGATGGTGTACGGTATGAATGAAGAGGCCCTGCGCGAAAAACAGACATTCCCTGACGGGAATGTTGACAGGATAGCCTGTTGCAAAAACTTGAAAAGCACCGCATTGGCCAATACGCTCAGCGGCAAATGGCCCCGTTTTGTGCTTAACCATAAGACCGGCAAGTATGATATTTACAAAAATACCGAACCGTATACCGGGGTGATTGTGGGAGTGCGTGCTGATGAAGAGGGCTCCCGTTCAAAGGAACGCTATTTCTCACCCCGTGATCGCGAGAACATGTGGGATCTGGGAGATCAGCCTCCCGAGTTTTGGAATCAGTTCAAGACCGATTTCCCGCCCGGTACGCATCTGCGTATACATCCGCTGCTTGACTGGACCGAGTTGAACATTTGGGAATATATTGAGCGTGAAAATATTCCCACGGTTTCTCTGTACTATAATCAGGGCGACGGTAGCCGCTATCGCTCATTGGGATGTCATCCGTGCACCACGCCGATTGAGTCGTCTTCACGTAATGTGGCTGAAATCATCGAGGAGTTGAAAAGCGGGGGTTTGAAAAACGTTGCCGAGCGCTCCGGGCGGGCCCAGGACAAGGAAGACGGCGGCGGTTTGGAAACGCTGCGGCGTGACGGTTACATGTAGTCACCCATACCACATATAAATCTAGTACGGATCATTTGGCTGCGAGGCATTTGGATATGACGGAAATGTTAGAAAAACAAAAAATGAACATTGTAATAGCAGGGCATGTTGACCATGGTAAGAGCACGGTTATCGGGCGTCTGCTTGCTGATACAGGCTCTCTTCCTGACGGAAAACTGGAGCAGGTTCAGGAAAATTGTAAGCGGAACTCAAAGCCGTTTGAATATGCTTTTCTTATTGATGCCCTTAAGGATGAACAGTCTCAGGGCATAACTATTGATACGGCCAGGGTGTTTTTCAAAACGCGCAAGCGTAATTATATAATTCTTGACGCACCGGGCCACATTGAGTTTTTGAAAAACATGGTCACCGGTGCTTCGCGGGCCGAGGCCGCCTTGCTGGTGATTGATGCCCATGAGGGCGTGCAAGAGAACTCACGGCGTCACGGTTATATGATGTCAATGCTTGGTATTCGACAGATTTCGATCCTTGTTAACAAGATGGATCTGGTGGATTATAATCAGGATGTTTTTACCAAGATTGTTGATGAATACACGGCTTTTTTGAAAGATATCAATGTAATCCCGGCCTGTTTTATTCCGGTGAGCGGTATGAAGGGTGATAACATTGCCGAGCTTGCGCCTCAGAAGATGCCCTGGTACACCGGAAAAACCGTGCTTGACATGCTGGACGCGTTTGAGAAAGAGCCGCAGCCTGTGAATAAACCCTTTCGGATGCCGGTGCAGGATGTATATAAATTCACGCGGTTTGGGGATAACCGTCGGGTTGTAGCGGGAACAATTGAAACCGGCAGCGTGTCGATAGGCGATGAGGTGGTGTTTTATCCCTCGGGCAAGAAGAGCAGGGTCAAAACTATTGAGTGTTTCAATGCTCCCGTTCAGACGCAGGCTGAGTGCGGCTCGGCAGCCGGTTTCACGCTTGAGGAGCAGATTTATATTACCCGCGGCGAGTTGGCAACCAAGTCCTCAGAGCCTAGGCCTCAGGTATCATCCCGGATACGGGTGAACCTTTTTTGGCTTGGCCGCGATCCCCTGGTGCAGAAGAAAGACTATCTTTTTAAGTTGGGAACCGCGCGCGTGACTGCTCGCCTGGAGGAGGTGACCCGCGTTATCGACGCATCGGACTTAAATACCGTCAGCAAGCATCAGGTTGAGCGCCATGATGTAGCTGAGTGCGTCTTTAAGCTTAATCGGGCCATCGCGTTTGACCCGACTACGGATATTGGTGCCACAGGCCGGTTCGTGATTGTTGACAATTATGAGATATGGGGCGGTGGTATTATTGCCGAAGCCATGGATGATCAACAGAGCTGGCTGCGCGAAACCGTGATGCTGCGCAATTATAAATGGGAAAAAAGCATCATTTCCCCCGAGAAGCGGGCTGAGAAGTATAATCAGAAGTCAACTCTTCTGGTGCTTACAGGAGAAAAACACGTTGACCGCAAGGCGATTGCCAAGCAGTTGGAGGATCGTCTGTTTGAAGACGGTAAGATTGTATATTTTCTGGGAATCGGCAATGTGCTCTATGGTATTGATGCCGACATCAAGGGCAGCGACGAAAATCAACATGAAGAACATATGCGTAGACTGTCCGAGGTTTCTAATATACTGCTGGATGCCGGTATTATTCTGTTGCTGACAGCAGCGGAATTGACCCAGGAAGATATGGAGATCATGAAAACGGCGGTGAGTCCGGAGAAAATTGAAACCGTGTGGATCGGGGAAAATGTTACAACCGACATTGCCTATGATTTACAGCTGACACAGCATGAGAATGTGGCCGAATCGGTTGATATCCTTAAGTCCCACCTTCAGAACAAGGGTATTATTTTTAGCCCTTGGTAGGGGCTTGCGTTGGGAGTTTTTAGCTGGGAACTCGGAGGGAAGTCAGCTCAGGGTTTAAGGTTCAAGGTTTAAAGTTCGGAGTTCGGAGAACATATCCATAGTGAGACCGACACATAGCATGGTTCTTATCTGCGTTAAAGCAGATTTCTTTTTAGTATAGCCATATACACGCAGTGACATTTCGACACCTTCGACTTCTTTCAGGACAGGCTCCGGGAGAGATTTTGGAGGGCCACGCTTTGTCGTGGCCGCATGTGTCTGTCGAACGGACGCGCAGAAGCGCGTCCCTCCAAAACCCTGTTCTCTCAAAATGACAACATGGCTACATTATTGTAAAAAACGCTCTAATTCTTGTAATATTTATGACGGGTTTTAACTTTGAACCTTGAACCTCGAACGTTCTTCTCCGAACTCCCAACTCTCTACTCGTAAGGATTCAATGTCCAAAGTTGCAGACGTAAGCATGCGTTCTACGGTGTCTGACCCCGCATGCACCGCATCTCAAGAGTTTTTCCTAATGCCGTGAGCCTCTAGTGCTTGCGGCATTTCGTTTATGTATGCGGGCGCGCATCCTTTGAGAAGTATTTTGTGGTTTCCTGATACACTACATAGCTTAGCCCCAGCAGTCCGACCAGATTGGGAATAGCCATGGCGCCGTTGGTTACGTCTGAGAATGTCCAGACAAATTCCACCTCTTTGATTGCCCCGACAATCACAAGCATGCAAAACACAATACGATAGGGCGCGCGGGCTTTCATCCCCAGCAGGAATTCAATGCATTCTTCGCCGTAGTATGACCAGCCGACAAGGGTCGAGTAGGCGAAGAGGCACAGTCCAATGGAAACAACATATTTTCCGACACCCGGCAGGAAGGTTTCAAACGCGTGGGCGGTAAGAGCTGAGCTCTGAAGTCCGTTTTGCCACACTCCGGGTGAGAGCAGGATCACAAATGCTGTCAGCGAGCAGATGACCAGTGTGTCGATAAACACTTCTGTCATGGCAATCAGTCCCTGACGTACAGGACTGCTGGTTCGGGCGGCTGCATGCGCGATCGGGGAACTTCCCAGCCCGGCTTCGTTTGAAAACACACCGCGGGCAAAACCGAAGCGAACGGCCTGGGCTACGGTCGCTCCAAGGAATCCTCCTCCGGCTGCGCAGGGGGTGAAAGCACGTGTAAAAATTAGTCTCAGGACGTCGGGAATGGCGGAAATATTTCCGATTATAATAATACATGCAAATACAATGTAAAAAAGAGCCATCACGGGAACTATCGTTGATGTAACACTGCCGATACGCTTGATGCCGCCGATAATGACCAGCGCGGTCAGCACGGCCAGTACAACGCCGGTAAGGCCACGGGGCACAGAAAAGGCCTCCTGCAGTGCAAGTGCCACTGAGTTTGCCTGTACCATATTGCCAATGCCGAATGAAGCCAGCACTCCGAAAAAGGCAAAAAGCAATCCCAGCCATTTAAGGCCCAGGCCCTGGGTTAAATAATGCATGGGGCCACCGCAGATGGTTCCGTCCGGCAAATGCCGCCGGTACTTGACTGCAAGTACGACTTCGCTGTATTTGGTGGCCATACCGAAAAAAGCGCAGACCCACATCCAGAAAATTGCGCCCGGTCCGCCCAAGGTGATGGCAGTTGCCACGCCGGCGATGTTGCCGGTGCCGACTGTAGCTGAAAGCGCAGTTGTGAGCGCCTGAAAAGGGCTGATGTCGCCTTTCTCGGCAGACTTTCCCCCCGGTGTGAATGCCAGTTTAATTGCCGGCAGCAGCTTGCGTATGTTGATGAAGCGCAGCATTATCGTTAGAATGCAGCCGGTGCCGACCAGCAGGATCAGCATATATGGCCCCCAGACAAGGTCACTGAGGGTGTTGAGAAAATTATGTATGGTTTCCATCGATCAATCCATTCTGCGTATCAATGCACTGTATGTCCTGTTGTGTGTTGAGCTGTGCGCATTATTAATTTAACCCCGGCAGCGGAGTTGTCTTTGTGGGCGGCGGCAGAATCGGGTAGGTGATCTGCGGCTGTATTCCGTTTGTGGCCTTGAGAAACGTTTCAATCTTCAGCACATCGGTTTCATTCAGACTGATACCAAGCTGCGCTGATCCCATGATTGCTATCGCTTTTTTCAGGCACCAGACTTTGCCGGAGTGAAAGTATGGGGTGGTCAGTTCAATATTGCGCAGTGACGGAGATTTGAAGACATATTGATCAGAGGCTGAACCCGTAAATGTGAAGCGTCCCTTATCGCTGCCGGTTATATCCTCAGTCGGGCGCTCAATTAGCCCAAAGGGGAAATAGCCTGATCCGCCCATGTTGATGCCGTCGTGGCATGCTGCGCAGCCTTTGTCCATAAACGTGCGCAGGCCTTCTTGCTGGTCGCTGGTAAGAGCGTTCGCGTCACCGAGTAGAAACCGGTCAAACGGGGCGCCGGGGGTGAGCAGGGTGGCCTCGAAGGCCTCAATTGCTCTGGCCATATTATCAAATGTTACCGGCATTGCTTCTCCGGGAAACGTTTTGGTGAAACGCTGCACATACTCGGGCATGCTTGTAAGGGTCTTTACCACTTGTTCAGGAGTATTGTTCATTTCAACGCTGGCTTGTACCGGGCCCTTGGCCTGTTGTAGCAGGTCTTCTGCCCGTCCGTCCCAGAACTGGGCGATATTATAGACTGAGTTAAAGACCGTGGGTGAGTTGCGATCCCCTCGTTGCCAGGCATGCCCGGTTGAGGTTTGTTGAAAGTCCGCTCCGCTCAGCCCGATGTTGTGGCAGGTGTTGCAGCTGATGAGTGCGCTTTTTGACAGCCGCGGTTCAAAATACAGCATTTTCCCCAGCTCGATTTTGACGGGGGTCAATGGATTGCGCGTGAGTTGGGACGCTGTTTCAGGAATAGGTTTGAAAATTTTATTGGCCCGTTCTCTGAGGGCTTCATTGGCTGCGGCAGGAACGGTCGTGGAAATACAGGCGATGAGTGCCAAAAATGCTGTAAGTAAATTTTTCATGATGTACCTCCTGTTATTAGAACGATGATTTTAACCCGGGCGTTGACCATCACCTTGTACTCGATTATCGAAGTTAATTTTCGTTATGATGCATATTCAGGCAAAATATGTCAAGACCGTGTTAACAAAATACGGTTGAAAGCTGGTGGGGGTGGTCCCGATAGCATATGCTTAATGCAGTGTATGATCCGTAATTATTGCTAAGCAAAAATACGTATAAAATCGGCGGTGTCTGTATTATAATTAAAAAATGTCTGAATCACGTGAGATTATCATACAGGGTGCCCGGGTTCACAATCTGAAAAATATTTCAGTTGCAATTCCGAAGAACCGTCTGGTCGTTATTACCGGTACAAGCGGTTCCGGCAAGTCATCCCTGGCTTTTGATACGATCTATGCCGAGGGCCAGCGCCGCTATGTTGAGTCGCTTTCGTCGTATGCGCGTCAATTCCTCGATCAGATGCAGAAGCCCGATGTTGATGTGCTCGAAGGGCTTTCGCCCGCGATTGCGATTGAGCAGAAAACCCTTGCCCGCAATCCGCGTTCAACCGTTGCTACGACCACGGAAATATATGATTACCTCAGGGTGCTTTTTGCGCGCACAGGCATTCCGTTTTGCTGGAAATGCGGGCGCGAGATCAGTTCTCAGACAATTCAGGAAATGGTCGATCAAGTTATGCGTCTGGAGCAGGGCGCTAAGATAGTCGTGCTTGCGCCGATTGCGCGCGGGCGCAAGGGAGAATTTAAAAAAGAGCTGCGCCGGCTGCGCAAAGACGGGTTCATTCGGGCCAGAATCAATGGCGTGCAGGTTGATTTGGGTGATGATATCAGTCTTGCAAAAAACAAGGCGCATACCATTGAGGTGATGGTCGATCGGCTTGTTGTGAAAGAGACTATCGCTCAGCGTCTGGCCGATTCACTACAGACTGCAGTGTCCCTGAGTGACGGACTTGTAATAGTATCACTGGTTGAAGGGCAGGAGCAAACTTTCAGTGAAAAGCTGGCATGTCCGGAATGCGCGGTCAGCTATCCTGAACTCAGCCCGCGTTCATTTTCTTTTAACAGCCCGTACGGAGCGTGCGAAACATGTTCGGGCCTTGGAGCCTGCGCTGAACTTGATTCGGCCCTTATTATTCCGGACGGGAGCCTTTCGATTAATCAGGGCGCCATTGCCCCCTGGTCGAACCCTGATTCTTTTTACGTGCGCTACCTGTGCAAGGGGCTGGCGGATCATTATGGGTTCTCGCTTGATACTCCCTTTGACAAGCTTCCGCAGTGCATCCGTTCAATGCTGTTGAAAGGAAGCGGCGGTGAGCCGGTTGCTTTTGAATATCAGGATGAAAAACGGCTCTATCGGTCTGAAAAACCGTTTCAGGGCATTTTGGCATCGCTGCATAAACGCTATCATGAAAGCGAATCTGATCAGGTGCGCGATGATATCGGCCGCTACATGAACCAGCAAACCTGTCCGGACTGCGGCGGCGGCCGTCTGAAGAAAGAAAGTCTGTGGATTCGCCTTGATGGAAAATCAATTGCCGATGTATGCGCCTTGAGTGTCAGTGAGGCCGCCGGTTTTTTAGAAGCTATTTCGTTTACTCCGGCGCGGCAGGTGATTGCCGATCCGCTTGTGAGGGAAATAAAACAACGCCTGGGGTTTCTTGAATATCTTGGCTTGGGGTATCTGACCCTTGACCGGGCTGCCGGAACGCTCTCTGGCGGTGAGTCGCACCGCATAAGTCTTGCCGCTCAACTCGGTACCCGCCTGACCGGGGTCGTCTATGTATTGGATGAACCCAGCGTGGGCCTGCATGCCCGTGACTCCGGACGCTTGCTGGATATTTTGCAGCAATTACGTGATATCGGCAACAGTGTTCTTGTGGTTGAACATGATGAAGAGAGTATTCGAGCAGCCGACTATATTGTTGATCTGGGGCCCGGTGCCGGTGTTGCCGGCGGTCGGGTTGTAGCCGTGGGTACGCCGCAGGACGTGGAAGCCAATCCCGCTTCGCTAACCGGAAGGTATTTGTCCGGACTTGAAAAAATTAAATTACCCAAGGCTCGCCGCACGGCTGAGAAGGCGTTGCGTTTGAAAGGTGCCTCAAAAAACAACCTGAAGAATATCAGTCTCAAAATACCGTTGGGTGTTTTGACCTGTGTTACCGGTGTGTCAGGCTCAGGCAAGAGTACGCTGGTGTTTGACTGCCTGCTTGAGGAGCTTAGACATATAGGCAGTGCGGGCAAGCGTACATCTGGCGCTGCTCCTATGAGCGGAGCATCATATATAGACAAAATTATTCATGTTAATCAATCTCCGATCGGGCGCACTCCCCGCTCCAATCCGGCGACGTTTACCGGCATTTTTAACTATATTCGTGATATTTTTACACAGATTCCCGAGGCAAAGCTGCGCGGGTATAAACCCGGTCGCTTCAGCTTCAACGTCAAGGGCGGCCGTTGTGAGGCGTGCAAGGGTGACGGGGCCTTGAAAATTGAAATGCATTTTTTGCCTAATATGTATGTGACCTGCGATGTGTGTCAGGGGAAGCGCTATAATCGTGAAACGCTTGAGGTGCGCTATCGTGGCAAGAATATTGCCGACGTGCTGGATATGACCGTGTGCGAAGCGCTCGGGTTTTTTGAAAACATTCCTGTGCTGCACAGCAAGCTGCAGGTGCTGTGCGATGTGGGTCTTGACTATATTGCCCTGGGGCAGCCGGCGACAACGCTTTCAGGCGGTGAAGCCCAGCGCATTAAACTCTCACGAGAACTGTCTCAGAAGACAAGGGGGCATACGCTCTATATTTTGGATGAGCCGACAACGGGCCTGCATTTTGCCGATGTGGCCCGGCTGCTTAAAGTCCTGAACAGTCTGGTGGATCGCGGCAGCAGTGTACTTGTTATCGAGCATAATATGGATGTGATTAAAACCGCTGATTATATAATTGACCTCGGCCCCGAAGGCGGTGATGCCGGAGGGTACCTTGTTGCCGCAGGGACACCCGAGGAAATTGTGCAGCAGCCGCGCTCAATAACCGGGCGTTTTTTAAAAAAACATCTGGAGTGACTTTATGGTTCGTGGACTTATTTCGCTCCGCATTGTTGACGCCTCATTTTTCATATGTCACAATTACAACATTCCGTTCAACAGAGACCTCGGATGTGTTTAGCACATGGGATTCGTGCCGGTGCGAAGTATATGTATCACCCCTTAAAAAAGCTGTTCATTCCAGCATTGAAGGATACGGTGAACAGACAAAAGAATTTCAATTGATCGAGCAGCTACGAAAAGGAGAGTACAGGATGAAAAAAAGCAGTGTTGGACTTATTGTTGTATGTGTTGCGGCCTGCTTTTTATTTACAGCCTGCTCTAAATCGCAGGATACGGAAAATTATAAAAAGTATCTGGCGCAAGACACAGCTGTTAAGGGCAAAGCCGGGGTGTTGATTACAGCACTCGGGCAGCCCGAGCAGTATGATTTTACTTTTTTTGATAATTACATGCAGCAAATATTCAATGCTGTGTTCCCGTGGTTTCTCAAGCCCATTATTTTGCGCGACAGCGGTACTGTTTTGTTGGATCCCGACACCCCCGTTGCCGAAGCCGAGTTTACCCCAAAGGCACTTATGGATTGTTTTGGCAAGACAGAGGATGCAAGCGGCAAATCCTATGTTGAAATGGAGTACACCTGGGTTGAGCCTCGCGAAGAAGGCAAGCCGGGTCATTTTCTCATGGATAAAAAGAACGGCTTTATTGATATCGTAGAAAAATCAGCGATCAAGGTTTGTTCGTATTACTATGGCCGCATGCCCGGAGGTAAGGTGCCCTATGTTGCGCAGCATCAGGCCCTGTTTGAAGAGGTGCGCCAGTTGCTGCAGGCAGAGTTCCCGGAGGTAGCGCTTCGCACGGGTTGGGCCATGTATCCCGAAACAGTTAAAAAAGCTATTGATGAATTGATAGCAGAAAACGTTGAAACCATCGTGGTGTGTGATTTGTTCGCGGTGTACTCAAATCTTGAGCAGTTTGAAGCCCTGTTTCCCGAGATTGAGCATATGGTCGCGGGACGTGCAAAAATAATTTATGCTCCTCAGGCCGGCGCATTCGAATCCTATCGAGCCGCTTTTGTGCAGATGGCTAAAGATGAAATTGCCAGGCTGCCCAAGCAGAAAAAAAAGCTTTTGGTTTTGACCCGGCACGGATTTCCTGAAATGCCTGGGGAACCCTATCATGAGCTTGCCCCGTCGTTTTACGGCAATCTCCAGAAGGAAGTCGAGACAGCCCTTGCCGGTACCGGTGCCCGCGTAATATTTGCCGATACCGAATTTTCCGCTGACGATGACGATCCGGAAGATAAGCGTTTGGCCAGTGCCGAGATTCTTGAGCAGGCCCTTGAAGAGAAGTATGACTATCTTGTGTATGTGCTGGTCGACTTTGTGAGTGAAAATACCGACACGGTATTTTGTGCCCGTAATGAGGCTTTGGAGCCCATTGAATTCAGTTATGATGGTCTGGTTCCGTATGACGATTTCAGCATGCCCTTTAGAACAGAGTTGACCCACGAGACAACACGCATCATTGTTTCCGGCACGCCCGTGGGTCCGAAGTATCGGCCTCTGGTAGCGCGGGGCATAATGGATGCCGTGGGCACAGTCCTGAATGGTCAACCCTGGCCACAGTTGAACGTACAATAAAAGCATAAAAGGCTCCCTTTTGTAGGGAGCCTTTTTGTTGTGTTTGCCTTCTATGCGCCGATTTTAGATATTTGTCTTGACACATAATTGCCCTCATTTTATATTTCCTGCAACTCATACAGCAGTATTTCTTATAGATAAAAATTCGGGATTTATCACCGAATTGTAGAAGAGAGTAAAACGGTAGGCATATGCGTATCATCAATAGCTGGAAGCCGGTCTGTATTACCGTAAGCGCCATTGTTATTATTGTCGCCGGCATGGCCCTGCTTGGTCACAATGTTGTGAAACCAATGACCAAGGATGGCGGTCTTATTCAGATAGCAACCGTTTTAGTGTTGTGTCTTACTGTGGGGTTTGCGTTGCTGCGTGTTATCGCCAAAGAACAACCAGTGCTGAAATGGGTCGAAGCTTCCTGTATATTGAGTATGTATGCCATGCGCGAAATGGATTTTCACCGGATATTTACGGCCGAGCATGTGACGCGGCTAACGTTCTATACCGGGCCTTTCCCATTGGAAGAGAAGTTGATCGGTGGCACGATTATGCTGCTCTTTATCGCTATCACTCTCCATTTTTGTGTAACCAATGTGCCGCTTTTGATACATGACCTTAAAAGGAAGGTGCCGCGGGCATGGTATGTTATTGTATGGGCCCTGCTGCTCATCGGGGCACAGCTCATGGATACCATCTTTCGGTTAGGGAGCTTTATAAGACCATTGACAGAAGAAACCATGGAGCTGGGTGCCGCCATGATGATGGTTTTTATTGTGCTTAGTTTTTTTTCGGATGAAAGGAGGCTGGTAAGCCGCAAGAAACACTAGCGGAGCATGGTATTTTTTTATGCAAAAGTGCCCCGGCGCCGGTACAAAATATTCAAACGTCGGCCCCGCACCCTAGTGTGCGGGGTTTTTTATTGACATACAACTATCCCCCTGTTTATACTTTATCCCAAAGAACGTTAGCAGCTCGGTACAGGCGCCATGTCGTGCGTACTACGCAGGCGCATGCTGGAAAACGCATTGATTGGAGTATTGTGTATCAGTAACGTCGCAGCACCAAAGTGGTTTTAAACCGGCATGGCCGGAATGTGAAGATATATCCCCCGGATATATGCACAGGGGCGCATGGTTCGCACTCAGCCGCAGGGTACGGTATGCAATTTGCTGTCCGTTTACAGCACTTCTCCACACCTTTCGCCACAGCGTTATTCCTTCTGTGGATGGTGTGTACTCCATCCTTAAGCCTTGCGGGAGGCATAGCAGTTCTCACCCGCGATGACATTGTTCCCTATAATATTTTTTCAAAAGCATTTGTTGGATCCGTCACACGAAGTGATGCGGTGACATCCGATGTGCGGATTTTTTTAGTGCATGGACTGAGTGACCTTGAACAGCAAAAAATCATAACTGACATTGCTGAGTTTGGGCCGTCTTTGCTGCTGGCCATTGGGTCAGGAGCTTTCAGTTTTGTCCGCACTCATTTCAGCACGATACCTTGTGTGTGTGCCATGGTGGTAAACCCCGTCCTGTTGCATTCTGCTGTTGGCACGAAAACGGCATGCCTGCGTATGGAAGTCACTCCGCAGGCAAAACTCACCCAGCTGCGGCAGATTATGCCGGGTGTGCGTCATGTTGGTGCGGTGTATGATCCGCAGCAATGCGCCGATCAGGTGCGGCTGCTGCAGGAGGCCGCGGCACGGCTCGGCATCACTGTTGAGGCTTGGCCGGTATCGTCCACCAAAATGGCCATGCAGTCTTTTGAAAAAATCATGCCTCGGATCGACGCATTGTTTATGTTTTATGACAAAACCGTGCTCGCACCCCAGTCGCTGCAGCACATGTTTACGCTATCCTTCAGGTATAAAATTCCGGTCGTCGGTATTTCCGAAAAATATGTACGGCTCGGGGCGCTGTTTTCCCTTGACGTTGATATTAAAGATCTCGGCCGCAGGGCATGGAAGTGGTCGCGCGGCTGTATGCACAATAATAAACCATGCACGGGTGTTCATTACCTTGACGCACGGTGGGACCTGTACCTTAACGCTACGGTCGCGCCGAAAATGAACATCGCCATACCGCCGGATGTTTTGCAGAAAGCGGTACTTATTGAGTGATAGTTAACCTGCAGGAGTTTGCTATGAGCACTAAACTGCAACTAATACGACTATTGATGCTGGTTCTGCTGTTCGCGTGCGCAGCACCGTCACTGCTCCGTGCTGAGGAGGGCTTTGACGAAGAATTTGAAGACCTGGCGCTTTTTTATGCTGAGCAGGATTTGATTTATTCGGTATCCAAGCGTGCGGAGCCTTTTATGGAGGCCCCATCGGCCGTGTATACAATTACGGCTGATGATATTAAATATTCTGGCGCGAAGAAAATTACGGATGCTCTCCGGATGATCCCCGGGCTTGATGTGGCGGATGTAAACAGCTTTTATACAGGCGTGCAGGCCCGCGGTTTTTCATTTTTTCCGAAATTCGCGCGCCAGATGCTGGTGCTTATCGACGGGCGCTCCGTGTATTCTCCCCAGATAAACGCTACGTTCTGGGATCAGCTCCCCTTGTTTCTTGAAGATATCGAACGCATCGAAGTTATACACGGCCCCAATGCAGCGCTCTACGGCGCGAACGCGTTTAATGGAGTTATTAATATTATTACCAAGCCGCTTGAGAAAACCGAAGGCGCTTTTGTATCGCTCACCGCCGGCAGCCGCTCGTCGCAGTGGAATGTGCTGCGCTACGGCGGTAGTGTCGATAAGCTTTCTTACCGTGTTACCGGAGGGTATCATGAAAGTGAGGGTTTCGACAGGGTGGATGACCGCGTGCGCAAGCCCATGGTGACCGGCCGGGGGGACTACACGATTGACGACTCTTCTCGATTGATTTTTGAGGGCGGATATGTGGGAGGGGAGCGCGAGCTTTCGCGCACGGTTGAGCCGCACGTGGATTCCTATTTTGGCATGCTCAAGTATGAAAAACAGATGAGCCTGCAGAACAGTTTTTCGCTTCAGGCCTATCATGATTACCGTAAGTCTGAAATGGTTTTCGGCATGCCGGATGAGCTGTGGGAGGATGATGTTGAGCTGCAGTTCAGCCGTCAGGCGGAACGCTATGACCTGGTGTTTGGGGGGGGGTATCGGCGCGATCACGTCAGACATGGATTTCTTTCCGGCCGTCAGTATGATGAGTTCGCGATCAAGGGTACGCGGGGGTTGCCTAACGGCACAAAAACCAATAATATTTTCAAAACCTTTGTAAATTGCACCTATCATATCAGGGATAATGTTTTGCTGACCGGTGCTCTTATGGTTGAAAATAATGATTTTGTCGGCACGATTTTTTCCCCCAAGGCCGCGTTGGTATATCTGCCTAGCGAGCGCCATTCGCTGCGATTGGGTGTTGCCCGCGCCTACCGTACCCCCTCGTTTATTGAGCGATATGCCGATTTTTCGGTGCCGGCGCCACCCGGATTTGATCCGCTCTACATCGGTCAGGCCGGTAACCGGGATCTTGATCCTGAGCGGATGATGGCCTATGAGCTTGGTTATCGCGGTAAATTTTTGAACGATGCGCTGTTGTTTAATGTGGAAACGTTTTATCACAGCATAGATGATATTATTGTTTACATGCAGGATGACCCGGGCATCTACCGTTACCGCAACTATACGTCAAACCATGTGTGCGGAGCCACGGTATTCCTGCAATGGCAGGTCAGGCACTGGTGGCGTTTGACAATGTCCTATACCTATCAGAAGGGCTCCGATGATTATCTGAAAGGGCTGATTGTAAAGAATAAATGGAAACTGGGGTCCCGCTTTATGCTGCCCTGGGGCATAACGGCCAATGCTCAGTTTTACTTTGTTGACGATTGTACCTTTAAGCAGGAGGCCTGGGTTGCGCCCGGTACGGTTGATGCGTATACCCGTCTGGATGTGCGCATTTCCAAAAGGTTTATGCGTGACAGGGCCGAGATTGCCGTTATCGGTCAGAATCTGCTTGACCCGCGCCATTATGAATACCCAATGGCGCTGAGCGCCGGCGCGGCGCCGAGAACGTTTTATGTGGAGCTTACCTTTCGGTACGGGAAATAGGATTTAAAAATTAAAAAATGTGAGCAGACGATGCGTTTAAAAAAAAGTAGCACACCCGGTGCCATACCATGGGGTTATCGCCAGAGGCTTTTTGCCAGTATCGGCAGCCTGCTGCTGATGGCATTTGTGCCGCTGGTGCTCTATGGTATTAGCACGGATCGCAACCTGTTGCGTGACCATTTTGACCGGACCGGAGACTACCTGGTCAAGAATCTGGCGCGCAACAGTGAAACCGGTGTTTTTTCTGAAAGCGTTTCTTTTCTGCAGGCTCCTCTTGCGGCAATTACGGATAAGCAGGAAGTACTCTGGGCGGCGGTGTACGGCAGTGATGCGGCTTTGATACGGGCCATCGGCCTCGGTGCTGAAAAGATGCCGCCGTTGCCGCAGGACATACAGCAGTGGATGCATGCGGCCGATTCTGCAAGCGTCCGCAGAATGACTGTCAGCGCAGAAGGTGCGGCGGGGTTCGATTTTTTTGCTCCTATTTTTTTGGTACAGGGTAGTTTTTTCGAATATGACTTTGAGCAGGATACCGGCAGCTCTGCCGAAAGAGGTGAAGTAATTGGTTTTGCGCGGGTTGGCATATCCCTTGCCATGCTCAATGAACGTACGAATGAAATCCTGCGAACATCCCTGCTCCTTGCTGTCATATATGTTCTTGTGAGCTGTTTCGCTGTGCTTCTTATTCAGCGGTCGATATCAAAGCCGATTCAAAAACTTGCCGCAGGCGCGCTTAAAATCGGGGCCGGTGATTTGACCTGGCGCATTAATGTGCATACCCGGGATGAAATTGAGGATCTGGCGGAATCTTTTAACCACATGGCCTCGCAGTTGCAGCAGGCTGTTGATGAACGCCTGCTGAATGAGCAGCAACGCGAAAGCCTGCTCAGCGACATTGAAAATAAAAACAAGGAGCTTGAAAGTCTCGTTTATGTGGTGTCGCATGATTTGCGCTCCCCCCTGGTCAATATTCAGGGATTCAGTCAGATACTGCAACAGCAGGTCATCGATTGTGCGGCCGCTGTTGATACGATACGTTCCGGTATGCCGCATGATCCGGCGATTTCGGCCGCCCCGGGGGATGATCCCGGTTCTGAGATGCAGCAGTCAATCGGCTTTATTCTCGCCGGCGCGGCCAAGATTGATGCGCTGCTTAACGGCCTGCTTATCGTATCACGCACCGGCCGTGCTCCGATGAACATACGCGAGGTTGATGCCGGACGTCTCTTGGCCGACATCATCGCTGCACAGCAGTTCCAGCTGTCCGAGATCAGCGCGACGGTAACCCTGGGAGAGCTTCCGTGCTGCCATGGAGACGAGCACCTGCTCAACCAAATATTTTCCAATCTTATTAGTAATGTGGTTAAGTACCGTGACCCTCAACGCCCCCTTGTTATTGAGATTAGCGGTCGCGAACAGGGGGGTATGATTATCTATTTGGTCCGGGACAACGGTCAGGGTATTGCACCCCGTCATCTCGACAGGATCTGGAATGCGTTTTATCGTGTTGATGCTGGTTTGCCCGATTCCGGTGAAGGGTTGGGCCTGGCCATTGTCAAGCGCATTGTCGAGAAGCATCAGGGCCGGGTCCGGGTTGAATCGACCCTGGGACGAGGTAGTGTTTTTTATGTGGAATTGCAAAAAAATATGTTTTATGTTTAGTTTTAGAAAAAAGGAGTAGTGACGATGGGTGACGCCAAAGAGCTGCAGATTCTGGTTGCCGAGGACGATGACGGTCACGCTACGCTTATTAGCAGGGCTTTCAAGGATGCCGGATTCAACAACCGCACGCTGCGGTTTGTCAACGGTGAGCAGGTGTGGAGATTCCTTTCGGGCGAGGTAAATCCTGCGGTTGGAGAAATCTTTGATCCCCGAAAACGCTATCTCCTTTTGATGGATATCAACATGCCCCGCATGGACGGTATCGAAGTATTGAAGCGCATCAGGGCGGATGCTGTTTTAAAGGGGTTGCTGGTCATTATGCTGACCACCACTGACGACCCTCGCGAAGTTCAGAAATGCTACAATCTCGGCTGCAATGCCTACATGACAAAACCTTCGGGTTTTTCGGCCTTCGCACAGGCTTTTAAACATCTTGGTTCGTTTCTACAGGTAATTGAAATTTGAATTAGAAGGCAGGAAATGATGCTGCTCGTTGTTGAAGACGACCGGGGGATCGCTACGCTTGTTACAAGAAAAGCCGAAGAAGCCGGTTTTGAAGTAGCCTGCGTTGATTGCGGCGCCAGGGCTATTGAGTGGCTCATTGCGCAGACTCCGTATCTGGTCATTCTCGACTACACCCTGCCGGATATGACTGCGGAGCAGCTATTGGCCGGGCTTGAGAACCGCAACATCCCCATGCCGCCTTTCATCGTCGCCACCGGCCAGGGCGACCAGCGGATTGCCGTAGACATGATGAAGCGCGGTGCCAGGGATTATATTGTCAAAGACAGTATTTTTCTGGAAATGCTTCTGCCGGTCATTCAGCGCGTTTCCCGCGATATTCAGAATGAAATTGATTGCAAACGGGCCGAGCAGGAGCGGTTGCTTCTGGAACGGCAGCTGCAGCACGCCCAGAAGCTTGAGAGCCTGGGCGTATTGGCCGGCGGAATCGCCCACGATTTTAATAACCTGCTTATGGTCATTCTGGGGAACGCCGAGTTGGCGCTTGATGCTCTCGCGCCCGCATCGCCGATTCGCAGTAATATTAACGCGATTGAACTGGCGACCCTCCGTGCAGCGTCCCTGGCCAAGCAGATGCTTGCTTATTCGGGCAAGGGGCATTTTGTTATCGAACTGGTCGACGTGGGCGAACTGCTCGAAGAGATGGGGCATCTGCTCAAGGTTTCAATTTCCAAGCGCGCTATGCTCACGTTCAACCTCGCGAACAACCTCTCAACGGTTGCCGCTGACGCGACGCAGATTCGCCAGGTCATCATGAACCTGATTACTAACGCTTCGGAGGCCATCGGCGACAATGACGGTGCCATCGTTCTGTTAACTGGCGAGATGCACTGTGACAGGGCCTATCTTAATGGATGTAACGAAATCGCCCTTGCCGCTTTCCCCGATCGTTTGCATGAAGGTGTTTATGTGTATTTCGAGGTGGCCGATACAGGGTGCGGCATGGATGCGGTGATAATTGAAAAGGTTTTCGACCCCTTTTTCAGCACGAAGTTTACAGGGCGGGGTCTGGGAATGGCCGCTGTGCTCGGTATCGTGCGCGGGCACAAGGGGGTGATAAAAATTTACAGTGAACCCGGCAAGGGCACCACCATCAGGGTCCTTTTGCCCGTAAAGCAGGCAATCGGTATCGGGCCTGCCACTGTGCCGGTGGAGGACTCGGACGCGGACTGGCGCGGGACGGGAACCGTGTTGATCGCTGATGATGAGGAGTCGATCTGCTTAGTGGGCCGACAGATGCTTGAACTCCTTGGTTTTGATGTGCTGGTGGCGTCCGACGGCGCTCAGGCGGTTGAGATTTTCCAGCAGCATGCGGGCAAGATCGTTTGCGTACTGCTTGACCTGACCATGCCGCATCTGGACGGTATCGGGGCCTTTCGGGAAATGCGGCGGATTCGGTCTGATGTTACGGTGCTGCTGTCCAGCGGTTACAATGAGCATGATGCCATGCAGTGCTTTGCAGGGCAGGGACTGTCCGGGTTTGTCCACAAACCCTATACCTTGAGTACTCTCCGGGATAAAATGAAGGAAGTGCTGGGGTGTGCATGATGCAGGAGCATGGGACTCTGTATCAGGCTGGGCGCTAACCACCAGACGCGTCACCGTCACCGGGTTTTCCGTACCATAGTGTGCGGGATTATGTATTGAGATGCACGCGTCATCCTGCCTGTTATTGAAAAAATGTTTTGCCAACGACTGCGATATGATGTGGGCTTTAGTTTTATGCATGCATAGGCACGGGAGGGCATGAAGATGTCTTTCAATGAGCAGAATGCAACATCCAGTTTGGCTAGATTTTCTTTGGCAGCGAACTACGATTCTGAACTTATTCCGCAGCTCGCACCGTACCCGGTTGATGAAGTGTACGGTAAATTCCCCGATGATGGCATTAGTGGTGGCCGTCCGCGTTATCTGGCGACACCGGTTTCGGAAACAACGATGCGGCAGTATATTCGCGAGCTTGACCGTCATGGAATTGCTTTTAATTATCTCCTGAACGGCGCGTGTTTCGGCAATCGTGAATGGACTCGTTCCTGGCAAAAAAAGCTTACGGCCCTGCTGGCCAGGCTGAGTGATCTGGGTGTGACTCGGCTCACTGTATCCACTCCCTTTCTGCTGGAATTGGTCAAACGCCGGTTCCCGGAGTTCAAGGTGAAGGTCGGTATATATGCCCAGGTGGACACGCCCCGGCGTGCCCGTTACTGGGAAGGCCTCGGCGCGGATGCCATCACGGTGGAGAGCTTTTCAATCAATCGTAATTTTCCCAGGCTGGCCGCTATCCGCCAGTCGGTCAAGTGCGATCTGCAGCTGATTGTAAATCATGTGTGTCTTCTCAATTGTCCGATGCAGTCCTATCATCAAAATGGGTTTGCGCATGCCTCTGACGATACCTCCACGCTTTTCATTGATTACTGTCTGCTGCGCTGTTCGCGGCTGCGTTTAACTGATCCCTCGCAGTTTATTAAGGCTACCTGGATTCGTCCGGAAGATCTTGGCGCTTATGAAGAAATGGGATACACGACATTTAAACTTCTTGAACGGGGAATTCCTTCTGTGGAACTGTTGCGGCGCGTCAAAGCCTACAGCGAGCGGCGATTTGATGGCAATTTGGCTGAACTTTTGCTGTCATATGGTTTTAAGGATCCGGTTCGAAAGGAATCGTTGTGGTCGTTGCGTCATTTCTGGAAACCCCGGCAGGTGCGTCCGCAGAAGTTGAAACTGCTGTTTGACCTGGCGCGGCTGCAGGGTATGCTCTCGCCGATACCGGAATGTCCGATTCAGATAGATTCGTCGCAGATCCCGGAAAATTTTCTGGATGGATTTCGCAATCGTGATTGCACATCATTGGATTGCAGGGCGTGCGGCTATTGTGATCGTATTTCCGATCAGGCTGTTTCGATTGAACCAGGCTATCGCAATGAGGTGCTGGAAAAGTACGCGGCCATGGATGACACGATGGCAGCGGGGTCTCTCTGGAATGTTTGAGCAGCGCTCAACCTCAATGGAACTCATTGATGTGCCTGACTGCGAGCCGGAGCTGGCTGCTGCCAGCTACCGGTTTATGGAGATGGTTAATTGCCGTTTTGGCGGTATTCAGACCGTGCAGCGTTTTTTGGCTGCTGAAATAGAGAAACGCTCTAGTGCTTCCCCCCTGCGTATCCTGGATATCGGTTCGGGAAGTTGCGATATACCGCTGGCAGTCAGCCGATGGGCGAAGACGCATGACATCCCCCTGCACTTTACCTGTTTGGAAACGTCCGCCCACGCTCATGACATTGCCCGCGCTCAGCTTGCCCGCGCCGGCGATCCGGCGGTACAGCTGCAGCAGCAGGATGCCTTCACCTATCAGCCGGATGAGCCATATGATTGCGCCCTTGCCTCAATGTGCTTCCACCACTTCACTAATACACAAATCCTCGCGCTCGTGCAGAGGCTTCGCGGCTTCGTGCGCAGAAGCCTGTTGATCAACGACCTCAGGCGTTCAGCCCTCTCTTCGTTTGCGGCAGGTCTGCTGCTTGTTGGTACAGGTGCACCGGCAGGTGTCCGGCATGATGCCCTGCTTTCTATCCGTCGTGGTTTTAAAGTTGATGAATTGAGTGCTTTGCTGGGGCAACTGCCCGGCATTACGGTTTCCGTTGAGCCTGTCCGCTGGTTTCGTATCGCTGCTGTCATCCACTTCAATCCGGGAGATCATGTATGAATATTGTCCTCAAAGGTCTGGGCACTGCCAATCCACCCCTGTATGCAACCCAGGAGGAAGCATATGAATTTTTCACCACGCACTTTACCCTGACGTCGGACGAAAAGGATTTGTATCGCCGTATTTTGCTTGACGGTAAAATCAAAGGCCGATATCTGGGGATGGATTCCACTGCAGACGCACTTGAAACCGATCCCGATTTGCTGTTGGCGCGATTTCTCAAATTTGGCCGCCCAACAGCCGTTGCCGCCGCACGCAGCGCGCTGGAAGAGGCGGGCGTGGAAGCATCAGACATAGCCGGTTTGGTTGTTAATACTTGTACCGGCTACCTGTGTCCGGGACTCTCTTCATTTATTGCCGAAGATCTGGGGCTCAATTCTGCAATTCGTTATCAGGATTTGATGGGCATGGGATGCGGCGCAGCGATCCCGAATCTCGAAGCAGCTGCCGGCATGCTGGCCCGAAGCGGGCAAGGGCCGATTCTTAGTATAGCCGTAGATATCTGCACAGCCACTATTTTCCCCAGCCATGAACCGGATCTGGTGGTAAGCAATGCAATCTTTGGCGATGGTGCTGCCGCCGCCGTACTTGATGTGGCGCCGGACAAGCATCCTGATGGTTTGGTGCGCATGGTAGACTTTGAGGCGGGGCTGTTTCCCAAGTATCGTGATAGTTTGTGTTACTGGAATGAAGGAGGATTGCTGCGCAACCATTTGAGCAAGCGTGTGCCGGTTATTGGCGCGCGCTGCGCGTTAGAGGTAGCCTCGCGTCTGCTGGAACGCCATAGCCTGACCCGGGATGATATTGACTGGTGGGCGGTTCATCCGGGCGGCACGGTTGTGTTGGGCCAAGTCGCCAAACACTTTCAACTGAGCGACGAGGATTTGCGTTTTTCATACCACGTCTTCAAGAACTACGGCAATATGTCTTCACCATCCGTTTTATTTGTCTTGCGGGAACTTCTTGATACCGGCCGCCCGCAACCCGGCCAGAAAGGAATGCTTCTGGCTTTCGGTGCCGGATTTTCCGCTTTTGCAGCGCTTATGGAATTTTAGTCCCTTTGAATATGGATGCCCGACCAGTGTCCGTTTCTACCGGTCATCTATCAACAGGATATCCTTTTTTACGAGGGTATTGCAGGTTATCACACAGAAGCCCGAAACTGTTACAGTTTCGGGCTTCTGTGTGATGCTGGTGCCGAAGAGAAGACTCGAACTTCCACAGGGTTGCCCCCACATGGTCCTGAACCATGCGTGTCTACCAATTCCACCACTTCGGCATCGGTTCTTTAATGTTTTCTCAGGTGTACCGTTTGCATTTTAAGTCCTAATCTATTACAATATTTACTTTTTAATGTCAATATATTTCTAATTTTGTCTTGATTGAACAGGGTTTTTTTGAGGGAGTATGAGTTGACGATGAAGACCGCTTCGGCCTTGACAGTCGATAACAACCGATGCTTTGCCTGCGGCACTGAAAATGAATCCGGGCTCAGGCTGGTTTTTTCTTATGGAGACGACGGCCGCACGGCCGAGACTCGTTTTATGCCGGATGTGTGCTATCAGGGCTGGAAGGATCTGGTGCATGGCGGGATTCTTATGACCCTCATGGATGAAACCATGGCAAAAGCGGCCGCGCATTGTGGATTGAGTATTGTGACGGCGGAAATGACCTCAAAGTTTAAAAGTCCCGCACGGGTCGGCACACTCTTGATATGCAGTGCCAAAGTAGAGGATATACGAAGACGCCTGGTGTATGCACGGGCGAGCATTTGCAACGAAGATGGCAGCGTGATTGCCGAGGCTGCCGGTAAACTCATGATTACCTGAGCACCTCCAGGGTAGCGGAGGCCGGGGCTTGCAAATGCTGTATATCAAAAAGATCCTGTACATCAATCGTGTTTCGTGTTCGTATTTGTTTAGCAGCTCATGCAGTGAAATGATTTCGTTGGGTTACCAATAGACAGTTGAAATACATACATGAAAATAATAAGCGGCAGCAGGGCTTTTCAAAAATTACATATTAAAAATTGTGTGGTTACGCTGGGAAATTTTGACGGCGTGCATCGTGGCCATCAGAAGATCATACGCAAGGCCATTGCACGTGCGCGCGCTATCGATGGCAGTGCTGTTGTGTATACTTTTGATCCGCATCCGCTCAATGTGTTGCGTCCGGCGCAGGAACCTCCCAAGATAACAACCTTTGAGGAAAAGGCCCATCTGATTGCGACGCTTGGTGTTGATTACCTTGTGTGTGAGCATTTTACAAAGCTGTTTGCCCAGAAAGCCCCGGAAGATTTTTTGCAGGATGTGATCTGTAAGCGTCTTCAACCGGCTGAGATTGTCATCGGTCATGATTATTCTTTTGGCAGGGGCCGCAACGGTTCGGTCGCGCTGCTGGAACAGGCTGGATTGCAGCAGGGCTTTAGCGTGCATGTTGAACCCGATATCAGGGATCGCAATATCCCGGTGCGCAGCACAACGATTCGAAACATGATCACCGAGGGCCGGGTTTCGCTTGCAGCCAAGCTGCTTGGCTGCGACTATCGCATGTCAGGCACGGTCGTACACGGCAAAAAGCGCCGGATCGGATTTCCCACAGCAAACCTGAGTCATATTAAGGACCTCGTGCCGCATAACGGCGTATATGCGGTGTTAGCGGATACGCCCTACGGTACCTATGGCGGTGTTGTCAATATTGGTTTCAACCCGACCTTTGAGGGCAAAAAACGCACTATTGAGGCCCATGTATTTGATTTTTATGATGATCTGTATGGACGGGATATAACGTTGCGGTTTGTCAGAAAAATTCGTCTTGAAAAGAAGTTCGACAGTGCAGAGGAATTAAAACAACAGATAGCACGTGATATTGACAAGGCCAGGGGAATTTTGGCGAGCAGGACAAACAGCAGGTAAGTGCGGCAGGTGCCTGTAGAATTAGCAGATGGAAAGCCGGAGTGGATGAACATGGATGAGCCCAAAAGTACAAATATAGTCTGGCATCAGGCGACAGTAACCAGGGCGGAGCGTGAAGAGCGCAACGGTAATCGGGGCGTCATTCTGTGGTATACTGGTCTTTCCGGCTGTGGCAAGTCAACGATTGCCATTGAAGTTGAAAAGCGCCTGTTTGAACTGGGCCGGCACACCTACCTGCTCGACGGTGATAATGTCCGTTTTGGATTGAATAAAAATCTCGGGTTTTCACCTGAGGATCGTACGGAAAACATCCGCCGCATCGGCGAAGTTGCCAAGCTGTTCGTGGATGCGGGTATTATGGTCGCAACCGCGTTTATTTCACCGTATAGGGCTGATCGGGATCAGGTTCGCTCTCTGGTAGGGCAGGGCGATATGCTGGAAATTTTTCTTAGGTGTGACGTGAGTGTTTGCGAACAGCGCGATCCCAAGGGTCTCTATAAAAAGGCGCGTGCTGGTGAGATAACTGATTTTACCGGCATTTCCGCGCCGTATGAAGAACCCCTGAACCCTGAGATCGTGATTGACTCAGGAGTATTGTCGGTCGATGACTGTGCACGCACGGTGGTTGATTACCTGAGTGCGCATAAATATATTTAGTGATTGAATGCAGTTGCAAAGCGTAAGGGGAGTTGCATATGCCGCTATCAAATTTTCCGCAGGAAGCAAAGAATTTCGAGATACGGAAATATCACAAGCCGTATCGCCTTGAAGAACTTGTACAGACCCATGTATGCTTCAGCGGTTCACCGCTCAAGCATCCTCTTGACGTCAACAAGGTTGTTCTGGTTTCTGATCCCTACAGCAGCAGCCCGTTTTACTATGAGTTCGACATTGATGATATCGGCCATGTTGAGGAATTGCCTCATATTGTCAGGCCGGATGGTGAAAATATTGCCATGGCACGTATGTGGATAAAACGGGGGAGTCTTGGGCTGCGTTGTTTGCCTTTTGTTGTCGAGGAAATCAAAGGTCTGTAGCAGCTTTGTAGAGGTGCAGTACAGTTCGTTGTCACTCTTGAGCGCTGTTGTTTGACATCCGTTTGTAAAACGGATAAAGTATGCGGTTGCAAAAAAAGTTTTGCAGCACAGAGATCGTTTCTATACGGGGTTTGCCAGACTATGCGAAGACAGATTGTGCATGAGGGAGCTGATCAGCTCACCTATGAGATTCGCGGGATTGTTGAGATTGCACAACAGGTGTGCGATTTCGGGGTCGACGTATATTGGGAAAACATAGGTGACCCGATTCAAAAGGGAGAAAAGCTGCCGGAATGGATGAAGGCTATTGTCGGTGAGCTGGTAAGCGATGATGCAACCTATGGCTATACCGACACGCAGGGGCTGCTGGGCGCTCGCGAATTTATAGCCGAACAGGTCAATCGCCGTGGTGGTGTGCAGATTACCAGTAATGACATTATTTTTTTCAACGGCCTTGGCGATGCCGTGGCTCGGATGTTCGGTTTCCTTAAACGTGAAGCCCGCGTGATTGGTCCCTCACCGGCCTATTCGACACACTCCTCGGCTGAAGCCGCGCATTCGGGATATGACCATCTGACCTACAAACTTAAACCGCATGACAACTGGATGCCAGATCTGGATGATCTGGATAAGAAGATACAATACAATGATTCCATTGCCGGTCTGCTGGTGATTAACCCCGATAATCCTACCGGGGCTGTATACCCGCGTGATGTGCTGGAGCGCATGATTGAAATCGCGCGTAAGCATCAGGTGTTTGTCATCTTTGATGAGATCTACTCAGGCATTATGTATAACGGTGCCCGTACCGCCAGCCTGGCCGAGGTGATTGGTGACCGGCCCGGCATAGCCCTGCGGGGGATATCCAAGGAGTTTCCCTGGCCGGGCTCGCGCTGCGGCTGGATAGAGGTGTACAATCAGGATCGGCATCCCATGTTTAAGCGCTACGTGAGCAGCCTGTTAAGCGCTAAAAGGCTTGAGGTTTGTTCAACCTCGCTGCCGCAGTATGCTATACCGCGAATTATGGGTGACCCGCGCTATCAGGACCATCTTGAAAAGCGCTGCAGGATGTATGAAAAGCGTGTCAATCGGGCCTTTGATATATTTAAAGACGTACCGGGTATTACGGTTGTGCGGCCCCGCGGGGCGTTTTACATGACCGTGCTTTTTAATCCCGGGGCGCTTACCGAAGGGCAGTGCCTGGACATAGCCAACCCGGAGGTCAGGGCTCTGATAGAACAGAAAGTCAAGGGTGTTAAGCCCGATAAACGGTTCGTGTATTATTTGCTGGGTGCGACCGGCATCTGTGTTGTGCCGCTTACCGGTTTTTGCTGCGAGCTTGAGGGTTTTAGACTTACCATGCTGGAGAGCGATGATGAACGAGCGGACATGATTTGGAACACCATCGCGCAGAGTATCACGAGTTATCTCGCATTGGCCTGAGGGCAGCAATGGATTAGCGGCTTTTTTGCATCAGCACACTGGACGATTTGATTTTATCGCAGGGGACTGCCAGGATATATGAAGATTAGAATAGGAACGCGGGGAAGTGAGCTTGCCATGTGGCAGGCCCGCTTCGTGGCAGGGCTTCTGGGCACGCACCGCACTGAAATTATTGTCATAAAAACACAGGGTGATGCAATCCAGAATGTCTCTTTTGACAAGATGGAAGGCAAGGGTTTTTTTACCAGAGAGATTGAACAGGCCCTGCTGGAGAAGAAAATAGATCTGGCTGTGCATTCCCTGAAAGACTTGCCAACGGAAAATCCCCCGGGTCTGGTGATTGCCGCAGTTCCCGAACGGGGCGACCCGGCCGACAGGCTTCTCGTGAGTCCCGGAGCCTGGGACGGGGAGATGAACCTGTCTATCAAGCGGGCAGCTGTGGTCGGCACCAGTTCCATGCGCAGGATGGCACAGCTTAAGCTCATGCGCCCTGATCTGGTGATTGAGCCCCTGCGGGGAAACGTGAACACGCGGGTGCGCAAATTTCGCGAGGGACGCTTTGATGCTATTGTTATGGCTGCGGCGGCTATACGGCGCATTGAACTTGTTGTGGATGATTTTCGCTCTTTGGTGCTGGACACCGATACGTTTCTTCCGGCGCCGGCTCAAGGCGCTCTGGGACTTCAGGCGCGATGTGATGATAATGAAACACATCGTGCGGTTGCGCCCCTGAATCATCCTGAGACGGAGCAGCTTGTTGCGGCTGAGCGTGCTTTCCTGCGTCACTTCGGTGGAGGGTGTCATATCCCCTTGGGTGCCTATGCTGTGATGGAGGCCGATAAGGCCATACGGCTCCGGGGTATCATTGCCTCGCCGGATGGCAGCGAATCTTTTCGGGATGAGGTTATTGACACGGATGCGGAAAAGGCCGGAGCCAGGCTCGCACGGTTGTTACAGGAAAAAGGAGCTGACAGGCTGATATGAAGAATGGTTTTGTCTATTTAGTCGGCGCCGGTCCCGGTGATCCGGGTCTCATAACTGTCAAGGCTTTGGAGGCTCTGGATGCGGCTGACTGTATTATCTATGATTACCTTGCTAATGTTTCGCTGTTGAAAAATTATGATTGCGAAAAGATATATGTCGGCAAACAGGGTGGTGACCATACCCTGCCGCAGGGTGATATCAATGAGCTGCTGGTGCGCAAGGCACGCGAAGGCAGAATTGTGGTGCGCCTTAAGGGCGGAGATCCCTACATATTCGGCCGCGGCGGTGAGGAGGCCGAGGATCTGGCGGATGCCGGGATTCCCTTCTGTGTGGTGCCGGGCATATCATCCTTGTATTCAGCGCCGGCTTACGCGGGTATTCCCCTGACGCATCGCGATTACGCCAACGCTTTTGAGGTCATCACCGGACACCGCCGCGCAGATGCCACTGCTGAAGAGGATGTTAATTTCCCCGACTACGACCCTTTCCGATCCTATGTTTTTCTCATGGGTATGAAGAACATTGCTCATATTGCAGAATCGCTTATTAAGGAAAAAAAATTCCCGGCTGACACGCCCGTTGCTGTTATCTCCTGGGGAACCAGGCCGGAGCAGCAGACGGTCACGGCCACCCTTGCAACGATTGCCGTAGCGGTCAACAAAGAAAAGGTGCGTCCTCCGGCCATTATTGTTGTGGGCCGCGTGGTGCTGCTTCGGGAAAAGCTTCGTTGGTTTGACAGGCTGCCCCTGTTCGGTAAAAGCATCGTGGTGACGCGTACGCGATCGCAGGCCTCTAAACTGTCCAAACAGCTTGCAACGCTTGGCGCCCGGGTTATTGAGCTGCCGGCCCTGGAGATTCGTGAACTTGATAATATAGCGCCATTGAGTGCCGCTATTGAAAAAATTGGAACTTACGGCTGGATAGTCTTTACGTCCCAGAACGCTGTGAACATATTTTTCAAGCATCTCTTTGCCGCGGGCAAAGACGTTCGCTGTCTGGGCCGCTGCAGTGTAGCCGTAATCGGCAGGGTCACGGGTGATGAGTTGCTGAAATACGGCTTGCGGCCTGATCTGGTTCCGGAACAGTTTGTCGCTGAGAGTCTGCTGGAGGCATTTGACAGGGAAACCATTGCTGGCAGCACCATGTTGATTCCCTGCTCTGAGGATGCTCGCGAGGTTCTCTTTGAGGGATTGAAAGAGCGCGGTGCATCGGTTGATCGCATTCATATATACCGCTCGGTGAAACCGGCTGCTGTAACGGAGAAGGAACTGGAAGTAGTCAAAAACGCCGACATGATCACCTTTGCCAGCTCCTCCACCGTACGGCATTTTTGCAATATGGTTACTGAAACGCGGGCCCTGACCGCCAGCATCGGACCTGTGACCTCGGCAACCCTGCGCGAGCTGGGACGCGAGCCGGCAGTGGAGGCACGCGAGTATACGATCGACGGGTTGGTACAGGCAATAACCGCTTATTACCAGAATAGCAAGCAGCTGGAAGGGGAGGATGTGCAATGACGCTCTACAGGCCGAGGAGGCTGAGAACAACGCAGACAGTCCGGGATCTTGTGTCAGAAACAGCCATTGCGCCTGCACGGCTCATTATGCCCCATTTTGTGCGTGAGGGCAGTTCTGTGCGTGAAGCCATTGAAACCATGCCGGGTATCGAGCGGGTCTGTTTGGACAATCTATTGCGCGATGTGGAAGCCGACCTGGCCCTGGGTATACAGAGTCTGATTCTTTTCGGCATTCCAGACGTGAAGGATGAAACCGGATCCGGGGCCTGGGACGAGCAGGGTATCGTGCAGCAGGCAGTAACAGCCGTTAAGAAGCGTTTTCCTGAGGTTTGCATCATCACTGATTTGTGCCTGTGTGAGTATACCAGCCACGGTCATTGCGGGGTTGTGAGCGACGGCGCTGTTCTCAACGATCCCACGCTGGAACTGTTGGCAAAAACGGCCCTGTCACACGCTGTTGCCGGAGTCGATATGGTGGCCCCCTCTGACATGATGGATGGCCGCGTCGGCGTCATCCGCGACGCTTTGGACGAAGCTGGTTTCAGTGATACAGGTATCATGGCCTATTCGGCCAAATATGCTTCTGCTTTTTACGGTCCCTTCAGGGATGCAGCCGGAAGCGTGCCGCAGTTCGGCGACCGGAATAGTTACCAAATGGACTGCCGCAATGCCCGTGAGGCCGAGCGTGAGGTTGTGCTTGACCTTGATGAGGGCGCAGATATTGTTATGGTGAAACCGGCTCTGTCCTATCTCGACATTATATACCGCGTGAAGGCGATTTCGCCCGTGCCGGTGTGTGCTTACAACGTGAGCGGCGAATATTCGATGGTTAAGGCTGCCGCGCGCCTGGGCCTGGGAGATGAGCGGCGGCTGACCCTGGAGATTTTAACATCCATATTCAGGGCCGGCGCTGATATGGTGATTTCTTATCATACCCGTGAGCTGCTGAAGAATAAATGGCTGTAGGAAAGGATAGTATGAACACAAACAAATCATCGCTGCTGTACGCCGAGGCGCTGGAGTTGCTTCCCGGCGGGGTTGATTCGCCGGTGCGCGCCTTTCGCTCCGTGGGAGGTGATCCGCTTTTCATCAAGAGAGGCGCAGGGGCCCGCATATTCGATGAGGATGATAACGAGTATATCGACTACTGCATGTCCTGGGGGCCGTTGATTCTGGGACATGCTGATCCGGATGTGGTTAAGGCCGTGCAGGACACGGCCGCAGACGGCACCAGTTTTGGAACACCCCATCGATATGAAGTTGACCTTGCAAAACGGGTAACCGGTTCATGGTCGGGTATTGAAAAGATCCGTTTTGTTAACTCCGGAACCGAGGCTGTCATGAGCGCCATACGTCTGGCACGGGGCTTTACCGGTCGGGATAAGTTTATCAAGTTCGACGGCTGTTATCACGGTCATGCCGATCACCTTCTTGTTGCGGCCGGTTCAGGGCTGGCCACGCTGGGCACCCCAGATTCTGCTGGTGTAACAGCTGCTAATGCCGGTGACACCATCGTGCTTCCCTTTAATGACCTTGCAGCTGTGGAAGCATGTTTTGAGCAGCATACCCATGAGCTGGCGGCCCTGATCATGGAGCCTGTTCCCTGTAACTACGGGCTTATCATTCCTTCGAAAGCCTATCTTCAGGGGATTCGTTCTCTGTGTACACAGCATGATGTTGTGTTGATCTTTGATGAGGTTATAACCGGATACCGTCTCTCCGATGGGGGTGCCCAAAAATATTTTGGTATTGAAGCCGATCTTACCACGCTGGGAAAGATTATCGGCGGTGGTTTGCCTGTGGGTGCCTACGGTGGCAGGCAGGATATCATGGGGATGGTAGCTCCTGACGGCCCTGTGTATCAGGCTGGAACCCTCTCAGGTAATCCTCTGGCCATGGCGGCCGGGATCGCCACTTTGAAAAAACTGCTGTCAGGCTCAGCCTATGCACTGCTTCAGAGTAAGGCCGATTTTTTGCGGGATGCGCTGCAGCCGTCCCTGGAAAAGTATCGGGGAAAATTCCTGTTTCAGCAGATTGGATCAATATTTTCTTTTTGCTTTACTGATCAGGAGAAAATAAGTTGTGTTGATGATATCAGGAAGGGCGATATGGAATTGTTTGCCCGCTTTCACAGTGAGATGCTCTCCCAAGGCGTGTATATAGCGCCATCGGGATACGAGGTCGGGTTTATTTCTTTGGCCCACAGTGATGATGACTTGCTGCGAACCGCCGAAGCTGTTAACCGGTCTCTGGCGGCGGTCCTGGGATAAAGATGCGGCAAAATTATGACGCGTGGTGAATAACACCTTGTGCTAACATGCAGGCAGCACAACAGGAAAGGTATAATGAAGCAAGCAACAGCGGATATCGCGGTTATAGGTTTTAATCATAAAACAACGCCCGTGGAAAAGCGCGAGTGTTTCTCTGTGCACACAGAGGTTCTTCCTGAAGTTTACGCCCGGTTTAGGGAACAGGGTATTGATGAGGCCTTGTATGTCGCCACATGTAATCGCGTTGAAATTTACATAGTTTCCCGCACGGTTAAGAAGGATATTGAAAAGGTAATCGCCATCTATGAGTCAATATCCGGCATGCTGCACGAGGATTTCAGTTCTCATGTGTACGTGAAGACATCCCGTGAGGCTGTTCGGCACTTGCTCACCGTTGTTTCTTCGCTTGACAGTATGGTGCTGGGTGAAAATGAGATCGTGGGTCAGATGCGGGACGCATTCGGCTGTGCTGTGGACAATAAGTCTGTGGGCCCGCTTTTGAACAAGCTGTTCCACCAGGCCTTCCGCACCGCCAAGCAGGTGAAAACGGAAACAGACATCTCGCGCAACCCTCTGTCCGTGGCATATATTGCGACAGATATGGCACGGAAGCTTTTTCCCGATTTCCAGAACCGGGGTGCCCTTTTAATCGGTGCCGGCGAGATGGGTGAGCTTATACTGAAATACTTTACCAAGCATGATATCGGGCGCATTATCATTGCCAACCGCTCTGTCAATAATTCGGAGAGGATAGCGGATGAGATAAACCGGCAGGCGGAGATCATCTTGCTGGAGGATATCCCGGATGCCGCTACCGAGGTTGATATTGTGATAACATCGGTTACAGCTCCTCATTACATGGTTACGGCCGACTTGGCCGGGGAGGTCATGAAGCTCAGGGAAGGGCGGCCGCTCTTTTTTATTGATATAGCCGTGCCCCGCAATATTGATCCCGAAGTGGCCGATGTGGAGGGAGTGCATCTGTACAATATTGACAGCCTTCAGGGGATAGCTGATGATAACCTGAAGAGCCGTATTAATGCGGTTGACCTTGCCCGTGAATTTATTGAGACCAACGTGAATGATTTTTTTGAGTGGTTTCAGAGTCTTGCCGTAGCTCCCGCGATTGTTTCAATTCAGAAGACTTTTGAGGAGATACGCACCAAAGAACTGGCCCGCTATCGCAAGAAAAAGTTGAAACATCTCTCCGACGATGATTTCGCTTTAATAGAGGAGTTGACCAGGCAGATCATGACAAAGTCGCTTCATAACCCCATCATGAACTTGAAGCGTCATCACCGCAGTACCCGTAATGATAATGCCAAGAAGGAGCACTTGCACCTTCAGACCAAGTTTATTGAGGAGTTGTTTAAAAAAAATGGAGATGCCTGATACGCCCAGGCTCATATTCTGGGAATTAACGAAGAGATGTAACCTGGCTTGCAAACACTGCCGTGCCGAGGCCAGGCAGATGGATTACAGCGGAGAGCTGGATCTTAATTGCGCGAAAAAGGTAATTGACGACATTGCCGCTTTCGCGAATCCCATTTTGGTTCTTACCGGTGGAGAACCTCTGTACCGGGACGATGTTTTTGACATAGCCCGCTATGCAGTCTCAAAAAAACTGCGCGTGGCCCTGGCCACTAACGGCACACTGATTGATGAGGAATGCGCACGGCAGATACGGCAGGCCGGTATAGCCCGCGCAAGTATTTCCATTGACGGGAGTACGGCAGCATCCCATGATGATTTTCGCGGCATTCCCGGTGCTTTCGATGCTTCTCTACGCGGGGCGCGGCTGCTCAGCAAAGAGAGCGTTGCGTTCCAGTTCAATACCACGGTTACCAAAAGAAATGTCGGCGAGCTTGAGGACATACTGCAGTTCGCCGTCAGCGAGGGGGCCGCGGCCCTGCACCTCTTCATGCTCGTGCCGGTTGGCTGCGGCGTGAAGATTGCAGATACCGACATGCTTTCAAGCAAACAATACGAGGATGTTCTGAACTGGTTTTATGAACGCTCAAAAGAGATAGCTCTTGAGTTTAAGGTAACGTGTGCTCCTCATTACTACCGTGTTATACGCCAGCGTGCCCGGGAAGAAGGGCGCACACTTTCTTTTGAACAGGACGGCATGGCTGCCATGACACGCGGGTGTCTCGCCGGCAGCGGCGTATGTTTTATATCGCACCGTGGTGACGTTCAGCCCTGCGGATACCTGCCGCTGGTTGCGGGAAACGTTCTCCAGGACGGGATTAGAAAAATATGGGAGGAGTCCGAGTTGTTTCTATCATTGCGCGATGCTGACAGGCTCGGCGGAAAATGCGGGGCATGCGGTTTTCGGACGGTCTGCGGAGGCTGTCGGGCCCGCGCCTATTACGCCACGGGCGGCTATCTTGATGAGGAACCCTATTGTATGTATGAGCCAAAGGGAAAAGGCTAATGCCGGAATTCAGTAGCGTTGAGGCCAAAATCCTGAACCTGCTGCAGCGGGAATTTCCGCTGACAGAGAGGCCTTTCGACGCAATTGGCGCCATGATCGGGATTTCCGGCACGGAAGTGTTGCGCAGTGTGACCGATCTGAAGCAACAACATGTTGTACGGAACATCTCGGGTATATTCAGTGGTGAAAATCTGGGCTATCATCTGAGCCTCGTGGCGCTCAAGGTTCCGCCCGAAAGAGTTGAAGCGGCTGCGGCGGTGATCAACGGCCATCCGGGGGTGAGCCATAACTATCTTCGTGATCATGTATTTAACCTGTGGTTTACCCTTGCGGAAGAGGATGAAGAATCACTGCAGGAAAGCGCCCGGGTGATCCGGGAAAAATGCGGTGCCGATGATTTTCTGATGCTCCGCAATGAAAAACTTTTTAAGATCGGTTTTATGCTTCCCATCGGTGATGGGGATGTGGCTTCGGTTGGAAGCGTTCCAAGGCCTGTTTCCGTCAAGGCTATCCTGAACCGGGATGACCATCGGGCCGTTTTGCTCCTACAGTCGGATCTGCCTTTAGTAGAACGGCCCTTTGATGTGCTGGGGGAAAAGGACGGTTCGTTGAGTGGTGATATGCTTATTGAAACAGCCCGGCGGCTGCTGGCATCGGGTGTTATGAGAAGATACGCCGCTGTGCTGAGACATGTACAGGCAGGCTTTACCCACAATGCCATGACAGCCTGGAAGATAGATGTGGACGACCATAGTGATGAGCGTATACGCCCCTTCATGGAGGAGCGCGCCGTGACGCATCTGTATTTGCGCACGCTGTATCCCGGAAGGTGGGAACACCCTTTGTTTGCAATGGTCCATGCCAGGAGCGCTGAAGAGCTGGCGGACCTGCTGGACTCCCTTATGCGTTGTTCGGGATTGACCGACAGGCTGGTCCTGCGATCGCTGTATGAATACAAGAAGAAAAAAGTAACGTATTTTTCTCCAGCATTTAAGAAATGGAAACGATTGAATTATGATTGATGTCGGCAAGTTATACTGCGGTGGTAGTTCAACAGGTGACGGTCTCAGGTACGGTGCACAAGCATCCAGTGACTCGCACGGGAACGCTCCGCATCTTGCGCCTGTGCAGGCCAGCGAAAGGCGTCCCATTGTTGTGTGGAGCACGACCAGAACGTGTAATCTCCACTGTGTCCATTGCTACACTGATTCGGATAATAAAAAATATTCCGACGAACTAACGACTGCGGAGGGCCTGCGTCTTATCGATGAGTTGGCCGACTTCGCCATTCCTTCGTTGCTCTTCTCCGGTGGTGAGCCCCTTATGCGCCCGGATCTTTTGCAGCTTATAGAACATGCGGCCAAAAAAAACATTCGCCCCGTCATATCCACCAACGGAACCCTCATAGGCCCAGACACGGCACGCGATATCAAGAATGCCGGCGTCGGGTATGTGGGCATCAGCCTGGATGGCATGGAGGATATTAACGACAGTTTTCGCGGTGTGAAAGGTGCCTTTAAAAAGGCTATGTCGGGTTTTGAGAACTGTCGCGCAGCTGGTCAGCGTGTGGGGCTGCGTTTGACTTTGACCAAACGTAATTATCAGGATCTGCATCGCATTTTTGACTTCATTGAGACCGAGGGGATTAACCGGGCCTGTTTTTACCACCTGGTGTATTCCGGCAGGGGCAGCGATATGTTCAGTGATGACCTGACGTATCGCGAGTCGCGCCATGCCATGGACATTATTCTCCAGCGGACCGATGATTATTTTGCACGGGGCCTTGATATTAACATCCTCACCGTTGACAATCATGCTGACGGTGTGTACCTGTACCGGAAGCTTCTTGAAAAGGATCCGGAACAGGCTGCGGAAGTTCGCCGGTTGTTGTTGTGGAACGGTGGTGGGGCCAATTCAACGGGTGTGGGGATTGGCAATATCGATTTCGTGGGTAACGTGCATCCTGACCAGTTCTGGCAGGATTACACCCTGGGTAACATCAGGGAGCGCCGCTTCGGTGATATATGGATGGATGAGAGCGATCCGCTTATGAAGGGGCTGAAGAGCAAGGCAGCCTTCATTAAGGGGCGCTGTCGTCTTTGTAAGTATCGTGATCTATGCACCGGCGCCATGCGCGTGCGGGCACAGCGCCTGTACGGCGATCCCTGGGCCCCGGACCCTCAGTGCTATCTCACCGATGAGGAAATAGGTCTCGATGATGAGAAAATGGAAGAATTGCGCAGGACGGGTGAGGTCTTCCTTCAGCCGGCGGAGCTGCTTGCATGACGGAATTGTACCCGATAACGATACAGCTTGCAGGGCGCCGCGTTACCGTCATCGGTGCTGGTGAGGTTGCCCTGCGTAAGGTGGCGGATCTGCTGCGTTGCGGCGCCCGGGTGACTGTTATCGCTCCGTTCATTCATGATGGGTTCGCCAGTCTCGCCGAAGAGTATGGCGACCGGCTTGTGATGATACAGCGAGAGTATCGGCATGGTGATATTGGTGATTCGCTGCTGGTGTTCTCGGCCACTGATGATGAAACGGTGAACAGGGCCGTGTTTGCAGAGGCCCGGGAGCGCACGATCCTCATCAATTCCGTGGATGATCCGTCTAACTGCAGTTTTTTTATTCCCTCGTCGTACCGCAAGGGAGATCTGATCATGAGTCTTTCCACGGGCGGGGCCTCTCCGGCCCTGGCCGCCCGATTGCGGCGCGCACTTCAGAAATATATTCCCGAAAACATAGATACCATCCTTGAAGCGCTCAATGAGGCCAGGCAGATGCTTAAAAGCGGCGAGCCCTTTATGCACCTCGATACCGTCAGGCGCGGCCAGATTCTGAAATCTATTGTTAATGATGACGCCCGTCTGGAAGAGCTGCGGATCTCCTGTGAACGGGGAGATCTGGAGGTTTGTCTGCTCGGGTTTCTGAATACACTGTAAAACTCTGCGATTATCCTTTGAGCGCCTGAGCACAACAGCACTGTCAGTGAGATACTGCCATGGCAAAACTGTTTGATTTGATTGTTGTTGGAGGCGGGCCGGCAGGTTTAGAGGCCGCGCGTACAGCCGCACGCTTTGGCTTAAAGGTGGCACTCGTAGAGCGAAAAACGCATCCCGCACTGGTGCTGCGCTCCTGCGCCCAGATGTTTTTGATGAATATGGACAGTTTTTATAATGAGTCCATGTATCCTGCGCCAAAGCAGGAGCGCTGGGTGTTTCCTGCTAATAATTTTTCAGTGCCGTACAGCGGCGCCTACCGCGAATTTTTTGCCTGCCATTTTGTTTCCCCCAATGCTTGCGATCGTATTGAAATTGGCGATTATGAGCGCAACGCGTCTGGTGCCGGAATGCCTGCGATGGTTTTCGACAAAGGTGCCCTGCTGCAGGGACTTTTTGATGAATGCGTGCATGCCGGGGTCGTTTTCTATACCGGCCGCAATGTGGTACATGCTGCACGGGATCCCCGCGGGATTACGGTGAAGACAGCTGAGGGCGACCGCATTAGCGCAACATTTTGTATTGCCGCCGACGGCATTAATTCACGTCTGGCGCAGGTAACCGGCTTGAATCGGCGGCGCCGTTTTATCAACACGGCTTGCGCGGTGAGCTACTATATTGAAGGTGTTCGCTTCGAGCGCAGCGAGGCGATTATGCTCGGCATGAGCTGGGACCGCCGCTTGAACAGGCCCCTGCCTTTTTGCCTGCTGCCCAGCGTGTATGGAAAAGAGCAATACTGGCTTTATGTTTCAGGTGAGCAGGATCTGCAGTATCTTATGCGTGAAAGCAGTTTTAAGCAGTGGTTTATTGATGCGCGGGTTGTGCGCATGCGCGCCAATGTTGTTAATAACTGGAGTCCTGCCCCTGAGCCCTATGCCGGGGGCATTCTGTTTGCGGGTGACAGCTGCTGGTTTGCCGAAGCTGAGAATACCGGCGCACTGCTGTCCGGTCATCGCGCGGCTGCGGCCGTGTGCGAAGCCACGCATCGCGGAGCTGCCGACCGCTCTGGCCTGAAGGGATATCTTGACTGGTGGCGTCGTAACTGGCCGGCTGCGCATGATTATCGCGAATTTTTATGCTATCCCTTGTTCAATCGCCTGTTTACCGAGCAGGAGTATGATTATTTGCACGCCCTTGTTGACCGCAAACTGACGTGGTCGCTTAACCCGTTTAAGCTTTACGAGCGCCTGATGCAGGGATTGCGTCCTCATATGAGGCGCATTGAACAGGAGCGGCCAGAGCTTGCGAGCAAAATTTCCCGGTTTCGTTCAGAAATGGCCCCGCAGCTCATTAAGCCGGCCGCACGTTCGGGATTTCCGAACCGCTGATGTGTCCCTGCTGCTCGTTGCAGGCGGCTGTATTATCACTATCTTCGTAATAAAAGCGTATAAGCAGAATAATCCTCTACGGGAAGCAAGGCTATTTCCTTTGTTCACTAAATATGTTATGTTATAAAAAGTTAATAAAATGAGGCTGTATCTTGGGAAAGGTGCAGGCCTCAGGTGCATACATAAGCTGTGAAGCTGGAAAGAGGGAGAAGGTACTATGGATGAACGACTGTTGGAATATTTAGCCGTTATGCGTGATTTTGGCCGCATTTACACCCAGCGGATTCTTGCGGGAAGTCGTGAAGGCAGCAATATGTTGAAACTTTCGCGCATAAAGGCCCTGTATGCTTTCCGGGGGCAGGACAGCAGTACCATGAGTAAGCTGGCTGATAATATCGGAGCCAAGTTGCCCAGCATGACAATGATGATCGACAATCTGGCCGAGGAGGGTCTTGTTGAGCGTGCCCGTGATGAACAGGATCGCCGCAAGGTGATTGTGCGGTTGACTGATAAAGGCCGCAGGATTCGCGGGGAGTTTCTGGAGCAGCGAAACCAGATAGCCCAGCAGCTGTTCGCCAAACTTTCAAAGGACGACGAGCAGGAGTTGATGGGTCTGCTTGCCCGGGTGTGTGATATCCTGGAGAAGGCTTTTTATGATGAGATTGATGTATAGATTGTGTGGATATATGCTGACCCTGCGGCATGATAATGCAGAGGGGGAATGACATGCATGCGGAAAAATTACGGAAATTTGACAATGCAATTGAGAAAATAGTGCGTGCCTATGACGTGATGTCGAAAACCATTAACCCGCTGCCGATGCTCAAGCTTGATTTGACCCCGGTTCAGTTTAAAGTTCTAATGAGTTTCGACCTCGATGGCCGCTATACCATGACGGATCTGAGCAGGGAGAATGCAGTCACGGTTTCAACCATGACCAGTATGGTTGACCGGTTGGTTCAGTTTGACCTTGTGGCCCGTTGTTATGATGAGAAAGACCGTCGTAAAGTGCTGGTCTGTCTGACCGACAAGGGCCACAAGACCGTTGCTCATATCATGAAGATTAGACGAAGGGAGCTTGAACGTTTTCTGGGCGGGCTGACAGAGGCGGAAATAGCTGAATTTGTTGATTCGATTGAAAAAACCGGACATTTTTTATCAAAAGCGAATAAAAGTGCTTTGGTGTAGCGGACGGCTCTATCGAGCCCGTTTTTCTTGTATGTATGCGCCGGCGTGCTGATACACGAAAATATAACTATAAAGGGTGCAGCACCCGAACCCATGAGACAGGATGTTTTCTCTATGATACATCAAAGTCTGATAAAGAAGCCGGCATGTGCGGTTAGCATGCTCGTAGTGTGTCTGGTTGTTTGCCTGACGGGCTGTTCGACTATCGGGCAGCACGATGACGTCGCTGTTGTTTTTGATCGGGAGCTTGCAGCTAGTGTTGTGTATTTGCAAGGCAATAAGAGCCCCGAACAGCTCAATCGACTCATTCAGCCCGGAACGGTTGTCGTGTGGTTGAATAAGTGCGGTGAGGATATCCGTATCGTGTTCCCGGAGCGCAAGGTCACCATTGCATGTCTTAACCCGGTCAGCTTTAATGTCAATGCTGAAGGTATTTTCGATTCAAAAATCCTGCCTCCAGGCGCGGTCGCAAGTCTGTGTTTTATTCAGCCGGGTTTATATGTCTATGTAGTTGAGTGGCAGGCTGACGGCAAGGGTGCCCGGCTGGAAGGTACCATTGTGGTAAAATGATCTGCTGTTCTGGCGATTCTTCGTATCCGGCCATGACCTGACAGGCTATTCATTGTATACTAAAGCATTTTTTTCATATTGCAGTTGTATTGTCATTTCGAAGGAGTAGAGCGACTGAGAAATCTTTATAATATGCCCGATCTCTCTCTGCGGTTGAGATGACAATCCATACAACAGAGTAAAGTCAAAATAAAAATGCCTAATAAAAAAAAAGAGGCGGCTTTTAAGCCGTCTCTTTTTTATGTATTTAGGAATATGGTGCAAGCAGACAATGCTTTTAGCGACCCGCTGCTTTTCGCTTGGAAGCCTTCAATGCATTGATTACTTTTTCTTTCTTGGCTTCACGTTTGATGTGGGTTGCAAAATTGCATTTTCCTGTTTTCCATTTCAGGGCCGGTTCAGGATAGGCCGTGCAGTACTTTCCGTCGGTAAACTCTTTTGCTTTTTCACAGCCTTCGCACTGTTCAACTACTGGTTTGCAGGTATTGTCTTTATACGTGCACCCTTGTTTGCTCATGAAAAAACAGTCTTCACCTTTTTTGGTTGTTTCACAGATCATTGTAGGAAATCCTCCTTTGGTTGCGTCCCGGGAATACACGGGGGTAGTGCTTTTTTAAGAAAAAACGGATTGCAGGCAATGCTCAGCTACAATCCGGTCAGAGTTCCATTGGCTGAAACATATTATCTTTATCACGTGATGCCTGTCAAGTACTTTCAGCAGCAGTTTTTCTTTTTTATGGCGTATGCTGCGCAGGTGAGCTGTTTTGCAGGATTGACAAACAGATAGCTTTTTCGAAGGGATTAGAAATGTAGGTTCGCTACCGTCTTAACTTTGTGCGCGTATCCAAGTGCAGCATCTTTTCGGCCGCTGTTATAGGCGCTTAGGCCCCCTTGCAAGCCGTGGCGTTCAACATATGACTTCAGGATGGCAGCACCGATTTCAATATTTTGATAAGGGTTTATGAGCGTTTCATAATCATAGTTCCAGATGTTAGGCATTACCTGAGTCAGGCCCAGAGCACCCTTATTGCTGACCGCACGGTGGTTGGCCCCTGATTCAACAACAATAAGCGCGTTCAGGATATCAAAGCTGACGGTTTCATCGCTGCATTCATAAATTTTGAAAGCATAGGAGAGGGCCGTCATGTGGTCAAGATGCGGATTGTAGTGGCGCAATAACCAGGCTGATTTTTGCAGCTGCGGGAAAATCTTCTGGCGCAGCTCTATTTCGATCTCAAGAGCTTCTTTTACTTTCTGCAGCTCACTCTTAAGTTTTTCAAGAGCAGTACGGTCATTGCGCAGCTGCAGCGCAATCACGCTCGATATGGTGGTATTGGCTACAACGCCCACCACAAGCAAAAGCATTAGAAAGAATTTCATGCGCTCTTTTGGGTTCATTTTTTTTGAGCAATTCCTGTATTCATTTTCTGTTTTTATCGGGCTAACGACCTGTCAAGCTTTTGTCGTCTCATTGCGGCTGCGCTGTGTCGGCGTGGATGTTGGTTTTTGTTGTGTTTCTGTATCGTTTTTTTTAGAGCGTGTTGGCAGGGCTTCTATATACTCTTATGATACATAATTATATAACATAATAGCACATTATAGAGAAAAAAGCAAGTATGCTGATTATGCATTTATTCATTTTATATGGGTTGATGGATAAGGAAGGAACCTGCGTAACGTGTGTACCGTATTGTTTCGTGCATCTCGGTGGAACAGTTTTTATATATTCGGCATGCGTGTTGATTGTAGGGTTGTCGCTCCCTCAACCGGGGAGCAGTCCTGCGGTTTTAACCGTTTTTTGTTGTATGGTGCGGTTCGTGGAGACTTCAAAAATCTAGAGTGAATCCTGCCCGGTTGATTCAGTGGTCTCTGAGGTTGGATCGATTGTATTATCCTCGGTTATCATCTGGCATTTGCCCTCAAAAATAACGCCTTCAGCGACAATAAGGCTGCCGGTTTTAATATCACCGCGCAATTTGCCGCTTGTGGTTATTTCAAGCTTTGATTTTGATACGATATTGCCATTTACCTCGCCGCCCACCAAAACGGTTTCAGCATATACGTCCGCATCAACCCGTCCTTTTGGGCCGACAATAACACTGCCCTCACACAATATTTTACCGCGCACTGTGCCCTCTATGCAGATGCTTTCCCTGGATGTCAGTGTGCCCTCAAGGATTGTACCGTTGCCAATGAGGGTGTCCAGACGGCTCAAATCTTCTTCCTTGTTAAAAATTCCCATGTTTCTATCTCCTCGTGTTGCCCGGCAGGCTTGAATTGCGCACTATGCGTAATGTGACATCTCTGCTGGATCGGATCAGTCTGAAAGAAATATATCGGTTTCTGTGTTAGCTTTCATCAGACTCCGAATCGGAAGCCTGGGCGTTGTCCCTGATGCCAAGGAGGTCATGTATCCCAATTTCCTCCTGCTCAATTTCTTTAATCGTTTTGGAGATGGTTTGCATTTGTTGTTGTTCAGTTTCAAGCAAATCTTTTGTCCGGGTCAGTTCAAAATTTTCGCTGGCTTTCCAGACGCCTATAGCACCGCTGCCGATTAGCAGAATTATAAAGACAATAAAAAAATAGAAAATTTTTTTATCAATCGAGAATCGGCGCTGAACACCGGTTCGTGCGGCAATCAGCAGAAATGTTAGTCTGTTTTTCATGGTCTCCAGCTACGCTACGATCATGAACCTCTTACGTATTTTATGACTAAACGCTAGTATATAAGTCATAAAGGGTACTGCTTGTCAAGCAGAATGTCTTGATGCGATTTTGTTCCTTGACGAAAGGATGCATGATCTGGTTTATTGAGTGAGGAAGAACGCACGTGCCTTCAAGTGGCGCCGGCGGTGCATGCAGGAGCATGACTTGATCAAGGAGAGCTGCCATGAAAGCAGGAATTGTTTTGTCTGGATGCGGGGTTAAAGATGGTACGGAAATTCATGAGGCAGTCTTGACCATGCTACATCTTGATCGGCTCGGCGCGCAGATTGTGTGTGCCGCGCCGGATTCGGATCAAGCACAGGTTGTCAACCATGTCTCAGGACAGGTTTGCGGGCTTGAGGTGCGCAGCATTCTGGTTGAATCTGCCCGAATCGCGCGTGGGGATATCCTTGCGCTTGACGAGCTTAACGCTGGTGATATAGATGTGCTTATTTTTCCCGGAGGTCTTGGCGCGGCCAGAAATCTGTGTACATTCGCCGATGATGGGCCGCAGTGCAGTGTGAGGCCTGATGTTGAACAGTTGATTCTGGATATGCGGCAGGCCGGAAAACCTCTTGGAGCCCTGTGTATTGCTCCGGTGGTGCTGGCGCGCGTTCTGGGTTCGCGTGATATGCCGGTTGAGGTTACGATTGGCAATGACAGCGGCGTTGCCGGCGCGATTGGCGCCATGGGGGCTCGTCATGTTGAATGTCCGGTTGATCAGGCGGTTACAGATGAGCAGTACCGGGTAGTCACGTCACCGGCTTACATGCTTGCCTCAGGCATACATGAGGTGTATAAAAGCACGGGCGCGCTGGTAGATGCTGTCATGAAATTGTACAAAGGCTGACCTGAGCGAGTTTGTTTTTTTAATAATGCCTGCCTGCTGAAGATGAGCATTGCACGTTTGGTGGGCGTATCTATCTGGAACCGGGTACAAGCATGCGACCAAAATTGTTGTTTGCCGATGAAAACGGCACTATTTATGATCACCCCTTTCTTGAAATGCTCGGCAGCAGCGGTTCCGCGCTTGTCCAGCCCGATGCCGCCACCCTGACCGTGCTGCCGGATATGAGCAGGCTATATTTTCATCCCGGCTGCCCTCCGTATGCCTGGGATCCGCGCCAGGGAAAAACTGTTCTTCTGGAGCATACAACCATAGGAAGGCGCCGCGTGCGCTGCTGTGCGGTCTCCACATTTCTACAGCAGGGCTGGGTTCGGTTGCTGCTGCCGGCAATGGACTATGCTGCCCAGAAGGAAATCCTGCCCATGTGGGCCTACAGTGCGGTCGGGTTTGACGGGGAACAGTACTGTGCCCCGGCATTTGAAATTGATGCCAACCATCGCTGGAATCCGGACAGGTTTGATGACCGGGAATTGCTGCCGCAGGTTGAGAAACTTTCCGCGCAGTATGCAGGGAATCGCCTGGTGCGGCACCTTGAACGCTGTGCCACACAGTATCATTGTTTTGCCGCTAAAAATTTTTTCCTGCGCCGCTGGGAGGCTCCGATACCGACCAGCCCGCACTGCAATGCCGGTTGTATCGGTTGTATATCCCTGCAGCCGTCTGAAAGCTGCCCCGCGCCTCAGTCCCGGATAGATTTTGTCCCGACACGCGAAGAAATAGTCGGTCCGTTTACCGATCATATCAACGAGGCCCCTGATCCGATTATTAGTTTTGGTCAGGGCTGCGAGGGGGAGCCGCTGCTGCAGGGTGATCTGCTCTGTGAGGTCACGGCCGCTATCCGGAGCCGTACCGCAGAGGGTACCATCAATCTTAACACCAATGGAAGTCTGCCCATCATGGTCTCTAGGCTTTGCGACTGCGGTCTGGACAGTATCCGCATCAGCATTAACAGTGCCCGGCAGGATATCTATGATCGCTATTATCATCCCCGGGGATACAGGTTTCAGGATGTGCTTGATTCTATTCGCGAGGCCTCCCGGCGCGGGATATTCACCATGATTAATTACCTTGTGTTTCCTGGAGTGACCGATGCTGCAGACGAGCTTGATGCTTTGTGTAGGCTCATTGACCAAACCGGTCCGCATCTGATCCACTTTAAGAATCTGAATATTGATCCTGCTATGTATCTGAAACGAATGGGTGCCGGATCCGGTCCGGGTCTTGGTATCAACCGGGTCAGGGATCTTCTGGCGGAGAAATTTCCCGCTTTGCAGTTTGGGTATTTCAACAGGACCCGGCAGGATTTCTATGTATCGGGATCATGATTGCGGCTGGCCGGTGTTTTTTCCCTTGCAACGGTGCTATGCCGGCACTATGATGCCTGTAAACAATAAAAAATTGGAATTATTATTATGCGACATGCGGTAAGGATCACGGTTGTATTTAGCATGCTTGTGGCCCTGCTGGCCGCGGGCTGTGCTTCCAAAAGTGTCAAAGAGCGTCCCGAGATCGACAGGGTACGGGTTTTTTTTGCTGATTTTGACGCCGTATGGGCAGAGCTACTTGAGGCAGTTACGACCGGCGAGGAGAATCTCAGCCTGGTAGACAAGGCTACCGGGTTTATCTCCTTTCAAAAAAATATTGATGTCGATGATCTTGAACGCTACGCATTTGATGATAGCGGTATGCTAGTCAGCTGTGCCGTTGCGAACATGGTCATCAAGGCGCGCCCAATCGGCCCCGACAGGGCACGCGTGGAAATCAATACCAAGTTTACTGTTACCGGCAAAACCGCGTGGGACGTTTTTCTTTCACGTGAACAGCAGGTTGTGCTTGACTCAAAGGGCTGGCTTGAACGCGAGTATTTTGATCGGCTGAGCGCAACATTGCAGGGCATTTCGGTACAGCCTGGTCCGTCGGTTTCGCCCGGGGATTAAAAAACTATTTTATTACTTGCATTATTTTTTATAATATACTACTAAAAAAACAATGATAAAGGTAGCAAAGAGTAGCAGTGCATATGTATTCTCAATAATCTTTTCGAAGGGGGTAAAAATGAAAACAAAATGGATGGTTCTTTTAGTTTGTGTACTTTTCCTGGCTTCGGGTTGCGCAGGCATGAGCAAACGCGCCAAGTGCGCCAGTGTTGGTGCAGCAGCAGGTGCCGCAATCGTCGCGACTGCTGGAGGCATTTATGGGCATAACAGGACAGGTGCCAAACTTCCAGTTGAGTATGCAGTTATTGGCGGCGGTGTTGGAGCGATTATCGGCGGTGTAACCGGCTACCTTATCTGCCAGGACGATCCCGAACCCGCGCCTCCGGTGGAAGAGGTTGTAGAAGTTGTTGAGGTTGTTGAGGTGGCTCCGGCAAAAATAATTTTGAACGCTGTACAGTTTGATTTAAATTCAGCTGTTATCAAAGAAGAATACAGTCCTGTGCTTGATGCGGGTGCAATGGCTCTGCAGGAAGCTGGCGGCAGACAGGTCATGATTACTGGCTACACCTGCTCAATGGGTCCTGAGGTCTATAATCAGACGCTGTCCGAGAGCCGGGCGGAATCGGTTAAAGCCTATCTTGTTGATAAGGGTATCAGCGCGGACCGTCTTATGACCAGCGGCGGAGGGGAATCTAATCCGATTGGCGACAATGAGAACAAGGATGGCCGGGAGATGAACCGCCGGGCTGAACTGCAGGTTATGGAATAGAACGGTTGATACTGTTCTAAGAAGTACGAAGAAGCAATGTGTATTGTGTAAAGAGACCCTTTCGGGGGTCTCTTTTTTTGTGCCATGACCATATATTTGCTGTCATCTCGACCCTTTCGGCTAGGCTCCGGGAGAGATCTGGGAGGGCCACGCTTTGTCGTGGCCGTATGTGATTGTCGAGCGGACGCGCAGAAGCGCGGCCCTTCAAGGGCCCTGTTCGCTCGAATTGACAATCTGGTTGTGGAATTCAGAAAAATGCTCAGTCGGTAATGATTCTTGGAATGCGGTCGTTAATGCGGGTGGTCACTTCATAGTTGATGGTATTTGACCAGCGGGCTATTTGTTCGGCTGAAATGCATTCATCTTCGTCGCATCCCAGCAGCACAACTTCATCGCCGGGGCGCACATCGCCGATGTCTGTTATTTCGGCCATGAGCAGGTTCATACAGATCCGGCCGCGTATGGGTGCCCGTTGACCGCGGATTAGCACATGGCCTTGGGTAATGCCGCGATCAAAGCCGTCATAATATCCCACCGGAATAACAGCCAGGCGTGTTGCATGCCCGGTTTTGAAGGTGCAGCCGTAGCCGATATACTCACTTTCGGCAACGTCCTTGACCTGGGCTACGCGCGATTTCCAGGTCAGAGCCGGCTTGATGACAAAGCCGCTTTTGCGTTCCTTGACGAATGAAACGTAGGTTTCGTTTGAGGGCCACATGCCGTAGGCGGCTATGCCGGTGCGCACCATTTCAAAATGACTTTCAGGGAAAATGATCGTGGCGGCGGAATTGGCACAGTGCACAATCGGTGCTTTGATTCCGCGGGCGTCAAGCAGTTTGAGAGCAGCATGCAGGCGATTCAGCTGCGCTTCAGCGAAACTGTGGTCGGTGGTGTCTTCTATGTTGGCAAAATGGGTTGCACAACCTTCAAGCATCAGGTCGGGGTTTTCAGCAATTGCGGCGCACAGAGGTTCAAGCAGACCGGGTCTGATGCCCTGGCGGTTGGCCCCGGTTTCAATTTTAACATGCAGTCGGGCCGGTTTGTTACAGGCCCGCGCAGCCCGGGCGATGCGGGCAATGTCTGCTTCATTGTAGACAACCAGGCGGCAGTCAAGCTGCAGGGCTTCCGGATAATCATCCGGGCTGAGCGGGCCAAGGATATAGATTGGGCAGGTAAGTCCGGACTGCCGCAGGCGGCGGGCCTCATGCAGGGCATGCACGCTGAGCCAGTCTGCGCCCGCGTCAATAAAGATTCGGCTTGCTTCACATAGCCCGTGCCCGTAGGCATTTGCCTTGACACAAGCGCATAAAAGAGTTGAGCGGCCGATCAGTGAGCGTAGGCGCGCAATGTTGTTGCGCAGGGCCTTGCTTGAAATTTCAACCCAAGTAAGTTCGGACATGGCAGGCCGGCATCCCGGTGATGTGCGAAAGGTGCAGTGCTAAATAATTTTATTGAGTGAATACTCGATAATGCCTTCGGCTCCTTTGTTGAGCAGGCGTCCGACCAGTTCACGCACCTCGCTTTCAGCGATAACCGTTTCAACCGAGAGCCACTCTGATTGATAGAGATTGGCAATCGTGGGCGCGGTGATACTGGGAAGCTGGGCGATGACATCTTCAACTTTTTCTTTGGGGACATTCATTTTAAGGCCAACCATGCCCTCGGCGCGCAGGGCCCCTTTGAGAAGGCGGGCGATTTGTTCGATCTTTTCTTTTTTCCAGGGAGTGTCCCAGGCTGCCTTGTTGGTGATAAGCTGCGTGTTTGTCTCCATAAGATCACCGATAATCTTAAGGCCGTGGGCCTTGATGGTGCTGCCGGTTTCGGTGACTTCGACGATTGCATCGGCCAGGCCTTCGACTACTTTGCCCTCGGTCGCGCCCCAGGAAAATGCGACATCAACGTCGATACCGCGTTCTGAAAAATATTTTTTTGTGAAGTTTACAAGCTCGGTGTAGATTTTTTTACCCTGTAGGTCCTCAATTTTTTTGAAGGGAGAACCTTCCTTGACCACCAAAACCCAGCGGGCCGGTTTTGAGGTTGCCTTGGAGTAGATAAGGTCTTCTACTACAACGACATCAGCCTCGTTTTCAATGATCCAGTCCCGGCCGGTCAGGCCGAGGTCAAGCGTTCCGTTTTCAACAAAGCGGGGCATTTCCTGTGCGCGCACCAGCGAGCAGGAAAGCTGATCATCGTCAATGCGCGGGAAATAGCTGCGCGAACTGGTATGGATGTTCCAACCCGATCGTTTAAAAAGATTGATGGTGGCTTTCTCCAAGCTGCCCTTGGGAAGGCCTATTTTGAGCTTCTCCACGTTTTTTCTCCTCCTGCTAAGCTTAATTATGTTAAAATAACATAGATTAACGCAGAGGGTCAATGTCAAAATGAGAACCATTAAACTTACCATCCAATATGACGGGGCTGAGTACTTTGGTTGGCAGATGCAGGCCAGCCATCGCAGTGTCCAGCAGGTGCTGCAGGAGGCCCTGAGCATTGTGTGCAATCATCCGGTTACGCTGCATGGTGCTGGGCGCACCGATACCGGTGTGCATGCTCTGGGGCAGGTGGCCCATTTTAAGATCGAATCCCGGATTGACATGCCGCAACTGCAAAAAGGGCTCAACTGCCTGCTGCCTCCTGATGTTGTGATTGCCGAGGCTGCTCTGGCTGCGCCGGAATTTCACTCGCGCTTTGATGCCACCGCACGCACCTACTGGTATTTTATTATGAACACGCCTGTATCCTCGCCGTTTTACCGGCGCTATGCCTGGCACATAAGGAAGCCGCTCGACCGAGAAGCTATGCGCGCGGCTGCCGGAGAGCTTGTCGGCATGCAGGATTTCAGTTCATTTCAGGCCCGGGAGCGCGAAGACGTGTGCACAATACGCGAGGTTAAGCGGGTCAGGTTAAAGCGCGTGGGCCCGGCGCTGCTGCTGTTTGAAATCCAGGCAACGTCGTTTCTCAGGCACATGGTTCGCGGTATTATGGGCACACTGGTTGACGCAGGCTTGGGAAAGTTGTGCGCGGAAGATATGCGGACAATTTTACAGGCACATGATCGTTCACAGGCCGGAGTCACTGCACCCCCCCATGGTTTGTTTTTAAAGCAAGTTCGCTATGATTGATGTGGCTTTAGGGGAGTTCTCCGGCAGGCTCCTGAGTAGCCTGTTTCGGTGTGTCCGCTGTAGGAAGGGCAGGGGCCGCTTCAGCCTCACCCATGGTGCGCTGCAGTAGTAATTCAAATTCCATTATTTGTTGTAGGCCTTGCGGGGTGGAGAAGGCCGGATAGTTTTTAATCGGCGCGTGGTCTCCACGATGAAATGCCATGGCCGAATCCTCAATATAGCCAAATGTACGCTCAAGCTCACTGATAATAGATCTGCGAAACAGAATAAAATTCAAAATTGAGCGTATAAACGCACTGCGCGGGGATACGAAGCAGCGTGCGTTGTAGGTTATTTCCTGCATTCCGGTTTGCTCAAAGTCAAACAGGAACAGGGCTGAACCCCGCAGGTTCCATGCCATAACGTCGGCTGTGCCGGAACCATGATAGAGTGAATTTGTCTGATTTTCATTCTGCAGCACTGTGGTGAAGATGCCGGACAGTTGTTCTCCCGAGCCGCAAAAGCACTTTTTGTTTTTATCAAGGTAGACTGCCTCGAAGTTGGTGTCCTGATAGGCGTTGACCAGATGGGCGGCAAAGGGCAGGTTGTTCATCAGGTAGGTTATGACTTTCTCGGGCATGGGAAGGGTTCCTGCCTTGGCGTATTCAACGAGGTGCCTGCCGGATACCTTCTGGTATATCTGCCTGCCCTGACTTGATGTGCTGCGCAGGCCGCGGGCGTGCAGGTTCTTGAAGATTTCACAGTATTCGTCGGAGTAGTGGATGTTTGTCTGCTGTTTGCAGTCATTTTTGCTGCACCCTATGGGTATTTCCTGCAGGCAGTAATACATTCCGGAGCAATAGGAGCCGTGATCGGCGGCGGGTGTGTCTTTCCCGCACCATAGCAAGCTACAGACAAGAGTCGTGATCAGAAATGTGGTGGGTGGCCGTATCATGGTATGCGTTGGTGCCTTGCTATGGTGTGCCTGCATATTGCGGAGCATGCGCATTTATTGTTCGGGGGTGTCTTGTTCCGATGTTTGTGGCGGTTGGGCATCAATGCTTTTGGATTTGGAGCGTTGATTCATACGCTGCCGTAACATCATCAGGATGCGCAGGGTGCAAAAAATGAAAAGCAGTATGGCGAAATAGTAGCGCCAGCCTTCCACGCCGGCACTCAGGGCCGAAAAACCCATCAGGGCAAGAAAGGCGTAGGCAGCCAGTTTCATAAAAAAAGACATAGCAGTGTCCTCGTGTTTGCTGAGTGATCATCAGATGATTCGCGTTTTGCATAATATAATCAGAGGCAAAACATACCGGAATACTATTTTTTTTGCAAGTTCATTCCGGCTTTCTGCGGGTGTATGTTTGTTGGTGGTATGCGTCTTCACGGAGTATGTTTGCGACTATTATTTCAAGGTTGAATAGATGAATAACGGCTGGCACAGATGAGGAATAAAAAAGGCAGGGTCGCTGAGCGGCCCTGCCTTTTTTATTACGGGTTCCACGTTAGGTAACTAATTTATGAATGACTGCACTAAGTTGTCTAATTTTAACAATGTTTATTCCCAAGGAGCGTCTAATGTTGCCTTTTACGCCGTGCGTCCTGAACGTATGATGAGTGTTACCGCATTGCCTTTGTCGTTGAAAAGCACTTCATCGACTGAGTATTTCAGCAGTATCAGCCCATTGCCAACAGGGTTTTCTGCTTCGGTGTCACAGCCGGACGTAAGAAATTCTCGGATGCTGTCAACATCAAAACCAGGGCCTTCATCAGTGACGGTTACTCTGGTTTCATCGTTTTGGAAGCTATAGTGCAATGTGATGACGCGATCGGCATAGTGCGCGATGCGCAGCCGTTCATTTTTTTGATCCTCTATGGCTTGTCTGGTCTCGTCATTTTGATTCTCCACGAAATAGTTTACCGGCAATTCAAGGTTGCCGTGTTCAAGGGCGTTGGTGATTACCTCACTGAAGGCCAGAGCGACTGTGCTGATGCGAGGACCTTCGATAAACCCCATCTCGCCCAGGTGGTTTGCGAGGTAGAGTGAAACTTTATCCGGTTCGATCTGCTCGCTTTTGAAGACGAACTCCATGCTGCCCTTTTTTAGAAAGGAAATGATTGGGCCATGCTCATGCTTGTTCCTGGAAGCATGCAGTACTAAGCGCAGGTTCTTAAGCACAACATTGAGGCTGAATGGTTTTTTAATAAAGCCGATCGCACCAAGTTTGAGGGCCTCAAGTGTGTTTTCGCGGGTGCGATACCCGCTAATCATCATTACGGGAAGTTCGGGGTTTGTCTCGCGTACGGCGGCCAGAAATTCAAGGCCGTTCATTTGGGGCATGACAAAGTCAAGCAGCACCATATTGTATGGGTTCCCCTTGCGAACCCGTTCAAGAGCCTCCAAACCGTTTTCAGCGGTTTCGCAAATATAGCCCTCGTCATCGAGGAAATTATACAAAAGAAGCGAGATATATTTGTCATCGTCAACAATCAGGATTCTTTCTTCCATGCTGTCGGCATCCTCTCGTTTGGTTTGTACAATTTAATTGACAGACTAACGCAAACACTATATAACGCAGATGTTTTTATAGCATAGTATTTTTTCCCTGAAAATGATTAATCTAAACAAAAAAAGCAAGCACGCATATGACAGAACGAATTCGCATTATTGTTGATGCACTGGGCGGTGATAATGCTCCCCAGGCAACGGTTGAGGGTGCCGTGGCCGCGTGCCGTGATTTTGGCGCTGACGTACTTCTGGTCGGTCAAGAGGATGTCATCGCTGAGGAGCTTGGGCGGCATGAAACAGAGGGCCTGGCCATCAGCGTGAAGCATGCTTCTGAGGTTGTCGGTATGAGCGACAGTCCGGTTGATGCTTTCAGAAAGAAAAAGGACTCTTCAATCAGTGTGGGCATGCGGCTGCTCGCAGATAAAGAGGGCGAGGCCTTTGTAAGCGCCGGCAACTCAGGTGCCGTTGTGGCGGCGGCTCTGTTTATTGTCAAGCGGATGCAGGGTATTGACCGTCCGGCCATAGGAACTATTCTTCCGAATCTTACCGGACAGGTGCTGGTTGTTGATGCCGGTGCCAATAACGTATGCAAGGCGCACAATATCACCCAGTTTGCCCTGATGGGCGCGGTTTATTATCGTGCTATCATGCAATGTGAAAATCCCCGGGTCGGTACTTTGAGTAACGGCTCAGAGGACTCCAAGGGTACTGATGTGCTCAAGCAGGTGCATGCCAATTTAAAAAAAAGCAGTCTGAATTATATCGGGTATGTAGAGGGCAAGGATGTTTTTCAGGGCAATGTTGATGTTGTTGCCTGCGACGGCTTCACCGGCAATATTGTTTTAAAAATAGCCGAAGGGGTTGCAGAAAGCATGGGAGCGGCGATTAAACAGGAACTCAGGCGCGGGCTTGCCTCGAAAATTGGCTACCTGTTTTCTCGCAGCGCTTTTATGCGTTTAAAAAAACGTTTTGATTATGCCGAATACGGCGGAGCGCCGCTATTGGGGGTCAATGCACCGGTATTGATCGCGCATGGACGTTCAAATGCATATGCTGTCAAGAATATGATTCGCGCGGCTCAGGATTTTAGTCGGCAGCAGGTCGTTGAGCACATCCTGACTGATAGCGATATTCATAAAGATTTTGAAACCGTGGGCAAGAAACCTTCAATAATTGACCGCATTATTCATCGCGAGTAACTCCCCAGATCGATTTAAGCCGGGAGGGCCGTTTTTTTGTCCAGTGCTTTCCGGTAGAGTTCAAGATACGCATTCGCTGATACGTCCCACGAAAAATCACATGCCATACAGCGCTGTATGAGTGCTTGCCATCGCGCGGGCTGCCGGTAGCAGGAAAGTGCTTGCATACATGCGTTAAGTAGCGCTTCGCCGCTGTAGGTCTCAAAGACAAAGCCGTTGCCTCGGTCAGGGTTCTGGTCGTAGTCGATGATTGTGTCGGCCAGCCCGCCGGTTTTCCGCACGACAGGAACAGTACCGTATTTAAGGCTGTGTAGTTGCGTTAACCCGCAGGGCTCATAGCGTGACGGCATCGCAAACAGATCGCAGCCTGCTTCGATTTGATGAGCGGCTGCATTATCATAGGCCAGCAGAACACCCACGCGCTCGGGATGCAGTTTTGCCATGTGGGTAAAAAAATCATGATAGCGTTTCTCCCCGGTGCCCAGCAGTATAAAACCAATATCCGCTTTCAGTAGTTCTTCGAAAATATCGGTGATCAGGTCAAAACCTTTTTGATCGACAAGCCGTGAAATGCACCCGATCAGCGGTTGCTGCATGAGCGCGGGGTCGAGATTGAAACGCTCTAGAAGAGCCCGCTTGCAGGCCTTCTTGCCGGCCGGATTTCGAGCATCATATCCGGCTTTGATCAGGGTGTCGCTTGCGGGATCCCAGACATCGTAATCCGCACCGTTTAAAATGCCGAACAGATCCTGCTCGCGTGTTGCCAGAACCCCTTCAAGCCCGCATCCGCATTCAGGGCCGGTGATCTCATGGGCATAGGTAGGACTTACTGTTGTAATCAGATCCGCATTTACGATGCCAGCCTTGAGGAAATTTATCTGGCCCCAAAATTCAAGCTGTTCAGGGTTCCAGAAAGAGCGCGGCAGGCCGGTCAGATCGAAAACTTCGGGTGGGAAAATACCCTGATAGGCGAGATTGTGTATGGTCAGTATTGAGGCGCTGTGGCGCAGCAGCGGGTCTTGCCCGGGCTGCTGCAAAAAAGCGGCTATCAGGGCTGACTGCCAGTCGTTGAGGTGCAGAATATCAGGCTGCATGCTGGATGTGCGGCAAAAGGCGATAACTGCTTTGCTGAAACAAATGAAGCGTAAGTGATTGTCGGAAAAAGCCTGGCCGGCGTTTTCATATATGCCGTCGCGATCAAAGAGTTCGTCGCATCGCACGAAATAAATGGGTATAGCGTGGGGTTTTTGCTCAGTTACAATTTGCATGTGTACTGTATGTGGACCGGCGGAGACCTGAAGATCCGCAATTGCGATGGGGTTTCGCATCCGCAGACTGGTTTCACGATAGAAGGGGGTTATAACTGATATCCGTCCGCCGCGTTGTGCAATGCTGTGGGGCAGGGCACCGCATACGTCTGCCAGCCCCCCGGTTTTCGCAAAGGGTTCAACTTCTGAAGAGACAAAAAGGATATTCATAGTGGACGCAGGGTTCGTGAAAGAATGACATGCACTTGGAGCATGACAATTATCGGGTTGTAGCCTGCAAACCATGCAGGCAGAGGTCAAAAGGGTTTTTTTGTTGAGAAAAGTTCATACACTGTAGTATAGTGCCAAATCCAAGTCAACCGCAAGATGCTTTTGGATAAATCATGGTATATCGTTCAGCATATCACTTGACTCTTCCAGTCAAACTGGTTATAATCGCGAGTCTACAAAAAGTTAGCGACCGAACTATTTAGATTGCTAACTCTTTTGTGGAAGTTGATTGGATTGCGTTTGATATTATTATTATATAATTAATTGCTATTTTATTTTAATTAAGGAGGCAAACCATGGTACGAATAGCACGTGAAACATGTGTCGGCTGCGGAGGATGCGTTGATCTTTGCCCGCGAACTGCAATTCGCTTTGTAAAAGATCGGGCCTTTATTGAAGCCGCGCTGTGCCTGGAATGTAAAACATGCGTAAAGGTTTGTCCGGTTAAGGCCCCTCAGGAGATTTAACAGGGCTTTTTGAAAACGCTTAAACAACCAGTTGCATTTTTTTTCAGAGATGCAGATGTGAAAGGAGCAGGTTTTGAAAACCAAGGCTAAAGTATCAAGCAAAACACTACAGTGCATAGCGGTACAGACAGGCGCTGCCAAGGCGTTTAAGCCTGGCAATCGCGTAGTTGCCCGGCCGGAATGGGATAAGGATCGCTGTGTTCGCTGCGGGATCTGTTATATTTATTGTCCGCATGGTGCCGTTGTCCGTCAGGATGACGGTTTTTTTGACGTAAATACTGACAGATGTTCCGGTTGCGGGATCTGTCATCGTGAATGCTGGTTCGGTGTTATCGGCATGGTTGAGGAGGCATAACGATGGATAAATACAGCTTGATGGTCCCCAATTTTATTCCGAGCAAGGAATATTTCGATCCAAAACACAGTGTCACCTGCATTGGCTGCGGCGTATCGCTCGCGGCCCGTTTGGTCGGCAAGGCTCTTGAAAAAGTGCTGTCTGGCGCAGCATGTACGCGCAGCAGCGGAGCTGACCTGTTCGGCGTTAAAACTGATGCAGCCTTTATGCGTATTAAAAAAGGCAAGGCCGAGCTTATTATCTGTTTTGATGACGAGCCCTCCAATAAGCTGCAGGACGCGCTTGTGAAAAAGCTGCCTGCTGTGGCCGTGGCTGAAGGCATTGGCTATGTTGCAACTGCCTGTCCCAGCTATCCTTTCGATCTTATGGAAAAAGTACAGCGTGCCATGGACGCTGAAGGCAGTGCCTATATTCATATACTGACGCCCTGCCCGGCAGCTTGGAAATACCCTACCGAAGAGACTGTCAAGGTTGGTTTTAAGGCCGTTGAAACTCTTGCGTTTCCGCTCTATGAAATCGCAAGCGGTTTTTATAATCTGACGAATACAACGCTAAAGCCCAGAGCCATTGAGGAATATATCCGTGCGCAGGGGCGTTTCGAAAAAGCAACCGCCGCCCAGATTAAAAGCGCTGCGGCAACGGTGGAAAAAGAATACAAAAAACTGCTTGAGAAGGTTCAGCCCGAATAGCGGCAGCCAGCTCTTCGAGCATCCCTGAAAGGAGAATGGGAACATGTCAGATATAAAATGGTTACCTGATGGACAGAAAACATTTGATAAGGTCATGGCTGCGGTGCCAGACGAGATGCGCGGCGCCATTAAGCCCAAGCTGATGCAGATGCTGGCCGGCAAAGCTGCCGGGAAGCCGGTGAGCGGTGATATGGTAAAAGAGTGGGTGAGGGACGACCTGCCCGAGCCGCAGCGCAGCGCGCTAATGGCAGCCTTGGGCATGGAGCCCGACGGCGATCAGAAGGCGGCCGCTCCTGTTGGAGCAGCAGCCGGGTGGCAGGGAGAAGCCGAGATCATGTTTGAGCGCATGCTGCAGGAAGTGCCCGACATGATGCGTGAGGTTTTCCGTGGCAAGCTTATGGGCATTGCCAATGAGAAGGCCCAGGGCGGCCCTATCTTGGAAGAACACGTGCTTGCAATTGTAAAAGATATCGTGCCGGATCCCTTTAAGACCAAGATTCTTAAAGCATTTGCTACCATGGGTGGTGTTGACCTGAGCAACCTTGAGGAATTGATTGAAAAGACTGATGGTGGCCAGGAAGTGGTTATGAGTTTGTTGCATGCTTTACAGGGAGAATTTGGTTATTGCCCCAAAGAGGCAATTGTAATGATCAGCCAGCGCAAGGATGTGCCGTTGGCAACCATGTATCGTCTGTTGACATGCTATTCCGCTTTTCGTCTCGAAAAACCCGCCAAGCACGTCATTACGGTCTGCACTTCGACTGGCGCGTATGTTAACGGCGGCGGTGAGCTTTTAAAACAGATCAAGGCTAAAGCCGCCGAGACCGGCGCTGATGTTACCATTGAGACCGCACGTGATATTGGCTGTGCCAATGTGGCTCCGGCTATAATTGTTGATGGTGCGGTGTACAGTGGTGTGCAGGCTCAAGCCAAGCTTGAGCAGATTTTCAGTGAATCCAACTAATCCCTGAAAGGAGAGACGGGAACATGTCAGATATAAAATGGTTACCCGATGGACAGAAAACATTTGATAAGGTGATTGCTGCTGTCCCTGAAGGGATGCGCGCAGCAATGAAGCCTAAGCTTGCCGAGATGCTGGCCGCTAAGGTCGGCAGCAAAAAGGTCAGCAAGAAGGTTGTTGAGGCCTGGGTTAAAGAGGACCTGCCCGAACCTCAGCGCAGTGTTCTGATGGCGGCCCTTGGGCTGGACAAGCCTGCCGCAAGCACAGCTAAAGTGAAAAAAGCCGCCTGGAAAGTTACAGGTAGCGTGAAGAGTGCAGCTGATTTGAATACAATGAAAGCTGCGGGCCAGGATTTGCTGGTTCCCAAGACCCTGCGTATTGCAGTGAGCAGTGCTTCCTGCGGCCTTGCGAAAGGCTCCGAGCAGGTAGCTGCTGCATTGCAGGTAGCGATCAAGAAGCAGAAAGTGTCGGCTGAGGTGGTTATGGTCGGCTCTAACGGTATGAGCTGGGCCGAGCCTGTGGTCAGCGTGATCAAGGCCGGCAAGCCTGCAGTTATATATGGCAGTGTCACACCCGAGGGAGCGGCTGACATTATTAAGGCTGCTGCTGCTGGTAAAGTGGTTGCCGATGCGCTGCTGCGCCAGGATGCTGTCAAGGTAGATGTAACCGGTGAGAAAATTACCTATGCAACCGGGAAGCTGCCTGCTTCGTGTTCCGGCCTCAAGGATGCGTCAAGAGTTGCATTCTTTAAGCAACAGCAAAAAATTGTATCGCGCAATGCCGGTATTATCGCTCCTGACCGTATTGAAGAATATATCGGTATGGGTGGTTACAAGGCCCTGACAAAGGCCCTGACCGGCATGAAGCCCGCTGATGTTATCGGGGAGGTTAAGTCCTCGAAACTGCGCGGTCGCGGCGGTGCAGGATTCCCGGCTGGTATTAAGTGGGATGCTTGCAGCAAGGCAGACTCCAATAAAAAATATATTGTATGCAACGGTAGTGAAGGTGACCCGGAAATCGGCCTGCATAAAAGCTTTCTCGAATCTGATCCGCATATGCTGATCGAGGGTATGATTCTGGCCGGTTATGCTGTTGGTGCTGATGAAGGTTATGTCTACCTGAATGACCGCTACGTGCTTGCCGTTGAGCGGGTTCAAACTGCAATCGCTCAGGCAGAGAAGGTTGGACTGCTGGGCACAGATATTCTTGGCAGCGGTTTTTCCTTTACATTGAAGGTAAAACGCGGCGGCGGCGCTTATGTGTGCGGTGAAGAAACCGCGCTGCTTAATGCGCTGGAAGGTTCTTTTGCGGAACCGCGTCCGCGTCCTCCGCTGCCTGTGCATGAAGGCCTCAATGGTAAACCTACCGTTGTGAACAATCTTGAAACTCTTTCCAATATTTCCGCCATCGTACTTAAGGGCGGCAAATGGTTCGCCGGAATCGGCACACCGTCCAGCAAGGGCACTAAGATCGTAGCCCTGTCCGGCAATGTGGCCAAACCCTGTTGGGTTGAACTGCCCATGGGTACTGTCATCGGTGATATTATCGACACATTCGGCGGCGGTACCGCCAGCGGTAAGAAGGTGAAAGCCTTTCAGACCGGCGGTCCTTCAGGCGGACTTCTGCCCGCTTCGAAGCTGAAATTGAAGCTTGATTACGATGCGCTGAACAAGGCCGGCAGTCTGCTGGGTTCCGGTGGTCTGCTAGTGATGGATGAGGACTGCGATGTAGTGGATGTGGCCCGTTTCCTGACCGAGTTTTTCCTGGAAGAATCATGCGGAAAGTGTACTCCGTGCCGGGAAGGCGTTAAGCGTCTCAATGAAATCGTGACCTGCATTGCTGACGGGCGCGGAACTAAGGCACAACTTGCCCTGGTGAAAACCATGGGCGAGGCCATGAACACGGCCTGCTTTTGCGCGCTTGGCAAAACTGCAGCCGCTCCGATACTGACAGTGATGAAGCATTTTCCCAAGGATGTGAACGCGAAAATGCTGAAAACTATTAATTAAGACACTCATATATTGGAATAGAGGAAGGATCATGCTGAAATTAAAAATTAACGGCAAGAACATCAAGGTAAAGGCAGGCGCGACCGTACTTGAGGCCGCACGTGCCAATGGAATCGATATCCCAACCCTCTGCTCCAATGATGCGCTCAAGTCCTACGGGGCCTGCCGCATGTGCATCGTTGAGATAGAGCAGAACAAGCGTACGACAATTGAGGCCTCCTGCACCTTTCCGGCTGCAGACGGTATGTCGGTTAACACGAAAAGCGAGCGGGTTATCGCTGGCCGCAAGCTCGTTGTTGAGCTGTTGCTGTCGCGCTGCCCCAATGTGAAGGTGGTGCAGGATCTGGCCCGTGAATACGGAATCGCCGAAAGCAGCACCGAGTGGGAAAAAGACAATGAGTACTGCATTCTGTGTGGCCTGTGTGTACGGGCCTGCAACGAGGTTGTTGGCGCGGGTGCCATCCAGTTTGCCGGCCGCGGTGCCGACAAGATTGTTGACAGCCCGTTTCACCAGTCAGCTGAGGACTGCATTGCCTGCGGGTCATGCGCCTATGTTTGCCCGACCGGTATTATCAAGAAAAACGATCTTGAGGTTTCTGCTGCTTGTTCGCCTGATGGCGCTGAGCAGGAAGGACCCAAGCGTGAAATCCTGAATTGGCAGGTGGAATATGAGCTGAAAATCTGCACCAAATGCGGCAATCCGTTTGCTCCTGTTCCGCATTTGACAAAGCTGGAGAAAGAGCTCAACTGTCTGCCCCAGTTCTTTAACCTGTGTCCCTCCTGCCGCGAGTATATCGTGGTTGACAAAGATAAATGTCTGGGATGCGGTTCCTGCATGGAAAACTGCCCGGTTGGCGCTCTTGAGCTTGATGACCAGGGCGGGTACGAAAAATATGCTAAGGTATATGAGATTAACTGTATGGGCTGTCATACCTGTGAGAGGTATTGTCCGGCTGGTGCGCTCAGTTAAAAGAAATTAAACATGCAAGGAGGACAGACATGTCTGTTTATGATGTAGCTATAGTTGGTGCCGGCCCCGGCGGATTGTATACTGCTATATGTGCAGCTAAAAGAGGGCTGAAATGCGTTATTATTGAGAAACGCAAGGATATCTCCAAGATGACTCGCTATTGCAGCGAGCACATCATTCTGGAGGAACAGTATAACGGTGATACGATCACGGTTGATGTAGGCGCCGAGCTAGATTCCAACGGTTGGATTCCCGAAGGAACACGCAGTGTTATCAAGTCCACCCGCTTCGGCTGGGAAGTCGACTATGTCGGCCCCCTGTGCCCGGTGCGTAACAAATATTACTATTCGGCCGATTTGAAGCATAATGCTCATTATGCCTGGCCCGATCGTCACCCCTTTGCCTGGAAATACGACAAGGGCGGTTTTTTGCAGCAGCTGCTTAACCAGGTGCTGGATCTTAAAATTGAATTTATCCCAGAAACAACCTGTTACGAAGCACGTGATCGCGGCGGAGCCGAGGGTGTGCTGCTCAAATGCGTAAGCAAGGGTAAGCGCTTCACCATGGAAGCCCGCAAGGTTGTTGCTGCTGACGGCGCCAGCGCTCAGGTGGCACAGTCGCTGGGTATGAATGACGGCCGCATTTACTTCGCGTCCGCCCTGACCTTGGCCTATTACATGTCTAATGTTAAGGACTACAGTCCTGAGGAATGGTGCGGTTTCTGGGGTCTTTGTTACGGTTCCAACTTTGCACCGTTGCTGGGTACCGGTCCTGCCGGTCACTTTGACTGGGCTGATGTTATCCTGATCGGTCACCCGGCTCAGATGCCCGAGGGCCTCTTTGAGCATTTTACAAAAAAGAGCCCGGTAGCTCATATGTTCGAAAATGCCAAAATCGAACAGCGGCACTCCTGCATGACTAAGGCTTTCGCGCCGATGAAGGTACCCTATAAGGGTAACGTGCTGGTGATCGGTGATGCCGCTTCCTTTGTTGAAACTCAGATGCAGGGCGCGCTCAACTGCGGTCAGTGGGCAGCTGAAGCTCTGGAAAAAGAGCTAAACGGCAAGCCCGGCTTTGAGGAATACACCAAAACCTGGCAGGATACCTTTGAATTCAACGACGACGGCATGATGCAGGTGCAAAGCGGCTATGCCCTTATCCCGTACTATTCGGATGAGCAGGTTGTGTACTTGTTCACGTTGCTTGATGATGTGACTTTGCCTGGCTCCTGGAGTCAGTATGCTTCGCCGCGCATGATGTGGAATGCTATTCACAAGCATGATGAGCGCATCCAGAAAGAGCGCCCCGATGTTTGGGACAAGATTGTTAATCAGCAGGGTAAAACCTTGAGCGATAGTATGTCACAGTAGTAGCGGTATGCAGTATATGGATTTTAAAAAACCGGTCGGAAATTTTTTCCCGCCGGTTTTTTTCTTTGAACCCTTGCGAGTAGGGAGTAAAGAGTTGGGAGTTCGGAGAAAAAAACATAAACAAGTATCGTAGGGTGGACTTGCGCAGCACGTCCACCGCTTTTGACGGTAATGGTGGACACGCTTCGCGAGTCCACCCTACTGCTTTGAACTCTAAACTCCGAACTCCGAACTTTAAACCTAGAACCAGCAAAACGGCAATGGATAGATTCGATACGGTCATTATTGGTGCAGGTGTGATTGGGCTTGCGATTGCGCGGGAAATTGCTGAGCGTAATCCTGTGCAATCTATTGCCGTGCTTGAGAGCAATAGTCGTTTCGGGCAGGAAACCTCCAGCCGTAACAGCGAAGTAATCCATGCCGGCATGTATTATCCTACAGACAGTCTCAAGGCCCGCTTGTGCGTGGAAGGCAACCGGCTTTTGTATGAATACTGCCGCAGTCATGATGTCGCCCATGAGCAAACAGGCAAGCTGATTGTCGCCCGGGATGCTGCTGAAGTTGCAACGCTTGAAGCTATTATTGAACAGGGGCGCACAAACAGTGTGCCTGGCCTGAGCCTGCTCAATGCCCGGGAAGTGCAACGGATAGAGCCCGATGTGCAAGCCTGCGCCGCGATTTATTCTGAGACAACCGGTATTGTTGACAGCCACGCATTGATGGTCAGCCTTGAGCGGTCGGCTGCGAAACAAGGGGTTGTGTTCGCATATGGCCATCGGGTCGAAACGATTGAACCCGGTGAGGAAGGCTACCAGATCGGTTATCGTACAGAGCGCAACCACTCGACAGGGCACTGTTACGCTCAGCGGGTTATTAACTGTGCCGGTCTTGGCTGTGAACAGGTTGCAGCATGCATGGGCATAGACACGCAGGCGGCCGGTTATAGACTGCACTATTGCAAGGGCGAATATTTTCGACTTGCTGCGTCAAAGGCGCGCCGTATCCGCCATCTTATTTATCCGCCTCCTTTTCAAGATATGCGCGGTTTGGGTATACATGTTGTCAGGCGGCTTGACGGATCGGTTTCGCTAGGCCCCAGTGCCGAATATGTCGACAGCATTGACTATACTGTTGACCCTGCTCACGCAGATGAATTTTTTGAAAGTATCCGCAACTATTTGCCTTTTATCTCCTTGCAGGATATAGAACCTGATATGGCCGGAATTCGAGCCAAGCTGCAGGCCCCGGGAGGATCTCCGCGCGATTTTGTTATAGCGCATGAATCCGGGCGTTCGTTGCCGGGTGTGATTAACCTGATGGGGATTGAATCACCGGGATTGACCGCGTGTTTGAGCATCGCGCGCATGGTTGTCGGCATGCTTGAGGAAAGTGACGAGGGTTTGGGAACATGATTACCGTGCCGCAGGATTTTGTGCTGATTGAACAGGGGCCGCTCACGCTCGTGTTGCATCAGGACTATAGCGAGCAGCTCTTGCAATGCGGGCTCGGTGATCCTGAGCGTGTGTGCGCTCAGGAAGCCGACGTTATGCATGCCGGGCGCGGGTCTATGCCGAGCCTTGTTCTTGAGCCCTCAAAGGAGCGTATTGTTGTTAGAAAGTACCGGCGGGGCGGGTTGCTTCGTTTTCTGAATGTCGATATATTCCTTGGCTCTCAACGTTCCTTCAGCGAGCTTTCCGTTACATTGCATGCAGCCAAAGCGGGTATCCCGGTCGCAGATATTCTGGGTGCATTGAGCCTGCGTGTGTGTGGCTCCCTGTATCGGCATTATCTTGTTTCGCGCGAATTAAGGGACTGTTGCGATTTGCCGGTCTGGTTTCAGGAGCAAGGCTCCGTAGATGAAGATGTTGCCGCCCTGGCGCGTTGTGTTGCTGACCGGGTCAGACATATGCATGACTGCGGTTTGTATCATGCTGATTTGAATTTAAAAAATATTCTTGTCAGCTGTACGGATATTCGGCAGCTTTTCATAATTGACTGGGACAAGTCAACGCATAGGCAGGGCGCCCTCGGACTGGATGACCGTCAGCGCAACGTGATCCGGTTCTGCCGCTCGGCCGAGAAGTTACGCACCCTGCGTGGCATCCCAGTTCCTGAGCAGTTTGCCGATATTTTTCTTGAGCATTACTGGCACAATCCCGCCCTGGCTGATCTCAGCCGACAGGCCCTGCATAAGACTCTAAGGCGTCGTGCGGTTTTCTGGCGGTTTCTGCAGTAACCCCCTCCTTTTTTTAGTTAACACATGCGATATCTTGAATGTTTAACTTTCGTTTTCAGTGCGTTAGCGTTTTTTAGCGTGGTGGAAAATTTTCGTCCTTATGTGGTCTATATCTTTGCCTCCAGCATAGAGAGCCATAGAAATATCTTCGCTTCATCGTCCCCGATATCTTCATTTTTTCAAAACCCTCATCCAATTTGGCATCCGGTGACATTTTACGCCACGATGTGACTTTTTTTGCGCACCCGGTAGATTAATTTTCTGTCTATCCGTAAAACTTTTTTTTCGGCATATGGTGTTGTGAAATATATTTTTTATTTTGAATATTTCAAGCTATAGCGAATTGAACGATGACCTGGCCTTTGCAAACCGTATGCGGTGTTGCCTGCAGTGCATTTTAATGTCTATGTGTCGCATTGATTTGGCCTTTTTAATGCATTAATAAGGTGTGAGACGGTGAACGGGTGCACGAGTGAGCCCAGTATCTGAGTTTTCGTCGAGAAGGATAACAATGGGTATGTGTTTCGATATTATATGCGGTTTTTTAGAACTGGAGACTTCCCTATGAATCATCGACTCTGTGCATGTACAGTGATTATAAACATCATTTCAGCTCTCAGTATGACAGTGTTTATTTGTTCATCTGCTGTTGCGTCAGGGATTGATTTTAGTACCGATGCCCAGGCCGATATTGATAGCTTGAATGTTGTTCTTGAGCAAGCCTTTCGTGATACCCCTCGCAGTCACCAGAAAGCTGCCGTTTCTTTGTTTGACCGGGTCTACGAAGACGACTCCGTTCCGGTTGCTGTACAGATTCTCGCTACTGATCTTCAAGATGGTTTTTCATCAGACAGCCAAATGCCACACTCCGGGAGCATAACTGCTCTACAGGGCACGGTCCTTGATGGCATGGTTGCGCAGACGGCAGGTGATGAGATCGATCTGCATAGCAAGCGTTTCAGCATGATTACCGCTATGGCTGTGCAGGTTGATGCTCCGGAGCTGGAGACAGTGTTTGAGCATCCCAAAGGTATTGATGTTTTCGAGGACGTACCCGTTTCACCGGTATTGCAGGACGGTAATTTTTCAGGCGGCGGCAATGATGCATCCATCATTGCTGTACAGGTGCTCACCCTTTTTAATAATGAAACCAAACATGGCGGTGATCTGGATTTGTACGTAGGGGTCAACAGCCTTTTTGATGCAGACTATGAGCAGAGTTATCGTCTGCCACTGGCAGGCCAGACTTTTTATGGAGGCGTTAACTGGACGTTTTAGTCCATCTTGCATGACAGATAGAGAGCCGTTGCGAGCGGTCTTGAGATTGCGATCAGTATGTGAGTGTTGAGAAGGAGGACGCGGGGCATGCGTTTTGAAAGATATATGAATTTTCCGAGCAGGAGATCCACTATGCAGTATCGAATACGGATATATACAACCATTACCGCTATCGTTGCAGCCTTCAGTATGGTTGTGTTTTGTTCTACATCAGTTGTTGCGGTAGAACGTGATTTTAACGTTGAAGAGCAGGCCGCAATTAACAGTTTGAATGCTGTTTTAGAGCAGGCCTTTGGTGATTCACAGCCGGGTGATCTGAAGGCAGACGTCGCTTTGATTGATCGTGTTTATGAAAACGGCTCCGTTCCGGTTATCGTACGACTGCGGGATAGTGACCTTCCCTATGGTGTGTTTTCCGTAAGGCAAAGGCCGCGTTCCGAGAACATAGCTGCTTTGCAGGGCACGGTTCTTGATGCCATAGCCGCACAGACGGCAGGAGATGAGTCCGGCCTGAATATCAAGCGTTTCAACATGATTCCCGCCATGGCTGTGCAGGTTGATGTTGAGGAGCTGGAGGCACTGCTTGACCATCCCAATGTTATTGATATTGTCGAGGACGTACCTGTTCCACCGGCATTAGACGGCAGCGTTCCATTGATCGGCGGCGGGCTTGAGGGTTCATTTTCAACGTACACTGGTCAGGGCCAGACAGTGGCGATTCTTGATACCGGTGTTGATAAGAACCATCCGTTTCTAAGCGGCAAAGTCGTGTCTGAGGCCTGCTATTCCTCCAATGTACCGTCTGCCGGCGCAACCTCTCTGTGTCCCGGTGGTGTCACGGAATCGATTGCCGTTAATTCCGGCTTGAACTGCGACACGTCCAAGGTTTCCATATGTTCCCACGGTACCCATGTTGCCGGGATTGCGGCCGGAAAGGGGGATGACTTTTCAGGTGTTGCCAGGGATGCATCCATCATCGCCATACAGGTATTCACTCTTTTTAATGATCCAGCCAGATGCGGCGGTGACGACTCGTGCGTACTTTCATATACCAGTGATCAGATTAAGGGTCTTGAGCGGGTGTACGCGCTGCGCCACACCTATGCAATAGCCTCGGCAAACATGAGTCTCGCTGGGGGAAAGTTTTCGGATCCCTGCAATGGCGCGTCTCAAAAGCCGATTATTGACAGCCTGCGTGTGGCCGGCATCGCCACGGTTACAGCCAGCGGCAATGCAGGTTATACAAGTTCCATGGGGGCACCGGCTTGTATCGACAGTGCCATCAGTGTGGGCAGCACTACGAGTGTGGATGCGGTATCCTACTTTACCAACAGCGCGTATTTTTTATCCCTGCTTGTGCCCGGTAGCAGCATAACATCGTCCGTGCCGGGAGCCGCCTATCAATCCATGAGCGGCACATCCATGGCTGCCCCGCATGTTGCCGGAGCTTGGGCGGTTCTCAAACAGGCCAAACCGGATGCGACTGTGGCCGAAGTGCTGGATGCGTTTCAGAGCACAGGGTTATCAATAACCGACACGCGCACCGATGCCGGCGACAGAGTTAAGCCGCGAATTGATGTGCAGAGCGCGCTGGATGAGTTAAATAAATGTGAGGATAGCGCTGAGTGTGATGATGGCCAGTTTTGCAACGGTGTTGAGATTTGCTCAGGCGGAACATGCGTTGTGGGCACATTGCCTTGCGGCGGTGATAGGCCGGTTTGTGATGAGGGAAGTGAGCGCTGCGTGGAATGTCTCAATAGCGCTGAGTGCAACGATGGCGTTTTTTGCAATGGTGTCGAGTCCTGCTCAGACGAAACATGCCTTGCGGGCATAGCGCCCTGCGGGGGCGATACACCGGGATGTGATGAGACAACTGACCGCTGTCTGGAATGCACAGACAGGATTGATTGCCAGTCCGGCTCTGCCTGCAGGGCTAATATCTGTGTTGAAGCAGGAGAGTTGACCATCGTCCAAAAAAAGCTCTATTCTAAGAAACTGCTCAAAAAACCCAAAAAACTTAAGCTGACTATCACTGCCGCGGAAGGTTTTAATCTTTACGGTGAAATTGATCTGGGTCCGTTTGAGCTGGTCAAAGCAAAGCCCAACGTTAAAAAAGGCAGGTTGAAGGTTACGTTGCGTGTGCCTGTAGGGTTTCCGGCGGGGACTGTTGAGATCTGGGTTGGCAGCTTTAAGGGAAATGTAACGATTTTGTAGGGGCAGAATGTTAGTTGTGTGATCTCTCACCGGGGCGAATATTCTATTCGCCCCGGTTTTTTACAGGCTGCAATTTCCATCTTGCAAGTCGCAGGCGTTCCGAAACCATATGCAGAAATCCTTGGACTGTCCGGCAGTAATAGGAAAATCATAAAAAATATTTTTCATTGAGAAGTATCTGTTTTTATTTCTATATATCTACATATATAAGCAAATAGAAGCCGATATTACGCATATTGAGTACATTGAAACAGTGGTTTATTCACGCTTGCATTTTTGAACAGTTTGTGGCTATAGTTTTGTAATAAGCTGAAAAATTGCTTTGGAGCGGGTTGTAAAACTGTTACGGCTTGTGTATGAGATGGCACATACTACATAAACATATTAATAAATCATAATTTTACAGGAGGAGCAATGATGAGGAAATTGACAGTAAGCTTATTTGGGATGGCCTTGTTGCTGTTTGCGTTCAGCGTGCCTGCCGTATACGCACAAGACTGCAATAATGATACTGACTGTCCCGACGACGGCTTATTCTGTAATGGTATACCATCATGCAGCACGGAAACCAGTACCTGTGTCCCGGGCTCAGCACCCTGCGAGTCCAGTTTGACCTGTGATGAGGACAGCGACAGCTGTGTGGAATGCCTTATAGATGATAACTGCACTGAAGAGACGCCATACTGCGTAGGCAAAGTCTGCGTGGAGTGTGATAATGATACGCAGTGTGATGACGGCTTGTTTTGTAACGGAGCGGAAACGTGTGATGTTGGTTCGTGCGCTCCGGGTGTTAGCCCTTGTGATGATGGTTTGATTTGCGATGAGGAAAGTAATACCTGCGCGGCATGCGATAATGATACGCAGTGTAATGATGGTGTGTATTGCAACGGAAGCGAGTACTGTTCTGACGGTTCGTGTCTTCCGGGTAAACTCCCCTGTCCTCAGGATCTGTACTGCCTTGAGGATAATCAAACCTGTGTGGAATGCCTAGCGGACAGTAATTGCGATGATCAAGAGTTCTGCAACGGACTCGAGATATGTAATGAAACAAGCGGGCAATGTGAAGATGGTGATGATCCTTGCGAGGAGCCGTTGTTTTGCGATAATGAGACCGAGAGTTGTGTTGAATGCTTTGAGGATGATGACTGCAGTGGCGATAATAACACACCGTACTGTGATGATAGTCTGAGTTGTGTGGAATGTATTGTGTCCGATGATTGTGACGACAATGAAACTTGCAGGGAGGGCGTGTGCGGTGTGACCGCCTGCGAACTGAAAATCAGGCCTAAGAAAGTTCGCATTAGCAAGATGTTCCGGCCCATGCAGCGTAAATTTAAAATAAAGGGCGGTGAAGGCTTTGATCCTTATGGTGAAATTGATTTTGGTTTTCTTCAGCCTTACGTTAAAAAAGTGATAGTGACTAAAAAAGGTAAGTTGAAAGTTTGGGTAATAACACCTACTGGTGCGAGGCTTTTTAAAGGACCGCTTGAGATCAGGGTTGGTGATTGCGTTGGCGAGGTTCTATTCAAGTAGTATCTGGCGCAGTAAAAAAATGACTATCCAGTCCGGAGACCGCCATGGTCTCCGGACTTTCTTTTGAGCAAGGTTTAACAGTTTTTTTGTAAAATGCCTGTGTAACACCCAAGTCGTTATACGGTGTGTAGTAAAACGTTCTACAGCATGCCGCATCATTGCCTGTATTTTTGCCTCTCAACTTCACGCACCCGGTACATTGAAACAGCCCGCGAATAATACCTTTTCAAGGTTATGCTCGTGGTGGCTTCTTTTGGTTGTAGCTTATAGGACAGGTGTGCACGAGTTGATTTGCGGTGTGCATGGTAATGCTGGTTTACGTTTGTAACTGTGGGGTGCATTTCATAATAGCTGCCGTGGAAATCGGAGGAGTGCTTGTAGAAGAGGCAGTAAGGCTTCAATACCTTTGTGTCAGCGTTTTATCCGGACGAGGATTGAGTGCTTAATATCATTGACTTCCTTGATGCCCGTAACGCTGATGCATCCCGCGTAAAAGATTACGCCGCACAGGATTGCCGTCAGCAGGGCCCATACGCCCGCCAGGGGAATGTCTGCCAGTAGAATTAGCAGTCTGCTGTTTAGCCACCAGGTGAGGGCGCCCATGATAATTGATATGGGCGCGATTTTGATAAGACAGCTCAGCATGTAGCGAACCGGAAATCCCTGCAGCAGGCGGTACAGGATCACCGCCAGGAACAGGAAGTTGAAGGTCGTGAACAGCGCAAAGGACAGGGCGATGGCACAGTACTGCAGCCGTTCAATAGTTGCAAAAATGATGACAAGGTTCAGGGCCACCGTTAAAAAAGCACCGATTACAGGAAAACGTGTTTTGTTCAGGGCATAGAATATCGGTATAGTTATTTTCAGGGCCGAGAAAGCAAACAGGCTGATAGCATAGATGGACAGGACCAGCGCGGTTTTTTCTGTATCAAGAGCGCTGAACTGGCCGCGTTCGAAGAGCATTTGGATAATAGGCCGGGCCAGGAAAATAAGACCAAACATTGCCGGAATTGAGAGGACAAATGACATCACGGTCGCGGATGTATAGGCCTGCCGCAGGGACCCTGTGTCTCCGCTTGCGGCATGGCGCGACATGACGGGCATGGCTGCTATTGCCAGTGAACTGCCCACAAGACCGATGGGAAACCACAGTACCCGGTAGGCGTATTGCAGCCATGACAGGCTGCCGGGTTCGCAGCTTGAGGCAAACCAGGTATTGATGAAATTGTTGAACTGCGGGGCCGCGAATCCGATCACGGCCGGTAGCATTAAAAGCAGGATGCGTCGCAGGCCCGGATCGGAAAAATCAAGCAGCGGCCGGTAGTGAAATCCTTGGCGGCGCAGGCTTGGGACCTGTATGAGCACCTGCAGTATACCGCCCACAATAACACCCCAGGCCATACCCACAATGGGAGTGTAGCCGAAGTGCGGGGCTGCCAGGGTCAGCGCCACGCCGGCGATAATGGATCCTAAGTTGAAAAAACAGGACGCCATTGAGGGAACAAAGAATTTACCCATGGTGTTGAGCATGCCCATTGAAACCGCTGACAGGGCAACCAGCAGCAGGTAGGGGATCATGATCATGGTCATCAGGGTGGTGAGGTCAAGCTGGCCGGGAATCCGGTGATAGCTGCCGGCGGTCAGCAGCATTACGATGTCGCGCGAAAAGAACATGCCGGCCAGGCAGATTATGCCGACTATGAGCACGACCGTGGTAATGACGTTGCGCGCCAAGCGCCAGGTTATTTCTTGCCCCAGGCGTGTTTTAAAGTCGGTGAAGACTGTTACGAATGCGGCGCTCAGGGCGCCTTCGGCAAACAGGTCGCGCAGCAGATTGGGGATGCGGTAGGCCACAACAAAAGCGTCGTAGGAATTACCGGCCCCGAACAGGCCCGCGAAGACTTGTTCGCGAACCAGGCCCAGGATACGGCTTGCCATAACGGCAATGCCGACAATGCCGGCCGAGCGCGCTAGAGTGCTTGTTTGTTGAGAACGTTTTGTCATGCGTATTTCTGCACTATGATCATGTGGTTAATTGCTGTGCCGTAGGTTATATTCTCGCAGACAGACAGCGGTGTGCGATTGCTTAAAGTCGCCGGTTGTGATTTCGTCCGGAGAACCGCAGGCTGTCACCTGACCGCCCTTGTCGCCGCCCGTAGGTCCTAAGTCAATAATATAGTCCGCCTGGCTCATAACTTCAAGGTTGTGTTCAATGATGATAATCGTATTGCCCAGCTCGACCAGTTGCTGAATCAGGCGCATGAGTTTCTGGACATCAGCCGGGTGCAGACCGGTAGTGGGCTCATCCAGCACGTACACTGTTTTACCCTGACTTGGTTTGCAAAGCTCGGCGGCTATTTTAATGCGCTGGGCTTCTCCGCCGGAAAGCGTGGGGCTGGGTTGTCCCAGGCCCAGATACCCCAGTCCCATTTCACATAAAAACCCAAGCGGTTTTTCGAGAACGGGCACGTCGCTGAAAAAAACATGCGCTTCGTCAATGGTCATGGACAGAACTTGTGCGATGTTCTTGTCGCGATAGTATATCTGGCATGTTTCTTCGTTAAAACGCAGGCCGAGGCATTGGTCGCATTTCACGTACATGTCGGGCATAAAGCTCATGGCTATTTTAATTTCCCCCTGCCCGGCACAGGTTTCGCAGCGGCCACTGCTTAAGTTGAAAGAAAATCGTCCCGGCGTATAGCCGCGCACCCGTGACTCTGGAAGTTGGGCGAATAGCGTGCGGATGTCATCATAGATGCCCATGTAGGTTGCCGGAATTGAGCGTGGTGTCTTGCCAATTGGGCTCTGGTCAATTTCCACCGCCTTTTTTAAGCTTGAGGGAACATGCAGGCCGGTATGACGGCCTGTTAAGCCGTGATAGCGGCCAAAGTTTTTTTGCAGGGCTTTGTAGAGTGTTTCACGTACAAGGCTCGTTTTACCTGAACCGGAAACACCGGTTACAACGCTTAAGCGTCCTAGTGGAAAGCCGACAGTGATTTTTTTGAGATTGTTGGCTTCAGCTTTGCGTACCTGCAGCAACTCGCATCCTTTAAGCGCGCGTGCGCTCGTTTTGTGTGCATGCGCATCGCGGCCCGCAAGGTGCGCACCGGTCAGCGATGCGCTGTTGTCCATAATGTCCTGCAGGGTTCCGCTCGCAATAATGGTTCCTCCGTGTCGTCCGCCCCCCGGACCTAAATCAATAATATGGTCGGCCTGACGGATTGTTTCTTCGTCATGCTCAACAACGATGACACTGTTGCCCCTGGCCTGCAGCTCGCGGATAATTGCCAGCATGCGCCGGGTGTCATGCGGGTGCAGCCCGATGGTGGGTTCATCCAGCACGTAGAGTGCACCGCGCAGATTAGAGGCCGTTTGGGCGGCCAGGCGCATGCGCTGTGCTTCACCGCCGGAGAGCGTGTTGGCTCCGCGGTCCAGCGTCAGATAGGACAGTCCGGCCTTTTCAAGCAGTTTTAGCTTGGGGTTTAATTCCTGCATGATCGGGGTTGCAATTTGCAGGCTGCGGCCGGTATAGGACAGACCGCTGATAAACTGCAGCAGCTCAGGCGCTGTCATGGCGGTAAGCTCAGCTATTGATTTTCCACTGATGCGCACAGCACGGGCGTCGACATTGATGCGCGCGCCGCCGCAGGCAGTGCAGGTGTCTGTAACATGAAATTGATCAAGGTATTCCCGCCACCCGGCTTTTTTTAGCAGCGCGGGTGAACCTAGCATGGTTGCCAGACCCGGAAATTTTTTGTTTCCTTGCAGGAGCTTTCGCTGCATGGCTCTGCTTAGTTTGTTGAAGGGGATATCAACGGGAATGCCTGCCTGCGTAATCTGCTGCAGCAGTTTTGCGCGCACGCTAGCGCTCAAAAGCCTGGATGTGAGCGGCGCAATCGCTCCGCAGTCAAGGCTTTTTGCGCGGTCAATCAGCATTGATTCGGGGTTGAGGGTGCTGGTGATTCCATTGCCGTTGCACTCAGGGCAGGCCCCGCTTCGGCTGTTAAATGAAAACAGGCGCGGGTCGGGTTCCGCCGCGCTCAGGCGACAGTCGGGACAGAAGAAGCGGGTGCTGAAGAAGTGCTCGCTCTGGTTGGGTGTGATAATGAGCATCTCACCTCGTCCGATTGCAAGAGCCCGGTCAACTTCCATCTGTAGGTGCTGCGTGTCCGTTCGTCCCGGGATCAAGTCCGCGGTCACCAACTCGATTTTATGTTCGTGATAGCGCTTCATGGCGAAAATATCTTTGAGCATGACCAGGTGGCCGTCAATGCGGATTTCATTAAAGCCGTCCTGACGCGCTTTTTGAATAATGTCATGGTGGCGGCCCTTGCGGCCGCGTACCAGGGGAGCCAGTATTTTGATGCGGGTTGCGGGGTATTCCCGTGCAAGCGAATCGGCAATATCGTTTGGTGTGCGGGCCAGAAGCAGGCGGCTGCAGTTCGGACAATGCAGCTCTCCCAAGCGTGCGAAAAGCAGCCTGAGGTAGTGATAAATTTCGGTTACGGTTGCGACGGTTGATTTTTTTCCGCCGCGCGAAAGCAGTTGATCAATCGCGACTGCGGGCGGCAGACCGCGTACGGCATCAACGTCGGGGCGTTTGAGCTGGTGGACATACTGGCGGGCATAGGGTGAAAGCGTTTCCAGAAAACGGCGCTGCCCTTCGGCGAACAGGATGTCAAAGGCCAGGGTTGATTTACCTGAACCGCTTAGCCCGGTAATGGCGACCAGGCAATCCCGGGGGATCTCAAGCGAGATATTGTTCAGGTTATGCTCGCGCGCGCCTTCAACGACAATGGTATTGGGCTGCGTGGGTGCAAGCGTTTTGAGCGCAGGCTTTGAATCCTCGTCGATGGCATACGGCTCTAATGCTTTTTTGAGGAACCGGCCGGTATGTGATGCGTTGCAGCGTATAATTTCCTCCGGCGTGCCCGCTGCGACAATACAGCCACCGTCTGTGCCGCCCTCGGGGCCGAGGTCAACGATATAGTCGGCGCGCTGAATAAGGTCGGGGTTGTGCTCGACAACGATAATCGAATGTCCCTGGGCGATAAGGAAATCGAAGGTTGTGAGCAAATTGGCGATATCCTCTGCGTGCAGGCCGGTGGTGGGCTCATCGAGTAGGAACAAGGTTTTTTTAGCAGAGCCCTGTCGAATGAACGCGGCCAGCTTCAGGCGTTGAGATTCACCACCGGAAAGGGTGGTTGCGGGCTGCCCCAGGCGCAGATAGCCCAGTCCGATCATCTCCAGCAGTCGTAGTGGATATTCAATTTTGGGCACATCAGTGAAAAAAATACGGGCCTGGGCCACGGTCAACTGCAGAACCTCATGAATATTTTTATCCTGATAGGTTACATCCAGCACGTGCGGAGCATAGCGCGTGCCGGCGCATACGGAACAGCTGACATACATATCAGCCAGAAACTGCATTTCAATTTTTTCAAATCCTTCGCCTGTGCAGTTTTCACAGCGCCCGCCGCGTGCATTGAATGAAAATGTTGAAGCCGTGTAATCGCGTTCCCGGGCAAGGGGACTGGCGGCAAAAAGCTTTCGGATCACGTCAAATATTTTTATGTACGTTGCGGGGTTCGAGCGCGGGGTTTTACCGATCGGGGCCTGATTCATGCAGATAACGCCGTGTGGAATGGTGTCGCCCTCAAAGCGGCAGCAGTGCCGGCGCTCACCCGGTCCGATCAGGTCCTGGTGGATAACTTCTTCCAAAAGTGTTGATTTACCCGAGCCCGATACGCCGGTTATGCAGACGAATAGTCCTAGCGGGATGTCAAAACTCAGGTTTTGCAGGTTGTGAATCTTTGTATTTTGAATGTTCAGGCAGGTGCCGGGTGCCGGGTGCCGGCGGCGCTGCGGAAGCGCAATGCGGCGTCTGCCGGCGAAATAGGCGCCGGTCAGGGAATCGGGCGCGGCCGCAATGCCGGCTGGGGGGCCTGCATACATGATATGTCCGCCATCTTCGCCCGAGTGGGGCCCCAAGTCAATCACCCGGTCGCTGCGGGCAATAATATCAGGATCGTGTTCAACGATTACAATCGTATTGCCCAGATCTCGCAGGTCGTGAAGAACATCGAGTAGCAGGTGCGTATCGCGGGGGTGCAGGCCGATACTGGGTTCATCAAGCACGTACAAAGTATTGACTAGAGATGATCCCAGTGCGCAGGTCAGGCTCGCCCGTGCGACTTCGCCGCCGGAAAGGGTGCGTGACTGACGGTCAAGCGACAGGTATCCCAGTCCGACCTTTGTGAGATAGCCCAGGCGGCTGGTAATTTCTTTGAGCAGCAGTACCACGGTGTCATCGCCGGTGTCTTTTTTCGCAAGGTCTGTGAAAAAAGTTGCGGCGTCACTGATGCTCATGCGCTGAACATCGGCAATCGTGTTCCCGGCCAGGTGATACAGAAGTACATCGGGTTTAAAGCGCGTACCGCCGCAGGTCGGGCAGGGAGCATATGCGCGGTATTTCGAGAGCATGACTCGAATATGCATTTTATAGGTTTTGGTTTCAAGCCAGTTGAAAAACCCCTGCACGCCAAAAAAATCACCGTTGCCCTCGATAATAGTGCGCTTGTTTTTGCTGCTCAGTTCGCGAAAGGGAAGAGTAGTCGGGATATTTTTTTTGCGGCAGTATGCTATCAGCTCGCGGTATGCTTCCCGATAAGCAGGCGTTGACCAGGGTTTGATAGCATTTTCCTGCAAAGAAAGGTTGTGGTCGGGTATGACTGCGTCGGTATTCAGAACAATTGTTTTGCCGAAGCCGTTACACGTTTCACACGCGCCTACTGGATTGTTGAATGAAAAAAGCGCAGCTGTTGCCGGGCGGTAGTGTGTGTCACAATGCGGGCAGTGCAGGGCGCTTGAAAATTTTTGCGGCTCGCTATCTTCATCGGGGAAGTGTGCGCTGCAGAGTCCCTTGCCGAACTTCAGGGCTGATTCAAGCGAGTCAATCAGGCGGGCCTGCTGGTCCGAATTGATGCTCAGACGGTCGGCTAGCATGTCGAAGACAGCATGATTGGCAATGAATTCAGAAGTAATTTCAACAATATCGCCTTTGTGCAGCGCTCGATAGAAGGCCTGGCTTTTTAGGCCGCGTTCAATTTCCTCAGGGCTGATATTGGCTCCGGTGGCAACCGAAAAAGGGAATGTTATGATGCAGCGTAGTCCGCTATGGTCGCGCAAAAGCCCGGCAGCAATCGATTGAGCCGAATCTTTTTCAACTGTCCGGCCGCAGGCTTCGCAGTGGAGTGCGGCCATGCGGGGAAATAACAGTTTCAGATAATCGTTGATTTCAGTCAGGGTTCCCAGCGTGGAGCGCGATGTTTTAATGGGGTTGCTCTGCGTAACGGCGATTGCCGGCAGAATGCCGTCAATGTGCTCGATGGCCGGTTTGTCCATGCGGTCCATGAACTGTCGGGCGTAGGTAGAAAAGCTTTCGATGTAGCGGCGCTGTCCCTCGGCGTACAGCGTGTCAAAGGCCAGGCTTGACTTGCCGGATCCGCTCAGACCGGTTATGACCGTAATCTGATTAAGCCCTATGGTAATATCAAGGTTTTTGAGGTTGTTCTGGCTTGCTCCCTTGATGTGTATTGTGGCGCTCATACATTCACGCTACTGCGCGCGGCAGCCTGTCAAAGGGTTGTACGGTCAAACGCTGGTTGTGTGCGGAACCGCCGTTAGACGCGCGTTTTGAACGGTATCGGGAACAGGATCTATTATACAGGGCATAAACAAGCGTTAAGATAATCAAAAAAGTATACGATTGAAATGTTCTGCACGCAAGTTTTTTCTTGAAAGGCGGGGACCAAAAAAACGCCCCGAAACATGCGGGGCGCTTTTTAGATTTTGGTGGTTATGTTCATTGTGCGAGTGAGGCGATGGGCCTTGCCGGGCAATCAATTCTTGTGTCGGCTCTCATCAGGCCACAGGCAGGCGCTGCTGTCGCCTAAAACGGCACATCACTGTCCGGGATATCGCCCGGCAGGGGTTGGTAGGGATCGTTGTTCCCCGAGGATGCCTGGGATGAGGAATCGCGTTGTGCGCTGCCGCCGGCATCGTCGCCTCGCTTGCCGAGCATCTGCATGGTGTCGGTGACAACTTCGGTACTCCAGCGGTCATTTCCATCTTTATCCTGCCATTTGCGGGTTTGTAGACGGCCTTCAATATATATCTGTCGGCCCTTTTTCAGGTATTCTCCGCATACTTCAGCAGTGCGCCCGAATGCTACCACGCGGTGCCATTCGGTTTCATCCTTGCGTTCTCCCTGTTTGTCCTTATAGGTGCGGGTGGTTGCCATTGTTAAGTTGCATACGGCAACGCCGCTACTGGCATAGCGCACTTCAGGATCTTTGCCAAGATTACCGACCAGAATTACCTTATTGACTGACATTGGTTCCCTCCATTTTTGAGTAGTTACGGGTGTTCGTTTGTACTATTATGAACGGCTAAAGTCAAGAGTATTAAAAGTCCAGAGTTCAGAGTTTGTAGTTCGGAGCAACAACGATTTGCAGGGTGACATCGAATGAAACGCTTTTTCTCCCAACTCCGAACTCCTAACTCTCGACTCCGAACGATCACTGATTTTTGATCGGTTTGCCCTGTTCGTCAAAGTATTTCTCGTGCTGCGGAATGCCTTTTGAATACATGACGTCAGCCTGTACGGTTCCGTTGGGGTGATAGCGCAGAGCCGGTCCTTCGAGCAGGCCATTTTTATAGCTGCGTTCGGCCTTGAGCGTTCCATCTTTGTAATATTCTTGGCAGTTCCCCTCCAGCTTTCCTTTTATGAATACAAGCTCATGCTTCACCTGCTTGTTTTCATAAAACCCAGTAACCCTGCCGTTAATAAGACCTTCACTGAATGTGCGTTTCGCAAGCAGTGCTCCTGACGCATAGTATTCGTGCGACAGGCCATCCAATAAATCATTTTTTAAGCGGGCGTTGATGCGCAGGGTGCCTTTATCGTCCCAGGCCTTGCTTTCTCCGTTTTGCCGGCCTTTAACATACTGGACTGATTCCATCAATTGTCCATTTTCATGATATGTTTTTCCGTTGCCCTCCAATAGGCCGTTTCCATACTGCATTTCGGCTTTCAGTTTGCCGCTTTCATAATATACCCGTGATTTGCCCTGCATAACGCCATCTTTATAGTTCTCCTCAAGCTGCAGATCGCCTGTTTTGTAATACCAGCGTGTGGTGCCATGTTGTTTGCCGTTTTTGAGTTTTTTTTCGACTTTGAGTATTCCGGTTACAAAATAGTCCTTGTAGACTTCGGCCCGTGCCGGTATGGCCCACAGCAGCGTTGATACTAGACAGACCATAGTGATAAAATGTGTGCGCATGTGTGATCCTGTGCATGAAAATAGCTAATTTTTTTTCAAACATACTGTAAATGTTGATGTTTGTCCAGACAATCGGCAAGAAAATGAGCACTGCTTATACTAATAGTTAATAGGAGAGCCTTGACAAATTAAAACAAATGTTTTAAACATATGTTTAAAGAGTGTTTCTTTACAGGGGTGATCCGGGAATGCAGGATACACATTCGAAGGAAAATTGCGGTGTTCGAGAACGGCTTCTTCAGGCGGCCTTTGAGGTCTTTGCTGAGCAGGGTTTTAAGAATACTACCGTGCGTGATATTTGCTGCAGGGCTGATGTTAATGTAGCTTCGATTAATTATTACTTTGGCAGCAAGCAGGAACTCTATGCGGAAGTGTGCCGCTATTCCTGCGGCGCGGCAGGTGAGGCTCCGCCGGTATTTCCGCTTGATGGTTTGAAAACCCCGGAGGAAAAGCTTCGCGGTTTTATTTTGCAGTTTATGCAGGCAATACTGCTGCGCGGGGCATCTTCGTTGCAGGGCAAAATTATGGCACGTGAAATGATGGAGCCCACCAGCGCTCTTCAAATTATCGTGCAGGAAATTATTCGTCCGCGCCACGAGCAGCTCTCAGCCATTATCCGCGAGATACTTGGCGAAGGCGTTGATGATGTTGTGGTGAGGCGTTGCTGTTTTAGCATTGCGGGGCAGTGTCTGTACTATCGTTTTTCAAGGGTTGTGGCCAATGAGTTGCAGCCTGATATTGATTTCGACGAGAAAGCTGTAATCGAGATTGCACAGCACATAACACTTTTTACGCTGCAGGCCCTCCGGGGTATTGCACGGGAAGCATGATCATGACAAGCCGAAAAAAACTGATTGTAGCGTTGTTAGGGTTGGCTATTCTGGCTGTTGGTTTTGGCGGGATGCGGCTGTTCTCGGGGATGCGGGAGGAACCGCCTAAAAAAGGTCCTGAGCTGCGGGAGATCGTGGTCAGTGCCGAGGCGGTTGTGCCTGGGGCGGTTGTTGCTGAAATTGTCGCCTATGGACGGCTCAAGTCGGCCCAGCCGGTTGTGATTAACAGCGAGGTGAACGGTACGCTGGAGCAGGGTGAGGTTACCTTTCGTCCCGGACAGCGTTTTCTTCGTAATCAGCTGCTTGTCAAGGTTGATACGCGTCAGATTAAACTTGAAATCAGCACGGCCAAAAGCGAGCTGCTTAAGGCGCTGGCATCGGTTCTGCCCGACATTAAAGTTGATTTTCTGGATGCTTACGATGAGTGGCAGGATTACTTCAACCGCTGTTCCTTTGACAAGCCCGTGCCGCGTCTACCCGAGGCGGCCAACAACAGCATAAAACTGTATCTGGCACGCTTTAATGTCTATAACATTTATTTCTCCATCCGCGATCTTGAAATTAGGTATGAGAAGCATTTTATACGCGCACCGTTTGACGGCGCGATTATCGGGGCTGATCTACGGCCCGGATCAAACGTGCGCAGCGGCACACTCATCGGTGAGATTATCAGCTTGGAAGAACTTGAAATGGTCGTGCCGCTCACGGTTGAAGATGTGCAGTGGATTGATCCGGATCAGCCGGTGCTGCTGACTTCGGCTGAGATCAGGGGTGAATGGCATGGTCGTATTATGCGCATCGGCAAAACAATCGATCAGCAGACCCAGACCGTGCAGGCCTATATTCGGGTTGATGATCCTGACGAGCTTTATGACGGAATCTTTTTGAAGGCCACTATACCGGGCCGCACAATTGAATCGGCTGTGAGCGTTCCACGCCGGGCTCTGTATCGTCAAAAGTATGTATATCTCATAGAAGACGGTGCGCTTGCTTTCAGACAGGTTGAGGTTGTGCGCAGTGAAACCGATACGGTCATCGTGTCTAATGGACTTTCAGATGGTGATATGCTGGTTACCGATGTACTGCAGGGTGTTTCGCCGGGTATGCCGGCCAGGGTAAAAAATGCTGATGAGCGCGCGCGGGAGATGCCATGAAGCGAGTGCTTGCCTTTTTTGTTCGTTACCCTCTCTGGGCCAATGTGTTGATGGTTAGTATCATCGGCTTGGGCATGGTTTCGCAAAGTCAGCTTAAATCATCCTTTTTTCCTGAAATTCCTCCGGATCTTATTGTAGTTCAGGTCGAATATATCGGCGGTTCGCCTGAGGAAGTTGAGGAAGGCGTTGTCCTGAAAATCGAGGAAAATCTTGAAGGTATTGAGGGGATTGAACGTGTGACTTCGGTTTCGCGCGAGAATTTCGCGATGGTGACGGTTGAGGTCGTTAAGGGTGAGGATACAGACACGGTTCTGCAGGATGTAAAAAATGCGGTTGATAAAATAGGGTCGTTTCCCGCCAATAGCGAACGGCCGGTTATCTACAAGAAGAAGTACCGTTCATCAGTGCTGACCATACTCCTGCACGGTGAACCGGATCTTTTTAATTTGCGGCACATGGCCGAGGCCATGCGCGATCAATTGCTTGATACAGAAGGTATTTCGCAGGTCACGCTTGCGGGCGTGCCTGATATTGAATTTTCGGTTGAGGTAAACGAAGAAATCCTGCGCCGCTACGGTATGACCTTTCAGGAAGTAGCTGCGGCCATTTCAGCAGCCAACGTTAATATATCCGGCGGCAAGCTCGAAACTGCAAGTGAGGAAATTCTTATACGCTCCTGGGGGCGCCGCTATTATGCCCACGAGCTGCATGATCTGCCTGTGCGCGGCAATCCCGACGGTACGGTTATCAGGTTGGGAGATATTGCCGTTTTGAAGGAACGCTGGCAGGACATTCCTGACCGCATTTATTATAACGGTAGCAATACCGTCATTCTTGCAATTGAAAAGACCGGCCAAGAGGATATCCTCGAGATTTCCAGGAGTGCCAAGCTCCTGATTAAAAAATTTAACGACACGCATGAGGGGGTTGAGGCGCAGGTCATGGATGACCGCACGGTACCCCTGCAGCAGCGCCTTGATCTTTTAATGAAAAATGGCTTGATGGGCCTTGCCATGGTATTGCTGCTGCTGTCATTTTTTCTGAATATGCGCATGGCATTCTGGGTTTCAATCGGCATTCCCTTTTCATTTATGGGCATGTTTATTGTTATCCATCTTGTTGGTATTACGATTAATGTTATTTCGCTGTTCGGCATGATTATTGTTGTCGGTATTTTGGTTGATGATGCCATTGTGGTTGGTGAAAATATTTTTGCTCATTTTGAGCGCGGTAAGCCGCCTTTGCAGGCGGCAGTTGACGGGGCCTTTGAGATGCTCGCCCCGGTTTGTGCTTCAGTTGCCACGACGATAATCGTTTTTTTACCGTTCTTTTTTCTTGATGGGGTTCTGGGAAAGTTTATCTGGAGCCTTGCTCTTGTAGTGATAGCCTCGCTGGCCTTTTCGCTCGTGGAGGCATTTTTGGTTCTGCCTGCGCACCTGGCCCATTCAAAAGGGCTGCAGCCTCATAAGAAGGACAATTTTGCACGTAAGTGGATTGAGCGCCGTATAGATTTTTTCACCAATCGTATGTATGGTCCGCTGTTGCGTATGGTTATGGATTACAAATGGCTGGTTGTAATTATACCGGCCGCCCTGGTGATGATCACGGTAGGACTGCTGCGAGGCGGTGTGATTCAGTCGACATTTTTCCCTGAGATTGATGGTGATACGGTACCTATAAATTTGAGTCTTGTCTCCGGCGCGCAGGAGTATGAGACCAATCGTCATTTGGAGCGCATTGAAGCCGTGTGCTGGCAGGTTAATGAAGAAATGGCTCGCGAGCGCTCTGACGGCAAGGATGTCATTTTGGGCATTAAGCGCGAGATCGGTTCTAATGATTTTAATGACACAGGCAGTCATGCTGGCCGTATCAAGCTGCAGCTGCTCGACGGCGAAACCCGCGATATGTTTACCTCTGAAATTGCCGCCAGACTGCGCGATGCAGTGGGCCCGGTGCCTGAGGCTCAGAAGATTTCATTCGGCCGTGTCAGCATGTTCGGTAAACCTGTTTCGGTTAGTTTGCTGGGCAACAATTTGGCGGATCTCAAGAGGGCCAGAGACCTGCTGATTGAGGAACTCAAAAAGTTTTCCAGCCTCAAGGATGTGGTTGACTCCGAGCAGGAGGGTCGCCGTGAACTTGATATTACGCTGAAGCCGCGAGCGCATGCCTTAGGTCTGACAACGCGCGATATTGTCGGGCAGGTGCGCCAGGGGTTTTTCGGTTATGAAGCCCAGCGTCTTCAGCGCGGCCGCGATGAAATACGGGTCTGGGTTCGTTATTCAGAGAAGGATCGTGCCTCGCTCGGACTTCTTGATCAGATGCGTATCCGTACACCTCAGGGAGAATATCCATTCAGTGAGCTGGCCACCTATAAGATTAAGCGCGGCATCAGTCAGATTAATCACTTGAACCGACGTCGTGAAATTACTGTTGATGCTTCGCTGGCTCAGGAAAAGTATGATTTGCCGCCCCTGTTGGCGGAAATTCGCGAGGAGGTAATACCGCGGGTGCTCTCGCAGGTTCATGGTGTGCATGTTTCCTTCGAGGGGCAGGCCCGTGAGCAGAAAAAGGTTATGTCATCCATTCGGAGCGCATTTCCCCTGGCCTTCGTCGGCATGTTTATCATGGTGGTGCTTGTGTTTCGCTCGGTCCTGCAGGCGGCTCTGGTTTTTGCCTTGATACCCCTTGGCCTGGTCGGTGCGATTTGGGGCCACGGCATTCAGGGTATTCAGCTTAATATGCTCTCGATTTACGGAATAATCGCCCTGACAGGTATTATTGTCAATGACAGCATCGTGTTTATTGACCGGATCAACAGTAACCTGCGCACGGGTCTGTCGTTGGATGAATCCGTGTATCAGGCCGGAGTGTCGCGTCTGCGTCCAATCCTGCTTACAACCTTCACCACGGCAATGGGTCTGGCACCGATTATGCTGGAAGGCAGCCGGCAGGCACAGTTTCTTATCCCCATGGCAGTATCGGTTGCTTACGGTCTTTTGTTCGGTACGTTTATTATGCTCATTGTGCTGCCGGCCGGTTTTCTGGTTTTAAACAGTCTGCGCTACCGGGTAGCAAAGCTGCGCGGAGTGCGCGAACTGACGCCCGAGAGTGTTGAGCCCGCAGTTAAAGAACTTGAGGCTGCCCGGGAGTTTATCGAGCAAACCTCATAACAGGGTGAGAGATATGACACGCTGTACACAGATAAAAGTATTTCGAAGCACATTGTGGCTGTTTATGCTGGCCACATTTTTGGTGCCTGGCGTAGCAATGGCTGAAGACAATATGACTCTTGCAGATGCCGTGAGCATCGGTCTGCTCAATAATTTTGAGATTCAAATTGCGCACAATACGGCTGAGGCGGCTCAAAACGATACCGGCAAGGGTACAGCCGGCTTTCTGCCAACGCTGGATTCGCTGGGCAACTTCGGCTATGACACTATCCGTTATCATGGGAGCACAGCTCCGCCGGGCGGTAATCAGGGCTATCGCACCTATGGATCACAGCTCGGCCTGCAATGGACCCTGTTTGATGGCTTCAGGATGTTTGCCGATAATCGGCGTTATCATGAACTGGCCCTACAGGGCGAGGAACAGGCCCGCGATATTATTGAAACAACCGTCGTGTCGATCATGCGCTCCTATTTTGACCTTGTGCGCCAGGAGCAGCTGCTTGATGTTGCTGTTAAGAACATTGATATTTCACGGGATCGTCTTAACCGTGAAGAGGTTCGTCGCAGTTTGGGAGGTGCCTCCTCGACCGACCTGCTCAATGCCCGGGTAAACTTTAATACTGATCAGACGTTATTGCTGGAGCAAAAATTGCGCGTTAATATTGCGCGCAAGGAATTGAATATTTTGCTTGTTCGCGAGGCTGATGAGCCTCTGAGGGTTAAAAAAGAAATTGCAGTACCGTTGCTTGAGCTGTCACTACCTGAGCTGCAGCAGCGCAGTCTTGATGCCAGCGCGACCCTGCAGGCTGCTCGTCATCGCATGCTGGCTGTGGAAGAAGGTGTCAAGATAGCCGATTCCACGTTCTGGCCCCAATTGATTCTCGGCGGCCAGTACGGCTATACCAACCGCAATTTGCGCGACGGCGGCGCAAGCCTGTATGGCTACGGCGACAGCAGGACGCGGGATGCCGCTGCAACATTGCAGCTGAGATTCAATCTGTTTAACGGCAATATTGACCGGATCAATGCGCAGAATGCCCGCCTCAGCGCCAAGAGCGCGGCCCTGTCACATGCGGATATCCAAAAACGCATTTTTGGTTTTATGTATGAGCTGCAAAAAACGTTTCTGAAACAGGTTGCGGTCGTTGATCTTGAAAAACAGAATACTGTTACTGCCGAGCAGAATATGCAGCTGCAGCAGGAGCGCTACCGAACCGGCGCTGCCGATTCGCTTGATTTTCGGGATGCTCAGGTTAACGTACTCCGGGCCCAGTCGTCCCTGATCAACGCGCGCTACGTGGCCAGAATTGCTTTTCTGGATATTCAGCGGTTGATAGGCGAGATTTCAATCAATTAGTAGGGCTGTTGAAAAAGGCACATCTTCTGCGTTGCGCTGCCTCCTCAGTCACTGCGGCGTACGAAAAGTACGCCTCATTTCTTCGTCTTTGCGCGCCTTGAATCCGAACCTTTTTGAACAGCCCTCACAATACGTTGAAAAAGGGCCATCTGCTGCGGTGCGCTACGCCGGCGTACGAAAAGTACGCCTCATTCCTCATGAAGTCGCACGTCTTACAGCTTGCCTTTTTTGTAAAACTTCTCTAACATATTGAAAAAGTTTTATTTTTTGTGTTGTGTTTTGCTTCACCGGGATATCCTCGGTGTCCGAGAAAGTACTTTCCTTCCTTGGATCTGTCTGCAAGCAGGCAGCAAAAAATTTAAATTTTTTGGATGTAGTTATTTTTAGTAGTCTCTCAAAATAATATAAATTATCAAAACGACTGGACGGGGCGTTTTGGGATGTTAGACTTAAAGTAATACGTATTAATGGCCGATTCTTAGAATAGTGCCGATGGAAATTTTAGGGTAATAGATTAGTTCTGAAAAGCTCAACACGGAGAAATTAAGATGATATTTCAGCAATTTAAGAGATACACGGTTTTTTTTACAATGTTTATCAGCCTATCGTTGCTTGTAGTGTTTTCAGCTCTTAGCAGCGCAACAGCAAGTGAGAATGCTGCCGTATGGGTATCGGGGGACAGTTTGCAGGGTTTTTTTTCTGATCCTGATTCTGACGCGGCGCCAAGCAAGGAGGCCCTTAAGGTTGGACGAAATTTTAAAGTTTTTTGCAACCGTTGGATCGGGAACAAGAACGACTATTCCATTAAGAACGTGCGTACTAAAAAGGCTGGCAGTGGTAATGTCAAGGAGTACAGCCAGTGTGGCGACGCCTATGAGCTCCGGGTAACGAAAGCAGAGAACAGCCATGTGTACGTTGGTACGCTGAAATATATTGAGAAGGTTTTTCGAACGGATACAGGTACCTCAGGCAAGAGCAAGCCTGAAGCTTTCGCATTAGCTGCGCAAGTGCCGGTCACGGAATTTTTCATGTATATTGACGGCAAGTGGCGCTATTAAACGTGTTGATCTGAGCACCTTTCCGCGTTTGTTGACAACCGTCCGGGCTATGCTTTTTGGGCGGTATTGGTCGGGATTTGAGACTTCGTTTCTCCGCAGATATCACGTAGTATTGAACCCGAAACAGATACTATCAGGTGTCTCCCGCCTCAGGCAGGGGGGATAGGGTATAAGCATCGGGCATGCGCTTGAGGCTTGCGCTTTCTTTCCTCTGTCTGTGTTTGTTCCTCCTTGCCTTGACATACCCCGCTGTTCTGGAACACAATACGATCTGATAACCTTGTTTAACAGTACAACAGAAGAGACTGATGGCGAGAGAACATACACACAATCGTTTATTTGCTTCCAACTGGCTGCCGGTGACTGCGTTGATTTGTATCTTCGCGGCATTTCGTCTCTGGTTTGCGTATGCCGGCGGAGCCTTTATAGACAGTCCACTGGACTCAGCTAAGCAGTTCCTGGATCCGATCCTGCTGCAGCAGGATTTGCTCTCCAGCCTGTGGTACCTGCATTCACAGCCGCCCCTTTTTAATTTGTTTTTAGGGCTGGTGCTGAAAACAGCATCTGATCCCGCTTTGGTGTACGAACTGTGCTTTCGGTTGAGCGGCCTGCTGATACCATTGTGCATGTACGTTACGCTTGTGCTGCTGGGGGCCAACCGGATTGCCGCGTTTCTGGCCACATTGTTATTCATGTTGAACCCCTCGCTGATTCTGTATGAAAGCCTGCTCTATTATACGCATGTCGAAGGTGTTTTAATCCTGGCAGCTGTTTTTTTTCTGGCGCGTTGGGGCCTGCGAAAAACAACGCTCGATCTTTGTGCTTTCTGGTTGCTGCTTGTGTGTCTGGGGCTAACCCGCTCTTTGTTTCATCCCCTTTTTGTTGTTGTGCTGGGTGTGCTGTTGTGTCTTTTTGTCTGGTATCAAAACAGGCCCACGCGTGCATTCAGGTTGGTTTTTATGGTCGCCATGTTGCCGCTTATGCTTTGGTGCCTTAAAAACATGATTATTTTTGGTTTTTTGGGAACATCGTCCTGGGCGGGGATGAGCCTATGGGTCAAGACCAATGGTTATGCCCCCGAACAGCTTGAGGAACTTCATGCCCGTGGGATGATCAGCCAGGTGGCTGTCAGGGTTGATCAGCTTCCGTTCCGTGAAATTGGAAATTTTACGCATGACGGGCTCCTGGAGATTGATGCGTGTCATCATCCGGCTGACTGCCGTGAGATGCGCCCTGATGATTGGCCGAATTACAATCACATCGGCTATGTCGCGCTTTCCCGTCAGCTTGGCCGCGACGCGCTGCAGCTTATCCGTTACGACCCCGAGGCATTTTTATTTTCAACGGTCTCGGCGTTCAGCTTGAGCGTGTGGTATGCATCCGATTGTGTGCAGGGGTTGTTTCAGCAAAACATGGCTGTGCTCGAGCCGTTGGAGGAACTGTATCGGTATGCTTTTTTCGGTTTTTTGGACGTTAAAAGCCGTCACTCCGATCCGCGCTTATGGTTGCGGGCCGGCTGCATCGGTTTGCTTTTTGTAGTGTTTTACGGCCTGACGATTTTTCAGGCGCTGCGTCGCCAGAAGAGCCGGACGCGTTTCGCTGTTGTGCTGGTGTGTCTGTTTTGCATGCTGACGCACGCCTTTGTGCTGCTGATATCCTCAGGGGTTGAATTTGGTGAGAACCCGCGTTTCAGGTTTCCGGTTGACGGCGCTTTTTTAGTCCTCGTGGCGGGGAATCTGCTTTTGCTTCGCAGACAGCGCTGAGGCGTTTGGTTAAGTCCGTAGGGTGCGCCGTGCGCACCGCCGGTAATGTGGTTGTGAATGGTGCGCATGGCGCACCCTACAATTTTCCTCCCAAAAATCCCTCCCATTGGTCGAGATGACAGAAACCCCCCAAGAAAATGTGTTCGTGTAATTTTTTAACGCATTGATACCTGCGTTTGCGCCCCAAATTCAACTTCAGCACCGGCTTTGCACCAGAAGTAAACTTCGTTGTTAATGCGGGGCAGGCTGTTGTATATATGCGCTCCTGCAGCATTGTAGTTCTATGCCCCTACAAATCCGTTTTACCGCGTGTTTTTGGAAGAGTTGCTTTTGATTATTTTACCAATTTGTATTCTTATTTGTGTTTTTCTCTATTAATCTAATAGGAATATTATTTGGCTCTAATTTTATTTTTTTCTTGAACTTTTGATTGTCATATGTTTTAAAAGATAAACCTTTAAAATTAATCGACAATAATAATAATTTTTATTGAATAAAATTATCTTTTTATTCACATATATCTATTCAAAATATGTGGAAAGGAAAAAGTGTTTGCTATGAAATGGATACTAATTGTTGTGGTTGCAGTAGTGATAGCGTTGGTTTTTTACATGAAAACATCAGTCGATAAATCTGATCTGGATAATAAACTACCACAAGAGACCCAGACAAAAGCAGCAACAAAAACCACCTCCATAAACGATCAACAGCCACAACAGCCTGAAAAGTCGCTGCCTCTTCCGGCACAACAGTTGCAAAAGATGTTATCCGAAGAGAAAAAAAATGAATCTCTGGATGAGAGGATTAGTGCGGCCAATCAGGATATTGCAGAGATTGATCGGCAATTGGCCCAGGCGGGGTACAAGATTGAAGATAACGCTACGCCTTCAGAACCGGACGCAAAGAGTGCAAAGCTCAATGAACGTATTCAGCATATTAATGACCACGTAAATCAATAGCCTAAAGTTATTTTTTTGAGGGGAAAACTCATGTTTAAGAAAATCAGTTGTTCGGTCATCACATTTTTATTCATCACGTTAATAAGCCAAACTGCGTTTGCAACATCACCACTAGAAAACAGACCAGTACCTGGCAAGGTTCCTGTAAATTTTTCCGTAAAAAACGGTGTGCTTAACTATTCCGTTTTAATCAAAACGCCCCCCGGACGCGGCAATAATCAGCCAAATCTCATTTTGACGTACAACGGTGCAGGTAACGGCGAAATGGGAAAGGGCTGGAGTATGGGGGGGCGCTCGGCCATTTACCGTGTTCCGGCAACACTTGCTCAGGATGGTGATATTGCAGGCATAGATTTTTCTGATACAGACCGCTACTCTATTGATGGCCATCGACTCATGCCGATAAATGGCGGCGTTAACGGCGGTGCTGGTACTGAGTATAGAACCGAAATCGATACTTACAGCCAGATTATCTCTTACGGCGGCACTGCCAATAATCCTGAGCACTGGGTCGTTAAGACCAAAGAGGGACAGGTATTGACGTACGGGGCCGCCGACGACGACGTTGAAGATCATTATGCATCTTTAACCTTTCCAGACGTAGAGACTCCAGATGGAACGGACTTACCAGGGGGAACCACAATCTGGTCGCTCAAGACCGTTAATGACACGACAGGGAATAATCCGATCGAATATTATTATAATAATGATAAGTACACACCATATCTTGATAAAATCACCTATATGGGTGGCAGTGTGGATTTGATTTATAATGACGAACTACCGGATTATAACTCGGATACTGACAATCGCATGGATATACCAGAAAAGTATTTTCATGGTCAAAAAATAGTAATGGACAAGCGGCTGGCAAAGATTGAGGTTTATGGATACGACGTAAAGATTCAGGAATACCTGCTTACCTACGATAATAGCGGATCGAATAAAGTTTCCAGGTTGGTAGGTTTAGAGGTTTGTGATGGGCAGGAAAATTGTTTCCCAGAACAGAGTTTTGCCTGGGATGTTAACTTAGATGCGGATACGAGTTTTGAACCTTATACAAGGGTCAGCCAAGACGGGAAGTGGGGTGACAACCTAGACCAAAGGTGGTTTCCTGCCGATGTCAATGGCGATGGCAGAACTGACCTAGTTAGAGTGTTTAAAGATGATAAAAAAACAAGTATCGATGTCAAAATTAGTGCTATTGATGAAGACGGTAACCAATTTTTTGAGCATCATCCGTGGATGACGCAAAAAGATGGCTGGGACTCTCAGTGGGATCAATGGTTTGTTGCCGATGTCAATGGCGATGGATTGTCTGACATTGTTCGACTATTTATAGAAGAGGGGGATTATGGCTTTGTTTATTCAAGTATAGATGTCGCAATTAATACAGGTACTGGCTTTATAAATGAAAGCTGGATGGAAACAGAAGGATATTCTCCGATGAACGATAAATTTTTCGCTATCGATGCAAATGGCGATGGGTTGACCGACATCGTTAAAGCGAGAGAGAATAGAGATGGTGGGGTAGATATAGGTGTCGCAATTAATACGGGCAGTGCGTTTACTGGTTTTGGATTTAGCGAGTTTTGGTTGGAAAACGCAGGAATATGGAAGGGTGATGCCGAATGGTTTGGTGTCGATGTCAATGGCGATGGAATGAGCGACCTGGTCCAAGTGTGGAAAGATGGGTCTGGCGACAATGCTGTAAGTATAGATACCTTTATTAGTAAGGGTGCTAAAATTGATGATGGTACTGGTCAAGTTACGGGCTTTACCCATAGCAACTGGTTGATAGAAGGTGGAGATTATTCTGACAAGCAAGAATGGTTTGTTGCCGATGTAAATGGCGATGGAATGATCGATATTGTTAGGGCATATAAGGATGGAAAAACTGATGATAATGTAAGCATAGATGTCAAAATTAATACGGGTATTAGCTTTGTACATAAGACGTGGTTGGAAAACTCAAGGAAATGGAGAGATATTTACGAATGGTTTGCTGTCGATGTCGATGGTGATGGAGCGGACGACCTGGTGAAAGTGTGGAAAGATGGTGATAATGTAAGTATAGATGCCTACATTAGCGATAATGATAATCCTATTGAACTTGAACGCTTTCAAGGTGAGACTTGGCTGACACAAGGAGGGATTTGGGACAGTAACGAAAGCAACCAAAGATGGTTTGCCGGCGATGTCGATGGCGATGGATTATCCGACATTATTAGGGTTTATAAGGACGGTAGTGATGACAATAATGCAAGTATAGATGTCAAAATTAGTCAGGCCAAAAAGACTCAGGTTAAAGAAATAGTTTCAAACGGCACTACCACCAGCATTACCTACGAGCCGCTAACCAATAGCGAGGTCTACACCAAAGGCACCGGCGCAGAATACCCTGTTAATGATGTGCAATATCCTAGCTACGTGGTTAGCTCTCTGCAAACCAGTGATGGTGTTGGCGGTATGAACACCGTCAATTATCACTACGAGGGGCTCAAGCGCCACTTGCGGGGGCGTGGATCTTACGGCTATGCCAAAATCACCGAGACCTATCCCGATAACGGCAAAACACTGAAGACCTGGTACAATCAGAACGGTTTCCCTCTTAGCGGAAAACAGATCAAGATAGAACAGAGTTACTTCTATGATGACGAACTCATCAATGACTATGTGCTCATCGATAATTCCACCAGAAAATACGAAAAAAGTCTAAATGACGACGGCGTATATCAGGTTTATCAGTCTGAGTTGAAAGGGAAAAAATATAAGTTGAATGGTGACTTGATTATCACTGTAACTTCCGAGTTTGGCGAGCCTGATGATTATGGCAATATCGGCCAGATTATCAAAACAACCACCGACGGCACCCAGACTTTTATCGAAACCACTGATTCCATCTATAGCAATGATACCACCAACTGGTTCTTGGGCAGGCTAACGAAACGTACAGTCACCAGGCGCGCACCCGGCCAGTTGCCTTCGGCTCGTCGTTCCACATTCGAATACTATACTGCAGCCGACGCCGACCCCGCTGCCGAAATTGGCCTGTTGAAGTCTAAAAAAGTTGTCAGCATCGATGCCGGCCCGGAAGACGAGCCTCTGAAAACCACCACGTATGCATACAATGACTATGGTCAGAAGATCGGTACGCAGATTTTTGCCGATAACAAGCTGAAGCGCTGGAGCGGTATCGTCTATGACGATGCAGTCAGTGCAGTCCAACCCTCCGGAAGTTGTGTTGCCAACAGCCTTATTAACTGGGAATGTCAGTCGTTTGCCTACACTCCCGATGAAGGCTGGCTGGAAACTGTCACGGACCGCAACGACCTTATTACTAGCTATGATTACGATGGCTTTGGCCGAATGACAAACGAAATCCGACCCGATGATACTGAAACCACCATTGAGCGTCACCTTGCCTACGATGAGGATGGCGTCGCAAATCCAGAGTGCGGAGAGTTTTTGGCCGACTTTGCAGACACCTGTACTGTTACGCAAAGCACAGGTACCGGGCCGGTCATTGTACAGTATGACAGCCTGGCGCGTGAGGTACGCAAAATTGTTACCGGTTTCGACGTCCGATTGGTTTATAGCGATATCGAATATAACCATCTGGGCCAGGTGTCACGGGTCAGCCGCGATTATTTTATGGGCGACCATGTCTACTGGGCCAACAGTCTATACGACGATCTGGGCCGGGTGAGATATCTGGATGAACCAGCCCCCCATGGCGCCCGTAATAGTGTAGAGACTGTGTATAATGGATTGAGCACCACTGTTTCCGCTGGGCCCGAACAGCGTCAGAAAACCACCATTACCGATGCGATAGGACAGGTGATCCATCGTGCCGAGCAAGGAAGCTTTATTGATTACACCTACTGGGCCGACGGAAACCTTAAAACTACGACCGTGGCTAATGACCCGGCCACCACGGTTACCCTGTTTTATGATGAATTCGGGCGTAAAACTGCCATGTATGATCCGGATATGGGAGGCGTATATGATCCGGGTAATTCGGATATGCCCCATTGGACCTACGCATACAACGGCCTCGGCGAAATGACCAGCCAGATCGATGCCAAGGGTCAGACTATTACCATGGAGTACGATAAACAGGGCCGCCTGATAAGCAAGTTAGAGAAAGAAAAACAGGACGACGGCAGTTTCATAGATATTGAAACCATCAATGCCTATGGCCTCTATGGTGCTGATCCAGGCAGTGTCGGCAAACTGCTGTCAACAAGCGATGGCACGGTTACCAAAACCTATGCCTATGACTTGCTGGGCCGACTCGAGTATGAAACGACCGATATCGACGGACAAATTTTTACCAGCCAGACTGAGTACGATGATTTGAGTCGTGTCAAGGAAATCACCTATCCCGGCAGCGATGGCTTCTATGTCCAGAACCTTTACAATGACAACGGCTTTCTGGAAACCGTACGCGGCCTGCGTTTAAGCAGCGAGGTATATGACGAGGAACAACTTCAGCTTTTTGCAGATCTTGTAGATAATGCCACTACCCTGGCAGGCGAGTTTAACACCAAAGCCCAGGAACTTCGCACCATTGGTGAATTTTATAAATCGAAAATTGATCAATATACCGAAATTTTGGCACAACAGACTATAATATTTGAACATGGGACAACAACCGGCCTTGATGTTGGAGCGTACTATCAGTTATGGTTCAGCAGTGATTGGACAAAAGGCTATATCGGCGGCAAAATTGTTGCGAGCTGTGGCGGGACAATTGTCCAGACCCCGACTGCGTATTACCAGGTTACGGAAAGTAACGGCGAGCAAACCATAGCGGAAATTGATGAAGCAGAATTAAATCCTCCACCACCAACTGCAATCGGTGATCGGATTTATGTAATTAATGAGACCACCATTACCACTGCCTATGAGTACATATCCACACTCAATAACCACACAGACCTACTGAGCGATATCGAGGCAAAGGCAAGTAGCGCCTTTAAAACAAATGACGATAATGGTACGTACATGTCTCTTGACCCAACTGTGCTGGAGCATATCAACAATACCATTGATGAACTGGAAATTCTCGACGCCCTCATAGAAGAGTTGGCTCTGGGCTATGCTGAAAATGCTGATAATCTTATCCTTCTGGCTGAACAGACCCTTGCTGCCGCTGATAATAGCTTGCAGTATGAGCGTACGTTGATAAATGGGGCTGCAGCCTATGGTGACTTTAACAACATCAGCGCATACATCAATTACTGGAAGGCATTGGACGTGGATGCTTCCGGCCGTATCAGCGCCGAGGTTTACGGCAACGGCGTTGTCAATGACTATGCCTATAACCAGGCTACCGGACAGCTGCAGCAGATTAACAGCGGACTGCTGGCCTCTGTGCCTTTGCGTCATCTCGAATACCAGTATGATTCCTATCAGAACGTCAGGGTCAGGCAAGATTTTGTTAATGATATTAGAGAAGAATTCTTGTTCGACGGGATGGACCGCCTGACGTACGCTACAGTTGAAAGCGGTCTTTACGATGCTCCTGGCATCTACGATGTGTTTAATAACGAACAGCTAATAACCTACGATGTTTTCGGCAATATCACCAGCAAGTCGGTTGTGGGTACTTACACCTATGGACCTTCAGAGCTCAGTCCCAATGCCGGTCCTCATGCTGTTACCAGTGTCACTCCCACTGAGGGCGCTATTATTAAGTACGAATACGATGCAAACGGCAATATGGTTTCAGGCGATGGTCGCACCATTACGTGGAACAGGTTTAACAAGCCTGTAAGCATCGCAAAAGACGGCAAGGCTGCCTATTTTTACTACGGGCCTGACCAGGCGCGTTATAAAAAAGTCAGTCCTGCTGGGGACACAACCCTTTATATAGGTAATCTCTACGAGCATGTCACCAAAGCCAATCAAAGCACAGAGGAGAAGTTCTATATCTATGCCAACGGTCAAATGGTGGCAGAGCGCATCGTAGACGACCAGCAGGATCCACAGACCGTCTATCTGCACAAGGATGCCCTGGGCAGTGTCGACCTGGTGACTGATGTCGATGGCAAAGTGGTTGAGCGCCGCAGCTACGACCCCTGGGGCAATCTCAGGAACATGCCGTGGAAAGATGGTGTGACAGATCCGTCCCTGAGCCAGGCCGACCTGCCTTTTACCAACAAGGGCTACACTGGCCATGAGCATATTCAGGAGGTGGGGCTGATCCATATGAACGGGCGGGTGTTTGATCCTGTCCTGGCACGGTTTATAAGTGCTGATCCGTATATTCAGGCGCCTGGTTTAAGCCAGAGCTTTAACCGGTATTCATATGTATTCAATAACCCGTTAAAGTATACGGATCCGAGCGGATATTTTGGAGATTTTAGTCCCGCAAGTTTTAGTGGTAGCATAGGTGTAATATATAACGCTATTTGGACTATAGCGGAGTATTATGCGGATCCCCAAAAGGTGAAATTAAGCGACACGGAATCTCTTGAAAGATCAACGCAATATACTACAGTTGCTCTGGATAGAAATTCAGTCGGTGGATGGCCAGTATTTAAATCTTCCTCGCGAGGGTACTGGACATATCTTAATACAGGAGAGGTACAAGAGGCGTTTGAATCTAATGGCCTAAACTTCGTGCAAGTACAGTTCCCGGTTACAGGAGGTGGTGAAGGTTCGGGGCAGGCCAGTTCTCAAGGGGATACGGCCAAAGAATTGAAAAAAAAGGCTCTTAAAGAGCTGCGGCATGATATGGGGGAAGATATATTAGGGTACGCTCGTCATGCCCTATTCGTTACCCAGTTTGTCCTTGGAGTGGGAAAGACTGAACTAAAGTATTATCCCCCAAGTGTTGAGCATGAGGAAATGATCCGCTCACCTCAAGCCGTTTATTTAAGGAACTGGTTCTATAATGGCAAGATGCAAGATGTAACTACCTGTAACTATGCAACCAACAGGGCTTTTAGAGAAACAATTTGGGATGGAAGAACAGCTGATCGTTCAAGCATAGCTGTGCAGGTTGGCGGGTATGGCAATGCGCGGGCTATTAAAAATGGTAACGGCACTATAACTTTCACCATCCAAAATACGGCTGGGCTAAACTCATTCTCCTATCATTTGCTTCCAGATAACCCATTCCCTTATGGGCCATTTCGAAACAGATACCAAACCATTCAATGGACCGAGGACATTAAAAGATGAATTATTTTTTAAAAAAAACAACACGTTGCTTTGTGCAAATGTGCACAACATTGCTAATGTTTTTTATCCTTACTTCATGTAGTGACCAGGTAAGTTTAGAGAATCTTTATGGGACGTATATTGCTGACTATAAGGTCGCAAGCGAACAATTAACGCTTAATAAAGATGGTACGTTTTTGCAGAAAGTAACGTTAAAGTCTAATCAAAAGGTTGATATAGCAAAAGGCACATGGAGATATGATCTGGAAATGCAAGGTTTGGTACTTGATAATAATTTTTTGGTGCCAGTAAACGGATTTATGGAATTTAATCCCAACTACTTGCAACCCAAAAAGGGCATAGCAGCTTTGCCTACCGGGATATTTTTGGGTAAGATTCGTATAGGTTCTTCAGAAGGCGTGTTATATAGAAAGATAGATAAAGAATAGCAATAGGGATCGACCGGTGACCATGACAAGCAACCGTGATGAATAGAATTCGTGTGGCACAGGCTATTCAAAAATGAACGAATGCAAGGCGCGCGCAGTCATGAGAAATGAGGCGTACTGTTTCGTACGCCGCAATGACGAGTGATGAGCGCAACGCAGCAGACGAACGTTTTTCAACAGCCTGCTAATGCCTGGTTACTTGCGGCGGCGGAGGAACAGTGGTTGGAACGGCTACAGCAACCCGGATGCTTAAATCAGGTCTGATTTCATGGACAATCTCTTCGGCTTTTTTAAAGATCAGCGCGACCCTGAGACGGCCTTCTGCGGGAAAGCGTACTGCTGAGTTGACAAAGAAAAGATTCATGAGGCCTTTTCGCGGGGTAGCCTGCAGGGGTCCGGACAATCGGCAGATTATTTTTTTGTTGCACAGAACTTGCAAGTCAAAGCTGTCCATCTCAGGGGCGGAGCCGTCATTAAGCAGGCGGATGAAAAATCCGAGCTTGAGTTTTGCAGGCCAGCGCACTGCATCCGGGGAGGGCGCGTTGATCATAATGCGATCTTCATACACCCCTACCAGTGTCACTTTGCCGCCGACTTCCTGGCGGATATCATCGCAGACGATAAAATCAATAAGTTTCATGTTTGACACACTCTTAAAGAGTTCGGATGCTGCGTTGCGCTGCATCCTACGTACCTATTTGTACCGCTAGCCCGGTTGTTATTTTGAACGTACAGGGTTTCTGGAGGGACGCGCTTCTGCGCGTCCGCTTGACAGTCATATACGGCCACGACAAAGCGTGGCCCTCCAAAATCTCTCCCTGTGGTCGAGATGACAGGCAAAAATAGTTATAAGAAAAAATTGATGCTCTAATCAAGATAATTTTCAGCAATCTGTACCAGCTCAACCCAGCGTTTCATGGGATAGGCATGTCGTTCCGTCTGCACGCTTATGTTTTTCCACAACGAGCCCGCAAGCCAGTGCTTGAAGTCATCCTTTTCGCCCAACAAACCGAACAGTTCATCGCGTAAGGTTGCGATTTCGGGTCTGTCGTTCGGGAGCGGTTCATCGCGCCAGTAGTGTGCGAGCACGCTCAAGATATCCTGGGTGATTTGCCGACGGCCTGAGATAACCTCATCTTTGGGCGGCAGCTTGCCGCGCCAGCGAAGACAACCGATACTGCTTACCAAAATATCAACCCGGCGCATAAATTTAAAATGGCAGGCCGGTTCACTTGATCCTCCGACATCGCACAGGAAGTCGTGCGCTGATGATCCCATTTCGCGTTGAATTTCGGATTCAAGGCTGTGCATGCGCGTCTGCCAACCGGAGGTTAGCGGATGAACGGTGAAGGGTTCAAGATTGGTTTCAGGCTCGCGAATGTTGTCGCCCCAGAATGAGCAGTTCATTACCCGGTTGGCCAGCCCCCAATAGGTACGCTCGGCCAGTTTGCGTTTGAGCGGATCGGGCTCGCCGAGCATCGCGTACACCTTGGAGACTGTGTGCTGATCGGCTGTGCCGAAAAACTTAGTATCATCAGGGGCTTTGTCCTCACACCAGCCTTTCAGCGCCTGGGCGTAATCGATAAACTCAGCCCTGCGTGCCGGGCTGACCTGGTAGTGCAGGCGCAGCTGTGTGTGCGTGCTGCCGCCGATGATCTCGCAGATGCGTCGTACTCTGCCGGGATAATCATAGCGCCAGATACAGCAGAAATCAGCCGCGACCCGCCTCGTAAGCTGCTCATCTGTTAAGGGCCCCAGTGATTTCTGCAGCTGGTTGATTGCATCAAGTGCCCTGTCTGATCCGAATCCAGCCCGGATGTTGTGATCATAATACTTACCGCCTTGCAGCAGTGGCAGGGCGTTTTTCAGCGGTATTCCGCATGTCTGCACACAGGTGTGCGGTCTCAGCAGGTTGTGTTCCATTGTATATCCTTCCTGATTGTTACCGGTTTTCTTTTCATCAAGCGTCGTATATGCTATACCGGTATGCGATTAACAGGCTATTGAAAAACGTTCGTTTGCGGTGTACGGCAAAGTACGCCTCGTTCTTTATGAATGCCCGTGCTTTGCATCTGATCGCTTTTGAATAGCTTGCATAGAAGTACTTTTTTGAGGCACTATTGTAGTCTTGCACGAATTAATCAGGTTTCAGGTCAAATGACAAGAAAATTATTATCGCGCTTTCTTAGAGTGTTCGCAATACTGCTTATTCTTGTTGCGGCAGCGGTCCTTATTGTCTCTATGCTGTTGAAGGATCTGGATTATTACACCCGCCTGGGTCTGCAGAACTTTGAGGATGCAACCGGGTATCGCTTAACGTTCAGCAAGGTATCCATGCATATAGAGCGCGGGGGGGCCTTTCGTATTGATGATTTTGTGCTGTCGCATCCTGATAGCGGCAGGGAATTATTGAGCGGTAAATATCTCTATGTGCGTATCAAACTCAGCCGTCTTTTGAAAAAGCAAATTGTCATACGACAACTTTTGTTTGAAGAGCCGCAGATACAGGTGTACCGCAATGCCGACGGCATCTGGCATTCATTTCTTTCCGCTGTGCTGGCCCAGGACGAGCAAGAATCAGAAAGCACCTTCGGGGGTTACTCTGTATCAGCGCGCAATATTGACCTGAACGGCGGGATTCTTGAGGTCAGAGATGAAAAGCATGCTAGCACAGTGCGCCTGCATGACTGCGATATTACCCTGAACCGCAAGGATGAAGGGATGCTGCATATGCAGTTGATCGCCCGGCATCATGCTGAGGGCAGCCAGGGAACCGTCAGGTACACATCTGAATTTCACCGCTCGCTTCTCAAAAGTCGCGGTCCTAATAAAAAGGTGCCAATACTCCTGACGGGCGCGCTTGAGTTCAGTAATATGCCGATGCGTGAGTGCCTGTCGTATCTGCCTGATCGCTTTGTCGTGCCTTTTGACGGGGGTCTGCTTGACGCAAGCCTTAATTTTGATTTGCGCCATGACCGGCAGATTGTTGCCGGAGGTGAGTTGATACTGAAAGGCGCGCAGGCCGTAGTGCCTGGTCTGGAGCTTGTCAGTCTGCCTGAAACAAGGTTTGCTTTTAAGGCCGGTATTGATCGGACTGCACTGCGGTTGGGTGAGTTTTCGCTGCGGCTCGAGCCTGATGTGTATGTGCGCGGCAGTGCCGCGATTGAAAACCTTGATACGGTAAAGTCGAATCTTACTCTGAACATAGTCACGGGTATAGTGAACATTCGAGAGATTGCGCTACGCGTAGCCGCTTCTGACCCTGAGCGTTTTGCGTGGCTGGCCGAGGCCTGTAACCGTATGTCGGAAGGAACCGTCTCGATTCCTGAACTGAATCTTAGCGCTTCCCTTGGCGCTGAGTTTAAGCCCGACACGATCAACCTGCAGGCGCAGGCTCACCTGCTGCCGGGCGATACGCATGCCATTGATCTTGCTATGACCGCGCCCGGCGGGAAAACTTGTCTGGATTGCACAATTACTTCACGACTGATCCCCGCGAGCGTCGATGCGTTGCTTGACGGCCTGATGGGCGCAAGCGCGCGGAGCACGGCTGTTATGCAGCAGGGCAGTATAACTCTCTTGAGTTCAATTCATTTTGATGACAGCCTGCGGATTGCTTCCGACATTGACGCAACCGATGCTGCCTACAGCCTTGCCGGGATCATCGGCAAGCCGCGTGGAGTGTCCAATACGATCAGGGTGGACTATGCTCACGGAAAGGATTCTGTAGAGGTTCCGTTTGTGTTTCGGCTGGGAGAGTCGCTGAGCACACGCGGCCGTTTGCTGTTGGCAGACGGGTTTGCGGTTGAGGGGCGGTTTGCCGCGAAAGATTGCACACTGCAAACGTTTGCTTTTCCGTTTTTGCCGCCCTCCTTATCCTTGAACGGTTCGGTTTCCGGCGCTGGTGATTTCGCTTTTCCGGTAGAAAAAGGTCTGCGCCCGGTTAGCGCCAAGCTAAAGCTTGACGGCATCGCGTTTTCGCAACAGTCTGCAGCGCAGCCGCTCATGCAGGTTGATGCGGCCCTTGATTTTTCTTCCGGTTCGGGGCCAATCAGTGTGTCAGGGGGGCATGTTATTGCCGGGGAAACCCGTGGTAGTTTTTCAGGAGCACTGAAGAGTGTCATGCCGCTGGTCGGCACATTTGCCGCCCCTATGGATGTCTATGATATTGGTGATTTTGTTGATCTCATGCTTGATATCGTGAGGAGTGCGGAAAAATCCGGCACGGCACCCACGGCCCCATTCGATGATTCGCCCGGCATGTTCGCACAGATGGACATTAATGTTGACCTGACCTCCAGGCAAACAAGCTACCTTGGTTGGGATTTTGGGTCTGGTAGAAGCGATTTCACCATTAAGGATAAAAGGATGTTGTGGGATGCGGTTGATGTCGAGTGTGGCAACGGAACCCTGCAGGGTTCTGTTCTGTATGATCTCTCCAACCCGGACCATTACCGTCTTGAATTTGTTATTGATCGCAGCGACGTTGATGTTACCTGGGCCATACCCGCATTTCAGGAAAAACAGACCATAACCGGCAGGCTTAACCTGAAAAGTCGTTTTTCAAGTAATTTTAGAACGTCGGAACAGCTGCTCGGAAATATGGAGGGCACGTTTGATTTCGAGGTTAAAGATGGAAAAATCAAGCAGATGACGCTGCTGTCCAACATTCTCAATATGCTCAACGTGGCCCAGTTATTGATCTTCAGGATGCCTGAATACTCAGCGCAGGGGATGCCTTTTGATATAATGTCGGGCCGTTTTTTGCTGAAAGACTTGCAGCTTTCAACTGATGATTTGGTCGTGAAGTGTCCATCAATGGATTTTTCCGTGGCCGGTGTTTTTGATTTTAATGTGGATGAACTGGAGTTGCTCGTTGGCGTTCAGGTTTTCAGGACGGTCGCTAAAGTGCTGGGAGCTATTCCCTATTTTGGCAGAAAGATTACGGGTAAGGGTAAAACGCTTACCTTTGCTTACTTTCGGGCCAGGGGGCCGTTTGATAATCCCTCAATTGTGCCGGTACCCATGAAGGCGCTTGATAACGCGATTTTAAAGATATTTAAATCTGTATGGGAGGTTCCAAAAGATTTGATAGGTCTCCCTCTGGACGTGATTCACCTGTTTAGCGGGCAGGAGGAGGACAATGCCACCGCGCAATAGCAGGCTGCCCTAAAACGACCGTTTATTTCTTTAGGGTAGGATTGCGTTCTAGTATGCGGCACACGGAACACAGCACACTAGAGCCTTTCACAAATTACTGGAATCATTATGTCACTCCGGTGAAAACCTGAGTCTAGTCTGATTAAAAGGCCATAAAACTTGGATTCCGGCGTGCGCCGGAATGACAGAGACTGGCAATTTCGGACTTTGTGCGGTTCAATCACCGCTTTCGAGTTTGCGGCGAAAAAGATCCATGGCCAGCCATTGCGGGCGGCATAGCGGAACTTCGGGTTCCCATATGCTCGCGGTTCCGTCTTCGTTGACCCATTGATAATAGGGAAAGCGCGTTGAGAGCATGTTTGTGGTTTTTGGTGGTTGTATCCCCTCCATTTCAATGAAAAACCAGCTTAGTGCCCAGAGCAGTTCAAGCATGGGGCTGCAGGCCCATGAAAGATCCTGCTGAACCTCGTCCGGATTAAGTTCGCGGATAGATTCAAATAGCAGGTCGGCTATGCTGTCCCAGGCTTGTTCAGCATCTGTATGTTTAAGCGTCTTACCGATAACGGTTTGGCGTGTTTTCATGGGAATCATGTTCAGGTCATTGATGATAAAGGCATGCACATCCTGTATGCGGGTGCTAATTTTTTCCTCCGCGGAGAGCTTGAGCGGCGGCAGATCATCAAAGGCCCGCACGATCAGGCTCTCGTGCCGGTAGTGCTCGAACAATTCGCGGGCCCAGGCGATGAGGTTAAATCCGGTCGCGGCTGGTAGCAATTCCGGAGGAAGATCAACAGTTTTCGTTTCCAGATAGATTTCATGCAGTTTTTTGATAAGTGGAGTCGGCATAGTGCTGGGCTCTCTTTCATTGTCCGCGCAGACGGCAGCGGAGGTAATTTTTATTTGATTTAACCGGTTGACTGTGCTATAGAAATTGTTCTTTTACTGACATATAAAATTAAAAATCGAACAGGGATTAAACGCATTATGGTGAATTTGACGATTGATGGCAAGAAAATAAAAGCCCGTAGCGGACAAACTCTTTTGCATGCGGCTCGCGAGAACGGTATTTATATTCCCTCCCTGTGTGCTTGTGACGCGCTTGAACCCTATGGCTCATGCCGGTTGTGTGTGGTCGAAATCACGAACGGCAGTGCAAGTACGCTTGAAAGCTCTTGCACGTATCCTGTTGCTGCAGGGCTGCAGGTGGAGACCGCTTCAGACGATGTTGTCAAGGCCCGCAAGCTGGTTTTGGAACTGCTGCTGGCCCGTTGTCCCAATGTAAGTGAAGTACAGGAAATGGCGGCGCAGTATGGTATTAGCGCTCCCCCCGAGTATTTGACCGTTGAAAATGATTACTGCATTTTATGCGGTTTGTGTGTTCGGGCCTGCAGTGAGGTTGTGCAGGTAGATGCCATCAGTTTTGCCGGCAGCGGTAAGGACAAAAAAGTTACGGCTCCGTTTGGTCAGGAAGCCGAAAACTGTATTGGTTGCGGTTCATGCGCTTTTGTCTGTCCCACTGGAATTATTAAGGTGCGCACGGTTGAGCATGCAACCGAAAATATGCCTGCAGGTGAAGTCGTAATCGGTTCCGAGAGGATTATTGACAACTGGAATCGTAACCTGACGTTGCAGCAGTGCAAGCAGTCCGGCAATCCCTATGCGCCGGAATTCATGCTTAAGCGTTTTCAGGCTACCATGCCGCTCTCCGAGCAGTTTTTTGATATTGCGCCCAGTTATCGTGAATATCCCGAGGTTGATGAAACACTGTGTGTCGGTTGCGGAGCCTGTGTGGATGAGTGCCCGATTGGCGCGGTCCGTCTCAAGCTGAATGATGAAGGCGAGGTACGCTCCAATATTATGAAAACGCATTGTTGCGGCTGTCGTACTTGCACCATGTATTGCGTGCGTTCTGCGATCAAGGTTCCTGAAATCGCCTAGCATGCGTCTGGCTTCGGCTTGTTAACACAGTACATCAAAGACCTGCCGGTTCCCTCGCGCAGGTCTATTTTTTACGGTGCTGACCGGATAAAAAAAGTTGAAGATTTTGATCCGGCAGGTACAATATACGAGTGTTGTTCGGGGATCGTCCAACGGCAGGACAGCGGGTTTTGGTCTCGCCAATGGGGGTTCGAGCCCTCCTCCCCGAGCCATTTTTTAGATTGTGCTGCTGCCGGGCCGGTACCCGGCCGTGACCATGTGGTTCACGGAGGATCGGACATGAAGATTATGGATCAGGCGGTTACGCATGTTGCTGACCTGACCCGGTTGTGCTTCAGTCCGGATGAGCGCGCTGAACGGGTCGTTCAGCTGAACTGTATTCTCAAGTATTTTGAATCCCTGACAGAAGAAGAAACCGCTGGGGTTGAGTCCCTGACGCACTACGTGCAGTCGGTCGGCGCGCTGTTGTGCTGCGCTCATTGTAATGAGCGTCAAACTGAATGGCATCTTCACAGACTCTCGCTGCAGTAGGAGCGCCCCTGCCGGGCCAGGTGCTTAACTTATGCGTGTACGCGTTTTGAGGTTCTTAGTAAGCTGTGTGCTGGTGGCGCTGCCATATCTATGGTGCAGCGCCGGAGTTGCCCGTGCGTCGGGTGCAAATAGTTTGACCGATATTCGCTATTGGTCCGCCCCCACTTATACTCGCATTGTCCTTGATCTGCAGCAGGAAGCCGCTTTTAAATCTTTTACACTTACCAATCCCGCCCGGATTGTGGTCGATGTTACAGGTGTTGTGCCCAAAGTTCCCCGGGACCTGCTGGTGATCAACGACAAGATCGTGAAGCAGGTGCGCGCTGCTGGCAGCGGTAGCGACCGCGTACGGATCGTTCTTGATCTGGACCAGCAGTCCGAGCATACTATCTTCTCGTTGGGCGCTATTGATGCCAAGCCGCCGCGGCTTGTGATTGACGTATCCAGACCTGATCTTGAAGAGGCTGATCGGACCCGGCGCACTCAGACGCGCAAATCCATGCAATCCGGTACCAGGATCGTGGTTGTTGATCCCGGACATGGGGGTGAAGACCCGGGCGCCGTGGGACGGGGCAGGATTTATGAAAAGAATATTGTGTTGGCGATTTCACGGCGACTTGTAAATAATCTTAACCGAAAGCCGGGAATCAAAGCTTATTTGACCCGCACGGGAGACTATTTTATTCCTTTGGCCAAACGTGTGGAAATCGCCCGACAGTACAGCGCGGATCTGTTTATTTCCATACATACCGATGCAAGTTTTAACACCAAAGCGGCTGGCAGCAGCGTGTACTGTCTTTCTTTCAAGGGGGCTTCAAGCAACACGGCCCGCATGGTCGCCAAGAAGGAAAATGCTTCTGATTTCATCGGCGGCATACCTCTGGGCCGACCCAGCGGCGATCTTAACAATATTATCTTTGACCTGATGCAGACCTACAGTGTGAATGCCGGTCTGCAACTGGGCGCTCTGGTGCTCAAAGAGATCGGGGTTGCAAACCGTCTGCATACGCGACATGTACAACAGGCTAATTTTGCCGTGTTGCGAGCCCCCCATATCCCGTCCGTTTTGATTGAAACCGACTACCTGAGTAACCCCGGCCGGGCACGGCGTCTGCGTGACAAGAATTTTCAGGAGATGTTTGTCCGGCATGTTGCGCTGGCAGTGACGATCTTTTTCAGGGAATACTCTACACCGCAGCAGCCCGGTCAGTCTTCACCGGTCAGGCGTCCTGTTTACCATATGGTTCGGCGCGGTGATACGCTCTCCGCTCTGGCACAGCGCTATGGCACGAGCGTGGCAGAGCTGCGGCGGTTGAATGCTATGAGTAAAAAGTCCGTGCTGCAGACGGGCCGCAAGCTGAAGCTGCCCGCTGCTGTACATCAGCTTTCATCGGTTAGGCGTCCTGTTTACCATATGGTTCGGCGCGGTGATACGCTCTCCGCTCTGGCACAGCGCTACGGCACAAGTGTGGCAGCACTGCGGCATTTGAATGGTATGAGTAAAAAGTCCGTGCTGCAGACGGGCCGCAAGCTGAAGCTGCCCGCTGCTGTACATCAGCCTTCACCGGTCAGGCGTCCTGTTTACCATATGGTTCGGCGTGGTGATACGCTCTCCGCTCTGGCACAGCGCTACGGCACAAGTGTGGCAGAGCTGCGGTGCTTGAATGGTATGAATAAAAAGTCCGTGCTGCAGACGGGCCGTAAGCTGAAGCTGCCCGCTGTTGCTGTAAAGCAGCCGTCACCGGTGAGACGTCCGGCCTACCATACGGTTCGGCGCGGTGATACGCTCTCTGGTCTGGCACAGCGCTACGGCACCAGCGTGGCAGAGCTGCGGCGCTTGAATGGTATGAGTAAAAAGTCCGTGCTGCAGGCGGGCCGCAAGCTGAAGCTGCCCGCTGCTGCTGTAAAGCAGTCGTCACCGGTCAGGCGTCCGGGCTACCACACGGTTCGGCGCGGTGATACGCTCTCCGGTTTGGCACAGCGCTACGGCACCAGTGTGGCACGGTTGTGCCGGTTGAACGGCATCAGGACAGGCACGGTTTTGCATGTTGGAACGAAACTGAAATTAATGTAAAAGAATTGCAAAATTGATAGGTTATGCAATCGATGGCTTGACTGAGCATGCTATCCTGTTATAGAGTTGAGCTGATTTACACATTCACCCAAACCGTTTTGGCTGCGCGCAGATGCGGTTGTCGGAACGGTATACACACGAAAGCACACACGTTATGACCCTGCAGGCACATTCGCTGGCAGGCGTATTGCTGACGTCTGGCAAAATCGCCCCGGAAACCATTAAAACAGTCATGAAGGAACAGGGCCTTGATTCTGTCACGGCCTGTCAGCGTCTCATTGACCTCGGGTTTATCGCCGAGGATGAGTTGCTGAAGATCCTGGGCAGCCATTTTGACTTCCCGCTGATTTCGCTTAAGAACTATAAGGGTAAAAATCTCTACATCGAAAAAATCCCCGAAAATTTTATGCGCGAATCCCGCTTAGTTCCGCTGGAATTAAAGGACGATACCCTGGTAGTGGCAATCAATAATCCCTTTAATGACGCTGCCCTGGCTGCTGTTGAGCAGGCTACCGGTTACCGCATTGAAGTGCACCTTGCGAAAAATGAAGAAATATCACAGGTGATCGGTACAATTTTTAGCAGCGAAGTAAGTTCCATGGACCGCATTATTGAAAATATCGGCAGGGACGGAGAAGGTGATCTCGGTGACGATGATAATGTTGATCATCTCAAGGATCTTGCGTCCGAAGCGCCGGTCATCCGGCTGGTTAACCTGATTATTTCGCGTGCCATTGAACTCCAGGCCAGTGATATTCATTTTGAGCCCTTTGAAAAGTCATTTCTTATCCGTTACCGTATTGACGGCGTCTTGCATGACATGGAATCTCCTCCCAAGAATCTGCAGGCGGCCATTATCTCCCGTATAAAAATCATGTCCAAGCTTAACATTGCCGAGCGGCGCCTGCCGCAGGATGGCCGCATTAAACTGCGTGTGTTGGGCAAGGAAATCGATTTTCGTGTTTCCACTCTGCCAACCCTGTTTGGCGAGAGTGTTGTCATGCGTATTCTCGACAGCGAAACTATTACCTTTGATCTTCACAGTCTGGGCTTTCCTACGGATAACCTGAGCAATTTCGAGGATCTGATCAGTCGTTCCTACGGCATTATGCTTGTTACCGGGCCGACCGGCAGCGGTAAAACAACCACACTCTACAGTGCACTTAATCAGATTAATTCGCCGGATAAAAAAATAATTACGGTCGAGGATCCGGTTGAATATCAATTGCATGGCGTGAATCAGATCCATGTTAAGCCTGCAATTGGACTGACCTTCTCCAATACCCTGCGCTCTATCTTACGTCAGGATCCAGACGTGGTCATGATCGGTGAAATTCGCGACGCGGAAACCGCGGAGATTGCCATTCATGCAGCCCTGACAGGCCATCTTGTGTTCAGCACCCTGCATACCAATGATGCGCCCGGCGCGATCACTCGTTTGCTTGAAATGGGAATGGAAAACTATCTGGTGTCATCAAGTCTGCAGGGTATTCTGGCGCAGCGCCTTGTGCGCGTAATCTGCAGCAATTGCCGTGAGGAATATGAAGCCACGCCGGAGATGTTGCCGGAGCTTCCCGTGTCGCCGTATACACGCGGAGCTACTATGCTTGCCCGCGGTCGCGGATGTGACCAGTGCGCTAATACAGGCTATCGCGGCCGGTCCGGCATCTATGAACTCTTGATGGTTACGGATGAAATCAGGCAGCTCATCTTGGGCCAGTCAGACAGCAGGGCTCTTAAGGATCAGGCCCGTGCTCAGGGCATGCAGACCCTGCGCGAGGCCGGTTGGCAGAAAGTGCTGGAGCAGGTAACCACCGGTTCCGAGGTGATACGCGTCACGCAGGTGGAATAGCAGATGCCGGTGAGCCGGGGATCCGCGTGATTCTTCAGCCGGAGCCCGGTATGCATGTTCGCGAAAAACCGCGCCTTGACAGCGGCGCATTCAAAGGGTGCGTAAAGCATTATGGCTGAATTCTTTTATAAAGCCAGTGACCGCGCTGGCAAGGTGATTCAGGGTTCCATTGAGGCCACCGATCAGGCTGCGGTCATCGCTCATATCCGTAAAATAGGCTATATTCCCATTCGCATTGACGCGCCGGGAGACAAGCGCCGTGCTTCCCCGGGGTGGTTTAATCTGAACCTGGACGTAAAACTTGCGAACCCGTTTGGGGGTGTTTCTGGCAAGGTTCTGCTCTCGTTTACCCAGGAGCTTGCAACGCTTATCAAGGCTGGCTTGCCTCTGGATCGCAGCCTTTCCATTGTTTCCGAGGTTACCGACCACGAGTGGCTCAAAAGTGTTGCCGAAGAGGTACTCAAGGATGTGCGGGGCGGAAAGTCGCTCTCTGACGCCTTCGCAAACCATCCGGCCGTATTTAATAAGCTTTATATCAGTATGGTGAAGGCTGGTGAGGCCGGCGGGGTGCTGGATGTCGTTTTCGAACGCCTGACTGATTTCCTTGAGCGCTCACAGAATCTTAAAAGTACGGTTACAAACGCGATTATTTATCCGGCGCTGTTGATAAGTGTGATGGGCGTGGCAGTGGCGATTTTGAGTACGGTCATCGTTCCAAAATTCGTTAGTATTTTTGATACGCTCGGCCAGGAACTGCCGTTGTCAATCAAGTTGCTGATGTATCCCAGTAATGCGCTGATCGACTACTGGTGGCTGGTGCTGCTGGCGGGTGGCGGGGCGTATTACTGGTTTAAAAAGTACAGCACTACTGAAGCCGGGCGTCTCAGGCTTGACAGGGCTTACCTGCGAATTTTTCTTGTAAAGGATCTGATCTTAAAGGTAGAGGTTGCTCGTTTTGCGCGCACCCTTGGTACGCTTATAAACAGCGGTGTGCCCATATTGCAGGCCCTTGCCATTGTAAAGGATGTCGTTGGCAATGTTGTTATCGCAGCCTCAATTGTACGGATTCATAAGGAGGTCAAGGAGGGCAGGGGGGTCTCAGCGCCCATGCGTGCCGATGGTGTGTTTCCGCCTCTGTCCATACACATGATGCGGGTTGGCGAGGAGACTGGACGCATGGAGGAAATGCTCATGAAGGTCGCCGACACCTATGATGTTGAGGTGCAAAACGCGGTTAAGCGTTTTATCTCTTTTCTTGAACCGGCCCTGATAGTGGTCATGGCCGTTATTGTTCTTGCTGTGCTTCTCCCGATGATTCTGGCGATTGTCAGCATTAATGATGTAGGTTTCTAAGGTAACGTACATAACCAGATATAATTCACGCATAACAGCAAGGAGAAAAAGATGGAATGCAGACGACGCTATAGTGATGATCAGCGCGGCTTCACGCTGCTGGAGCTTCTGATTGTTATCCTTATCATCGGCCTGCTGGCCGGGTTGGTTGGTCCCCGGCTGGTTGGTAAAGTCGGCGGGGCCAAGCAGAAGACCGCGAAGGCCCAGATTGAGATGCTGGCAACGGCCTCTGACACGTTCCGGTTAGATATGAGCCGTTTTCCTGTCACTCTTGAGGAGTTGATTGTTAATCCTGGAGAGGGGAAAAAATGGGATGGACCCTACCTTGGGAAAAGCGAGATTCCGCCAGATCCCTGGAAAAATGTCTATGAGTACCGTTCACCGGGTGAGGAAGGCCGCGATTATGACATCATTTCCTACGGAGCGGACGGCACCGAAGGCGGCGATGAAGAGAACATGGACATTGTGAGTTGGCACTCGCTTGACAGGCCTGATGACAACGATTAATAGACGCAGGCCCTTTAGCCGGTTGTGTGCAGCCCGGGGCTTTACGCTGATTGAGTTCATGATTGTGTTTGCAATTATGGGCATTGTTATTGCGTTTGTCGGTCCGCGTGTTGCAGGCGGGCTGATGGGGCTGAATACCAGAAAGGCTGCTTTGCAGACTGCAGCCATGCTACGCTACGCACACAGTAAGGCGGTTAATACCGGTTGTCGGTATCATGTTATTTTTGATGGGGTCGATCGGCGTGTTATCCTGCTGCAGGCCGCTCGCGAAGACAATGCCGGCCCTCCTCCTCTTGACATAAACCCGGATGATGGACAAGGTGAGCTGGATTCACAGGTGCCTGAACAGGGGGTCGATGAACCCGGTGATATCCGCAGTCATGGGCCGGAAAAGAAAATCTATGCGCTGCCTGATGGGGTGCTCTTTGAAAACGTGATAATTGCCGACGTTGACAGTGCAGATTTCGGCGATGAGGTAATAATGATGCTGTCGTTTTATCCGAGTGGCACGAGTCTTGGGGCTGAGGTAACAATTGCCGACGAGCGTGACCGGCGTTTTTTTATTACGGTTGCGGCTATAAGCGGCAGTGTGCGTGTTCATGAGGAGTCAGACGATGATTAGGGTGCGTGGTTCGCGTGCGGCGCAGAACGGTTTTACCCTGCTTGAAGTGCTGGTGGCGATGATGATTTTGGGTGTTTCTCTTGGAGCAATTTTGCAGCAATTTGCTCTTGCGAGTCGGGCCGGCGCTGCCTCCTCGGATGCCACCCGGGCCACCATGCACGCCCGTGAAATAATTGAAGAACTGAAACTAGTGCGGGAACTGGGTGAGTCAACCGCGCGCGGCAGCTTTGATGACGGGTTCGAATGGGAAACAAGCGTTCAGCTTTACGTCTATGACGAGATTGAAGATGAGTCGGTTTTTGAGGACATGCGCTATGAGACCTACCTTTTATCAGCGGTTGTGACCTGGCAGTATGGGAACAGGTCCAAGCAGGTTGTTCTCGAAACCCTGAGAACCGTACCCAAAAAGGAGTGGGATTAATCGGCCGATGGTTTTTTTAGCATACCTGTTTTTTGGCGGCCCTCCCATGAGGCCTATGTCCGCTGTGAGACCGCGCTCTTCAGCTCGCGTTTTGTCAGGTTCTGCTGTGAAGGGAGCTTCGGGCCGCAGGGGTTTTACGTTGATAGAGCTCTTGCTGGCGATCACTATATTTGCCATGGTTGTTGGAGTTATTTTCAGTGCGTTTCGGGTTGGAATCAGTGCCTGGCAGGGCGGAGAGCGCGACATAGTTTTTAACCAGAGCATGCGCGCGGTAACGGAGCTGGTCTTTCGTGAAATTAACTGCACCCATCCCTATAAGATTACGCCGGGCACGATGGATACACTTGATACTTTTTCCGCGTTTTTCGGGTCATCGGACTCTCTTCTCTTTGTTACGAGGGCGGCCCTGCAGAACGGGATTGGCGGTTTGTCGTTGATTGAGCTCTGGGTTGACGATGAGAACGGGCTTATGCTTGCGGAGGCCCCGGCACTTTTTACGAGCTATGACGAGATGCTCGACACGAATCTGCGCACCGATGAATATGCCGAGGTTTTGTCGGAATGGGTCAAAAAAATAACAGTCCGGTATTTTAAACGTGAGGATGAAGAGGATGAAGAGGATGAAGGCATGTGGCAGGAACAATGGGACCCCCGAAACAGTGATGGGCATGACTTGCCCTTGGTGGTGGAGGTCGTTTTGTTGTTTGAGGATGTGCGCGGCCGGGAGATTGAGCACGTAGTGCTTGTGCCTATTATGAGTCTGCCGTTTTAACAAGGGATTTGATAACGGCATCCAGCTGTGATGCGTGCCGTTTACGGCATCTGCCGGAGGCCTGGAGTGAGATGAGTACAATGAGGCGAAAAAATAAAGGCCCGCTTAGCAGTGAGCGCGGCGTTGCCCTGCTGCTGGTTTTGTGGGTGATCGTGTTTCTGGCTTTTGTCTGCGCTGAATTTAGCTGGACCATGCGCACGGAAACGGCTGCAGCCATCAATTTCAAGGAGGGTACTCAAGCCTTGTATGCTGCTGAGGCAGGTATTAACCGCTCTATTATCGAACTGCTGCTCGTATCCGCTGAGTCCCGTGGTGGCAGCCGGTCCGAATTCAGTCTGGACGATTCGGATGACACGGATGAGCTGTTGGATGAAGATATGGATGGTCTCTATGATGAGCAGCAGCTCTGGCTTGCCGGGGGCGGTCCCTATCGTTTTGAACTTGGCGATTTTTATTGTGAGGTGAGTATAATTGATGAGAGCAATAAAATTAATATTAATGAGTTTTTGAACCAATCTGCTCAAGATCCGACTAAGCTCAAAAGCTTTCTGGGAGAACAGCTTGGCCTTGAAGGCGAAGAGCTTGACATTGTTGCAGATTCGCTGATTGACTGGTGGGACGAGGATAACAACGTTACCGGGGTGTTCGGGACTGAAGACGAATATTATGAGTCACTTGACCCGCCGTATCGCAGCCGTAACGGCGACATGCAGGCGATTGAAGAGTGCTTGTTGGTGCGCGGCGTTACCGAAGAGATTTTTTACGGCCGCGGCAGGCAATTGGAGGCACGGGTACAGTTGATTCCCGAGGAGCTTGAGCAGTTGCTCTCAGGAGAGGATCTTTTTGCTCCCCTGGATGATGAGGAAGAAGATTTTGACGAGACTGAAATTATCCCGCTGCGGCTTGGGCTCACGGACGTATTTTCGGTAACGTCAAACGCGTCATCGTTTAAAATTAATATCAATACTGCATCGTTTGAGCAGCTTATGCTGCTTCAGGGTATGCAGCAGCAAAGCGCGCAGGAGATTATTGCCGAGCGTACAGAGCGGTTGTTTGACAGCTCTACCGACCGGCTGCCTCAGTTCGCGAATTATGAGGTATGGAAGGATACCATTAAGGTTGCGCAGCCTCATGACCTGAGTAACTATAGTGTATATGCCCGCGGTTTTTCACGCGACGGGCGCGTCAGCCGCAGCATAATGTGCAGCCTGCTTGTGTCAAGTGATCAGTGCATTATCTCGGATTGGCGCATAGACGGCTGAAATTATTTGCTATGGTGGCAATTGCACTGTACAATGCGCACTGTGTTAGCGCGCAGGCACTTAGAAAAACATGTAAAAATCCATTTGGAGCATTTGATCAGAGGTTATGCGAAGCGTAGGAATTGTCTTAAAAAAGAATGAAATGATCATGGTTGCCGCGCGGCACGGTATGCGCCGTTATTTTCTGGACGGCTACCGGATTCTACCTTTCCTTGACAGTAGTGAAGAGGAAAAGGAAACAGTCATTCTGCATAATTTTGAGCGATTTTTGAATGACTATCGCGGTGCCCGCGGTAATATATTCGCGGCTTTGCCGCGCTCGGATGCGTTCATTCACTACGTGCACCTGCCTCTTGCGGCCGAGGAGGATGTGTATGCCGCCATTGGCTATGACATTGATCGTCATTCGCCCTTCGGTTCAGACGATGTGTATTATGACTGTCATGTTGTGCGTCGGATGCCAGAAAGCTCCCAGCTGTATGTGATGCTGGTCATTGTGCCGCGCGCCAGGGTTGACTTTTTGATAGAACTTTTCAAGAAGCTTAATATCCAGCTGCAGGGTGTGGAGTTGACAACCACTGCCCTGGTGAACGGACATGCTCCGGCGCCGGATGCTGAAGCCGGTTTTGATGTAATGGCTCTCATGCATAATGCCCCTGTTCAGAAAGTACTGCGGCCATTGGCACGTCGATTCCCTGTGCTGGAGCAATGCGTGTTAGCCGAGCACGTTGATGATCAGGTGCCGGAGGGTCCGCCGCCGATTGTTTTGCCAATCGAATATCTTGACAACGACCACTATGAGCTTGATGTGATTGCGGACGGGGTGCTGCACTTTTCGCGTGTATTTGCCTGCGTGACCCGCGAGCCGGGTGAGACTCAATTTCAGGATATGCTGCGCCAGGGTCGGCAGGCCTGTATTCATTTGCCGTTTGATCTGGTTGAGGAGCGTCCGTTGCGTTTTCTCTTTTCCGGGCGGGAGATGGCCGGCAATGTACTCAAGGATTTACCGCCAGAGCTGAACGACGAGTTTCGCTCTGTGAGTTCTGTGCCGTTGCACCCGGCTACCCCGCAGGCTGAATTGTCTGCCGATATGGCCCCCCTGCTTTTTGTGCCGGTCACTCTTGCGCTCAAAGGCCTCAAGCCGGTGGGGCTGGATATTAATTTGGTTCCGCCGGAGCTGCGTCCGCGGCGCAAGAAGAGCATGCGTAAGCTGTTTGTCGGCGCTGGGGTCTGCCTGCTGTTTTGTTGTATTGCGGCCCTGGCCGTGCGTTGGGATATGGCTCGTTCCGTGGAACAAAAGAAAACTGCGGCAACAGTTGGCAGGCTTGCGCGTGAGTATAAACTTGTTGAGGCCCATCGTGAAGATTTAGCGCGCAATGAAAAGCTGTATCAAGCCGCCATGCTGATTGAAAGCAGTGATGCCGGTAAATTGAATATCCTGCGCGAGTTGACTGAAATCATCCCGGAAGATGCCTGGTTGTCGGAATTCAACTACCGAGACGACCGGCGTGAGATCAGGCTTTCCGGGTATGCGCTTTCAGCCTCGCAACTGCTGCCTATTCTTGAACAATCGGGGCTGTTTGAGAATGTGCGTTTTACGTCGCCGATTACCATTGACCGGCGTTTAAAAAAAGAACAGTTTCGGCTGGAAATGCAAGTTAAACTGGCCGTAGAGGAGGCGCAATGACAGCGTCCGCTCGCAACAGGCGCAGCATTATTCTTGGCGGCAGTGTCATTGCGGTGATTCTGTTGTTGGTTTTTGCGATTATGCCTTTTTTCGACCGCATCAGTCAGCGTGAAGAGGAAATTGAAAACAACGCTAAACTCATTCGCAAATATACGATTGCCCTCGATGATGCTTCAGGCGAAGGTGGAGCGGATGCTGGTACCGCTACCCGCCTAAAGAAGCTTGAAAAGCGTTTGTTTACGGGCAAGACAAGTCAGCTTGCAGCTGCGGGTATTCAGAAAATTGTGGATAGTGCCGCACGCAAGAGCGACCTGACCATTCGAACCGTACGGGTTCTGGATTCCGAGGGAGATGGCTCTTTTGTCGGCATTCCGATTCAGATCATCTTTGAATCCGACTTGACTCGTTTGGTCAAACTCATCGGTCTGATTAAAAAGAACAAGAAGCTTTTGACAATTCCGGAGTTAAAAATCAGGGTAAAAAACAGGCGTAAACCGCGGGAAATTACGATAACCATGAAAATCGCGGGATATATGAAAAAAGACTAAATGGGAAGCTGAGTATGAAACTAAAAATATTAGGAACGTTCGCTGTGCTTGCGTTGTTTGGTTGCGCCAGCACGCAATCCGTCCCCCAGTCGATTGTGTCCGAGATGGAGTCGGCTTCAGAGAGGCCTGAACCTGTCATCCAGGCATTTGCTTCTGACGTGCCCGCAATGGACAATGGCGCGAATGTGCCGGTGGTTCAGCCGGAGGTCGCAGCACAGAAACCTGAGGTTCAGCTGGAGGTCGCAGCACAGGAACCTGATGTTCAGCCGGAGGGCGCTGCACAGGAATCTGAGGTTCAGCCGGAGGTTCGCCCCCAGAGGGCCGTACCAAAAGCAACTGTTCTTTCTAAGACAGCGGCTCCCGCTGCCGGAAGCTCCCCGGAGATGATTACGCTGAAGTTTGATAACGCCGATATCTATGAAGTTATCTATGCGCTGTCTGATTCTCTGGGCATCAATTTTATAATAGATCCGCGTATCAAGGGTCGGGTCACCATCCAGACAGCCGGAGAAATTGATAAGAGCAGGCTGATGCCCATCATGGAAACCATTTTCGAGATGAATAATATCGCCATGATCGAATACGGCGATTTTTATAAAATTATCCCGATCAAGGAGGCCAAGCAGCAGGTTGTTGATTTCAGCATTGGTCGTGAGCTCGCCTATGTTCCTTCCTATGACCGCCAGATGATTCAAATAGTGCCGTTGCAGTATGTCAGCGCCAAGGAAGTTGAAGGCCTGGTGAAACATTTTCTGGGACCGGGCGGTGATGTTTTTGAATATGGCCGCGGTAATCTGGTGGTGATTATTGAGCGCGCGGCCACGATTCGTAAAATGCTGCGCATGGTGCAAGCGATCGACATTGACCTGTTCGCGCATAACCAGGTCCGGTTTTTTAAGATTGAGAATGCCAATGCTCAGGATGTTGCTGCTGAACTTGAAGAAGTTTTTACATCTATCGGTATTGAAAGTACTCCCGAGAAAGGTCCTGGGATAAAATTCGTACCGGTTGAACGTATCGGCGGCGTGCTGGCGATTAGTTCAATTCCGGGAGTTTTCGAGCGCGTTGAAAGCTGGATTGAGGTGCTCGACACCTATGATGATATGGCCTCGGAGCAGGTGTTTATTTATTTTGTTGAGAACGGCAAAGCCGAGGAGATTGGCGAGGTTCTTGATCAGGTTTATACAACAAGCGGAAGCGGTGTGAGCCGCAACCGCCGCGATGTCCAGAGCCGTACCCGCAAGGATACCCGTAGCAAGAGCACCAATCGGTCTTCGCGCACGAATGAGGATTCTTCCATGCTTGAAGGTGAAGTCAACATCGTGGTTGATATTCCGACCAACGCCATAATCACGCGGGCCATTCCGCGGGATTACGAAATTATCAAACGCACCATGGTCACCTTGGACAGGATTCCCCGGCAGGTTCTTATCGAGGTGCTGATTGCGGAGGTAAAACTTGATGATAGTACGGCGTTCGGTGTTGAATGGTCGCTGTTGAGCCGTGAGGATGGTGCCACATTTGGTGGCTACAGTGGTGATGACAGGATCGGTGTGAGCGGCAGCGGGGCGCTTCCCGGTGTCGACACAATACCCACAGGATTTTCCTATGTCTTCGATAGTGATCGGCTGAATGTGTTTTTACAGGCACAGGCAAGCATGAATAAGCTCAACATTCTTTCCTCGCCCCATATTCTGGCCGTTGATAATAAGGAGGCTAGAATTGAAGTTGGCGAAGAGGTGCCTATTGTCACCAGTGAATATGTTCCACTGGATGTTGATTCCGACTCCTCAACTTCGCGGTCGGTTGAGTATCGTTCCACCGGTGTTATCCTGACCGTGACCCCGCGCATTAATGAACGCGGCCTGGTGGCCATGGATGTCAACCAGGAGGTGAGCAAGGCCGTGATCAATACCATCAGTGGCATTGAATCACCGTCTATCACTAATCGCAAGGCCGAAACAAGTCTGGTTGTGCAGGATGGACAGACAATCATAATCGGTGGACTCATTATTGACGAGACCAGTGAAGTTAAATCAGGCGTACCGTTTTTATCTTCTATACCGTTGATTGGTTACCTGTTTGGTACGACTACAACTACTGATAATAAGATCGAACTGATCCTTTTGCTTACCCCGCATGTGATCACGAATTTTGAAGAGGTTGACCTGATTACCGATGAATTTAAATCAAAAGTCGATAATTTAACCAGATTGATAAACAAGGGCGATGAGTACTGGGATGCCTATAAAACGGATGAGGCAGCAGTCCCCTGATAACAGGGGAGTTTGAACGGGTCTCTTTGTTCATTGCCCCTTAGCTGTGCGCAAGATATTCAGTTGTATAGTTTTTTTGAAAGGAACACAAGCATATGAAAGCAGGCATAATCGGGCTGCCGCAAACCGGCAAAAAAACGCTATTCTCAATTTTGACCGGCACGCAGCCCTCTAGCCAGTCTGACCAGAAAAAAATCCTGATCGGCACGGCTGATTTGCGCGACCCCCGTTTTGAAAAACTTGTCGAGATGTATCAGCCCCGGAAGGAGGTGCATGCGCGCATTGATCTGGCCCTGTTGCCGAAAATTGAGCGCGAGACCATCGTGCGTGGGGATGTTTTTAAGGATATCCTTGACCTGGATGCAATCTGTCATGTTGTGCGCGCTTTTGAGGATGATGCGGTTTATCATGCTGAAGGCTCGGTTGACGCGCTGCGCGACATAGAAATGATCAATAGCGAGCTGCTTCTGCATGATCTTGTGTTCGTGGAAACGCGGCTTGAACGCCTGGCCGTTGCTATTAAAAAAGTCAAGGACGAAAACCAGGTGAAGGAACGCGACTTGCTTGAACGGATGAAAACGCATCTGGAATCTGAGCAGCCCCTGCGCCTCATGGAAATCTCCCCGGAAGATGATCTGCTTCTTCGCAGCTATCCTTTTATTACCCGTAAGCAGATGGTGCTGGTGCTCAATGTGGCTGATGATGTGCTTGAAGGTTCTGACTTGATTGAGCGACTCGCCTCTTTGTGTGTGCGCGACCGCATGGAGATCATGCAGGTTTCCGCGCGACTGGAGGCTGAGGTGGCCGCGCTTGATTCCGAGGAAGAACGCCGTGAGTTTTTGACCGAGCTTGGTATCCAGCATTCGGCACTGGAGCAGTTAAGTACGCTGTGCATCAAGGCCCTGGGCCTGATATCGTTTTTCACCGTGGGTGAGGACGAGGTGCGCCAGTGGCTTGTGCGCGCGGGAGCTTCAGCGCCGGAAGCCGCCGGGGTTATCCATTCCGATTTGCAGCGCGGTTTTATCCGGGCCGAGACCTTTAAGTATGCCGACCTTATGGAACACGGCGATGAGGCCGGCCTTAAGGCTGCCGGCAAGATATATCTGAAGGGCAAGGACTACACTGTTGAGGACGGCGATATCCTCAATATACGCTTCAAGGTTTAGCAGGCTGTTAAAAAACACCTGTCTATTGCGTTGCGCTCATACAGGATTTGATATGGCGTTTATCCTGTAGGGTGGGTGCAACCCACCATTGACGGGTACATGTTTATCCGGTGGGTTTCGCTTCGCTGCACCCACCCTACGGTTGGGGCTTGGTGTTTTGGCCTGAAACTTTTTTTATCTCTCAACTCCGAACTCCCGACTCCGGACTGAATAAGTACTTGCCCTGTAGGCTGCATATATATTACACTGTGTTTGTGCGCCGGGAGCATCGGCGCACTTTTTTTAAAAGTATGGGGATGTGGCTCAGCTGGGAGAGCACTGCCTTCGCAAGGCAGGGGTCGAGGGTTCGAATCCCTTCATCTCCACCAAAGCATATCAAGCACTTGACAATACGTCAGGTGCTTTTTTTATGCGTACAAGGTTGATTCTTCAGGTTTTGAGTTTTGTTGATTTGAGCGGTCAAATGGTCAGCCTATAGGCAGGCGGCGGCTAAAATGTAAATTTTCATTAATAGAATAATAAAAATTGACATAGAATTATTGTTTTAGTATCTTAAAAAAATAAAATTAATAATTTATACACAAATGTATTAGTCAACTGCTGTGGGAACTGCGGGGGGAGTTAGGGGGTACAGGTTGAAACAGGGGGGGGGCACTATGACGCGAGTTAAAGTATACAAAAGCTATAATGTGCTATGTGAATATACAGAAGACAGGCCTGATGCTAACGTTCAGGTATATGCAAAAACTGAACAAGAGGCGCTTAACAAGGCTCAAGATTTGGTTAACAGGTGGCGCTATACCGTAACAGAAGTTTCCGAGATACAGGTGTAAGGTCATGATTAACATGTATGAACTTTGACGAGTGGGGTTTCTACGGTTAAACAGGAGAGAAGAATCAAGGTTTGGGGATATTTTAGGGGCGCAATTTTTATGTGATTTGAGCAATAAAAACCTTCCCAATAAGTTGTAACGCCAGTTCGTTTTCGCGTATTTCCAACAAATAAAAATCCAGTACAGAGCATAAAAGGCAAAGTCGCCACAAAGTGGGGCTCTGCTTTGTTTTGCTTCGCTTCGCAAATTACTATTAACTCTATTAAGCTAAGGACTTACGGGCTCGAATTCATCGCAGGCTATAACAGTTAGTTCTATTTCAGACTCAATTAGTCCCTGCGAAGGGACGTGAAATACCATTACTGCCATTGCAGTCGGAGAGTCGACTTCCCAGAGTATATCTCCATTACAAGGAACCAACTCAGTGCCTAACAGTATGCTTGAAAAAGAAAACACAAAAAGATCACCCATCATGTAGCCTGATCCTGAAATAGGATTTGGAAAAGTACTAGTGGAGTGTATCAACAGGCCCTGAATGTCATAACTATTTATCTTGCCCGCCGCTATTACTATTTTGCCCCCCTTGGACGTTGAAATACTCATAGACATTTCAGTGCTCTCAAGGCAAAGACTTTTCGGCGCCTTTATCTTTTTAGCCATTACCGGCCCGGCCAGCGAAAAAATAAAAACAAAGGCCAGGATTGTTAGAAATATTTTTTTCATTTGAAGCCCCTTTCTATAAAGGTTAATTAATAATAACCATGTAGAACAATTTGCTTCGAAAAACAAGTGTCTTGCTTTTTTGCAAAGGTTTAAAGGGGAATGGGCAGATGCCGTTAATAATGCGGGGAAAAAAGTTTTAAAAAATGGGGCAGGTTTAAAACCGGTTGGAACTTTTTATGTAATTCCGCAAAATTTTTTGAGAGAAATGGTATCATATTGTTTGCAGGCTGCTTGAATTGGCTATAATATATATGTGTGTTATAAATAAAAATAATCTTATTCTGGCATGGCATCGGCGTAGCATGTATGAGTGTATACATGGCAATTAAATAAGCATTTATTGAAGTGGATAATAGTATGTTCCAAGGAAGACAAAAATTTAGCATGGTAGGAGTATTCATTGCGGCATGCATGGCCGCAGTACTGTGCGCAGGCACGGCAACAGCCGGCGATGATTCTTTTACATCCGCAAACCCTGAGCAGATTGCAAGCAGGAATGCTGTTATGGAGCGGATATTTCGTGATATACCCCCGGCTGGTCAAAAGGTTTCGCAACCCCTGATCGACAAGGTGTATGAAGGGCGGCGCGTTCCGGTGATCGTGCGCCTGCGCGAAGCTGATCTGCCCTATGGTATTTTCGCGGACAAAACACGGCAGCGCTCCACGATGATTAACCGCTTGCAGGACACGGTTGTTGAAGACGTGGCAGCTTTGAGCGCAGACGGCAAGGTCGGTCTGCATGCCAAGCGTTTCACTATGATTCCTGCCATGGGCCTGCAGGTTGACGCGTTGGAGCTTGAGGCCTTGATGGCTCACCCAAATGTTATCGATATTGTAGAAGACGTGCCCGTTCCGCCGACATTGGCCCAAAGTGTTCCGCTGATCGGCGCAGGGACTGATGGTTCTTTTTCCACCTACACAGGCCTGGGCCAGGCAGTGGCCATTCTTGATACCGGGGTTGACTCTGATCATCCTTTCTTGAGCGGCAAGGTTGTGTCCGAAGCCTGCTATTCGTCCAATGTTTCGGTTGCTGGCGCTACAACCCTGTGTCCGGACGGCTCTGAGGCATCAACCGTAGCGGGCTCAGCCGAGCCTTGCGCTCGACTATGCCAGCACGGCACGCATGTTGCCGGGATCGCGGCCGGAAAGGGCAGCAGTTATTCAGGCGTTGCAAAGGATGCAACGATTATTGCCATACAGGTGTTTAGCCTTATTGATGATGTGGGTTTTTGCGGCAGTTCCAATCCATGCGTGGGGTCATATGGCGCTGACCAGATTCTTGGTCTTCAGCGGGTGTATGCCTTGAAGGACACCTACAACATCGCTTCGGCAAATATGAGCCTTGGCGCGGGTTCGTCTACATCCACGTGCGATACCAATGACCTCAAGCCAATCATCGACCAGTTGCGCGCGGCCGACATTGCAACGGTTATCTCCAGCGGTAATGAAGGGTATATAAATGCCATTGGAAGTCCTGCCTGCATTTCTACCTCGGTCAGCGTGGGCAGCACCGTAGATGCCACATATTCTATAGGCGAAGATATATACGAAGAGGATGAGGTGTCTTCCTTTTCCAACAGCGCGGACTTTTTGTCCCTGCTCGCGCCCGGCCAATGGATAACTTCGTCTGTTCCGGGGACCGGAGATGACACATGGCAAGGCACATCCATGGCTGCTCCGCATGTTGCCGGTGCCTGGGCTGTTCTCAAGCAGGCGCAGCCTGATGCCTCTGTGGCCGAAGTGCTGAGCGCGCTTCAGGATACCGGGGTACCAATAACCGACACCCGCATCGGAGCCGGCAGCAGGGTTACACCGAGAATTGATGTGCAGGCCGCACTTGCAGCTCTGGCGCCATGCGTAGTCGACGCCGACTGTGACGACGACATTGCATGTAATGGCGAGGAAACCTGTTCGGGTGGTCTTTGTGTTGCGGGTACGTCCACCTGTGAAGCTGACGAATACTGTGATGAGGTGGGAGACGCTTGCGTTGAATGCCTGGACGGAAGTCAATGCGGGGTTTTATATTTGTGTCAAGACGCCATGTGCGTTCTTGGTCCGGATTATTCATCTTTGACGACGGTTACCCTCAAGGGACCCGGCATAGTGGAAGTAGCCTTTGAACCGGATTTGATCAATATCGCGGGGATTGAGTTGACCGATACGACTGAGGATTCCTCGCTGAGCATAAAATCGACGCTGAAAAAAACCCCCATATATCTTGATGAAATTGATATTGAAGGTTCATTAAAAGCCATCAAGGGTAAGGCCGTTGTGCTGACTGGCGCGTTGACGGCAACCGGCGGCATTGCCAAGATGCAGATTGCCGGAGCTGAACCGGGAAGCAGCATTGAGGCCGAATGGATCGACAAGCTGACAATTAAAGGTGATTTTGCCGGTCACATTGAGGCCGCATGGATTAATAAGCTATCAATTAAAGGTGATTTCGCCGGCCATGTAGATCTCACGGGCGAGGAAACCTCTTCGAAGGGTTTCACCTTGGGCAAAGCATCCATCAAGGGTTCGCTTTTGGACTCAATCTGGCATGTCAGCGGTGATGTCGGCTCCATCAAAGTGGGTACCTGGGGTGCCGGCAGTATATTTGCCGTTGGCGTGGATGCTGGTATTGATGGTCAATTCTTTACCGATGATGATTATGTTACAGGCGGATTGCTTGGCAAATTTAAATATAAATATTATGACATTGATAACGGCGGTGAAAAATTCGGCATCATTGCCGATGAGTTCCTCAAAATCAAGATTCTCCTTCCGTTACACGAGTATGATTTCACCATCGAGCAGTTATAGCAGCTAATAAAAACTTGTTCAGTCCAAGAAAAATCCCGCAGCGTGTGGGGAAGTAAAAAGGCCCTTGGTAAATCGAGGGCTTTTTTATGCTGTTCAGCGGTGTTTAAGACAGGCGTTGGCAGCGAGCGCGTGTGAAATTTAACATGCTAAAACATTTCCATAGCGCTCTTGACCGCCATGAGTAAAATTGCTATTCTCGTTACATATTTTTCAACAAAAGCATTAAAAAAATAATAAATCCCAGCGATTTCGTGCCTGACAGGGTATAATAAAACAGTCTGTAGTAATAAATTTAAATCATAAAAGTGGGTAAAATTATGCTGCAAAAAAGCTTTCTTAAACTGGCGGCCAGTGTGTTGCTGTTGCTGTGTGTAACATCAAATGCGTGGGCTGGATACCTTGTGCCCGACACGGGCGATCCCAATGAGCAGGTCTGTAACCCGAGAAGATCATTCTATGACAATCGCGACGGGACTATAACTGACATTTTGACCGGGCTGCAGTGGCAGCAGCTGCCTAATTCAACCCTGAAAACCGCATTTAATGCCGGAAGCTACTGCGACAATTTAATCTTCCCGGTCAATGGCCATAGTGATTGGCGCCTGCCCACCGTGCAGGAGCTTGCAACTCTTGTGGACCATGGCAGGTCAAATCCTGCGATAGATTTGACTTATTTCGGCATGACCTCTGAGTCCAAATACTGGACCGCAGATTCCCCCCCCCCCAACGCCTATCCCTGGTATATTGATTTCAGCACAGGCCGTGTTTATAAGGGCGATGAATCGAATACAAACACCCTATCCGTTCGCGCTGTGCGCGGCCCCTCCTATGAGCCTGTAAATCCCTTTGTTGATAACGGTGACGGCACGGTCAGCGACCCTGATACGGGTCTCATGTGGCAGAAAAGCGGCAGCGATTCTGGCAGGAAGAACTGGAGCGACGCTGGTGTCTACATTGAGAGTCTTAATGCTGTCAGTTATTTTGGCTATGATGATTGGCGCCTGCCCACCAGGAATGAACTGCAAAGCCTGCTTGACTATGATTCCTATAATCCGGCAACCCTATTTCCGGGTGCAAATACCAACAAATACTGGTCGTCAACCACACAATCCGGTACTACCAGCCTTGCGTGGTACATTGATTTCCAAATAGGAGCTGTGGACACCATTGCTAAAACCATCAATACTTATTCCGTGCGCGCGGTGCGCAGCGGCCCGTGCTTTGCAGAATGCCTCACTAATGAACACTGCGACGATGGTGTGGCATGTAACGGTGAGGAAACCTGTCGTGTGGCATGTGACGGCGAGGAAACCTGTACACCTTTCACCTGCGTGCCGGGCACGCCAACATGCGCAGTGGGTGCATACTGCTATGTGGTCGACGATGCATGCGTTGAATGTCTGATCAATGATCACTGCGACGACGGTGTGGTCTGCAACGGAGTGGAAACCTGTGCCAACGAAATCTGCGTTCCCGGCACATCAACCTGCGGGCTGTCGTACTGCAATGAAACAATTGATGACTGCGTGGAATGCCTCAATAACGGCCATTGCGCCAACGGTGTGTTTTGTGACGGCGTTGAGTTGTGTACCGGCAATATGTGTTTTGATGGACCCGAACCCTGCACTGGTGAGGACGAGTATTGCGAGGAGCAGGGTGACGGCCGCTGCGTGGAGTGCCTCGATGAAGGGGACTGTCCGGACGACGATTTGTACTGCACCGGTCCAAAAACCTGCGAGGATGGCATGTGTGGGTTTGAAGAAACATGCCCGGGCGAGCAGTGCAACGAGACAAGCCAGCAGTGCGTGGAATGTTTGACAGATGATCACTGTGACGATGATATATTTTGTAATGGCGCTGAGCAATGTATAGGTGATGCATGTTTTTTTCCGTGGGCAGACCCCTGCATCGGAGACGACTACTGCGACGAGTCACTGAATGCGTGCGTGGAATGCCTTATAGATGATCATTGCGCTTCAGGCTATGCATGTTTCTGGGGTATATGTGCTCCAGCCGGAGAGATGTGGATTGACAAGAGTAAAGTCAAGGCCGGGAAAACCGCAGGTACCGACAGCATGAAGCTCTCAGGTGTGCTGGATGCCGGTGAGGCTGATTTACTTGCGGCAGATGAGGTTGTGGTATCGTTTACGGCCGGGTATATACCCGATTCCGGTGTGATTGAATACAGATTTCCTGTCGCGGCAGAGTTTCTGAAGAAAGGCAAATACACCTCTCCAAAAATAAAACCTGTGGACAAGACCGATACGGTAAAATCGCTTGTTATAGATAGCAAAAAGGGCACATTTAAGTTTTCTGTCAAGAATGCAGATCTGACCGGTTTGAGCTGTCCGATAACCTGCAGGGTGAAAATTGAAGATGATGTTTATATTGCAGAGATGATTATGGTCGAGGGCCTCGTAAACGGCACAAAAAAACCCTGCCCGCTGCCGCTTCTGATGGGTGTGTATGCCAGCCTTGATGCCGAGAAAGTAAAGGCCAAGAAAAGCACGAAGACTGCATCCGATTCGATTTCAATTTCAGGGACCTTTACTATTGACGGTGAGTTTGATACGACCGAACCGTTAATAATTGCTCTCGGTAGTGATGAGTTTACCGTCCCGGGCACAGCCTTTGTTGAGAAAAAAGGCTCCTATAGTTGCAAGAACTATGACACTGGAGACGGGTTTGTCACCGTAAAATTTGATACCGTAAAGTGTACCTACTCGATCAAAATTAAAAGCACAACTTTGTCCGGCAGCGGCAATGTTGATTTCGAAATTGATCTTTTCGGCAATTCCCTCCAGGCCTCAAGTCAGATACTTTTGCCGCCCGACCCGTGAGGCAGTAAAAACCGGGGAAATTAAAGTGTTTTAATCGCTTGGGGTTAATTTCCCGCCGTTTACGGCGATGAAATTATAGTCTGCCTAACGAGATACCCCGTCCGCTTGCGCCGGGGTATCTCGTTTTTTTATAAAATCCGTAGGGCAGCTGTTTCTCCATTAAATAAAAATTTTGCATAGTCCCGGGGCGTGGAAAAATCATAACAGATAGATTGCATCTCTAATGCACATCTTTTGGTTTAGAGAGTCATTGTCATGTGATGATTCTTACCAATTGGATGTCCTTAATAGGGTTTATTAGGGGATTGACAGGTATTATTAAAAGTGGTATTCCCTCAACATACAAACAATGAGCCAGCATGAAGTATCGAATGTATGGTGTGGGCGATGCCTGAGATATGTAGGGCATTACCGTGCAACGATACGTAATTAAAAAAAAGAATACCGAATTATTATTATTGGTCCAATGCGATTTTGTTATTAACCTCTTGAAAAAGATATTCTTTGATCGCTTGCAATTATTCGAATTGAGTCTTGTTTGTCTGGTGTTGACTTGTTTTAAACCAGGGGCTGAAGAGTTCACAAGAGTGGGGGTGCTCATGCTGGAAAAAGACTCAAGATTTAGCGTTGACTTTGATCAGACTTCCATTGGTTTTGCACTTATTGACAGCAGTACTGGGAATTTCATCAAAGCCAATAAAAAGTTTTGCGATATTGTCAGTTTTGAGCCTGATTCCGCTGAGGGGCGTTCATTAATGGAAATAGCTCATCCAGATGAAATGAAGGCTAAGTTGCAGAATATGCAGGCCTTGTTAGAAGGAGGGTTGGATGAGTTTAATCTGTCAATGCAAGAAACTCTGGATGATGGTTCGATGGCTCACTGGAAACTTACCGTATTGATGGTAGGCGAATTTAGCGAGCATGATCGTTGTCATCTTGCGATAATTGAAAATCTTACCGCGCGTAAGAATGCGGAGGAAAAGATTCAAAAAGTAAATGATCTGCTGGGCCAGCGCGTAGTAGACCTCACGGCCGCTTTGGAGGAGAAGACGAAAGAGCTCGAGGTAACAGAAAAATTGCTTAAAGAAGAACTGCCTAAACTGAGGGAAGCGAATTAAAATTCCCAGGGGCCCTTATAGGTTTAATTGAGAAGGGAACCGCACTTGAAGCAGCTTTTGTCGGGCACTCAGCCGTTATGGTTGAGTGCTTTTGTTTTTTTTGATGGTCGCTTGTGCACAGAAGTTGGTTTTTTAAGTTTTTATGGTTGTGCGTTCGGATTCAAAATTTTTGTCACGGGTAGATGGTGTGCTGGCAAATGCCTGCGTGGCAAGCTGGTCGCAACATTCATTTTCCTCATTGCCCGCGTGTCCCTTGACCCAGACAAAGTGCACGTTGAGAGGCTCGCAGGCGTCAAGCAAATCCTGCCACAGGTCATAATTTTCGGCGGCATCCTTTTTGTTGCGCATCCAGCCGTTTGCCTGCCATTTAGCGGCCCAGCCTTTGCTGATGCCGTTAACCACGTATTGAGAATCTGAATGCACGACAACTGATACGCCGGGTTTAATGCTTTTGAGTGCCACGATGCAGGCCATCAATTCCATTCGGTTATTGGTGGTATGCTTAAATCCACCTGAGAGTTCTTGTCGTTTGCCCTTTGCAAGAATGACCGCGCCGTAGCCCCCGGGGCCCGGGTTGAACGAGCAGCCGCCGTCCGTGTAAATAATGAAATCTGCCTGCTCAGTTGAAATTGCAGGAGTGGGCGTTTTTGATTTTACGCTGCTGCGCTTTTTTTTGCCGGGCGCTGCTGACTGCGGTTTCTGCAGCCAGGACCTGGCCTCATCAATTGTCGGGAAGCCTTTGAAACGCGCCCCTGCAAACCCGCGCACCTGTTCCTCGGCATTGCCGGCTCCAAACCATGTTGAGAAGATGCCGGTTTTGCGGCCGCGTACGACTGCATAGTATTTTTTTGCGGAACCTGCCAAATTGTGTACCCTCGTTTGATTGTGAGACTAGTGGTCTGCCGTGCGCTATGGCAGGTTGCGCTGCGTTGGCCCTACGTATACCTGTCGCGGACGCCCGATTTTAAACGGTTTCGTGTCATGCATTTCGCGCCATTGTGCTATCCAGCCCGGCATGCGGCCGATGGCGAACATGACGGTAAACATGTTTGAGGGGATTCCCAGTGCCCGATATAAAATGCCGCTGTAAAAGTCAACATTCGGGTACAGCTTGCGTTCAACGAAATAATTATCATTGAGTACGGCTTCTTCAAGTTCCATTGCGATGTCGAGCAGCGGATCGTTGATGTTGCGTCCGGTCAGAAACGAGCTGCAGGCCTCTTTCAGGATTTTGGCGCGCGGGTCATAGTTTTTATACACCCGGTGTCCAAAGCCGAACAGCCGAAAACTGCTGCTTTTGTTTTTGGCCATTGCAATGACTTCTTTCACGCTGTGCCCTTTGTGCTGAATATCCTCCAGCATTACGATAACTTCCTGATTGGCGCCGCCGTGCAGGGGACCCCACAGTGCGCAGATACCGGCGCAGACTGAGGCATACAGGTTCACCATGCTGCTGCCTACCAGGCGCACAGTCGAGGTGCTGCAGTTTTGTTCATGATCAGCATGTAGGATCAGGAGTTTATTTAAAACTCGTTCGGCTTCCGGGTCGCATTCATAGGGTTTGACCGGGCTTGAGAACATCATGTTTAAAAAATTCATGCAGTATCTCAAATCGTGCCCTGGATAGACAAACGGTTCGCCAATCGATTTTTTATAGGAAAACGCTGCGATAGTTCTGATCATTGAAATCAATCGGGCGGCACTCACGTCAAATTGCCGGGGGTCTTCGTCATCAACAAAAGAATCTGGGTAGAAGATTGAAAGCGAGTTAACCATTGAACATAAAATTGCCATGGGATGAGCATGCGGGGGCATGCCCACGAAATAGTGAATCATGTCCTCATGCAGCATCGAGTTTTCTGTCAAATGACGCGAAAAAACGGTTTTTTGGTCGATGGTCGGCGGGCTGCCGTAAATCAGCATATAGGCGGTTTCGACAAAGGTCAGTTTTTCCGCCAGCTCGTTGATATCATACCCACGATAGCGTAAAATGCCTTTGTCTCCGTCAATGTAGGTGATTGAACTGGCGCAGGTACCTGTGTTTTGATAGCCGTTATCAAGGGTTATACAGCCTGTTTTTGCACGCAGTTCGGAGATATCTATCGCGCGTTCCTGCTCGGTTCCGTCTATCAACGGGAATTCATGTTCGCAATCGTCGATGATGATCTTTGCTTTTTTCATCATATTCTTTTCCCGGGTTCATGTGTCGCTTAGTATGAAATACGTAAAACGCGGCCGATGAGGTGTATGGTGTTCGTCGCGGGTAACGCGTATCGGGTTGTTGTCAAGAACGGCACGGAGTCTTAGGCGCACCGGAGCGTTTTGCGCTGCGCAGTCTGATCAATTTTGTTGCCGCGTGAACCCACAGCGGGCTTTTGCGGGTGAAGCACCGCGCTTTGCGCAGCTTACCTAAAAAGTCTTCAGGGTTTTTATAGTTTTCCATAACCATGGTGGCGCGTCCAATTTCACAGCTCAGGTGCGCGTCGCTGGCCACTACCGGTACTACGCCCAGCTTCCGTGCGTGGTTGAGAAGTTTACGGTCGGGGCGGTTGAACATGTTGCGCGCGTTGAAGACCTCAATCATGTCAATGCAATCGATAACCTGCTTAAGAGCGCTGGTGTTCAGGCGTGAGGAGCGCAGTTGATCAAAGGGGTGCGGCACGGATGCAAGGCCACCCTGGCGCTTGATTTCATCAACGGTTTCAAGCGGGCTGAGGCCGGGCGGGATGTGCTCGTTCAGGAAGTAACCGATGATTTCACCGTGCGTTGTCATGATTTCCTCGGCGATAATGACGGTTATGAATTTTGCAAGGGCTGCTGTTTCACGGGCGCCTTTCAGGCAGTTATGATCACAGATCGCCACAGTGTTGAGTCCGTTCTCAAGGGCCCGGGGTTCAATTTGGTCCGGGCGCAGGTTGGAACAGCCGGAGTAGTGCGTGTGGACATGCAGATCGAGGGTTATGCTCATGGCGATAAAACCTGTTTGTTTCAGAGCAATGTAATGTGTGCTCCGAGTGGTCAATGTATAGCACAAAGCATAGGTAAAAATCGGTGGTGTGTCAATACAATTAAGCCTGTCGGGTCGTACTCAAAGCGCCGCTGCAGTTGCCATATGGCTACGTTGTGATAGTGTGTCAGTGGTAACGTGTCTGCCACATGATTGTGTTTGTTGGAGAGAGTGTACATGCATCTTTTTGCGCTTACCTGCGATGAATTCTCAGAGGTTCTGAGCGTTGTTGGAACAAAACAGTTCCACGCAACTGCATGGTATCGTCACGTCATAAAAAACGGCAGGCCCGATAGTACATCTGTTTGCCGTCTGCCTGAGGATTTTGACTGGAGCGTTCCTGATATTGATGCCATGGACGAGCATGAAGGTGTTGTAAAAATAATTTTCAGGTTTGTTGACGGAGTTCGGGTTGAAGCGGTTGTTATTCCCTCGGAGCGCAGGACGACGCTGTGTGTATCAAGTCAGGCCGGTTGCCGAATGGGTTGTCTTTTTTGCCGCACGGGTGCAAACGGATTTAGCCGCGATTTGAGGTGTCAGGAAATTGTCGGGCAGGTATTTGCGGTGCGGCATGTTCTGGGGCGCAGCGTAGACAATATAGTTTTTATGGGTATGGGGGAACCGCTTGATAATATCGCCAACGTTGTTCAGGCTATACGGGTGTTGAGTGATCAGCGCGGTTTTGACATTGCCCCGCGTCATATAACGGTTTCAACTGCGGGCCTTCCGGACGGGATTCGTCATGTTGGCGATCTCGGTCTGCCGGGGTTGCGCCTTGCGATTTCACTTAATGCTGCTAATGATGAATTGCGTTCATCTCTGATGCCGGTGAATCGCAGGTATCCGCTTGCAGCGCTCAAACAGGCCCTGCAGGACTATCCTCTCAAAAAAAGAGAGATATTTTTTATTGAATACGTGCTTTTAAAGGGGGTCAATGACAGTCCTGATCATGGTGCGGAACTGGTTCGTTTTTTAAAGGGCCTACCGGTTCGGGTTAATGTTATCGATTATAATCCGGGCCATGGGAGCCGGTTTGAGAGCCCCGGGCTTGCGGCTTGTAAACGTTTTTGTGCGTTGATTGCCCGGCAAGGTATTTTTGTTCGTCTGCGTTCCTCGCGCGGGCATGGTATTCAGGCTGCCTGCGGTCAGCTGGGGGCCGGTTCCTGCTAAAGCACCCATGCTGTCGGTAAGGTTTTGAATCCCGGCAAATTCTATTTGAAAGTATCCTGTAAAGTATGCTATTTTCTTTCAATTTTCATGAGTGGCATGAGTCGGAACCATTGAGTGGATTCTTTAGTTAACCGCCATTCGTAGCGCATTGGACATGTATGGACAGCACCAAGATTTTAACGGTATCGGAATTGAACCGCCGTATTAAAGCTTCGCTTGAAGCCGGTTATGCTGATACGTGGGTTGAGGCGGAGATTTCCAATTTGCGCGTGCCTTCATCCGGGCATAGCTACATGACCCTCAAGGATTCCGCCAGCCAGATGAGGGCGGTTATGTTTCGCTATGCCCGCAAACGGTTGCGTTTTATCCCGCAGGACGGGATGAAGGTTATGTGCTTTGGAAGCATTACTCTCTATGAACCGCGTGGTGAGTATCAACTGACTATAGAGCGCATGGAGCCGCGTGGTGTCGGCGCGCTTCAGCTCGCTTTTGAACAGCTGAAAAATAAGCTTGCAGCCGAGGGCCTTTTTGATGAGAAGCGCAAAAGGTCTCTGCCGTATCTGCCGCAGCGCATTGGTGTGATTACGTCCGGAACCGGTGCGGTGCTGCGCGACATCCTGCAGGTGCTGACCCGGCGCTTTCCGGGCCTGCATATTAAGGTGCTGCCGGTTGCGGTTCAGGGCGATGGTGCTGCGCAGGAAATAGCTGAGGCAATTGCCGCGGCCAATGTGCATGCTGTTGCCGATGTGTTGATTGTGGGACGCGGCGGCGGTTCGCTTGAGGATTTGTGGGCTTTTAATGAGGAATGCGTGGCTCGGGCGATTTATGGTTCGGCTATTCCGGTGATTTCCGCGGTGGGCCATGAAATTGATTTTACCATTGCCGATTTTGTTGCTGATATGCGTGCGCCCACGCCATCGGCTGCAGCGGAGCTGGCTGTGCGCGAAAAGCATGAGCTTGTCCGGACAGTGGCAACCCTGCATGCCGGTCTTGCACGCAGGGTGCTTCAGCGCATAGCAATCGAGAGGACTGCGGCGCGCAGTGCTGCTGACCGTCTTGGGCGCAGTGTTCGTATAATTACAGATGCACAGCTTGCCCATGATGATTTGCAGCAGCGCCTGTTGCAGGTCCTGCCGCGGGTGTGCGCTGCTCGCCGGACGGCTGAGCAAGCTATCCGTGCCCGTCTGCTGGCGCTTTCGCCCCGGCAGCGTATTAAAGCATATCGTGGCGCCGCAAGTTTTTTAAAGGTTGCCCTTGATAGAAACACTGCGTTTGCCCTGGAGCGCATGCGCTCACGCCTGCAGACTGGCCTGGCCCGCTTGAGCGGGCTGAATCCGGCTGCTGTTCTCGCACGGGGTTTTAGCATCGCGCGCGTGCAGCCCTCCGGTAGTGTTGTGCGTCGGGCAGTTGATGTGCGTGCCGGTGACCGGCTGAAGGTTGAGATGCACCAGGGCAGTGTAGACTGTCTGGTTGAAAGGGTGCATGAATAGTAGTATGCTGTTTCAATAGAACGGGAAAAATCATGGCTGAGAAAAAATTTGAAAACGCAATTAAGGAGCTTGAACAGATAGTTGAGCAGCTTGAGGATAGTGAATTGTCGCTTGATGATGCTCTTAAGTTCTTTGAGCGCGGCATTAAGCTGTCGCAGCTCTGTTCTGCAAAGCTTGATGATGCTGAGCACAAGGTTGAGAAATTGGTTAAAGGCGCAGATGGATCGGTGCGCCCGGTTCCCTTTGAGGAAACAGACGGGGAAACATGAGTCTGGATATTGCACGGTATGTGAAAGACCGAGCGGACCTGGTTGAGCGAACGTTGGAAGAGGTTCTGCCTTCGCCTGACTGCCAACCGGCCCGGTTGCACGAGTCCATGCGCTATGCTGTGCTGGGTGGCGGCAAGCGTCTGCGCCCGGTTCTGGCCATGGCTGCCGCCGAGGCTGTCGGGGCTGATTCTGCTGGTGTAATCAGGGAATCCTGTGCGCTTGAACTTCTGCACACCTACACGCTTGTGCATGATGATCTGCCGGCAATGGATGATGATGACTATCGTCGCGGTCGACCGGCAACCCATAAGGTTTACGGGGAGGCAATGGCAATACTTGCCGGTGACGCCCTGCAGGCGCTGGCCTTCGGCCTGCTGGCTACGGGCCAGCATCCGGCAGAAAGAAAAATCGACGTGATGCATCTCCTGGCTGAGGCCTGCGGTTCTCAAGGTATCGTCGGCGGCCAGGTGGTTGATATTGAATCCGAGGGCACGCAGATTGATGCCGCAGTTCTTGACTATATTCATCGGCATAAAACCGGATGTTTGCTGCGGGCATCAGTTCTGCTGGGAGCGCTGCTTGGCGGCTGCAGTCCGGAGCAGCATTGCCGCTTAAGCAATTACGGTGAGGCAATTGGGCTGTGTTTTCAGATTACAGATGATATTCTTGATGTGCTGGGTTCAAGTGATGAGCTCGGCAAACCGGCTGGCAGTGATCAGGCGCGTGGCAAGGCTACGTATCCCAGCATCAACGGCATGGAAGCCTCGCGCCGCAGGCAGTCGGAGCTGTATTCCGATGCAATCGCAGCGCTTGACATATTTGATGAAAAGGCCGACCCGCTACGCGAGATGGCCCGTCTTATTATTGAACGTAACAAATAACATGTGGAAGAACTGATGACAAAAATACTTGATCACGTGAGCGCTCCTGCAGACCTGCGCACACTATCGCCGGAGCAACTGGAAACACTGGCCGCAGAGGTGCGCCATTTTATTATTGAAACAGTTGCACGAACCGGGGGGCATTTGGCTTCAAGCCTGGGAGCGGTTGAATTGACCATTGCGCTGCATTATGTTTTTAATACGCCGCATGATCGGATTGTATGGGACGTGGGGCATCAGAGCTATGCCCACAAGATTCTTACCGGCCGCGCGAAGGCGTTTGAAACCCTGCGTCAGCAGGGCGGGTTGAGCGGATTTCCTAAACGGGATGAAAGTCCCTATGACAGTTTTAATGTCGGCCACAGCAGCACGTCGATTTCCGCCGCGTTGGGCATGGCCCAGGCCAGCTGTTTGAATGGCAGTCAGCGCAAAGCAATCGCCGTTATCGGCGATGGGTCCCTCATGGCCGGTATGGCGCTTGAGGGTCTTAATTATGCCGGTCACATAAAAAAAAACCTGCTCGTGATTCTTAATGATAACGAGATGTCAATTTCACCTAATGTCGGCGCTCTTTCTTCAGCGCTTTCACGGATTATTTCCGGTCAGGCATACAACAGGTTTCGTGACAGGGTTCATATGTTGTTGGAAAAGATTCCCGGTATCGGTAAATCCATGTCCCGTATTGCGCGTCACAGCGAAGATTTTATGAAAGGGCTTTTTGTGCCCGGTTTAATATTTGATGAATTCGGCTTTAATTATATTGGTCCGGTGCTGGGGCACAGGATTGATCTACTCATTGAGAATTTGAAGAACATAAAAAATTTAAACGGACCTGTGCTGCTGCACGTGATTACCAAGAAGGGCAAGGGCTATGAACCCGCTGAAAAAGATCCGACCTATTTTCACGGTGTCGGGCCTTTTGACCGCGACAGCGGCAAACCCCGGCCCAGCACGTCGCCAATTTCATACACGGCAATGTTCAGTCGGGCACTGATGCGCGAGTCGGAAAACGATGCGCGGATCGTGGCCATTACGGCCGGCATGACGACCGGAACCGGGCTTGAAGCTTTTCAAAAGAAATATCCTCAGCGATTTTTTGATGTCGGTATTGCAGAGCAGCATGCCGTTACCTTTGCCGGCGGCCTTGCGGTTGAAGGCCTGAGGCCGGTTGTGGCGATTTACTCTACGTTTTTGCAGCGTTCCTATGATCAGGTGCTGCATGACGTATGCATGCAGAACCTGCCGGTTATTTTTATGCTTGATCGCGCTGGACTGGTTGGCGAAGACGGTCCGACCCATCATGGGCTTTTTGATGTTTCCTTTTTGCGGCCTATGCCTAACATGACGTTTATGGCGCCCAGGGACGAAAATGAGCTGCAGCACATGTTCCATACCGCGTTGCAGATCAATGGTCCGGTTGCGATTCGCTATCCCCGCGGCTCAGGCTACGGTGTTGAGCTTGATCAGGATCCCCGCGTTTTGCCGCTTGGCAAAGCTGAAGAGCTCAGAAAGGGCGGCGATATTGCTCTGTTTGCCATCGGTGCAACTGTGTATCCGGCCCTGCAGGCAGCTGATCGTTTGGAAGCCGACAGGATCGGGTGCGCGGTTATCAACGCTCGTTTTATAAAGCCGCTTGATGAACAGATGGTGTGCGCATACGCAAAAGATGTGCGGCTTCTCGTCAGTGTTGAGGAAAGTATGCTTCAGGGCGGTTTTGGTTCAGCTGTGCTTGAGCATTTGCAGGCAGCCGGTTGCGCGATACCGATGCTGCGTCTTGGAATTCCTGATACCTTTGTAGCCCATGGTACTCAAAAACAGCAACGCGCCCGCTGCGGTATTGATGCCGATGGTATTTACGCGGCCGTGCGTGCTGCGCTTGAGAAGCAGCCGAGGCCGTGACCGCACAAAAAAAAATTCCGTTGGATAAACTGTTGGTGCAGCAGGGGCTTGCACCTGACGTAACTGCTGCCCGGGCATGTATCATGGCCGGTGATGTTGTGGTTAATGATCATCTGGTTGATAAACCCGGTACGCCGATATTGCCGGATGCGCAGGTGCGCCTGAAAAAAACGCCGGGCCGATATGTCAGTCGCGGTGGTGATAAGCTTGCCAGACCGCTCGACGTCTTCAAGGTATCCGTTCAGGGCAAAGCTGTTATTGATGTCGGGGCTTCTACCGGCGGTTTTACCGATTGTCTTCTTCAGCATGGCGCCGCGGTTGTTTTTGCCGTTGATGTTGGTTATGGTCAGCTGGCCTGGAAGTTGCGGCAGGATCAGCGGGTTGTGGTGCTTGAGCGCACCAATATCCGTGCGGTCAGGCTTGCTATGCTTCAACCTGCTCCGGACTGTGCCGTTATAGATGCTTCATTTGTCTCACTTAAAGGGATACTGCCGTCTGTTATGTCCCTGTTGCCTGCACAGGGGTACATACTGGCCCTGGTGAAGCCTCAATTTGAAGTTAATCGGCGGGGGCTTGCAAACGGCGGCATTGTGCGTGATGAAAGACAGTATCAGGAAGTCTTTAAGACCCTGATCAGCAATGTGCACGCGTTGGGTATGCACGTGGTCGGCATACTGGAATCTCCCATTACCGGCCAGAAGGGTAACCGCGAGTTTTTTATATACCTGCGTCTTCCGTAGTATTGTATCGGTGTGTTTAGACGGTTGCGTTGATACCAGCTTTTGCCGCCTGAACGTTCGGATTAACTCTTCGCTCCACAAGGATACGCCCCGGTGGAGTCATGCTATGCGTAATTCTGCGCACATTAGATCTCAAACAGTTTGGTGGGGGTGCATGCTGCATTCGCAGGGTCGGATTGGTTGTCCCGATCGTGTTGCCGTAGTGCCTGAATGCGTGCCAGTACCGGTGGATGCGAGTATGACAGCATTACCTTGAGGGGATGTGGGGTCAGGTTGGAGAGATTGTCAATGCTGAGTTTTTTTAAGGCGCTGATCATTGATTCCGGCATGCCGGTCGTATCAGCGGCGAAGCGGTCGGCCTCATATTCGTTGCGGCGCGAAAGCGCGTTGCCGACGATGGACAGCAGCATGTCCAGCGGCGCGTACAGGAATCCGAAAAAAACCAGGCTCGCGTAGATTGAAATATGCTGCATCTTAAACGCGGCGAAAAGGTGCGGGTTCTCCATAAAAACAGACAGGATGGCGAACATAAGGGCGCTGATTGTCAAAGACATGCATAGATGTTTGAGAATGTGTCTTTTTTTGTAATGACCAATCTCGTGGGCCACAATGGCCAGTAATTCTGGCAAGCTGTGTTTCTCTATGAGGGTATCAAACAGCACCACGCGCCGAAATCGGCCGATGCCGCTAAAAAACGCATTTGATTTTGAGGATCGTTTCGATCCGTCCATAGTGAATACCCCCTTTATTTTAAACTGCTGAGTCCGGGCATAGGAGGAAATCGCATCCTTTAATGCGCCTTCCGGCATGGGTGTGAATTTGTTGAAAAGGGGCATAATGATGACTGGAGCCGCGAACAGCAGAAAAAGCTGGAAAACGCACAGCGCTCCCCAGCAGTAAAGCCAGGCGAGTGCGCCGGTTTGTTCGAAAAACCAAAGCACCAGGCAGAGAAGCGGTCCGCCCAGTACCACAGTGAGTAAACATATTTTTAGAATATCACCAAAGAAGGTTTTGACGGTTGTTGTGTTGAAACCGTATTTCGCTTCTATCATAAAGGTGGCGTATGCTGAAAACGGAAGGCTGAGCGCACCAGATGCTGTAAGCAGCAGGCCTAGATAGATCAGACCGGTCAGGATACTGCCCAGCCCGAAACTGCGCGCAGCCGTGTCACACAGGTTGAAACCTCCCAGCAGGATGAAGATAACCGTTACCGTTGTGGTCAGTGTAGCAGTCAGCAAAGAGAAACCGGTTGTTTCACGCAGATACATTTGCGCTTTTTTGTATTTTTCAGCATCGTAACAGTCTCTGAATTCTTTTGGCAAACTGGTTTGAATGCATTTGAGATTGAGTCGCTCCACGATCAGGTTAAGGGAAAAACTGATGAGAATAAATGCAAGAACAACAATAAGGTAGGGGTTCATGACGGAATCTCGCTCGTTGGCATACTAGTTTTGTGGATATTTAATCGTTAGTGTACCCAAGTATGCTATAAATCATAAATTATAACATGTTGAAGCTTTAGTGCCCTAAGAATGTAGTACAGGTTACCGTGTTGTACAAGTGGTTTTTGGGGCGTATTTTTTGTTGTTTTAATGGTGTATAGCGCTTCGTGGACTGCATGCTCAGTTTTGGTTATGCAATAAAATAGTTGACAATCGTAAAGTAATTATTTATATGTATATAATATAGATCGTCTAAGAAAAAATATAAAAACATATAACAGTCTTAATAATCAATAAAATACGAAGGGTGTTGCAATGAGGAAAAAACAGCCGGATGATGTCCTTTCAAAAGAGATTCTCAATACACGCGAAGCCGCAGGACTTTTAAAGGTTACAACGCAGACAATAAAAAATTATATTTATTCCGGTAGGCTGCAGGCTCTTAAAACCCCGGGTGGGCATCACCGGATTCGCCGGCGTGATCTGCAGAGCCTTGGTTTTGTCGCTGATGACAGCAACGGACCGCAGAGTCTCTCAAGGGAAGACCTGTTTACGGCGTATACCGGTTTGGTGGGTACGCTGGTTGAAACGGTTGAAGCGTTGATTAAAGCCCTTGATATGCGTGATATTCTCAGCTCTGGTCATTCCGCACGGGTAGCCCAGCTGTCCTGTTCGGTTGGCATGCGCATGGGTTTAGCCGAAAAGGATATTCAGGATCTGAGATTGGCGGCGCTTCTGCATGATGTGGGCAAAATTGGTATCAGCGATGCTATCCTCGGCAAACCCGGCCGTCTTACCGAGCAGGAGTTTTATACCGTTAAAAAGCATTCTGAAATCGGTGAGAAGATTGTTTCCGGCGTGGCCTACCTGAGCAGTGCAGCGCCTGTCATCCGGCATCATCATGAGTTCTATAATGGTAAAGGCTATCCGGATGGGATCGGCGGCGATGATATTGAACTTGGTGCCCGTATTATTTCGGTAGCTGATGCTTTTGATTTTTTGCGTTCTGATCTTTCTTTTCGGGCACCGCTATCAATAGCGGATACCCTGCAGGAAATTCAAAACGGTGCAGGCATGCAATTTGATCCTAGTGTTGTTGAGGCCTGCGTTGATGTCATTCGGGAACGAACCCAGCAGGTGCACTAGGTGTACCGGGACCTACACGGTTTGCTGTGATGGAAGATCTTATTGAGGTCACGGTGCGTGAATCCGTTCCTGATCTGGCTACCGGACAGTATAAGGTGGCCCTGCAGGAGCGTGCAACCGGCAGGGTGCTTTCAATCTGGGTAGGGCAGTGTGAGGGCAGTGCCATTGCACTGGGCCTTGAAGCTGCCTGGACGCCGCGCCCTATGACGCATGATCTTATGGAGCAGGTGATTAAAACACTGGGAGCACGTGTTGAACGCGTTGTGATTACCGACGTGCGTGAAAATACCTATCTGGCTGTTCTCTGCCTTATAAAAGACGATCAGGAATTAATTATTGATTCTCGCCCAAGCGACGCGATTGCCCTGGCAATACGGGTCGGCTCACCCATATTCGTCAGCAGCCATCTTGAAGATAAAATGGCTGATGAACTGGACGATTTGTTTCAGCAGTTGGAACCCAGAGATACGGTGCACTGATCAGTGACTATGCAGGCTGTTGCATTGAAAAGCTCTTCTGTAACAGGAGGGCTTTTTTAGTGATCGGGGTATAAGCCGACGTTTTTTTGTAGCTTGAGTGGGCTGGGCTGGTATATACTTGCCTGACACCACGATGTGTGTATGTGACCTTGTCGAAACAGGAGGTTGGGAATGAAAAAAATCACGGTACTTGATATTCAGCGGTTTAAACAGGAAGGCCGTAAAATTAGCATGCTGACGGCCTATGACGTGCAGATTGCCAGGATACTGGACGCATGTGAAATTGATATGATTTTGGTTGGCGATTCGCTTGGTAATGTTATTTTAGGATTTGAGAATACACTGCCGGTGAGTATGGATGACATGGTTCGCCACACTCAGGCTGTCGTTCGCGGGCGCACGAGTGCGTTTGTGGTGGCAGATATGCCGTTTATGTCATATCAGGTATCATGCGAGGACGCACTGCGCAATGCCGGTTGTTTGATAAAGGAAGCAGGCGCGGAGGCGGTCAAGGTTGAAGGTGGAGTTAATGCGGCTCCGGTTATCCGGGCAATTGCCCGGGCCGATATTCCGGTTATGGCGCATATTGGCCTTACCCCGCAGTCGGTGCATCGCATGGGAGGGTTTCGGGTGCAGGGGCGTGAGGAACAGCAGCGTCAAAAACTGCTTGCTGATGCCATGGCGGTTGAGGAGGCTGGGGCGTTCAGTGTGGTGCTTGAATGTATTCCGGCTGATTTGTCAGCGGAAATCACCCAGCGTATTTCCATTCCCACAATAGGTATCGGCGCAGGTCGTGAGTGTGATGGACAGGTTCTTGTGATCAATGATGTGCTTGGCCTGTGCGGACCGTTCCGGCCTAAGTTTGTTAAACAATATGTACAGCTTGAGGGTATCATACAGAAAGCCGTTGGTGAGTATATTGAAGAGGTCCGGGGCGGCGTGTTTCCAAGTGATGACTATTGTATGAAGTAGGAAACGTCTATTCCTTGCGTACATGAAATCATGATTTTCCACGGCTCTTGACGCATAACCATTATACGGAGATTATTCGGTATGAACATACTCCATAGCGTGGCAGACATGCATCGCTATGCCGATGAGGCGCATCAAAGCGCGCGTCGTATCGGCTTTGTTCCCACTATGGGTTTTTTACACGAAGGCCATGTGAGTCTTATGCGCATTGCCCGGCAGCAAGCTGATGTGCTTGTTGTCAGTATTTTTGTAAATCCGACGCAATTTGGGCCGGGAGAGGATTTTGAGACATACCCTCGCGATTTTGAGCGGGATCGCGCTTTGGTTGCCGAGGCGGGAGCCGACTGTCTGTATTATCCGGACGTGTCCGAGATGTATCCGCCTGGATATCAAACAACGGTTAGCGTGCGGGATGTTACTCAAAACCTGTGTGGATCATCTCGGCCAACGCATTTTGATGGAGTGTCAACGGTTGTCGCCAAGCTATTTTACGCGGTAAAGCCTGACTGTGCGGTTTTCGGACAAAAAGATTTCCAGCAATTGGTTGTGATTAAGCGCATGGTGCAAGATCTAAACATGGATGTTGAGATCATCGGTGCCCCGATTGTACGTGAAACCGACGGGATTGCCATGAGTTCGCGCAACAAGAACCTTGCGTCCGAGGAACGCGCCGCCGCGCGCAGCCTTTCGCGCGCGCTTGACGCTGTGAGCGCACGTATAAAGGCCGGTGAGCGCTCTGCCCAGGCACTTATTGAACAGGCCCGGGCGATTATCAGCGCGGAGACGCTTGGGCGCATAGACTATATTAAGATATGCGACACTGAAACCCTGCAGGACGTTGAAATCCTTGAGCGTGAGGCTGTCATGGCGCTGGCGGTTTTTTTTGAAAAAGCCCGTCTGATTGATAATGTTGTTTTGTGCGTAGATGAGCTGAAGACCTGATACGAAACATTGACTGACAGGGCATAGATAGACATGCTGAACCATGGCCGCTAAAGATCATACCGTAACATTCCTGCCTGAAAATAAAAGCATCCGGGTTGAACATCTCAAAACTATTTTCGAAATGATCAGGGGGGACAATTCTGAGGGTATTCAGCTTTTTTTCTCCTGTGGTGCTGAAGGAATTTGCCAGAAGTGCAAGGTGCGTAGCTTGCAGGGCATGGGTCCGCTGACGGCAACAGAGAAGGGCTGTCTGAGCGATGAGGAGCTTGCCCGCGGCATTCGTCTTGCATGCCAGGCCCGGGTTGTGCAGGACTGTCAGGTTGAAATTCAATACAAACGTCCATTCACGATTGCGCTAACCGATGAGGTTATCGAATTTCAGGGCAGAGCGCGTTTGCAAAAGCTTGTGGTTGGATCCGGTGATGATGGCCAGCCCCCGGGTTCGGGCATGATTCTGAAAGCCGCCCTGGAAGCTGGATTGAGTGTTTCCGCAGAGGAATTGGAGACGCAGGCGGCGGATTGCCGGATGAAAAATGACGGGGCACATGCGCCATTGTGGACCGCTGTGTTTCTCGACGAGAGCCTGATTGCCCTTGAATCGGGAGATACATGCGCTGTCCTGTATGCCGTTGCGGTTGACCTGGGAACAAACACACTGGAGGTATCTCTGGTGGATGTGGTTCTCGGTCGTAAAATCGGGATGGTCACGGACAGCAACCCACAAATTGAGCTGGGCGATACGTATGCAGCCCGGCTGGGCATGGCGGAGGAGGATGAGTTTAATCTTGATATCTTAAACGAGGAAATTATCCTGCGCATTGATATTCTTATTCATGAATTGTGCGCGGCGTGTACTGTTTTGCCCGAGCAGGTTTATGAGATCCTTGTTGCAGGCTCAACCGGGATGCTGCATTTGTTTTTGATGCGTGCTCCCGATCCGCTTGAGCAGGCTGCTGCTCCCCAGGGGCGGCTCACTGCCGGGCAACTTGATCTGCATTCGGTAGCTCAGGCCGGCGTTACGCTTCTGCCGGTGATAGGCGCTTGTGCCGGCTCTGATATAACTGCGGCCATACTTGCAACGCGCCTGCATCGCAGCAATGAGACATCGCTGCTGCTTGATCTGGGATCTAGTACCAAGGCAGTGCTGTATCATGAGGGAAGTTTGTTTGCATCCATTGTCGACCGCACCGCAGTGCTTGACGGTTCAGGCCTGTATTGTGGTATGCGTCCGGAAACAGGTGCTGTATCTGGAGTAAGCCTGAGTGGTTCGGGTGATATTGATATTGCTGTTATCGGTGAAAGTCTGGCACGTGGTGTATGCGGCAGTGGACTGCTTGAACTGGTTGCTTGCCTGCATCAAGCCGACATGCTCGATTCCAATGGTAATCTTCCTGCTGGCCGGGGAGATTGCACAGGGCTTCTTGGAAACCACCTGACTACAGTCGAGGGCAAGCCTGCGATCGTGCTGTTTAGAGATGCAGGTGATTTTTCGACGGACATCTGTGTCACCCAGCAGGATATTTTTAAACTGATTGAGGCTCGGGCGCGTATTGTGTCTATGCTGGAGCATGTATGTGCACAGGTCGGTGTACTCTTCAGCGATATTAGTCAGGTTCTTGTCAGCGGAGCGCTTGGCGGTTCACTGTCCGGGCATGTTTTGACCATTCTTGGCTTCTTACCAGCCGTTTTAGCTGAACAGATTGTTTTTGTTGGTAATGCATCCAAGAATGGCGTGCAACGGGCACTGCTTGATAAAACCATAGCAGATGATGCCGAGGAATTGGCGCAGGCAGTGGTCCTTGTTCCGTATCCGGATAATGATTCGGCACAGAATAGACGGCAGTTCTAGCTGTTTTTTCCGAAAGGCAGCCCGGCACTCTGCCGTGTCGGATGATGATGCTCAGGGGCCTGGCGATATTTCTCACAATTGAGCCCGTGGTTGTCTTTTTTTAAACATATCGTTTTGTTGGAGCTTGTTTTTTTGTTTCAGCGTATAAAAAACTTGATTTTTTTTCTGCATAAGTTATATAATGTCCCCCTTTATCTAAGACGGGGGCGATTAACTCAGCGGGAGAGTGCTACCTTCACACGGTAGAAGTCACTGGTTCAAACCCAGTATCGCCCACCAAGCCAAGAAATTACTTGGAAGAATACCGCGGCTTTCAAGTATCATAGACCTGTTGAAAACAGGGCTTTCAGTCTGATTTTTTTGAAAAATATGCCGGATTTTGTGTGCAGGCAGCAAAAAAATCATGCAAAAGCGTATTTTAATTAAAATAATAGTTGATTTTTAGTCTGAAAAATTATAAACTTTTCAGCTTATGCTGGCGTAGCTCAACGGTAGAGCAGCTGATTTGTAATCAGCAGGTTGCGGGTTCAATTCCCATCGCCAGCTTAAATGGCAATAAAACGTTGATTTTTTATGTGGAGAGGTACCCGAGTGGCCAAAGGGGGCAGACTGTAAATCTGCTGGCGATGCCTACGGAGGTTCGAATCCTCCTCTCTCCACCATCGGGAATTACCGCTGATTGGGCGGGAGTAGCTCAGCCGGCTAGAGCGTCAGCCTTCCAAGCTGAGGGTCGCGGGTTCGAATCCCGTCTCCCGCTCCACAGTGAAACAGGCAGCACGGCCCAAGTAGCTCAGTCGGTAGAGCGCATCCTTGGTAAGGATGAGGTTCACCGGTTCGATCCCGGTCTTGGGCTCCATTGAAAACTGTGTAGGGAGTTTTTTTATACAACGGATAACAGTTATCAAATAAGCATTTTGAGGAGGATTCTCATGGCAAAGAAAAAGTTTGAGCGCACAAAACCGCATGTAAACGTAGGCACGATTGGTCACGTTGATCACGGCAAAACCACGCTGACGTCAGCCCTGACGAAGTATCAACACCTGAGGGGTCTTGCTGAGGCGATGGATTTTGACCAGATTGATAAGGCTCCCGAGGAAAAGGAGCGCGGACTCACCATTGCCATTGCCCATGTTGAGTACGAGACCGAAAAGCGCCACTATGCCCATATCGATTGTCCCGGTCACGCTGATTACATCAAGAACATGATCACCGGAGCAGCACAGATGGATGGAGCTATTCTGGTTGTGAGCGCAGCCGATGGTCCGATGCCGCAGACCCGCGAGCATATTTTGCTTGCCCGCCAGGTTCGTGTTCCTCAGGTTGTTGTGTTTTTAAACAAGGCTGACCAGGTTGATGATCCAGAGCTGTTGGAGTTGGTTGAGCTTGAGGTTCGTGAGCTGCTCAGCCAATATGATTTTCCTGGCGATGATCTGCCGATTGTAACCGGCAGCGCCCTGAAGGCCATGGAGGCTGACAATGCCAAGGATGATGCGTTTAAGTGTATTCAGGAACTTTTGGACGCGATTGACTCCTATATTCCTGAGCCCAAGCGCGATGTTGACAAGCCGTTTTTGATGCCGGTTGAAGATGTGTTTAGCATCTCCGGCCGTGGCACAGTTGTGACGGGTCGCATTGAGCGCGGTATTGTTAAGGTGAGTGAAGAGATTGAGATCATCGGTATCCGCGACACAGTTAAGACAGTGTGTACCGGTGTTGAGATGTTCCGCAAGCTTCTGGATGAAGGCCGTGCCGGAGACAACGTTGGCCTGCTGCTGCGCGGCACGAAGCGCGAAGAGGTTGAGCGCGGTCAGGTTATAGCCAAACCGGGTTCAATTCTGCCGCATCTTAAGTTCAAGGCAGAGATATATGTATTGTCGAAAGAGGAGGGTGGCCGTCACACGCCGTTTTTCAACGGATACCGTCCGCAGTTTTATTTCCGGACCACGGATGTTACCGGTAATGTGAAGCTGCCCGATGGAGTGGAGATGGTGATGCCCGGTGATAACGTGAGTATTGAGGCTGAGCTGATTACTCCGATCGCCATGGAAAAAGAGCTTCGTTTTGCTGTACGCGAAGGCGGCCGCACAGTCGGCGCCGGCGTTATCAGTGATGTAATAGAATAACAATAGGCATTGATACTGCCGCAAGGCGGTCAATACGTTTTTTTACATATTTTGTATACAGGGTTGCTGAAGGATGAGAGACATTGTGATACTGGCCTGTTCGCAGTGCAAGAACAGGAACTACAATACGACGAAGAATAAGAAAAAGACAACCGGTAAGCTTGAGTTCAAGAAGTACTGCCGATTTTGTCATATGCACACGGCGCATAAAGAGACTAAGTAGTCTCTGGTGCTGTAAATTCTTCAGGTCCTTGCAATCGTCAAGGTATTTATTTGATAGATGTGCTAGGCCAGTAGCTCTAACGGATAGAGCACCGGACTCCAAATCCGGGTGATGGGGGTTCGAATCCCTCCTGGCCTGCCATACATAACGCATGCGTGCGTGATGAACGGGGAAGTGATGGCTGTGGAAGCAAAAGGTATCGCGGATAAGATCAGACAGTTTCTGCGTGAAGTGCGAGCCGAACTTAAGAAGATAACGTGGCCCGGCCGCAAGGAAACAATGGCATCGACTGTGGTTGTGATCGTTATTGTTCTCATATCCGGCGTGTATCTTGGCATTGTTGATATGATTTTGTCCCGGTTGATCAGGTTTATCGTATATTGATTTGAGGCCCTTTATGTCTAAGCAATGGTATGTTGTTCATACCTATTCAGGTTATGAAAATAAAGTCAAGGATATGCTGGAAGAGCGCATAAAAGCGTACTCGATGCAGGATATGTTTGAGGATATTTTGATACCAACTGAGGAAGTTGAAGAGATAATTAAAGGCAAAAAGGGTGAGAAACAGGTTCGAAAATCTTCACGCAAGTTTTTCCCGGGTTATCTGCTTGTGAACATGGAGATGAATAATGAAACATGGCATCTGGTCAAGGATACTCCCCGGGTAACTGCTTTTATCGGCGGTAAAACCAAACCCATTCCGATTCCTGCCAGCGGTATTGATGCTCTTGTTGAAAAAATTAATGAAGGCACGCTGCGCCCGACGGTGAAGATGGATTTTGAAAAGGGCGACGAGGTTGCCATCGTTGAAGGCCCGTTTGCAAATTTTAACGGCACGGTTGAAGAGGTTAAGCCGGAAAAAGGACGGTTGAAGGTTCTGGTGAGCATATTTGGACGCCAGACACCTATTGAGCTTGAGTTTTTGCAGGTGAAAAAATTTAATTAGCAGCGATATTTACAATAAGGAAGAAGGAAAGCCCCATGGCAAAAAAGGTAATGACACAGATAAAATTACAGATTCCGGCGGGAAAGGCCAACCCCTCTCCGCCAGTCGGTCCGGCTCTGGGCCAGCATGGTGTCAATATCATGGAATTCTGTAAGGCGTACAATGCAAAAACACAGGACAAGGAAGGCTTGATTGTTCCGGTCGTGATTACTGTGTATGCGGACCGCTCGTTTTCTTTTATAACTAAAACCCCTCCGGCTGCAGTGCTGCTGAAAAAGGCCGCCGGCATCGTAAAGGGTTCTGGCGAGCCCAACAAAACCAAGGTTGGCACAGTCAGCTTGGAACAGGTTAGGGAAATTGCTGAAGCGAAGATGCCTGATATCAATGCCAATGACATTGATCAAGCAATGAAGATAATTATGGGAACCGCGCGTAGTATGGGGATTGAAACATCCTAATGACGCGGGTTTAAACGCACAGAACACAGGGTGGAACCATGGCAAACAAAGGAAAAAGATATAATGAGGCCCGTAAAAAAATAGAGCGGGATAGGCGCTATGAACTGGCTGAGGCCATTGATCTGGTAAAAGAATCTGCCTGCGCAAAATTTGACGAGACCACTGAAGTGGCAATCAGGCTCGGTGTTGATCCCCGCAAGTCCGATCAGATGGTTCGCGGAACAGTTATGCTTCCGCATGGCACGGGTAAAACAGTGAAGGTGCTGGTTTTTGCCAAGGGCGAAAAGGAGCTTGAGGCACGCGAGGCCGGTGCTGATTTTGTGGGCGCCGATGATATGGTGGAAAAGATTCAGGGCGGCTGGCTTGATTTTGACAAAGCGGTGGCCACGCCCGATATGATGGGACTCGTAGGCCGCATTGCCAAGATTCTCGGGCCGCGCGGTATGATGCCCAATCCCAAGGTTGGAACGGTTACCGTTAATATCAAAGAAACTATTGGCGATTTAAAAAAAGGCAAGGTTGAGTTTCGAACTGACAAGGGCGCAAATCTGCATGTGCCGGTCGGCAAGGTTTCCTTTGAACCTGACAAGCTTCGGGAAAACATCATCTCGCTCATTGATACCGTGAATCGCATGAAGCCCCCGGCAAGCAAAGGTCAGTATATGCGCAATATGGTGCTCTCATCAACCATGGGCCCGGGCGTGAAAATTGATATTGCTTCGTTAAAGGAATAGGGTTTTAAAGACAGTACTCAAATACGTTTGATAGTGAAAGGTAATAGCCGTGAGCAGAAAAGAGCGTGAAGGAATAGTTGCGAGCCTGGCTGAGCGCATGCACCAGGCCCAGGCCATGTATGTAATGGACTATACCGGTCTTAATGTTGATAAAATCACCGGTCTGCGGCGTGAGATTAGAGGTGCCGGATCAGAGATAAAGGTTGCCAAAAATACGCTGCTGAAGATCGCTGTGAAAGATACAGCCTTTGAGCCCCTCAGTGAGCATTTTGTCGGGCAGACAGCGGTAGCTTTTATAGAGGGTGATCCTGCCCAGGCCGCAAAGGCTCTTACGAAATTTTATAAAGCTGAAAAGAAGGAAAACCCTGATCTACGTTTTGTTATCAGGGCTGGAGTGCTGGAGAATACGCTGTTGGACATTGCCCAGATCAATCAGTTGGGTGATTTGCCGAGCAGGGAGGTGCTTCTTGGGCAGTTTGTCGGTATGCTCGCGGCACCGCTCACCAGTTTTGTTACTGTTTTATCGGATATTCCGCGGAAGTTTCTGCGGGTACTGACTGCTGTTGCCGAGCAGAAAGAGGAAAAATAATTCACGCGGCGAAGGTAACGCATAATTCATTTATTTTCAGGAGGTTTTTACAATGGCTGAGATTACAAAAGATGATGTTATTTCCTACATCGAAAACATGTCGGTTCTTGATCTGTCCAATATGATAAAGGAACTGGAAGAAAAGTTTGGCGTTTCCGCTGCTGCGGTTGCCGCTGCGCCTGCTGCTGTCGCAGGGGGTGATGTTGCTGCTGAAGAGGAAAAGACCGATTTTGATGTGGTGCTGCTCGGCGCTGGTGATAAGCGTATCAATGTTATTAAGGTTGTGCGCGAAGTTACCGGACTCGGACTGAAGGAAGCCAAGGACTTTGTTGATTCTCTTCCCAAGGCAGTTAAGGAAGCCATTCCGAAAGCGGAATGTGAAGAAGTTCTCAAAAAGCTCGAAGACGCCGGCGCCTCTGCGGAAATTAAGTAATAACTGCACCGTGTTGTTTGGTAAGACTGCCTTATACCCCTGATTGCTTCGGAGGGAATAAGGCAGACTTTTATTTTTTTATTTAACACGAATATGGGGTGTTGCATGGGCCAGGTAGGCGCACAGAAACTTCGATTTCGTAAAAGTTTTCAGAAAATTTCCGATATCATGGATATCCCGAATCTGATTGATATCCAGAAACGGGCCTTTGATAATTTTCTGCAAAAAGACATGGATCCAGAGCAGCGTCAGGTGACTGGCCTGCAATGGGTTTTCCAAAGCGTTTTCCCGATCAGGAACTATAACGAGACGGCCGCGCTTGAGTTTGTGAGTTATTCGCTCGGCTCGCCGAAATATGATATTGATGAGTGCCGCCAGAAGGAACTTACTCTGGCGTCACCGCTCAAGGTTCTGATCAGGCTGGTAAACTATGATCCTGAAACGAAAAATATTCGAGATATAAAAGAGCAGGAAGTGTATTTCGGCGAAATTCCGCTCATGACCGAAAACGGTACGTTTGTGATCAATGGCACCGAGCGGGTAGTTGTTAGCCAGTTGCACCGCTCACCTGGCGTCTTTTTTGATCATGATAAAGGGAAAACCCTCTCGAGCGGAAAGTTTCTGTATTCGGCCCGAATCATTCCCAGCCGCGGTTCGTGGATAGATCTTGAGTATGATCCCAAGGATATTATATTCGTGCGCATTGACCGCCGGCGCAAGTTTCCGGTGACGGTGCTGCTGAAGGCACTCGGATACAGTGAGCAGGATTTGCTTGCTTATTTTTATACTGTTGAGGATTTGCTTTTTGATGATGACGGTGTGCGCATGAGCATTCGCTCATCATTTTTTGGTGACGGCATTGCCTGTCAGGATATTGTTAATAAGCGCAAAGAGGTTATTGTTAAAAAAGGGCGTAAGTTCAACAAGGCGCTTGTTAACAAACTGCGTAAGGCCGGTATTGAATATATCCCCGTAGACGAGCAGAGTATTGAGGATAAGGTCGTTGCCGAGGATGTACTTGATCCTGCTACCGGCGAGGTTGTTTTTACATGCAACGACAGGCTCACCGTTGAGGGTATCCTGCAGATTAAACAGCTCGGCATAAAGCAGGTTAAAATACTGTATATTGATCGTAATAATGTTGATTCCTCCCTGCGCGACACGCTTGAGCTTGATAAAGTTCAGTCACAGGATGAGGCGATAGTTGAGCTGTACAAGCGCTTGCGTCCTAATGATCCTCCTAGTCAGGAGAGTGCCAACGCTCATTTTCAACGACTTTTCTTTGAGCAGGATTTCTATGAATTGACGACGGTTGGTCGCATGAAAATCAACTTCCGTCTTGATCTGGATTCTCCGCTGGCGTCAACTGTTCTGAGCAAGGATGATATTATGCGCTCGGTGGCAGTACTGATAGATATTAAAAACGGCCGCGGAGATATTGACGATATCGATCATCTGGGTAATCGGCGTGTTCGAACGGTTGGGGAGCTTGTTGAGAATCACTACCGTATTGGTTTGGTGAGAATGGAGCGCGCCATCAAGGAGCGCATGAGCCTGCAGGAACTCGAAACCCTGATGCCGCATGACTTGGTGAATTCGAAGATGGTTTCAGCGGTGATTAAGGAGTTTTTTGGATCCAGCCAGCTTTCGCAGTTCATGGATCAGACCAACCCGCTTTCCGAGATAACGCACAAGCGCCGGTTGAGTGCTTTGGGACCCGGTGGTCTTACGCGTGAGCGTGCCGGGTTTGAAGTGCGCGATGTTCACCCCACCCATTACGGTCGCATCTGTCCGATTGAAACACCTGAGGGACCCAATATCGGTTTGATCGCGTCACTGTCAACTTTTGCGCGCGTTAATGAGTTCGGTTTTGTTGAAACCCCGTATCGCCGTGTTGCCAAAGGCAAGGTGAGTAAGAAAATTGAATATCTTTCTGCCGATCAGGAAGAAAAGTTTGTGATTGCTCAGGCCAATGCCCCGATTGATGCAAAGGGCAAGTTTGAGAATCCGCTTGTTTCTGCCCGCAAGGGCGGTGAGTTTGTCATGGCTGCAGCCGAGGAAATTGAGTATATGGATGTCTCGCCGAAGCAGCTCGTGAGCGTCGCCGCATCCCTGATTCCGTTTCTGGAGAATGATGATGCCAATCGCGCCTTGATGGGTTCAAACATGCAACGGCAGGCTGTGCCGCTGCTGCGAACCCAGGCACCGCTTGTTGGTACGGGCATGGAGGCTATAGCCGCTCGGGATTCTGGTGTGGCGATAGTAGCCAGACGCAGCGGGGTTGTGCGCAGCGTTGATGCCGAACGTATTGTTCTTAAACATGATGTTGAGTCGGATAAAATTGGTGCTGATGTCGATATTTATAAACTGACAAAATATCGTCGCTCCAATCAGAATACCTGTGTGAATCAGCGCCCCATTGTGCGGGTTGGCGACTGGGTTGATGCCGGCGATTTGATGGCTGATGGACCGGCAACTGAAATGGGTGAGCTGTCACTTGGCCGCAACTTGCTGGTCGCGTTTATGCCCTGGGGTGGTTATAATTTTGAAGATTCCATCCTGGTCAGCGAATCGCTTATCCGCGAAGACGCTTTCACATCAATACACATAGAAGAATTTAATGTTCTGGCGCGTGATACCAAGCTCGGAAAAGAGGAAATAACACGCGACATCCCGAATGTGGGTGAGGACATGCTTGCCAACCTGGATGAGAGCGGAATTGTTCGTATCGGCGCTGAGGTTAAGCCTGGTGATATCCTGGTCGGTAAGATTACCCCCAAGGGCGAGACACAGCTCTCCCCTGAAGAAAAACTGTTGAGGGCAATCTTCGGCGAAAAGGCCCGCGACGTGCAGGATACCTCTTTGCGGATGTCTCCCGGTGTTGATGGCACGGTTATCGGCGTGAGTATTTTTTCACGTAAGGGAGCAGACAAGGATGAACGTACCCGTTCAATCGAAGACGAGGAACGCGCTCGTTACCTGAAGGATCAGGAGGATGAAATCCGGATCTTGCGGGAAAGCGTCAATAAACGATTAAAGAAGCTGCTGGTACGCAAGACAATCGGCAAGAAGTTTGTTGATGAGAAGAAGGGTAAGGATTTATTAAAAAAAGGCGCAGTTATAACCGAAGCGGATGTCGATGCCATACCACTTGCAAAATGGACCAAGGTGCATATAGCCGGTAAAGCGGAGATTGCCGATAAGATTGAAAAAACAAAGCAGGACTTTGATGAGCAGATTAGTGTCATCAAGCTTGTCTTCGAAGAGAAAATCGAAAAAATTAAGCGTGGCGATGAATTGCCTCCCGGCGTTATCAAGATGGTTAAGGTTAGCCTGGCCGTTAAACGTAAACTTTCGGTTGGCGATAAGATGGCCGGGCGCCATGGCAACAAGGGCGTTCTTTCCCGCATCTTGCCGGTTGAAGATATGCCCTACATGGAAGATGGAACCCCGGTTGATATCGTGCTGAACCCGTTGGGCGTTCCCTCGCGTATGAATGTTGGGCAGGTTCTTGAAACCCATCTGGGATGGGCCGCCCGCGGTCTTGGCCTGAAGATTGGCAAAATGCTGAAAGAGCAGACTTCGCCGCTGAAAATCCGCGCCTGGCTCAAAAAAATCTACGCTGATAAATCGGTCGCAGCCCTGGTTGATGCGTTGCCTGATGATGAGTTGCTCAGCCTTGCTGAGAAACTTTCCCGGGGTGTACATATGGCAACACCGGTATTTGACGGCGCTCGCGAAACGCAGATCAATGAGTGTTTTGCAGAGGCTGAAATGTCAAACTCAGGACAGACAAAATTGTTTGACGGGCGTAGCGGAGACCCCTTTGACAAAGAGGTGACGGTCGGCATTATTTACATGCTCAAGCTGCATCATCTGGTTGATGATAAGATCCATGCGCGCTCCATCGGAACCTATTCACTGGTAACGCAGCAACCTCTGGGTGGTAAGGCCCAGTTCGGCGGTCAGCGGCTTGGTGAGATGGAAGTCTGGGCACTTGAGGCTTATGGGGCCGCTCATACGCTTCAGGAACTGCTGACGCTTAAATCCGATGATGTGTACGGTCGCAGTAAGTTATATGAGAATATCGTTAAAGGTGAGCTCGATATCTCTCCGGCCTTGCCGGAGTCGTTTAATGTACTTGTCAAAGAATTGCAGAGTCTGTGTCTGGATGTCGAATTCGTTGAGGCAGAGCAGAACAAAGAATAAATTATTAATCTCTTTTTAAGAGGTAACGCATATGAACGGATTTTTCTCAATTCATCAGGCCCAGTCAAGAATTGTTGACAGCTTTGATGCTCTCAAAATTTCGATTGCATCAGCCGAAACCATCCGGGGCTGGTCAAACGGTGAGGTGAAAAAGCCGGAAACGATCAACTACCGCACGTTTAAACCCGAACGTGACGGCCTTTTTTGCGCAAAGATATTCGGTCCGGTTAAGGACTATGAGTGCAACTGCGGTAAGTACAAGCGCCTGAAGCACCGTGGTATCGTATGCGAAAAGTGCGGTGTTGAAGTCATCCCCTCATTTGTTCGTCGTGAGCGGTTGGGCCATATTGAGCTGGCTTGTCCTGTAGCGCATATTTGGTTTTTGCGCAGTCTGCCCAGTCGGATCGGCACCCTGCTTGATATGACCCTGCGGGATCTGGAAAAAGTGCTTTATTTTGAGGCCTACACTGTAACCGATCCGAAGAAAACTGATTTTCAGCTCGGCGAGTGCATGGATGATGATCGCTACCTCAAAGCCTTTATCGATGAAAATCAGGATTTTAGTGCCGGTATGGGAGCGGAGGCGATCCGTGAGTTGCTCAGGGAAATAGATCTGGATGCGCTTTCTACGCAGTTGCGTGAAGAGATTAGCCTGACGAATTCTGAGGCCAAAAAGAAAAAGCTTGCCAAGCGACTTCGTGTTGTTGAGGCCTTTCGCAATTCCGACAATGAGCCTGAATGGATGATCCTGGATGTTATACCGGTCATACCTCCGGACCTGCGGCCGCTGGTGCCGTTGGAGGGTGGCCGTTTCGCAACCTCGGATTTGAATGATCTGTACCGGCGTGTGATTAATCGTAATAACCGATTGAAGAAGCTGCTTGAGCTGGATGCGCCTGATATTATTATCCGCAATGAAAAACGTATGCTGCAGGAAGCGGTCGATGTGCTGTTTGATAATGGTCGCCGCGGCAAGGTGCTGACCGGACGCAACAAGCGCCCGCTTAAGTCGCTCTCTGATATGCTTAAGGGCAAGCAGGGGCGTTTTCGTCAGAATCTGCTTGGAAAGCGTGTTGATTATTCCGGCAGAACCGTTATCGTCATCGGACCGAATCTCAGGCTCCATCAATGCGGTCTGCCAAAGCGGATGGCCATTGAGCTGTTTAAGCCGTTTGTCTACAATTTGTTGATTGTCCGGGGCTATGCAACGACCATAAAAAGTGCAAAGAAAATGGTTGAACGCGAGACACCTGAAGTTTGGGATTGCCTTGAATCGGTTGTTAAGGAATTTCCGGTTATGCTGAACCGCGCTCCGACCCTGCACCGTCTGGGACTGCAGGCTTTTGAGCCACAGTTGGTTGAGGGCAAAGCTATCCAGCTGCATCCGCTTGTCTGTACCGCGTTTAATGCTGATTTTGATGGCGACCAGATGGCTGTGCATGTTCCCATCACGCTGCAGGCTCAGATTGAGGCGCGTGTGCTTTTGATGTCGACTAATAATATTCTGTCTCCGGCAAATGGTAAGCCGATCATTATTCCCACGCAGGATATCGTGCTGGGCATTTACTACATGACCCGTGAGCGCGAGATGGCTAAGGGTGACGGCAAGGTGTTTTCCGGTGAAAGTGAAGTACATCTTGCGTTTGATACCAATGCAGTTGACTTGCATGCCCGCATCAGGGCCCTGGTAGATGGCGAGCTGGTTGAAACAACGGTCGGGCGGGTGCTGCTGCGTGAGGCTGTACCGCGCGAAATTCCTTTTTCCCTTATAAACCGGGTTATGAATAAAAAGGAACTGGCCAATTTGGTTGACTACTGCTACCGCTATTGCGGAGATAAAAAGACTGTTATTCTCTCAGACCGCCTGAAGGATGTCGGATATAAGTTTGCAACCAAATCCGGCATATCAATTTCAATTCAGGATATGCGTATCCCGTCGCGTAAGGATACGATGATAGAGGACACGACGGTTGAGGTTCAGCAGATTGCAGATCAGTACAAGGACGGTTTGATCACCGATGGTGAGCGCTATAATAAGGTTATTGACATCTGGGCCCGGGTGACTGAAGAGGTTGCCGATGAAATGCTGGATGAACTCGGTACGGACGAGTTTGTTGGCAAGGATGGCAAGAAACATAATACCCAGAGTTTTAATTCGATATATGTGATGGCCGATTCGGGAGCGCGCGGAAGCACGCAGCAGATCCGGCAGCTTGCCGGGATGCGCGGACTGATGGCGAAACCATCGGGTGAAATTATTGAAACACCGATTACCGCCAACTTTCGTGAGGGATTGACGGTTCTCCAGTATTTTATTTCGACTCACGGGGCCCGCAAGGGTCTGGCCGATACCGCGCTGAAAACCGCAAATTCCGGTTACCTTACGCGTCGTCTGGTGGATGTTGCCCAGGATTGTATTATTAATGAGTATGACTGTCATACGATTGACGGACTTTATATGAGTTCGCTCATTGAGGGCGGCGAAGTTATTGAAGCACTCGGGGATCGTGTTCTGGGGCGTGTTTCGCTTGAGGATATTGTTGATCCTATAACGGGTGACGTAATTGTTGCAAGAAATATTGAAATTGATGAAGCCGTAGTGGAAAAACTGGAGGAGGCAGGTATCGAGAATGTTAGAATTCGCTCGGTGCTGACCTGCCAGTCTAAGCGCGGCGTGTGTGCCATGTGCTATGGCCGTGACCTTGCGCGCGGACGGATGGTCAATATCGGGGAAGCGGTCGGTATTATCGCTGCCCAGTCAATTGGCGAGCCGGGAACCCAGCTGACCATGCGAACGTTTCATATCGGCGGAGCTGCGAGTCGGCGGGTTGAACAGACTACGCTTGAGGCGCAGCACAGCGGTGTGATCAAGTTTTTAAATATTAATACCGTTGTTAATCGCGACGGAATGACTGTTGTCATGAACCGCAATGCTAAAATTGCACTTACCGATGCGCAGGGGCGTGAGCGCGATCTTATGACCGTTGTGTATGGAGCCAAGCTGAAGGTGCAGGAAGGCGACAAGGTTAAACCCGGACAGCTTCTGGCCGAATGGGACCCTTTTGCGATGCCTATTCTGACGGAAGTTGGAGGTAAGGTTCGATTTGGAGATTTGAAGGAAGGCGCTACGCTCCGTGAGCAGGTTGACGAAGTCACCGGACTTTCTTCCAAGGTTGTGGTTGAACTGAAGGATCATAAGGATCATGAAAGTCGCCCGCGTATTTCTTTGAAAGACGGACGCGGCAGAACCATCATGCTGCCGGGTCAGAAAGAACGACCGGCGCGCTATTTTATGCCGGTTGGTGCGAATATTGTGGTTAATGAGGGTGATGAAATCCTACCTGGTGATGTCATGGCTAAAATTACCCGTGAGACTTCAAAGACCAAGGATATTACTGGTGGTCTTCCGCGGGTTGCTGAACTGCTGGAGGCTCGCAAGCCAAAGGAAGTCACGGTTATCAGTGAGATTGACGGGACCGTCGCCTTCGGCAAGGATGTTAAAGGAAAACGCAAGGTAATAGTCACGCCGAGCATTACCGATTTTGGCGGCAAGAAGCTGGAGCCCAAGGAATATCTTATTCCCAAGGGTAGGCATATCAGTGTTCATGAAGGGGATCGCATCATAGCCGGCGAGGCCATTATGGATGGACTCCCCAATCCTCATGATGTTCTCAATATTTTGGGTGAAAAGGAACTGGCCAAGTTTCTGGTAGATGAGGTGCAGGAGGTCTATCGCCTGCAGGGCGTTAAAATCAATGATAAACACATTGAATGTATTGTGCGTCAGATGCTGCAGCGCGTAAAAATTAAGGAAGTCGGTGACACCCATTTTCTGCTTGATGAGCATGTTGAGAAGACACGCTTTGAAGCGGAGAATGAAAAGGTCCGTGAAATGGGCGGCCAGGTTGCGATTGCGGAGCCACTGCTGCTCGGTATTACCAAGGCTTCCCTGAGTACTGAAGGCTTTATTTCAGCAGCGTCTTTCCAGGAAACCACCCGGGTGCTGACGCAGGCCGCTATTGAGGGTAAGGTTGATCACCTGCGTGGTTTAAAAGAAAATGCTGCAATGGGACGCTTGATTCCCGCCGGAACAGGATTGGATGCATATCGCAAGGTGGTAATTCGCAATGCAGATGAGCTCCTGCCATCCGATGTTGAGGAGACGGAAGAATCCGATACAGCCTAGCAAACGGTAGAGCCGATCAAAAAAAGTGCTGTATCGGCTAAAAAACAACAAGAAATACATTTTATAATTGACAAGAATTATAACCTATGATAAAAATATATCTTTTAACTTCACACCGTTCGTAAGAGGTACCACATATGCCGACAATTAATCAGCTCTGCGTTCAGGGGCGTAAAAAAATTAAAAAAAAGAGCAAATCCCGCGCATTGCTCAATTGTCCGCAGCGTCGGGGCGTTTGCACGCGTGTTTACACGGCAACGCCTAAGAAGCCTAACTCGGCATTGCGCAAGGTCGCCCGCGTGCGGCTCACAAGCGGCATAGAAATTACCGCCTATATACCCGGTGTTGGTCACAATCTACAGGAGCACTCAGTTGTATTGGTACGCGGTGGCCGCGTGAAAGATCTTCCGGGTGTGCGCTACCACATCGTGCGTGGAACCCTTGATTCATCCGGTGTTGACAGCCGTCGGCAGAGCCGTTCAAAATATGGTTCCAAGCGGCCTAAAGCATAGAACCTTCAATAAGAAACGTCCTTGGAGTTTAGATTATGGCACGAAGAAGAGTAGCTGCAAAACGTGAGATCCTGCCAGACGCAAAGTATGGTGATTTAACGTTGGCACGTTTTATCAATAAGTTAATGCAGAAGGGTAAAAGGAGTACCGCCGAGGCGATTGTCTATGGCAGTTTCTCTATTATAGCCGACAAAACCGGAGATCATCCCCTGGAGTCCTTTAAGACCGCGTTGAGTAACGTTAAACCGTCGGTTGAGACCAAGTCCCGTCGGATCGGTGGTGCTAACTATCAGGTTCCGATTGAGGTAAAACCCAACCGGCAGGTTGCCCTTGCCATGCGTTGGTTAATCGGATATTCCCGGATGCGTCCTGAAAAAACCATGTGCGAGCGTCTGGCGGCCGAACTGCTTGATGCCCTTAATAACCGTGGTACTACAATTAAAAAACGTGAAGATACGCATAAAATGGCGGCGGCAAACAAAGCGTTTGCACACTATCGCTGGTAGCGTATCCGCAGGAGGATTCTCATGGCAAAGAAAAAGTTTGAGCGCACAAAACCGCATGTAAACGTAGGCACGATTGGTCACGTTGATCACGGCAAAACCACGCTGACGTCAGCCCTGACGAAGTATCAACACCTGAGGGGTCTTGCTGAGGCGATGGATTTTGACCAGATTGATAAGGCTCCCGAGGAAAAGGAGCGCGGACTCACCATTGCCATTGCCCATGTTGAGTACGAGACCGAAAAGCGCCACTATGCCCATATCGATTGTCCCGGTCACGCTGATTACATCAAGAACATGATCACCGGAGCAGCACAGATGGATGGAGCTATTCTGGTTGTGAGCGCAGCCGATGGTCCGATGCCGCAGACCCGCGAGCATATTTTGCTTGCCCGCCAGGTTCGTGTTCCTCAGGTTGTTGTGTTTTTAAACAAGGCTGACCAGGTTGATGATCCAGAGCTGTTGGAGTTGGTTGAGCTTGAGGTTCGTGAGCTGCTCAGCCAATATGATTTTCCTGGCGATGATCTGCCGATTGTAACCGGCAGCGCCCTGAAGGCCATGGAGGCTGACAATGCCAAGGATGATGCGTTTAAGTGTATTCAGGAACTTTTGGACGCGATTGACTCCTATATTCCTGAGCCCAAGCGCGATGTTGACAAGCCGTTTTTGATGCCGGTTGAAGATGTGTTTAGCATCTCCGGCCGTGGCACAGTTGTGACGGGTCGCATTGAGCGCGGTATTGTTAAGGTGAGTGAAGAGATTGAGATCATCGGTATCCGCGACACAGTTAAGACAGTGTGTACCGGTGTTGAGATGTTCCGCAAGCTTCTGGATGAAGGCCGTGCCGGAGACAACGTTGGCCTGCTGCTGCGCGGCACGAAGCGCGAAGAGGTTGAGCGCGGTCAGGTTATAGCCAAACCGGGTTCAATTCTGCCGCATCTTAAGTTCAAGGCAGAGATATATGTATTGTCGAAAGAGGAGGGTGGCCGTCACACGCCGTTTTTCAACGGATACCGTCCGCAGTTTTATTTCCGGACCACGGATGTTACCGGTAATGTGAAGCTGCCCGATGGAGTGGAGATGGTGATGCCCGGTGATAACGTGAGTATTGAGGCTGAGCTGATTACTCCGATCGCCATGGAAAAAGAGCTTCGTTTTGCTGTACGCGAAGGCGGCCGCACAGTCGGCGCCGGCGTTATCAGTGATGTAATAGAATAAAGGGACGGCACGTTTATGAAAAAGGTTGATGGTCTCATTGAAAATCAAAAAATCAGGATACGGCTTAAGGCCTTTGATCATCGGTTACTTGATCAGTCGGTTGAGGAAATTGTTGATACTGCCAGGCGCACAGGAGCCAGAGTTGTCGGGCCGATTCCGTTGCCGACCACTATAAACAAATACTGTGTATTGCGCTCACCACATGTTGACAAAAAGTCCCGTGAGCAGTTTGAGACGCGGACGCATAAGCGGCTGATGGATATACTTGAGCCGACCGAACAGACTGTCGATGCCCTGATGAAGCTCGACCTGTCCGCAGGCGTCGACGTTGAAATCAAATTGTAGGCAAAACGCCATTTTAATTTTTTGGAGACGGTAACGTGGCTTTAGGAATAATTGGAAAAAAAATCGGCATGACCCAGATGTTTTCACCTGACGGTGCGGTGATACCGGTAACCGTTGTACAGGCCGGTCCGTGTATCGTCGTTCAGAAGAAAACATCTGAAAAAGACGGCTACAGTGCTTTGCAACTTGGTTATGGTGAAAAGAAGGTCAAGAAGTGTACCCGGGCTCTGCAGGGACATGTGAAGAAGGCCGGAGACAAGGCTAGTTCTGTGCTGCGCGAATTTCGTGTTGAAGATGGTGCAGCATATGACGTTGGCCAGTTGGTGACGGTTGATATCTTTGAGCAGGGTGAGGTGGTTGAAATTACTGGAACCAGTAAAGGTAAAGGGTTTGCCGGCAATATTAAACGACACGGATATGCTCGCGGACCCATGGGACATGGTTCTAAATTTCACCGGGGTGTTGGATCGACCGGTCAAAGCGCCTGGCCTGCGAAGGTTTTTAAAGGCAAAAAAATGCCTGGGCAGCTTGGCAACGTGCGCGTGACGGTTAAAGGGTTGAGTGTTGTAGATGCCCGTCCTGATGAGAATCTTCTGTTGATCCGTGGAGCTGTTCCTGGTCATAAAAATTCATTGATAATGATCTGTAAAGTTAATCAGCAGACCTAAGATAATTACTTTTTTTTCGGGTAGACAACGATGGCAACGTTAGACGTATACAACGTTAATCGCGAAAAAATTTCGCAAGTAGAAGTAGCGGACAAGGTATTTGCTGCCGATGTTAAGGAGCACCTTTTTCACGAAGTCATTAGGATGCAGCTTAACAAGCGTCGTGCAGGAAATGCCTCGACCAAGACTAGAGCTGAAGTGAGGGGTGGCGGTAGGAAACCCTGGCGGCAGAAGGGAACGGGACGTGCCCGCGCCGGAACCACTAGTTCTCCTGTGTGGCGGGGCGGTGGTGTAGCCTTTGGGCCTAAGCCGCGCTCCTATGACATTAAAGTCCCTAAAAAGGTTCGTCGCGCGGCTATGTGCTCAGCCCTGACCTTAAAAGTACGTCAGGAAAAACTCATGGTGCTGGATGCGATTGACATGGCTGTGATTAAAACTGCCGCGTTTGTTGCAATGCTCGACAAGCTGAAGGCCGGCAAAGCACTCATTATTGCTGATGCAGATCAGAATTTGCAGCTTAGCTCTCGTAATGTGCCGTATGTGAAGGTGCTGCCGCCTGAGGGCTTGAATCTGTTTGATGTGTTGAAATATGATGAGCTGTATATTACGCAGGCAAGTTTGAAGTCAATTGAGAGGAGTCTTGCTGCATGAAGGATATATTCGGAATAATCCGGCGGCCAATTGTTACTGAAAAAAGTACCCTACAACGCGAAGCAATAAATGCCGTGACGTTTGAGGTCGATCGTCGGGCAAACAAGATTGAGATAAAGGATGCGGTGCAGCGGCTTTTTAATGTAACGGTGACTGATGTACGCGTTATGAATTTTACCGGCAAGGCAAAACGGGTTGGTAAGACTGTCGGTAAGAAATCCGACTGGAAAAAAGCGGTTGTTGCATTGAAAGATGGAGATTCCATCGAGTTTTTTGAAGGAGTGTAATTGGTTTGTACCTGAGCTTGTACCTGAGCTTGTACTATACAGCAATGAAATGGAGTTTGTACCATGGCGTTAAAATCCTTTAAACCAACATCACCCGGAAGACGGTTCCAGACTGTATCGGATTTCGCGGAAATAACGACCAGCCGTCCGGAGAAAAGCCTGCTGGCGCCGCTTAAGAAAACCGGTGGGCGTAATTGTAACGGGCGCGTTACCGCTCGACATATTGGCGGCGGACACAAGCGACGATATCGTATTATTGATTTTAAGCGCGACAAGTATGAGGTCCCCGCAAAAGTCGTCAGCATTGAATACGACCCTAATCGTACGGCCCGTATTGCTTTGTTGCATTACCGGGATGGTGAGAAACGCTATATCCTGGCACCTGACCGGCTTGAGGTTGGTCATCAGGTAATGGCCGGTGAAAATGCCGAAATTACTGTGGGGAATGCCCTGCCGATTCGCAAAATACCTGTTGGCACGCATCTACACAACATAGAATTAAAACAGGGTAAGGGCGGTCAGCTTGCCCGCAGCGCCGGGGTGAGTGCGCAGCTTGCTGCAAAGGAAAATAAATACGCGCATTTAAAAATGGCTTCGGGTGAAATCAGACTGGTACATATTGAGTGTTATGCCACAATTGGGCAGGTTGGCAATGCTGAGCATAAAAATATTACCATCGGAAAGGCCGGTCGTAAGCGCTGGCTCGGCAAAAGACCCAAAGTACGTGGTGTTGCCATGAATCCTGTTGATCATCCGATGGGTGGCGGCGAGGGTCGTTCATCCGGTGGGCGGCACCCCTGTACACCTTGGGGTGTACCGACAAAAGGGTTCCGGACTAGAAACAACAAATCAACTGATAAGTTTATTGTGAGACGAAGGAATAAATAGGGAGTTGCAGGATGCCAAGGTCCGTTAAAAAAGGTCCGTTTGTTGATGACCATGTAGCTAAAAAAGTTGATGCCGCGAACAACTCCGGCAATAAACAGGTTATTAAAACCTGGTCGCGGCGCTCGACAGTTACGCCCGACATGATCGGGCTTACCTTCGCCGTGCATAACGGAAAGAAGTTCATCCCGGTATACGTTACTGAAAACATGGTTGGGCACAAGTTGGGAGAGTTCTCCCCAACGCGGACCTATCATGGGCACGGTAAGAAATAAGATTTAGATTGTCAAACGGTTTGTATGACAACATATGCTAGGAAGTAGAGTACTGCGTTATGGAAATTAAAGCTTGCGATAAGCACGTCGGTATTTCGGCCCAAAAAGTCCGTCTGATTGTTGATCTTGTGCGCGGAATGCCGGTTAGCGAAGCACTCAGCACGATTGAATACACTCCCAAGGCCGGCAGTCGGTACGTGGGAAAGCTGTTAAGTTCAGCAGTGGCCAATGCCAGTGCCCACGAAGGCATTGATGTTGATACGCTTTTTGTTAAAAAGATATATGTTGACGAGGGCCCGACAATGAAGCGATTTCGGGCGCAATCAATGGGACGCGGAACGCGGATACTGAAGCGTTCATGCCATATAACCGTCGTGCTCGACGAAGCATAGTGGTAGCATAGAATACAAATATCAGGAGGTGTGATTTGGGACAAAAAGTACATCCCGTAGGCTTTCGACTCGGCATAATTAAAACCTGGAACTCCAAGTGGTTTTCCGACAGATCGTACAGCGTTTTGCTGCATGAGGATCTGAATATAAAGAAGTTTGTCAAGAAAAGGCTTGCACCGGCCGGTGTCTCCAGTATTGAAATTGAACGCGCCGCCAACAAGCTTCGGGTCAATATTGCCGCAGCGCGCCCCGGTATTATCATTGGCAAGAAGGGCTCTGAGATTGAAAAGCTGAAAGTCGAAATTCAGAAGATTACCGATCGCGAAGTCTATATCAATATCACCGAAGTGCAGCGTCCCGAGGTTGACGCACAATTGATCGCTGAGAACGTCTGTTCGCAGCTTCTCAAGAGGGTTGCATTTCGGAGAGCCATGAAGCGCAGCGTGAGCGCGGCTATGAAGTTCGGTGCCAAGGGGATTAAAATATCATGTTCAGGTCGTTTGGGTGGTGCTGAAATAGCCCGGACCGAATGGTATCGTGAAGGACGTGTACCGCTCCATACCCTCAGGGCTGACATTGATTATGGATTCTTCGAAGCAAAGACAACATACGGTATTATCGGGGTGCAGGTTTTGATATATCGCGGCGAAACCCTGAAGAAAGGAAAGTCTTCACATGCTAGCGCCTAAAAAAGTAAAACATCGCAAGATGTTTAAAGGCAGAATGAAGGGTACTGCCTATCGCGGGGCAACGCTTGCATTCGGAAGCTACGGTCTTAAGGCTGCTGAATGTGGTTGGTTATCATCACGGCAGATTGAAGCGGCTCGTATCGCCTTGACAAGGCATGTAAAACGAGGCGGTAAGCTCTGGATACGTATGTTCCCCGATAAGCCGATTACAAAAAAGGCGGCTGAGACCCGCATGGGAAAAGGAAAAGGCTCCCCGGAATACTGGGTTGCGGTCGTAAAGCCGGGAAGGATTTTATACGAAATTGAGGGGGTTAATGAGGAAACAGCGCGTGAGGCCCTGCGCCTGGCTGCGCATAAACTTCCGATTAAAACAACCTTTGTGATGAGGGAAACAAGTGAAGGCTAAGGAAATACGCGAATCCAGCGCTGATGAACTGCTGCTCAAAGAAAAAGAGTTGAAAGAGCAGCTGTTTAATCTCAAGATACAGCATGCAACCAAGCAGCTAACCAACACCGCCCAGATGCAGCATGTCAAGCGCGATATAGCTAGGGTTAAGACAATCGCGCGGCAAAAAATATCTCGGGATTAATGTTGACGCGCAGTTGAAGGGACGAACATGATAAAGCAAAAAAAAACAAAAACAGCTACAGTGGTTAGCGATAAAATGGACAAAACGATTGTCGTTACGACACATCGTTTGACCAAGCATCGCTTGTACGGGAAGTACATTAAAAAACGTATTAAGTTCAAGGCGCATGATGAGCAGAACCAGTGTCATGTTGGCGATACAGTGCTTGTTCAGGAAACGCGGCCCTTGTCAAAGGAAAAACGTTGGATGGTCGTTGACGTTGTGTCGCGAGCGCTTTAGTAATTGGCTGGACATATAACTTTTGAATAATTATTTCATGTGTGGGGAATGAGCCATGATTCAAATGCAGACAAATCTGCTGGCTGCTGATAATTCTGGAGCTAAAAAGTTGCAGTGTATAAAGGTGCTGGGTGGCTCAAAGAGACGATATGCCGGTTTGGGCGACGTGATTGTCGTTACGGTTAAAGAGGCTATTCCGAATTCGAAAGTTAAAAAAGGTTCGGTGATGAAAGCCGTGATCGTACGCACAGCCAAGGAAACCCGCCGCGTCGACGGCTCGTATATTCGCTTTGATGATAATTCGGCAGTGTTGATTAACCCGGCTAACGAGCCGGTCGGTACCCGTATTTTCGGTCCGGTCGCACGCGAATTGCGGGCAAAAAGTTTTATGAAGATCATATCACTGGCACCAGAAGTCGTGTAAGCGAAAAAACGTTAGGAGAAGCAACGAATGTCGACAACGCAAAAAATGCATATAAAAAAAGGCGATATGGTTATCGTGACGTCTGGCCGCGAAAAGGGTAAATCCGGCAAGGTGCTCAAGATAAACGCTGAGAAGAATACACTTACTATTGAGAAGTTGAATTTAATCAAGCGCCATACGCGTCCGAGTCAGCAGGCTCCTCAGGGAGGCATTATTGAGCGTGAAGCCGCGCTGAATGCAAGCAATGTCAGTTTGTTGTGTGCAAAATGCAACAAACCCGTTCGCACCCGCCTGAAAGTGCTCGAGGATAAGAAAAAGATTCGTGCTTGCCACAAATGTGGCGAGGTTTTTGATAATTAGGAGAAGTATTCATGGCTCGGCTTAAGGAAAAATATACTACGGAAATCGTATCGAAGATGATGACGAAGTTCAGTTACAGCAGCGTCATGCAGGTGCCCCGCGTGCAAAAAGTGGTGATTAACATGGGACTGGGCGAGGCAGTCCAGAACGTTAAGGTGATTGAGATTGCGCAAAAGGAACTTGGCGACATTACCGGACAGAAACCTGTGATCACCAAGTCCCGCAAGGCAATCGCAAACTTTAAGCTCAGGGAGAACATGCCGATTGGGTGTAAGGTGACCCTTCGCAGTGAGCAGATGTATGAGTTCATTGATCGTCTCTTTAATCTGTCGTTGCCGCGTATACGTGATTTTAAGGGTGTATCGGCAAAGGCCTTTGACGGACGTGGTAATTACGCGCTCGGCATACAGGAGCAGATTATTTTTCCTGAAATTGAATATGATAAAATTGATAAGATCAGGGGTATGAATATTGTCATTAATACCAGCGCACGCACAGACGAAGAAGCCAGGGCGTTGCTTGGATTGATGGGCATGCCGTTTGAGAAAAATTAAATACCAGCAATAAGGAGAGCCGCGTGGCCAAGAAGTCGTTGATTGTTAAAGCAAGCCGAAAACCGAAATTCAGCGTGAGAGGCTATAATCGTTGTCCGTTATGCGGCCGGCCGCGCTCCTACTATCGTAAATTTGATATGTGTAGAATTTGTTTACGCAAACTTGCCCTGCAGGGAGACTTGCCCGGGGTTACTAAATCAAGCTGGTAAAAAGTCCGGTAATTTAAATCAGGGAGTACCGTAGATATGATGACCGACCCCATTGCGGATATGCTGACCCGCATCAGGAACGCCTTAAAGGCTCGTTTTGAAAAGGTTGAAATACCGTCTTCCAGCATCAAGGTGAATATTGCCAAGATACTGAAAGAAGAAGGTTACATTAAAAATTTTCATGTTGTACAGGACGGCAAGCAGGGGATGCTTGTAGTATCACTTAAGTATGGTGAGAAAGGTGATCCTGTTATAGCGGAGCTGATTCGGCTTTCAAAACCTAGTCGGCGTGTTTATGTTAATAAGGGAAACGTCCCGAAGATACGCAATGGAATGGGCGTAGCGGTTATATCGACATCAAAGGGTATTGTAACTGATACCGTGGCGCGCCAGCAGGGCGTCGGCGGAGAGTTGCTTTGTTCCGTCTGGTAGAGAAGGGTTAAGAGTATGAGCCGAATTGGGAAAAAACCGATCGTTATCCCGGCCGGAGTCAAAGTGGCCTGCACTGGTGCGCTGGTGCAGGTAGAGGGACCCAAAGGGAAACTGCAGCATGAGTGCCCGTCTGAAGTGACCGTTGAGATCTCCGACGGGGAGGTGCTGGTCAAGCGCTCATCTGACAACCGCATTGAGCGCAGTATGCACGGATTAACGCGTACACTTATTGCCAACATGGTTGAGGGTGTCGTGCAGGGCTTTACACGCGAACTGGAGGTTGTCGGAGTTGGTTTCCGGGCCGAGAAAAGCGGTAAAACGCTCACGCTTACCGTAGGGCTATCACATCAGGTCAATTTTGATGAGCCTGATGGAATAACCATTAAGGTTGACAAGCAGATCATCAAGGTTGAGGGGATTGACAAGCATTTGGTTGGTCAGACCGCTGCCAACATCCGGAAGGTTCGCAAGCCGGATGTGTATAAGGGTAAAGGCATTCGCTATCTCGGTGAACAAGTACGGCGCAAGGCCGGAAAGGCCGGCGCGAAACAATAAACGGACGGTGTTAAGTTTTACACCTTATAGATGACAGGACAGGGAATTACCGTGGATCAACAACAGAAAAAAAACAAAAAAAGAATACAGCGCAAGAAGCGGATCAGAAGAAAAATTTCCGGAACCGCCGCACTCCCGCGCATGACGGTGTACAGGAGTCTGCATCATTGCTATGTACAGTTGATTGATGATCAGGCCGGCCAAACACTGTTGGGGTTGTCAACGATCTCCAAGGATGCTAAGGGGGATTTTCCGAAAACCGGTAACGTTGACGCCGCACGTAAATTGGGAGAGATACTGGCTGAGCGTGCGCTCAAGCTCAATATCAGCAAGGTAGTTTTTGATCGAAACGGTTTTCTCTATCATGGCAGGGTCAAGGCGATTGCCGAAGGCGCCCGCGCTAAAGGATTAAAATTCTAAGGAGGTTCCACTTCGTGTTTGAAGGTCAGCAAGAATCCAATTTGGTCGATCGTGTTGTGCACATAAATCGCGTTGCAAAAGTTGTTAAAGGCGGCCGGCGTTTCAGTTTCAGTGCGCTGGTTGTTGTTGGCGACGGACAGGGCAGTGTCGGTTGTGGGCTGGGTAAGGCCCGTGAGGTTCCGGAGGCTATCCGCAAGGCGGTTGAGCATGCCCGCAACACCATGGTGAACTTTCCGCTGGTTGAAGAAGGTACGATACCCCACGAGGTCATCGGTCGCCACGGCGCAGGTCGTGTGTTCATGAAACCTGCTTCACCAGGTACCGGAATCATTGCCGGCGGTCCGGTTCGAGCTGTCATGGAGGTGTCTGGTATTAAAAATGTTTTGACCAAATGCCTTCGCACCAACAACCCGCACAACGTTTTGAAGGCCACCATTGAAGGGCTTGAACAATTGCGCAGTCTGGAAGAGATTCAGCGTAAACGCGCTTGAAACGTTGCAGACTGTTGTTATGTATGTGAATTGAACGATTAGAGGATACACGCATGGATTTGAGTAATTTAAGCCCGCCCAAGGGTTCTGTGAAAACCCGCAAACGTGTCGGCCGAGGACCAGGATCAGGGCATGGCAAGACAAGTTGTCGCGGTCACAAAGGCCAGAAGTCCCGCTCCGGTGGTTCGATTCGGCCTGGTTTTGAAGGCGGACAGATGCCTCTGGCTCGACGGTTGCCCAAGCGCGGTTTTACCAATATTTTCAAGAAGCAGTATGCGCTTATACAGGTGCGTGATTTGATGACGTTCGAAAAGGGCTCCGTGATTGACCCCGGGGTGCTTCTTGAGAGCGGACTTGTTTCTAAATTGCTCGACGGTGTGAAACTGCTGGGTAATGGTGATATTGACCGGCCGTTGACGGTAAAAGTTCACAAGTGTAGTCGAGCTGCGCAGGCTAAGATTGTCGCTGCTGGCGGCACAGTTGAGGTGATCTAAGTGGCCGGTGGTTTTCAGAATATATCAAAAATACCGGAACTGCGTAATCGCATGCTGGTTACATTTCTGCTGCTTGCGGTGTATCGAGTCGGCGTGAATGTACCTACGCCCGGTATTGATGGTAGCGCTCTGACAGCATTTTTTGAGCGGCACAACCAGGGCATGCTCGGTATGATGGATATGTTTTCCGGCGGCGCGTTGGGAAATATGTCGGTGTTTGCGCTTGGCATCATGCCGTATATCAGTGCTTCTATTATTCTGCAACTTCTGACGGTTGTTATTCCGTATCTGGAAAAACTCAAGAAGGAAGGTGAAGCCGGCCGCAAGAAAATAACCCAGTATACACGCTACGGCACGGTTCTTCTGAGTGTTGTTCAAGGTTTTGGTATTGCCGTAGGGCTTGAGAAAATGACCGGTCCGGCAGGCGGCCAGATTGTAATGCAGCCAGGCTGGGGATTTCGCCTGATGACCGTAATCACTCTTACCGCTGGAACTGCTTTTTTGATGTGGCTCGGTGAGCAGATAACTGAACGGGGGATTGGAAACGGGATTTCGCTTATTATCTTTGCCGGAATTGTTGCTAGCATGCCGTCGGCAACGTTTAATACGCTCCGGCTCATGCAAACCGGTGAAATGGCACCAATCACCATACTGTTTATTCTTGCTCTGATGGTTGCAGTTGTCGGGGGCATTATTTTCATGGAGCGCGCACAGAGGCGCATCCCGGTTCAATACCCAAAGCGCGTCGTTGGTCGCAAAATGTATGGTGGGCAGAGTACCCATCTGCCGCTGAAGGTTAATACGGCGGGTGTAATACCGGCGATCTTCGCGTCATCCATACTGATGTTTCCTTTGACCATTGTGCAGTTCATGCCGCAGGATATGAAGGACGCATATCCGATTATCGACACGCTTTTGAATGCGCTGGGACCAGGGCATTATTTATATAATATTGTTTATGTGGCCCTCATAATATTCTTCTGTTTTTTCTATACGGCCGTGACGTTTAATCCAATTGACGTTGCCGATAACATGAAGAAACAGGGTGGTTACATTCCCGGAATTAGGCCCGGCAAAAAAACAGCCGAACATATCGACTGGGTACTGACACGAATTACATTAATCGGTGCTCTGTATATTTCAGCGGTGTGTGTGTTGCCGACAATTTTGATTTATCAATTTAATATTCAGTTTTATTTTGGCGGGACGGCACTGTTGATCGTGGTTGGTGTTGCACTTGATCTTGTGGGCCAGATTGAATCGCATTTGCTCGCTCGCCACTATGACGGCTTTTTGGACAAGGGTAAAAAATTAGGCGGGCGCGGTAGACGGTAGCAATCGCCACGCCTGTCACTTGTAGAGACACTAAAGAGGTAGTTGAGAATATGCCACGCGAAGACATGATTGAGATGGAAGGTGAAGTGCTTGAAACCTTGCCGAACGCAATGTTTCGTGTGAAGCTTGAAAACGGACATACAGTGTTGACACACATATCCGGCAAGATGCGGATGCACTATATAAAAATATTACCGGGGGACCGGGTGACGGTGCAATTTTCACCATATGACCTTAACCGTGGACGAATCGTGTATCGGTCGAAGTAAATTTGAACATTTAAAAAAGTAAGCAGGTGCGAGCAATGAAAGTTAGAGCATCAGTAAAAAAAATGTGTGAGAAGTGCAAGATAATTAAACGCAAGGGTGTTGTGCGTGTTATTTGTGAAAATCCAAAACATAAACAGAGACAGGGGTAGTTGGTAATAGCCCCAGCTCAAAGGAGAGCAGGAAGTGCCTAGAATTGCCGGTGTAGATGTACCAAAAAATAAGCCGATAGGTATCGCGCTGACGGCCATATTCGGAGTCGGACGTATTACCGCTGAAAAAATCCTGCTTAAGACCGACATTGAGTCTGTCAGGCGTGCCGATACTCTCAGCGAACAGGAAGTGGCCTCAATACAGAATGTGATCTTCAAGGATTTTAATGTTGAGGGCGACCTGCGCAAGGATACTTCGATGGATATCAAGCGATTGATGGAAATCGGTGCGTATCGCGGTTTGCGCCATCGTAAGGGGCTGCCGGTTAGAGGGCAACGAACTTCTACCAATGCCCGCACACGCAAAGGACCACGCCGAGCAATAGCCGGCAAAAAAATGGCAACAAAGAAATAGGAGGTTGTGAGGACGTCCATGGCAGGCAAAATAAAGAAAAAACGCGAAAAGAAGAATATTCCGAACGGGATCGCCCACGTACAGGCAACGTTCAATAATACCATCATTACTATTACCGATGTAATCGGCAATGTAATTGCATGGTCAAGCGCTGGTTCCGTCGGTTTTAAGGGATCGCGTAAGAGTACGCCGTTTGCGGCCAGTCAGGCTGCTGATGATGTCGCTAAAAAAGCGCAGGAGCACGGGGTCAAAAGCCTCGAGGTGCTTGTGCGCGGGCCGGGTTCAGGCCGTGAGGCTGCGATACGTTCGCTGCAGGCTGCAGGCTTTACCATTACGCATATACGTGACCGAACCCCGATTCCGCATAACGGATGTAGACAGCCGAAGCGAAGAAGGGTGTAACGTATACGTTTTTCTGATTGATGAATATTCTCAAAGAATGAAAGGAGAATCCTTTTGGCACGAAATACAGGACCACGGTGCCGGCAATGCCGCCGGGAAAATATGAAGTTGTTTTTAAAGGGTGAGCGGTGTTTTACCGATTCCTGTGCGTTTGATCGCCGGCAGTATGCACCCGGACAGCACGGACAGGGTCGGACCAAGTTTTCATCCTATGGAGAGCAGTTGCGCGAAAAGCAGAAAGTGAAGCGCATGTATGGTGTTCTTGAAAAACAGTTTCGCACATATTACCACAAGGCCAGTCAGAAAAAGGGTGTTACCGGCGAAAACCTGATAAAAACACTTGAAAGCCGGCTTGATAACATGCTTTTTCGCCTTGGTTTTAGCAGTTCGCGCAGCGAGGGACGCCAGCTGATTAAACATGGTCATTTTTTGATTAACGGCAAGAAGGTTGATGTGCCTTCATACCTTTTGAAAGCTGATGATGTTATCAGCGTTCGTGAAAGAAGCCGTAAGGTAGAACGCATTAAGCAAGCAATGGAAACCGCTAAGCAGCGCGGTATCCCGCGCTGGCTTGAGCTGAATATTGAGCAGTTTGAGGGGAAGGTGATAGCTGTGCCGGAGCGCGATGAAATAACGACTCCGATCAAAGAGCAGCTCATCGTCGAATTGTACAGCAAGTAATCAGGCGGGCAACTGGAGCAGGTAGTATACACGAATACAAATTTGTTGAAGGTGAGAAACTATGCTTCGTAAATGGAGATCAATCATTAGGCCAAAGCGCCTGGAAGTGGACGAAGAAACCCTGACCGCAGCGTACGGGAAATTCACCGCGGAGCCATTTGAGCGCGGTTTCGCCATAACAATTGGTAACTCGCTGCGCCGGGTTTTGCTTTCTTCAGTTCAAGGTACTGCTATTACCTCTTTGCGGATTGACGGCATTCTCCATGAGTTTTCCACGATTCCTGGAGTGCGTGAAGATGTAACCGAAATCATAATGAACCTGAAGAATGTTGTTTTGAAACTTGCCTCGGACGGGCCGGAAACTCTTACGCTTTCGCATAAGGGCGCGGGTGAGGTCAAGGCGGGTGATATTGTTGAGAACAGCAATGTTGAGATTGTCAATCCTGAACAGCATATTGCTACACTGAGTAAGGATGCTAAGTTCAATATGGAGCTGACAGTTGAAAGTGGAGTGGGATACCGTCCGTCAGAGCGCGGCCGGGATGAAGAGGCTCCCATTGGCACGATCCCGATTGATGCAATTTTCAGTCCGGTGCGCCGTGCAAATTATACGATAACTCCCTCACGGATAGGCAAAATTACGGATTATGAGCGCCTGACCATTGAGGTTGAAACCGACGGTACGATCGCACCGGAAGATGCGGTAGCCTATGCTGCGAAACTGCTCCAGAATCAGTTCAAGCTTTTTATTAATTTTGAAGAAGAGCTTGAAGAGCTGGTAGAGGAAGAACCTGAGCAGCAGAGCTTTAACGAAAATCTGTATCGCAGCATTGATGAGTTGGAACTCTCAGTGCGATCATCAAACTGTTTGCGGAATGCAGAGATTAAATACATTCATGAGTTGGTGCAGCGCTCTGAGCCGGAAATGCTTAAAACCAAGAACTTCGGCCGTAAATCGCTCAACGAAATTAAGGAAATTTTAACGGAAATGGGGTTGTCGCTTGGAATGAAACTGGACGGGTTTACGGCACGTAATGAAGCCGACCGCCAGGCAGACCCGCAGGCAACACACGATACTGCTGAATAGCGTAGGACTGGTACCATGAGACATTTGAAAGCACACAGAAGACTAGGAATGAACGCCAGCCATCGGAAGGCCATGATGCGTAATATGGTGACATCGCTTATTGAACACGAGCGAATCGAAACCACGGACACACGCGCAAAGGAAATACGCCGGCTGGCTGATAGGATGGTAACACTTGGCAAGCGTGGCGATTTGCATTCTATGCGCCTTAGTTTGAAAACTGTTAGAACCAAGACGGCGGCCAAGAAGTTGTTTGATGAACTGGCACCGCGTTTTAAAGAGATACCAGGCGGCTATACACGCATTGTGAAGATTGGCCGCAGGCATGGTGATAATGCCGATATGTCGATTCTTGAATGGAGCGTGCCGCAGGTAAGCGAGGATAGTTCTAAAAAGAAGGAAGCAAAGAAGGAAGCAAAGAAGGAAGCAAAGAAGGAAGCAAAGAAGGAAACAAAGAAGGAAGCAAAGAAGGAAGCAAAGAAGGAAGCAAAGAAGGAAGCAAAGAAGGAAGTAAAGAAGGAAGTAAAGAAGGAAGCAAAGAAGGAAACAAAGAAAGAAGTAAAGAAGGAAACAAAGAAAGAGGATTAATCGTCCTTTCATACTGTACTGATTATTGTCTCAGCGCACCGGGTGTGTGCTGAGACTTTTTTTATGCTTGAAATGCACCTAAGGCTGGTACATGATTCTCACAGTGTGATACGTGCGGATTATGTCCTTGTATTAAAAATAGATCTCGACATCAAAACAGTGCCGTACGAATATGCAGGCGGGTAAATGGCTTTGTTGTAATCGACATGGTTGCAAAGACGTTATAGTTCGCTGTATTGTGTGTATTGTGTGTATTGATGATTAAAAGTAACTGAGGCCGCAAAGTATTCTTATTAGGATTCCCCGCATGAGCTTGCGTCAGATTGAAATATTGTATAAAAAGCTGCAAACATCTGCACGTATGCGAGACCGTCGCAAGCTTGATCCCGGCGGGCGCAGTGATATCTTTGACAAAATCATGGGGGATGTTGAACGCCTGTTAAAAAAAATCAAACAACTTTCTCCGGACAGTGATGCCTTCGAGAAAACCGACAATCAGATTCGCCTGCTCTTGATGAAGGAAATTCAGGTTATCATCGATGATTATATGCTGTGCAGGCAAAGCGGAACTTTGAAAAACTGGGTCGATATGTATGGTGATATACAGTACTATATTAAGAATTACTACATGTATCGTGACGGCTGCGACACTGATGTTCTTCAGGCCGGGCATCGCTACGGCTTCTATGATGATGGGCAGCCCTTATAAGTATGATCTCTGCGGGTTGTTGCCCGTGAAGTTAAGGAGCCTAACAAAGATCATACTTATTCTACAGGGTGCACACCGTGTTGTTAACTGTCTAACTGAATGGACTACAGGAGGTAGGTCATGCTCAATGAAGCGGACATTGTAAGGCTTGCACGCGATATTCAGAGTGCGTCCAGGGTTGTTGCCCTGACCGGAGCAGGCATGTCGGTTGAAAGTGGTATTGCCTCTTTTCGGGGGTTGGGTGGTTTGTGGGAGAAATATGATCCCGAAGAATATGGCCATATCAATACGCTGCGCCATGAGCCCGCAAAAGCCTGGATTATGCTGAGTGAAATGGAGCGCGAAATATTGAAAGCCAAGCCGAACAAAGGGCATTACGCTTTGGCAAAGCTTGAAAAAATGGGTAAACTGCGCACAATTATCACGCAGAACGTGGATGGACTACATCACGTTGCCGGCAATCAGGAGGTTATAGAGTTTCATGGTAATCTGCAAACGGTTTCCTGCATGGATTGCGGGTACCAGATTCCCAGCTCTGAGGTGAATCTTGATTCATTGCCGCCGAGCTGTGCGCAGTGTAATGGCCCGGTTAAGCCCGACGCGGTGTTTTTTGGTGAGGCTATTCCGTCTGATGCACTTACGCGCTCTCACCAAGAGTCTTCATCCTGTGATCTGATGCTGGTGATTGGTACGTCCGCATTGGTTTATCCAGCCGCATCTATGCCCGAAATTGCGCATGACGCCGGTGCCCGTGTAGTAGAAATCAATCCATCCGAAACACCTCTGACTGGTCGCATATCTTCCTATATTGTTAAGGGTTCTTCAGGCGAGGTGCTTGAGTGCGTTGTGCAGCAGCTCCAATCGTTGGCGCTTTAGGGTAGGGCGTTTTTGTTTATACCGGCTTGCCCGGTTTTCAGTGAGCACGGATCCAGTGGTTTGCAACGCGAGAGCATTGTCAGGCTGCCCCGGGCTTGACCACAGGAACCTGGAATCTCCCAAGCTGTACATCTCGGCAATTTAAAAATTCTCTTGACTGCAGGTTCTTGGGATCGCAGCGGTCTTTGGTGGTTTTTTAACTTTTTGCTAAAAAAAAATTGATCCAGTGCCAGGGTATCTTAAAAAAAGCTTATAGTGTAAACAAACAAAACACTTCAGTGTTTACTATGTAAACATTCGCAATATCTTCTAACCATATGTTTTTTCTTTCCTTTGTTATTTAATTCCCCCTTAGTCCATCAATGTGTAAACAAAGCTTACACTCGTTTTTTTTCTGCGCCAATCTAGTATTTCACTGTATAAATTAAATAGATATAAATAAGAATAATTCTACGTTGCTCTGCGTGCGACTTATTGTCAACTGGACACTATGTCAGATTGGCATGAATCTTGAAAGTGTTACTAAGGTAAACAGACTGGAAATTAAATAGCGATCACTCATATATACTATACATAAAATTTTAGAAGGAGGATCACATGTCACAAGCGGTAAAGAACAAAGGCTGGTCGGTCGCAGGGGCTGGAATAGGAATTAACCTTGCGCTTGGAATTCTTTATGCCTGGAGTATTTTTAAGGGTGCCATAGCTTCTTCGATTGAAGCCGGCGGTGAAGGTGCCTTTGCCTGGGAACTTTCAAAATTAAATGACCCCTATGCTATTTGTTGCCTCTCATTTGCTTTTGCGATGATTTTAGCAGGAAAGTGTCAGGATAAGTACGGGCCAAAAGCAACTGCTATGATCGGTGGTTTGCTGGTAGGCATTGGATTTATCTGGATTTCACAGAGCACCAGCTATTTGTCCTGGGTGCTGGGTTTTGGTGTGCTGGCCGGTGCCGGTATCGGATTTGGCTATTCAGCAGCTACACCGCCGGCACTCAAGTGGTTTCCGGCTGCTAAAACCGGTTTGATCGCCGGTCTGGTTGTATCCGGATTCGGCCTTGCCTCAGTGTATATTGCTCCTCTTGCTACGTATCTGCTCGGTGATGTTGGCCTGCAAACGACCATGTTGATTTTCGGTGTTTCCTTTGCGATTCTGGTATTCGCACTCTCACTGTTGCTCGACAATCCTCCTGAGGGCTATGTTCCGGAAAGTGTATCGGCATCAAAAAATAAAAAACCAGTTGTTGAAAACAACGTCGCACCCATGCAAATGCTGCGTTCCGGCAGTTTCTGGAAGCTGTGGTTTATTTACTGTATTGGTGCCGGAGCCGGGCTGATGGTTATCGGTAATGTCGCCGGCATGGCCAAGCAGAGCATGGGAGAAGCAGCCTTTATCGCGGTTGCTATTATGGCGGTCGGCAATGCCGGTGGTCGTGTCGTGGCAGGTATTCTTTCAGACAAGATCGGGCGCAGCAACACGTTGCTTATCATGCTTGTTTTCCAGGCCTTGCTCATGGCTGCTTGTATTCCGATTGTCGGATCTGAAAATACAAGTGCGCTGCTGCTTGTTATTTTGGCTACATTTATCGGCTTTAACTATGGAACAAACCTCTCGCTGTTCGCTTCATTCAGCAAGGACATGTGGGGTCTGAAAAATTACGGGATTAACTATGGTTTGTTGTTTACCGCCTGGGGCGTGGGTGGCTTCGTAATGAGCAGGCTTTCTCAGATGGTTATGTCTACAACAGGCAGTTTTTCTTCTTCATTCATGGTTGCAGGTACGCTTCTGGTGATTGCTGCCATGTTTACCATGACGCTCAAGCCCAAAGCTGCTGCAAAGCCCCTTGCGGATGTCATGTACCAGCCTGTTCTTGGTGCTACCATGGCTGACGGTGGTGAGAAGGCAAAGAAGGATTCAAAATAAGAGTACACGGAGTTCGGTTGGCTTTGCGGCGCGTGCAGGGGACAAACCGTAGAGCTGCCTGGAATCCGGTTTTGATTGATAACAGGGAACAGGCTGCAGAATCTGCAGACATCATAGTGGGAAAATGTATGCAGTCAGGAAAAATTACAAACGGAGCGTGCGCCATGGATGCAAAAAAGCATCAGGTGATTCCTGAACATGAAAATAAATGTGTCTGGATGGGTACCGGCCTGATCTCCTACAAGCTCTGCACGCATAACTATCAGTGTGAAACCTGCATGTTTGACAGGGTTATGCGCAATGATTTTAGCACTGCAGATGTGGGTAACCGACCATGTAGTGAACACGCCTTCGAAAGTAATGCTGGCCTGCATGAAGCATTGTTTTTTAATCGACAGCACTGCTGGGCACGGGTTGAAAACCCTGCGCTTGTGCGTATTGGTATGGACAGTATCCTGACAAATCTTGTTGTTAAGGTGCGGGCGGTGTCGTTGCCCAAGCCCGGAGATTTGGTTGAACAGGGACGTGTGTTCGCGCATGTTATTCAAGACAAGCATGTGCTTGAGCTCATCTCTCCGGTGAGTGGTGTCGTGAGTGCGGTGAACGCATTGTTGTGTAAATCACCGGAAATGATCGTAGATGATTCCTGGGAAAGCGGCTGGCTGATTGCTGTACAGCCTGACAATATGGAGCATGACCTGCAACACCTGCTGTTCGGAAAAAAAGCAAAGCAGTGGTATGAGCAGTGCGAGCAGTCCGTTGTTGAAACGGTTGGTGCCATGCTTGAGCCGTCAGCCAGTGGTCTTGGTGCGACATTGCAGGACGGTGGTGAACAGGTCAGCAGTCTGGCCGATATGCTGAGCTCTGAGCAGTATTACCAGGTGCTCGAATCATTAACCGGGAATCAAATGGAGACATGATCTGATAGCTGTGTCCGACACTCATGGCAGACGCGATCGCTTTTTTGATCAATGTCCTCTACATAGGTTGACGGGGACAGGACGCACCCGGGTGTGGAGCAGTGCAATAGGCCGAATGTATGGCCCAGCTCATGGATGGATTCCTTGTTCAGTCGCTCACGCAGCAGTTGATCGTTGTCGGGCAGGCCATACAGACGGTTGTTGAGGCGGTGCATAGACACCAGAGCGCCGACGCCGCCCAGCTGGGCTTCACCGAATACATAGGTGAGAATTGGTATGAATAGGTCAACCGCTGCAACACCCAATATTTTTAGTGTATCAGCAGGCGCGGATTGGATTAGTTGCAGCAGGATTTGTGAGGAGTTGTACTGGCGCCGTTCCGGATCGTAGGTTTTTTCAAGGTCAATGTCGCAGTGCATGCGTTTGACCGGTTGACCGAAACACTGCGCCACCGTTTTTTCAAGCGGATTTAGCCAGTGTGCGGTCGGAGTGGCAATAGGGACTATATAGATATACGGCATAATCGGCAGGTTGCGTTGCGTGTTCTTTCTCAATTGAATATCGTCAAGCAATACGGCAGGGGGGCGGGACTCCTCATGTACCCGCCTCTACCTGTCCGGTTGTTACTCCCTCCACAATTTCCTTCCTCCGAACGCCTCAGGAGCCTTTAGGACGGCCCTGTTTTCGTTGCCGGCGCTCAATCCGGTAGCGATCTAAATTTTTTTAGCCGCGTATTGTATGCGGTGTATGCCGGACAGTACAGTATGCCCGTCTCTCTGCCGGATTGCTTGCCACAGTATTGAGCGCCTGTTTTCAGGTGTTTGGAGAAGTCGCTTCCTGCAGGGGGGAGCGGCTTCTTATTTTTTTAGCCTATATTTGTCAATTTTTTTGTACAGCGTTAATCGGCTTATTCCTAAAATGGAAGCAGCCCTGGCAATGTTACCGCTGGTTTTGCGCAGTATTTTTTTTATGTGGTTGCGCTCCATGTCCTTAAGCGATCCGGCTTCGTCCAGGATTTCAGTGGGGGCCGCCGGTAGCGGGAATGAAAGATCAGCCGGGGTGATTATAGTGCCGCGTGTGCTGACCACTGCTCGTTCAATAGCATTTCTCAGTTCGCGCACATTGCCGGGCCAGTTGTAGCGTTCAAGCAGTGCAATGGTTTCGGGAGCAATGTCCAGTGCACTCTTATTCATGGTCTGGGCATACATGCTGACAAAAAAACGCGCCAGGCGGGAGATATCATCCGGCCGCTCGCGCAACGGGGGCAGTTCGATTGAAAAAACATTGAGCCGGTAATACAGATCATCGCGAAATGTGCCGCTGCGAACCGCGGCCTCAAGGTCTTTATTGGTGGCGCAGATTATGCGGAAGTCAACGTTGATGGTTTTATCACCGCCCAGGCGGCAGAACTGGCGTGTTTCTATGACCCGCAATAAGTCCATCTGCATTTTCATGCCGATGTTACCGATTTCATCCAGAAATATGGTGCCCTTGTCGGCCATTTCAAGTTTGCCGCGGCGTTGATACAGGGCTCCGGTAAAGGCGCCTTTTTCATGGCCGAAAAGTTCGCTCTCTAAAAGGCCCTCGCTGTATGCGCCGCAGTTGATTGTGATGATCGGGAAATAGCGGCGGGTGCTGTTGGAGTGAATCGCCCGGGCAATAAGTTCCTTGCCGGTACCGCTCTCACCGCGGATCATAACGGTAGAGTCGGTGGGTGCTACGGTTGATACCTTGTCGAGTACGGCTTTCAGCTGCTCGCTTTGTCCGACTATGTCATCTGTCAGGTTTAATTCTTCAATATGGCTGCGCAGCTGTCGGTTTTCGTAATACAGCCGGCGCTGTTCCACAGCATTTCTGATCAGGTGGCTCATGTCATCGGGATCAACCGGTTTGACAACATAGTCAAAGGCACCTTCCTTGAGTGCCTGTATGCTGGTGTCAACGGAGGCAAATGCGGTGATCACGATGGTGATGATGTCTTTATCAATCTCTTTTATGCGGCGCTGTAGCTCAAGACCGTCCATGCCCGGCATTTTGATGTCCAGCAGCACAATATCCCATGTAGCATCCTGGAGTTTTTGCAGGGCTATTGTGGCGTCAGCAGCGCTGTCAACCCGGTACCCGTCAAGCTCAAACCATTTATGCAGGGCGTCGCGCACCGAGGCTTCATCATCAACGATGAGAATTCCAATGTCAGATGGTTTCATTGTGTAGGCAACTCCTGTATAAAAAACTGTCCAAAAACGTTGTTTTTAAGTGTCTGTCTCAAGCTAAATTAGCGTGTTTGTTACACCGTTTCAGTCACATGGCGGCGCGGCAACCGGATAATAAAGGTGGTTCCTGAACCCTGTTTTGAATCGACCTTGATCTCACCCCCATGACGCCGTACAATTCCGTACACGGCGGCCAGACCCAGTCCCAGGCTTTTGTTTGATTCCTTGGTTGAGAAGAAGGGTTCAAATATTTTATTCAGATTTTCCTCTGGAATTCCGCATCCGCAGTCGGTTATACGCAGGCTGATGTTTCTTTGATCACTACAGTCTGTTGCAACAATAATTTCGCTGCTTTCAGGAGAGGCTTCAATTGCGTTTACTATCAGTGCAACCATGATTTGCTGAATAGCACCGGCATCGCATTGTACTTCATCATCGCCTTGATCAAACACGCTTTTCAATTCAATTTTTTTCATCCGGGCGCTGTGCTCTATGATGCGGGTGCTGACCGAGATAATTTCATTGACGTGCACAAGGCCGACATCCCCGACACTTTGACGCGCGAACTGCAGCAGGTTTTTGACGATGTTGCCGCAGCGTTTTGCTTCATTGGCAATCAGGGTTAGATTCTCGCTGATTGTGTCAAGGTGCTCAGCGCAGTTTTCTTTTTGTTCAAGGTAGCGACCGGTCAAACGCGCGTAGGATAGAATTCCTGCCAAAGGGTTGTTGATTTCGTGCGCTACCATGGCCGAGAGTTTTCCCAGGGAAGCCATCTTCTCCGACATTGCAAGGCTGGACTGAGTATGCTGCAGCTCTGTTTCAGCTGCAAGCTGTTGAAGGTGGGATTTGTAGCTGACACTGAGCATACTTCCCATTAGCAGCATCATGATAAGTAATATAATACTTGAGAACAGAAGTACGCTGCGGTTGATTTCATCAATCTTAACTTTTACGTCATCAATATATATACCGGTACCGATAACCCAGCCCCAGGGTGCAAACCCTTTTACAAAGGAGAGCTTGGGCACAACATGGTGTGTGTTGTCACGGGACTGCCATTTATAGGCAACGAATCCGGAACCGTTTTTGCGTACGGTTTCAACCATCTCTACGAAAACGTGCTTGCCGTCCGGATCGGTGTAATCGGTAACATCCTGGCCGTTGAGATCTTTGCGATAGGGGTGGATAACCATACGTGGGTGCATGTCGTTGATCCAGAAATAATCCTTCATTTCCAGTCCGTAATGCAGCGTGGCTACTTGATCAATAGCCTGCTTTTGTGCTTGTTCGCGCGTCAGCAGTCCGTTGCGCTCATCATTTTCAAGTTTGGCCAGTATGTTCCAGGCCGATTTGGTTAATTCCTGGATCATTTCACGCTTCTGGTTCATGCTGTTCTTTTCAATCAGTGGAATCAGCATGAAAAAGATGGCAAGAGTAAACAGGGCAATGGTCAAAATTATGGGGATAGCGAACCGCAGGGTAAAGGACTGCCAGTTAAAGGTGCTGCGGGTAGTTGGCATCGGCTGGGACATGTGCATGGGCTCGGTGTGTTTCAGCAGGTGAAACAGTTAGAATACCGGAACAGTATAGCGCATTTTTTTTGATTTCTGCAAGCAGGATTCAGTTCGCGTCAGAATAGGGGACGTTGTTGGCAATGCTTATTAGGGGACGTTGTTGACATAGCGGAAATAGTATGTAGGAATAGTACTTCCGTTTAGGAAAGAACGTCCCCTAGGTTTTTATAGGGCCTGTCTGTATACTCAATTACCGTGTCAGGGCAAACTGTAGAGTGTCTCAGGGCATATACGAGCAGTCTTCCCATGCCGATACCGGCCCGCATGGTCCGTGCTGTGTTGAGACGCCGAAGAGGTCAACATCTTCAAGCTTATACCAGTATCGCTTACCGTATTGAACGTTGGTATCTATTACCTCATAAAAAGCCCCGTACGGTGATTCGCCTAAAGCCGGAATCGGCGCAGCGTTTATCTTCACATAGGGGCCCTTCTTGGCCGCTTTTTTCTTTTTCAACCACTTTGAGATTTTTTTCAAAAAATTCTTCTTATGCCTCTTCTTCGTCTTTGCTGTCTTGAGGGATTCAGCCCGGTAGATGTTAAAATAGGCGTTATCAAGTTCTGTATCGGTAATCCAGTTAACAACAACTGCATCATCCTCCCAGGTTGCGTCTAAGCTTCCGAGATCTATCATTAATGGAGTCTCGTACTCAAGGGCGGCATGTATGATCCAGTCTCCGTAACCATATTGACTCATGTCTAGCCACGCTCCGCCATTGAACAGCAGACTGCCCTGTTTGCTTGCGTCTGCGGCTGTGTCAAAAGCGCAAGGAAATTCGCCTGCGCCGTGCGTTGCCGACCATCCGATAAGCATCTCTTGTGAATCATCAATCGCGTAGGGCGTATCAAGAACTATTTCATTTGTCTGGTGGGCACCCGGTGTAAACGCCTGGCTGTATTGCTCCACCATGCTTCCAAGATCGCTGCCCTGCCAGATCTGCACAACCGCACTGGAGGGCGTATCATTAACACCCACCTGAATCTTTATAATTGTGCCGCCGTCCGGTATATCCGCAGGCAGCCAGTGCGATGCAACACTCATTATGCCGCCGGCGGTAAATCCAAGGGCGTTTGTCTGTATGCTGTCATCCCATTGTATCCACAAACCGTAGCTGCAACTGTCTGTTGCCTCATCGCACAGTAGTCCTCCTCCCCCACAGGGATTAGCTCCGTCAACACACACGTCGTTTGCACACGCCTCAGCGCCATTACAAAACAGACCATCGTCGCAGTCAGCGTTATTTTCGCACTCACTGTAGGCCAGCGCGTTCAGTACATCAATTCTCGGCGTAACCCTGTTGCCGGCACCAGTGCGTGTGTCGGTTATGGGCACTCCTAAACTTTGAAACGCGTTCAGCGCCGAGGATACTCTCACGCCCGGTTTTGCCTCTTTGATTATTGCCCAGGCGCCGGTGACGTGCGGAGTTGCCATGGATGTGCCCGACTTGTAGTCATAATCAGTTCCTGGCACTGATGATTCTATGCTGCTGCCGGGTGCAAGCAAAGACAGGAAGTCCGCGCTGCTGGAAAAAGAGGATACCACGTCTGCTTTTGTAGTGCTGCCCACGCTGATGGCACTGCTAATGCAGGCGGGCGAGCTTATGGCAGTTGTATATCCATCGTTACCGCTTGCGATGACCGTCGCGATACCGGCCTCTCTCAGCAGGTCGATGATCGGTTTCTGATAGGCTGTATCGCAGAAAGACGTATATGCTCCGCCGCCCAGGCTCATGTTTGCCGCGGCGATTGTGTATGTGTCGCGCAGCTCGTATACCAGTTCAAGACCCTTGATCTGATCGCTGGTATATGTTTTTGCACAGGGGGTGCGTTCTGCACTGGGGCACTCTGCCACGTCATCAAAACGGCTGAAAATTTGTATGGCGATAATGTTCGCGTCTTTTGCTACCCCTGAAAATGTAGCGTTGTTTCCTGCCGCAATTCCGGCAACATGCGTGCCATGATCGCAGCTGTCAATAGCCACGTCACAATTCAGGCCCGCATCAACCGCTTCTAATTCATTAACCCCGCCGGGGCAGACAGATGTTGCGCTGTGTGGTGAATAATTAGTAGAATAGCAGGCCTCGTATACGACCTTACCGCTTAGAAATGGATGGTTCTTGTCGACACCGGTGTCAAGAATTGCCACGGTCTGGTTCATGCCCGTGTAGCCGGAAAAAGAACCATTGAGATCCGCTCCAATCAGCGGAACACTAACCAGCAGTGTAGGCGGAACGGCTATGTCTTCGACAATATCAATAACATTGGGGTTGGCCAGCAATGCCTCCATCCCAGCGCCGTCTACCTGCAGGGCCATGGCGGGAATCATTTTAAAACGCTTGGTACGCAGCGTGGTTTCATCGCGTCCTGTCTTCGAGAACACATCATAGAGTACCTTATCTTGCAAGCCTCTGATTACTTTTTTACGGGGCGCTGCTTGGTTGGCAAATAAACCATAGGGCTGGTTGGCTTCACGCAAACGAATGATTACCGGCAGGCTACCTTGTGCAGACACCCGGTCGATTACAGTATCGTTTGCTTTTAGGCTCTGAGTGCGCGCAGAGTCCAAAACTGCATTCAGGCTGTTAATCTCGGCCGGGATCACGGCATTAGATACAACCCCGGGTTTATTTGAACCATTTTCTGACGCAAAGGAGGGGGTGCAAAAGTATGTGATTAATAAAAACACGCAAATCGTCAATCTAATAACACTGTTTATCATTGGGACTCTCCTTTTTTTGATGTTGTTTCTTATTTTACAATTTTTTTTCGGTCTGCACAAGGGGCTAATTAATGGGGGTAGGGGAGATGGGGACGGAGTCAACTTAACAACTTAATGGCGGAGATGGGGACGGTGTCGCTTTAACAACTTAAAATAACCAAGGCAAAAACAGATAAAGAGGAAGCGCTACTATTAATTAGTAGCGGTTTTGTTTTTTTGGGGAATAAAAAAGTGAGAAGCGAGACTACCTATAGAGACAGTTTGTAAAAATCCCGTCAAATAGTGGCATCTATAAGTGGAGGTTTGACCCAGCATCTACTTCAAGCAGGATTCAGAGTTCACCATGACCGGCCGCATGTCATGCAGTTCCAGGTGTCGCACGTGGCGCAAGCTCCCTTCAATGTTATAGAAGCTGTTGTCGCGGTTCAGGCTTAGCGGTATGGCCGGTTCGTTGGGTAGCGACCTTTCGTATGCTGATAAACGCCTTGAGAAGCATTGTAAGGGTATGTTTTCCGGCAGCACTTCTATCGCGGATCAGGCCAGTCAGGCAGTCATTCATGTGATAAATATCTTGACCAAACTTTTTACATTATTTGCTTATTTGCCATTAAATACTGGCAGAAGATAAGGCTCTCAACTTTTTTGCTGGGACTAATTGTTCCGTGTTTTCACGTGATTATACGTATAACCACGTGAAAACAAGCGGTGTAACTCATTTTTTTTATTAATATTTATCAATATGGTTATTTAGATAGAAGAAAAATTGTTAATATCGAAATTTTTTTGTTGCATTAAATTTTCTTTGCAGGTATTTTTTTAAAAAATATAAATTATTACAATTAATACATACTATTAATAATTATTATTAGAGGTATTGCTGATGGTACCGCTTCGCATCTACAAGTCAATTTTGGCGGCAGTTCTTGTTGTATCTTTTATGATACCGGTCAATTGCTTTGGCAATGATGACTATCATACCAAGGCCTTGGCCTGGCTTACAACACAACAGGATTCAGGCAGCGGTTCCTGGGGGCCGGATTCGGTTCTCGATACGGCTACAGTGCTGCAAACCGCGCTGCTGTTTCCCGGCAGCGGTATAGATGTTTCTGCGGCTGAGGAATATCTCAGCGCACAGCAGCCCGTTTTAACCGACTACCTTGCGCGTAAAATCATGGCGTTGGCCGGTGCCGGGCATGAAGTGGAACAGGACGTTGCAGATCTTCTTCTTCGGCTAAACAGTGATGGAGGGTTCGGCTTTCAGGCTGGGTATCCTAACTCGTGTATCGACAGTCTGATGGCACTGGATGCGCTTGTTATGGCAGATGCCGATGATGATTCGATCATTCAACCTGCCTTGGGGTATTTCACTGCATTGCAGTACAGCAGCGGTGCTTTTCCCTATGACAGGGAAGGTCCGGCAAGCCTTGACGTGACATGTCGGGCGCTGCTTGTTATGCACAGGCTGCTGCCACGTTATGATTTGTCGTTCTTTATTTCCTCGGCTGCAGGCTTTATAGCATCGCAGCAGAACGTTGACGGCGGTTTTGGCGAGGAGGGTAGCACCGGGGTTGAAACCGCTCTTGCCCTTCAGGCTCTGCAGGCCGTCGGCTTCAACGCGCAGGCCGTGCTTGAGGCCCGCACCTATCTTTTATCTGTTCAAAACTCTGTTGATGGAAGCTGGAATGGACGTGTGCGCGATACTGCTTGTGTGCTTGCCGCCTTGCATGCAAGTGACGGCATGGACCGCACTAACCTTCAGTTGTATTCATCGGACATTAGTCTACAGCCGCAGTATCCCGCTGTCGGCCAGCAGGTTACGGTTAGTTGTGAAGTACGCAACACCGGTAGCATTATGGCTGAAAACATAGAGATTGAGCTATACCTTGGTGACCCTGAAGCAGGGGGGCAGTTTCTTGATAGCGAAATTATTGCGCTGCTGGCAGCGGGCGGTAACGCCGATGTTCAGTGGACATTTACGTTGAGTGATGATCCGGGAGAAACGGATCTGTATATTCTTGTTGACCCGCGTGATCTTATTCCTGAAATCAGCATTGAAGACAATGTTGCTATAAAAAGTTTTATATCCGGAACATTGCCTGATTTGGTCATATCACGCATTGACCTGAGCACTCCAACGCCGCAGGCTGATGAGCCGTTTACTGTTTCAGCTACGGTTCAAAACCTTGGTGAAAGCGATTCAGGGCCGGTAGTAGTAGGACTGTATCCGGGGGATCCTGCAATCACTGAAGCGTTGCTCCAGGTGGCACTTGATCCTGTCTGTGGCGGTTGCAGCGGCCGGGCTGATTTTGAACTGACCATGCCTGCAGGCACCTATGACTATGTTGTTTCAGTTTTCGCAGATGCTGGCGTAGTTGAAGCAAACCTTGATAACAATGACAAACCCTGCACGCTCACGGTGGTGTCGACAATGAGTCCGGGGCTTGATCTTGCAGTCACGCAATCCGGCATTGTCATTTCGCCGGCATACCCGCGTGAAGACGAACCAATAAGTATTGCAGCCGCCATCCGCAATCAGGGCGATGTCGCGGCCCTGGATGCCGTGGTTGAAATCTATGCCGTTGACGGCCTGCAGGTCAGCACCCTGTTGCATACATTCAGCGGTGTTGATGTCGGCGTCGGAGCTAGTGTCAATTTGACGCTTGATGGTGTACGGCTTGAGCCCGGCGCCTATAATATTTTTGTAAACGTAATTGCTTCACCGGCACAGCAGGACATTGCACCTGAAAACAATATCGCTTCCAAAATACTGAGCGTTCTGGATATTCAGGATGTTGTAGATCTTGGGGTTGATGACCTTACGTTTTCACCGTCCGTGTCGCATGCTGGTGATCCAGTCTTCGTAAAATTCAGGGTTACCAATCACGGCAATGTTGGCCTTGCTGGAATAACGTTCGGTGTCTATGACGGTGATCCGCGCAACGGCGGTACGCTGGCAATCGATTCCCTCCAGACTCTTGGCTACCTTGATGCAGGCCAATCGCGCTACGCGAGCGGCGAGTTTAGTACTGCCGGGCGTGGCGGTGAGCAGACGCTGTATGTTTTTGTTGATGCCGCGGGTGCTATTGGCGAAGTGGATGAAGAAAACAATATTACCTCCGGGGCATTCACGGTTGTGCATGATCCGGGCTCCGATATCGCGGTCAATACTAGCGGTCTTGAGTTCTCTCCAGCGCACCCGTCGGTTGACGATGAGGTGCAAATCTACTGTACTGTCTATAACCTTGGTTCGGAGAGTATTTCGGAGTCTTTCCAAGTGACCCTGTATTCTGCTCAGCCGCAAGATGGCACACAGCCGATTGCTGTTGCAACGATTGACAACCTCAACGCGCATGCGTATGTCACGATTGCCTTTACCACCCAGGCAGCACTGCTTGCCGCTTCGCAGGCCTTTTTTGTGGAGGCCGATTATCAGAACGCGGTTGTTGAGACGAATGAATATAACAATGCGGTTGGCATGGACATACCGGTCAGTGCCCCCGACCTGTCAATAGGCGTTGATGATCTTTCAATAGAGTCCGCACTTCTCCTGCCGGAACAGCCTTTTATATTGAATGCTGTCATACACAATATTGGCCCGATTGATGCTGATGGCGTTGCGGTTGCCGTGTTCAACGGTTCGCCTGAGAACGCACAGGAACTTGCCCGGCTGGATCTGCCTCTGATTGCCGCAGGCAGCAGTGAACCGGTTGCCTTTTCTATCTCCCTGCCTGCTGGTACGCATGATCTCTATGTCGTTATCGACCCGGATGGGGTCATCGCGGAATCCGCTACAACGAATAACAGCGCATCAACTACAATAGCTGTGGGTCTGCCGGATGAGTATTTCGCTGATCTGTCTGCAGTTTCTTTGAATCTTGATAATTATGCCTGTGATAACCGGAATCTTATCGTCTCGGGCTCGGTAACGGCCGCTTTTACAAATAGCGGCCCCGATGCGGTTGAATTGCCGTTCAAAGTAGTTGTCTTTGAAGACCGCAATATAAATAATGTCTTTGATCAGGGTGAAGATGCCGTGCTGGGAAGTGTTGAGATTACGGACACTGTAGCGGCCGGCGTTGTAATAAATGCTGAAATGCAACTCTACGGATCCCTGCTCTTTGCCGGCAACCGGTTGTATGTAGCTGTTGATAGCGAAAACTCGATTCTGGAAGCGGATGAAAATAATAATATTACCCATAGTATGGCGGGTTGCATGCAGGGCGCGGAAGAAGAACCTTGTATCGACTTGAGCGCATCACATATTCGTCTTGATAACGCCAATATGCCCGATAGTGCCGAAGTTATTGTTCGTGTCGGTAATGGTGGCAATGTTGATCTTGATCCGGGCATAGACGTGGCATTGTATGACGGCAATCCAGCTGACGGTGCCATACTGCTTGGCACTGTCCAGACCACTGGTGCGTTGGATGCTGGAGTGTATGAAGATGTCTCTTTTATACTGATTAATCCGACTGAAGGCGACTACAATCTGGTAGCCGTGGTTGACGATGACGGAACCGGCCAGGGGCAGTTGGCGGAGATCGACGAGGAAAACAATTCAGCCGTTTACCCGGTAACCATTACCTATACTGTCAAGACAAAAGATACAGCGGTTTCACAGGGTGCGCAGTGGTTGGTTGACCATCAGCACAGTTTGGGCGGATGGGAGTCTTTTACCCCTGCCCGGACAAATGCCACTACGCTCCACGCACTTCATATTTCAGGCATGTATCTTGACTCTGAGTTTAGCGACATGTATGCAACGCTTTTGCAGCGCGTCTTTGAAACTCAGGCAACCAACGGCAGCTGGGAAAATTCTCCTCAATCAACAGCAGATTCGGTTTTGGCCCTGCTCGCTGTGGGTGAGGACAGTAATTCACCTGCAATCAGGAATGCAGTTTTCTGGTTGAAACGCTTTCTGGATGGTGTTGGTGACAGCTATAGCACAGTGTCAACAGGCCATGCTTTATGGGCTATTATTGAAGCAGGTGTGAGCCGCGATGATCCTGTCGTGCAAAAAGTGCAGCAGTGGCTGTTTCGCAATCAAAACACTGACGGATTTTGGGGTTCAAATATTAATGAGGCAAGCACTGGTTGGGTCTTTCACTATCCTCTTATTGGTTTACACATGGCCAGTTATGAGGATGACGATGCTGCCCAGATAGCAATTACAAAGGCGGTTACCTGGTACAGGAAACAATATGAACGTTATAAATCCGAAGCGACCTCGGGGATTAGATATCTTGTAATGCTTTTTTATACCGGCAGATATCCTGAAGAGATAACAGAAACAGTAAGTAGACTTGCGGGCCAGCAGTCTTCCAGTGGCGGTTGGCTTGATATAAGAAGTGGTTCGGCGACACCGCGAAAGGAGCCTTTTTATACGGCTCAGGCTATTAACAATCTGTACCGGAACAGTGAAACAGGGGGCGGGGCAGATATCAGAAAGGCCTTCAGGTGGCTCAAGACCATGCTGATTGACCCACCGGGAGATTTTCCGTCTATTTATGACCTTACTACTACAACATCATTTGCTCTTCTGGCTCTGAACAGTGCCAATGATCAGGGCGAGTATAATGAGTCAATCGAAGAAGCGCTTGTCAGAGTTGTTGATAGACAGCTATCAAACGGTAACTGGCATGAAAATCTTTACTGGGAATCAAATCACCTTCTTTATTGGGGGGCAGGGCACCTTGTACGGGCACTTGCAGAGACAGAGCTGAGTGTTGCTGGTAAAGATAATGCTGTGTCTGAAGCTGTCAGTTATCTTTTTTATTATCAGAACAATGATGGCGGCTGGAATTCTCGAGGTTCCTATACTCACGGAGGCCCATCGTATGTTAATGTCACCTCTTTAGTGTTGCTAAGCCTTCTGTCCGAAAACACCGTTCTTACTGGCGTTCAGGGAGAGCTTGTAAAGAAGGGCATAGAATGGTTGCTGCAGCAAAAGACTGGTACAGCAAACTGGTCAACTATTGCACGTACTGCAAATACTGTAAAAATTCTCGAGAGCTTTCTTGAGAGATTTGGTGAGAGTTCTGGTAAGTACCAGGCCGAGATAGATGCTGCTGCCTCCTGGCTGAAACAGCGCCAGAACCCGGATGGCGGCTGGGGTGGATATGAAAGCACGGTTCAGACTACTGCCTGTGTTCTTCTTGCCCTGATCCAAACCGGTAACCAGGGTGCAGAAACCGCCCGGGCTGTTCAGTGGCTGCTGGCAGTGCAAAACGCTGACGGCGGCTGGCCGATTTTGCCCGGGATAGCCAGCAGCAGCACAAATCCCACGGCTTTTGCTGTTCGGGCCCTTGCTCTGGCTGAGTATACGCAGGGACCGAAGCTCGCAATATCATTTGACAAGGATGCATATCAGCCCGGTGAAACGGTCACCATAACTGTTGAAGCCAAAGACGATACTTTTCAGGTCGAACAGGTCTCAGGTGTTGTAGCAGAATATGGGGCTGAAAATCACAGCATCGCGTTTGCGAAGGTCGGTGGCGCTTTCATCGGCACCCATGTTTTGAGCGCTGGCCATCTGGCCGGATCCGATGTTGTAAGCATCGAGGCACAAACCTTTGAGGGTGTTTCCGGCTATGGTTCGGGCATATTCACCGTTGAGAATCCAACCGCTGTTCTGGCTGACCTGTCAATTGCAGCTTCTGCTATTATGTTCAGTCCTGAATTGCCGGATGAAGGCCGCAGTGTTTTGATAGCAGCTCAGGTGCACAACATTGGCAATGCTGCATCGGCTCCAAGTAGTGTTCGTTTCCTGAACGGTACCCAACAGATCGGAACCGATCAGGCGCTCACCTCCCTTGAGCCCGGTGCAAGCGATATTGTTTTTATGCAGTGGGATACCTACAATCAGATGGGCCGTAACTATATCCATGTTGTGGTCGATCCTGACCAGTCCGTCGCAGACGTGAATCGCGTGAATAACAGCGCAATGAAGCCCATTGACGTTGTTCAGCGCATCTTGTCCGATCTTGAGGTGAGCGACGGCGATATCAGTTTTGCGAATACATCCCCGGTTGAAGGTGAGCAAATAGAGGTTTCCGTGGCTGTCGAAAATCACGGAGCTGCTGTTGACGGCGTTGTAGTGCATTTCTATGATGGCGAGGCCGTGCCTGAAAACCTGATCGCAGAGCGCATTATTCATGAGATTGTGCCGTTTGGCGGCAGCATAACCGTCCAAGCCAATTACGATACTGCCGGACGCTCAGGTGAGCGCCTTATTATCGTGAAAGCCGATGCCGTTGATGCCATCAGGGAGCAGGATGAGACCAACAATACCGGATCGGTCCTGCTTGATGTGCTTGCAAACGGACTTGTTCTTGGCCTTGGCCTTGACCGTGACTCGTATGTACACGCCGAGGATGTTCTGATAGATGCTGAAATAACCAACAATTTCACCACCGAGCGGACGGTAGTTCTTGATGTGGCGGTGTTTGACAGTACCGGCGCGCTTCTGGCCCGGCCTGCACAGGGGCGCATCATCGTCCTGCCGCCCGGCACAACGGAAGTTCTTGATGATTTGGTTTGGAACACAGGCAGCGCCATGGCAGGAGAATGGTCTATTGCGGCGACGGTGTTTGAAGATAATCAGCGCCGGGCTGTAGCAACTGCCGCATTCAGCATTCTTGCCGACATGAGTATCACCGCGGCTGTTAGTTCTGATCGTCAGGTCTACTATGACCATGAACAGATTGTCGTCAATAGCCAAGCCAAAAGTTATTCTTCGAATTATGTATTTGAAGATCTGAGCGCTGTCGTTGAAATCACGGGCCCTGAAGGACAGGTTCTCTACACGCATACTCATGATATTGCGCAGCTCCATCCTCTTGTCAGTACTTTCTGGCAGCAGGGCTGGAACACAGCGCTTAATCCCCCTGGCCTGTATACAGTTATCTTGCAGGTTTTGCAGGAGGGCAGCCTCATTGCCTCAGATACTGCCTTTGTGACCATTGCGGGCAGCGCTTCAGGCGGTCGTGGGTTCAGCGCAACCATGAGCGCCGAGCCCGGTCAGGTGTACCGGGGCCAGGATGTCGAGCTTGCCTACAGTGTGAGCAACAATGGTAATAGCGATCTTGATGATCTTGGCCTGAAGATTAAGGCCGTTTACCTTGAGACACAGGAAGTGGCAGTAGACATTGATGGTGCCTGTTCTTTTGAAAACAATACGTGCAGCGGTACGGGCATGTTTGATACGAGCGGGCTCGCCTGTGGTGATTATCTGGTACTGCTGGGTGCGGAAACAGACGGGGTCGAGCATAACCTTGCATTTGCGCCGCTTACCATCGAAAACCGCTGTCCGGTTGCTGTTGCCGGTGAAAATGTGCTGGCCTATGTTGGTGATCTTGTCCAGATGAACGGCTCGGACAGCTACGATGTTGATGGTGACAGCCTCAGCTACAGCTGGGAGCTGGCCGTGGTTCCGGAGGAAAGCAGCGCGGAGCTCATTGACAGCGACCAGTACAATCCAGGATTGGTAATAGATCGCCACGGCACTTATGAACTGCGCCTGAATGTTTCAGATGGTATGTGCCAGAGCCAGTCTGACAGTGTGCTCGTTACCACGCAAAACCGTCCGCCCGTTGCAATTGCCGGTGAAAGCCTGCTGGTTGATGTCGGCGAAACGGTTGAGCTGAATGCTTCTGGAAGTTATGATCCTGACAACGATGTGATCGAGCACTACGAGTGGATCATGGTCTCGCGGCCAGCAGGCAGCATGGCCGCGCTTTCCGACCGGTTTGTAAGCGATCCGGTTTTTACGGCGGACATGCCGGGCGTATACCGATTGCAGCTTGTGGTGCGCGACTTTGAATATGCGAGCGACCCGGTTGAATTGGAAGTCAATACGCGCAACCGCCGCCCGGTTGCCGACTGCGGACCCGATCGTGAGGTTGAAGTGGGGGATGTGGTGCAGCTTGACTCCGCAGCCAGCTATGATCCTGATTTTGACGCAATTAGCGTTCGCTGGGCACTGCTGAGCGTGCCGGAGGGAAGCCTGTGCACTCTTGACAACGCGACGGTTCCCGGTCCGGTTTTTACTGCGGACATGCCAGGTGCATACATCGTGCAGCTCATTGTCAGCGATGCGGAGTTTGACAGTATTCCCGTCACCTGCACCATTACAACCCGCAACCGGGCACCTATAGCTGTTGCAACAGCCGATCCCGAACAGGTTTCGGTCGGCACTCTTGTTAGTCTGAGCGCCTCGGAGAGTAGTGATCTCGATGGGGATGCGCTCACGTTTACTTGGCAGTTTGTTTCCGCGCCTGAAGACAGCGCCGCGGCGTTTGACGACGCGCACGCTCTTGAAACCGCGTTCGTTCCCGATCTACCCGGCGAATATCTGGTTATGCTCAGCGTAGATGACGGTCTCGACATTGACAGCGCACAGATCATGATAACGGCTATTGACGATAATCCGCCGGAATGCGCGGATGATCTGGGTATATCCGCGGATTACAGCATTTTTGCGCTCAACGGAATTACGTTGAGCAATGCTGTTGTGGCAGGCCGTATTGCCGCAGGCGGTGATGTCGATTTGCAGAATGTTGTCATTGGAAAACACGCAGAGATCGATTCGCCTGAGGAAGGCGTGCTTGTGGCAGGCGGAGATATTGACTACAGCAAGGGCACGGTCCATTCGGGCAGTATCATTGCTGCGGGTAGTGTCGACGGGGTTTCAGACAAGGTGCAGCGTACGCTGGATACGGGGGCAACGGTTACAGGCTACACGGATCTGCCGTTTGAATTTGACTATGAATCCGAATACCTTCGCCGCCTTTCCGCACGTCTTGCAGGCCTTGAGCCGACAGGCGTAATAAAGCAATGCAAAAATACTTTGACCCTGCGCGGTGATGCTGTAAGTGATATTCAAATTTTCAGCATTGACATGCAGCAAATCGAACGTGCTCAAAGCCTGCACCTGAAAGATATTGCGCGGCATATGACGGTTGTCATCAATGTCAGCGGAGAGGGTGCTGTTGAAAACATCGGCATGGCTATTTCGGGCTGGCTGCACGATCGGGTCCTGTTTAACTTTTACGAGGCCTACTCGCTTACGTTTAGGTCTGTTGCCCTGAAGGGAAGTGTGCTTGCGCCCTATGCCGAAGTTACGGCTGAAAGCGGTGTGATTTTCGGCAATGTGATTGTCGATACATGGCACGGATCTATGAAGGTCGGCAATGATGACTGTGGCTGTGATGGTCGAGGCTGTGATGGTCGAGGCTGTGATGGTC